>DHCMC07803__coassemble_488_pt1 | contig 145711 bp, 133 predicted proteins | sample DHCMC07803__metabat2_low_PE_027 | metagenome-assembled genome bin DHCMC07803
TTATATTTTAATTATATGTCTAATGTATATATAGAGATCAAGAATGATGTTTTAAGATTTATTGCTATCGCTAATAATGTAGAAAGTGTAGATGATCTAATATCGGCTTTTACGACAAGTATTAATAAATACGAATCTTTGGTTTGGTTTAAGTTTTTCATTTTATTCATCAACGATATTTTTAAAGAGAAAGCGACACTATTAGCCAAAGTTGTATTCCAGTTGATATACTGCAATAATAAACTAAATCCTTCTAGTGCCGTAGAATGTATATATGAATTGTTAAAGAATAGTGAAGAAGATGCAGTACAATCTTTTTGCCAATCCATACATTCTAGTTACTCTAAGCTAAGTATTATAGAACACATAAAAATGAGAACAGCTAAAAATATATACGATAACGTCGAATATGATGAAGTTATAAATAATTGTTATTCAGATATGTGCAACAAAATTATAACTAACAAAATAAATTTATATAGTGATAAGAATTATCATATGCACAATATTGTTAGCTTGTTAAAATTTTTTGCAAAAAAACAAGAGATTTTACATAAGTATATATCTAGCATTATATCTTCGAAAAATATATATAGAGTTATCGGTGATACGATTATTGGTGATAGGATAGCCTCTAGTGGCAGCGTTAATTATAGCTATTTCGTCGTGAAGGAAAGATATGATTTACTATTGGGCGGCATGGATATATCTAGTTTCTTAGATGATCACAAACCTATTACAAAATCTGAGAAACTGGTATTTGAAATATATAAAAAATATATTGAGCGAGATCCAAAAGTTAAGTGTAATGGTGAAGAAGAGGTTCTTGATCACCCATTCACCTTCGAGCTTTAGAAGCTATATAATCTGTACAGTTGCATAAAGATATAAGTCGATTTTGTAATATCCCGCCTGAGCGTATATAATCATTCGCAGTAATAATAGCCGGAGGTGTGCTGCTGCGCAGGGCGGCTGCTGTGCTTAAATTGTATGCGGCTGGCCCTTTGGAGTAAGCTGGGACGGAACGATTTGCAGACGTCGTATTATCATTGTAACAGACGCGAAAAAAGTCCTTATCAGACGAGCTGAAGCCCGCCTCCGTTAGCTCTGTCATCATTCAAGGAATGAATGGCGGCGCTTACAGCAAAGGGGCGAAGATAGATGGCTCGACTTGAGGAGATAACAGTTGGAAGCACTGTGGTAGGGATAATACACTCCTCCCCGGTAGAAGTCGTCGGCATAAAATGGTTCGGCGACGCTGCGTTAGAGGTAACATTCAAAAAACCTTCAGGAGACACCGGCAATCAGCTGATATATAGAGACGACGAAGCCTCGCTGGAAATCAAGGACAAGGCGCTTCGATGGAGTTTCAAATCCGACAGCGAGCAGATGCGTCTCACGTCGGAAGCATACCGCATGCGCCTTGCTCATCTGTTTGACCCTTATCTTGCAGTACATACATCGCCGGTCGAGCCGCTTCCGCATCAGATTTCTGCCGTATACGAGGCCATGCTTCCAAAGCAGCCGCTCCGCTATGTGCTGGCTGACGACCCTGGCGCCGGAAAAACTATAATGACCGGCCTGCTTCTGAAAGAGCTTATTATCCGCGGCGACGTGAAGCGTTGTCTGATTGTCGCGCCCGGCAGTCTGGTAGAACAGTGGCAGGACGAGATGCTGCAGAAGTTCCACCTCCGATTCGACATCCTCACCAACGACCGAATAGAGTCCGCCGCCAGCGGCAATGTCTTTACGGAGATCAATTTCTGTATAGCCAGGCTTGATAAATTGTCACGGAACGAAGACGTTCAGAATAAGCTCCGGCGCAGCGAATGGGATTTAATAGTCTGCGACGAAGCTCATAAGATGTCAGCATCTTTTAATGGTGAAAATACCAAATACACGAAGCGATTCCAGCTCGGACAGCTTCTCTCCAATATAACTAGACACTTCCTGTTGCTGACGGCGACGCCTCACAACGGCAAAGAAGAAGATTTCCAGCTGTTCATGTCGCTTATAGACAAGGACCGTTTCGAGAGTGCGGGCAAAGGACACATAAACAAAGGCTCGACCGACGTATCTGACATAATGCGGCGATTGGTCAAGGAAGATCTGCTTCGATTCGACGGTACGCCGCTCTTCCCGGAACGGATAGCCTACACACTGAATTACGACCTGTCGCCGAAAGAGGCTTTACTCTACGACGATGTGACGCATTACGTCCAGGAGGAGTTCAACAGAGCCGACAAACTTCAAAATAATAAAAGAAAGACGACCGTCGGCTTCGCCTTGACGATACTGCAGCGCAGGCTGGCGTCATCACCGGAAGCCATCTATCAGTCGCTCCTGCGCCGCAGAAAGCGTTTGGAAGACAGGCTCGAAGAAGAAAAAGCTGGCAAACGCACACAGCCGTATGTAGTTGACGAACTAAAGCAGAGCGACCGGGACGACGACAAGGATGACTACCTGGACGAACTTTCTGCGGAAGAGCTGGAAACGTTTGAGGACACTGTAAGCGACCAGGCGTCGGCGGCCAGCACCGTTGAAGAGATGGAAGCGGAAATAGCCATATTGAAACAGCTGGAAACGCAGGCGAACAAAGTGCGTATGAGCGGAGAGGACCGCAAATGGGACGAACTCTCCAAACTCCTCCAGGACAATGAAAAGATGTTCGACAAAAGCAAACGGCGCGAGAAAATCATCATCTTCACAGAGCACCGCGACACGCTGAACTACCTGTCTGGAAAAATATCCTCGCTGCTCGGCGGGCCGGAGACGATAGTGACAATCCACGGCGGGATGCAGCGCGACAGGCGCAGAGAGGCGCAGACGTTATTCAAAGAAGACGCCCGCGTCAGAGTGATGATAGCGACAGACGCGGCTGGCGAAGGCATCAACCTGCAGCGCGCGCACCTCATGATAAACTATGACCTCCCGTGGAATCCGAACCGGCTTGAACAGCGCTTCGGCAGAATCCACCGCATTGGACAAACGGAAGCATGCTTCTTGTGGAATCTCGTCTCTGACAAGACCAGAGAAGGACAGGTATTCCAAAGGCTCTTTGCCAAGCTGGAACAGGAACGCAAGGCGTTGGGCGGAAAAGTATTCGACATACTCGGCAAAGTCCGCTTTGACAATAAGCCGCTGCGCGAACTTCTGATCGAAGCCATACGCTACGGCAGCGACCCTGCAAGGCGCGCAAGGCTGAACACCGTAGTAGACAACTCGCTTAACCGCAAAGCGTTAGAGAAGCTGCTGCAGGAAAACGCGCTGACGAGCGACACGATGGACATACACCGCGTCATCGCCATACGCGAAGAGATGGAGCGCATGGAGGCCCACAAGCTCCAGCCGTACTTCATAGAAAGGTTCTTTGTCAAAGCGTTCACTGGCCTTAGAGGACAAATCCGCAGGCGCGAGAGCGGCCGCTATGAGATTACCTATGTCCCCAGCGCGATACGGAACAAGAACGCGGCGGAGGGCTTCGGGGAAGCAGTCACACAGCGTTACGAGCGCGTATGCTTCGATAAAGAGCATCAGAACGTTCCCGGGCAGAAACCGGCCACGCTCATATACCCCGGCCATCCGCTTATGAAGGCCGTAATCGACATAATTCTGGAACAGAATGCCGAGCTGATGAAGCAGGGCGCTGTATTCATCGACGAGGGCGATATGTCGGACGCGCCGCGCATTCTGGCTTACATAGAAAGCTCGATACATGACGGAACCACGCTGCCAGACGGCAGCAGTCGCATAATATCCAGACGGCTTCATTTCGTAGAGCTTGACGAACACGGATGCGCCAAGAACGCAGGTTATGCGCCTTACCTAGACTACCGCGCGCCGAACGAAGAAGAGTTCAAAGCTGTCATGGACTATCTGCCCAGCCAGCAATGGCTGACGCACGAAGTAGAGCAGGCGGCTATGAATTATGCCGTCAGTTCAATCATTCCGGGGCACTTCAACTCTGTGAAAAAGCAGAGGACAGAGGCTGTGAATAAAATCCAAAAAGCCGTCAAAGAGAGGCTCACCGCCGTCATTCAATATTACGACTACCGCGCGGCCGAGCTGAAACAGTGCGAAGATTCCGGGAAAGTTAATTCCGACCTTAATTCGGATAACATGAAACGTCGAGCGGAAGAACTTACAGACCGTATGGAGAAACGTCTCAAAGAACTTGAAGACGAAAAACAAATATTGCCCAAACCGCCGGTAATCGCGGGCGGCGCTCTGGTCGTCCCCCGCGGACTGCTTAACCGCCTTATGGGAGTCCCGCAGCCGGAGATGTTCTCACTCGAAGGCAGAGACGCCGTAGAGCGGGCGGCCATGAACGCAGTCATCGCGATAGAGCGCAGAAAGGGCTTCATCCCCAAAGACGTAAGCGCTGAAAACGCCGGCTACGACATAGAGTCGAAAATCCCGGATGAGAAAGCGAAAGGCGGCTCTACGCTTCGATTCATCGAGGTCAAAGGACGCAAGGCCGGCGCAGGAACAGTGACAGTCACCGCCAATGAAATCCTGACGGCCCTCAACAAACCAGACGAATATATACTCGCTATCGTAGAGGTAGACGGAGACAAAACCGCTGCGACATACATCCGCCGCCCATTCGCCGGAGATCCAGACCCGTCGATGTGCAGCGCCAATTACGAAATAGACGCGCTGCGCCGTCAGGGCCATATAGAGATAGACAGAGAGGTACAGCACAATGCCTAAGAAACTAATCGAAGTCTCGCTTCCGCTGGACGCAATCAACGCGGAGTCCGCGAGGGAGAAATCCATCCGCCACGGACATCCGTCGACGCTGCACTTGTGGTGGTCTAGAAAGCCGTTAGCAACAGCGCGCTCAGTAATCTTTGCATCTCTGGTGGATGATCCGTCAAGCCATCCTGAGTTATTTCCTACAGAAGATGAACAGAAAAAAGAGCGCGAACGCCTCTTCGGAATACTGACGAAATTGGTAAAATGGGAAAACTCCAACAACCCGGAAATCATCTCCGAAGCGAAAGCGGAAATAAAACGCTCGCTGGGAGACGACATTCCCGCGTTGCTCGATCCGTTTGCAGGAGGAGGTTCAATACCGCTCGAAGCACAGCGGCTCGGGCTTGAGGCGCACGCGCACGACCTGAACCCCGTCGCGGTTATGATAAACAAGGCGATGATAGAGATACCGCCGCGCTTCGCAGGCAAACCGCCCGTCAACCCCGAGAGTCCGACGCTGATGGGCCGGTCGACGGAGTGGAGCGGAGCGAAAGGGCTTGCGGAGGACGTGCGCTATTACGGCGAATGGATGAAGCGAGAGGCCTTCCGCCGCATCGGTCATCTGTACCCGAAGGTCAAGGTCCCGAAAGAACAGGGCGGCGGCGAGGCTACAGTCATCGCGTGGAAATGGGTACGAACCGTAAAATGTCCTAACCCGGCATGTGGATGTGAGACTCCGCTAGCCTCAAGTTTTGTCCTTTCCAAGAAACGAGGTCGGCAAACGTATATCCACCCTATTATAGAAAACGCCACAGTTAGGTACGAGGTCAGCCATAATCAAAATACGCTGGAATCGCTCAAAATAGGTAAGGGAAAATTCCGCTGTATCGCTTGTGATGCAGTGATTAACGACACCTACATAAAGGCAGAAGCAGTAAATGGGCGTATGGGGTCAGCGATGGAAGCTATCGTCGCCGAGGGATGCAATGGGAGAATTTACATTGCACCTGATGATGAGCAGCGTGCTGCGGGAAACGTAGAAAGACCGAACGAATGTATCGTTGGAAGTATGCCTCAGAATCCGCGTTGGTTCAGCCCCCCTGCTTTCGGCATGACGGAGTACAGCGACCTCTTCAGCAATCGCCAGCTGACCGCTTTGACGACGTTCAGCGATTTAGTTGGCGAGGCGCGGAAGCAAGCGGAGGCCGACGCAGTCGCCGCAGGGCTTCCAGATGACCACATAGCGCTATGTGATGGCGGCTCGGGTGCGCGGGCTTATGGCGAAGCGGTGGCTGTTTATTTGGCGTTTCTCGTTGATCAGCTTGCAAACCATTCTTCAAGTATTTGTAGTTGGAATTCTACTAATGCGCAGATGAGGAATACTTTTGCAAGACAAGCTATTCCGATGACCTGGGATTATGCAGAGTGTAACATCTTCAGTAATTCAACTGGAAGTTTTAGCAATCTTCATGAGCGTTTATGTAAGGGATTTGAACTATTGGGAACAATACCATCGGGTATAGTGAAGCAACTAGATGCCCAGAGCGACTGCGGTATGCGCGGCATCATGGTTTCGACAGACCCGCCCTACTATGACAATATCGGCTACGCCGACCTTTCAGATTTCTTCTACATCTGGTTGCGCCATTCGTTGAAGAATGTCTACCCCAATCTATTTCGTACAATGCTCGTTCCGAAGGCGGAAGAGCTGGTTGCTACGCCATATCGCTTCAATGGGAGTGTGGATAAGGCGCGGGACTTCTTTGAGGAAGGCATGCTGGAGAGCTGCAGAAGGATATTCGACTACTCACGCAATGATATTCCCATAACTATCTACTACGCGTACAAACAAAGCGATACGGAAGATGGAGAAAACGGAACACGTACACAGTCGACAGGCTGGGAGACTATGCTCTCAGCTGTCATACGTGCAGGGTTCGTAATTACAGGGACCTGGCCGATGAGGACTGAGAAGCCAGGGAGAACACTTGAGATAGGAACCAACGCTCTGGCATCATCTATAGTTCTTGTCTGCCGTAAGCGTAATGAAAACGCTTCCGAGTGTACGCGCAATGATTTCGTAAAAGCTCTGCGGCGCGAGCTGAAGCCGGCGCTTCAAAAACTTCAGGAAAGCAACATAGCGCCGGTAGACCTCGCGCAGTCCGCGATAGGGCCGGGCATCGCAGTCTTCAGCCGCTACAAGAAAGTGCTTGAGGCGGACGGCTCCGCCATGCCGGTACGCAGGGCGCTGCAGATAATCAATCAGGAGCTGGACCATTATTTCTCCGGTCAGGACAGCAATATCGACAGCGACAGCCGTTTCTGTATAGAGCTGTTTTCTATGAACGCCTACAACATAATGAAGTTCGGGGAGGCGGACATTCTGGCGAAGGCGAAGGGAGCTTCCATATCGAGGCTCGCAGAACACAACGCCGTTTATGCGGAGAAGGGCGACGTGCGCCTGCTTACGCGCGAGGAGCTGCCGGAAAAGGTTGAGTTGGACAAGTGCGGCGTATGGATGCTGACGCAGCTGCTAGCCAGGGCGATGGGGACGGGCGGCATCGAAGCCTGCGCGGCGATAGTAGCCGCCGTCGCTCATGGGAGCCGCGTCGAGGAGGCAAGGAATCTGGCCTACCGCCTCTATTCTATCTGCGAGCGCAGAAACTGGGCCGAGGAAGGCCGGGCCTATAACTCTCTGGTCTCCGAGTGGCCTAAGGTAAAGGAGCGGGCGGCAGATATGCAGGCGAGCCGGCCCGTCCAGAGCAATCTGTTCGAGTAAGGGGGTACTGCAATGCCGAGAAATGTGGAAATGGTACAGAAAGGTCTTTCTATCCTGCATCCGCGGCTCGCGGAATACGTATGTCTAGAATTGTATCACACATACGGAGCGGGCTGGTGGCAGGACGTTCTGACTGCGCTCAGCGACCAGCTCTCCAATCTGCCGGAGAGCGGCGAGTACGGGACGTTGGTCGACTCTCTGGATTTCGCCAACTGTCTGCGCCTTTTCGACCGGCGATGGAACGACGTTTTTCGTAAGAAACTTTCGATAGATTACCGTACGTGGGCGAAGGAGCTGATGGGCGTCCGCAACAGCGTCGCTCACGCAGGCGTCGCTGATTTCGACGAGGATTACGCATGGAGGGCGCTTGATACGATGTCGCGCCTCTGCGGAGCGCTGGACGACGAGAGCGCAGAGCAGCTGCGTTCTCTGGCTAGGGAGCTGCGCTACGGCTCCGCCCAGGGCTCTATGTTCGCGGCTCCGGCTAATAACGCCCCTACTGAATCGAAGCGTACAAGCGACGGCGTCATGACAGTGCAGAGGAATCTTCCAAGCTGGCGGACGATTATGGAGCCACACCCTGACGTCGCGCAGGGACGTTATAAAAACGCGGAGTTCGCCGCGAATCTGGCTCAGGTTGCAAAGGGTGAAGGGCCCTCTGAATATCTGGATCCAGTTGAATTCTTCCAGCGCACCTATGTGACGGCGGGTATGAAAGGGTTGATGCTGCAGGCGCTGAAGCGCGTGTGCGGCCTGGGCGGAGATCCCGTCATTCAGCTGAAGACGGCCTTCGGCGGCGGTAAGACGCATAGTATGCTTGCTCTGTATCATTTGCTTCGCGCTAGGGTGCCCGTAGATAAATTGATTGGCGTCCGTCCTATATTGGATGAAGCGGGAGTCTCCGAACTCGTAAAGGTGCATACGGCCGTGTTGGTCGGCACCGCTCTGAATCCGTCGAAGAGCCGCCGTCCACAGAATATGCCGGGCATTACCATAAATACTCTCTGGGGAGAGATGGCGGCTCAGCTTGCGATGTCCGCCGGAAAGCCAGAACTCTACGATTACGTGAAGGATGCGGACAAAAAGGGAGTGTCGCCCGGACACGAAGCGCTGCGCCAGCTTATGGACGACTGCGGCCCATGTCTTATTCTTATGGACGAGCTCGTCGCCTATGCCAAGAAACTTTACGGAGTGAACAATCTCCCTGCAGGCTCTTTCGACAATTTTATAAGCTTCATCCAGGAGATTACTGAGGCCGCCTGCACCAGCCGGTTCGGCCTGGTTGTTGCTTCTATACCGGAATCCGAAATCGAAATAGGCGGAGAGGCCGGAAAGCAGGCTCTCGCCGCAATAGAACACACATTTGGAAGAACTGAATCTGTGTGGAAGCCGGTTGTCGCTACTGAAGGTTTTGAAGTCGTGCGCCGCCGTCTGTTCCTGGACTGCAAGGATCCTGACAAGCGAGACGAAGTCTGCGCCGCGTTCAGCCAGATGTACCGCAGCAACCCGACAGATTTCCCTGTGCAGGCGCGTGAGGCTGAATATAAGGAACGTATGAAGTCTTGCTATCCTATCCACCCGGAAGTTTTCGATCACCTCTATGAGGAATGGTCTACTCTCGATAAGTTTCAGCGTACGCGCGGCGTACTGCGCCTGATGGCCGCCGTCATCCATGAGCTGTGGATGAACGGCGACGCGAGCGCCATGATAATGCCGGGCTCCATACCGCTGGACGTGCCGGTCGTAAGAGATGAACTGACGCGCTATCTGCCCGAGGAATGGAACGGAATTGTGGATTCGGAAGTTGACGGCAGGAACTCCGCCCCGTACCGGCAGGATACCAGCACTACTCGTTACGGCGACCTTATTGCGTCGCGCAGGCTTGCAAGAACCATTATGCTTGGAAGCGCACCGTCCAAGGGAGAGCAGGGAGCGCGCGGTATTGAGGTGTCCCGTATCCGTCTCGGCACTATTCAGCCCGGCGAGAATATAGCCGTCTTCAACGACGCGCTGAACACGCTCAAGGGAAGCCTGTCATATCTATATACGAGCTCAAGCGGCGACCATTACTGGTATGATACGCGCCCGACTCTTCGCAAAACGGTAGAAGACAGAGCGAAGCAGTTCCGTGACGACGACGTGTATCTGGAGATTGAGAACAGCCTGAGACGCTGGCGCAGAGAAGCCCCGTTCGCGGGCCTGCATGTGTGTCCCGCAAATTCTCTCGACGTGCCGGACGAGCAGGCTGTGCGGCTTGTGGTTCTGAATCCGAGGAATACGCATAGAGGCGGCGCAGAAGCATCTGAGGCGCTTGCCAAGTGTAATGATATTCTCGCCAATCGAGGCGCGGCGCCGAGAAATTATAAGAATATGCTTATCTTCCTTGCTCCAGACGCGGAGAGTATGCAGTCTCTTAACACAGAGGTGCGCCGCTGGAAGGCTTGGCGCTCCATCCTTGATGACCGCGTGCCTCTCAACCTGGACGCGGCGCAGGAGAAGGAGACGAATAACAATATTTCCCGCCTGGAGGCGGCCGTGAGGCAGCATCTGGAAGAGACGTACTGCTGGCTGTTCTCTCCGTATATCGACCTGGAAGCCGATAAAAACGCAATAGCCTGGGAGGAAGAAAATATCCGAGGAGGAAGCGACACGCCTGTCTCAAGGGCTCGCCGGAAGCTGGAAGAGAACGAGACTCTGATTACGCACTGGGCTCCGCCGCTCCTGTTAATGAAGCTGGACAATCTATTATGGCGGGACGCCAACGAGATACAGATCAAAAAGCTGTGGGGATATTTCTGCACTTATTGTTACCTTCCCAGGCTCTCTGGCTTCTCGGTGCTGGAAGAGTGTATCAGAACCGGCGTAAACAGCGAAGAGTACTTCGCCTATGCCGAAGGAATGAGCGACGGACGGTATCTTGAGCTGAAATACAATACGAGCGCTTTCAATATAAACGACTACGGCTACCTCGTAAAACTCCCGGCCGCGTTAAAGCAGCTCGTCGCTGAAAAATCGCAGAAAGAGGAAATACCGACTGACAGGCCGGTAACGTTCCCTGGCGAACGTGTCGCCACGCCGGGCGTACAGCCGGAAGAGCCGGCCGCGCCGCATCAGCCTGAGGGGCCGAAGAACACTCACTTCTTCCTTACGAAGACGTTGGATTATACTCGGATCAACAAAGATGTGAACGACCTCGTCCAGGAGGTAATAGCGCATCTCTATAATGCTGATAACGCAAAAGTGACGATTACTCTCGATGTCAACGTCGACCTCCCTAAAGGTACGCCGATGCCTATCGTCCGTACAGTAACGGAGAACTGCAGAACGCTGAAAGTAGACGATTTCGGATTTAACGACTAAAACATAACGAAAGCAGAATAAGTTCTTGAGTATCTTTCCGCCGCGTCAGGTTCCTCAGTCTGATTGTCTGAAGAGCTTTACGCGGCGGATGATTTATGACATGAGACAAGTTCTACTGTCTCAAGTCATGTGCTAAGATAATAAGCAAGATAACACGCAAGTCGGCAACGGAGGGGCTCATGGAAAAGTACAGACCGCCATACAGCATAACGAACGCGATGCTGGCCCGTGTCGCTTCTATCTCAGAGAAGCTCGGACGTATAGGCGCGCTGCACAGCCTGGAATCGAAGCCGCATCTCAGAAGGAATAACAGAATCCGCTCCATCCATTCGTCGTTGAAGATTGAGGCGAACTCGCTCTCCCTAGGACAGGTGCGCGAAGTTATCGCCGGACGCGCCATACTCGGAGACAGGAAAGAAATTCAGGAAGTGAAGAACGCCTACGCCGCCTATGAGATGCTGAACGAGATAAATCCGTACAGCATAACCGACCTTCTGAAGCTGCACGAAGTGATGACCCGCTGTACCGTAGACGAATCGGGAGCTTTCCGCAAAGGCGAGGAAGGCGTATTCAACGGAGGCCGCTGTATTTTCATGGCTCCGCCCGCGCGGCTTGTCCCACAGCTGATGGAAAGCCTGTTCGCATGGATGAGCGAAGAGCGCGAAACAGTCCATCCTCTGATACTCTCCGCCGTGTTCCACTACGAGTTCGTTTTCATACACCCCTTCGCCGACGGCAACGGCAGAATGGCGAGGCTGTGGCACACTGCTATCCTCGCCCAATGGAAGCCGGTCTTCGCATATATCCCACTAGAGAACCAGATTGAGAAATTCCAGGAAGACTACTACCGTGAGATCGCCGAATGCCACAAAGCCGGGAGTTCCGACCTCTTCATAGAATTTATGCTGGAGCAGACGGACCGCCTTCTCGACGAAATCTCTATAACCGCGGACGAAGAGGAGACCGTCTCAGAATATGTGAAGAAGCTCCTCTCCGTCATGGAATACGGCGTGCCCTATACCGCCTCCGCAATAATGCAGAAGCTGAACCTAAAATCCAAAGAGACCTTCCGCAAACACTATATGAACCCAGCCATCGCCCTCGGCATGGTGAAGATGACTGTGCCGGACAAGCGGACGAGCAGGAATCAGAGGTACGTCAGGAAGTAGACTAGATACTTACTACATGCATTTTGCAGAATTATATCGCGCCTTGTAAGAGCAGTATTTGTAGCGTTCTATTTTGGAAAAATGCGTAAATATATGTTTTTATAAAATATGTCGTGAGCAATGAATCTATTTGCAACAAGGAGTAGGGGATACGCCAGTCCGGAATATAAAACCGTACTGCACTGCCGTTATAAAAGTGTGATTTGTATTTGATTTTTATCGATGTATACGCTGAAATTGTTGCATATGCGCCATGTATGAACTGTTTCACAGGCTTCATCAGGTTCATTCCGTCAATCCAGAAGTAACACCTTAAGCGTATTCGAGTAACTAAGCGGCGGTTTAATATCAGTCAATTACGAATTACTAAATCGTAAATAACTAACTTAAAAAGTTGGATACAGGAGTGGCATGAACATCGGGCTAAACTTGGCAATCGTCGTTGTTTGGCGCTCGGACGAGTTATTTTTGCCTCCGTTTAAGCCGCGAGTCATATACCGGCGTTGCATCCCTGCTTTGCACAATTATGTATATTTATGTGATAGAATACACGTAAATATATATAATTATGTGAGATGGTTATCTGTGAAACGCCTGATTATGCAGCAGCTGATAAAATGGAAAGATTCGCCTTACCGCAAGCCTCTTATCCTAAAAGGCGTGCGGCAGGTGGGCAAGACATGGCTTTTGAAAGAGTTTGGCCGGCTATGTTATGGGAATACTGCGTACTTCAACTTCGACGAGAACGAGGAGTACCGGCAGTTTTTCGAGACTACTCAAAGCGTGGAACGCATATTGCAGAACCTCATGCTTGCCAGCGGGCAGAAAATTCTGCCTGAGAAGACTCTGGTAATTTTCGACGAGGTACAGGATTGCCCGAAGGTTATTAATTCAATGAAATATTTCTGCGAGAATGCTCCGCAGTATCACGTCGCCTGCGCTGGTTCGCTGCTGGGGATAGCTCTTGCTAAGCCGGCTTCTTTCCCCGTCGGCAAGGTCAACTTTATGCAGATTGATCCTATGACGTTCAGCGAATTCCTCCTAGCAAACGGCGACGAGAACCTATCGGCGTTTCTGGACAGCGTGGATGTCATCGCACCGCTGCCGGACGCTTTTTTTAACCCGCTGTGCGAAAAGCTCAAGATGTATTATGTGACCGGTGGTATGCCGGAGCCGGTGCTTATGTGGACGGAGGCGCGAGACGCGGAGGCCATGCAGGCGGCCCTCTCCAACATCATAGGCGCATACGAGCGCGACTTCGCGAAACATCCAAGTGTGAGCGAATATCCAAAAATTTCTATGATATGGAAGTCCGTGCCGTCGCAGCTCGCGCGCGAGAACAAAAAATTTTTATACAAGGTCGTGAAGGAAGGGGCCCGCGCGCGGGAGTACGAAGACGCGCTGCAGTGGCTCGTCGACGCGAGGCTTGTGCATAAGATATACAGAAGCTCCACGCCGAAACTGCCTGTCTCCGCATACGACGACCTCTCCGCGTTCAAAATTTATCTTGCGGACGTAGGGCTTCTGCGCCGTCTGGCGCAGTTGGCTCCGACCGCATTTGGAGAAGGCAATCGTCTCTTTACTGAATTTAAGGGAGCTTTGTCGGAGAACTATGTGCTGCAATCGTTAGTTGCACAGTTCGAAACAACGCCTCGATATTGGAGCCAGGTTAATCCCCCATACGAGGTAGACTTCCTGATTCAGAGAGAAAACGATATATTTCCCGTCGAGGTCAAAGCGGAAACTAACGTCGGCGGCAAAAGCCTCCGCAAATTCAAGGAGCTGTTCGCTGACCAGGTAAAGCTGCGAGTGCGGTTCTCTCTGGAAAATCTGAAACTGGACGGCGACCTCCTGAATATCCCGCTGTTCATGGCAGACCATACGGATAGGCTGATAGGCATGGCGATGGAGCGGCTTGGTAATTGCGCTTAATTAGGTGTGCAGACAAAATAAAGAGGGCGCAGCCGCCCCCCTTTATCGAACTTTATGGTTCTTTCGCACTTTTACAACGCTTGCTGCATCGCTACGCCACGTCGGAGACGCCGAACGAAAGTTTGTTCGCGACAGCTTTCTGGTGCTCGTAGTCGGCGTGGATATATTTCTGCGTCGTCCTGAAATTACGATGGCACATCTGTAACTGAATTTCGATAGGACTTGCGCCAGCAAGATACAGCGACGTCGCGTAGTTGTGGCGGAGCGAATAGGCGCTGTATTGTCCCAGACCTGCGGATACCATGATCTTTTTTATAGACTTGTTGATGTGTTCTACGGTGAACATAGTGAATATCCTATCCGTATCACAGGTAGCCCCTTTCGACGCAAGCTCCTTCAGAATCGACGCGGCGGCTGCCGACAAAGAAATATTTTCGTCCTTACGCGTCTTTATGCAGGCTGCGCGGATACGAAGTTCTCCTCCGTCCTTATCCAGCCTCAGCACGTCGCGCCATTCAAGCTGGACTATCGAGTGTATTCTGATGCCCGTGTTCAAGGCGAACAGGATAATCGGGCGGAGATATTCCTTGTCAGGCTTCTCATTGACGAGCTTATCGACCGTATCCAGCAGCTTTTTGACTTCAACGTCGCTGAGATGGTGGGCCTTCGGCGAAAGCATGGCCTCGCTCAGCATCTTGACCCCGTCGGGATATTTGAAATCCTCGGAGAGAAGCCCCTGCGTAGAGGCCCAGGTATAGAGATATTTCAGCTCCCGAAGCATCCTGTTTATAGAGCTTGGCTTGTTGCCCTTCTTGGTACGCTCGTTCTTGTAATTTTCCAGATCTCGCGCCGTAAGGGACTCAGCCTTTTTCTTCTCCACGTCGAAATATTGGGCGATCGTACCTATCATGTTCTTAGTGGTCACCCTCTCCAGCTTCTGTTCCTGCGACCACTTCTCCCATTTCTGATAGAGCTGAAGGATGGTGAGCTTTGCGGCTCGCTTCTTTTTCGTTTCGACCTTCAGCGGGTCTCCGCCCTTCAGATATTCCCCGATCAGCTCCCTCGCGCGAGTGCGCGCCGCAGTCAACGTCATAGATTCCACAGGCGCGAACGTCCGGCATTCGCGGCGGCCTTTATGCTGAAAGCGAATTATATATGACTTCGCCCCTGCGCTCGTTATCTGAACGCCGAACCCGGGTAGAGCAGCGTCCATAATATATTCGAACCTCTTACCGTCTGGACATGACACATTGTTTACAATCTTCTGCGTGAGTTTCTGTTTATCCATTAGTTTATTTCCCCCCGTTCCAAGTTTAGAGTTCAGCCTTGAAAAAATCCATCAACCACATATCAACCACTTTTTTCTGACTTATGACGCCACAGCTCGATTTTCGACGTCATATTCCGCCAGTCGCCGAAGCGGCGTTTATGCGGTCTGTGACTGCCTCTATCTTAAATATATAAGTTTGGAACGGGCTTAATTCGGGGTGCTGTGTAGACGATTTGTATGCCTTGACACGGAAGAGGTCAGAAGTTCAATTCTTCTATCGCCCACCATTTTTTTGAGGTTATAGGAGGGCTTCGCGAAATGCGGAGTCCTGTTTTTGTTTCCCCTTTATCTTTTCAACCATACTCAATATGTACTTAAAATCCCATATTTCTGAAGAAGCCCGCGCTTCGTATGTGCGGCGCGGGCTTTCGGCTTGTCTTGGTATTTTATGCGCGGCTCTCGCCGGCGCGGCGTGTCCTGCGTATCGCGAGCCCGACAGCTAATCCTATCAGCGCGGGGCATATCCATCCCATGCCGGCGTCGTAGAGGGGGAGGACGCTGCCCGCGGCTTCTACGGCTCCGCCGAGCGAGAGCGCGGAGACGGCCTCCTGCGGCAGGGCTTTTATCAGGTCGAAGAGCGCCGCCGCGAGCGTGAAGGCCGTCACGCTGCCGTAGACGGTCCTGTCGTGGGCGAAGAGGTTTCCGAACAGGCCGAGGAGTATCAGCGTTATCGCAAGCGGATAGAGGAACATGAGCACGGGGACGGCGTAGGCTATTATCGCGTCCAGGCCGAGGTTCGCTATGAGGAACGACAACAGCGTGAAGAATACGCTCCAGCGCCGGTAGGCGCGACCGTGCGTGAACATGGCGGAGAATGACTCGGAGCAGCTTGTCACGAGGCCGACGGCGGTTTTTAGGCAGGCGAACGTTACGGTCCCCGCGAGGATTAGCGCGCCCGTCTCTCCGAAATAGCTGCGCGCGACTATCGCGAGAATCTCACCGCCGTTCGAGCAGGACTCGTACAGCCCGCTGCTCTGCGCGCCGACTATCGATATCGCGAGGTATATGGCCGCCATGATGAGGCAGCTGAGGACGCCCGCCTTCACGGTGTTCGCGGCGACTGCGCGCGGGCTTTCCACGCCGAGGCCGCGTATGACGTTTATGACGACGATGCCGAAGGCGAGGCTCGCGAGCGCGTCCATAGTGTTGTAGCCTTCGATGAAGCCCTTCGCGAAGGCGCCGGAGGCGTAGGCCTGCTGCGGCGCGACGGAGCCGATTTCGCACGAGGGCGAGGCGAGCGCCGCGGCCATCATTACCCCGAGGAAGATGAGAAAGACAGGCGTGAGCACCTTTCCGACCCACGTAAGTATCTTTCCGGGGTTGAGCGAAAAGACGAGCACGGCGGCGAAGAAGCAGAGCGAGAAGGCAGCGAGAGGCAGCGCGCCGCCGTCCGCGCCGAGCAGCGGCGCTGCCCCGACGGTGAAAGAGACCGTGGCGCAGCGCGGAATCGCAAAGAGCGGCCCTATCGTCATATAGAGCGCGCAGGTGAAGAAATAGCCATATTTTTCTCCGACGCGGCTGCTGAGCTCGAGCAGGCCGCCGCTGCGGCTGACCCCGAGCGCCGCGACGCCGAGCAGCGGCAGCCCGACGCCCGTAATCAGAAAGCCCGCCGCCGCGCGCCATACATTGCCGCCCGCCATGTGCCCGAGGTAGACGGGGAAGATGAGGTTCCCCGCTCCGAAGAACAGACCGAACAGCATCACAGATATATAAAGAGTCTCCTTCATGCTCAAATGCTCTTTCATGTCGTGTCGCCCTCCTTTTATGCGGCGGGAATAATTTTTCACCGCGGGCCGCGGCCCGCCTCCATGCTTTGACGTTTCCAGTCTACCACAGAAGCGCGCCCGATGCGCGGAAGGCGGAATTTTTCACTTGCTTGAGGAACGGGACGCGGCGCGCGGAAAACTTTATAATGTATGAAGGCGCGACGCGCGCGGGGAGGCGAGGGAATGAACGGCGGAATCGTCGTCAAACATATCTACGATGATGAACATTTCGCCGCGAGCGACGGCTGTATGCTTGCTGAGACGATGCACCCGGCGCGCGAAGCTCTGCCCTTCGGCGGATATTCCATTGCGCACGGCTGCGTCGAGCCGCACGGGCGGACCGCGGCGCACGTCCTGAAAAATTCCGCGGAGACATACGTCGTGCTCTCCGGCGTCGGAACTCTGCACGCCGGAGGCAAGGCCGTGCCGCTGCGCGCGGGCGTATGCGCGGCAGTCCCGCGCGGCGCGGAGCAGTACGTCGTCAACGAAGGCGGCGAAAGGCTGGAATTCCTGTGCATCGTCGCGCCGCCGTGGAACGCGGACGACGAAGAGATAATAGAGCGGCGGCCTTAAAGCCGCGGCGAAGCGGAATACGCGCCGCGCGGAAATTTCCGGCGGGCATAGAAAAAAGAAGCGCCCCGTGCGGGGCGCTTCGTCTGTCTCGGGCTAATCCGAAAGGTCCACGAGCTTCGCTTTTACTCCGTCGAGTGCGTTGAGCTTCTTCTCAAGCTCCTTCGACGTATCCGCGTCGCAGCAGAGCTGGAGGACGAGCAGCCCCGAGGGCGAGCAGGTCCCGGGCACGGACTGGTCGTGGAGGCCGAGCCTCGTGAGTATCGAGCATCCGTATTCGGTCAGAATGCGCTGCACTTCGACGGCGCACTTGCCGCGATCCAAAATTCTTACCGCCATTATCTGGTAACAGTTCATATCAACACCCCGCGATTCTTTTTTATTATGATTACAAACTTCCTTTCGGAAATTTTAGCATACTTGCCGCCGCCTCTCAAACTTCGCCGCCGCTTCCGCTATTGCGGCCAGTCCCGTCATGTTATAAAATATTCTGGTGTTCCGCGCCGGAGTGGCGGAATGGCAGACGCAGCGGACTCAAAATCCGCCGGGGTAACACCCGTGGGGGTTCGACCCCCCCCTCCGGCACCAGAATGATTCAAGAGCTCGTGGTTGTCGCCGCGAGCTCTTTTTGTTTTTGCGCGCGCCTGTGCGCGTGCCGTGCGTCGTGCGAAACGCGCGCGCTTTCCATAGTTTCCCAAAGCTTTACACATTTGACGTCCGCCATGCGGCGCGCCGCGCGCCCGCCGCTTCGTCGTGTGCCGCGGCGGAATTTTCTTCTCGCGGGAAATTCTCCGAGCTTATTGACAGTTTGGGGAAGCGTGGCTATTATATGCCTTAATAATTGAGCAATCGTTTGATTGTTTAATTGAAATAATGAAAGGGGAATTTCTCGATGAAGAAGACGTATAGGATCGATGTCGACTGCGCGAACTGCGCGAACAAAATGGAGGAGGCGGCGCAGAAGACTGCGGGCGTGAAGAACGCGGCGGTGAACTTCATGACTTTGAAGATGAACGTCGAATTTGAGGATGGGGCGGATCCTAAGGCAGTCATGCAGGAAGTTCTGAAGAACTGCAAAAAGGTCGAGGACGACTGCGAGATTTATCTGTAACGGCTGCGCGCGGCGCGGCCTGCGAAGAGGGGAACGTGTTATGAATAAGAAACAGAAGAGGATGCTGGCGCGCATCGTCGTCGCTTTCGCGCTGATGGCCGGGCTGCATTTCACCACGGTGGAAGGCTGGGCGCGCTTTGCGCTCTACCTCGTGCCGTATCTCGTCATCGGGTACGACATTCTGATAAAGGCGGCGAAGGGGATTAAGAACCGCCAGATGTTCGACGAGAGCTTCCTGATGGCGGTCGCGACTGTAGGTGCGATTGCGCTCGCTCTTTACTCGAAGAGCGGAGATTACACAGAGGCCGTCGCGGTCATGCTCTTCTATCAGGTGGGCGAGTGGTTCCAGAGCTATGCTGTCGGCAAAAGCCGCCGCAACATCAGCGAGCTGATGGACATCCGCCCGGACTCCGCGAACGTCGAGCGCGGCGGCGCGCTTGAGAAGGTAGATCCGGACGAGGTCGGCATAGGCAGCGTCATCGTCGTGCAGCCCGGAGAGAAAGTCCCCATCGACGGCGTGGTGGTCGACGGCGCGTCGAGCCTCAACACGAGCGCGCTGACAGGCGAGAGCGTACCGCGCGACGTGAAGCAGGGCGACGAGATAATCAGCGGCTGCATCAACATGACGGGCGTGCTGAAGGTGCGGACGACGAAAGAATTCGGAGAATCGACGGTGTCGAAGATTCTCGACCTTGTGGAGAACGCGAGCTCGCGCAAGTCGAAGTCGGAGGACTTCATTACGAAGTTCGCGCGCGTCTACACGCCCGCCGTCTGCGCCACGGCTCTCGCGCTCGCCGTGCTGCCGCCTCTCGTGCGTTCGCTCGGCATGGGGCTGCCCGCCGCGTGGGGCGACTGGATATACCGCGCGCTGACCTTCCTCGTCATAAGCTGTCCCTGCGCGCTCGTCATCAGCATCCCTCTCTCTTTCTTCGCGGGCATCGGAGGCGCTAGCAGGGAGGGCGTGCTCGTCAAGGGCTCGAACTACCTTGAGACGCTCTCTCAGACGAAGATAGTAGTATTCGACAAGACCGGCACGCTTACGAAGGGCGTCTTTGAAGTCAACGCCGTCCACCACAACGAGATGGCGCAGGCGAAGCTCATAGAGTACGCCGCGCTCGTCGAAAGCTATTCCTCGCACCCGATCAGCAAGAGCCTGCGCCGCGCATACGGCAGACCGGTAGACAACTCGCGCGTCGCCGAAATTAAGGAAATAAGCGGCGAGGGCGTGACCGCGAAGGTCGACGGCGTGCCGGTCGCCGCGGGCAACGCGAAGCTCATGACGCGGCTCGGCGTGTCCTACATCAACTGCCATTCCGTAGGCACGATAATCCACATGGCCGTGAACGGCGAATACGCGGGGCACATAGTCATCTCCGACGTGGTCAAGCCGCACGCGAAAGAGGCGATAGCGGCGCTCAAGGCCGCTGGTGTCCACAAGACGGTAATGCTCACGGGCGACGCGAAGGCCGTGGCCGACCAGGTCGCCGCGTCGCTCGGCATCGACCAGGTTTACGCGGAACTGCTTCCCGCGGACAAAGTCGCCAAGGTCGAAGAGCTGCTGAAGATGAAATCCGAGAAGGAAAAACTCGCCTTCACCGGCGACGGAATCAACGACGCTCCCGTGCTGCGCCGCGCCGACATAGGAATAGCGATGGGCGCGATGGGCTCCGACGCGGCGATAGAGGCAGCGGACGTGGTGCTCATGGACGACGACCCGATGAAAATATCGAAGGCCGTCAAAATCTCGCGCAAATGCCTCGGCATCGTCTACCAGAACATAATCTTCGCCATCGGCGTAAAGCTGATATGCCTCGCCCTCGGCGCGCTCGGCTTCGCCAACATGTGGCTCGCGATATTCGCCGACGTCGGCGTCATGATACTCGCCGTGCTCAATGCGATACGCGCGCTCTTCGTAAAAAATCTCTAGCGCATATAAATATGGAAATGAACCGCGGGGCTTCGCCGTTTTCGAAAGGCGGCCCCGCGGCGTTGTTTTCTCGGCCGGTTTTGTGCTTTTTTCATTAGAGACGCGTTATGAAAAACGGACTGTAAAAATCTCTGCACAGATAAAATGAACGCAGTTTGTGCATTATTTTACAAGCGCACAGGAATCAGGCCGGAAACTATGCTATAATGTGGGCACTGCACCAAGAGAAAGCGACATAAAATATTGAGGAGGTAACATTTATGCGTAAGTTTATTAGTCTCAGCGCGTTACTGGTAATGTTGTTCGCACTCCCCGCTTTTGCCGCCGACACTATCAAAATTGGTGAAATAGCCACCGTCACCGGCGACTTCGCGGCGTACGGCGTCGCGGAGGTCGAATCGGTCAAGATGGCCGTCGCGGAAATCAACGCCAAGGGCGGCGTACTAGGCAAACAGCTCGAAGTCGTCATGTACGACTGCCGCACGAGAAACGAAGACATGGTCAACGCGGCACGCCGCCTCGTCCAGCAGGACAAGGTAGTCGCGGCGATAGGCCCGAGCGGCTCCGGCCTCTGCATAGCGGCCGCGCCGGTCTTCAACAGCGGCAAGGTCGCCCACATCGGAACCCTGCCCACCAACCCGCAGGTTACGATAGACGAAAAGGGCAAGGTCCGCCCCTACAACTTCCGTATCTGCTTCCTCGACCCCTATCAGGGAGCCATCCTCGCCACCTTCGCGGCCCAGGACCTCAAGGCTAAGACGGCCGGCATCCTCTACGACGTATCGAGCGACTACTCGCACGGACTTCGCGAATTCTTCATTAAGAGCTTCGAGGCCCAGGGCGGCAAAGTCGTAGCCGACGAAGGCCACCGCGGCGAAGACGTCGACTTCCGCGCGCAGCTCACGAAGATTAAAGAAGCCAATCCCGACGTCGTCGTACTCCCGACGATGGGCAAATGCACGCCTCTCTCCGTCAAGCAGGCCCGCGAACTCGGCATCAACGTCCCGATCATCGGCGGCGACGGCTACGGCGACTACTTCTGGGAGATAGCCGGAGCTGAAGCTATGAAGAACACCTTCTGGGTCAGCCACGTCGCGAAGGAAGACCCCGCGCTGAAGGACTTCTTCGACAAGTATAAGAAGCAGACCGGAACCGAGTGCCAGGAATTCATGAACGCAGTTATGGCCTACGACTCCGTCTACTGGCTCGCCGACGCCATAACGCGCGCGAACAGCACCGACCCGCAGAAGGTCCGCGACGCCCTCGAGCAGACGAAGGACCTCCAGCTCATGCACACGAAGCTCACGATGGACGAGTTCCACAACCCGAAGAACAAAGACGGTTACATGCTCGAAGCCAAGGACGGCTCGGCCGTATTCTACAAGAGAATCCGTCCGGAAGCGTAACGGCGTAAGCAAAGACATAGCGTCAGTCACAAAAACGCAGCGCGGCGGGGCCATGTCGCCCCCGCCGCGTTTTTTTGTGCCGCAAGCTTTGACAAGATATAACGGTTACGTGATAAAACGGTGTGACAGAGCCGCGCCGTGATGCTACAATTAGACCCGCAGTCGATAAAAGCGTCATAGGCCGCGGAAATGCGTACAGCCGCGCCGCCGGCGCTGTATCTGTGAATTTCATCAGCAGTTGAAAAATCTAACCTATCATATGGGGTGAGTCTGAATGCCGGCCTGTCGCTCGGAATTTGACGAAGCTATCCTGCGGATATGCAGTTATACGAACATCGACAACAGAATCCATCGCGAGTACGTTCCCGGCACGCGCCTGCTGCCGCGGGAAATGCACACGCTTGAGAAAATCATACTGCATCCCGGAGTCAACACTACGAGGCTCGCCCATATCACCGGCGTCCCGAAGGGCACAATTTCCAAAATGACGCGCGAATTCATGCAGCGCGGACTGGTCGAGTGTTACAGAGACGATGGCAACCGCAAGGAGGTCTATTACCGCGCCACGCAGTCCGGAATGGACGTCTTTCACGCGCATAATAAATTCCACAGCGTCGTCGGCAATGAATTCTACAGCTACTTCGAGTCGCTGCCGGAACCGTCTCAGCGGTTGGTGCTCGACGTGCTTTGCCGCTACGCGGATTACATGGAAGACCTTTGCGCACGGCATCTGAAGTCTGCCGTCGTTTCATAAAATATCTCTTTTTCTGTAAATTTACATACAAAAAAGCCTTTTCTCTATTGACGCAACGCCGTTGGAATAGTATTTTTTGTTTTGTTTGAAACAAAACAAAAAGCGCTAACGGCGGATGTTCGGTTATGAAATGGAGGAAAGAAAATGGCGGAAGTGTATGTTCCCTATGACGTGGTCGTCGTAGGAAGCGGCGGCGGCGGCCTGCGCGCGGCGATCAGCGCGGCGGAGGGCGGCGCAAGGACGCTCATTCTGGCTAAAGGCAAAATCAATCGCAGCGGGTCGACCTTGCTCGCCGGGGCGAATTTGAGCGCGGATATAGCCTGCGACGGCGCGAGCCTCTACGAAATGGGGCTGAGCGAATGGAACAAGGACGATACGAAGGATAAGTTCTTCGCCGACGTGTGCCACGAGGGATTTTATCTCGGCAACCAGAAGCTTGTCAGGAAGTTCGTCGACGGCGCGCCCTACCGCATCAGAGAGCTCATGAGCTGGGGCATGGAGGTGCTCGGCACCGAGGGCGAGCGGGGCATATCGGTCTTCGGCTCCGCCATCCTGGACGCGCTCTTCAAGCGCGTGAAGGAGCTCGGCATAGAATGGGCGGAGAACCAGCTTTTCACCGACGTCGTAGTCGAGGACGGAGCCGTCAGAGGATGCATGTGCGTAGACCTGCTGTCCGGAAATGTCAGGTACGTCCCTGCGAAGGCAGTGATTATCGCCACCGGCGGCAGCCACGGCGTCTTCCAAAATACAAGCGGCCCGACGGACTGCTGCGGCGAGGGGCCGGCCGCGGCGCTGCGCGCCGGAGCCGAGCTCATCGACATGGAGATGATCTCTTACTGCCCCGCCGTCATTCTTTCCCCGACGATGTATAAGGGCAACATCCTTCCCTATATTATGAACACCATCGGCTACGGCACGTTCGTCAATAAATTCGGCAAGCCGTTTACGCAGCGCTACCTTTCCCCAGACGTTGAGAGACTCGCGCTCGACACGGAATGGAACAAGATGCTGCTTTCCTACGCTTTGCAGAAAGAGATAAACTCGCGCGGCTGCAACCGCTTCGGCGGTGTTTACTATAAGCTCGACCTCGAACCGCGCGAGCTTGAGGAAGAGCTTTACAACGACCTGCCGAGCCTCTCCAAGGGCATGTATCACGACATTATGGAAATTTTCCACGACGGCGGCTGCGTGACCTGCGCGCCGTTCGCCCATTATTTCGAAGGCGGAATCAGAATAGACGAAGAGATGGGAACCAAGCTTCCGGGGCTCTTCGCCGCCGGAGAATGCACGGGCGGCATGTTCGGCGCGAACCGCGTCTCCGCGGCGACGACGGAGATGCTTATCGAAGGAAACATCGCCGGAACGTCTGCCGCATCTTATGCGAAGGAATGTGCCTTCGCCGCGGCCACAGAGGGCCTCGTCGGCGAGATGGAGGACGAATTGCTGCGTCCGTTCGCTTCTAAGGGCGGCGCGAGCCCGGTTGAGATAAGAAAAGAGCTTCATAAAATCACCTCGAAGGCTCTGTCCGTCATACGCCGCGGAGAGACGCTCGACAAGGGACTCGGCGAAACGCTCTCGCTGCGGGACGAGCTTAAGTCTGTTTCTTTCGCCACGCCGGACCGCAGATACAACAAGGAATGGCTTGAATATCTTGAGCTGCGCAACGGCCTGCTGACGGCGGCGGCCACGCTGAAGGCGGCGTCTATGAGAAAAGAGAGCCGCGGCGTCCACGTGAGGGAGGATTACATGTACACGGACAACGAGAATTACCTCCGTAATCTCGTCGTGACGGATGCGAGCCTGAATACGGAGTGGGCCGCGCCGGTACATACGGAAATACATCCCGAGCTGGTGAAGAAGGACTACATCGCCTACGTGGAAGACGTCATCGAGAAGCTGAGCTGAGGAGGGCGGCAAATGAGGAAGATAAAGGTCAATATCCTGCGCGGCTGCGAAACCGGCAGTGGAGAATATAAAACATACGCCGTCGAGGTCGAGGACGGCGCCGTCGTTTCCGTGATGAACATTCTCGAAAATATATATGAGAACCAGGATCACACGCTCGCCTTCTTTTCTCATGCCGCGTGCCGCCAGGCAGCCTGCGGCAAGTGCATGGTGAAGGTAGACGGCGCGGTCAAGCTCGCGTGCAAAGAAAGGGTGGATGCTGCGGAAATTACCATCGAACCGTACTGCGGCAAGGTTGTTCGCGATTTAATCTGTGAAGCGTAGTTTTTAAGGAGTGAACAAAATGAACGAGAAGGAAGCATATCTCAGAGAAGTTGAGGATTTAAAACGATTGAACGACGCGCCTCTGCTTGAGCGCTGGGCCGGATACAGCAAATATACCGGCCCGGCCTTCATGGAGGCGGTCACGACGCTCGGCGCGGGCTCTTTCGCCTCCGTCGCGGCGATGGGAGCGGCCTACGGCTATGAAATGCTGTGGATACCGTTCTATTCATATTTACTTGGAATGTTTATGTTCTCCCTCGGCAGCAAATTCGCCGTACACAGCAGGCTGGACGTAATCACGGCCCAGAACCGGCACCAGAATAAGCTTGTAGGCTCCGTTGTAACCGGATTGATAGCGTGTTATGTCGGATATGTCGTTTTTACCTTCGGACAATACGCATTGGGCACCGACGCGCTGGAAAACATGTTCGCGCTCGTCGGCATCGACTGTCCGAGGTCTGTCAACTGGATAATCATCTTTATTTTATCTTTCCCGATTTCATGGATGTACGGCAAAAACGATAAAGCCGTGCGTTTCGTCGAGAACGTCAGCAAATTCCTCGTAGTCCTGATGCTGCTCGTCTTCGTCGCGGTCATCTTCGTCACCGGCGTCGACTGGGGCGAGCTGATTCACGGGCTCTTTATCCCGACGCTCCCGAGCGGCATTGAAGGAATCACGACGGGCGTCGCGGCGCTTATCTCCGTCGTCGCGGTCGGCGACTGGTGCCAGTATCACTATGCGATGAAGCAGCGTCATTTCACGCCCGTGCATGAGAAGCTGGCTCATTTTGACCTCGTCGTAGGCGGGCTTGTGCCGGTAACGCTCGTTTTGACCTTCGTCGGCATAGCCTTCGCCGTCACCTTCAGCGGCGGCACCTTCCCCGACGACACATACGAGCTTGCCAACGCGCTCGTCGGCGCGATACCGAGCCTCAGCATCCAGATAGGCTTCTACATCGGCGTGCTCGCAATCACCGTCTCCACTATGATAGGCATGAGCACGATCGCCGCGCAGTCGCTCTGCCGCGCCTTCGGAAAACCGCTCGACCCGCATTCCGCGCTTTGGAAGTTCGGAATAATCAGCACGCAGATAGGGTTCCTCGGCGCTTATATAGGCAAGCCGATGTGGGCGGTCATCCTCGTCGCGGGACTCCAGTCCTGCTTCTCGTGGGTCAGCGGCTCGTCGTGGTTCCTCCTTGCGAACGACCGTAAGTTCCTCGGCAAGCACGTCGTCAAGAATTATCTGTACAACCTTGGAATACTGGTGAGCGTCATCGTCCTTAACCTCACCTTCGTAATCTTCGTCTTAACCAAGCTAGGAGTGTGGGCGTAATGGCAAAAACTATATCGAGCTTTCTTGAGTCGCAGGTCGGGCCGCTTCGTATGCGCGGACTGCTGACGCTTCTGCTGTGCGCGGCGAATTTCTTCCTCGCCTACGGCATATGCGTCCGTTATCTGATGGGCGGAAGTTCGGCGCTCTTCGCCGTCAGCCTTGTCGTAACGGTCGCGCTGGTGCTGATTCTCGCTTTCCCGAACCTCGAGGTGCAGGATGATGCAGAAGCCAAAGATGTCGTTGACTGAGACCCATCACGGCGGCATCCTGGTCGCGTTCTATAAAACTCTGGCGGAGGTCTGCGGCAAAGAGCGCGGGCTGGAAATCTTCATGACGGCCGCGCGCACATACGGCGCGCGCCGCGGCAGGAGAATGGCTCTGCGCGCGCTGCGCGACGGAAACCCTCTCGACGTGACCTCATATTTCGCCTACGGCGAGCTGCTATGCCGCGAGGAAGGACTGACCGACGACGGCCTCTTTGAAGCCACTCGGGGAACGGTGCATGAGCGCCAGACCGACTGCTGGTGGACGCGCGAATTCCGCGCCATGGGCTGCAGTGAATGCGGCGTGGACTACTGCCGCGAGATCGACGGCGCGATCTTCCACGGCTTCAATCCTTCGCTCGGCTTCGAATGCACGCAGAACATGCACCTCAACGGCTCGTGCGACTTCTATTTCAGAAGCCCCGAGGTGGACGAAGATTTTATGGAGTCCTACGGCAAACGCCTGAAACCGGGGCAGAACGTGAAACGCGAGATGGCCTATCACTGTGCGGACGTCTACCAGATGTACCGCCATATCATAGGCCAGGCGATTCCGGAGCAGGCCGGCGAGGTCATAAAGAAAGTCCGCGAGATGCTTGCCGAACGCTACGGCGAAGATTTCTGGCCCGCGGTCGAGGCTTACGACGGAACTGATTTTGAAAGCATATAACCGAAGCGGTTAGAGCTTTTAAAAAATGATGTAAAAGAAAAGACGGAAGGGCCGCGGCCCTTCCGTCTTTTGGTATCTTCGCGTTCTGCGTTGTCTATATGCGCGGTTATTCCCCCGCCGCCTTGCTTATCATTTTTTCGAGGTATCTCGACTTCAGCTGCGCCTGGGCGAAGGAGCGCTGGAGGCCGGGGAGCTTGAGTATCGCGCCGAGGACGCCGGCGAGCAGGCGGTGGCTGAAGAGCACCTTGTTGTCGAAGATGAGCTCCTGCAGCTTGCCGCGCTCGGTCGCCATCGCGACTACTTTATGCGTCGTGTCGAGCGGCGTTATCATCCTGTTCGGGCGCGGTTCGAGCATCAGCGCGTGCGTCGGGCAGTTCTTGACGCAGACGCCGCAGCCGATGCAGCGCTCGGGGACGACGCGCGCCTTTTTGCGCCCGTTCTCTTCAATCATCTCTATTGCGTTGACGGGACATATCTTCATGCACTTGCCGCAGCCGACGCACTTTTCCGCGTTTATCCTCGATATGAAGTTCGAGCATATAGTCTGCGCGACGCCGAAGCGCTTTATCGCGAGCATCGCCTCGCAGCAGCAGGAGCAGCAGTTGCAGATGAAGTTCACGCGGCGGCGGACGTTCTCGCCGAACTGCACGAGGTTATAGTCGTAGGCCTGCGCGAGAAGGTCGCGGCACTCGGCCGCGTCGACCTGACGTGCGTGACCGTACTTGATGAGCGTCGCCGCGGTTGTGTTGAAGGTCATGCAGATGTCCATCGGCGCGTCGCAGGCGTGACCCTCGTGCATAGCCTTGTGGCGGCAGTAGCACATGCTGATGCCTATGTGCGAGGCGGTGTCTATGACGTTCGTCGCGCGCTCGTAGTCGAGCACCTGGAGCATGTATTCGTCGGGGATCTGCGGCTCCTGCGGGAAGATGCGCCCCATCTGGATGTCGCCGCCGCAGACCAAGTCGCGCATGAAGTCCTCCTCGACCGTTATGTACTGGTAGAAGAGCTCGCTCAGCGTCTTCTGGTCAATGTCGTGGCGCACGCGCATCAGCGAGAATTCGAAAAATCCCGCCATCGGCGGCGGCACGGCGTATATCTGCTGTCCGTTCTGCTCTATGTCGACGATGAGCGCCTTGCTCGCGAGGCCGTCGAGCATCTTCTGCGCCTCGTGCTCCGGCATCTGCCAGACCTGCGCCGCCTTGTGTACGTCGAAGGGCTTTATCGGGAGCTGCGCCATCAGCCCCGCTTCCTTTTCGGTCATCAGTATCTTGAGTATGTCGTAGAGGAGCTTCGACTCCGGCGCTCCCTGCGGGAAACGGTTCAGCCTTTCCATCAGCCTTGTGTACGGCGAACCGTGAGTGTGGTTGTGAGACATTTTTCATCCTCCCCAGTTCGATTCCTCAGTAATTATACTCTTTTCAAGTAAATATATCTATGCTGGCGATACACGCGCCGCCGCCCGCCGGCGCCGCCTTATGCTAAAATAGTTCTGCTCCGCGCCCGCCGCCGTCGCGCGGGCGCGCGATATTCTACGAAAGACGTGAATAAAATGGCCGAGACGATAATGAAGGGTAAGCCCGTCATAGATAAGCTGAACGAACATCTCAAAAGCCGCGCGGAGGCGCTGCGCGCGCGCGGCGCGGCTCCGGCGCTCGCGATAGTGCGCGTCGGCGACAACGGCGACGACATGGCCTACGAGCGCAACGCGGCGAAATGCTGCGAGGCCGCGGGCGTCGAGGTGCGGCTCATGCACTTTGCGGAAGATGTGCAGCAGGCGGAGCTTCTCGGCTGCGTCCGTAAACTCAACGAGGATTCGTCAGTCCACGGCGTGCTGATACTGCGCCCGCTGCCGCCGCACATCGACGACCGCGCCGTCTGCCGCGCGCTCGCGCCTGAAAAGGACGTCGACGGCATCACGGAATACTCGATGGCGGGGCTCTACTCCTGCAAGAAGGTCGGCTTCGCTCCCTGCACCGCGGAGGCCTGCATCGACATGCTCGACCACTACGGCGTGGAGCTGGCGGGGAAGCGCGCCGTCGTCGTCGGCCGCAGCTTCGTCGTCGGCAAGCCCGTCGCGATGATGCTGCTCGAACGCGACGCCACCGTCACCGTCTGCCACACGAAGACGAAGAACCTCGCCGCGCTCTGCCGCGAGGCCGAGATACTCGTCGTCGCCATCGGCCACGGAAAGATGATAGGGCGCGAATATCTTTCGCCCGGGCAGGTAATCGTCGACATCGGCATAAACTTCGACGAAAACGGCAAAATGTGCGGCGACGTGGACTACGAAGCCGCCTCGGAGACGGCGCGGGCCGTCACGCCCGTCCCCGGCGGCATCGGCAAGGTGACGACCGCCGTCCTCGCGAAGCACGTCGTCGAAGCGTGCTCGCGGCTTGCAGATAATTGATGCATGGGACAAACTCAGAAAACTGGCGCAAAGACAGCAAAAAGGGCCGCGTCTGCGGCCCTTTTTCTTATCCTTGAGTTTGTTATGCTGTTTCGGACTTCGTTACTTATCCAGCCACTTCGGCATGTTCTGGAGGAAGATGTGCTGAAGCCTCTGGACGGCGGGACCGGGGCGGCCTGAGCCTATTTTCTGCGAGCCGACGCGCACGACGGGGAGGATTTCCTTGACGGAGCCGGTGATGAACGCTTCGTCGGCCTGCGCCAGCTCCTCCTCGCGCGGGCAGCGCTCCTCGACGGTGAAGCCGTTTTCGCGCGCGAGCGTGAGGATGATGTCGCGCGTCACGCCCTTCAGGACTCGGCCCACCGGCGCGGTGATGATCTTGCCGTCTTTGCAGAGGAAGAAGTTGCTGCTCATCGCCTCGGTTATCTCGCCCTCGGGCGTAATGTAGAGCGATTCGAAATTCGTCTTCGACGTCTTGGCGAGCGGGATGAAGCCGAAAAGATAGTTCGTGCTCTTAATGAGCGGGTAGGGGCGCGCGACGCGGTTCGGCTCGAGCGCTATGCCGTTCTTCATCTCGTCCGCGGTCGGCTTGTGGATGTTCTCGTCGAAGACGACGAAGAAGCGCGGATGCGGGAAGGTGCCGTTGTCGTTCACGTCGCCGCCCGTGATGTAGGGCTTAACTATCCCGTCGAAGCCCTTGACCTCGGGTCTCGCTAGCCCTTCGCGGATAATCTCCGGGAGCTTCGCTATTATCTCGGCGGCCTTGATGCCCGCGCCTTCGGTGCTGCCCGCGAGGCGCTCGAGGTGCTGCGCCATCGCGAAGGTCCTGCCCTCGTACACCCTTATCGATTCGAACGTGCCGACGCCGCGCTGTATGACGAGGTCCGTCACGGGCAGCGAGCATTCCGCTATCGGCGCGTATTTACCGTTGTAATAACAAATTGCCATAGAAATTTCCTTCCTTCGTCAGTCGTCGCATAAGAGTATAGCGCTAAACGCCGCGCTTGCAAGACGCGGCGCTAAAAAGGCACGTGAAGCCCGCTGTCTATCCTGTAGTTCCTGTAATAGAGCGCGAGGTCGCAGAGCACGAGCGTCGTGTTCAGCGTGTACGGGATGAGCATATAGATGGCTGTGTGGCTCACAAGCACCTTCGCGATGCCGGCGATGTAGCCGACGAGGACGATCATCATAAAGGCGAGGCTCTTTCCCTTCCTCGTGCGGCTCGCCCACGATTTGTGAATCGACGCAGGCCACGCGGCGGCGAAGCATATCAGCATGACGACTTCGAGAATGTTGCTCCACGGCATTGTCGTAATCCTCCCTTAGGCTTTTCGTCCGCGCGGCGGACGTATCCTCATATTATCGCACGTTTTGCGCGCGGGGAATACGCGCGGAAAAATTTTCATCGCGGCGCTTGACCGCAAAATAAAGGTGGAATACAATATCCACAATTCCATTACTCTGCGGAGGAGGAGAGGAAGCTGAATCCAATTGTAGATCTGCCTGAGCCGCTGCTGCTCGGACTGCACGCGCTCGGCGAGCTTGCGAAAGAGCCCGACCGCTGTCTGACGACGCAGCAGGTCGCCGCGGCGATAGGCACGTCGGAGCCGCACCTGTCGAAGGTGCTCCAGCGTCTCAACAAAGGCGGCCTCATCAAATCCGTCCGCGGCCCCGGCGGCGGCTACAAGCTCAACTGCGTGCCGTCGGAGACCCCGCTTTATCCGATATTCGAGCTTCTCGGCGGCCCCTTCGAATCGCACGAATGTTCGTTCGAGGGCTGCCGCGGCAAAAAATGCTTCATTGCGGACATGGTGAACGAGCTGTCTCGCGCGTTCTTGCGCTACCTCGCGTCGCGCACGCTCGCGGACTTCGCCTCGTACTACGCGAGCGGCCGCGACGTGAGCATAGAGATTTCGGTGATAACCCCGAGCCTCGGGCAGAAACACCCGAACTTCGGGCACATAGCAAAATAAAAATTTCTTAGGGAAGGATTGTTGTAATTGGTCAACGTCAGAAGGAAATTGTTGGCGCTGTTATCCGCCGCGGCACTCACGGCCTGTGCGTCGTCCGCCGCGTTCGCGGAGGGCTTCGGCGTCTACGAATGGAGCGCCGCGGGAACGGCGATGGGCGAGAACTACATGTTCGCGGAGGAAGACCCCGCGGTTCTCGCTTATAACCCCGCGCAGATGACTAAGCTGAACGGAACTTATTTCAGCATAGGTGCGAGTATGGTAAATCCTGATACGAAGGTGTTTTTCAAAGGTGTTAGGAATTTTACTAATGGCGCTTTGAGCGACCAGCTATGGGAAAACGAATACGATATGTCCGTTGCCCCGTATATGTATTATGTGACAAAGGCAGGAAAAAATGCGTGGTGGGGCATCGGCATGTTCTCGCGCTTCGGCAACCAGCTCGAATACAACGACCTCTGGCCGGGACGCTACGACACAATCTTCTCTGGTATAAAGGGGATAACCGTTCAGCCGACGTACGCGTTCAAGATAAGCGATAAGCTCTCTGCAGCAGTTGGTCTTGATATAAATTATGTTAAGCTGAGGATGAGAAAGAACGTGCCAGTAACGAATCCGTCTACGGGTAGGTATATGATGGATGCTGGTACAGACCTTGAGGGCGATACAATTAATATCGGCTGGCTTGCGTCACTTATGTATGATTTTACGCCACAGACATCTTTAGCAGTTACCTATCGTTCTCGTATAAAGCACACAATGGATGATGCAGATATGAATGTGACGGGACAGGGAAACATTGGAGCAAGCGGCACTGTCACGCTTCCAGATTCACTCTCTATCGGCTTAGGTCACAAGTTTAACGATAGAACTCGCGTTGAACTTAGCGCTGTTTGGACTAATTGGAAAACCTATGATGCATTGGATATATATTTTGGGAAGCCTCTTTTAGGACAAAATGTTTCCGCAAACCCCAAAGACTGGGATTCCTCGTGGCGCTACGGTATAGGTATCGAGCATAAGCTCAGTAAACAGTGGAGCGTCCTCGCAGGTTATGTCTATGACGAAAGCCCCGTTCCCGACCAGTATATGGACTTCACGATACCGACGGGCGACCGTCACCGCGGAAGCTTGGGCTTCAAGTACCGTTTCAAGGAAAACCACGAAGTCGTCTTCGCATATACTGGAATCTGGGCCGGTACGAGAGATGTACAGTCGAGTGTTCATGCGTTTGACAACGCCCATATCCACGACGGCTTCACCCAGGTCATATCGCTCGGCTACACCGTCAAACTTAAGTAATTTTCACCTTTACAGGCTATAACGAACGACGTTCACAGGCGGCTCTCGTATGAGGGCCGCTATTTTAATATTCAGAAATTGTGTATTTTGTAAAAAAACTATTGTCAATTACAAATATTGGTGTATGCTACGGATATGTTACGCAGGCATTGACGGTTCGTTAATTTATTCCTTTTTTCACGATGAGGATAAAGGCGGCCGGGACAAATTAGGAGGGACATTGCATGGCGACTCAGGAACATTTTGTGGATCTCGACAGCTTTAAGCGTCTCAATTCTATCCCGATCAGATCGACGATAGAGACCGCTTTCTACGGGAACAACATCCGCCGCATCGAGGACCTGAAAGAGGCCTACGAGCTGGCGAAGAACAGCCCGGGGACGATTGAGCTTACCGGTATGCCGGTCTACAAGCCGGTCGAGCTCGGACTGCCGGAAGGGGCCAACGTCCTTCTCTTCAACGACGGAGCGGTCTACGGACGCTGCGCCGCGGCGCGCCGCATAATCGGCGAGCCGAACGTCAACGTCACGGAGATGGCGGCGCTTCTGCGCGAAGCCGTCTACAACTCGCGCTTCCGCAAATACTACCGCGCCGAGGCCATCATAGGGCTCGACGAGGACTTCATGGTCAAGGCCCACCTCATGATCCCCGAGGGTTTTGAGAACAACCTTTACAGCTGGATGCTCAACTTCCAGTACATCAACGAAGAGTACGCGAAGCGCTACGAGAAGTCGCGCCCGCTCGCGAACGACGGCGACATCTACGTCTTCGCCGACCCGTATTGGACGCACCCCGACTATCCGCTCGGCCTCGCCTTCTTCTCGCCCGAGCAGAACTGCGCCGCCATCCTCGGCATGCGCTACTTCGGCGAATACAAGAAGGGCACGCTGACCCTCGGCTGGGGCATCGCGGCGCGCAACGGCTACGCCTCCTGCCACGGCGGACTCAAGCGCTACACGCTCAAGGACGGAAGCAATAAGAAGTTCGTCCTCGCAGTGTTCGGACTCTCCGGCTCCGGCAAGTCCACCATCACGCACGCGAAGCACGGCGGCAAGTACGACGTCACGGTGCTGCACGACGACGCGCTCATCGTCAACGTCAAGGACAAGTACGCCATCGCGCTCGAGCCGTCCTACTTCGACAAAATGCAGGACTATCCGTTCGGCTGCCCCGACAACAAATATCTGCTCTCGCTCCAGAACTGCGGCGTGACTACGACGCAGGACGGCAAGACGGTCGTCGTCGGCGAAGACGTGCGCAACGGAAACGGCCGCGCGGTCAAGTCGAAGCTCTGGACGCCGAACAGAATAGACAGAATCGACGAGCCGCTCGACGCGATATGCTGGCTCATGAAGGACCCGACGCTCCCGCCGGTCGTGAAGCTCACCGGCGCGTCGCTCGCCGCCGTCATGGGCTCGACGCTCGCGACCAAGCGCACCTCGGCCGAGCGCCTCGCCCCCGGCGTAGACCCCGACGCGCTCGTCATCGAGTGCTACGCGAACCCGTTCCGCACCTATCCGCTCGAGATGGACTACACGCGCTTCCGTTCGCTCTTCGAGGACGGCGTGTCGTGCTACATCATCAACACGGGCTTCTTCATGGACAAGAAGATACCGAAGGAGATGACGCTCGAGATAATCGAGAAGATAGTGGAAGACACTGCGGAGTGGAAGCCGCTCAACGAAATCCCCGGAATGCAGATAATGGAGATAGAGGGCTTCGTCCCCGACTTCAGCGACGCGAACTACAAGCAGCAGTTCATCAACAGAATGAACGACCGCATGAAGTTCGTCAAATCGCGCGAGACGGAAAAGGGCGGAATCGACAAGCTGCCGCAGGACGCGATAGACGCTCTCGAAAAGGTAATCTCGAACATAAAGTAAGCTGTTTCGGCAGAAATTACAGAAGCCGCGGGCGCTCGCCGTCCGCGGCTTTTTCGTGCCCGCGCGCCGCGCGTTTTACGTATCCGCCGCGAGAGAGTAAAATTTCAGTGTGTGTTGAATTTTTCCCAAAGGGGTGTGAAGCATGGCGGATTTTTCAAAGGTTGAAAAGGCGCTGAAGGAGAGAGGATATACGGTGAAGGTCTTCGCGACCGGAGCGGAGGCCGCGGCCTACCTCGACGGCGAAATCGACGGCGCGACCGTCGGCATAGGCGGCTGCGCGACGGCGCAGGAGCTCGGGCTCTACGAGCTGCTCGAAAAGCACAACACGGTGATCTGGCACTGGAAGCAGGAGGGCGCGGACGTTCGCAAAAAGGCCATGACGACGGACTTCTACATAACGTCGGCCAACGCGCTCGCAGAAAGCGGCGAAATCGTAAACATCGACGGCGTAGGCAACCGCGTGGCCGCGACGCTCTTCGGCCACAAGAAGGTCTATTTCATAATCGGGCGCAACAAGCTGACCGCCGACTACGAAAGCGCCGTCCACCGCGCGCGCAACGTCGCCTCGCCGCGCCGCGCGCAGCAGCTCGGAGCCAAGACGCCCTGCGCCGAAAAGGCCGACCGCTGCTACGACTGCCGCGCCGCCGGAAGAATATGCCGCGGCATGACGACCCTCTGGGGCCCGATGATGGGCTCCGAAGCCGAGGTTATACTTATAGACGAAGAACACGGGCTGTAAGTCGAAGTTTAGCGAAGAATCGCGAAAAAATTTAGGGTGGCACCCACGCGGAGCCGCCCGTTTTTTATATGCCTTGCGTTTATGTGTCTAAACATTCAAAGAAAGACAGCCATCTCGTCATGCCGGGCTTGACCCGGCATCCAGTGTCGTTAAATCGCCCAACACATCGGAGCTTAAAGCCGCAGGATTCCGCGCCCATCGGAGAAAACGCCGCCGATGGAGCCCGCCCCGCTTTATCGGACGCTAGTAACGGGCTGGTGAAATTTTTGCGGCTATATTTATTGCGCGCGTTACGCCTCCGGCAGCCTCGGCAGCGCGTCTATCAGCGCTTTTGTGTACGGGTGCCGCGGTGTCTGCATTATTTCGCGCGATGGGCCGCTTTCGCAGATTTTGCCGTCTTTGAGGACGATTATCTTTTCCGCGGCGAAGGCGGCGAGGCGCAGGTCGTGGGTGACGAAGAGCATCGACATACCGAGGGCCGTGCGGCGGCGCAGCGCTTCGATTATCTCGCCGCGCGTCGAGGCGTCCTGCATCGAGGTCGGCTCGTCGCAGAGCAGCAGCTCAGGCCCGAGCATCAACGCGCGCGCCAGCTCTACGCGCTGGCGCTGTCCGCCGGAGAGTCCGACTGCGCGCGAGGCGAAGATGCGTTCGTCGGTGAGGCCGAATTCGGCTAGAAGTTCCTTCGCCCGTTCGCACCGCTCCGTCTTCGGGCGTTTGACGCCCGCTATTATCTCGGGCTCCGTCACCGCGTCTATGACCGACAGACCCGGCGGCAGAGCGCCGTATGGGTCCTGTGGCACGTAGCCGCAGCGGCGGCGCAGCGCGGTGAGCTCGCGCGCGGGCGCGCCGTTCAGCTCTTTTCCGAAAAGCTCGACGCTTCCGGATTTCTGCGGAATCAGCCCTATCGCCGAGCGCAGCAGCGTGCTTTTGCCGCTGCCCGATTCGCCGACTATCGCGAGCGCCGCGCCGCCGCCCGCGAGCGAGAGGCTGACGCCGTCGAGCGCTCTGTGGCTCTTCGCGCCGCGCGATTTGAATTCGACCGTCAAGTCTTTTATCTCAAGAATAGGTTCAGACGTCATTTTTCGTCCCTCAGAGCGTCGCTGCGATGAGCGCCTTCGTGTGCTCTTCCTTCGGCGCGCGTATCAAGTCCCGCGGCGCGCCGCTCTCTATCAGCCGCCCGTCCTTCATCACGAAAAGCTCCGAGCAGGCCGAGGCCGCCATCGGCAGGTCGTGCGTCACGAGCAGTATCGTGAGGTTCTTCTCGCGGCGCAGCTTTTCGAGAAGGCGCAGAATCGCCGCCTGCGTTATCACGTCGAGCGCCGTCGTCGGCTCGTCGGCGAGCACCAGCCCCGGCTCGCAGGAGAGCGCGAGCGCTATCGCGGCGCGCTGTTTCTGCCCGCCGGAAAGCTCGTGCGGGTAGCGGCGCGCTATGTCCGCGGGCAGTTCCACCTCGGCGAGCAGCTCTTCCGCGCGCCGTTCCGCCTCTTCGCCCTTTATCCCGAGATGCACCTCGAGCACCTCTTTTATGTGGCGGCCTATCGTCATTACCGGCGTGAAGGAATTCAGCGCCCCCTGCGGCACGAGCGCTATCTCGCGCTGGCGCAGTTTTGCGAGCTCGTCCTCGGGCAGGCCGAGGATGTTCCTCCCCTTGTATAAAATTTCGCCGCGCGCCTCCGCTCCCGCGGGAAGCAGGCCGAGCAGCGTCATCAGCACCGTGCTTTTGCCGCTTCCCGACTCGCCTATGAGGCCGCAGAAGGAGTTTTCCGCGACGGCGAAGGAGACGTCCTTCACGGCCTCGTTCGCCGCGCCGCGCGCGTCGTATATCACAGTTAAATTTCTGACTTCGAGCATCATTTTTTGCCGAGCCTCGGATCTATTTTTTCTTCAAGGAATTTGCCGATGTCCATAAAAATCAGGCATACGGCGACTATCGCAAGCCCGGGCGGCAGCAGCAGCCACCAAGCCCCTTCGGTGAACGCGCCGAAGGAATGGGCTTCGTGCAGCATACGCCCCCACGATATGAGCCTCGGGTCGGAAAGGCCGAGAAATGCGAGCCCCGCCTCGGCGAGTATCGCGCCGGGCACGCCGAGCGCGATGTTGGCGAGCAGCACCGGAGCCGTCTCCGGCACCAAGTGCCTGACTAATATGTAGCTGCGCTTCGCGCCGAGCGCGCGCAGAGACTCCACCCACTGGCTTTCGCGCAGCGTCAGGACGAGCGCGCGCACGCTTCGCGCCGTGCCCATCCACGAGAATGTCGAAAGTATCAGCACGAGCTGCCATAGCCCCTTGCCCCAAATCCCCGCGAGGACCATCAGAATCGGCAGCGTCGGGATGGACATCAGTATGTCGACGGCGCGCATTATGAGCGCGTCGCAGAGGCCGCCCGCGTAGCCCGCCGCGAGGCCGAGCGACATTCCGAGCAGGCTCGCGATGAGCGTCGCGCTGACGCCGATTATGAGCGACGCGCGAATGCCGTATATCAGCAGCGTGAAAACGTCGCGCCCGCGCTGGTCCGTGCCAAGCAGGCCGCAGCGCTCGCCCGGCATCGAAAGGCGCAGCGATACGGAATCAGCGCCGCGGACGAGCAATTTATATTCTCCCGCGCTCGGGAAGAGATAGTCGACGCTCCTGCTTATGAGCGGCAGTCCTAGCGTCTGCTTGAAAATCATGTCGCGTCCGTCGAGGTTCAGCCAGTACTCGGATTCTCCGCTCATCTCCGCAAGCTTATAGTCGCGCTCCGGCGTCCGCCAGATTATCGAAACGTCCGCTTCCTGGCGCGCCGTTACGGTTCCCGCGAGCGCGAATATCGCGGGCGGCTTTTTGTCCCATTTGACGGAAGTTTCCGCCGCCGTCACCTCGTATGAGACATTTGCGGGAAGCGAGCCGTAGCGCCACCAGATGGGCCGCGCGAAGGGCGCTCCCGCGAATTCGTAGGGCGAGCGCGGCAGCAGCGCGGGGCCGAAAGCGCCCAAGAGCGCAAGCAGGATGAAAGCGATGACGCTTTTACGCGACAAAATGTCTTTCATTCTTTGCGCCCCTCGATTCTCACGCGCGGGTCTACGAGGCCGCAGGCTATGTCGGCGAGCAGGTTGCACGTCACCGTTATCAGCGCGAGCAGGTAGAAGGCCGCGCCCGCGCTCGGGTAGTCGCTGCCCGAAATTGCCTCAAGCAGGAAGGTCCCAATGCCGTGCAGCGAAAAGACGGACTCCGTGATGACGGCGCCAGAAACGAGCCCAGGCACCGACATCAGAAGTATCGTCACGACCGGCGGCAATATCGTGCGGAATGCGTGCCAGACGACGCGCGGGCGCGAAAGTCCGCGCGCGCGTGCCATCAGCGCGAAGTCCTCGTTCATCGCGCGCACCATGAGGTTGCGCACGTAGAGCGCCCAGCCGCCGAAGCCCATCAGTGAGAGCGAGAGCACAGGCAGCGCCATGTGCCATATATAGTCGGCGGCAAGCGCTAATCCGCCGGCAGGCGGCGGAACGGATAGCGTGCCGCGCAGCGGAAAGACCGGCAGGGCGCGTGCGAATATCATCAGCAGCACGAGCTGCACGAAAAATCCAGGAAAGGACGAAGTAAGGGCGCTTGCGCGCAGCACGAGCTTCTCGGCGAATTTTCCGCGGTTGACGGCGGCCTTGACGCCGAGCCACGTGCCGAGCAGCGACGATAGAAACATAGACGATACCGTGAGAGTCAGCGTCACGGGCAGCCGTGAGAGAAGCTCGTCCCAGACGGGGCGGCGGCTCATGAACGAAAGGCCGAAGCTGAAAGTCAGCATCTGCTTGATATATATGACGAACTGCTCCCACAGCGGCTTGTCCAGACCGTAGATGGCGCGCAGGTTCGCTTTGGCCTCCGGCGAGAACGACGGGTCTATGATTGAGCTTACCGCATCGCCCGGCATCAGGCGGAAAAGCAGGAAATTCAGCACGAGCACGGCGGCGAGCACGAGGATCGACGACGCTATACGCCTGACCAGCCAGCCGCGGCTCATCTTGCGCCCTCCAGCAGCCTGTAGTGCGGATTGCGCCGCATCATGACGTACTCGCCGGGCTTATAGCTTTCGAGCGTGAACGGCCCGCATCCGAGCAGCCCGCGCGGGCCGAACTTCGCATCATCGGAGAGCGGGTCCCAATTCTGCCAGTCCGTCACAGCCTCCAGCACCTTCTTCGGAAAACAGGGCAGGCCGCCGATATTGTCGAGATACCAATAGCTTACGCCGTCCATCTCGACGCGAAGCGTGTAGGCGTCCGGCGTCTCCGTGCGGCGTACGTTCTTGACGCTGTCGAAGAATCGCGGCAGCTTGTTGTCCTTTATAAAATCTATCGAAGCCTTCATGTCGCGCGCCGTCAGCGGCGATCCGTCGCTCCATTTGAGGCCGCGCTTCAGCCTGAATACAAGTTCCGTATGCCGCGCGCCGCCCTCGCCGACGGAGCGTACGTTCCACGACTCGGCGAGAGCCGGCATGTCTTCGAGCGTGTACGGATCGGTGCCTATCATCGTCTCGTATATCATGCCGAGCACCTGCCACGAATAGGCCGACGAAGCGGTGAACGGGTTGAGATTCCGCGGTTCCTCAGGCAGAAGCATCCGCATCGGCCTCATCGCGCCGTCCGCCGGCTCCGCGGTCAGCAGGGTCCACATATTGTCTGCTGTGATTTTGTCTGTGGTGAAGACGTTCTTCCATCCGCTTGAAATAGCGGCGACAGAAATGCGGCTGTATATAGGCACAGAGGGCATAAGCTCGGCGAGAAGCTCCTGCGACTCGCGCGAAGCCTCGCGCGCCGAGGCCTCGTCAGGCGCGAAACGCAGCCGTTCGAGCGCCGCGTCCAGCCGGGCGTCGCGCACGCCGGTCATGTTGTAGCCGCCGGGAAAGTCCATTGAACTGTGATAGAAGGAATAGAGCGAATCCGGATTGCGCCCCATGCCCCACGCGAGCACCGCCATGTCGTAATCCTTCCTGTCGAGCCTGGATATCATAGTTGAAAAATCCATCGGCTCCGTCTCCGTCGGGAAGCCCGCGGCCGTCAGCGAACCGGCGATAAGCTCCGCCAGCTCCGCCGTCGTCGGCGCGAGGCGCGCGAGCGGCGTCAGAATCTTCATTTTAGGGAAGGGACGGCCGTCAGGCGAGAGCAGCACGCCCGTCATGTCGCGCGTGTAGCCGCGCTCCGCAAGCAGCTTCGCCGCACCCTCTGGGTCGTATATATCTTGGGCGCTGTTTGCGAGCGCCCACGGCGATACCGGCGGCAGCCATGAATTTATCGGCTCGCAGTAGCCCGAGAAAATCATGCGCACAATCGCGCCGCGGTCTATCGACATAGCCGCGGCGCGCCGCACCGCGGCGTCGTCCCATGGAAAATTTTTATTGTTGAGAAGAAGGAAGAAGGCATGCATTCCGCGCGCGAGCGACATTTTGAGCTTCGGGTCCGCGCCGAGCCTGTCGATGTCCGACGGGCGTGCGATGTCGCTCAATATATCCAGCTCACCGGCCTCTGCGGCGAGAATCTGCGCGTCGGGGTTTGTTATTATGAGCATCGAAAGCTCCTCGAGCTTTGGCCCGCGTATCGAATTTACGTCTATCCGTTCGGCCGCGCGCGCCTCCGCCGCGATGAAGAGCGAAAGCGCCGCGAGCGCCGCAAGCATAAATTTTATAGCGCTCAGTCCTCTTTTTCGGGGGCCTTGAGCCGCAGCTCCCTTCCCGGAACCGGCTTGCCCGCGATGATTTTCAGCAGGAGCCTCGCCGCGAGCACGCCCGTCTCAAACGACGGCGCGCCGCCCTCCTCCATCACGAGCGAGTGGAAGCCCTCGCGCGTGAAGCCGAAGCAGAGCGCCGGCATCGAAAGCGCGCCCGGGAAATTCTCCCCGTCGCACCAGATTACCCCCTCCGCGCCGAGTCCGTCAAGCGCCTCGGCCGCGCGCCTCGCGCGCACGTCCGCGCCGTCCGTAGATTTCAGTATCACGTCGTAGCCCGAGTTCGACAGCGCGCGCTCGAGCCCCGCGACGAAAGCGCCGGCCCACGGCTCAGTAAGGTCGCGCACGACGACGCCCGCAAGCCCGCTGCTCTTCGTCGAAAGATTGCGCGCGTTGCGGTCAAGCCGGTAGTCGAGCGCCCGCACGCTCTCCATAACCTTTATCTTTGTTTTTTCGGAAATTCTGTGATCCCCGCGAAGCACGCGGCTCACCGTGGCCTTGTCCACCCCGGCGCGGTCCGCCACGTCCTGCATAGTGACCCTCATTGCGACACCTCTTATGCAACCGATTGAATGAATTATAGCAGAGGCGTAAAAGCGTGTAAATAAAAAAGAGACGCCGCAGCGTCTCTCGAAATCACCGAATTGCATGCGCCGTCCCTGCACATGCAGAATTACTGCGAAATCGTCCATTTAAGCATATATTTCTTGATGTGTTCAAATATCTGCATTACTATGACGAGGATCACGACCATGAACACAAAGCCTGCCCACGTCCTGTCGTAAAGTCCGAAGTCCGCGTATTTTCTGACGTAATATCCCATGCCGTATTTTGCTCCGTACATTTCGGCGTAGACGAGCATGACGAACGAACTCCGCAGCGAATTGACGAATCCGGCGAGTATCGACGGGCTTGCTGCCGGGAGTATGACCTTCGTCAAGCGTTTCCAGCCGTGAAGCTCCAGCGTCGCCGCCTTGTCGAGGTATCGTTTGTCTATCGTCATTATCCCCGTGATTGTCGCGAAGAGCGTCGCCCAGACGGTGCCGTATACGACGAGAAAGAGCGAAGCGGCCCAGAAGCTTGGCGCGAGGAGCAGCGCGAATGGCGAGAGGAGAATCGACGGGACGACGCTGAATGTGTAGACGATGGGGTGCAGTATCTCGCGCAGGCGTCTGTTCATGCCGAGCAGCGTGCCGACGCCCAGCGCGAAAATGAGCGAGACGACGACGGACGGTATCAGCAGCTTGAACGAGAACAGCATATTGAGGAACATCGTATTCGTATCGCCTTGGAAGGCGCGGCATATCGACTCTATTGACGGGAAAAGGAAGGCGTTGACGAGACCGTTGTCGGAGATGATCTTGTAGAGCAGGATCAACGCGACGTAGATGCTGACGGTTATCCCATATTTTTTGAAAAAGTTGACGGCTTTCTCCATATAAAAATTTTCCTCCGCTTCGCGGCAAAGCGCGGGCGGAGGAATCCACCGCCGCGCGGCCTGTCGCTTAATGATTGTTTTCGTTGAAGAACTTGAGCTGGCGGTCGTAGAAATCTTTGTCCGCCTCATATATGGCTTTATCAGCCATAAGCTCGTCTAGAGCGGCTTTATAGAGTTCGGTGTTGATGTGGTCGGTGATATTTATATTCTTGGCGTTCTCTGGAAGGAAGCCCGTCTTGCCGAGAATATCCCAAGCGTCGATAATGCGGTCCTTGATGGGGTCGAGGTTTATCCTGTAATGTTCGTTGAGCATATAGGCCGCAACGTAATCCTCGTCGGCGCCGATATTCTCCGCAGTCCATTTTACGACTTCTTCCTTGTGCTTTTCATAGTAAGCCTGTGCGCGGAGCTGGGCCTTCATGAGGAGCTTGAATGTATTAGGATTCTCTTCAAGGAATTTGGTGCGCGTGTATACGCGGCAGCAGGAGTAATTCGGTGTGACGTCGCTCATGTAGCTGACAATTTTGATGTTCGGCATGTTCAGCACCGCGAACATCTGCCCCGTGCCGATGACTCCATAGTCTGCCTCTCCGTTCACGACTGCGGCCACGCGGTCGCTGTGCGTCGGGAGCGTCATCCATTCCACATCTTTAAGCGGGTCGTGTCCAAGCCTCAGCAGAGCGCCGGTGAGCGCGAACTGGTTCGGCGGGCAGGCGATTTTCTTGCCGACGAAGCTTCCTATGCCGTTCCACTCGGTGTCGTTGCGCGCAATTATCGGCATGCAGCCGGTGAGCATATGTCCGCAGAACATCGTTATCTGGTTTCCCGCAGCGACCTCGGAGAGAGGAAGGTTTGTACCGTTGTTGGAGACTATATCGACGCTGCCCGCTATGAGTGCGGTGCCGCTGCCGCTGTCCATGTGTATCTCCTGAACGTCAAGACCATACTCTTTGAAATAGCCGAGGCGCAGCGCTACTGTGACGAGTGCGTTGCCGCTATTGCCGCGCGCCCATCTAATGGTTGTAGTCTCGGATTTAGACTCTTCCGCGCAGGCGCTTGCAGCAAAAAGCGCCCCTGCTCCTACGAGTACTGCGGCGGTGAATGCCGCCAGCATTGTTTTTTTCTTCATTTCATAAATTCTCCCTTCGCGCTTATTGCGCTTGTTTGCTTTAAGCCATGCGGCTTTCTACGTCGCTGTTGATTATTTTTATCAGCGTGTTGCGCAGCTTGACGGCCTCCGGGTGGTCGAACTGCGTCTCGCGCGTTATCTGCTTCTCGTGCGGGCGCTGGCAGTCGTATATAATGCTGCTCGGCGACTGTCCGAAGACGAGAATGCGCGTGGCGAGCAACATCGCCTCGTCAACGTCGTGGGTGACGAAGAAAACCGTCTTTTTCGGATCGTCATGCGACCACAGTTCTATTATTAAGTCCTGCAGTCTTGCACGCGTAACGGCGTCAAGCGCGCCGAACGGTTCGTCCATGAGCAGTATTGGCGGATTTATGCTAAAGGACTGCGCTATGGCGCATCGCTGCTTCATACCGCCGGACAGCTCTTTCGGCAGTTTCTTAAATACGTCTGGGTCTAGGCCAACGCTGACGAGCATATCCGTCGCGATTTTTTTCAGCTCTGATTTATCCCTCTCGGGGAAGCGCTGCGTCAGAGCGAGCATGATATTCTCGCCTGCCGTCATCCACGGGAACAGACCGTAGTCTTGAAAGACGACGCCGCGTTCTAGGCTTGCACCTTCAATCTTCGTCCCGTTCATTAGTATCTCGCCTGTGGTCGGCTTTTCGAGGCCAGCCAATAGGCGAAGGAAGGTGCTCTTGCCGCAGCCGGACTGCCCGAGCAGGCATACGAACTCGCCGGGCGCGACGTCAAGGCTGATTTCTTTTAGTATCAGCCGCTCTGGCTCATCCGAGTATGCGAAGGATGTTTTGCGCACAGATACAGCGTTTTTGTCCATGCTTGCGATGTTTTCTGCTGTCATCCTATATTGCCACGAAGGCTTGCTCGAAGTCTTTTATTAGGTCTTCCGTGTTCTCAAGCCCGGCGGAGAGGCGGATCAGACCGTCGCTGATGCCCGCTGCTATTCTCGCCTCGCGCGGCATGTTGCCGTGCGTCATGCTTGCTGGGTGCTGTATGAGTGTCTCTGGGTCGCCGAGGCTTACTGCTATCGAGACGAGCTTTAGGGAATTTATCATTTTCTTGCAGGCAGTGAAGCTGTCCATACCGCCAATACCTTCTTTCAGTTCGAAGGAGATCATCGCGCCCGGCATGCCGTTCATCTGCTTCTTGACCAGCTCAGCCTGCTCTCCGCCTTCGATGCCGGGATAATAGACGCGTTCGACGCACGGATTCCCGCAGAGCCATTTAGCGAGCGCCGCGCCGTTTTCACAGTGGCGCGCCATGCGCAGCTCAAGCGTCTGCATACCGCGCAGAACGAGAAATGAATTAAAAGGACTCATTACGGAGCCGCAGAGCTTCGTCATCGCGGAGCTGCGTATCAGAGCAATGTCGTCCGCTTTTCCTATGATTACACCTCCGATTACGTCGCCGTGGCCGTTGAGGTACTTTGTCACGCTGTGCAGCGAAATGTCGGCGCCGCACTTTATCGGGTACTGGATGGGCGGCGGCGCGAAGGTATTGTCAACGACGACGCGGACGGCGTGCTTGTGCGCAAGTTCAGATATCGCGCCGATGTCGGTTATCACCATCGTTGGGTTCGTCGGGGTCTCGAAGTATATCATTTTTGTCTCGGGACGGATTGCGGCCTCTACCTCGTCAAGGCGGCTCGTGTCCACAAACGTTACCGACACGCCGAACTTCGCAAGCGTCTCGCGCATGACGAACGACGTGCAGCCGTAGACGCAGTTTCCAGCCACGACGTGATCGCCAGCTTTGAGGAAGGCCACGAATACTGAGCCGATAGCTCCCATGCCGGAGGCCGTAGCCACGGCGGCCTCGCCGCCTTCAAGGAAGGCTATCTTTTTCTCAAACGCTGCCGTCGTCGGGTTTCCGCTTCTCGAATAGACGAAGCCCGGTATCTGTTTGCTGAACTTTCCAGTGCCCTCTTCCACCGTCTCGAAACAGTAGGTCGAGGTCTGGTATATCGGCGTAGCGAGCGCTCCATATACTGGGTCCGGTTCTTGTCCCGCGTGTATCGCGGCTGTGCCGAAGCCTGCGCCGGTCAAATCCATTTTGCTCAAAAAAACTCCTCCTTATAAGTAGTCTATATTTAAAATTATTCTTTGACTGTTGCTAATAATTTATTCTCTTAATCCGCAGTCGCGCGCAAGGGCCTCCAAAGCTCCAAGCGCGCCCTCTATTACGCCGCGCCCCGCGCAGAAAGAGAGGCGCGCATATCCCGGGCATGCGAAGGCGCCGCCGCCTATAAAAATAAGGCGGCGCTTCGCCGCAGCCTCTATAAAATCCCTTTCGTCCGGCAATGGAGACTTCACGAAAATATAAAAGGCCCCCTCCGGTTCATGTGCTTCAAAGCCTAATTCCTTCAGCTTTGAATACAACAGGCTGCGGTTTTCTCTGTAATAGCTCAAGTCCGGCTCTACGTCCGCGCACATCCCTGCGACGGCTTGGAAGAACGCAGGCGCGTTTACATATCCGCATATCCCCTGCGCTATCCTTATAGCCGCCGTGAGCTTCTCCGCTTCGCGCGCGTACGGCGAGACCGCGGCGTAGCCTATCCTGTCGCCTGCGAGCGACAATGATTTACTGAACGAATAGACCATGACGCTGTCGCCGTAATATTTTGCCCAAACAGGAAGCTCGGCGCCCGTGTAGACAAGTTCGCGGTATGGTTCGTCGGAGATGAGATATATTTCGTGTCCAAATTTTTTACTGAAGTCCGCAAGCATATTTCCAAGCCGCGCGGCCGTCTCATGTGTGTATATCGCGCCGCTTGGGTTGTTTGGGGAATTTATTATTACGGCCTTCGTCCTCTCTGTAAGCTTTTTTTCTAAAGAAGCGAAATCTGGCTGAAAGTTTGAGAGGTCGGAATCAGCGGCTACCGGCACGCCGCCCCAGTTTTTTATAAAAGCTGTATATGGCGGATAGAAGGGGCGGATTACGACTACCTCGTCGCCTGCGTCAAGCAGCGCGGCGAGCGTGGAGTTCAGCGCGCCGGCTGCTCCGGCGGTCATGACTATGTCCTTCGTGCGGTACGGCACGCCGAAGCGTTTCTCAAGAGAAGCCGAGATTTTTTCACGTACCCACTCGTAACCTGCTTCGCACATGTAGCCGTGGTCCGGCATATCTCGCGAGAGTTCCTCCATCGCGCGCTTTACTCTCTCGTCAAGCGGCGCGCCTGGATTCCCTATACTCAGGTCAAACACAGCGCCGGCTCCGTAAACGGCCCTCTGCCGCTCCGCTTCGTTGAACGCGGCTCTTATGGGGCTTGCGCCGCGGCCCAGCATTTCGGATATTCTTGACGAAATCATGCTCTCTCCGCCCCTCCGCAGACATATTCAAGCGACGCGCGGAGCTTTTTCTCGTCCGCGTTAGGGGCCTGCATGAACCGCGCCTCTTTCATGAAATCAAAAAGCGCGGATAAATTTTCCTCCGTCTCCGCCACGCCTATTTCAGAAAGGGAAGCCGGCGCGCCCAGTCCGCGCACAAATCCGCGCAGCCACGAGACGCGCTCCGGCTGCGAATTATAGGCGTACTGCGAAAGCAGCCCGACGGCCACGATCTCACCGTGAAGAAAATCACGCGCCTCTGCGCAGAAGAGCCTGCGGATGCCGTTATAAAAAGCGTGGGCCGCAGCTGTCTGTCCTTTGCCGCGCGTCATACCGCTCACCATTCCAGTAAGCGCGATATTTATAAAAAACACGTCGTTCAGGAGTTTTGTGCAGGTTTTATTTCCAGCGTCGCGCACGGCCTCCGCAGCGCGCGCTTTTAAAACGTTAAAAATATATTCTGCAATGTAATACGCGCTGTGCCGCTCCACTGGCGTTTCATCAAAATCCAGCTTCGGGCTGCCGTTTGCGATCTCCACGTACTTCGCCATCGAGTCCAAAATTCCAGCGGCAAGATACCTCGCCGGAGCCGCTGCAAGCACGTCTGTGTCTGCGACGACCGCTGCAACTTCGTTTTCGAGCCACAATGTCCTATCGAACCGTCCGTCCTCTGTATAACAGAGGCTTATCGGGGTAAACGCCGCGCAGGTCGCCGCAGTCGTCGGCACTGTTATTACTGGAACGCCTGCGCGCTCCGCCGCGGCCTTCGATGCGTCGATGACGCGCCCGCCGCCGGCGCCGATTATTACGTCAAAGCCGTTCTTTATCTTTTGCGCTAGTGATTCTATCTTTTCTAGAGTTGGAAATCCGGCGTAGACTTCAGTCTCGAAGCTTACGCCAGCCTTTGCAAGGCTCTTTTCTACGCCGCGGCCCGCAGCTGCAAGAGCGTGCGTACTGCCAAATATGTATGCACGTCTTCCTAATCTTGCCGCCTCTGCGCCGGTGACTGATAGAACGCCGCTTTCCTGAAAATAGCGCCCCGCGCCGAATTTATAGTTGATCAGAGAGGATTGGTCCATTGCAGCGAACTCCAACGATGATACATTTCTACAAATCCCCTCCGCAAGAAAACTTTTTGCGGCAACGATTCTATCATCTCTCGGTTATATGCGGTATGTTCATTATTCCAAACTTTGTAATCGCAGTTTTATTTAGGAGTGATGTTGGTGAGAATAAAAAACCCGCTTATCATATCGCAATATTATTGCTTATGCACAATTAATAACGAGATTGAGATTTTTTGTGCGGGGCGGCGGCGGCAAAAATAAAAAATAGGGGGGACTCCGTGAATGGAGTCCCCCCTATCGTTGTTATTTTTTTATTTCATCGCCCAACGCGAGTATAATTTCGCGTATTCCGTGTCGTCGTCGATGTGGCGTATCGAGTGGAGGAAGGCTCGGCCTTTTTCCGTTTCTGTTTCCTGCGTGAGGCAGCGGACGCGCGTGCGCGGGATCGGGTGGATGAATTCTCCCTCGGCGAGCGCGGGCTCCATGAACTCGGGGACTTCGTCGGGCACGGTGTCGAGCGCCCAGCTGAAGTAGACGGCGTTGTTCGTGTGGTCGTTGACGTCGAGGTCCTGCCAGCGGACCTTCCACGTCTCTTCTATCGACGGCGCGGTGACCGCCGGGATTTTAACGTCGGGCGGCAGTACCTCGCTGACGCGCTCCTTGAAGGCGGTCATCAGCTCGCACTTGTCGAGGCGCATCGGCCGCTGCTTTACGAAGTCGAGCAGCACCCACCAGGTGTAGGCCGAGCCGAGGAACTCGCCGCGCGAGTCCCAGAGCTTGAAGGAACGCAGCGAGAAGAGGTTGCGGCACGGCTCCGCGTAGGTCTTTATGTGGATGTCGCCGCTTTCCTTCGTCGGGTATTTTTCAAGCTCGATGCGGTACTTGCGCAGCACCCAGGTGATGTTGTGCTCGAGCGTCTGGCGCACGGAGAGGCCGTATTTCGACGCGTCGGCGTCGGCCATCTCCTGGAACATCTCGAGCAGCACGGAGAACTTGACTCGCCCGCGCGGGTCTATGCCGCTGAATGGAACGGCGAGGTCGAGCTCAGTCATCGAGGTAGCTGTCGAAGTAGCCCTGTATGTAGACGACGGGCGTGCCTTTGTCGCCGGAGCCGGAGGTGAGGTCGCAGAGCGAGCCTATGAGGTCGGTCAGGCGGCGCGGCGTCGTGCCGAGCGTCGAGTGGCCGAATCGGTCGAGGCGGCTCTTCGCGCGTATCGCCTCTTCGACGGCCTTCGCGGGGTCTTTGCCCTCGGCGTTGTCGGCGACGTATTTGAATTTGATTTCCTTCGGCAGTCCGACGAGGCCGTCGGTGAAGCCGGGCGATACGACGGGGTCGGCGAGCTCCCATATCCCGCAGACGGGGTCCTTGAAGGCTCCGTCGCCGTAGACGAGCACCTCGACATCGCGGCCCGTGCGGCTCTTCATCTCCGCCTGGAGCTCGCGCACGAATTCTTCGCAGCCGCGCGGGAAGAGCTTCACGGAGTCGTCGTTGGTGTAGTTCGAGCCGAGGACGCCGTAGTCGGGGTTGAAGCCCGCGCCCTCGCGCACCGGCGAGGAGCATATCTGGTCGAGCGTGACGACCTTTTCCGCGCCGCCCTTTTCGAGTATGTCGCGGTGTATCGCGCGCGCGTGGATGCTCGCGACTATGACCTGCTTCGCGAATTTGAGCGCAGAGAGCGGGTTGTTCGAGAAATGCACGCTTATGCGCTCGGGGTCGATGCTCTTGTAGAGCTGCACGTAGTCGACGCCCGTGAACGGATGCTTGTACTCGCCGAAGATTTTGTAGTATTCATCCTCGCTGAAGCATTCGCCCGAGAGCCTGCCGCTGTTGAGGTAGTAGTTCATCGGCTCGATTATCTGGTTCCCCACCTCGTCGGAGGGGTAGGTGAGCACGACGTGGATTTTGCCTTTGATGCCCGCCGCCATGCCGCGCAGAAGCTGGTGGAAGCGGTTGCGCGAGAGTATCGGGCTTATGACGGCGACGTCGCCCTCGGGGAATTTGCGCGCCACGTCGTCGGATATGTCGCGCAGCGTGACGTAGTTGCCCTGCGAGCGCGCGACGAGCGACTCAGTGACGCCTATCACGTCGCGGTCCCTTATCTCGAATTTGTCGCGCTCAGACGAAGCTGCCTTTATTATGTTGTCTGTGATTATCTTTACAATGTCGTCGCCCTTCGTGACGACCGGGAGGCGTATCCCTCTCGAAACGGTTCCAACGTAACGCATCGAATCGTCCCTTTCAGCCGGAGATTTTTTAGCAAGCCTATCTATTTTAGCATTAAGGGCGGCGTTTTGTGAAATCCGGCGCGCTCGGAAAATTTTTCATGTCCTCACGCAAGCGCGCGGCGCAGCGCCTCCAGCTCCGCGCGCGCGTCGGGGCATGACATGAGGCCGCTCATGACGCAGGCTCCCGCGGCTCCCGCGCCGCGGACGGCGGCGACGTTTTGCGCCGATATCCCGCCTATCGCGTAAACGGGTATGCGCACGGAGGCCGCCGTTTCTTTCAGGAAATCGAGGCCGCGTCCGGGGACGCCGCGTTTGCAGTCGGTTGCGAAAACGTGCCCCGCCGTAGCGTAATCCGCGCCGAGGGCTTCAGCGCGCTTCGCCTCCTCCGGCGAATGGACGGAGACGCCGAGAAGCTTCGCCTCGCGCCGCAGCGCCTGATTGTTTTCGAGAAGCGCAAGCGGCAGGTGGATGCGGGGCAGGCGGCGCAGGAGCGGCAGAGCGCCCGTCCCGTGGATGACGAGCCGCTCACCGCAGGCGCCGAGCGCGCGTTCCGCCAGCTCCGCATACTCGACTTCGTTCAGGTCCTTTTCACGCAGTATCACGTAATCCGCGCCGCCGCGCGAAATTTCCGAAAGCCTCGCGATGAAGTCCCCCGCGCATAATTTCCTGTTCGTTACGCAGATTATCCGAAACATCATCTAGAGATAGATGTAGTCGTTCGTCACGGCGCTCAGCCCGCGTTCGCGCGCCGCCGCCGTCACCTCGTCCACCGTGCGGTTGTCGGCTATCTCGAACTGGTCGTCGCCCTTTTCCTCGCCGGTGTGCCCGCCGATGCCCGTGGAGACGCCGGCGGAAATTTTCGTCGCGGCGATGTCCATCACGTTGTCGCGGAAGCCCGCGCGCTCGCGCGTCGAGACCGTGATTCCCGCGTAGGGCATGAAGAGGCGGTAGGCGCAGAGTATCTGGAGCAGCTCGCGCTCGCCGACCTTGTCGGCGGGCTGGATGCCCTCGCCGCCTACGATGGGGCGCAGGCGCGGGCACGAGAATGATATTTCCGCTCGCGGATACTTCCTCTGGAGCAGATAGGCGTGTATGCCGACGGCGTATGCGTCGCGTCGGAAGTCGGAGAGGCCGAGCAGAGCCGCGAAAGCGACTCCGCGCATGCCGCCCATGAGCGCCCGTTCCTGAGCCTCGAAGCGGTATGGAAATACGCGCTTGTGCCCCGAGAGGTGCAGCTCCTCGTAGCGGTCGGAGTCGTATGTCTCCTGGAATACCGTGACGTAGTCGACGCCGCGCCGGTGCAGATATGCGTATTCGTCGGAGTTCATAGGGTAGACCTCGATGCCGACTGTCTTGAAATAATGGCTCGCGAGCTCGCAGGCATCGCCGATGTACTCGACGCCGCTCGCGCTGCGGCTTTCGCCGGTCAGTATGAGAATCTCTTCGAGCCCCGTTTCGGCGATCGCCTGAAGCTCTCGCTCGATTTCCTCCATGTCGAGCTTCGCGCGGCGGATTTTGTTGTGGCAGTTGAAGCCGCAGTAGACGCAGTAATTTTCACAGTAGTTTGAAATGTAGAGCGGCGTGAAGAGATAGACGTTGTCGCCGAAATAACGGCGCTTTTCCTCGCGCGCGAGGCGCGCCATCTCTTCGAGGAACGGGGCCGCGGCGGGGGAGAGCAGCGCCGCGAATTCGCGTGGGCCGCGCGACGATGCCGAGAGCGCGCGCCGCACGTCGCCCGCGCCGAAGGCCGCCGCGTCGTAGTCCTCGCGCGCCGCTATGACCTCGCGGCGAATCGTCGGGTCTATCTGCTCCATGCCCTCCATGTAGGCCATGTGGTCCGTGCGTTGGGATTTTTCGATAGTTACGGACATTTCCGCGGCCTCCTAGTCGGCGAGGAAGCCAGTCAGCGGCGACGATGCCGCTGCGCCCTTCTCGATGACGCGGCCGAGCCCCGCGAGATACGCCTCGCGCCCCGCGCGCACGGCGAGGCCGAAGGCGCGCGCCATCGCGGGCACGTCGCCCGCCGTCGCAATCGCGGTGTTCGCCATTATCGCCGCCGCGCCCATCTCCATAGCCTCGCAGGCCTGCGAGGGCCGCCCGATGCCCGCGTCCACGATTATCGGAAGCTCGATTTCGTCGATGAGTATCTGAATGAACTCGCGCGTCGCAAGCCCCTTGTTCGAGCCTATCGGCGCGCCGAGCGGCATGACGGCGGCGGCTCCGGCGTTCACGAGGTCGCGCGCCGTGTTGAGGTCGGGGTACATATAGGGCATGACGATGAAGCCTTCTTTTGCGAGGATTTCAGTCGCGCGCACAGTTTCATAGTTGTCGGGCAGCAGATACTTGCTGTCGCGCATTATCTCGATTTTTACGAAGTCTCCGCAGCCGCACTCGCGCGCGAGCCGCGCGATGCGCACCGCCTCGTCCGCCGTGCGCGCGCCCGAGGTGTTCGGCAGCAGCGTCACGCCCTGCGGAATATGTTCCAGTATGCTGTCGGTCTTCGAGTTGGCGCGGCGCAGCGCTATTGTGATAATCTGCGCGCCCGCCTCCGAGACGGCGGCCTTGATAAGCTCCGGCGAATATTTACCCGAGCCGAGAATAAAGCGCGATGTGAATTCGTGTCCTCCGATGATGAGTTTGTCGGTCATTGTGGTGATACTTCCTTTCGAAGATGTCCGCGCGCTGTCTGCACGGAATTGTCAGTAAAATTAGACTTTTAGTCAATCAAACAAAAAACACAAAAAATAAAGACTACATTATCTATGTCGCCCCGGCAATTTTCAGGCCGGGGCCTCCGGCATAAAACGTGAGGCACAATCGGAACGCATAGGCTTTGACGCGGTCTCACGTTTTAGAGCCGGAAGTCCTGGCGCAGCGCGGGCGCGCTGTGAATCTCTTTCTCGCCTGCCATTAACCCCCGCCGACGAAATGCACGAGCTCCACCCTGTCGCCCGCGCGCAGCTCCGCCGCGCCGAAATCCGCGCGCCGCGCAATCTCGCCGTTCACCTCGGCGGCGACGCGCTCCGGCTCGAAGCCGCGCGCCCGTATCAGCGCGAGCAGCGTCGTCCCCTCCGCGCAGTCGAACGGCTCTCCGTTGAGTTCTATCCGCATACTTCTCCCTCCCGCAAAAAACAAAAAGGCGTCACGAAGATTTACACCCGCGGTGGTGTACCCCTTCGTGACGCCTTTCGGAATCACTCTGCCGATTAAATTATCACCGCGCGCCCGACGTGTCAAGCGCGCGGCCCGCTAGCCGTGAACCACGTCCCAGACGATTTTCAGCATAAGCATCGCGAGCACGCAGAGCATCATCGGCCTGATGAAGCGCGCGCCCTTCGTCAGAGCGCAGCGCGAGCCGAGATAATTTCCCGCCATGTTGCAGAGCGCCGCGGGAATCGCGATAGAGAAGATGACGGCGTCAGCGCAGATGAACGTGATGAGCGATGCGTAGTTCGAGGCTACGTTGAGAATCTTCGCGTTGCCCGACGAGGTTTTCAGGTCGAGGCCGAGCAGCATCGAAAACGCGATAATCGCGAAAGTCCCGGTGCCGGGGCCGAAAAGGCCGTCGTAGCCGCCGATGAGCAGGCCGATGACCGCCGACAGCAGAGCAGCCCGCCGCTTGGAAATCTCCCGCGCGCCGCCATCCTCGCCGAAATTGCGCTTGAAAAGCACGACGAGCGCGACGCAGGGCAGAATCACCAGCAGCGCCGTCTTTATAGCCGCGTCGCTCAAAAGCAGCGCGATATGCGCGCCGAGCGCCGAGCCCGCGAACGAAGCCGCGAAGGCGATCGCCGCGGACCGCGGCTCGACCGCGCCGCTGCGCCAGAACTTCACGACGGAGAGCGTCGTCCCGCACGCGCTCGAAAGCTTGTTGCTCCCGAGCGCGCAGTGCGCCGGCATCCCCGTGAACAGATAAGCCGGAATAGCGATCAGCGCGCCGCCCCCCGCCGAGGCGTCCACGAACCCCGCGAGAAAAACCATAAAACAGACAAAAGCAAGAGCAGGAGCAGAAACAACAAAAGCGTCCGCCATAAAAAAATCCTCCCCGAACGGCCCGCGCCGCTGCCGCTATTATAGCCGCGCTCCGTGGAAAGAAAAAGCGGAGGCGGGCGCGCGATGTATGTGTTATGGGATAATACAATCCTATTGTATAATAGTTCTTGACGGACTTCTCAGGCGAATGGGGGCCTGAAAGGCGAAGGTCTTTCCCTTGCGGGAGGTGAACCGAATGCGGGAACGCATGAAGCGATCTTCTCAGGGTAAAAAGAAGGGACGAGGCCTGCTCGCCAAAGCTATTACCCTCGTCCCTCTCGTAGAAGTATTCCTCAAAGTCCTAGAGCTTATACTTAGGATAATGAAGATACTCTAACTTAACCTGTGAAGATTATAGCATCGCCGCGCCTCTACCGTCAAAGAGACGCGGTTCTTGTGTTGTCATGCTTCAGCGCGATGACAAAACAAGAGGGACACAACTTCACCCGCCAGGTGCTCCGTTACGTCCCTCTGTTAAGCCTGCTTCTGAGACTGATTGAGCTGTTGCTCAAACGTCTCGGGCAACTTGACTACCTGAGAGGATTGTAACACGCCGCGCCGCTACCGTCACTATAACGGCGTTAGTTCGCGTCGGCGAACTCTTCAGAAATCCCTGCCGCCGCCATGTGCAAGGCGCGTTTTGCCGCAAAGAGACGTGGTCCCTACTTATTGTTCTTTCTATATCATAGCCGTGCGCCGGGGAAAGAAAAAGCGGAGGCCGAAGCCTCCGCCCTGCGCGTCTCCGCAAATAAAACGCAACGTAAGCGTTTCAACTCACGCGCCCCGCGCGGGGGCGCGGCGTACTGCCCTAATTCTTCGCTTCGAGCCGCCTCGTCAGCTCGCGGATGAGCTTCTCGTTCTGCGCCATTATCTCGGCGTTCTGTTTGATGATTTCCTCATTGCGCGCGTTCTTCTCTTCGAGGCCGTCGAGCTTCGCCTGCATGTCGATAACCTGCTTTTGCAGGCCGCCCATCGTCGAGGCGAGGCGCGGCTTCTTGTCCGAAGACTTGCCGACCGCGAAGCTCACGCCAGCGCGCCCCATAACGTCGCCGTCCGAGCAGAGCGACGCGCCGAGGTTGAACATCACGTTCTCGCGTGTGTAATGGAAAACGCCGACCGCCACGGCGTACTCGTCGCGGTACGCGCCCACCGCGGCGGAAAGCGTCGTCGGCTCATAGGGGTTATACTGAATCGGGTGAAGCCCCGAGAGCGCCGCCGCGTGCGCTCCGACCACGTTCACGTCCTCGCGCAGGTCGTCCATCTCGCGGTAAACGTCCCAAAGTTGATTGCCGGTAACAGCGTCCGTGCTTCCGCTGTATACGCGCCCGTCTGCGATATTGGTAAGTCGGCGCTGATAGTCGGCGTTACCGAATGATACAGTATGTGCTTCATCGGCTATTGAATTATTGCCTATAGCTATTGAATGATCTGCTATTGCATTACTGTTAGCGCCTATGGCTGTGCTATAGATACCGGAGGCTTGTGCATTACTGCCGCTGGCCGTGGTGCCAAAACCAGAAGCTACTGCCATTGTTCCATTCGCAGTACTATTGATTCCGGTGGCATGTGCACTGTATCCACTCGCCGTGCTGTAATTGTTTGAAGCATAGGCATAAGTACCGACTGCGGTACTGCCATACCCAGAAGCCAGCGAACTGTTGCCGTTGGCTGTGCTTATTCCTCCGGTGGCTTTTGCCTTGTTGCCGAGCGCAGTGCTGTTGTTACCCGATGCAATAGCGTGTGAGCCGTTTGCCGTAGATTCAATCCCTATGCTCTGCGCATTATTTCCGACGGATGTGCTTCTGATGCCGGAAGCGACAGCCATATTGCCGTTTGCCGTGCTGTTGTCAGCTGTAGCATGCGCGCTGTATCCGTTTGCTGTCGCGTATGCGCCTGATGCGTAGGCCGACGACCCGCCTGCTGTGCTTTGATAACCTGACGCTAGGGAGCCATTGCCGCTTGCAGTACTTCCTGCTGCTGTAGCTTGCGCGTTATTGCCGTTTGCTGTCGCATTTTCCGCAGTCGCTTGCGCATTGTGGCCGTTGGCGGTACTGCCTTTCCCTTTCGCTACTGCCAATGCTCCGTTTGCAGTGCTGCTGATTCCTGCCGCGTGTGCGCTATATCCGTTTGCTGTGCTGTAGTCATTGGAAGCATATGAATAACTGCCGTTCGCCGTGCTTGCGTAACCAGAAGCGAGCGCGCCGCTGCCGCTTGCCGTGCTTATGTCAGCGGTAGCCTTTGCTTCATTGCCAATAGCCGTGCTGTTGTTTCTTGAAGCCAAGGCGTTATTGCCGTTTGACGTTGATTCGAGTCCTATGGCCTGAGCATTATTCCCGACTGCGGTGCTTCTGATGCCGGAGGCTACAGCCATTGAGCCATCGGCAGTGCTGTTGTCAGCAGTGGCTTGTGCGCTGTATCCGTTTGCGGTTGCGTATGCGCCTGACGCATTTGCGTAATCACCTACAGCAGTACTCTCATAGCCTGATGCATTGGCTGTGCTATCTTCAGATATGGCTGTCCCCGCCGATGACATTTTTGTTCCGAACGATGCACTGAATGTGAGCACAAGTACGTAGACAGCCAGAGTTCTAAAAAATTTTTGCTTTCTTTCATCCACTATAGCCATCTTCATATCTCTCCTTTTATAATTTCTCGGCCACTCATTAACCGTGTTTTTCTGTTTTGCTGCATGAATTTCTCTGCTAGCGCCGCCCAAAAGGCACACCACCAACAGCAGCATTCGCGCCGTATTTCTTCATTTATGCTGTTTAGTTCGGATTATTCTTGAAAGGTCTGCTTGGTCGGAGTCGGCGCGGCGGCTTGTCGCCGTGGGCGCGCGCTACGTGTCGTCCGCGAAATCTGCGTAACGCATAAACGGACGGCGTGCTTTGCCGGAAGGCATGACTGTTACAGCGGCGGGCAGATGATTCACGTCCATCACCCCAACTTTCAGACGTAGTCTATGTTAAATTTTATCTATCTTATTGTTAAAAATCAATCATTTTAAGCGTAATTTGTGAAATAACTATGTCTGTAAGCCTATTGCATTGGTGAACTTCGTTTCAACTATTATCTTTGTGGGGGTGAAAATCTTGCTGGGAGACGTAATTAAGAATCGCAGGTCTGCCAAGGGATGGACGCAGGGCGCTTTTGCAAAAAAGCTCGCAGTCTCTATCGGCTATATCTCAGAGATAGAGACAGGGCGTCGTATGCCCTCACTTAATATGCTGCTTTCAATGATTGATTTGCTCGAGTGTACGCCGAATGAAATTCTTGAGTACAATGGCCGTGAAGAACAAGACGTGAAAGAAAAAGCCGAACCTTATCTATGCTCAAGCGGAACGGACGAGACCATCGCTTCGACCGTCCGCATGATGCTGACGATGACGCCGGAGGAGCGGTTCAAGGTTTTTACTTACGCGAAGGATCAGAAGTGTCTTTCGGATTATTTCCGAAGCTGCGGAAAGCGGCGCGGCGAGCAGTAACGGAGCGGAGGCCGCGCGGATTTTTGGACCCGGCGCAGAACGCACGAAAAAAGGGGAGCCTTTCGGCTCCCCAATTTTTTTGTTTTCGCGGCGCGCTACTTCGCTTCGCGGCAGTGGGCCATGAGGTAGGCGTCGACGTATTTGCCGTCGAGCGTGCGCAGCCAGTCGCGCGCGACGCCCTCGACGCGGAAGCCCGCGGATTTGCAGAGCTTGAGCGCGCCGACGTTGTCGGTCGGGATTTCGACTTCAACGCGCTCGATCATGAGCTCGTTGTCGGCGAGGTCCGTCGCGGCGGCGGCGAGCGCTTTGCCGAGCCCCTGTCCCTGCCATTTCTTGTCGACGATTATGCGCAGCGTCGCCATGCGGCGGCGGTATATCTGCGGGTTGACGCGCAGCAGCGCGGCGGCGCAGAGCTCGAGCGGCGGCGTCTCGGTCTCGAGCACGAGCATGTGGTCGAACTGCGTGAGGTTCGCGATGAGCTTTTCAGCGTCGTCGAAGTGGTGGCTCGCTATGTTGCTGAATATGTTCTGCGTCTGGACGTTTTCGTTGATGCGGTTGATCGCCGCCGCGTCCTCGGGCTTTACGGGACGTATTCTCATTTCGCCGCCTCCTTCGCGCGCAGGCGGCCCATGAGGTATTCGTCTGCGAAGCGGCCTCTGACGACCGCGGCGTGATGTTTGGTCGCCTCGACTTCGAAGCCGTGGCGCTTGTAGAGTTTTATCGCCTGTTCGTTGTCGGTGAGCACGAGCAGCTCGAGGCGGTGGAGCGAGAGCTCGTTGTCCGCGCAGTCTGTTATGCGCGAGAGGAGCTTTTCGCCTATGCCGCGCTGCTGGCGGCCGCTGTCTACCATGACTGCTATGAAGCCGCTGTGCGCGCGGCACTCTTCCCTGTTCGCGAGCATGACGGCGAAGCCGACGGTTTCCCCGTTTTCGACGGCGACGAAGCCTCTGTCTCTTTCGCCGAACGAGCGCAGGAAGTCCTCAGTCACCGCAACCCGCTCGCTCGAAAGGCCCAGCACGCCTTCGCGCACGCCGTCCTGCCTTCTTATCTCAGCTATTGCCTCGGCATCGCCGATTGTTACCGGTCTTATTTCCACGCCGGCACCTCCCGGAATCGGTTATTTAAGTGATCACAAATATTTTACCCCAATTACGGCGTCAGTCAAAGCTTGAAGCGCGCCGCGGACGTCGGCTTTTATGCTGAAAGGCGCGCGCGGGAGCGCGGGCGTTTCGCGGCGGCTTAGAGAAAATCCGAACTTTCATAGTATAATGGTAAAGGTCAGTTTGCGCTTGACTTTCGCGGGGAATGGGCTATGATATTGATAATGATTTTGATTTAGAATATCAACGGCAGAAAGGTGATCAATATGGTAATCGACGCGAAAATGGAACAGGCTCTCAACGGACAGATTCAGGCGGAGTTCGAGTCCGCTTACCTCTATCTCTCGATGTCTGCGTGGTTCGAGGCCAACGACCTCCCCGGATGCGCCCACTGGATGCGCAAGCAGGCGGGCGAGGAGCAGGAGCACGCGATGAAGCTTTACAAGTACGTCGCCGCGCGCGGCGGCCGCGTTGTGCTCGGCGCGATAGCCGAGCCGCGCAGGGACTGGCAGAGCGCGACCGAGGTTTTCGAGCAGACGCTCGGACATGAGGAGAAGGTCACGCAGCTCATCTACGGGCTCGTCGAGCAGGCCGAGGCGATGAAGGACCACGCGACGCGCGAGATGCTCGGCTGGTTCGTCAACGAGCAGGTCGAGGAGGAGGAGACCGCGACGGCGATCCTCACGAAGTTCAGGAAGCTCGGCGAGACGCCGATTTCTCTCTCGATGATAGACAAGGAGCTCGCGGCGAGATAAAACCGCAAATATACGGCGACAAGGTGCGCGGCGCACGCCGCGCACAAATTTTATCCGGGGGGTGCGGATTATGGAACAGACTTTGGACATGAAGGCGCTTTTTTCTCTCACCTACGGCATGTATATCGTGAACACGGCGGAGGGCGGCCGGCTCAACGGGCAGATAGCGAACACCGTGATGCAGATAACCTCTGAGCCGCTCTGCGTGGCGACCTGCCTCAACAAGGCGAACCTCACGACGGAGCTTATACAGAAGAGCGGAATTTTCTCCGTCGCGGTGCTCGAAGAGGATGTGCCGATGACCTTCATCGGACAGTTCGGCTTTAAGTCCGGGCGCGACATCGACAAGTTCGCCAACGTGCAGTACGAGCTGGGGCCGACGGGCGCGCCGCTCATAAAGGACTGGTCGATAGCCGCCTTCGACGCGAAGGTCGTCCGGACGCTCGATATGCCGAGCCACGTGCTTTTCGTCGGCGAGGTGCAGAGCGCGCTGTGGTTCAAGGAGGCCGCGCCGCTGACCTACGCGGGCTATCACCTCGTGAAGAAGGGTAAATCGCCCAAGACCGCGCCGACCTTCGGCTTCAACGCGCTCAAGTAACGCCGTGAAGCCGCTTGAAACACGCGAGTCCCGCATTGCGAGCCGCGGCATATTTGAAAAGATTTACGAGGACTACAACAGGCGCGAGTACGTCTCGCCCGACCCTCTGCAGTTTTTATACGATTACGAAGATACCGTCGACCGTGAGGTAGTCGGGCTGATAGCCTCGGGTCTCGCCTACGGACGCGTCGCGCATATATTGAAGAGCGTTTCGCGCGTCCTCGATACGCTCGGGCCTCACCCCGCGGAGTATCTGAAAAGCACGTCCTACCGCGACCACGAGGCGGCGCTCTGCGGCTTCGTCCACCGTTTCACGGGCTGCGCGGAGATTTGCGCGTTCCTCGACGCGATAGGCGCGGCGCTGCGCGAACACGGCTCGATAGAAAATCTGTTCCTCGCGGGCTGGCGCGGCGACATGGCCGAGGCGATGGAGAATCTCGCGCTCGCCTTCTGCCGCTACACGGGGCAGGACAATCTGTATTTGCTGCCGCGCCCTTCGAAGGGCAGCGCCTGCAAGCGCATGGCGCTTTTCCTGCGCTGGATGGTGCGGCGCGACGACGTTGACCCGGGCGGCTGGCACAACGTCTCTCCCGCCGATTTGCTGATACCGCTCGACACGCACATGTTCAACATATCATCGACGCTCGGCCTCTGCTCTATGAAGAGCGCGAGCGGAAAGGCCGCGGCGGAGATAACGCGGAACTTCAAGGACGTTTCTCTGGACGACCCCGTGAAATACGACTTCGCGCTGACGCGCTACGGAATCCGCGAGGAGATGACGGTCGAGGAGCTTTTCGCGAAGTGGCACATGGAAAGATAACGGACGAAACGGCGCGCTCCGGCGCGCTTTTTTCGTGCGCGCCGCCGCCCGCCGCGCGATTTACCGCGCGCGCCGCGGATGATATAATCGGCGTAAGTTTATAAAAGGAGGCTGCGGCAATGGCTAATTCCGTTCTTCCATACTGGGATCAGAACATAGACCTCGACATCGCGCCGTGGGTTCCTTACGGCAAGGATTACTCTCCGGTCACGGTCAACTCTCTCTGCAATCCGACGCTCGGCGGCCTCGCCGGGCTCGCGCTCGAGATGAAGAGCGAGTTTCTATACATGAGGAGCTTTCAGAACGGCAGCATCGGCACGATGGCGCGCCAGAACATCATTGACCCCGTGAGAAACAGCTCGATAGAGCTGGGCTTCACGATGGTCTTCGCCTATTCGGAGCAGCTTGAACAGTCCGTGCTGCGTCTGCTGCACAAATACCCCGGGCTGATGGCGGGGCTGACGCTCTGCGATATATGGCGCGAAAACGTCCTTGTGGACGAGTGCAAGGTCCTCATGCTGGTAGACGAGGACCCGTTCTTCAACGAAACGGACTTCATAGAGGCGCTCTACAAAACCTTCCAGAACGCCGCGGGGCGCGAGAATTCGAACCTTTCGTTCTTCGCGGAGAAGTTCGGCTACAAACGCTTCTCGATAAGCTACGAGACCGACGACCTTCTGCAAATGCGCATAACGCAGGCGCTCTTCGACCTCGAGCTCGACGCGACGAAGGAAGTCGTCGGCCCCGTGCCCGAGCTCAAAGTCCCGCCGATGCCGTCGCTGAAGTAGCGCCGCGCGGAATATGGACAAGGATTCCGACCCTATCCTCAAGTCTCTTGGAGTGTACGGACGTCCCGGCACGTGGAAATTCCGCATAACGAGCGCCATCTTTTTTATTAGAACCGCCGCAGGTATCCTATGGTACTCTGTTATGGCCGTTGCGCTTGGGCTTGCGGCGCTTGCATTGTTATATGTGACTATTCCTGTATTTTTCTAGCTGCTAGGTAAGTTCCGCACCACGAAAGATATTGCATTGATTGAAGATATACAAAAGCCCCGCGTTTGCGGGGCTTTTGCTGTTTGTCCGAAATATTTATGCCGAGCAACGCTTACGGCTTCACCGCCGTTATCAGCGCGCTCGACGAGACGCCCTCTATAGCGGCTATGTCTTCGTCGGTGAGGTCGTTCACCGTGCTTTTGACCACTTCTATGTTTATCTCGTGCGGCTTCGTTATCGTGACGTTCACCTGCTCGAAGCCGGCGCGGCGCAGCTTCGCGGCGTACTCTTCCGACGGAAGAGCGCCCGCTATTCAGCCGGACCACGCCGCAGGGCTCTGCTTGAGCTTTTCCGGGACCGGCTTGTTGAGCACCACGTCCGATACGCAGAAGCGCCCGCCGCTCGTGAGGACGCGGAAGGCCTCCGCGAACACCCTGTCCTTGTCCGGCGACAGGTTTATCACGCAGTTCGAGATGAGCACGTCCACGCCGCCGTCGTGCAGCGGTATGTCCTCGATGTATCCGCGCAGCAGCGTCACGTTGCGCAGCTTCAGCTTGTCTATGTTCTTGCGCGCCTTGTCGAGCATCGCCTTCGTCATGTCGAGGCCGTAGACGTGCCCCGAAGGGCCGACTTTCCTCGCCGCGAGTATTAGGTCCATGCCGGCCCCGCTGCCGAGGTCGAGCACTCGCTCGCCCTCTTTCAGCAGCGCGGCGCGCACCGGGTCGCCGCATCCGAAGCTCTGTACCTGAGTCTCGCGCAGAGTCCGCTCGTCGTAGTTGCCGCCGGTCATGTCGCTTATACTGCAGCAGTCCGAGACGGAGGTTATCGCCTCCGTGTACGCCTGCCTTACCTTTTCGCGAATATCGTCCATCGCCCGCACCCCCGCGTTTTTTGCAGCTTTTTGCATAATTTTACGCTGGCGCAGATTTTTGCGTAAGAGAGTATATCTATTCGCCCGGGCTAATCGTATTCCTCGAGTATCGAAAGCAGCTTTTCTTCGTCGATGTTGCCGCCCGAGATGATTATGCCGGTCTTGCGGCCGTTTATCGGGGCTTTGCCTGCGAGCAGAGCCGCGACGCCGACGGCTCCCGCGCCCTCGACCTGCTGGTGGTGCTCGCGGTGCATGAAGGCTATCGCCGCGGCTATCTCGCGCTCCGTCACTTCGATGATTCCCGTGACGCGCTGCTTCGCGAGCGAAAGCATGCTCTGCGGTATCGCGCCGGAGAGGCCGTCCGCAATCGTCGGCGCGAGCGTGAATTCGCCGCCGACCTTGCCGCTTTCCCACGAGACCACCCACGGGTTCGACGCCTCGGACTGCACGCCCCAGACCTCGGCCTTGGGCGCGAGCGCCGCCGCGGCTATCGCCGTGCCGTTGAGCAGCGCGCCGCCGCCCGCCGGGACGAGCAGCAGCTCTATGTCCGGCTCGTCTGCGAGGAATTCGACACCCGCCGTGCCCTGCCCGGCTATGACGTCCGAATCCTCGAAGGGCGATATGAAGGTCATGCCGCGCTCCGCCGCGAAGGCGCGCGCCTCGCCCTCTGCGAAATCGTAGTCGCCGTCCGCGACGACGAGCTCGACCCATTCGCCGCCGAGACGGCGTATCGCGGTCTTCTTCGTCTCGGGGCAGACGTCCGGGACGTATATCCACGCCTTCGCGCGCAGCTCCGCCGCCGCCTTCGCGACGCCCTGCGCGTGGTTGCCGCTCGAACAGGTTACGACGCCGCGCTCGAGCGTCTCGCGGGAGAGCGAGAACATTTTATAAAATGCGCCGCGCACCTTGAACGAGCCGCAGATCTGCTGGTTGTCGAGCTTGAGGACCACCGGCGCGCCGGCCCTTTCGCTGAGCGCGAAAGAGTATTCCGCCGGCGTGCGCCTCACGCGGTTCCTGAGAAATTTGCTGGCTTTCATTACGTCGGTTATAGTCGGTTCTACCGGAAGTCTTTCCATGCGTTCATCTCCTTTTGAGCGTTTGTTATATAATATTATGCCGACGATGTAATTGTAACATGACGCGCCGCGCGGCGCGCCGGTAATGTACGCCGTCATCTTTTGTTTGGGAGTGTTTCGCATGACGGGGGAGAAGGAAAGATACCCGCTGCTGAGAGTCAGGACGGACAGGATAGAGCATAACGGACGGCGGCTCGCCGCGGACTGCGCGGCGCACGGCGTGAGCGTCTGGGGCGTGTCGAAGGGAATTTCCGCCTTCGCCGAGGTGGCGCGCGTCTTCGAGGCCGCGGGTATAGATACGATAGCGGACAGCCGCGTCGCGAACATGCGTAAGATGCGCGAGGCCGGCGTGCGCGCGAGGTTCGCGCTGATACGCATACCGATGTACTCGGAGCTCGCCGAGGCCGCGGAATTCTGCGACTACGTGCTCGTCTCGGACGCGGGCGTGACGGCGGAGCTCGCGCGTATATGCGAGGAGAAACGCAAAAAGATAGCCGCGGTCGTCATGTTCGACATGGGCGACCTGCGCGAGGGATATTGGTTCGAGGATGCGGCGGAGGCCGCGCGCGAGCTCGCGCCATGCGACGGCGAGTTTCTGAGCGTCGCGGGCGTCGGCGCGAATTTCTCGTGCGCGAGCGGCGTGCTGCCGTCGGAGAAGAATTTGACGGCGCTTGTGGACTGCGGGCGCGCCTTCGAAGCGGAGCTCGGACGGAAGCTCGAGATATATTCCGGCGGCGGCACCTGATCGTTCGTACAGATGCGCCGGGGCCATCTTCCTAAAGAGATAAATAATTTAAGATTGGGCGAATGTCTGCTGCTCGGGCGCGACATGGCCTTCGACGTGGACATCGAAGGGCTGTCGCAGGATACGATGCGGCTCGAAGCGGAGCTCGTCGAGATTCGCGCGAAGCGCACGCTGCCCGTCGGCGAGATAGGGCACGACGCCTTCGGCAACGTGCCGGTCTTCGTCGACCACGGCACGCGCAGGCAGGGCATCCTCGCCGTCGGCAAGCAGGACGTGAACGTCGCGGGGCTTACGCCGCTCGACGAGGGCGTGAAGATAAGGACGGCGTCGAGCGACCACCTTCTCGTAGACATCGAGGCGCGGCCCGACCTGAAGGTCGGCGACGTGCTGAGCTTCCGCCCCGACTACACGGCGATGCTCTCCGCCTCGACGTCGGAGTACGTGACGAAGGTTTTCGAAAACGGCGGAGAATAGTCCGGCTAGCGGCAGTCCTCGCTCAGGATGTAAATTCAATAAAGAGGAGGGAGAAATTTATTCTCCTTCCTCTTTTTTCTTGCCCTCTTCCTTTATGAGCTCCGTCATTTTTTCTTCGGCGCGGATGAACGGAGCGAACCTTGCCCGTACGCGGCGGACGGCCATGATGTTCTGCCATTTTCTGTCGAGCGCGGTAGCCGGCGGCGCGTCTTCGGATTTTTCCTCGGTCTGCGTGTCCGTCTCCGTTTCGCCGCCGCGCCGGAGCGATTTGAGCACGGCGCAGATGTCCTCGACCTCCTCGTCGCTCAGCGATTCGAAGCGGTCAAGCTGACGCTGAACGGCGGCGACGTGCGGGTTCTGTTTTTTGTCCTCGCCGCTGCGCGCCATGATGCGCCCGGCTATGATACTGGTGAAGGCCGTCGTACAGGCGACGCCGAGTATCATCAGGCAGACGCCCGTGATGCGCCCCATGTCCGTCTTCGGCACGATGTCTCCGTAGCCCGTCGTGCTCGCCGTGACGAAAGCCCACCATATCGCGTCTTCGTAGCTGCTTTTCTCCGAGTTGACGAAGAACATCGCCGCGGTGACGATGGCGATTATCGTCACTCCTCCCGCGTAGTGCAGCATGTTCGTCTTGAAGAAGCGGCTCTGCGTCGTGAAGGCGCGGCCGAGATAGGCGATGAACTTTATGAAGAATACGGCCTGCACGTAGACCGATGAGACGGAGTCCCAGCCGAGCCGCTCGAACACGTAGTTAAGCGCGATGAACGGCACGACCGGTACGACCGCTACGAACTCGGGCAGACGGCTCAGCACGAAGGCGCGCAGGCTCTTCGCGAAGCAGAGGCGCACAAGCAGATCCGCTGTGAAAATCAGCCAGATGACGTGGTCGAGCACGTAGATGAGCATCGGCTGCCGCTCGGGGTGGAAGTACGACGAGCCGAGCGCGATGAGCGTGACGAGCGAAAAGAGCGCCATCAGCGGCAGCGACACCTCGTAGGCGAACATCAGGCGCTTCTTCATAAACGGCTTTATATCCATATATATCAGCCTGCCTTTCCCCGCTCGCGTGAAAATTTTGAAATCTCGTGGGCTTCGGTAATTATGTTCAGCGTCTCTATTATACATTAAACCGGCGGCGCGTACCTCGCGCGCAAAAAAGGAGAAAAGGCGCGGAATTGAAATTTTCGTAAAAAACGGCGCGCGGCTCGGTCAAAATATCATGCAGCGGCGCTGCAAAGGTGTTATCATATCTTTGGATGAAAACTCTGAGTTCATTTCGGGAGGAAATATAAATGTACATCAAAATCCAGGATGAGAATTTCAACGCCGAATCGCTGGCCGTGATAGCCATACTCGCGGCGGAGGGCGAGCCGGAGACGGTCTCGCTCGACCCGCTGCGCGGCGAGATGCGCGACTTCTGCCGCCGCGTCGTCGTCAACGAAAATTTCCGCAGCGAGGCGGGCAAGCTGCTCGTCGTGCCGGTCGCGGACAAGACGGTGCGCTGGGCCGTCATAGCTGGGCTCGGCCCCGAGGACAAGCTTACTCCGGAGCGCGTGCGCGTCGCGGCCTTCTCGGCGGCCCGCGCCGCCGCCTTGCGCGGATGCGCGGAGCTTTCGCTGACGATGCCGAAGGCGGGCGACGCGGACCGTTCGCGCGCCGCGGCTGAGGGCTGCGCGCTCGCCTCGTACCGCTTCAACAAGTACCTCGCGCGCGACGAGAAGGACAGGTTTGCTGCGATAGAGGCCGTCACGGTCTTCGACGGCTGCGAAAAGGCGCTCGAAGAGGGACGCATCCTCGGCGCGTCGCAGTGCTGGACGCGCGACCTTGCGAACGAGCCGGGCTGCGTAATCAACCCCGAGGTGCTCGCGGCCAAGGCGCAGGAGCTCGCCGCAGAGCTCGGCCTCGCCTGCGAGATATGGGACGAAAAGCGCATCGCCGACGAAAATATGGGCGCTTACGCCGCCGTCGCCGCCGGCTCCGCAAACCCGCCGCGCTTCATACATCTGACCTACGAACCGGAAAACGCGAAGGGCCACATCGCGCTTGTCGGCAAGGGGCTGACCTTCGACAGCGGCGGCCTCGACATAAAGCCGTCGGAATTTATGCTCACGATGAAGGGCGACAAGAGCGGCGCGTGCGCGGTGCTCGGCGCGATACGCGCCGCGGCGCTGATGAAGCTGCCGTGGAAGGTGACGGCGATAGTCGCCGCCGCGGAGAATATGCCGGGCGGCTCGGCCTACAGGCCCGACGACATCCTGCGCGCGCGCAACGGAAAGACGATCGAGGTCAACAACACAGACGCCGAGGGCCGTCTGACGCTCGCCGACGCGCTCTGCTACGCCTCGGAGCTCAAGCCCGACATGATAGTGGACATAGCGACGCTGACGGGGGCCTGCGCGGTCGCGCTCGGCTCTACGACGGCGGGGCTCTTTACGAACAACGACGAATTCGGCGACAAGGTGCTGAAGGCCTCCGCCGCGAGCGGCGAGCGCCTCTGGAAGCTCCCGATGGACGACCCGAACCTGCGCGAGAAGATAAAGTCGCCCTTCGCCGACCTTGTGAACAGCGGCGGACGCTACGGCGGGGCCATAACGGCGGCGATGTTCCTCGAAGCGTTCGTAGGCAAAGATATCCCGTGGGTGCATCTCGACATAGCGGCGGCGGACTTCGCGAAGACGCCGTTCAGCTACTATGTCAAGGGAGCGACCGGCTTCGGCATGAGAACGCTCGCCGAGCTCATCCGCGAGCTGTAAAGGAAAGAAGGAGCTACATCTCCGAATGGCAGACGGGAACCGAAACGATTCCATCGCTCTCATTAACGCCGTAATCTACCCGATGGCCCACCCCGGGCGCGCGCAGGCGCTCTTTGCGCGCGGCGGTGTCATCGAGGCCGTCGGCGGCGACAGTGACATACTCGCGCTCTGCGATTCAAAAACGGTGGTGCTCGACATGAAGGGCAAGTACGTCCTCCCGGGCTTCACCGACACGCACAATCATCTGCTTGCGGCGGGACGCAGCCTCGAAACGCTCGATTTGAGCGGCGCGCGCTCGATAGACGAGATGATAGGCCGCGGACGGCACTTCCTTGCGGAGAACGCGCTGCCGCCAGGCGGGTGGTTCTTCGCGCGCGGCTGGGACCAGAACAAAATGGCGGAGAAGCGCTTCCCAAACCGCCGCGACCTCGACCTGATATCGACGGACGCGCCGCTCTTCTTCGAGCGCTCCTGCGGACACATCGCAGTACTCAACAGCGTCGCTTTGAAGCTTCTGAAAATCGACGGCGATTTCAGGATATCCGGCGGCGTCGTCAACACAGACGGCTCCGGCGAGCCGACGGGGCTCATCAGCGAGGCCGCCGTCAACTGGGCGCGCATGAACATCCCGGAGCAGTCGCGCGAGACCCTCGAGCACTGGTACGGCCTCGCCGTCGACCGCATGATAAAGTACGGCATAACCTCGGTGCAGACCGACGACCTTGAAATGGCGGGCGGCGTCGAGGGCGTCTTCGACCTCTACGAATCCCTAGAATCGCGCGGAAAGATGCCGATGCGCATAGCGCAGCAGTGGCACCTGCGCGGCGAGGAAGGGCTCGCGGAGTTCATAGAAAACGGCGGATGCAGCCGCGGCGGGAAATTCTTCCGCTCAGGCCCGCTCAAGATACACGTCGACGGGACGCTCGGCGCGCGCACCGCGGCGCTGCGCGAGGAATACTCCGACGACCCGGGCAACCGCGGCGTCTACGCGCACTCGCAGGAGACGCTCAACCGCCTTGTGCGCCGCGCGCAGGAGGCGGGCATGCAGGTCGCCTTTTACGCTATAGGCGACGGCGCTATAGAGCGCTGCCTCAACGCCGTCGAGTCGGCGCGCGGAGCGGCGAGATCCGACATCCGCCACAGGATTGTCCACTGCCAGATAGGCGCGCAGGACCTTTTCGCGCGCATGACGGAGCTCGGCGTCATGGCGGACATACAGCCCGCCTTCGCCACATCTGACTGGCCGATAGTAGTGCCGCGCCTCGACACGGACCGCGCGCGCTGGAGCTACGCGTGGAAGTCGATGCTCAAGAGCGGCATCCCGCTCGGCGCGGGTTCCGACGCTCCGACAGAGTCGCTGAACCCCTTCGTGGGGATACGCGCCGCGATACTGCGCCAGGACCTCAACAACGAGCCTGAGCACGGCTGGATGCCGGTGCAGCGGCTCGACCGCGTAGAGACATTCGCTATGTACACGAGCGGCGGCGCGCGCGTCTGCGGCGAGCTGTCGTGGCGCGGCACGCTCGAGCCCGGCAAGGCCGCGGACTTCACGGCCTTCCTCGAAGATCCGTTCCAGACCGCGGACGACGACCTGCCTAAGCTCGAAGCGGGGCTCACGGTCGTCGACGGAAAGATACGCCACATAGAGTAGGCGCGCGGCTTGAGCGGGGAAGAATCCAAAACGCTGAAATCCCCGGCCCTTGTGATAGACCTTCAAGGGCAGGCGGAGCACATAGTCTACCGCAACGCGGAGAACGGGTACACCGTTCTCCGCATTCGCGTGCGCGGCTATCCTGACCTTGTGACCGCGGTCGGCATCGCGGCCGAGCCTGCGCCCGGCGAGATGCTGACGATGAAGGGCCGCTGGGAGGAAAACAGCCGCTACGGAATGCAGTTCCATTTCGACAGCTGCGACAGCGCGCTGCCCTCGACCGCAGACGGCCTCGAAAAATTCCTCGGCTCCGGCCTCATACGCGGCATAGGCCCCGCGACGGCGCGCAAGATAATCGAGAAATTCGGCGCGGAGACGGCGAAGATACTCGACGACGACCCGATGCGCCTCGCCGAGGTCAAGGGCGTCAGCCGCGCGAAGGCCGAGGCGGCTGGCGAGTCGTGGCGCGAACAGCGCGACATGCGCGAGGTCATGGTATTCCTCCAGGGCTACGGCGTCGGCGCGGGCTACGCGATGCGCATATTCAAAAAATACGGCTCCGCCGCGCTCGAGGTGATGAAGGCCAACCCGTACCAGATAGCGCTCGACGTGCAGGGCATAGGCTTCGCCACCGCCGACGCGATAGCGCAGAAGCTCGGCGTGCCGCACGACTCGCCCTACCGCGTCGCGGCGGGCGTACACAACGCGCTCAACGACCTCACGGGCGAGGGCCACGTCTACGTGCCTCGCAAAATGCTCGCCGCGCTCGCCGCAGAAAAGCTCGGCGTCGCGGAAGAAATTGCGGCTGCGGGCATAGAGCAGGCGCGCCTCGCGGGAAACATCGTCGTCGAGGAAATCCCCGGCGGCGGCGAGGACAAAAACGCCGTCTACCTTCCGGCCTTCCACTACGCGGAGACCCACTCGGCGGAAAACCTGCGCCGCATCGCCGAAGAGCCCTACAACAGCAAAGCCGTCGACACGAACGCCGCGATACCGTGGCTCGAACGCGAAATGGAAATGACCTTCGCCGAGGCGCAGCGCGAGGCGATAACGCGCGCCGTCAACTCCAAGGTCATGGTCATAACCGGCGGCCCAGGCACCGGAAAGACGACGATAATCCGCGCCGTCCTGCGGCTGCGCGAGGAGGGCGGCTACCGCGTCATGCTGGCCGCGCCGACGGGACGCGCCGCGAAACGGATGACGGAGGCGACGGGGCACGAAGCCAAGACGATACACAGACTGCTCGAATATTCGAGCGGCGGCGGCTTCGCGGACGACGCGGCTGGACGCGCTAACTCGCTCTTCGGCGGCGGCTTCATGCGCAACGAGGAAAACAAACTCGAATGCGACCTGCTCATCGTCGACGAAGCCTCGATGATAGACCAGATACTCTTCCACCATCTTCTCAAGGCCGTGCCGCGCGGCGCGTCGCTCATATTCGTCGGCGACGTGAACCAGCTTCCATCAGTCTCGCCCGGCAACGTGCTCAAGGACATCATCGACTCCGGCGTATGCCCCGTCGTCATGCTCAACGAAATATTCCGCCAGAGCGGCGCGAGCCGCATAATCACCAACGCCCACCGCGTCAACCGCGGCGAGCTGCCGCTCGAGCCAGAGGACGGCGCGCTCTCCGACTTCTACTTCATCGAGCCGAAGGTTGCTGCGGACGGCCTGACCGACGAAGAATACAAGCGCCGCTTCGACGACAAGGTGCTTGCCACGATAAAAAAACTTGTAACGGAAAACATACCGCGCCGCTTCGGCTTCGACCCCGTCAACGACATACAGGTGCTCTGCCCGATGCACAGCGGCGTCGCCGGGACGCGCCGCCTCAACGCCGAGCTCGAAAAGCTGCTCAACGCTGGAAACGGCGCGCGCGTGCAGCGCCTCGACCGCGTATTCAAGGCCGGCGACAAGGTCATGCAGATAAAGAACAACTACGACAAAGACGTCTACAACGGCGACATCGGCACAATCGTATCGATAGACGGCGAAAACTCGCGCCTCTACGCGAAAATGGACGCGGGCATAGTCGACTACGACTTCACCGAGCTAGACGAACTCGTCCACGCCTACGCCGTCTCGATACACAAATCGCAGGGCTCCGAATACCCCGCCGTCGTCATCCCGCTGCTCACGCAGCACTACGTAATGCTCCAGCGCAACCTCCTCTACACCGCGATAACGCGCGGCAAAAAACTAGTCGTAATAGTAGGCACCAAAAAAGCCCTCCGCATCGCCGTGGCGAACGACAAAACAAAAAAAAGATACACGCGCCTGGCGGAACGGCTGCGGGGCGAGAAATAGGCTTGATTAATTTTTTACGATTTTTTAAATTTTCCCCGGCCCGATAAATCCAGCGTCAGAGATACAAAAACGCGCCCTCCGCTGAACGGAAGGGCGCGTCTGTGCTTTTCGCCGTTAGAAGTATCTCGTGCTGCTTCTGTAGATGTTCTCGCGGTGGCCTTCCTGGCCGTCTTTTTCGGAGGCGGCCAGGCGTCTTTCCGTGTAGCGCGAGAAGCGCACGAAGGGTAGGCCTATCAGGAGGTAGATTATCGCGACGAGGATTCCGGGGCCGAAGTAGTCGTAGTAGGTTGCGGAGACCTGGCCGTAGACTTTCGTGAGGTCTACCATTGTGATGATGGAGACGAGCGAGGAGTCCTTGAGCAGCGATATGAAGTCGTTGTTTATCGGCGGGATGACGACGCGGATGGCCTGCGGCAGGATGACTTCGCGCATCGCCTGCCAGCGCGTCATGCCGAGCGCGAGCGCCGCTTCCCACTGGGTGCGCGGTATCGCGAAGAGCCCCGTCCGGTAGACTTCGGCTTCGTAGGCCGCGTAGTTGAGGCCGAGACCTATCGCTCCGGCCCAGAAGGGCGAGAGCTTGATGCCGACCGAGGGCAGCCCGTAGAAGATGAAGAAGAGCTGTATCAAAAGCGGCGTTCCTCGTATGATTTCGACGTAGGCGGTCGCTATCATCGCCATCCATTTGGGCGCGAAGACGCGCGTGACGGCGAGCGCGAGGCCGAGCGCCATCGCTATGACCATCGATACTATCGAGACTTCTATCGTTACGACGGCTCCGCGCGCGAAGAGCGGCGCGGCCTCCCAGTATCTTTCGAGGCGCTTCTGGAGCGTCAGCTGCGGCCTGTGGGCCTCGGCCCATTCGTTGTAGCGCGCGGGCTCGACCTTCGGCGGGTCGTAGTCGTTGAAGGTCTCGGCCATGACCGGGGTCCAGAGGTTCCAGCGGTCGTATATCTCGCGCAGTATGCCCTTGTCGCGCATCGCGATGAGCGCGCGGTTGACTTCGCGCGTGAGCTCGGTGTCGCTCTTGCGCATCGCTATCGCGTAGATTATTTCGCCTATCGGCTCGCCGACGAATTTTATCTCTGGGTTGAAGCCCGCGGAGTAGAGCGCTATCGGCTGGTCGAAGAGCGCCGCGTCGAGGCGTCCGTTGGCGAGGTCCTCGTAGGTGTTGGCCTCGACGATGTAGGTGCGTATCTCTACGTCGCCGACCTCTTCGAGCACCATCTGCGCGTAGCTTTCTTTAAGCGTGCCGGCGATCTTGCCCTTGAGGTCCTGAAGGCCCTTTATCGAGTCGTCCTCGCGGCGCACCGCGAGCTGCAGGAAGGTCTTGTAGTAGGGTATCGAGAAGTTGACCTCGCCCTCGTGCTCCGGCGTGACCTCGAGGCCGTTTATCGCGATGTCGTAGAGGTTGCGGTCGAGGCCCGGGATGAGGTTGTCCCACGCGTTGTTGACGTAGACGGGCGTGCGGCCCATCTCTTTCGCGAGCGCGTTGACTATGTCGACCTCGAAGCCTATGAGCCTCTTCGGATCCTGCGGGTCGGGGAACATGTAGGGGAATCCGCCCTCGGAGTCTCCGCCCCAGCGAAGGACTTTTTCGCCGGCCGCGGGCGCGGCTGCGTCGGGCGACGGCGTCGCGGCCTCTTCCGCGAAGAGCGCGGCGGGCGCGCAGAGCGTAAGTATAAGCGCAAAAATTGCAATGAGCTTTTTCATCAGCATGTCACCCCTGCGTTTACAAAGTGGCGGAGGAAGGCGCGGGTGCGTTCGTTCTTCGGATTGGCAAAGAGTATGTCCCCGTCCTCGTACTCGACTATCTCGCCCTTGTCCATGAATATGATGTAGTCCGAGGCGTCCTTGGCGAACTTCATCTCGTGCGTGACTATTATCTGCGTCATGCCTTCCGCGTCGAGCTCCTTCATGACGTGGAGGACTTCGCCTACGAGCTCGGGGTCGAGCGCGGAGGTCGGCTCGTCGTAGAGCATCACGCGCGGGTTCATCGCGAGCGCCCGCGCTATCGCGGCGCGCTGGCTCTGTCCGCCGGAGAGCGTCGACGGGTATCTGTTGGCGAAGCCGGCGAGGCCGACCTTCTCGAGCATCCTCATGCCGAGGTCGCGCGCCTCTTCTTCCTTCATCTTCTTCACGACCATAGGCGCGAGCATGATGTTGTGGAGCAGGTCCTTGTTCGGGAACAAATTGTAGCTCTGGAAGACCATGCCGACCTCGGTGCGAAGCGCGTGGACCTTGGCGAGCATTTCGTCCGTCGGCTTCTCGCCCGGTTTGCGAGAGACGGTGACGCCAGCGACCGTGACGGAGCCGGAGTCCATAAGCTCGAGGCAGTTGATGCAGCGCAGGAAGGTAGACTTGCCGCAGCCCGACGGGCCTATAATCGTGGCGAGGTCTCCTTCGCGTATGGTAAAGCTGATGTCCTTGAGGACGACGCCGTCCTCGTAGCTCTTAGAGAGGTGTTCGATAACTATAAGCGGCTTGTTGATGGTGTTCATATCCGTACCCCCTTGAGATTTTGTTTTTGTGATGGTTTTTCAAAAGGGCCGTCATATTCGGAGATATTCGCCGCATATCGCATGGGCGGGAAGAGCCGCCGAATACGCGGGAACCGGAAGAGCCGCCGTGAAAACACGCCGCGGCCTGCGCGCGCTGGAAAGCTGTGTTTCGTGTCTGTCACACCAGACACCAGTGATTTTTTTCAATTTTCGTCTCACGTCCCTTCCGTGTAACGACATAAACGCCGTTAGTGTAATGGTTTTGGCGTGGGATTGCAAGGAGTTGACGGAGACTTTTACGCAAAGTAAACGAAAAGGCCGCGGCTTTGCGCCGCGGCCCGCGCCTCTAGCCCTCGTAGCCGAGCTCGCGCTTCGTCTTCGCGATGTCGGCCTCCGTATCCTTTATCCAGCGCTCGAGGAGCTCCGGCTTCACCTTCTTCGACTTCGGGTCGTTCAGCAGAGTGTCGAGCTTCTTCTCCTGTATGCGCAGCCACTCGAGCTTCGCCTCGCGGAACTGAATGTCGGCGACGGCGTTCCCGCGTTCGCCGTCGTCCTCTTTTACAAATGCGCGGCTCAAACTGCCGTTCCTCCCTTCGCGCGGCGTTCGCTCGCCGCGCCATGCGTTGTTGCGAAAGTTTTACGATATTATAGCAAACGCGCGCCGTTTTCAGGATTTTGCGCCGCGGCTGGATATTGACGGCGCGCCGCGCGCGTATATAATTAAGCTTCGTTATATTAAGTATGCTTAGCGTTTGGGAGGCAACTATGGAACCGCTGCATTATCTGTTGATGAGGGCGCACGGCGCGGTCAACCGCGAGATACTCGACGGCGCCGCGAAGCTGGGGCTGACGCCGGGGCAGCCGAAAATTTTGGAATTCCTTACGAACAACGGCGAGAGCGAGCAGAAGACGCTCGCCGCGGAATGCGAGATAGAACAGGCGACGGCGGGCGGCATCCTGCTGCGCATGGAGCAGGCCGGTCTCATAGAGCGGAGGCACAAGGATGGCAACCGCCGCTCGCTCTACGTCTCGCTGACGCCGAAGGGCGAAGAGGCGGCGCGCGGCATGGCGGAGGTCTTCGCGCGCGCCGACCGCCGCGCCGTGTCGCTGCTGTCGGACGGCGAAGAAGAACGGTTAAAAAATATGCTCGCGTCTGTGCGACGCGCGATGGCGGAGACGGAGGTGGACGCGAGATGACGCGCCGCGATTACGCCGTGCTGGCGAAGCGCTATATATTTCTCTGCTTCGGCCTCGCGCTGATGGCGCTCGGCATAGGCTTCTCGGTCAAGGCGAAGCTCGGCACGTCGCCGATTTCGAGTCTGCCTTACGTCGTTAGCTTATTTTCGCCCTTCACGATAGGGCAGGCGACTATAGCGATGCACTGCGTCTTCATCGCGATGCAGATAGCGCTGCTGCGGCGGCGCTTCGACCCCGTGCAGCTCGCGCAGCTGCCTATCGGCATAATGTTCGGCTACATGATAGACGCGGGGCTCTTGGCTCTCGGCTGGGTGGACTGCTCGGCATACTGGCAGCTCTGGCTGCTCGTCCTCGTGGGCATAGTGCTCGTAGGCACAGGCGTGGCCTGCGCCGTCGCCTCGGGAGCCGTGCCGCTCGCGGGCGAGGGCGTGGTCGTCGCCGTCTGCCGAGTGCTGCACGTCAGCTTCCCGCGCACGAAGATATTCTTCGACGCGAGCCTCGTGGCCTCGGCGCTGCTCTTATCGTTCGCCGTCGCCGGAAAAATAGAGGGCGTCCGCGAAGGCACGCTCGCCGCCGCGCTCTGCGTCGGCCTCACGGTGAAGGCCGCGAACAAATTCGTCGTGCCGATGGCGAAGAGGTTTATCGCGTAGCGAGATGCCGCTGATATAAATTAGCAGGAAAGCCCCCTCGCGGGGGCTTTTCTCTTAAACTCTACAAATATCGCAGCATCTGTACCAGATAGCTTACATCCATATTCTTTTTTGATTTTGCATCGAGCTGACGTTCGCTGAATGCGACGAAGCCGTTGCGCTGATAGAACTCAACGAGCCTTGGTTTGTCCTCGCACTCGACGTAGACGATTCTTCCTCCGGCAAGCAGATGTATCTCTGAGACGATATTGCATGCCATTGTCAGAAGTTCGTCGCCCGATATGAGCTTGTTGTAGCCGTCGGTAAAATTTTTACCGAGCTGCGCGATAAGCGGAGCTGATATTTTGTACGCCTTTGTCTCAAAATCGTAAGAACCGAATTTTTTTATCCTGTCTCTGAGGCTGCGCCCTACGTTTTTAGCCGGTATCGTAAAATCCTTATAAGCGAGCGTGAAATAGCCGGCAAGCACGGTTTGTTCTTTGTACGATGTAAATACCAAATGTGTCCTAGAGATGGATTGAGTATCGAATGTGACGGCTTTCTGCTTAAGGAATAGCTCTACGTCCTTATTCATCGGCGATGAAAACGAAGAGAGGATTGTCGTAACCCTCTCTTTGTCAAGCTGTGCCATTAGTTCGTTCAGCGGTATTATCTTATAGCCTTGAATATGGGGCATATCGTTACTTGAATATCTCTTTTATCTTTTCGCCCTTTATTATTTCGACAGGGCGCGAGAAAACGACCGGCTGTGCCTTTTTGTCTTGCGCATGTTCCAACGCTGCGACAAGTTTTCTGCACTCCGCCTTGCTTTTTACTCTTACGCTGGTGTATATGCTGCTTGTCGCCATACCGGCACGCCCCCTTTCGATACACATAACGCGTAATAATTATATAGTTTATGGTGTGACAGCGCAAGGAGCGGCACGCACACACGATACACGGCTTTGTATGGACGCGGGGCTTGCCTTTCGCTTGCATATCTTGCATATATAAAAAGCAAGAGCCCCGGACCTTTCGGTTCGGGGCTCTGCTGCGTTCTTTGCTGCGTCTGTTTTACTTAGTCGTCGTAGTTCTTGCCGTCGTTGCCGCCTTTGCCGGGGGCGTTGTCTTTTCTGAAGTCCTTGCGCTCACAGAGGACTTTGCGGTCCGGCGCGGCGTTGTGGTCGGGGCGCGCCGCCATGATTTCGGCGACGGCGTCGGCTGTGCCTTCGGCTTCGAAGGCGTCGATGAAGCGTCCGGCCCACCACTCGATTTCGTCGACGATTCTGTCGATAATGGGCTGCGGCTCGTTGAGGATCATCTCGGCGAAGGGCAGGTTGAGCTTCTTGTAGTCTCCGCTCTTGCGGCTCATGCCCTTTTCGTCGGCCGCGGCGACGATCTTCTCCCAGAGCTCGACGGAGATTCCGCGGTCGGCTTCCTTCGTGTAGGTGCCGCCCTCGGTTATCGCGTTGCCGGTGTCGGGGTCCATCTTGATTCCGAAGTAGACGTTCTGGAAGAGCGTAGCGACGTTGCCCTTGCGGATGCCGTACTTGCGGAAGGTCGAGACCTTGTCGAGCGGCGTGCCGGAGATGCCGTGCTGCGCTATCGCGACGCCGTAGGGGGCTATCGCGTCGGCTATTTCCTTCGTGCGCGTGAGGTCGATACCCTCCATCTGTCCGACCGCCGGGTCGTAGGTGCCGTGGAGGCTTCCGTTGGAGATGGCGAGGTAGTCGGGGAAGATCTGCCACGCGTTGAGGCCGCCGATGTAATAGGTCGCCTCTTCGACGGTCGATAGCTCGCCGGGGCCCTTTATCTCGCCGACTTCGACTTCAAGGCCGAGCTCGGGCGGCAGCCAGCCCGCGAGGGCGCGCGTCGCGGCGAAGTTGTCGTAGTCCTCGAGGTGCGAGGCGTCGATTGCGACGGAGGTGAAGCCGCTGTTCAGTATTTTCGTGAGGTGGCCTACTCCCTTGAGAACGTCCGCTTCGCTCTTTATCGCGTAGTGGTCTACGTGGAGCCCGAAGACCGCTCCGTGTCCGAGCTCGGTCGAGTACTTCAGCGCGTAGTCGGCGAGGTTGTCGTAGGTCGAACCGCAGTAGGTCGACTCCGACTTCGCGAGCTCGATGAGCACGGCGGCGTTTTTCTTCTTCGCCGCGCGGAGCACGCCCTTCACGACGAGCGGATGGCGCGCGTTGGCCGCGAGTACGATTGAGTCGCACTTCTTCGCCGCGGCGGCGATGTCGCGTCCGCTGACGAGGCCCATCTCTTCGTTCGCGAAGCGCGCCTGCACGTTGAGCGGGCGCTTTTTCAGAAGTTCCTGGTAGGCTTTACTCTTTACATCCATTGGAATCTCCTCCTAATGATGTTTTTATTTATGACCGTGTTATTATTGTAGCCTTTATGACCTGATATTGCAAAGAAAATTTACGGGACGGCGCGCTTTCCGCGCGTTTTTGCAAAAATTTCGCGGCGCTCCCGCCTTCGCGCACGCCGCGTCGTCTCAGCCTTTTATAAATTTTTTCTCGATGAATTCCGCGCGTCCCTCCGCGCCTATCTCGCGGTAGGCGCGCGCCGCCTCTTCGGCGTATCGTGCGGCGGGGCGGCCGAGGGCGTCTGCGAACGGCGCGCCGTCCAGGAGGCCCTCTTCGACGGCGGCGGCGGTCCACGCCTTCGCCATGTACTGTGCGGCGTGCCAGCTCTTTTTGCCTATAGCGGAGAGGAAGTCGGCCTTCCGCAGCGAGTCGAGCGCGCCCTCCGCGTCTCCGGCGTCGGCGTCGCATATCGCCTTGAGGCTGTAGAGCAGCGAGGTGCAGTGTCCGCCCTTCGAGCTTTCGAATAGCTCCGCGCCCTTGCGCACGTGCGCCTCGAAGAGCGCGCGATCGCCTAAGTCGAAGGCGGCGTCCGCCGCGTGCGCGTGGAAGTGGCTGCGTCCCCAGAAAAGGCCGCGCTTCTCGCAAGCAGTAACGCATTCCTCGAAAAGGCGCAGGGCTCCCGCGGCGTCGCCGCGCCGCTGGCGCATCTCTCCGATGTAGCATTTCGGCGCGAGCATGCTGAGCGTGTAGCTGCGGCCCGTGAGCGCGAGGTTCTCGAATACCTTGACGGAGCGCGTGAAAATCTCTTCCGCGCCGTCGAAGTCGCCCTCGATCTGCTTCGCCATGCCGAGGAAGCGCAACGCGAGCCCCGCGTGGTTTTCCTTGCCGAGCTCACGCGAGAGCGAGAGCAGCTTCTCGCCCGCGGCCCGCAGCTTTTCGCCCTCGTCGGTCTGTAGGTAGAAGTGCGCTATGTCTTCAAGAGCGTGTATATACGTCTCTCCGACGCGATTTTCTTCGGATATTCGCAATGCGCCGGATAAAAGCGTCATGCCTTTGTCGTATTCGCCCCAGTTTATGAGATAGCCGCCGTACATCTCGAAGTAGGCGGCTTCGAGCGCCGTCAGCTCGCGTTCGTTCTCCGGCCCCGCCGCGCGCAGCTCGCCGAGGGTCCGGCGTATCCGTTCAAACTTTTCCTCCGTCTCCTCGCGGCTGCTGTAGGGCACGGAGCAGCGGAGCAGGACGCCGTCCTCTATCATCGGGAAGAGTATGTGGTTCAGGTTGATGTGGAAGAGCATCTCGGAGACGTTCTGGCGCAGCACCTGCATCTTCATCCCCGCCGCCGTGTAGTGGTGGCAGAGCTTCGCGCTGAGCGCCGGGTTCCATACGTGCGGCGACCAGCCAGCGGAGAGCACGTCCGCTATCTTGGCGTGGAACTGCTTTTTGCGGAAGGCCGGCATAGAGTCGTAAAGGCATTCGCGCACGTTGGCGTGTAGGAAATCTATCGCCGCGCGCCCGCCGTCGCTTACCTCGCGTATCATCTTCTTCCGAAGCAGCGCGTCGAGCGTCCTTTCCGTAGCTTCCGGTTCCTCGCCGAGCACCGCGGCGAGCTCCTCCGGCTGCGCGCCGCCGCCGAAGGCCGAGAGCGCGAGCACCAGGGCGCGCTCCCGCTCCGACATTCCCTCGAGGCGGCTCATTATGAGCCCCTTGAGGCCGTCGCGGCAGTCGGCGTTTTCGTTTTCCATCAGAATCCGCATCATCTCCGCGAGCAGCAGCGGCATCCCTTCGCTCTCGCGGATGAAATATTCCTCGCCGCGGCAGCTTATGACCTTGTCGGAGAGGAAGGAGCGGCAGTATTTTATTATCTCCGGCCCGCGGAAGGGCGCGAGCGATATTTCGAGCGTGCGCATGCGGAGCTGCGGCTTTATGTTGCGCAGCATCCCCTCAGCCGCCGCGGCGCTTTCGGGGCGCGCGGTCATGAATATCACGGCGGATATCTTCAGCTCGGAAAGGAAGACGCGCAGCGTGTCGAAAGATTTGTCGTCGAACCAGTGCAGGTCCTCGAATATAAATACGGGCTTGCCGCGGTCGCAGAGGCGCTGCGCGAGCGAGGCTAGCGCGCGCCCTACGGTGAGCGGCGTGCGCTCTGGGGAGAAGGCGGCGCTCATCGGCGTCTGACCGCCCATGAAGCCGTAAAAGACCGACGAGAGCATCGCGCGCTCCGCGGGCGAGGGCTCGATGCCGCGTTCCGCGCAGAGCACGCCCATAGCGGAGGCTATGCCGTCCCACGACGAATATGGAAATTTCTCTCCGACCGAGAGCGGTGAGGCGCGGAATACGCCCGCGCCGCCGAAGGCCGAGCGCAGCGCCTGCTCGACGAGCGCCGTCTTTCCGACGCCGCCCTCGCCGTGGATGAAAATTACGTCGAGGCCGCCGCCGCTCTGCGCTAGCTCCAGAATTTTCTTTATCTCGCCCTCGCGCCCGCAGAAGAATTCTCCGGGAGACTTCGCCGCCTCCGAGGGCTTGCCTATCGTGAAGAGGAAGCTCTTCGCGCGTTCGCTCGGCTCTATGCCGAGGTCGGCGCGCAGCTTTTCGCGGTATGTGTTGTAGACGGAGACGGCCTTCGACGGCGCGCCCTCGTCGCGGTAAATTTCCATCAGCTCGAGGACGGAATCCTCCTCGTAGGGCTCGAAGAAAAGCAGCGCCGAGAGCGACTCCGCCGCCCCGTCCATGTCGCGCGCGTCGTAGCAGGCCGTGATGCGGTCGCGCAGCGCCGAGACGGTCCTTTCGCGCAGCCGCGCGCGCGTCTCGCCGAGCCATTCCGCGAACTCCGGCCTGTCGAGCATGTCGAGGCCGCTCAGCGGCTCGCTGAAAATAGCCTCGGGCAGCGGCTCCGCGCGCGAGGCCAGCCTGTCTATAACGTCCGCGTCGCGCGTGAAATCAGCGAGGCGTATCTCTTTTTTATTCGCGACTATATTTTCCGGGAAGTTCCTGCGCAGCAGGCAGAGCGCGTTGCGCAGGCTGCCCGCCGCCTGTTTTTCGTTCTTGTCGCCCCACAGCAGAAAGGCTATTTTTTCCTTCGGCGCGCAGCCCTCCGAGGCGAGGAAGAAAAGCAGCGCCTCGGCCTTTTTGAAAGGAAGCTGCACGGCTTCGCCGTCTTTCGTGACCTGCGGTTCGCCGAAAAAAGAAAAATTCAGAGACATCGCGCGCGCTCCTTCCGTAAATCTCGCCTGTACGCAGAAATTATAGCAAAAAAGAGCGGCCTCCCGCGCTCATGACGAGCTTCGGAAGGCCGCGAAATTTCGCGCTTCGGCGCGCTTAGAAGGCGGGGAGCACGCCCTTGCTCGCGAGCTCCTCCGTGATGAACTTCTTCACCTCGGGCGAGTTCAGCGCGGCGGCGAGCGCCTTTATCTGCGGCTTGTCCTTGTCCTCGCCGCGGCAGGCGAGCACGACCGCGTAGGGCGAATCCTTGTCCTCGAGCGCGAGCGCGTCCTTCGACGGGTCGAGCCCCGCGTCCACCGCGAAGTTCATATTTATGACGGAAATCGTCGTGTCGCTGAGCGTGCGCGGGAGCTGCGGCGCTTCGAGCTCGATTATCTTGAGGTTCTTCGGGTTCTCAAGGATGTCGCGCGCCGTGAGATTCACGCCGTCTTTCATCTTGAGCAGACCTTCGCGCTCGAGCAGCTTGTAGGCGCGGAAGCCGTTCGTCGGGTCGTTCGGCACCGCGACGACGGCGCGGTCTTCGACCTCGTCGAGCGACTTGATTTTATGCGAATAGATGCCGATGGGCAGAAGGTGTACCTTCGTGATGGCTACGATGTCGAGGTTCTTTTCGCTCCTCATATTTTCGAGGAAGGGGATGTGCTGGAAGAAGTTCGCGTCGAGGCTGCCGTCCTCGAGCGCGAGGTTCGGCTGGATAAAGTCGGTGAATTCTTTGATTTCGACCTCGTAGCCCTGCTTTTCGAGGACCTCCGCCGCTACCGCGGCGATCTCCTGCGCGGGGAAGGGCGTCACGCCGAGGACAATCTTCTCGGCGGCCTGTGCCGCCGAAGCGAAAAAGAGCAAAGCGCAGAAAACAGAAACAAGTTTTTTCATTCGTCATACCTCCGTCAAAATTTTGCCAATGGCCCGAAGGCCGCCCGTTTGCCGCAGACGCCGCGCGAAGCGCAGAATTTCCTTCCTTTCCATCACTCCTCCGTAAGCGCGTGAAAATAAAAAAAGACCGGACCCGCACCAGCGGATCCGGTCCCCTAATCGACGACGCGAGTTTTAAGCGCCGGTCAATTCAGGAGAGGAGCCGCCGCAGCTGCGCATCATCATGCACATTATCATCGTAAAGTTCGTATAAGCCATGACGTTTCCTCCGTTCCCCGAATGTCGGCTGACCGCCGCAAAACATGCGGAAATTTTACACGGCGCGCGGCGCGCCTGTCAAGCCCGAAGCGCGCCGCCGCGTATTATAATTGTCGTAAACTCGACGGAGGTGCTGCTTTATGAGGGAAATAATGCTCAACACGGAGATACATAAATTCGAAACCTGCGCGGAGTTCGCGCGCGAGTTCGCGCTCGGCGCGGACGACCTGCTCTTCACGATAAGGCCGATATACGAGGCGCACTTCGCGCCGCTCGGCCTGCCCGTCAAAACGCTCTTCTGGGAGGACTTCGGCAGCGGCGAGCCTACTGACGTCATGACCGACGCGATAATCGAGGCCGCGTCGCGGCTCGGCTTCAAACGCATCGTCGCGGCCGGCGGCGGCTCGATAATAGACATAGCGAAGGCCGTCGCCGTCTCCGGCGGGCGCACGACCGACGAACTTTACGACGCGGCGCCTGACATTGAGCGGAGCTGCGGCCTCGTCATAGCGCCGACGACCTGCGGCACCGGCAGCGAGGTGACGAACATCTCGATAATCAACAGAACGCGCCTCGGCACTAAGACGGGGCTCGTCGCGCCCGCGCTCTTCGCCGACCAGTGCGCGCTCATCCCCGAGCTGCTGCACGGCCTGCCCTTCGAGGTGTTCGCCGCGAGCTCGATAGACGCGCTCGTCCACGCCGTCGAGTCCGCGCTCTCGCCGAAGGCGACGGAATTTTCCAAGCTGCTCTCCTACAAGGCCGCTGAGATGATAATAAGACACTACGAAACGATAGCGCGCGAGGGCCGCGAGGCGCGGACGGCGATGCTCGGCGACTTCCTGCTCGCCTCTAACTACGCCGGCATAGCCTTCGGCACCGCGGGCTGCGCTGCGGTACACGCGCTCTCGTACCCGCTCGGCGGCGCGTACCACGTGCCGCACGGCGAGAGCAACTACGCCGTATTCACCGGCGTCATGAAAAATTATCTTGAAATCAAAACGGACGGCGAGATATCGAAGATGATGGAGTTCATCGCTGCGCTGCTCTCCTGCGAAAAATCGCGCGTCTGGGACGAGCTTGAAAAGCTCCTTGACACGATACTGCCGAAGAAGCCGCTGCATGCCTACGGCGTGAAGCGCGACGACCTTCCGCGATTCACGGAGGCGGTCATGACGGCGCAGGGCCGCCTTATGAGCAACAACTTCGTCCCGCTCGATGAAAAACGCGTGCTGAAAATATACGGGGAGCTGTACTAAGGGCCGACGCCGCGTGCGCGCGGGAGAGATTTTTCCGCGCGCCGCGCGGCGGGCCTCGCGCCGATTTTTGTAAACCTTGTAAATATTTCTGTTTCCTCGCGCGAGCCGCGGGACGCGCCTCGGCGAAGCGGCGCACGCAGCGTCGTGGCGCTTAAAAAACTTCCCCCTTTTCAAAACGGCGATTTAATGATAGAGTAATAACGTCAGCAATAAAAATAAACGCCCAAGGCTACAAAGTTCAAAACAAACATAAACATGAGGAGGACGACACAATGCTCAGCACTCAGCAGATCATCGACAAGACAAACGAACTCGGCGCGCATAACTACCATCCGAAAGACGTCGTTATAGTCGACGCAGAAGGCGTAATGGTCCGCGACCCGGAGGGACGCGAATACTTTGATATGCTCTCCGCCTATTCGGCGCTGAACTTCGGCCACCGCCACCCCGAGATAATCGAAGCCGCGAAGCAGCAGCTCGACAAGGTCACGCTCACGTCGCGCGCCTTCCACAACGCCGTGCTCTGCGATTTTTACGAGAAGCTCTGCGAGCTGACCGGCAAAGAAATGATCCTCCCGATGAACACCGGAGCTGAAGCCGTCGAAACCGCGCTCAAAACCGCGCGCCGCTGGGGCGTCGAGAAAAAGGGCGTCGAAAACGGCAAGCAGGAGATAATAGTCTGCGAGAACAACTTCCACGGCCGCACGATAGCCATCATCAGCTTCTCGACAGACCCCGATGCGCGCATCAACTACGGCCCCTACTGCCCCGGATTTAAAATCATCAAGTACGGCGACGCCAAGGCCCTCGAAGAAGCCATCACGCCGAACACAGTCGCGTTCCTTGCGGAGCCTATACAGGGCGAGGCCGGCATAATCGTCCCGCCGAAGGGCTACCTGAAGGAAGTCCGCGAAATCTGCACCAAGCACAACATCCTCTTCATCGCCGACGAAGTCCAGACCGGCTTCGCGCGCACGGGCCGCATGTTCGCATGCAACTTCGAGGATGTCGAGCCCGACATGTTCATACTCGGCAAAGCCCTCGGCGGCGGCGTAATGCCGATATCCGCAGTGGCGGCCAACAAAGACATCCTCGGCGTCTACACGCCAGGCACGCACGGCTCCACCTTCGGCGGCAACCCGCTCGCCTGCGCCGTCTCCATCAAAGCCATGGAAATCCTCGTCCGCGACAACTATCCGAAGCAGGCCGAGGAAAAGGGCAACTACTTCATGCAGAAGCTGCGCGAGATAGACAACCCCGAAATAATGGAAGTCCGCGGCTCCGGCCTCCTCATCGGCGTAGAGTTCACGGTCAACGCGGCGCCCTACGTCAAGAAGCTCATCGCCAACGGCGTCCTCGCGAAAGAGACGCACGAGCGCACGATACGCTTCGCGCCGCCGATCGTCATCACCTACGAGCAGATAGACAAAGCCGTAGAAGGCATCAAAAAAGCATTCGCGAAATAAGACTAATTCGCCTGCCTTTCCGTTTCCTCAGAAGGGGCGCGCCCGAGCGGCGCACCCCTTTCATCTTCGCGCGCCGCGCGCGCTTTCGCGGAAGCCGCGCATATTCTGCGCGCCCGCCCCATGTTGTATAATCGCCGTAAACTTATCGAACGGCGGTGTTGTTTATGATAGATTTGACATTGGGCTTCATCGGCACGGGCGGCATAGCATCCGCAATGGTGCGCGGCTTCTGCGCGTCGCCCGACTTCTCGGGCGGAATCAACCTCACGGTGCATAAAAACCGCGAAAAGGCAGACGCGCTGAAAAAACTCTTCCCCGACAGAATTTCCGTACACGAATCGAACCAGGCCGTCGCCGACGGCTCGGACGTGGTCTTTATCTGCGTGCTGCCGCAGCAGCACGAGGCCGTCGTGCGCGCGCTGCGCTTCCGCGCGGACCAGCGCGTCATGCACATCACGGGCGGCGCGAAGCTTGCCGACTCGCTCGCGCTCTACGCCCCCGCGAAAAGCGCGGCGCGCGCGATACCGCTGCCCTTCGCGGCGCGGCGCACCGGGCCTCTGCTCTTCTACGGCGAGGACGAGACGCTCGCGGAGCTCATGTCGCTGATAGGCACGCTCGTGCGCGTGAAGAGCGAGCGCGAGCTTGAGATACTAGGCCCCGTCACGGGCATGATGGTACCCTACTACGCGCTGCTCGGCGAAAGCATCCGCTGGGGCATGGACAAGGGCCTCGACTTCCGCACCGCGCTCGACTACTCGTCGATAATGAACGAAACGCTCTCCTCCTTCATGCGCACCGACTGCGGCGAGGACGTGGAGAAGTTCCTCGTCGAAAATTCCACCCCAGGCGGCGTCAACGAACTCGGCCTGAAGCTCCTGCGCGAGCGCGGCTTCTACGGCGAATGGCGCGAAGTCCTCGAAAAGGTCTACGAACGGTACAACTCGATGGGGAAGGGCGGCGCGCGCTGATTCGCGGAAAACGCCGCGGATTGAGGCGGAAGGGCGAACTCGGCCGGGAACGGAAAATTTTACGAAACAGTAACGAGTTATAAAGCCGCGTCAAAAGCGCGGCGATGGCGTGAAACTCAAATGATGGTATAATACGAGATAGGAAGAGAGAGGCCCGCGGAAGGGTAGCGGGAAATCTCCTCTCCGGCCTGCCTAGCTGAGCTTCGGACCTCAGCCTAGACGTTTAAGGCCAAGTGTTCAGTGGCGTTAGCGGAGAAACTCCGCAAGAGCTGCAATAAGCGCCGCGAGCGCCGTTAGCAGCTTGACGATTAGGGTCGCCCATTCATAAGATGAGCGGCCTTTTTCGTTTTTTGCCATCCGGTTCCCTCCTTCCTAGCCGAGGGAATCCCGTTGCTCGGCAGTTCCCGGCTATACTGCCCGGGCCCTTCCGCGAACATTATACAATACAAGTTAAGACGCCGCGCGTGAAATCGTTAGGCAGTGAAAACAAAAGGAGAGGCTAGAGCCTCTCCCTTTTGCGCTGTTTGTGCGTGTCGCAATATAAGCATTTCAACTCACGCGTGCTCAAAAGACGCGGATGTTTTTATGCCTGTTCGCAAGCGGCGAGGCCGTCTCCGCCGTCCGGCTGTACGGCGTATAAAAAAGAGGCGGGGAGCCGAGGCTCTCCGCCCTATTGGTGTTGTGCAGTCCGCGCTACTTCACCAGCGGCAGGACTTCCGTTTCAAAGAATTCCGTTACCTTGTCCGGGGAGACTGAGTAGAATTTATCGTCCACGGTGACGCAGACGCCTTCCTGGCAGCGGCCCATGCAGAAGACGCCGCCGAGGTTGATTTTGTCTTTGAGCTTGCGCTCGGCTATCTGGTACTGGAGCCCTTCGACTACGCGGCGCGAGCCTTTTACGTGGCAGGCGCTTCCTATGCAGACTTTGATTTTTATCATTTCTTTTACCTTCCTTCGGCTCGCTATTCGTAATCGGCGACGTTGGTCCAGTGGCGCAGAAATTCCGCTTCTTCGGCGCGTCCCGCGGCGAGGCGCTCGGCGGCGCGCAGCGGTATCCACGCCTGCACGGCGGATTTCGGCAGGCCGCTCTTGGCGCAGTAGAGCTCGAGGTATTCCTCCGCGCCGTCTATCTCGCCGTTCAGCCAGAAGAGCAGATATGTGCGCGCGGCGTCGGCCTCTGGTGAGCCCTGCGCGGCGCGCGACCAGTCAACGGCGCAGTCTCTGCCGTCGCCGCTGGCTATGAGGTTGCTCGGCGCGAAGTCGCCGTGGCAGACCTTGTCGCCCTGCGGCAGCGATTCGAGCTTCATGTGGAGGTCGTAGAGCGTGGCGGAGGAGAGGCCTGCTTCGAAGAGGCTTTCTTCTATGCGCTCCTTGAGCTTGGCGAGGCCGCGCGCCTTCGTCGAATTTATGCGGATTTGCGCGTCGACGAAGCGGCTCATGTATTCGCCGCGCTTCTCGGGCTCTTCGTCCATGAGGCGTTCGATCGTCTTTCCGGCTATAAATTCGGAGACTATTGCCCATTTGCCCTCGGTCTTGGTTACTTCGAGTATTTTCGGAACGTCGAGCCCCGTTTCCTCGATTTTCGCGTGGGTCGCGGCTTCTGCGAGGATTCTGCTTTTCGCGTAGTCGTCCCCGAATACCTTGATGCAGAGCTCTCCGTCGCGGTAGACGGTCTTTGAGGTGCGGACCGCTATTATCCTTTCGAGCTTCATTGCCTCTCCCTCCTATTTACCGTAATAGGCTTTGAGATACATTTCTTTTATCTCGGACATCAGCGGATAGCGCGGGTTCGCGCCGGTGCACTGGTCGTCGAAGGCCTGCTCGGTCATTTCGTCGAGCGTCGCGAGGAAGTCCTCTTCCGCTATGCCGTAGTCTTTTATCGCGTTCTTTATGCCGACGCGCTCTTTCAGCGCGTGTACCGCGGCGATGAGGCTTTCGAGCTTTTCTTCGTCGGTGCTTCCCGCGAGGCCGAGGTAGTCCGCGATTTCCGCGTAGCGCGCGAGCGTGTGCGGGTAGGCGTACTGCGGGAAGGTCCCCATCTTCGCCGGAACTTCGGCGGCGTTGTATCTCAGCACGTATTCTATCATCAGAGCGTTAGCGACGCCGTGGGGCAGGTGGTGGAAGGCGCCGAGCTTGTGCGCCATCGAGTGGCAGACGCCGAGGAAGGCGTTGGCGAAGGCCATGCCCGCCATCGTCGCGGCGTGGGCCATTTTTTCGCGCGCGACTGGGTCGTTCGCGCCGTCGTCGTAGGCGCGCGGCAGGTAGTCGAATATCGAGCGCAGCGAGCGCAGCGCCATAGCGTCGGTGAACTCCGTCGCCATCAGCGAGGCGTATGCCTCGAGCGCGTGGGTCACGGCGTCGATGCCGGAAGCCGCGGTCAGTCCCTTCGGCGCGTTCATCATCATGTCGGCGTCGACTATCGCCATGTTGGGCATCAGCTCGTAGTCCGCGAGCGGGTATTTGACGCCGCTCTTTTCGTCGGTGATTACCGCGAAGGGCGTGACCTCGGAGCCGGTTCCCGCGGAGGTCGGCACGGCGATGAAGTAGGCTTTTTCGCCCATTCTCGGGAAGGTGTAGACGCGCTTTCTGATGTCGGCGAAGCGCATCGCCATGTCCATGAAGTCCGCCTCGGGATGCTCGTAGAGCACCCACATGATTTTGCCGGCGTCCATCGCGGAGCCGCCGCCGACCGCGATTATGCAGTCGGGGCCGAAGTCCGTCATCGCCTTCGCGCCTTCGCGCGCGCAGGCGAGCGTCGGGTCGGGAGCCACGTCGAAGAATGTCGCGTGCTTTATGCCCATTTCGTCGAGGCGGTCTGTAATCACCTTCGTGTAGCCGTTGTTGTAGAGGAAGCTGTCGGTTACGATGAATACCTTCTTTTTGCCGAGCACTTCCTTGAGCTCGCGCAGAGCGACCGGCAGGCAGCCCTTCTTTATGTATGTTTTCTGCGGCGTGCGGAACCAGAGCATGTTCTCTCTCCTTTCGGCGACGGTCTTGATGTTGAGCAGGTGCTTCACGCCGACGTTCTCCGAGACGGAGTTGCCGCCCCACGAGCCGCAGCCGAGCGTGAGCGAGGGCGTCGTGTCGAAGTTGTAGACGTCGCCTATGCCGCCCTGCGACGAGGGCGTGTTGACGAGGACGCGGCCCGTCTTCATGTGCGCCTTGAAGTAGTCGAGCTTTTCGCGCTCCGTCACGACGTTGAGGTAGACCGCCGAGGTGTGGCCGAAGCCGCCGTCCGCGACGAGGCGCTCCGCCTTCGCGACGGCGTCCTTGAAGTCCGCGGCGCGGTACATCGCAAGCACCGGCGAGAGCTTTTCATGCGCGAACTCCTCGCTGATGTCTACGCTCTCGACCTCGCCGATGAGTATCTTTGTGCTCTCTGGAACCTCGACGCCCGCCATCGCCGCTATCTTGTGCGCCTTCTGCCCGACTATCGCCGCGTTGACGCCGCCGTTGACGATTATCGTCTTGCGCACGCGCTCCGTCTCTTCTTTGTCGAGGAAATAGCATCCGCGCGCGGCGAACTCGGCCTTGACCTTGTCGTAAATCGAATCGACGGCGATGACGGACTGCTCCGATGCGCATATCATGCCGTTGTCGAAGGTTTTTGAATGAATGATTGAGTTGACGGCGAGCAGAATGTCTGCGCTCTCGTCTATGACCGCGGGCGTGTTGCCGGGGCCGACGCCGAGCGCGGGCTTTCCGCTGGAATACGCGGCCTTCACCATGCCGGGGCCGCCCGTCGCGAGTATCAGGTCCGCGCCGCGCATGACGGCGTTCGTCAGCTCGAGCGACGGAACGTCTATCCAGCCGATGATGCCCTCGGGCGCTCCCGCCGCGACCGCCGCGTCGAGAATCGTCTTCGCCGCGAGAATCGTCGAGCTCTTCGCGCGCGGGTGCGGGCTGATTATCATTCCGTTGCGCGTCTTGAGCGCGAGCAGCGTCTTGAAAATCGCCGTCGAGGTCGGGTTCGTCGTCGGAATGACGGCGGCTATCACGCCGACCGGCTCCGCTATCCTCTGCGTGCCGAACTCCTTGTCCTCTTCGATGACGCCGCAGGTTTTGACGTTCTTGTAATAGTTGTAGATGTACTCGGCTGCGAAGTGGTTTTTGAAAATCTTGTCCTCGAGCACTCCCATGCCGGTCTCTTCAAACGCCGCGCGCGCAAGCGGAATGCGCGCCTTGTCCGCCGCGACCGCAGCCGCGAGGAAAATTTTGTCGACCTGCTCCTGCGTGTACGAAGCGAACTTCCTCTGCGCCTCGCGCACCTCGGCCATCCGCGCCTCGAGCGTTTCGAGACTGTCGACCGTCATGCTCCTGTTGTCCTGCTCCATATTACACTCCCGTCCTTTCTTGCCCGGACGAAAATTCGCCGCGCGTTTAAGTGAAAAAAATCTCAAACTCACTGAGGACATGATACAGGAGAAAGCGTGGAAGCAGAAGATACGGAAAGGAGCATATCGCTATACCAATATCGATATGACGTTATCCATAAACGTGCGGCCGCGGCACGGAGCTTCGGCGCGCGCGCAGTTTGACAGCGAAAAACTAAACTGCTATCTTTTAACGCGGAATTTCGGACGGCCGTCGGGAAAGGAGGCGGAGGCTGTGGACGAAGAAAGAGCGCGCGAACATCATAAGACTGCTTCGATTGAGGAGCTCGCGGAGAAGATGCCGAAGGAGGAGTCCTTCGGGCAGGTCGCCTCCGTCTTTCAGCAGATTTCGGACTGCACGCGGCTGCGCATACTGTGGCTGCTCTGCCATACGACGGCGAGCGTCGGCGCGATTGCGCGCGCCGTCGGCATGAGCGACTCCGCCGTGTCGCACCACCTGCGCGTCCTGCGCGCGGACGGCCTCGTCAGCGCGAAGCGCAGCGGCAAAGAAGTCTACTACTCCCTGGCCGCGAGCGACAAGGCGCGGCTTCTGCACCGCACCATCGACGCGATGTTCGAGATAGCCTGTCCGAGCGAGGACGACTGAAACGCACAGAGAGACAAAATATAAAACGAGGGCGCGTCCGCGTGGGCGCGCCCTTGTATTGTGAAAGCACATAAAAACCGGCGGGGAGCCGAAGCCCTCCGCCGGTTTTGTAATTTGCCGTCCGCGCTACGCTATCGCCTTCGCGACTATCGCGCGCGCCTCTTCGTTTATCTTTTCGAGATGTTCCTCGCCCTTGAAGCTTTCCGCGTAGATTTTATAGATGTCCTCGGTGCCGGACGGGCGCGCGGCGAACCAGCCGTTTTCCGTCGTCACCTTGAGGCCGTCTATCGGCGCGCCGTTGCCGGGCGCGTTGGTCAGCTTCGCCGTTATCTTCTCGCCCGCGAGCGTTTCGGCGGTCACGTCGGCGGGGGAGAGCTTCTTTAATTTGTCCTTCTCTTCGCGCGTCGCGGGCGCGTCCTTGCGCGAGTAGCAGGGGCAGCCGTAGCGCGCCGTCATCGCGTCGTAGAGCTCCGAGGGGCTCTTTCCCGTGACGGCGGTGATTTCTGCGGCGAGCAGGCTCATTATGAAGCCGTCCTTGTCGGTGCTCCAGACGCTGCCGTCCATGCGCAGGAACGACGCGCCGGCGCTCTCCTCGCCTCCGAAGGCGAGCGAGCCGGAGAGCAGGCCGTCGACGAACCATTTGAAGCCGACGGGCACTTCGTAGATTTTGCGGCCGACGCCGGCCGCGGCGCGGTCTATTATCGAGCTTGAAACGAGCGTCTTGCCGGTCATCGCGCCGGTGCCCCAGAGCGGCCTGTGCGTGAATAGGTATTCGACGGCGACGGCGAGATATGCGTTCGGCTTCATCAGCCCGGCCTTCGTGACGATGCCGTGGCGGTCGTAGTCGGGGTCGTTGCCGAAGGCCACGTCGTATTTGTCCTTGAGCGCGACGAGCTTCGCCATCGCCCACGGCGACGAGCAGTCCATGCGCACCTTGCCGTCGTGGTCGAGCGGCATGAAGGAGAAGGTCGGGTCTACGGCCTTGTTGACGACCTCGATGTCGAGGCCGTACTTCTCGGCTATCGGCTCCCAGAAGTATATGCCGGAGCCGCCGAGCGGGTCCGCGCCTATCTTGAGGCCCGAGGCCGCAATCGCCTCCATCTTTATAATCTCGCCGAGGCCCGCGACGTAGCCCTGCACGTAGTCGACGAAGCCGACGTTCGGCGCTTTGACGGCGCGCTCGAACGGTACGCGCTTAACGTCCTTCAGGCCGTTCGCGAGGATTTCGTTGGCGCGGTTCTCTATCCATTTCGTCACGTCAGTCCCGGCGGGGCCGCCGCTCGGCGGGTTGTACTTGAAGCCGCCGTCGGAGGGCGGGTTGTGCGAGGGCGTGATGACGACGCCGTCCGCCGTCGTGCCGCGCTTCGCGGCGTTCCACGTCAGTATCGCGTGCGATACGACGGGCGTCGGCGTGTAGGTGAAGCCCTCCTGCATGCGCAGCTCGACGCCGTTCGCGGCGAAGACCTCGGCCGCGGTGCGCAGCGCCGCTTCGGAGAGCGCGTGCGTGTCCATGCCCATGAAGAGCGGCCCCGCGATGCCCTTGCCTGCGCGGTACTCGCATATCGCCTGCGATATCGCGGCTATGTGGTCCTCGTTGAAGCTGCGCTTCAGCGACGTGCCGCGGTGGCCGGACGTGCCGAAGGCGACGCGCTGGTCCTTCTCTCCGGCGTCAGGATGCTCGGTGTAGTAGGCCGTCATAAGCCTTGGAATGTTGATCTCCGGACGTTTTTCCATCTGATGTCCCCCTGCCTGTTTTATATGTTTCCTTGCTGCGTCTATGATAGCTCAAATTTCCGATTTGTGCGATTGTACGCCGCGTGTCACGCAAAACGTTACAAAGCCGTCACTCTTTTCGCCATTGTTAAGTCGTTCACTATTTTGTTAAACTCCGGCAAGCAGTTGAGTTTTATATTTCTGGCAGAAAAAGGAGGAAAACTATGAAGCTGGAAATTGGAAAATTCATGGTCAAGGACATAGTCTTTGGCGACAAGACGGCTTACGCGAACGGCGTTCTTACCGTAGATAAGGACGACGCCCTCGCGTGCGTCCGCGAGGACAAGCACATCACCGACGCCGATCTCAGGATCGTGCATCCCGGCGATATGGTGAGGCTCTGCCCCGTTAAGGATTCTGTCGAGTTCCGCTGCAAGGTCAGCGGCGGAGAAGGCGCCTATCCTGGCGTAACCTCGCCGCTCGGACAGGCGGGTATGGGAAGAACGCACGTCCTCGACGGCGTTTCGCTCCTCTCCGTCGGCAAGCACTGGGGCGGATTCCAGGACGGACTTCTCGACATGGGAGGCCCCTACCAGCACTACACGATCTGGGGCGACATGCCGAACCTCGTCCTCATCGCCGACACCGACGAGCTTGACGAGCAGCGCGAGCAGCAGAAGCGCAACCACGCCATCCGCTGGGCGACGCTCCGCCTCGCCGAGCACATCGCCGAGTGCGTGCGCGACATGGAGCCGGAAGAGATAGACACCTACGAGCTGCCGCCGCTTGCGGAGCGCAGCGAAGAGGTCAAGAAGCTCCCCGGCGTCGTCTACGTGCTCCAGCCGCAGACGCAGATGGAAGCCCTCGGCTACAACACGCTCATCTACGGATGGGACGGCAACAGAATGCTCCCGACGCTCATGCACCCGAACGAGCTTCTCGACGGATGCCTCGTCTCCGGAAGCTTCATGCCGAGCTCCTCAAAGATTTCCACCTACGAGTTCTCGACGAACCCGATGCTCAAGCGCCTCTACGCCGAGCACGGCAAGACCATCAACTTCCTCGGCGTCATCATGTCGACGCTGAACCCGAAGATGGAAGAGAAGCAGCGCTGCGTACAGATCGCGGGCCAGATAGCGGTCGCGATAGGCGCGCAGGGCGCGGTCGTCGCCGAAGAAGGCTACGGCAACCCCGACGTCGACTACACGGCGATGCTCGTCGAGCTTGAGCGCCTCGGCATCAAGACCATCGGACTCTCCGACGAGGCCACCGGACGCGACGGCGCTTCGCAGCCGCTCGTTTCGATGAACCCGGCTACCGACGCGCTCGTCACCACCGGAAACGTCTCGCAGTTCTACGAGATGCCCGCGATGGAAGTCATCGGAGAGCTCGAAGCGCTCGCGCGCGACGGAAACTCCGGCGGCTGGGAAGGCTGCATCAACCCCGACGGCAGCTGCGTAATGGAAAACAACGGTATGTTCTGCGCTAACCACATCAGCGGCTACTCGCGCAGAAGCTGCGCCGATTTCTAAGGAGGACGGAATAATGAAGGCTATACATTATATCAACCAGTTCTTCGGACAGGTCGGCGGTGAGGACGCGGCGGACGCGAAGCCGATATTCCACGACGGCATAATCGGCTGCTCGATGATGCTCAACGGCATGATGCCGGACGTCGAAGTCACGAACACCATCGTCTGCGGCGACAACTACATCACCAACCACACCGAAGAGGCTCTCAAAGAGATATTCGCGTGGCTCGACGGCAAAGAGTTCGACATGTTCTTCGCGGGCCCGGCGTTCATGGCCGGACGCTACGGCGTAGGCTGCGGCATCATCTGCAAGGCCGTCAAGGAGCGCTACAACGTTCCCGTCTTCAGCTCGATGAACGAAGAGAACCCCGGCGTCGCCGAGTACAGAACCGAGTTCCCGATCTTCAAGGGCGGACGCAAGGCGACCTTCATGAAGGACGACCTCACGCTCATGGCGAAGTACGCCGAGAAGGTCGCGAAGGGCGAGCAGCTCCTTCCCGCGGCTGACGAAGGCTACTTCCCGCGCGGAATCCGCAGCGAGATCCCGGCTCCCGGAAACGTCATGGCCGCCGACCGCGTCATCGACATGCTCGTCAAGAAGCTCAACGGCGAGCCCTTCCAGACCGAGCTCGTCATCCCGAAGACCGACAAGGTCCCGCCGGCAGCGGCCGTCAAGGACCTCAGCCAGTGCACGATAGCGCTCGTCTCCTCGAGCGGCGTCGTACCCCTTGACAACCCCGACCACATCCAGAGCGCTTCCGCTCAGAAGTGGGGCAAATACAACATCGCCGGAAAGGACTGCCTGCCCTCGACCGAATTCAAGACGATTCACGCCGGATTCGACCCCGCGGCTATGTGCGCAGTTCCCGACCGCGGAGTTCCCGTGGACGCGATGCGCTTCTTTGAGAAGCAGGGCAAATTCAAGAAACTCTACGACTACTACTATGTAACGGTCGGAACCGGAACCACGCAGAACTTCGCCGCCAAGTTCGGTAAGGAAATCGCCGCCGAGCTGCACGCCGCGGGCGTTGACGCCGTGGTCCTTACAGCCACCTGAGGAACCTGTACTCGTTGCGGTGCAACGATGGCCAGAGAAATCGAGCGTACAGGAATCCCCGTCGTCGTTATGTGCAACCTTCTCGACGTCGCCAAGACGGTCGGCTCCAACAGGATAGTCCCGACGGTTTCCGTCCCCTATCCGCTCGGAGACCCGAACCTTTCGAAAGAAGAAGAGTGGACGCTCCGCACCCACCGTGTGGAAGTCGCGCTCGACGCCCTCACCAAAGAAGTCGAGGGACCGACGGTATTCAAAATATAACGGTACATCCTCCGGAGAGCGACGCATTCCTCCGCTCTCCGGGGGCTTTTCGTTCCTCAGTATTGTGAAAGGAGTAACTTTTAGCCATGGCAAGCAACAGCTCAGAAACTAAGAGCAATTCCGTATACATAGTTTCTCTCGTGATTACCATCGCCGTCGTCGCCTGGGGCCTCGTTTCCCCGGACAGCTTCGGCGCGTTCGCCAAGGCGCTCAACGGCGGCCTTACAAAATACTACGGCTGGGGCTATCTGCTTACGATGAACATCTTCGTCGCCTTCTGCCTCTTCATCGGATGCAGCCGCTTCGGCAAAATGCGCCTCGGCCCCGAGGATTCCCGCCCCGAGTACAGCAACCTCTCGTGGGTCGCGATGCTCTTCTCTGCCGGTATGGGCGTCGGCCTCGTCTTTTACGGAGCCGCCGAGCCGCTCTTCTACTTCGGCTCGACCCCGCTCGGCGCTGAGCCCGGCTCCATCCAGGCCGCGCGCGACGCTATGCAGATAACGGTCTTCCACTGGGGACTCCATCCCTGGGCCGGATACTCCGTCATCGCCCTTCCGCTCGCTTACTACCAGTTCCGCCACAACGCGCCCGGACTTATAAGCACGATCTTCATCCCGCTCGTCGGTGAGGAGCGCGTGCGCGGCGCCTTCGGAAAGACCGTCGACATCCTCGCGATATTCGCGACGCTCGCGGGACTTACGACCTCGCTCGGCCTCGGTACGCTCCAGCTCAACAGCGGACTGAAAGAACTCTTCGGCATCCCGCAGACAACGATAGTGCAGCTCTTAATCATCGCCTTCCTCGTATTCCTCTACACCGGCTCTGCGGTGCTCGGCATAGACAAGGGAATCAAGTTCGTCGCCGACTGGAACATCCGCATCTGCTTCGTCATCATGGCGGCGCTCTTCTGCGTCGGCCCGACGCTTGCGATACTCAACTCGACGGTCATGAGCTTCGGCGACTACATCAGCGGCCTCATCAAGGAATCCTTCATGACCGCGCCTTACGGCGGCGGCTACGAGGATCACCTCCGCAACTGGACGCTCTACTACTGGGCCTGGTGGATTGCGTGGGCGCCCTTCTCCGGCTCCTTCATCGCGCGTATCTCGCGCGGACGCACGATCCGCGAGTTCATCGCCGGCGTCCTCATCGTCCCCGCGCTCGGAAGCCTCACCTGGTTCGGCATCTTCGGAACCTCCGCGCTTAAGCTCGAGCTCGTCGACAAAATCAACATCTCCGCCGCGGTCCTTCAGGACATCTCGGTCGGTATATTCAAGATGTTCCTCAACTACACGGGCGGCTTTGCGATGTCCGTCCTCATGCTCGTGCTCATCGTGACCTTCTTCGTCACCTCGGCGAACTCCGGCACCTACGTCCTCTCGATGTACTCGACGGAAGGCTCGCTGAACCCGCCGAAGAGCAAGATGTTCGTCTGGGGCATCCTCATGGGCGCTCTCGCTATGGTTCTTCTTCTCACCGGCGGACTTCAGAACCTCCAGACCGTTTCGCTCGCCGCGGCCATGCCCTTCTCGCTGATCATGGTCTGCTCGTGCGTCGCGTTCTATAAGGTCCTTCTCAATGAAGAGAAGAAAGCGCAGCTGAAGTAAAAAAATCATAAAAGGGGAAGGAAAGATATGTCGGAACAGACTCTGCTTTTGTACGAAGAAAAGTTCCCGTGCTGGGACGAAGAGACGGCCGCCCTCGCGGGCGAGGACGCCGCTTCGCTCGCCGAGCTCGCGGAGCAGGGGCTGCTCGCCGAGGCGGGGAACGGCTACGTCCTCACCGCCGCGGGAGAAAAAATGCGCGTCAAGCTCGCGCGCGAGTCCTTCCTTCCCGTCTCCCCTATAGGCGAGTTCAACGCGGAGAAGGCGCTCTGGAACAACCGCTTCTATCATCTGATGGACTGCCGCGCCTTCACGGGACTCTTCCCGATGGGGCTCAAGGAGTACACGGTGGACGAAACTCTGCCGTTCGCGCCCGAGCTCTCGCGCAAAGAGCTCTGGACGCGCGAGGGGGAAAGGACGCGCTATATATGGCCCGAGCACAAGCTCGTGAAGTCCTTCCTCAAACGCTTCCCCGACTGGGGCATGGCCTCGCGCGGCAAGCCCGTGCCGGGACAGGCGGCGCTTGACGAATGGCGCGCGGAGAGCGGCGCGAAGGCCGGCACTGTGAACTTCAACCTCGTGCTGCGCGGCCGCTACGACTTCCAGGCCTACCGCGAGCTCGAGCGTCTGCCAGACGACATATTCCACATCAAGGACGCGGACAGGTTCTTCTTCCTGCGCACCTCGGACAAGACGCCAGAGGATATATACGACGCGATAGGGAAGCTGCACCTCTTCATGCTCGACCAGCGCCGCGTCTACGTCCCGGGCTACGCCGACGACGACTCGATGGACCAGGAGAACTGGACGATACTCGTGCTCGCGGCCGACACGGAGGCGGAGCTCGAAGAAGTCCGCGCGCGTTATTCCGCCGACGGACAGAACCTCATCGAACCCGCGATGCCTATGTACATCATCGGGACGAGCGTCGAGCGGCTGCGCCGTATGCGCGAACCGAAGGCGAACTACTACGACTGGTTCGGCGAGGACACAGTGCATATAGTCAGGGCAGACGAAAACATCTAAACGCAACGCTTTCGGCCCGCGCTTCGGCGCGGGCCGTTTTTTATGGCGGAGGCGCGGAAAAACGGGTATTATTATAGCAGGCGCGCGCGAATTTTTTTTGACGCGCTTCGCGCGCGGCGCTTTTCGTCGTTTTTGGGGCTTTATCAGAAAACAGATGCAGGGAGGAATCGTCATGGAGAAGAACGCAACGAAGGAAGAAATTCTCGAATTTACGCGGGCGAAGGGAGCCGACGTCTGCGGCATAGCGGACCTGACCGCCGCCGCGGATTTCGTGCGCGCGACATACGGCGATTCATTCGCGGAATATCCGCGCGCCGTGTCGTTCGCACTCTTTTTCCCGAAAGAGGTCGTCAACGAGCAGCTTAACGGGCCGACGCGGAACTACGAGACCATCTACCTGATGCTGAACCGCGAGATAGAGCGCATCAGCACGGCCGTCGCGATAAAGCTTCAGCGCGCGGGTTTCCGCGCCTATCCGCTCGACGCGACGGACTACCGTCCTACGGCGCACCCGGAAAAGCTCCACTACGCCGTCGCGGCGGCGGACGAGGCGGGCGAGAAGCTGCCGAAGCTGGGCTTTGAGATAATCGACGTGTTCAGCCACAGGCTCGCCGCGGCGCACGCGGGGCTCGGCTGGATAGGGAAGAGCTGCTGCCTCGTCAATCCGGAGGTCGGCCCGCGGCTGCGCCTCGGCACGGTGCTGACCGACGCGCCCTTCGAGCCGGACGCCCCGATAGAGAACCGCTGCGGCTCGTGCCGCAGCTGCATAGACGCGTGCCCCGCGCACGCGCTTCACGGGCGCGCCTTCGACGAGAAGGACCCGCTCTCCGCGCGCATAGACGTGCAAAAATGCTACGACTTCTTCGACAAGGTGGAGGCGGTCTACGGCATTGGCATCTGCGGCCTCTGCCTCGGTTCCTGCCCGTGGGGCAAGTAATATACAGTAAATTGCAGACAATAAAGAAGGTTTGAACGAAAGAAATGGACGGCATCATCAATCAGGACGGCTTATTTGAAAAGTTCTTTTACGAGCAGGAGTTCAACCCGATAGCGCTCTACGAGATAGAGCCCGACATCGGAGACCGCGGCTCGAGCGCCATACGCTACATAGACATCAACCACGCATACGAGGTGGTGCATAAGGTGCGCCGCGAGGAGGTCGTCGGCAGGACCTTCGGCGAGGTGTGGCCCTACGTGGAGCCCTGCTGGTCGGAGATAATCGAGCGCTGCGTCCGCGAGAACCGCGCCGTCCACTGCGAAAGCGAAAGCGTCTACACCGACAAGTACCTCGAGGCGATAGCCTTCCCGCTGCCGCACGGCAGGGCGGCGACCATATTCCTCGACAGGACGGAGCTTAAAAAGTCCGAGGAGGAGCTCAAGGAAAAGCAGAAAAAGCTGCTCGAATACCGCTCAATGCTGCGCGAGCTCGCGACGCAGCTCACGATAAGCGAGGAGACGACGCGGCGCGAGATAGCGACCGACCTGCACGACAGCATAGGCCACTCGCTGCTCGCGCTGATGCTCGACTTGCGCAGGCTCAAGGAGATATACAAGGGTGAGGGCGAGGCGGGGCGCATAATCGATAACTCGATAAAATCGACCGAAGAGATGATAACCGAGAGCCGCGCGCTCATATTCGAGCTGAGCCCGCCGATACTTCTCGAGGTCGGCATCACTCCGGCGCTCGAGGCGCTCGCCGACAAGCTTCTGATACCGCGCGGGATAAAGTGGTACGTCACGACGCGCGGCACGCTCAAGGACTATCCCGCAGACGACGCGGTCTGCATAATACTCTACCGCATGTCGCGCGAGGTGCTCATAAACGTCATAAAGCACGCGAAGGCCAAGTCCGTACACATAAGCGTCAACCGCGGGCCGAACAAGATACAGGTCGTCATAGAGGACGACGGCGTCGGAATGCGCCCGGACTTAGCGGAAAAGCGCGGACGCAGGGGCGGCCTCGGCCTTTTCAGCATAAGGGAGCGGCTGCTGCACATCGGCGGCGAGCTGCGCATAATTTCAAACGAATCGGGAACGACCGTCTCCATGCTCGCGCCGCTCAAGCTGCGCACGGGGGACGAAGAGGAGGGCGCGGAAGCCGAATGATAAGAATATTTCTCGCCGACGACCACGAGCTCTTTCGCGAAGGGCTGCGCAGCCTTCTGACGAAGGAAGAGGATTTCGAGATAGCCGGAGCTGCGGCGGACGGAGCGGAGGCGGTGAAGGCTGTGCTCGAGCTGCGCCCCGACGTGGTGCTGATGGACGTGACGATGCCCGGCATGAACGGCATCCTCGCGACGGAAAAAATCTGCGAAGCGTCTGACGAGATAGCGGTCATCATAATTTCCATGCACAACGACCGCCGCTTCATCGCCGAGGGGCTCAAGGCCGGAGCGCGCGGCTACGTGCTGAAGGAATGCTCGCCCGAGGTCATGCTCGAAGCCATACGCACCGTGCGCGGCGGCGACGTCTACCTCTCGCCGAAGGCCTGCACCGTGCTCGTAGAGGACTACCTGCGGCTGCTCGGCGGCGAAAACGCCGAGGGTGCGAACCCGCTCTCCGAGCGCGAGCGCGAGGTTCTCGCGCTGCTCGTGAAGGGGCGCAACGCGAAGCAGATAGCCGACGCGCTCGCGATAAGCAAGAACACCGTGGACACGCACCGCCGCCGCATAATGGACAAGCTCGGCTGCGACAGCATGGCGGAGCTCACGCGCTACGCGATACGCGAAGGCTTCCTGACGCTGGACTGAAAAGCGCGCATATTCTCCGACTGATATTCCCGCGCCGCGGCTCGCCGCCCGCGGGAAATTTTATACTTATTGAACTTTATATAAGAGACGGCCGTTACGTCGCCCCGCGTTCGACGCGGAGGCCGGCGGCTTCAAACGCCCCGCCAGTAGGGCGCCGGTAATGCGCCGGGAAATTCTGGATTTCCGCTAATGTGGGCGGCGCGTTGCGTCTCTGCGCGGAATCACAAAATGCGCCGCGCTCGATAAGGTGCGGCGGCTCTCCGAGGCCTCGCCGTCATGTCTCCGCACGCGCCTCTTTGCACGCGCGTGCGGGCCGCGTCCGCAAATTTTATTTGTATATATCAAGCCTATTTTATTTTCCTAATGTCTGACTATATAATATGTGCATCTGAACGGAGGTGTTTTGTTTGATGCCCATTTTGATAGGGGCCGGATTGGCGATTATTCTGGCCGTCGTCTACGTCGCCTTTTCGATGTCGCGCTTCCGCGAGAGCGCTGGCGCGATGGAGCAGACGGCGCGCGAGCTGCTGACACGGCTGCAAAGTGTCGAGGCGAGGCTCGACGAGACGGAGGAGACGCTGGCGAAGAACCTGACCGCGATGCGCCGCGAGCAGAACGAGACGGCGGCGGCGGGACGCGCGGAGCAGGCGCGGAATTTCGCCGTCCTCGGCGACGCGCAGGCGAAGCGCGTGATGGAGATAGGCAGCGTGCAGCGCGACAGCTTCCAGAACTTTGCGAAGCAGCTCGCGGCGCTCGGAGAGGCGCAGGCGGCGCGCATCAAGGAGATAAGCGAGAGCCAGACGGAGAGCCTCGCGGCCTTCTCGAACCAGCTCGCGAACATCAGCCGCCTCAACGAAGACAAGCTCGAGGCGATGCGCTCGACCGTCGAGGAAAAGCTGCGCGAGATGCAGAAGGGCAACGAGGAAAAGCTCGAAAAGATGCGCGCGACCGTGGACGAGCAGCTTCACGCGACGCTCGAAAAACGGCTCGGCGAGGCCTTCGCCTCGGTCTCCGAGCGGCTCGAGCAGGTACACAAGGGGCTCGGCGAGATGCGCGCGCTGACCTCGGACGTCGGCGATTTGAAGAAGGTCCTCTCGAACGTCAAGGCGCGCGGAACGTGGGGAGAAATGCAGCTCCGCGCCCTGCTTGAGCAGATGCTGACGAAGGAGCAGTACGCGGAGAACGTCGAGACGCGCCCAGGCAGCGGGCAGCGCGTGGAGTTCGCCGTCGTGCTTCCGGGCCGCGGCGAGGGCGGCGCGACCGTCTACCTGCCCATCGACTCGAAATTCCCGATGGAGGACTACCAGCGCATAACGGCGGCCTCCGAGCGCGGCGACGCCGCGGCGCTCACGGAGGCGCAGAAGGCTCTGCGCGCCCGCGTGCTCGACGAGGCGAAGGCGATACACGACAAATACATCGAGCCGCCGCATACGACCGACTTCGGCATACTCTACTTACCAATCGAAGGGCTCTACGCCGAGGTGCTGCGCCTCGACGGCCTCTGCGAGCGCATATCGCGCGAGTACCGCGTCGTCCCAGCCGGGCCGACGACGATATGCGCGCTGCTCAACAGTTTGCAGATGGGCTTCCGCACTCTCGCGATAGAGAAGCGGTCGAGCGAGGTGTGGGTGCTTCTCGGCAAGGTAAAGACGGAATTTGAAAAATTCGGCGTCGTGCTCGAAAAGACGCGCGAAAAAATAGAGGCCGCGGGCAAGGAGCTCGACAACGCCGGCGTGCGCACTCGCGCGATAAACCGCGCGCTGAAGAACGTCCAGCAGCTCCCGCTCGAAGGCGGCGAGGACTTCCTGTCCGCGGGCGAAGACAAGGCGCAGCAGGGAAAGATTTTCTAAATCGTATAAAACGCCGTAAAACAGCGGCGCGCGGGTAAAATTCCCGCGCGCCGCTTAACTTTGCGCTCTTTCGTAAATCGCCCTATTCTTCGCTCTCGGCGCGCCTGTTCGGCGGCGTGCGGACGCCGACGATTTCCGCGGTCACGTCGCCGGGGTTCATGAGGCGGAATGGCTTCGAGCTTTCGTAGTATATGCTGTCTCCCTCGTTGAGCGTGTAGACGCGCCCGTCCTGCTCGAACTCCACCGCGCCGCTGAGCACCAGGAAGCACTCCTCGCCCGGGTACGAGGCGTACACGCCGTCTGGGTCGCTGTAGTGCGGCGCGAGCTTCATTATCGAGCATTCCATCTTCTTATTCGTCACGTCGTGCTGCAGCATCTCGTATGTAACCGGCGCGCGCGGGCTGCTGATAATCTTGCGCTCGTCCCTCCGCACGACGATGTCTTCGACCGGGTCTGTGTCGAAGAAGTAGAGGAGCGGCACCCTGTAGTACGACGAGAGCTTGCGCAGCACGGAAATCGACGGCTCGACCTTGTCCGTCTCAATCTGGCTGAGATATCCCTGCGAAAGCCCGGAGGCTTCGGCGACCTGCTTAAGCGTCGCGCCGCGCTCTTTCCTCAATCTTTTTATGCGCTGTCCAAGCATCTTCCGTTCGTCACCGCTCTTTCAGTATTTTTACTTAGAGGCTTCTTTTATAATTATAACAAAAATTTCTAAATTTGATAGATAACGGCAAAAGGTTTATTGAGCTGAATATTTTGTAATGTAAATATTTTCGTAATAACAAAAATCTTGAGCGAACAGGCGCTTTACTGGAGAGGGCGAAGGGCGCGCTTATGCTAAAATTTATTCCCGTGCGGAGCGTTGGTGAACGCCCGCATAAGGTCTGTTGGGGGCGCTGAGTTTTGGCGGAGGTTCCGTTCTTCATAACGTTCGTATTCATCATATTCCCGGCTGCGGCCGTCGCCGCGGCGCTGCTCTACAGCCGCCGCTCCGATTGGAGGGCGGGACGCGCGGAGGTGGGGGAGCGCAGGAAATGAGCGCGGCGCTCGCCGTCTGCGCGCTCTACTTCGCCGTCTTCATCGCGATAGGCTTCGCGGCTGACCGGCGCGGCTCCGGGAGCGCGGAGAGCTTTTACCTCGGCGACCGCAATTTCGGCGCGGTGCCGACGGCGCTGTCCGTCGGCGCGTCTGACTCGAGCGCTGGGTGTTCACCGGCGCGGTCGGCTTCGCATACGTCTACGGCGCGTCGATGATGTGGATATGCGTCGGCTATACCGTCGGCATATTCTGCAACTACGTCTTCGTTGCGCCCGCCCTGCGCCGCTTCACGCGGCGGACCGGCGCGGCCTCGCTTCCTCATTATTTCGCGCTGCGCTTCCCAGAGTGCGGCGCGCGGCTGCGGCTCGCCGCCTCGGCTCTCATTGCGGTATTCTTCACCGTCTACGCGGCGGGGCAGCTCACGAGCGCCGGCAAGGTATTCGAAGCCGCCGGCTTCAGCTACGGCGCGGCGGTCTGGGCCGCGGCCTTCGCGGCCACCTTCTACACCTTCCTCGGCGGCTACAGGGCCGTCGTCTGGACCGACGTCGCGCAGGGCGTCGCGATACTCGCGGTGCTTGCGCTCTTCCCGGCGGCCTTCGTCATGCAGGCGGGCGGCTGGCACGCCTTCTGGGCGAAGCTCTGGACGATAGATCCCGCGCTGCTCTCGGCGGGCGGCGGACACACGGGCGCTTCGGCCTTCGCCTTCGCCGCGGGGCTCGCCTCGGGCGGCCTCGGCCTCATGGGACAGCCGCACATCTTGCAGCGCTTCATAACGGCGCGCGACGACCGCTCGCTTTCGCACGCAGCCGTCCTCGGCGTCGCCTGGGTGCTCATCCAGGCCTCCGGCAGCACTCTGCTCGGCCTCTCCTGCCGCCTCATGCTTCCCTCCGTCGCAGACCCCGAGTTCGCCTTTCCGGCGCTCGTCATACAGAAATTCCATCCGATAATCGCGGGCGTCGTAGTCGCAGCGGTATTCTCAGCGATACTCTCGACGCTCGACTCGCTGATTGTGCTCGCGGCGCAGACCGTCCACCTCGACATCATCGAGGGCGTCCTCGGGCGAAAGCTTTCCGAACGCGGCGCGAAAAAGGCGGGGCGCGCCGTCATCGCCGCCGTCGGCCTCGTCTCCGCGCTCGCCGCGGCCTCGGAGTCGCGCATGATATTCTGGTTCGTCCTCTACGCCTTCGCCGTCATGGGCGCGGCCTTCGCGCCGCCGCTGATTCTCTCGCTCCACTGGAAGCGCACGACCGGGCGCGGCGTCCTCTGCGGAATGCTCGCGGGCGTCGCCGTCAGCGTGATTTGGTACAACGTCCCCTTCCTCAAGGCGCAGCTCTACGAAATCCTCCCCGCCGCCGCGGCCTCGGCGCTCGCGACGGCTGCCGTCAGCCTCGCGGACGCGCGGCGGCGCGGATAACCGCGCGCCGAGCGTCCGCTTCAAAACGGCATACTGACGCGGCGCGTTCGTCTCTCGCGCTGTGTTTTTCGCATAAAAAATCCGGCCCGCGTCGGCGAGCCGGACAGTTTTGTATTGTCTGTGTTGCGCGTTACGGATGCGCGTATCTGCCGATGAAGAGCAGCGCTCCGCTCGCGTTGTCGCGGATCATGTAGACGAAGGGCCTGTCGGCGCAGAAGATTACGCGCTCCTGCGGCGCGAGCGAGGCGCGCATGACTATGACTGCGGTCGCCGCGGCGGCTTCGGTGCCTTCTTCGGAGACTTCGACGAAGGTTTTGTGCAGTACGCCGCTTATCGCCATGTCGCGGTTTCCGGTGATGCCGGAGAAGTCTGCCGTCCCCGCGTCGAAGGCGGAGCCCATTCCGAGCGCGGCGAGCGTCGTGCTGAGGTCGTAGCTGCTTTCCTGCTTGAACTTGGGCATGAATATCTCGACCTCGGCGGGGCGCATTCCGGCGCTCCACTCGGCGACGCTTGCGGCGTTCATTCCGGCTTCGAGCGCTTCAAGCGAGGAATCCTCGTCGGGGAGCAGCACGAGCATGGAGAAGCGTCCGTCCTTGTAGGGCATCTCTATCATCTGCGCGCCGTCGAGCTTCGCGTAGTTGAGCTCCTTCGAGCGGCGGTTCATCATCTGTACGTTGACGGATTCTTCGGGCGTCGTCCAGAAGGGGCGCTCCTCGGTGTTTTCGGCCTTGAACTCCTCCTGCCATCCCGCCTTGAAGTAAACGGCGTTGGTCAGCACCATCTTCGTGTCTTTGCCGAGCGCGCCGCCGGGGATGATGTCGGTTATCTTGCCGGCTGTCTGGTCTTCAACCCAGTTGTTTATCGTTTTGCGCGCGCTTTCGGGGCGCTTCGCGTAGTCGAGCTGCGTGAGCCCCGCGCGGTAGTCGCGGCGCACGAGCTGGACGAATTCGGGCAGGAGCTTTTCGCCCTTCGCGGGCCATATCGCGTTCGCGGTTCTGACCGTCGCGACGCTGTCGGGCACGGCGTTGATTGAGCCTATCAGCGCGCCCATCCCCGCGTGGACGTCCGGCGCGAAGTGCAGCGTCCGCGCCATTTCGGCCTCGGTGACGCCGCGCGCCCCCGCGTAGGTCATAGCGAGCGCGGTCGATACGCTGTAGGGGGAGAGGAATACGTTTTCCCCCGCGGCTCCGGCGGCTGCCGCCTTATAGAGGTCGAAGGTGAATTCGTTGATGGAGAGGGCCGCGTCCTCGACGAGCGCCTGCGTGGTGTGCGAGAAGCTCTCCGCCGAGCCTTCGCCGGGCAGTCCCGCGCGCATCGCGCATATCTCTATGTCGCATCTCACGGCGTCGTAGTCGTAGCCCGCGCCTTCGAACGCGTCCTTGTAGGCCGCGGCGAGACGGCGCAGCTCGGAGAGCTCCGCGGCGCCAAGCTTCGTTATGTCGCGCTCCGCGCGCTTGACCGCCATTACAACCATCGAGGCCACCTGCTCGGGATTGTAGGCGCTTTTGCCGGGCGTCACGTCGGCGTCGATGAGACCGCTCTGCGCGAGGCCGCCGAGCGAGCGGTATGTCCAGTGGAAGGACGGGATGAGCTGCGAGGCGTCCGCATACGCCGCGCCGGCGAAGGCGAGCGTCAGGACGGCTAACGCAAGTATTGCTGTTCGTTTCATTTCTATACCTCCGTTGTTCGGCCCTCGGGCCGTTCTGGCAAATGATTATAGCCTATATTTGTGTGAATCGTGTGTGCGCGCGCACGAAACGCCGCGCCGCGCGCCTTGGTGCTAAAATTATGGCGGGAATGCGGATTTTACCGGAGGGATGAATATGAACCTGCTCAGCGTAAATATGGAAAAATGCGTGAAATGCGGCGTCTGCATAAAGGCCTGTCCCGCGGGCATCGTGCAGTGGGGCGACCTCGGATATCCGGAGGTCGAGGAGAAGCGCGCCGGGCGCTGCATCGGCTGCGGCCAGTGCGTGATGATGTGCCCGTCGTGCGCGGACGAGCTTTCGTTTATGAAGGACGCTCAGACGGTGCGCGCGGCGGAGCTGAAGCTGCCCTCCGAGGAGGAGGCGCTGAACCTCATCATGTCGCGCCGCAGCGTGCGCATGTTCAAGGACGAGACGATACCGCGCGAGACCTTTGAAAAGCTTTTCAACGTCGTGCGCCAGGCTCCGACGGCGGTCAACAGCCAGAACGTGCGCTGGATTGTAACGCTCGACCCCGCAAAGACGAAGGAGGTTACGAACCTCATACTCTGCTGGTTCCGCGAGGAAATTTTCAAAAATCCGACGAGCCGCGCGGCCCTGCTTGGCGCGGGCATGATAGCGAAGGCCAAGGAGGGCGACGACCGGCTGCTGCGCGGCGCGCCGCACGTCGCGATCGCCGTGACGCCCGCGGAATACGGCTGGCCCGAGGACGGCGCTATCGCGCTGACATATCTCGAGCTCGCGGCGCACGCCATGGGAATCGGCTGTTGCTGGGGCGGCTATCTGACGACCGCGATACGCAGCTTCAAGGGGCTGCGCGAATATCTCGGCATCGGCGAGGACGAGCACGTCTGCGGCGCGCAGATGATGGGGTATGCGGCGCTGAAGCCCGCGCGCCTCTTCGCGCCTCGCCGCGAGGTCAAGGTTGACTGGATTGGATAAAATTCCGCGCCGCCCGCTGACGATAGGCGTGCTCGCGCACGTCGACGCGGGCAAGACGACGCTGACGGAGCAGATGCTCTTTCAGGCCGGGGCGGTGCGCTCTCTGGGCCGCGTAGACGACGGCTCCGCGCACACGGACTTCACGGAGTTCGAGCGGCGGCGCGGGATTTCCGTGCGCGCGGCCTCGGCCTTCCTTTCGTGGAACGGCGCGAAAATCTACGTCATCGACACGCCGGGCCACAGCGATTTTTCAGGCGAGACGGAGCGCGCGGCGCGCGCGATGGATTTCGCCGCCGTCGCCGTCTCCGCGGTCGAGGGCGTGCAGGCGCAGACGGAGGTTATATGGCGCGCGCTGTCGAAGATGGGGATTCCCGCGCTGTTTTTCATCAACAAGACAGACCGCGAGGGCGCGGACGTCGATTCCGTCCTCGGAGAACTGGCGGAGCTGACGGGGCGCAGGCCCGCGCGCGTGCCTCTGGACGACCGCGCCGCGCTGGCCGAGACGCTTGCCGAGCACGACGACGCGGCGCTTGAAAAATATCTCGAGGAGGGAGCGGAGGGCTTCTCCGACGAGGAGCTCGCCTCGCTGCTGCTCGAATGCTTTTATTCAAAAAAACTGATTCCATACGTAACGGGCGCGGCGCTGAAAGGCGAGGGCGTGGCGGAGTTGCTCGACCTGCTCGCCGCGCTCGCGCCGCGCGCCGGTGAAACGGAGGCTCCGCTCTCTGGCGTCGTCTTCAAGGTGGAGCACAGCCAGGCGCTGGGCCGCGTCGCGCACGTGCGCCTCTTTTCCGGCGAGCTTAAAAACCGCGACGCCGTCAAATGCTCGCCCTCGGGCGCTGAGGGCAAGGTGACGCAGATACGCGAGGTGCAGGGCGCGAAGGAGCGCGACACGGGGCTGCTGCGCGCCGGCGAGGTCGGGGCCGTCTGCGGCCTTCCGCGCGTGGTCTGCGGCGACGCCTTCGGCGACCAGTCGCGCGTGCCGCCGCGCGCCGAAATGTCCGCGCCGCTGCTGCGCGTCAAGCTGACGCCGCCCAATGACGCGGCCTATCCTGCGCTCGTCGCGGCGCTAGAAGAATTGTCCGCGGAGGACCCGCTGCTCGACGTGATATGGGAGAAGGAGGTGCGCGAGCTTCTCGTTCGCGTCACGGGGCTCATGCGCGTCGAGACGCTGCTGCTCGCGCTGCGCGAACGTTACGGCATCGAGGCGCGGGCGGGCGAGCCGATGGTGATTTACAAAGAACGCCCCGTGAAGCGCGGACGCGGCTTCGTCGAGTACACGATGCCGAAGCCCTGCTGGGCCGTCATGCTCTTTGACATCGAGCCGCTGCCGCTCGGCTCCGGCGTAGTGTTCGAGAGCGTCGTCCCCGACGACAAAATCTTCCGCCGTTATCAGGCGCAGGTGCGCCAGACGCTGCCCGAGGCGCTGCGGCAGGGGCCGCGCGGCTGGGAGGTCACGGACCTGAAAATAACGCTCACAGACGGCGAGCACCACATCGTCCACACGCACCCGCTCGACTTCGCGCTCGCGACTCCGATGGGGATTATGGACGGCCTCGTAAACTGCGGCACGGAGCTGCTCGAGCCGGTGCTCGACTTCAAGCTGACCTACCCAGAGGAATGCGGCGGAAAGCTGATGGGCGAGTTGCTCGCGATGCGCGCGGCCTTCGACAGCCCCGTCGTGCGCAAAGGTATGTTCACGATGACGGGCCGCCTGCCGCTCGCGACGAGCATGGATTTCCCGGCGCGCCTCGCCTCGCTGACCGGAGGGCGCGGAACGTTCTCGGCCGCCCCAGCGGGCTGGGAGCCGTGCCCGCCCGGAGAGGGGCGCGACGTGCCGTACAGGGGCGTATCGCCGCTCGACAGGGCGAAATATATACTTTACAAACGCGGCGCGCTCGGCGCATAGAAAGGAGAAGGGCTTTATGAACGACTTCACGCACGTAACGACGATACGGGTCCGCTACAGCGAGACCGACCAGATGAAAATAGTCTACAACGCCAACTACCTCGACTGGTTCGAGATAGCGCGCACGGAGCTCTGCCGCAAGTGGGGCAGGCCCTACACCGAATGGGAGGCGCAGGGGCTGATGCTGCCAGTCGTCGAGGCCTACTGCCGCTACAAGAGCCCAGCGCGCTACGACGACGAGATAGAGCTCTGGGCGCGCATAACGGAGCTCAAATGCCACAGCGTGAAATTCGAATACCGCGTGAAGCTCGCCGGGAGCGGCAGACTTCTCGCCGAGGGCTGGACGAAGCACGGCTGCACCGACCCGTCCGGCAAGCTCTATAAAAAGGATCATCCGTTCTATCTTTGGGTGAAATCACTCGAAGGTGAGACGGCCTAGCGCGCGGCGCGGCTTCTCGCTCGCGGAGCTGCTCTGCGCCGCGCTCGCGCTCTGCGTCCTCGCGGGCGCCGCGGCGCTCTCGTTCCGCGATACCGGCGAAAGGCGGATCGTGCTCGAAGAGGCGGAGGAGCTTCGCGCGTGGCTCTCCTCGCGCATGGCGCAGGCCGCGCGCGAGGGCGCGGAGTTCAAGCTGATAATAGACGCCGACAAGACCACGCAGGAGCTCGGCTTCACGATAGAATGGTACGGCGGCCCGCGGGACCTCGAGACGGAGACATACGCGCCGGGCCGCGCGGCGATAGAACGCGACAGCCTCGCGAACGAACATACATTCGACGGAGAATGGTTTACGCTCACTCCCGCCGCATCGTTTATAATAAGGTCACGCAGGGAGCGCGATATCGCGGCTCTCGTCACGGTATCGGGCGTCGGCTACGTTGACGTTAAGGAAACTTTGAAGGAGCAATAGCCGTGGGAAACAACAGCTGGCATGACGAAATAGATTTTCACTGCACCTTCGGGGCGTGGCCCTTCAAGAAGAGCCTCGACATAACCCCCGCCGGCTTCCTCTACTGCGGCGAGCTCTTCCCGCTCAAGACGATAACGCGGCTGCGCTGGGGCGTGGACCAGAAACGCGGCGGCATACTGCCGAAGGTCCTCTACCTCGCCACCTTCGGCACCGCGACGCGGGAATTTACGATAAAGACGAAGCAGCGGGATTTCTACGAGCATCTGACGGAGCGCTTCTGGCGCGCCGCGGGACGCCGTCTCATGGCCGAGATGCTCGACGGCCTGCGCAAAGGCGGCAGCTTCGTCTTCGGCGGCTTCACGATATCGGACGAAGGGCTCACCGTCAGGCCGAAGGGAATATTCAAGGCCGGCCGCGCGGAGTTCTTCGAATGGGCGAAGCTTAAATGGGGAATAGTAAACGGCAACCTCGTCTTCACAAAGGCGGATTCACCGGAACAACCTATAGCGAGCGCTTCGTTCCTGTGGGTCGACAACGCGCACATACTGAGCGTCGCGCTGGCGCTCCTCCAGGAACGCGCTGACAAGAGGAGGCTAAGCGCTATAGCGGATTAAATGGAAAAGAGACCGAGACGCATTCCGATGCCGGAATGGATAGAGATAGACCCCGAGAGCGCGGCCGCAGTAGGCCCGCTTTCTTCTTTCGCGCCGTCGCCATACTTCGCCGCGCCCGATTTCTACTCGATGCGCAGCAACGACAAGGGGCTCACGATAATCGGCGAATACCCGACCTACCAGCAGACGAAAGGCTACAGCTGCGGCCCGAGCGCCGTGCTCACGATACTCTGGCACTTCGGCGTCACGCACTACGACGAGGATACGCTTGTCAAGCTCTGCGGCACGCTGACGAAGCCCAACGAGCGCGGCGAAGGCGGCACGCCGACCTCCGGAATATGCCGCTTCTTCGAAAGCATCGGCTGGAACGTAGAATCGAGCCTCTACGCGCCAGTGCGCAACAGCGTCATATTCGACAGCCCCGCGAGCTTCCGCGGCTACGCGCTCGAAAAGCTGCGCGCCGGAATCCCGATAATGGTCGAGAACATCTGTATGGGCGCGCACTGGCGCGTGCTCATCGGCTACGACACGATGGGGACGGAGACCGTCGCGGACGACGTGCTGATATTCATGGACAGCTCCGACACGCGCGACCACTGTCACGACGGCTACGCCGTCGAGAACGCCGAGGAATTCTTCGACACCTGGCGCGACTACTGCGCCCTCCCCGCCGACCAGAAAATCCAGCAGTTCATCGCCGCGTGGCCGAAGGATAGGTAAAACCTCGCCGAGTGTGGCATTGTTGCCAAAAAAGAAAAAATCGTTTAATATAAATCGCTGTTTGAAGGAGGGTGACGGCGCAGGCCGCGTCCGACGGAGAACCGACAGTTCGAAACCATCCTGTCGTTAAACAAAACTAGGGACAAAAAGCAGCGCAGCGAAGGGCTGCGCCCCGCTTATGCGGGAACGGCGCGCCGCGGCGCGAACAATCGTTTTTGAAATCCCCGGTTCTTCGATGAAGCCGGGGATTTTTATTTCGGAGGCTGAAAAATATGGAAAACGCAAATAACATGACCCGCCTGCAAAAGCTGACCTTTTCCGCTATGGTGATGGCGCTCTACATCGTCGCGCTCTGCCTCACGTCGAGCTTCTCCTTCGGCGCGTACCAGATCCGCATAGCGACGAGTTTGTACGCCCTCGCGTATCTCTTCCCGTTCCTCGTCGTTCCGCTCGGGCTCGCAAATTTGCTGTCGAACATGCTCTTCGGCGGCTTCGGCGTCGCGGATATGCTCGGCGGCTTCCTCGTAGGCGCGACGACTGCGGCCTGCATCGTCCTGATACGCAGGAAAAACTGGAATCGTATGCTGATAGCCGCGCCGATAGTGCTGGTTCCGGGCCTCGGAGTGGCGACCTATCTGTCTTACATTCTAGCGATACCCTATCCGCTGATGGCGCTCAACCTCTGCGTCGGACAGCTCATACCGTCCGCCGCGGGCGTTGCGCTGGTGAAGCTTCTCGAACGCGCGCGGCGGCCCTCGGCCGCGGCTGAGCACGGCGGAAGCTGCTGATATTATGACAAGGAGCGATAAGATGAGCGGACGTACCAAAGAAGAGCTGGAGGGCGTTTCATTGCTCGGCAGTCGGAAGGTCTCGTACCCGGACGACTACGCGCCGGAGCTTCTGGAAACCTTTCCGAACAAGCACACGGAGAACGACTATTTCGTAAAATTCAACTGCCCCGAGTTCACGAGCCTCTGCCCGATGACCGGACAGCCGGACTTCGCGACGATATACATATCCTACGTGCCGGGCGAGCGCATGGTGGAGAGCAAGTCGCTGAAGCTCTATCTGTTCAGCTTCCGCAATCACGGCGACTTCCACGAGGACTGCGTGAACATCATCATGAAAGATTTAATCCGCCTGATGGAGCCGAAGTACATCGAGGTGTGGGGCAAGTTCACGCCGCGCGGCGGCATCTCCATCGACCCGTACTGCAACTACGGCAAAAAAGGCACGCCGTGGGAGAAAATAGCGTTCGAGCGGCTGGCGCATCACGACATGTACCCGGAAAAGGTGGACAACCGCTGATAGAGGCTTAATTATACTCATTCAACTTTTTAAAGCAACGCCTGTTAATCGTCATTCCGCGCTTCGACGGAACAGCCTGTCCGCGCAGCGGACATTAAAAATTTCCTTAGGCTGTTCCTAGTATTGGCGGCGTTTTGCCGATGGACGCGGAATCCAGCGTCGTCAAACACCGGAACGTATCGGAATTATAAGACGCTGGGCCCCGCGTCGGAGCGCGGGGCGACGAGATGGTAGTTTCTTGAATGAAGTTAATCGACTATAAGCATAAAAAAGCGGGCGGCGGGCTGAACGGCGGAATTGTTCCGCCGTGAGCCGCCGCCCGCGCAGTTTGGGCTTTACTTCTTTTTCAGTCTGAGCGCGAGGAACAGAGCGCCCGCAGCAAAGAGCGCCGTCGCTCCGCCGAACGCATTGCATCCGCCGCCGCTGCCGCCGGAGGCCGCGGCCGGACGTTCAGACTCGGGGCGTATGTGTAGCGTCGCGACCTTGTAGAGCTTGAGCGGTTCGCTGGAGTCCTGAGAGACGGCGGCGCTGCGCGTCTCCGCGCCGCTCGCTTCGGAGCCGGACTCCATCGCGTATATGACTACGTCTTCCTCCCAGTCGTCGGTCTGCGTGACTGTGATTTGATTGCCGTTGATTTTTATTACTGTGTCATCGTCGTTCTGCGCGTCGCTCTCGAGGAGAAGCTTATATCCGGACGGGTCTACGACCTCGCCGTTTGCGTCCGTCAGCGTCACGGTCACGACGGCGGGCTGGTTGGGAACGGTCCATACCGTGTCCTCCGAGAACGAAAGCGCGTAGCCTTCATTGCTTTCAACGGCGACGTCGGCCGGCACTTCGTATTCCGTCGCCTGCGATTCAGCGTCCCCAGATATCAGTTTCATTTTCACATTAAGCACGGCAAGGCCCGACAGCCCCGGCGTTATGGTAATCGTCCGGTCTGTGTCGTTTATATCAAGGCTGCGCACGCTGTCGACTCCTGTCGTTGTGTCGCCTTCATCTCACTGAGCCGTCCCTTCGCCGGATTCTCCGCCCGTGTCTTCACCGTAGGGCTCGATGTCTGCGGATATGATTGTATACTGGTCTTTGCTCAGGATATTTCCTGTGTAATCCGCCATCACGGCGGAGACAACAGCCGGTTCGCCGCGTTCTTTCAATATTATGATGGAGGGCTCAATCCCGGCTTCGTACTGCTTCGCATTTTCTCTGACGTACCATAACCCGTCCGCTTTTAGTTCCATTATATCTTCCGGCTGCTGGTCGATTGTAGGTATAAGCATCAGATAATCCGTGGGGTCTGTGTCAAATGCGCCGCGCTGTATGCCGAGCAACTGTATATCGTCGCAGTCATTGTCTTTCCCCATTTCTGCGAGAACAGCGCCGTTTGTGAGCAACTTGCCGCAGCTTTTCGGATTTTCGTCGGTTATCGAAAACGTGCCTTCGGGCTCGAAGAGCGGGCCGTCGCCTGTGTAGGTCATCGTGTGGTTGTTGAGGTCGAGCTCGGCATCGCCGTCGGCCACTCTGAGCGGCGTCGAGCCTTCCACGTCGTCTATGAGTGTTACGCTGCCGCCGTTTGCAAGCGCCGCCTCAAGCTCTTCCCACGTGCCTGCTTCTTGAGCCTTCGCCGTATCCGCAAACGCCGACGTCAACAATAAAAGCGCCGCGGCAATCAACAAAAGCGCTCTGGATTTCCTGTGCATGTTTCTTCCTCATTCGCTTGATGCACGCGCGGCGTGTATTTTTCCCTCCGCGCCCGCTGAATGCACTTTCATATCAGTATAATTGAAAAGTTTACAAGCTTGCAATGCGCAAGACAAAAAAAAGCCCCTGGCGAGTCAGGGGCTTCTTGGTGCTTTTGGTGATTGATTACAGGGTTACTTTGCTGTACTGATCACGCATTCCTTTGACTGCGGCAGCGAGCGCCTCGGGGTCAAGGACCATTTCCATCATAGAAATCTGCTCTTCCCACTGGGCGGGATCGCACTCTTCACGAATAGCCTCATCAAAGATGTGATACACGGGGAGCCCCAACGAGACTCCAGCAAGCGGGCCTGCAAAGGTCGGGTCGCCGTTCGTTACGGTTTCGGCGTAGATTTCCGCGCCTTCCGCATCCGAAGAACCGAGTACTACTACGCAGTTCTCGGCGCCGTACTTCTCAGCAGCGTCTTTAATGCGCTGCTGGTTCTGCAGGTCCATTGCTCCTGCCGCGGTTCAGACAAAGCATTCCGTCGCGGAGAAGACTATCTCTGCGCCGGAATCCTTGAGGCACGCTTCCATAGCGGGCCCAGGAACGCCGTCTCTTTCACCAAGCAGGAGTAATTTCTTACCATTGAGTTTTCCCATGGTCAGATACCTCCTAGTTGTGATTTATTGCTAAACCGGCGGCGCTGCCGCCGGCTCTCGCCAATGTTGGATTAAAGTAACTTACGCTTCCTTCGCGAGCTCTTCGATGGCCGCGCGGATGGACTCTTCGGTGCACTCTTCCTTGGAGAGGCGCTTCACTTCGACGCCGTTCTTCCAGAAGAGGAAGGTGGGGAGGCCCATGACGCGGAAGCCCATCGCGACTCTCTTGTTGGTCGAGCAGTCGACCGCGGTGAACTTCACTTTGTCGCCGAACTCGTGCTCCATCTCGTGGTACTTCGGCTTAAGAGCCATGCAGGGTACGCACTGGGGGCCCCAGAAGTCGACTACTACGGGTTTGCTGGTTTCCTGGCGCACTTCGGCGTCGCAGTTTTCTTTGGTAAGATCAATCATTGTATTTCTCCTCCTATTGATTATTTTTTATATGTACTTTGTTGCATACAGCGCTATCTTAGCATCTCGCGCGCGGAAAGTCGATAGCGATTTTCCTGCGCTTTATTTATCTTCTTCCAGGTCGAGGAGCATCGCGTCGCGCAGCGAGCGCTGGAGCATCTGCCTGTCGATTATGCCGAAATCTTCGCCTGGCGTCGGGAGGTTCGGATGGTTGCGCTCTATCACGTAGCGCTCGCGCGCCTTGTGCAGCGCGATGAGCCCCTCTTTGTCGTACCGGCGGTCGTTCTTTTCTATGACGAGCGACCTGTACGGGCCGCGCATGATTGGAACGTTCGGCGGCAGCGGGGCGGAGACGAGCTTCCAGCCCTGCTGGAGAAGTTCTTCGGCTTTGTCGAGCGCCGCGAAGGGATCGCCCTCGACGAGCGTTATCTCGTAGGGCACGGCCGCGTTGCGCTCTATCCACGGGTTGTTCGTCACTATACGCAAGATTCTTTCCGTCATGGCACTACCTCCAAGGCCGATGCCGCACGGCCCCGTTTGTGACAAAAATATTTTACTTCAAAAGGTTGCGGAAGTATTCGTGCAAATACACAAAGATATAAAAAACGGGCGGCGTTTTCGCCGCCCGTTTTTGTGTTGCGCGTTAGTTTTTCTCGAAGATGGTCTGCTCTTCGATTTTGGTGGTCATAGCCTTGAAGGCGCGCATGAGGAGCTCGCGGCGCGCGGCCTTGTCGACTTCGGGTCCGAGCTCGGGCTCTCCGACGGGATGCGGAATCGCGACGCCCGGGACTATTCTGTTGCTTCCGACCGTGAGCATGATAGGAACGATGGTCGCTATCTGAACGACGGGGATTCCGGCAGCGTTTTCAATTTCTCTTGTCATCGATGCACCGCACCGAGTACAAGTTCCTCAGGTGGAGGTGAGGATCACGCCGTCAACTCCCGCTTCTTTGAGCTTCTTGCCTATCTCCTGGCCGAACTTCTCAGCGAAGGCGACTGCGGTTCCCGTTCCGGTCGTCGTGTAGAATTTGTCGTAGAGCTTTCCGAAGACGCCCTCTTTCTCCAGTTCGCGCATCTCGTCGAGCGGGACGACGACGTCCGGGTCGAGGTTCGCCCACTGACGGTCGTAGCCGCCGTGGATGGACTCGTAGTTGTCCGGATTGAGGTCGGTCAGCTGCGAAATGTCGTACTCGCCGAAGCTCTCAGCCGAGGAGACGCGGATGTGGTCCGGGTTGCCCTTCGGGACGATGCCGCCCGAGGTGACGAGCGCGATGGTCGCGTGCTTGAGGTCCTTGATGGGCTCTGCCGGCGGGATCTTCTTGAATACCGGCATCTCGTACTCCGTGCGGAACTCTTCGCCGCGGAGCTTCTTGAGGAGCATCTCTACCGCGCGCTCGGCTCCGCTCTTCTCCTGGAAGAAGGATTTGCGCATGCCGCGGTGGATGTAGCCTTCGATGCGGGCGGGGCCCATCGGCTCGTGCTTCGCGAGCTTGAGTCCGAGCTTCGCCATCGCGGGAAGAGCCTTGCCCATGCCGCGGGCGCTGTCGGCGCAGGGGACGATGTAGGTGTTCGGGTAGTCTTTCTTAGCGTAGAGCTCGACGCCCGGGTTCTCGTGGTACATCGCGGTGACCGCGGGAATGCCGAGTTCGTTGCCTACTGTGGCGGCGATGTCGCCGCAGGCGAAGCCGTAGCGTCCGGCGTTGAAGGCCGGTCCAGCGATGAAGAGGTCGGGCTTCTGCGCCTTGACGAATTCAAGGCACTTCGCGCGCGCTTCGTCGGTGTGCTCGCCGTAGAAGCCGTCTCCGCAGATGACGGTGGCTACGACCTGGGCTTCCTCGCCGAGGGCCTGCTGGAGTCCGAGGCCGGGTCCGACTACGCCTTCACGAACTTCGGGCTGGTGGTCGGCCTTCTCTTCTCCGCCTATGTTGGCGAAGAACTGGTTGATGTAATGTACAACTCTGATGGTCATGTCAGTTACCTCCCTATACCCACTCGCAGCCGAGTTTGTTGAAGCCTATCTCGGCCGTGGAGGCGATGATGGACTGGAGCTCGACGTACATCGATCCGTCGGGACGCAGGCTTTCCGCCGCTCCGCCGGAGAGAAGCGCTATCTGCTCGGGGTATCCGATGACCTTGTCCATCGCGGGAACTTCGATCATCTCGTTGACGTTTCCGGTCGAGATGAAGGCGTCGAGTTCCGGCGTGGCGTCGGCAAGGCTCTGGCTCGCGCCGTCGGTTCCCGCCGATTCGTCGGAGACGAGGACGGCCTTGATGCCGGCCTTCTCGAAGTTCTTCGCGTTGAGGCAGAGGTCGGTGTCCGGGTTGCCGTAGCCTTCCTCGGAGACGATGACGCCGTCGGCGCCGAGCTGCTGCGCGATCGACAGGTTGAGCTGCGAGGCGCGGAGCTTACCGGCGAGGATCGTGCTTTCCTGGGTCGGAACCATGCCGAGGAAGTTGATTTCCTTGCCGTGGCGCGCGTAGAGCGCCTGGACTATCGGGTTGTGGCAGTGGTGCCAGGTGGTGTTCTTGTCGCAGCCGGAGACGCAGTTTCCGGAGACCATGGCGCCGTCGAGCACTTCGTTCGGGTGAATGAGCGTCGGCAGCGAGGGACGGAGGTCGGCCGCGTAGAGGTAGGTGTCGTGGAGAAGTCCCTGCGTGATGTTCATGCAGACGTAGATGACCTTCGGGAGGTCGGGGTACTTCTGGCTCTCTTCGAAGGTGTCGCCCTTCTCGAATACGGTGACTTCGTCGGCCTTGGCGCCCTGCTCGTCCGCGCACTTCGCGAGGTAGACGGCGAGCTTGAGTCCCGCTTCGCGGAGCGAGGTCTCGTAGAGGTGCTTCTCGAGGTCGTCGACGGGAACGACGGAGAGAACTACGTTGTAGGTCTCGGAGAACGGCGTGTACGGCGCGCCGGGGCCGCTCATGTCGATGAAGCCTTCCTGGAAGGCGACGATCGGTCCGCAGGTGATTACCGCGGCGCCGTCAAGGACGAGGGTCTGTCCCTCTCCGGCCTTGCCCATCGGGGCCATGAAGCCGGGGAAGTAGTTGCCCTTTCCCATCTTGACGCGGGGCTCGACGGCATCCTTTACGGGGATGATTCTCGTCTTGTCTCCGGGGCAGGCGAAATCTATGCTGACCTCTTTGAAGTTTCTGTCCTCGGCGATGAGGGCTTCGGCTTCGGCCTTGTTCACATAGAGAACGCCGTCCTTCACATGTGTGGTGTCTGCAAAAGCGAGTCCTTTGATATGGACCTTATGCAATTCCAAACGCATGCTGCATTCCTCCTTTTGTTTTGTAGAGATGATGAAACGGTACATTGTTTTGCGCGGGGAAACCTGCGTCGCAAAGCCGCTTGTTTCCTTATTCACATTTTACTCTTTTCGGCCCGCAAAATACATTATTCCTAAGAACATAAATATAATGTATAATAATTATCGAACTATGCTCTTGAATAAAATCCCGGGAGTGTTTTCTATGTTTAAAAAGATGGCGCAAAGGATAGCGGAAAGCACCAGCGAAGTCATCGGCCGCGGCGTGCTCGTCACGGACGAAAACGGGATCATCATCGGCTGCAACGTCCGTAAGAGGGTCGGCACCTTCCACGAGCCCTCCGTCAAGGTGATGCAGGAAAACAAGCCGAGCGTCACCGGGCGCGAGGAGGCGAAGAAGATGCCGGGCGTCTACCCCGGCTACACGCTGCCGATACAGTTTTTCGGCAAGGTCATCGGCTCCGTCTCGATAGCGGGCATTCCGGAGGAGGTGGAGCGCTTCGGCCTCCTCGTGCAGAAGCAGGCGGAAATCATGCTGCGCGAGCAGGCGTTCCTCGAATCTAACCTCATCCGCGAGCGCGCGCTGCGCGACCTCGTCGAGAACGTCGCCTCCTACGACGGCTCGCAGGGCATGAGCGAGCTCATCAACATGCAGGGCAAGGAGCTCGGCGTCACGCTCTCGCGCTGCAAAAACGTCATCATCGCCGAGATGAAGTCGTGGAAGGACGACTCGAGCGAGAACGCCTACCAGATTATGGTGCGCGAACTGCGCTCCGCCTTCTCGCATCCGCGCAACGTCATCTGCCCGCAGCGCAACCGCCGCGTCACGGTCTTCGTCACGCCGAACAGGCCCGGGACGAACGACGACGTGACGCAGAGCATAGAAACCACCGCGAAGAGCTTCATAGAAAACCTCGAGGTCAAAGGCATAACGGCCGACGTCGCCGTAGGATTCCCCGCGAACGACATGAACGGCCTCGCGATTTCGCTGCGCTCGGCGCGCGACGCGATGCGCCTCGGCGGGCTGCTTAAGATGAACGGCGTCGTCTCGGCGCGCAGCCTCACAAGCGAAGCGCTGCTCGACATGCTGCCCGTCGGCAAGCGCGAGGAGTTCGCGCACAGGACGCTCGCGGGGCTCGAGGGCCGCAGCGACTACGACGAGATGCGCGACACCTTCCTCGGCTGGTGCGAGTCGCCATTCGCGAGCGGCGAGGTCGCCGAGCGTCTCTCGATGCACCGCAACAGCCTCCAGTACAGATTAAAGAAGATACGCGCGCTGACCGGCAAGGACCCGTGGAACTTCAAGGACGCCTTCGAGCTCTGGGCCGCCTTTGTGCTGAAGAACATCAGCGAGGAAGAAAAGAGCTGAAGGCCGCGCCCGCGCTCAGGCAGGCAGCCGCATAGAAAATTACGAAACGCCGCGCTCTTACGGAGGCGGCGTTTTTTCGTGCGCGCTTTCGAATATGACGGGGCAGCATGAACGGCTCGCTTTTGCAGGGAACAGCCGCCGCCGAGGCATTCGCCGCGCGCCTTTTCTGTATTTCATATTTGATTATTCCTGTCATTCCCTCATGGAATATCTTCATTCTTTTCGGCAATTTTCAAAAAAGTCATAAATTTGCTATGCTTACCCCATAAAAGCGACATGTTTAACAATATCTTATAAATCCGGCGAGAATGCCGGGTATAGGGGAGGAATTATATTGGGCAGGCCGTTGACTAAAAAAATTCTGGAATCACATTTCGTCAGAGGGAGCATGGTTCCTGGCGAAGAGTTGTTTATCACGGTGGACCAAACCCTGACCCACGACATCAACGCCGTTATGACCTATCTGGCCTTTGAGGCCGTCGGGCTTGAGCGCGTGCGCACTAAGTGCAGCGTCAGCTATCTCGACCACAATCTGCTTTACGTGAACAACATGACGCCGGACGACCACATTTATTTGCAGTCCGCAGCGCGTAAATACGGCGTCTATCTCTCGCGTCCCGGCAACGGCATCTGCCACGCCTTGCACATGGCGCGCTTCGGCAAGCCGGGGGCGCTTAGCATGGGCGGGGACAGCCACACGCCGCACGGCGGGGCGCTCGGTATGCTCTGCATCGGCGTCGGCGGCATGGACGTGGCGACAGCGATGACCGGCCTGCCGATGCGTTTGACAATGCCCAGAATAGTCCAGGTTTTTCTCACGGGACGGCTGAAGGCCGGCGTCAACGCAAAGGAGATAGTCCTCGAGATGCTGCGCCGCGAGAGCGTCAAGGGCGGGCTCGGCAGCGTCTATGAGTACGCAGGGCCCGGAGTTGAAACGCTGGAGGTGCCGCAGCGCGCGACGATAGCGAACATGGGGGCGGAGATGGGGGCCACTTCGTCGATTTTCCCGGCGGACGGGCAGGTGCTCAGCTTTATGAAAAAACAGCGCAGAGAAGAAGATTTTGTCGAGCTGACGGCTGACGCCGGAGCCGAATACGACCGCGAAATTCATATAAATCTCGACGAGCTTGAGCCGCTCGCCGCCTGTCCGCACCAGCCCGACAACGTTAGGCCGCTCGCGCAGCTTCCAAAGAAGAAAGTGCGCCAGGTGTTCATAGGCTCGTGCACGAACGCGAGCTATGCGGACATAGCGAAGGCGGCTGCCGTACTGCGCGGAAGGCGCGTACACGAGGATGTTTCATGTACCTGCGCCATAGCGTCGCGTCAGACATACAGAGAGCTGCTGCGCGACGGCTGGCTCGACGTGCTGCTGGCCTCCGGCGTGCGCATACTCGAGGTCGCCTGCGGTCCATGCTGCGCTATAGGGCAGACCCCGCCGACGGAGGGCGTTACCGTGCGTACGTCGAACCGCAACTTCAAGGGGCGCGCCGGTAATCCGACTGCGGAAATATATCTCGTATCGCCGGAGAGCGCCGCTGCGACGGCCGTTATGGGGACTTTCGCCTCGGCCGGCGAGGTTATGGGCGGAGAGGTCTCCGTACTGGACGGCATAGCGGAGCCGAAGGAGTATATCGTCGACGACTCGATGATACTCCCGCCGCTGCCGCCGGAGGAGGCGAAGAACGTCGAGATTGTGCGCGGCCCCAATATTAAATTCCTGCCTGTGCCCGACGTGCCGCAGAACAGCCTGACTGCGGCCGTGAGCCTGAAGGCAGGGGACAACGTGTCGACCGACGACATCACGCCCGCAAGCGCGGAATTTTCTTCAATGCGTTCCAATATCCCGCTGATGAGCAAATATTGCTACGCGCGCTACGACCCAGGGTTTGCGGAACGCGCGAGGCAGATGGGCGAAAGCGTAATAATAGGCGGAGAAAATTACGGACAGGGCTCGTCGCGGGAGCATGCGGCCATCAACCCGATGTATCTCGGCGTCAAATGCGTTATAGCGAAGAGCATAGCGCGTATTCACAAGGGCAATCTCGTCAACCACGGCGTAATCCCGATGCTTTTTGAGAACCCGGCCGTATATGACAGCGTCGACCTCGGCGACGTGCTTGAGTTCCGCAGGCTGACGGAGCAGCTGCCGGAGCGCCGCGTGACGGTACACAACGCTACGAAGCACTTTGATTTCGACGTTCTGCTGGACCTTACGGAGAATGAACTTGAAGTAGTGCTGTCGGGAGGCCAGCTCCGTTTCCTGAAAAAACGGCTTGACGAGGCGGAGGGCGCGCGCCCATGAAGGATTCAGACTGGCTTATATTATCGGAGCTTTATAAAAATCCAAATCTCACAAAGGTCGCGGAGCTGCTATATACGACGCAGCCGTCGCTTACTAAGAGGATTCGGCACATCGAGGAAGAGTTCGGCGTGACGATAGTCAGCCGCCTTCCGAAGGGGCTGCGCTTTACGCCCTAGGGCGAGTACCTTGGACGGCAGGCCGATATATACCTGAGCTTCCTCGACGAGACGAAGCGGGAGATCGTGCGCATGAAGGGCGACGGCGAGCGAGTCATCAATATCGGTTCGTCGTACACCTTCAGCAAGTACGACCTCGGCGAGCTGATGATGGGATTCCGGCGGCTGCACCCGAAGGCGCGCTTCAATGTCGTGACGGAGGGGAGCGACAGCCTGTTCCGCCGTATGCTCGACGGCACCGTGGATATGGCGTTCATCCGCGGAGACTACGACGGCTCTTTCAACAAAATCCTCGTAGGGAAAAACAACGCCTACGTCGTGACGCGTGAGCCGGCGCTCGTCTCAGACCTTCGCGGCATGACGCGCATCGGGTACACAACGAACCGCCAGACGCAGAGGCAGCTCGACGACTGGTATGAAGAGCAGTTCGGCGAGCCTGCGCCCGCGAACATGATAGTCGGCTACATCGACGTGGCGTGGCAGCTGGTCGAGAAGGGGGCCGGGTATGTCTGCTGCTTCGTACCGGAAAATTACGACGGGCGCGGACGGCTGTTCCTCACGCCCATGCTGCATCGCGACGGCACGCCTGTCTGCCGCAACACATGGTTCTTTTACCCCGGCGAAAAAAACACAAGCGAAACCCAGCAAGAATTTATAAATTATGTTGAACAAAATTATAAAAACAAAGATGAAACCGACGGCAAGGGGGAGATAATATGATGTACGCATACGTAGGGTGCAGGACGACGAAAGAACGCAATGCAAGAGGCGAAGGGCTTAAAACCTATGCGATTGAACCGTCGGGGCAGTGGCGCGAGCTTCAGTGCCTCGTCACCGAACCGAACCCGTCGTATCAGACGCTCGACCGCGAGGGCAAGTTCCTCTACTCGGTACACGGCGACTTTACTAAAGCAAGCAGCTATAAAATTTTGCCCTACCATACGCTCGAACACATCAACACAATAGACATAGGCGGGCGCAACCCGGTCGACATAACCGTGGACAAAGAGAACCGCAGGGTTATAGTCGCGACGCTCCAGGGCGGCACCCTATACAGCATCGAGCGGAACGTGGACGGCTCTCTCGGAAAAATCGTCTCGGCCTTCACATACGAGGGGAAGGAGCCGGGCAAGGTCTCGACGATACATCAATGCATATGGGACAGAAGCATGGACTACCTGTTCGCCGCCGCGCAGGGACGCGTCAACGGCTATGGACAGTTCCGCGCTCTGAAATACGACAAAGAGACCGGCGCTTTCGCCGAGACGTCGCGCTTCATGGCGCGCACGTGGGACGAGCCGCGCCACGCCGCCGTCCACCCCAACAACCGCTGGGTCTACCTCTGCGAAGAAAAGGGCAACAAGGTGCTTTACTTCCAGTTCGACCACGAGAGCGGCACGCTCGAAGCGCTTCAGGAGCTGTCCACCGTTCCCGAGACTGAGACGGGCTACTCAGACGCCTCCGAGGTGATGATAGACCCGTCGGGCCGTTACGTCCTCGTCTCGAACAGGTACACGGATTCCATCGCGGTATACAGGATCGACCGGACGACGGGCTATTTGAAGAGCGTCGGATTTTATCCGTGCCTTGGAAAGACGCCGCGCTTCTTCTGCTTTGCGCCGAACGGCAGGTGTTACGTCGCAAACGAGGACAGCGACACGATAATCGAGTTCGATTTCGATTCTTCAGGGCGGCTTGTCCCGACTCTGAACGTGGTCCGCACAGGCAGCCCGGTCTGCATCGTCTTCGCGCAGGACTAAGGAGCGGACGCGCATGAATCTCGGGCTGCTTTCCCTGATATTGCTGGCCGCGGCGATCGCGGTAAGCTTTCTGCGCAATGTAAACGCCGGCCTTGTGTCCGTAGGCTTCGCGATGATATTGACGCTCGTTTACGGCGATGCCGTGACGGTGAAGGGAGTCATTGCCGGCTTCAACACGAACCTTTTTATACAGATGGCCGGAGTGACATATCTATTTGCCGTCGTCAGCGCGAACGGTACGCTGGAGCTTACCGCAAAGAAGGTCGTCAATCTCGTACCGGCCCGCGCTATTCCGGCCGTCATGTTTTTCATAGGAATGGCGCTCAGCGCCTCCGGCCCCGGCTCTATCCCGTGCCTTGCGATAATTCCGGTCATTGCAATACCGTTGTCTGTGTCGGCCGGCATCAACCCGATAATGACTTCCATTATCGGCGACATGGGCGCGATGGCGGGGCGCATGAGTCCGCTCACGCCCGAGGCGGCGGTGGTGCGCGCCCTGATGGAAGCGCAGGGCATGGACGGCGACACTGTGCCTATAATGATCTGCACGTTCATCACGGCGATAGCCGTCAGCGCGCTGATTACAATTTACTACAAGGGATGGCGCGTCGAGGGCGGCGCGCGCGGGGAAAGGGCGAAGCTTCCGCCGTTTGACAAAAGCCAGCTGCTTTCGCTGTCCGGCCTGGCGGTACTTGCCGTAGGCGCGCTCTTCATGGGCTGGAACGTAGGTCTGACCGGTTTTCTGGTCGGCACAGTCCTTATCATAATCGGGTGCGGCAAGGACAAAACTGCGATAACGGGCGTGCCGTGGGGCGTCATTATGATGGTACTCGGCGTCGGGATGCTGATGAACATCGTCACGCTCTCCGGCGGAGTGGACATCCTGGTCGGCGCGCTTGAAAAAGTAATGGGGCCGAAGAGCGCCGCACCGATAATGGCGCTCGCCGCAGGGGTGCTTTCTTTCTTCTCGTCCGGCCTCGGCGTGGTTTTCCCGACGCTCGTGCCGGTATGCGGCAGCCTCGCGTCGAGCATCGGCGCGGACGGCCTTGAGCTTGTCGCAATGGTTGTAATCGGCGGCACGATAGCGGGCTACACGCCAATATCGACGACCGGCGCTCTGATTATGGCCGGCGTCGCGCAGCAGGAGAACTCTGAGAAGAGATTCCCGCAGAACAAACTTTTCATAGAGCTTTTCGCAGTCTCCGCGCTGAACCTCGTCGTGCTCGCGGTGATGGCGGCGGCCGGCGTCTATCTGCTTGTGATTTAGGAGAGGTGCGTTATGAGAGCGATTACGGAAATTATCGAAGCGCTTAGAAATTTTTCGACGACGGAGCTGTGCGACGGCATGACGGAGTTCCGCGTGCTTGACCCCGCGATACGCCGGATGGCGACGAAGAAAAAAATCGCGGGCGCGGCCTTCCCCGTGGAAATCCCTGCGGTCGTGAGCGGCATAATCCCAGACGCGCTCATGGAGATAGAGCCGGGGCAGGTGCTGGTAATTGCGGCGCAGGGCTTCACGCGGCAGTCATGCTGGGGCGATTACCGCAGCTTCTGCGCGAAGATGCGGCACGTCGAGGGCGTCGTCATCGACGGGGCGTTCCGCGACATAGAAGGCTGCGAGGAAATAGGCGTCCCGATCTTTGCGCGCGGCGTCGTCCCTCGCGCGGGCGGCAAGGCGCGCGACGGACGCGTAAACGTGGCTGTCGAGATAGGCGGCGTGCGCGTAAGCCCGGGCGACATCATCGTAGGCGACGCCGACGGCGTAGTAGTCGTGCGCCCGGAAGAGGCTGAGGAAATAATGGCCCGCGCCCGCAAAAAATCCGAAACGGAGGCCGCCGCGATAAAGCGCATGGAAGAGACCGGAGAAGTGCTGCAGCGCGCGAACATGATGAACAGGCAGGATTGAGCGAAAGACAAGGGCATGAGGGCCGTCTGCCGGCGGCTCTCTTTTTTATTCATGCCGTCAAACGAGAAAAACAAAAAATTTCCGTTTCTCTTCATTAACCTCTCGTCCGCAGACTGCGGGCACATAAATAAATCCGTTCTTCGTGCGCTGCGCGCAAGTTGCGTTGATTCGACAAAAGTAAAATTTTCCGTTTTTCTAAGGTCTGCGCAGACGCCGACGCTTCGGCAAAACTCCGCAGGACGCGCCATATTTCCATCGCCGTCCCGCGCGTTTGACCTGCCCTTGCGCTGTGTATATAATTACACGATGTATGAGAAAATTCTTCGTATGAAGGAGAGATATAGATGCCGTACGATTTTGCCTCCATCGAGCCGAAATGGCAGAAAGAGTGGGCCGACTCGAAAATCTTCGAGGTTGAGGCCGACCCGTCGAAGGAGAAATTTTACTGCCTCGAAATGTTCCCCTATCCGAGCGGCGCGCTCCACATGGGCCACCTGCGCAACTACACGATAGGCGACCTTATGGCGCGCTTCCAGCGCATGAACGGGAAGAACGTCCTCTACCCGATGGGCTTCGACTCTTTCGGAATGCCGGCCGAGAACGCGGCGATAAAGCACAAGACCGCGCCGTCGGACTGGACGTGGAGCAACATAGAGCACATGACGCAGCAGCTCAAGCACGCGGGCTACAGCTACGACTGGCGCCGCCGCGTCGAGACCTGCAGCGAGAGATATTACCGCTGGAACCAGTGGCTCTTCCTCCAGTTCTACAAGAAAGGGCTCGTCTACCGCAAGCACGCGCCCGTCAACTGGTGCGAGAAGTGCCAGACGGTGCTCGCGAACGAACAGGTCGTCGGCGACGGCGTCTGCTGGAGATGCGGCACGCCCGTCACGAAGCGCGGCCTCGACCAGTGGTTCATCCGCATCACGGACTACGCGCAGGAGCTCGTTGACTGCCTCGACGAGCTGACAGGCTGGCCGGAGCGCGTCGTCACGATGCAGCGCAACTGGATAGGCCGCTCCGAGGGCGTCCACTTCGAAATGGAGATAGCGGACACGGAGCTGAAGCTCGAAGCCTTCACGACGCGCATCGACACAATCTTCGGCGTCACCTTCGTCGCTATGGCGGCGGAGCACCCATACGTCGAGGAGTTCGCAAAGCGCCTCGGCGGCAAAAAGGCCGAAGAGATGCTCGACTTCGCGAAGCGCATGTCGAACCGCAGCGCGATCGAGCGCACCGCGGTCGGCACGGACAAGCAGGGCATGGACACCGGCTTCTTCGCCATCAACCCCGTAACGGGCGAGAAGGTGCCCATCTGGATAGCCGACTATATCCTCACCGACTACGGCACGGGCGCAATCATGGGCGTCCCCGCGCACGACCAGCGCGACTTCGACTTCGCGCGCAAATACAACATCCCCGTCATTACCGTCGTCCGTCCCGCGGACGGCGAAGCGCCCGACGGAGCTACTATGCCCGCCGCGGTGGCCGCCGACGGCGTCGCCTGCAACTCCGGCTTCCTCGACGGGCTTCCGACGCCCGAGGCCATCAAGAAGGCCGCCGACTGGTTCGAGGAGCACGGAAAGGGCAAGCGCGAGGTGCAGTTCCGCCTGCGCGACTGGCTCATTTCGCGCCAGCGCTACTGGGGGACGCCGATACCGATGGTCTACTGCGACCACTGCGGCATAGTCCCCGTCCCCGAGGACCAGCTTCCAGTCAAGCTCCCGCTCGACATCGAGATGCCGGCGAACGGCGGCAACCCGCTCGCGCTGCGTCCCGACTGGTATGAGACGACCTGCCCCGTCTGCGGACGCCCCGCGCGCCGCGAGACAGACACGATAGACACCTTCTTCTGCTCGTCGTGGTACTTCGACCGCTACACGTCGCCGTGGAGCGAGGACCAGCCCTTCGACCCGAAGGCCGCGGCCTACTGGATGCCCGTCGACCAGTACATCGGCGGCATCGAGCACGCCTGCCTGCACCTCATCTACGCCCGCTTCTTCACGAAGGTGCTCTCCGACCTCGGCCTTCTGCCGAAGGACGTGCGCGAGCCCTTCAAGCGGCTGCTGACGCAGGGCATGGTAATCAAAGACGGGGCCAAAATGTCGAAGTCTCTCGGCAACGTCGTAGACCCCGACGAAATAATCAAGAAATACGGAGCGGACACGGCGCGCCTCTTCATCCTCTTCGCTGCGCCGCCGGAGAAGGACCTTGACTGGTCCGAGCGCGGCGTCGAAGGAGCCAACAGATTCCTCGGCCGCGTATGGCGTCTCGTCGAGGGCAGCCTCGACCAACTCAAGGCCGCGTCTGCCGAGCGCGTACCGATGAAGGACATCGCGGTAAAAGAAGAGCGCGACATGAAGCGCGTCATACACAGCACGCTCGACCGCGTGACGAAGGACATCCGCGACGAACGTCAGTTCAACACCGCCGTCGCCCGCCTCATGGAGCTCGCAAACGCGCTCATCGCCTACGCTCCCGCCGACGACAAGGGATGGAGCGTCAAACGCGAGGGCGTCGAAACGCTGCTCTGCTGCCTCTCGCCATTCGCGCCTCACATCACGGAGGAGCTCTGGCACATGCTCGGCAACGACACGTTCCTCTCCGTCCACAAGTGGTTCGAGGTAGACCCGACGGCGCTCGTCGAGGACAGCGTGACTATAGTCCTCCAGATAAACGGCAAGGTGCGCGAGCAGTTCACAGTTCCCGCCGGCCTCTCGAAGGAAGACCTTCTCGCCGAGGTCATGGGCCGCGAGGAGACGAAGAAGCGCGTTGAAGGCAAGGAAATAGTCAAGACGATAGCCGTCCCCGGCAAGCTCGTCAACATAGTGGTGAAGGGCTGATGCCGCAGCTCCTCCTGATAGCCGCGTCGGGAACGGCCCAGAGACGGCTGCTGGAGGAGACCGCAGCAGCGCTTGAAAAAGAAGGATACACGGCCGCTGGAAAGCAGGAGGGAGGGGAGTGGAACTCCCTTCTCTCCGACAACATGACCGGCGGCCTTTTTGACGAAAAACGCTTCGTCGTAGTGGAATCGGCCTTCACGATGGGGCCGTTCCCCGAAAAGCTCGCCTCCGTCGTAGAGCCGCAGTCCGACGTGATACTCCTGCTCGTCTACGAAAGCGACGCGAAGGCGCAGCCTTCCAAATTCATCCCCAAAGAGGTTCTCTCGAAATGCCGCGTCGTCAAGCCGGTCGAATTTCCGCGCTGGCCGCGCGAACGGCAGGCGTGGGTGACGCGCCTCGCGGGAGAGCTCGAAGCGCCGCTCACGGCGCAGGGTGCGGCCATGATCGTCGAGCTCCTCGACGACCCCGAAGAAATCCGAGCCCAGCTCAAAAGCCTGAAGCTGCTGAAAAAAAACGGCGCGATAGACGCCGCCGACGTGCGGCAGATGTGCCTCGACGACGGCAGCCGCAACCTCCTGCGCCTGCTCGACGGTCTCTGCACAGGCGACGCCGTGGGTGTGGTGAAAAGCCTGCGCGCCATGTCCTCGTCCGCCGACCTCATCCCCTCCATAACCCCGATACACAACAGAATGCGCCTCGCATGGTACGCAAGCCTAGGCTCCGACGGGGCCGCGATAGGACGCGCGCTCGGCGCGAAGGACTACGCATGGCGCATGGCCTCCCAGGCCGCGCGCCGCTACGGCCGCGCCGCGCTGACGGACTTCATCTCCGACCTCCTGCGCATCAGCATAGAAGAAAGAAGCGGCCGCGGCGCAGGCTGGAACGGCCTCGAAACCGCCGTCATAAAGCTGCTCGCGCGCGGGTAGAGGCACGTTTTAGCGCCTCTTGGCAAAGTTCTAGTGCATGATTATCGAATGTACTTTATGAACGCAGAGCATAACCCGCCGCTCGATTAATCTGGCGGCCTGTCTTTTGATACAAAAAAACAAATACGCGCGCCGTCATGGATTGCTGACGGCGCGCGGATTTGTTAGTCGTTTTCGACGATATATTCGTATGCGACGTTGCCGCGTTCGTACTCGCAGTGTCCCATCGGACACTCGCGGAAGCCGGCTTTCTTGAAAATGTGCAGCGCGGGGCCGAGCTTGTCGTTCGAGACGAGGAAGAGCCGTTTCGCCCCGCGCTCTATCGCGTAGTCCCTGCATTTCGCAAAGACGGCGTAGCCCGCGCCCGTTCCCGTGTACTGGCCCGCCGCGCCCATCTTGCACATCTCCCATTCGCCGCCGCCCGTGGGCTTCGCCATGCACGCCGCGAGCACCTTTTCGTCCTCGACTGCGAAGAATATCATCGCGCCCTCCGCGATGAGCTCGTCTATATGCTCGAAGGTCTCGACGTCGTCCGGCTCGATTTTTCCGAAAAGTTTGGTTATCCACTCGGTGTTGAGGTCGATGAAAGCCTGCCTGTATTTGTCCTCGAATTTTACGATTTTCATGGCGCGCCCTCCGTGCCGCGGTCTCTCGTCCGCCTTAAAAATAAAACTTTTGATACAAAAAAAGACGCTTACGCAAAACGTAAACGCCTTAATTCTTAAAAGGTGGTGGGCCCATCAGGAATCGAACCTGAAACCATCCGGTTATGAGCCGGGAGCTCTAACCAATTGAGCTATGGGCCCTCCTATGTGTCCCGCTAGAAAACCTCTATCGCCGACACCGGGCAACTGTCCGCGGCCTCTTTTGTCAGGGGAGTTACGTCCTGAGAGATCACGAGGCTCTTGCCCTCTATTTCGTCCAGCTTAAAGTTTTGCGGACAAAGTTCGGCGCACACGCCACACCCGATGCAATCGTCAAGGTTTACCTTAATGCTCATGGCGGAGTCACCTTCCTTCCACAAGAGGGAATTCTACGACATTTTTCCCAAAACGTCAAATACTTTTTGTATTTTCGCGAAAAACCTTATCGCGCGTCCTCCGGCGTGACGGTCAGCCGCTGTTCGCCGCCCGCGTCGTGGCGCAGCGTCAGCAGCGAGCGGTACTCGGGCACGGCCTTTTCCTTCGGCTCGTCGTAGGCGATGAAGACGCCTATACCGGCGACCTCGGCGTCGAACTGCTTCGCCATGAGCAGCATGCCCGACGCGGTGCTTCCGCCGCGCATGAAGTCGTCTATTATCAGCACGCGGCCGCCGCGCTTCATCTGGCGCGTGCCGATGTACATCGTCTTTACGTCGCCGCTCGCGGTCGGGTAGTGGACGCCGACGGCCGCGCCGTCGCTCGGGCGGTTGCGGAAGCGGCAGACGGCGAGCGGAACGCCGAGCGCGTAGGCCGCGAACATCGCTATCGGGATGCCCTTGACCTCCGAGGTCATCACGACGTCGGGCTCGGTCTCCGTGAAGAGCGAAGCCATGCAGTAGCCGAGCAGTATCGCGGATTCGGGGTTGAATATGAGGTCGCTGTAGTAGATAAGGCCGCCCGGCAGATTCCTCTCGGGGTCGGCGAGCTTTTCGGCGATTTCCGTGAGGAACGCGCGGCGGTATTCCGGCGTGCAGACGGGGATGAAGCGCGCGCCGCCGCTGCGGCCGCGGTCGACCATCATCTGCCCGAAGCCCTCGGCCTCCATCGCGGAGTTTATCACCTCGACGTCGTCGCTTATGACGGTCTTTGAAACGTTGAATTTAGTCGCGAGATCCGTCAGCGATACTAGCTTCGACGGACACATCATGAATTTCGCGGCGAGCCTGACGAGCCGCTCAGTCCTCTGGCCTCTCATTGCAATCACTCCACTGTATATGTTTTCAGCACCCAGTCCATGCTTCCGAAGGCCCGCGCCGCCTCCGCGGCCTCTTCCGCGCCCGCGTAGAGCGCGAAGAAGGCGCTGCCGCTTCCGCAGAGCCCCCAGCCGCGCGCGCCGGTCGTCTCCGCCGTTCTTTCCGCGGCGGCGTATTCGGCGTGCTCCGCCGCCGAGACCTCGTAGAAGTCGTTCGGCATCAGCCCCGCGTGTTCTCCGCGCGCAAGAGCCTCTACGAGGCGCATGTCCGCCGCAGTCTCGACGTTCCGGCGCTCTCCGCGTGTCTCGCGCAGCGCGTCGAGTTTCGCGTAGGCCTCCTTCGTTCCGGAGCTCCATTCGGGGAATACGAGAAGCCACCGTAAGTCGAAGGGCGGCGCGAAGGGCGTCATCTTTTCGCCGACGCCGCGCGCCTCGGCCATGACGTTATCCGAAGCGAGGAAAGCGACGTCGGCCCCGAGGTGCGCCGTTTCTTCGGCGCTCAGCCTCGCGCCGTATTTCGCGGCGAGCAGCTTCAGCATCGCGCCGGCGTTGCCGCTGCCCGCGCCTATGCCGCTGCCCGCGGGGAAAAATTTCTCCAGCTCGACGTCGAGCGGCGGTATCTCCGCGCGTTTCCGGGCGGCGGCGAGGGCCTTCGTAACGAGATTTTCTCCCTCGATTTTCATTCCCTCAATGTTAAGAGAATCTCCTATAATTTCATCGTATTTCGGACGAATTGTCAACCTCTCTGCCGCCGTTTTCTGCCAGAAGAGCGAGTAAATTTCATGATAGCCGTTCGGAAGCTTTGAGAACACTCTCAATATAAGATTTATTTTTATCGGGCATCGTATTACGTCCGCCATGCGCGCGTCCGCCTTTCGTATGGGAATATCAAAAAGCCCCGGCGCTTGAGCCGGGGCTTCGTTCGGGCAAAGAAGCTCAGAAAAGATTTTCTCCGCTTGGTTCCAACTGCAGCTCCACCTCTTTGGTAAGAAGGTCCGAGTAGCTGAACGAGACTGTGCTTTGCTGGGACTCTATGAATACCGTGAACAGGCTCGGATAGACCTCCTGGATTATGCCGGAGCGTTCCTCTATCTTGCGCCTTCCGTTCGTCGCACGGTACGAGATCCTTGACCCTTTGTGGAGAGATATTATCTCGCGGATTGATTCTATCGTATTGGGCACACAAAACACCTCCACAATGACCTTTACAGATTGTACATCAAAATGTGTAAATGTGCAACTTATTTTGAACCAGAGGTCGTTTTGTGGCGTGCGCCGCAACTCGTTATTTTTTCATCAGTATCCGCTTGTCTCCGACCCTCCGCGTCACGCCCTTGCTGTCGAAGTATTCGAGCAGCGGGAGCGCGTACTTTCTGCTGCTGCCCGTCGCGTCGCGCACGGCGGCGAGCGTTATGTCTCCCTCTATCGAAGAAATTTTATCCATGAAGGCCGCCTCTATCTCCGGGAAGAGAAGGAAGCCGCCCGTCACTATCGCGACGCCCTTGCGCTCGCGCAGGTAGGAGATTATGCGCTTCATCTGTTCGGGCGAATAGCCGAGCGCATCCTGCGCTTCGTCGAGCGTCGGCATCGAGAAGTCCTTCTTGAGCGCGAAGCTTCTGAGCGCCGCAACGTCGGAGGCGAAGGCGTCCTCGTCGAAGGGCTCGAACTCCGGCAGCGCCGCGCGGTCGTCCTCGAATTTTATAATCTCGCGCTTCGCGAGCAGCGCGAGCAGCTCGCGCGCGAATTTCGCGTCGCCGTTCGCTATCGCCTTCGCGCATTCGTCGCAGGGCATTCCCTTGCGCTCCGGGTGCTCCTTGTGGAATTTTTCGAGCGCGAGGCGCAGCGTGTCGGCGAGCTCTTTGAGCTTGTCGCCGGAGATGAGCGTCGCGTCCGCGCCGCGCGCTATGCCTATCTCGCCCTTCGCCTCGCACGGGGATATCGCGCGCATCAGCTCAGTCACGGTTATCTCGTTCATGCGCGCCGCCTCCGCGGCAGTGATGATTTCGCGGTAGTCGATGAGCGCGAGGATGCAATCCTTGAGCGGCGGCTCCGCGGCGAGCGTGTCGAGGAATTTTATCAGCGCCGTCTTTTCATGCTTGCTCTTCGGGCGTTCGCCCGCGGGCATCAGTATCTGTCCGCCAGCCACCGTTACGAGCGGGCTGTAGGTGCGCAGGATGAAGCAGCTCTTCATGGAGGTGACGACTGGCTCTTCCGTTATCAGCTGCGCCGCCGCAGTTTCGCCGGGGCGTATGAGCTCCTTGTCGAGCAGCGATATGCGCGCGAGCGTGTCCGCCGTGCCTACGTGCAGGCGGAGGCGCTGCCAGTGCTTGATGGGTTCAGCGTCCTTCAGCAGCTCTATGCGCGCGTCGAGGCAGCACGACGGAGTGAAGCAGTCCTTCGCGGCCACGACGTCGCCGCGGTGTACCTCTTCGAGCGAAATTCCGGCGAGGTTCGCCGCCGTGCGCTGTCCTGCCGTAGCGACCTGCACGGGCGTGCTGTGCACCTGGAGAGAGCGGATTTTCGATACGTGTCTTTCCGGCAGTATTTCGACCTCGTCGCCCTCGTGTATCTCGCCGTTTATCGCCGTTCCCGTGACGACGGTGCCGAAGCCCGAAATGTGGAAGGCGCGGTCGACGGGGAGGAAGAAGGCGCCTTTGCGGCTCTTGCCCTCGGAGGTCTCCGTCATCTTCTGAAGCTCGGCCTTCAGCGTGTCGATGCCAGCGCCCGTGACGGCGGAGACGGGGACGATGGGCTTGTCCTCGAGGAAGGTCCCCGCGAGCAGCGTGCGCGCGTCGTCTATCGCCATCTCGAGCATCTCTTCGTCCACGAGGTCTATCTTGTTGACCACCGTGAGGCCGGCCTTGATGCCGAGCAGCGAGAGTATCGCGAGGTGCTCGCGCGTCTGCGGCATTACGCCGTCGTCGGCGGCTATGACGAGCATGACCGCGTCGATGCCCGCGGCTCCCGCGACCATCTGGCGGATGAATTTCTCGTGTCCCGGCACGTCGACGATGCTGACCGTCTTTCCCGACGGCAGCGTGAAGGGCGCGAAGCCGAGCTCGATGGTCATGCCGCGCTTCTTTTCCTCGGAGAGGCGGTCGCAGTCGACGCCGGTCAGACGCTTGACGAGCGTCGTCTTGCCGTGGTCGATGTGTCCCGCCGTGCCTATTACGAACGGATATTCGGAGAAAGCCATAATTATATTTTCCTTTCGCGCGCGGGCGGCAGTATGTCCGCGAGCGCCTCAAGTATCCATTTTTCGTCGCCGGGGCGCACGGTGCGCATGTGGAAGAGCACTCTGTCCTCGCCCGCGCCCGTTATGACGGGGTGCGCGCAGAGGCGCAGCCGCTCGGCGAGCTTGCCCGCGCTGCCCATCTCGGGCAGCCGCAGCGCGACGGCCCAGCCGCGCAGCACCGACTGCGGGAAGGAGCCGCCGCCGACGGTGTCCTCGACGGGGACCGGCTCGATATATACGCGCTGTATCCTCGTGTTTTTGAAGAAGGCTTTGAGTTTGCGCGCGAAGCGCTGCGCCGCGGCGCGGAGCTCCTCTTCGGGCTTGAATATCATTTCTATCGTCGGGATGTCGTTGTGCCTGCCGCGCAGGTAGAGGCGAAGCGTCGCCTCGAAGGCCGCGAGCGTCATCTTGTCGACGCGCAGCGCGCGAAGCAGCTGGTGCTTCTTCAATTTTGCGATGAGCTCTTTTTTGCCGACGATGCCGCCGATCTGCGGCCCGCCGAGCAGCTTGTCGCCCGAGAAGGTGACGAGGTCGCAGCCGGCCTTGAGCGACTGCGCGACGGTCGGGTCGTTCTCGCTCGAAAGGCCCGCCGCCGAGAGGTCGATGAGCATTCCGCTGCCCAGGTCCTCCATGAAGATGAGGCCGCGGCTGTGCGCGAGAGAGGCGAGCTCCTCGCGCGGGACGGCGGAGTGGAAGCCTGTGACGCGGTAGTTCGAGGGGTGAATCTTGAGCAGCATCGCGCATTCTTCCGTTATCGCGGCCTCGTAGTCGCGCAGGTGCGTGCGGTTCGTCGTGCCGACCTCGACCATCTTCGTGCCCGATAGCGCCATGATGTCCGGGATGCGGAAAGAGCCGCCTATTTCGACGAGCTCGCCGCGCGAGACGACGGACTCCTTGTCCTTCGCGAGCGCCGAGAGCGCGAGGACGACCGCCGCGGCGTTGTTGTTGACGGCTAGCGCCGCCTCCGCGCCCGTGAGGCGGCAGAGGAGCCATTCGACGTGGTCGTTGCGCTGCCCGCGCTCGCCGCGGTCGAGCGAGTATTCGAGCGTGTTGTAGGCTCCAGCGACTTCGTTGACCGCTTCGACGGCCTCGCGAGCGAGCAGCGAGCGGCCGAGGTTCGTGTGTATCACGACGCCGGTCGCGTTGACGACGCGGCGCAGGCTGTGCTGCGCGCGGCGCGCGAGCAGGCGGCGCGCGTCGGCTGCGATTGTGTTCGCGTCGAAGGCCGTGTCGCGGTTCTTGATTATCTTCGCGCGCTGTGCCGCGAGCAGGTCGGAGAGCAGCGCCTTCACCGTCTCGCGTCCGAGCCGCTCCTCAAATTCCGCAATCCACGGAAGCGCGAGCAGTTTGTCCATCGACGGGATGTTTCTCATTATTTTCTGTATCTCTGCGTCCAAGGGAACTCCTCCCTCAATTTATGTTCTTTACGTATTGTATATGAAATTTTTGAAAATGCGGGGCGGGCGGCGCAATTTTGTGCGCGCACCCTAGCCATGCAGTCCACACCCCGCGCGCGCGTACCGTGGACAGAGAGGCTATAGGCCGCGAGACCTATAGCAGCAGCTGCAAGGGTAAGCCGCACCCTTGCAATAGGTGCAAGGGGACGGCGTATGCGCGCGTTATACGAGCTCTTCCCAGATCAGGTTCGCGACGCGCATTCCGCTCTTTGTGAGGCGGATTCCGCGTTCGTCGGATTCGTATAGATTTTTCGGAAAGCCGCCCATTATGCGCTCGACGCGCGAAAGCGCCGCCGCGCCGTATTCTCGCGCGAACTCCGCGCGCTCTATGCCCGCGGCCGTGCGCAGCGCGAGCACCGCGGCTTCGCGTCCGCGCGCCTCAGCGTCGAGCCTCTCGCTCTCGCGTATGGGCAGGTGGCCTGCGTCGAGCGCAGCCGCGTATTCGTGCAGAAGGCCGGAATTTTTCATGCGCGCGCCGTTTATGTAGCTCGCGGCTCCGGGGCCGATTCCGAGGTATTCACCCTCGCGCCAGTAATTGAGGTTGTGGCGGCTCTCTCGTCCCGCGCGCGCGAAGTTCGCTATCTCGTACTGCTCGTAGCCGTGCCGCGGAAGGTACCACTGCGCCCAGCGGTACTGCGCGTAGCCGTCGGGCAGTACGTCGCGCGGGAGATTCTCCCACGGCGTGCCCTCCTCGAGCGAGAGCTGGTAGAGCGATATATGCGAGAGCCCGCAGCGCACCGCCTCACGCAGCGTGCGCGCCCAGTTCTCGAGGCTCTGGTGCGGAAGGCCGAAGATGAAGTCCGCGCTGACCGCGAAGCCCGCCGCGAGCGCCGCGGAGAGCGCCTCGTGCGCCTGCGCAGCGCCGTGCAGGCGGCCCATCATTTCAAGCTCCGCGCCGTCGAAACTCTGGACGCCGACGCTGACGCGCGTCACGCGCCATTCGCGCCACGCGAGCAGATGCTCGGCGCGCAGCGAGTTCGGGTTCGCCTCGACGGTCACTTCCGCGTCGGGCGCGAAGTCGAAGAACTCTTCGAGCGTTTCAATCAGTTCGTTCCACGCGAGCGGCGGGAGCGCGGTCGGTGTGCCGCCGCCTATGTAGCAGGTGTCGAGCGTAAGCCGCCCGAGCTCCGCGCGGCGCAGGGCGAGCTCTTGTTTCAGCGACGCGAGGTAAAGCTCGAAGTCGCCCGCTCGCGGCGGCGCGCTCTCGAAGGCGCAGTAGTTGCACTTGCGCTCGCAGAAGGGCACGTGTACGTAGAGCGAGCGGCACGACGAGGCGCGCGCGCCGGAAAAAAAGCCGCCGTCATTGCGCGCGGCGGCTTTCTGCGAATTATCGTCAGTCTGGGTAAATTTATTTGTCATCGGCCTTCGTGACGTCCATGAAGGCGAGGAAGGCCTCCTGCGGAATCGAGACGCGCCCGACCTGCTTCATGCGCTTCTTGCCTTCCTTCTGCTTTTCGAGCAGCTTGCGCTTTCGCGTCACGTCGCCGCCGTAGCATTTCGCGAGAACGTCCTTGCGCACGGCCTTTATGTTCATGCGCACGATGACCTTCTTGCCGACGGCGGCCTGCACCGGCACTTCGAAGAGCTGGCGCGGGATAAGTTCCTTTAGCTTGCCGACGACGGCGTGGCCTCTGTGGTAGGCCTGGTCGGCGTGGCAGATGAAGGAGAAGGCGTCGACCGGCTCCTCCTGGAGCAGGACGTCGACCTTCACGAGGTTCGCGGCGCGGAAGCCGATGTGCTCGTAGTCGAGCGAAGCGTAGCCGCGCGTGCAGGATTTCAGCCTGTCGTGGAAGTCGAGGATAAATTCCGCGAGCGGCATGTCGTAGGTCAGGCGCACGCGCTCCGGCGTGATGTAGTCCATGCCCACGTAGGTGCCGCGCTTCTCCTGGCAGAGCTGCATCGCCGCGCCGACGAACTGCTCGGGCATGAATATCGAGAGCTTTATGTACGGCTCGCGAATCTCCTCGATGCGGCCCGGGTCCGGGAAGTCCGAGGGACGGTGCGCCTCTATGACTTCGCCGTTCGTCAGCACTATCTGGTAGACGACGTTCGGCGCGGTCGCGACGAGGTCGACGCCGAACTCGCGGTTGAGACGTTCCTTCGCAATCTCCATGTGCAGCAGGCCGAGGAAGCCGCAGCGGAAGCCGAAGCCGAGAGCCGCGGAGTTCTCCGGCTCGAAGCTTATCGCCGAATCGTTGATTTGTAACTTCTCAAGCGCCTCGCGCAGCTGGTTGATGTCCTCGCGCTCGACGGGGTAGAAGCCGCAGAAGACGACGGGCTTCACCTTCTTGTATCCCGCGAGCGGCTCGGCGGCGGGGGAGGCGGCGTCCGTTATCGTGTCGCCGACGTGCGCCTCGTCTATCGTCTTTATGCTCGCGCAGATGAATCCGACCTCGCCGGGGCCGAGGCTGTCGACCTTCACCATGTCCGGCTTGAATACGCCGACCTCGTCGAGCTGGTACGTCTGGCCCGTCGCCATGAAGCGGACGGTCTTTCCCGCCTCGAGCGTGCCGTTGACGACGCGCACGTAGCAGATGACGCCCTTGTAGTTGTCGTAGACCGAGTCGAAAATCAGCGCCTGAAGCGGCGCGTCCGCGTCGCCCGCCGGCGCGGGGATGTCGCGCACGATGCGCTCTAGCAGCTCCGGCACGCCCTCGCCCGTCTTTGCGGAAATCATCACGGCGTCGTCCGCGTTGATGCCGATGATGTCCTCCAGCTCCTTTTTGACCTGGTCGGGGTGCGACGAGGGAAGGTCTATCTTGTTGAGCACCGGCACGAGCTCGAGGTCGAGGTCCGCCGCGAGGTAGCTGTTGGCCACAGTCTGCGCCTCGACGCCCTGCGACGCGTCGACGACGAGCACCGCGCCTTCACATGCCGCGAGCGAGCGCGAGACCTCGTAGGAGAAGTCGACGTGGCCCGGCGTGTCGATGAGGTTCAGCACGTAGGTGCGCCCGTCGCCCGCCTTGTAGTTCATGCGCACGGGGACGGATTTTATCGTTATGCCGCGCTCGCGCTCGAGGTCGAGCATGTCGAGCAGCTGCGCTTTCATGTTGCGCTTGTCGACCGTGCCAGTCGCTTCGAGCAGACGGTCTGCGAGCGTCGACTTGCCGTGGTCGACGTGGGCGATGATGCTGAAATTTCTGAGATTCTCCAGTTTCATAAAAATTCTTCACTCCCTGCAAATCCACACTGTATTTTATCCGATAAGGCGAGTTTGCGGCAATGATAAATTTCGCGCGCGCATGATAAAATAAAAAGAGCGCGCCTCGCGGCGGCGAAAAAATTTTCTCTCGAAGGCGTTGGACGAATGGCGGAAAAAAGACGCTTCATAAACAACACGGACATTGGACAAAATTTTCTCATAGACGAATCGGTCGTCGCTTACACGGTGAAGCGCGCCGCGGTGACGCCCGACGACGTGATTCTCGAAATCGGCCCCGGCGGCGGCATCCTGACGCGCGGGCTGCTTTCGGCGGGGCCGCGCGCGCTTTACGCCGTCGAGGTGGACGAGCGTCTGCGCGACGGGCTTGAGGCTCTCGCCTCGCGCGACGGGCGGCTGCGCCTCTTCTGGGGCGACGCCGTGCGCTTCGACTACCGCTCGGAACTGCCGGAAACTCCGACGAAGATAGTCGCGAACCTCCCGTACCACATCACGACGCCGATTTTGTGGACTTTCCTCGAAAAGCTCATCCCCGCGGGCGTCGGCTACATGCTGCTGATGGTGCAGCTCGAGTCAGCCGAGCGCATAGCGTCGCCCGAGCGTTCGCGCGCGCGCTCGCCGCTCGGCGTCACCGTCGAGGCGATGGGCGGCGCTGAAATTCTGCGCAAGGTCCCGCCGCAGGCCTTCCGCCCGCAGCCGCGCGTCAACTCCGCGCTCATAGAGATAAAGATAGACAAGAACCGCGAGCTCGCGAACGACCGCACGTGGCGCGCGCTGCTCGCGCGCTCCTTCACGCAGCGGCGCAAGACGCTCGTCAACAACTGGACGGCGTGCTACGCGGATATCGACCGCGAACGCGCGCTCGCAATTCTCGACGCGCACGGCCTTTCCGCGACGGCGCGCGCCGAGGAGCTCCCGCTCGCAAAATGGTTCGAGCTCGCAAAAGAGCCGGACTTTCAGATAAAAGAAAAAGGCGGTGTCCGCAATGTGGTGGAACCTTAACGAGGTGATCGTCGCGCAGAACGGCGGCCTTCCGATAGACTGGGCGGCGCTCTCGCCCACGGGCAAGGTAATCGTCGAAATAGGCTTCGGCAACGGCGAGTTCCTCGAATTCCTCGGGCGCTCGAACCCGGACAAGCTCGTCGTCGGCGTCGAGGTCTCGCAGTGGTGCGCCGCGAAGGGCGCGAGGCGCGTCCTCGCCGCGGGGCTTGCGAACGTGCGCATCATGCACGGCGACGCGCGCTTTCTACTGCGCCGCTGCTTCGCGCCCGAAAGCGTCGAAAAAGTCTACATGAACTTCCCCTGCCCGTGGCCCAAGGCGCGCCACGCGCAGCGCCGCGTCACCGTCCCCGCTTTCGCCGGACTGATAAATTACCTGCTCGAACTGGGCGGGAGCTTCGAGCTTGCGACGGACGTGGACTGGTATGCGGAGGAGACGGCTGAGGTCTTCTCGACCTGCGCGGCCTTCCGCGCCGACGCGGTCGTAAAAAATCCCGAGCGCCCCTACGTCACGAAATACGAAAGAAAATGGAAAGCTATGGACAAAGACACGTGGCTGCTCGTCGTGCACAAGGACGGCAGACTCGAACAAAGGCCGGAACAAGAGGAGGAATGGCCGATGGAATGCGAAGCGGAAACTAAAAAAAGCGTGAAGGATGTGCTCGCCGCGCTGCGCGGCGCTGAGGGCGCGGGCGTCGGCGGCAAAGGCCACTGGGTCTTCCGCGAGGCCTTCCTCTCCGACGAGGGCGTCGGCCTGCTGCTTGTCATAACGGCGGACGAAGGCTTCGAACAGCACTTCTATCTCAAAGTCCTGCCGCACCACCGCGGCGTCACGATAAAGGTCGACTCCGTCGGCCACCCCTATCGCACGCCCGCGATGCGCGCCGCGCTGCTCAAGGCGCTCGCCGAAGCTCAGAACTGACGCGCGCAAAATTACGGAAACGCCGAAGCGCCGCCCCTCGTTCCGCGAAGGGCGGCGCTTTCTCATATTTTGCGCCGCGCGGCAGGGCTTCGCCTATATACAGCGCGGCGCTCCGCCGTTATACTTTTCGCATCAACAGCCGCGGAGGGATGGCATTGAAGGAAATGAGGCCCACGTCCGGCAAAGTTCTGCTGGCGCTCTTCAACATACTCGGCAACATACACGGGAAGAGCTTTCTCGACCTCTTCTCGGGCAGCGGGCGCGTCGCGGCGACGGCGCGGCTCAAGGGCGCGTCCCCCGTCGTCCTCGTCGAGAGCGACCGCAAACGCCACGCCGCCATTGTTAAGAGCGCGCCCGACGGAGTAAAATGTCTCTGCGCCGACGTGCGCCGCGCAGTGCCGAGGCTCGCGAAAAGCGGCGAAAGCTTCGACGTGATATTCTCCGACCCGCCCTACAATCTGGGCTGGGGCGAAGAGCTGCCCGCGCTCATAGCCGCGAACGAAAGCATCCTCGCGCAGGGCGGCGTATGGATATTCGAGCGCTCCGAGGAGGAAGAGCCCGCGCAGCTCGACGCGGAGAAATGGGAGCGCGAGGACAGAAAATACGGCGGCACAGTGCTGAGCTTCTACACCAGGAGGAACGACGAATGATCAGAGCCGTGTACCCAGGCTCGTTCGACCCGATAACGAACGGCCACATCTATATATCCGAGCGAGCGGCGGCGCTCTTCGACGAACTCATAGTCGCCGTACTCGTCAACCCCGAAAAGCGCTCGACCTTCAGCGAGGAGGAACGCCAGATAATGGCGCGCGAGGCGCTCGTCCACCTTCCGAACGTCAAGGTCAAATACTTCAACGGCCTGCTCGTCGACTTCATGCGCCAGCAGCAGAGCCGCATAATAATCCGCGGCCTGCGCGCGCTCTCCGACTTCGAGTACGAATTCCAGCTCGCGCAGATGAACCGCCAGCTCGCGCCCGAGATAGAAACCTTCTTCATAGCCACCGACGCGAAATACTCCTACCTCTCGAGCCGCGGCATCAAAGCCGCTTTCCAGTTCGGCGGGGCCGTGCGCGACATGGTCCCTCCCGGAGTCTACCGCCGCCTGAGAGAAAGAATACCGCCGCGGGAAGTGTAGAAGAAAGAAATATAACAACTGCCGCGTAGCCATACGATACTGCGCGGCGTTTATTTCATATCACATGCAACAACTAGAAACCGTGATTTGGGGTAAGCGTTACTGACGTCAGCTTGCCGAATATTTTGAAATCTCCGTCGAGAGCCTCGTCGTCGCTCACACAAATCTTAGAACCATCGAAAGAAATCAACTCTATTTCATCATCCTTATTCATAATTTTTTTCAGCGCTAAGTCCCCATTGTAATATACAAGCGCTATGTCAAAATTGTGCAGTGTATCCTCAGGATTTATGACGGCTCTGCTGCCATCTGGAAAGCCGAACAGCCTGTTGTTACCGCCGGAGAGTTTGAGCACAAACGGCAGATTTGACTCGCTGTAACGTTCGCCGATGTCCGCCATCGGGACATATATGTGCGCCCCCATTTTTTTGACAAACGTTCCTACACGGCACGCTTCAAGTATGTCGTTAAATTCCAGTACTCCCAGCAATATGCACTCTGCATCGTCATCACGAGGAGTCGGGACAACTACCGGTGCTGAACTGCCTACGCCGTTCAAACGTTCAGGCAATATGACGGTGTTGGTCTCTCCGATAAGATAACTGACGGTTGTGTTGAATTTCTCGGCGATTTCAAACAGCAGAGCCTTAGAGGGAACTTTTTTCCCTCTCTCTATTTCACTGAGGTAGGCCTGTGTGATATGCAACAGTTCGGCTACCTCGTTCTGTGTTTTATCGCCGCGAAGCCCGCGTATCCGTTCTGCGATGAGTTTCTGATTTCTGTTTCTCATACAAGAACTATAGCTTATAGCTATATTACTGGTTAAACAGAAATAAAATAACTATATATATCATATTAGCAATAATAATATTTGACTTTATATTGCTATTAGCTATAATGTAGGATACATTCTATATTACTGTAGTTATTTTTTAGAGGAGGTCGTCATTGTGAAGAAAATCATTAGTGGTTATTGCATATCTGGTTTAGGGAAGGTTGTTATTACTATTTTTACGGCGATTCTGCTATGTTCATCTGCTTTTGCCGCAGAACCATGGGACGGCACTGTAGGGACACTGCCAGAACCGGTGGAGAATGTTTACACGATAACAAGGCCAGAGCAACTTGCAGCGGTTGCGCAGGTTATGGATAAATTGACTAATCTTTTAGCGTCATATGATACGTCTAGCAGTTCTCCGCCAAGTGAAGAATATATAACGTTAAATAACCAATATGAGCAATTCAGAGGTAAGACTTTTGTTTTAGCCAATGATATAGATTTGAATAATTGCGAATGGACACCAATCGGCACTATGTGGTATCCGTTTCCCGGGACTTTCGACGGTCAAGGTCATTCGATTACAGGACTGAATATAAACAAAATTAGCTTAAGAGATAATCCTTCGTTCAACATGTTTGTGCTGGGACTGTTCGGTGTCGT
>DHCMC07803__coassemble_489_pt1 | contig 140133 bp, 130 predicted proteins | sample DHCMC07803__metabat2_low_PE_027 | metagenome-assembled genome bin DHCMC07803
TCGGTCTCGTACTCGACGTGGGCGATGTTGATGGTGATGCCGCGCTCTCTCTCTTCAGGCGCCTTGTCGATCATGTCGAACGGCGTGAAGTCGGCCTGGCCGCGACGGGCGAGCGTCTTCGTGATCGCTGCGGTCGTCGTCGTCTTACCGTGGTCGATGTGGCCTATCGTACCGATGTTAAGATGCGGCTTATTACGTACAAAATGTTCCTTTGCCATAACTAAAAATGCCTCCCTGTATTTGTTTCTACGTTTTGTTATGCCCCTTTGGGGCTCGTATTCGCTTCCGGCTGCGGGGGCCGCGCCTCCGCGCCGCATATCTCAACATCAAAAGAGACCCGGGAAACAGAGCCGGATCTCTACAAGATATGTACAGGGATTATAGCTTACAATTATTCTTCTTGCAATACCTTAATAATTGCCGCGCGCGAGGTATTCCTTTACTTTTTCGAAAGTCTCCTGGCTCACGATATGCTCTATGCGGCAGGCGTCGGCCTCGGCCGTCTCGTGTGGGACGCCGAGAACCTCGGAAAGGAACTTCGTTATATAGCGGTGGCGCTCGTAGATGGCCCCCGCGCGTTCGAGGCCCGCTTCGGTGAGGCTGAGCTCGCCGTTGTCCTCCACCTTTACGTATCCGTCGTCCTTCAGTATGCCGATGGCGCGGCTCACGCTGGGTTTGCTGAACGAAAGGGCGCGCGCGACGTCGACGGAGCGGACTGAACCGTTTTTAGTTTTAAGTACCAATATGGTTTCAAGATACATCTCGCCGGATTCCTGCATTGAAATCACCGCCGTTCAATAAATTCACCCATCGTATCGACGACACGGCTTTATTCTAACCTAAACGCCGCCGCAGGCGCAACGGCGAAGGGCAAAGATATGCAGTCGCTAACTGGAAAAACCGCGTTTCGGCATAAGCGGCGGCTTACGGGACGGGAGATATAAGGGCTGTTTATACGCCGGATAAAAAAAGATAATTTGACCCTCGACGCGGCGCGGATATAATTTTAATCAGATAATCACAATTTAAGTTTATTAAAAGTTTTGAGCAACTGCACAGTGCGCAGAACAGATGGACTTTGCCGTGTGTTTTCATCGTGCGAGCAGAACAAATTTACAAAGGGGGAAAACTAATGTTAGTGAGGAAGGGAATGTACATTATTAACGGCGCGGAACGCATAGTAATGTCCGAGTACGAGACGGACACGCTCGCGTCCGTCCTTCGCAGGATAGGGCTGACCAGCGTCAAGGTTGGCTGCGGCACAGGACAATGCGGCACCTGCACAGTGCTAGTCAACGGAGATCCGGTGCGCGCCTGCATCAAAAAATTCCGCGACATACCGGAGCATACCAGGATTGAGACGCTCGAGGGCATCGGCACAGCCTCCAACCTCCATCCGCTCCAGCGCGCATGGATCACCTACGGCGGGGTGCAGTGCGGCTTCTGCACGCCGGGCTTCATCATGTCGGCTAAGGGGCTTCTTGACAAGAACCTAAATCCGACGCGCGAAGAGGTGCGCGACTGGTTCACGAAGCACAACAATCTCTGCCGCTGCACCGGTTACAAGCCGCTCGTCGACGCGGTGATGGCCGCCGCGGCTCTCATGCGCGGCGAGATAACTGAGAAAGACCTCGAATTTACCATCGCGGAGGGCGGCTCGATTTACCACACGCGCTATCCGAGGCCCGACGCGCTGTATAAAGTCCTCGGCGTAGCGGACTACGGCGACGACCTCGGCCTCAAAATGCCGGCGGGGACGCTGCACCTCGGCGTCAAGTGGGCCGACCATCCGCACGCGAACATTCTTTCCATAGATACGACAGAGGCAGAGAAGGCCGATGGCGTAGTCGCGGTGCTTACCTATAAGGATATACAAGGGACGAACAACCTCGGCGCGCCTATGACGAGCAAGATGAGCCTCGCGAAGCGCGTCAAGGAACCCGTGCTCTGCGACACGAAGGTACGCCGTATAGGCGAGCCTATAGCGCTAGTCGTCGCCGATACAGAGGCGAACGCGCGCGCAGCAGCGAAGCTCGTCAAGGTCGAGTACGAAGTGCTGCCTTTCTATAAAAATATCCTCGAGTCATTCAAGCCCGGCGCGGTCAGCATCGACGGCGAAGCGCCGAATGACCTGCTGCGCCAGCCGGTCTTCAAGGGCGCGAACACTCAGGCGATTTTTGAGAAGGCGAAGGAGCCGGGCAGCGGCGTATATGTCGTAGAGGGAAGCTTCTATTCGAGCCGTCAGCCGCATCTAATGCTCGAGCCGTGGTCGCTCCAGGCCTACTATGACGAGGACGGCATGCTGACGGTAAACTACAAGTCGCAGACGCTCTGGGCCGGCATGGTAAACGTGCCGCGCGCGATAGGAGTTTCTCCGAAGGAGTTCCGCATCATAGAAATTCCTTCGGGCGCGAGCTTCGGCGCCTCAATGGACCATCACGCGGTAGCGATGATAGCGGCGGCGGAAATGGTCGTCAAACGCCCGATAACCTGGACGCAGACCTACGAGGAGACGCAGCGCTTCACCGGCAAACGCGCGACGAGCTACACGAACATCAAGCTCGCATGCGACAAGAGCGGGAAAATTCTCGCGCTCGACTTCGACAACGCCATCGACCACGGCGCGAACGCGAACTCGGCGGGCAACCTCGAGAAGAAGGTAGTCCGCTTCATCGGATATCCGTACAACATTCCCAACCTACGCGGCCTTTCGCGCGGCGGGCTCTCGAACGAGCCCTTTGGCGTAGCGTACAGAGCCTACGGCTCTCCTCAGTGCTACACGGCGGGAGAACAGATAATAGACATGATGGCCGAAAAGCTCGGCATCGACCCGCTCGAGATACGCTACATCAACGGAGCGAAGGAGGGCGACCTCACCAACAACAGCTATCCGTTCAAGAACTACGGCATAAAGACGATGATAGACAAGCTACGCCCCTACTACAAGGAATCACAGGAATGGGCGCAGCAGCCCGCCGAGGCAGGGTGGAAACGCGGCGTCGGCGTCGCCTGCGGAGGCTACCACGTCAGCACTCCAGCCGACCGCTCGGAGATAGACATCGAGCTCCTGCCGGACGGCAGCGTCGTTCAGTACAACTGCTGGGAAGCTATGGGGCAGGGCGCGAGCATCGGCACGCTAGTCCACATGCACGAGGCGCTGAAGCCGCTCGGCCTTCCCGTTGAGAAGATAAAGCTCTATCAGAACGACACGAAATTCTGTCCACCGACGGGGCCGGCATCCGGAAGCCGCAGCCACTACATGGCCGGGAACGCAACTATACAGGCCGCGAACGACCTTATGAACGCAATGCGCAAGCCCGACGGAACATATAGAACATACGACGAAATGGTCGCCGAGGGAATACCGACGAAATATCACGGCGTCTTCTCCACCGTCGGACTGCTGAAGGCCATCGACGACTTCACGGGAGTCGGAGACCCAACGCCCGACAACAACCTGCTCGCGATAATCGCGCGCGTCGAGGTGAACGAGGAGACTGGCAAGACGCGCGTCATCGCAGTACACGGAATAGCCGATGTCGGAGTGATAGGCAACTTCCTCGCAGTAGAAGGCCAGGCATACGGAAGCATGATGCACTCGATAGGCTTTGCGCTCTCCGAGGACTACTGCGACGAGGTCAAGAAATACGGCTCGCCGCTCGGCTGCGGCTTCCCGAGATGCGGCGACGTGCCGGACGACATCGAGTTCGAATTCCAAGAAACGCCGCGCAAGACCGGCCCGCACGGCTCCGGCGGAGCGTCTGAGTGCTTCCAAAGCTGCGGACACGTCGCGGTACTCAATGCGATAAACAACGCCGTAGGCGTCCGCGTTTATGAAATTCCGGCGACGCCGGACAAGATAAAGGCGGCGCTCAAGGCCAAGGCCGAGGGACGCAGTTACGCGCCGGAGCGCTACGATTTCGGCGTCGACTACAATGAGATACTCGCAGAGGCGCTCGAGCGCGCCAGGACGGAAGAAAAGCACGTCGAGACCGCAGAGGAAATCGAGCAGGAAATCAGAAGCGGAGGACACTAAGGACAGCGCCGCGGGGGCGCGCAAACACGCCCCTGCGTTTATATTAAAAATGCTGAAAGTTAAGGAAGGGGTGTAGAACGAATGGCAAAGCTCGAATTCAATAAAGAGATGCGGACGCAGTGGATAGTCTTCGTGGGCGTATTCTTCATGTGCTTCTCGGCCATGGGCCTCGGAAGCAACGCATTCGGGATATTCACAGTTCCCATTACGGAAGCACTGGACATGCCGCGCGCGACCTACAACACTTTCGAGACGGTCTCGAAAATAGTCGGTATGATAACCGCCGCGATGTTCAGCTCAATTTACAGAAGGATAGGCCCAAAGGGCGCGGTCCTTATAGCGGGCGGCGGCTACGTAGCCCAGTATCTTCTTTTCGCGATAGCGGACTCTCTGCCGCTTCTGCTCGTAGGCGGATTTTTCGCGGGCATAGGCTACACCTTCGCAGCACAGATGACCGTCTTCGCCGTAATTCCACCGTGGTTCAAGAAGAGCGCAGGGACGATGACCTCGATACTCTCCGCATGCAACACCTTCGGGACCTCGGTGTGGACGTATTTCCTTATCAAATGGCTCGCAAACCAAGGTTACAAACAGGCCTTGATATACAGCGCAATCATCATGACCGTTATGTGCATCATCTCCGCTTTCCTGGTCAAGGCCAGCCCCGACGACCCGCTCTACGGAGAGAACGCGGACGGCGGCGGCAAGGACGCGAAGGGCAAGGGTCAGCCGCTTTCCAACAGAGAGCTGCTCCGTATGCCGGTCATGTGGATGCTGATTGCGATATACTTCATTGTCGCCGCGATAGGCCATCCGTTCACGGCGAACATCCCGGCCTTCGCAAACGCGAAGGGGCTTCCGGCGGAGACGGGGGCCGCGGCCTACGCGCTCTGCTACGCGCTTATGGGGCCGGCTAAAATAGTCGTCGGCATTATCAAGGACCACTTCGGCGGAGCGAAGATTTCCGTGATATTTGTATTTGCAGCGTTCATAGTAGCCTGCCTCGGCGTACTTCTCCCGGTCTCGGATAAAATGTACATCTTTATGACAGGCGTCGGACACGGCATAGGCGGAACGATGAGCCAGCTTCTCATAGCCTTCGTCGTTCTCGAGACCTTCGGCAAGTACTATCATCCGGGCCAGCTCGGAATATGCCTCGTCATGTTCAACATAGGACGCGCGATAGGAATGCCCGCCGTCCACCTTGAATACGACGCAACCGGAGCTTACACCTACACGATGATGCTCATGATCGCTCTGGCGCTCGTGGTGGTCGCGCTCTCCTTCATGTCGCTCTACGGAGGACGCAGGTGGCAGGCGAAGCGCGACGAGCAGCTCTCAGCCGCGGCGCAGGAAGCGCCCGCGGCGGACTAGACAGAGCCGTACCTTTCGCGGCAGAAATCGAAGAAATACTGCGCGGCATAGGGGAGCTTGTGATTTTTAAGCCTAGACATAAATATGCCGCGCACCCTATAAGGGTTGTCTATCTTGCAGATATGCACGCCGGAGTTTTGGACAGCTGCGGCGTGCGGCACCACTGACAAACCTATACCAAGGCTCGCGTAGGCAGTCATCGCGGAGCAGTCGCGCGTGCAAAATTTTATATTCGGCTCGAGGCCGTCGTGACGGAACATCTTCTCCGTCTGCTCGTAAAGCTGCGAGCCGCTCGAACAGAATACCATCGGCTCGCTCCCTATCTCCAAAAGTGAGACGCTTTCGCGCTCCGCGAACCTATGGCTGCGCGGTACGACAAGCACAAGCTCCTGCTCGCAGACGCGGACGCTCTCCACATTGTCCGGCGCATCATAGCCAAACGATATGTCGGCCTTGCCGCTTTTGAGATGAGCGCTGACCTCAGCGGATGTCTGGACAGCGGTGAGGTGCACGTCTATAGCGCTTCTCTCCCCACCGTCGTAAAAGTCGCGCAGGATGTTCGGAATTACATCGGCGGTGAAGGTGACGATGCAGACGACGTTGACGTTTCCTGAGAGAGGGTTCTTGAGCTCTTCTATCATACCGACGGCTTCGTTGATGGTATTTACTACGCGCTCCGCGTATGGCAGGAAAGCTTCGCCATACCTTGTGAGCACTACCCCCTTATCGTTCCGGTTGAAGAGCGGCACGCCAAGCTCGCTTTCGAGCTGCTTCATCGCGTAGCTCAGACCGGGCTGGGTCATAAAAAGCTCGTCCGCGGCCTTCGTGAAGCTGCCGCAGCGGGCAAGAGTTAAAAAGAAAAGTATCTGCCTCGTGGTCAAGGTGTGCGCACCCCCATTTGTATAGGCAATAATACTGTAATTTGCAACGCATGTTAAATTTTTTCACACTCTAAAAATATATACATCTGTCGGATATATGTCAAATCGCCGCGTGTGCGGGATACGGGGAAAACTCGCGGCTAGGTATTGGGAAAGGAGGGGGAACGAGTTGACGGAATTTTTCAGCAACGAAGTTATCGCGATAATTATCCTTGCAGCCTGCGTCGTGCTCTTCATTACAAACTGGATCAACACATGCGTCGCGGCGGCCCTCGGGTGCCTCGCATTCACGCTGACTGGGATATGCTCCTTCAATGAGGCTTTTTCAGGCTTTTCAAGCAACGTGGTAATTCTTATTTTCAGTATGCTCATAGTCGGCGACGCTATGGCCGAGACAGGCGCGGACTGGCTCATAGGCAATTTCGCGGCTCGGATATCGAAGAACAACGAGCGGCTCTTCATATTTGCCGGAGCGCTAGTAGGCGGACTGATGTCGATGTGGATGGCGAACACGGCTGTCGTCGCCTGCTTTCTGCCAATACTTGCGAGCGTCTCACGCGCTTCGCCGAACATGACTATGAAGAATATGACCATGAGCATAACCTTCGGCGCAATGTACGGCGGCACATGCACTCTCGTCGGCTCCACCTCGCAGGTCGCAGCGCAGGGCGTTATGTATGAGCTGACAGGAATTGAGTTCAAGATGTTCGACTTCATGCCGGTGGGCGCGATTATGTTCGCAGCATTCCTTGTATGGGAGCAGCTCATAGGCTACAGGATGGGCGAAAAAATATGGGGCGACAGACAGCACGAGGGTATCCGCTACGACAAGCTGACAGGCAAGCTGGACGTCGACAGCTTCGACGCGAATCACCCGATGCACGACAACAAGGCGAGGAAACGCCCTGTTTTCGCCGCGATATTCGTCGTCATGATTATCTTCTTCGTATTCGAGTGGCTGCCGGTCGGAGTGACGGCGCTGAGCGCCGCGATGCTCTGTTTCATCACCGGCTGCGCCGACCCGAAGGAGACGATACGGCGGCTTGACTGGCACTGCGTATTTTTTCTCGGCTGCTGCATGGGCATCGCGGCGGGCATTGAAGCGACAGACCTCGGCGAGATGATGGGCCGTCTGATCACTTCCCTGCTCGGGCCGAATCCGGAGCCGAGACTTTTCTTCGCGATAGTCGTCACGACGGTCATGTTCACGAGCAACTTTCTCGCGAACGCGACGACGACCGTAATCTTCTGCCCGATAGTCATAGCGACCTGTCAGTCATACGGTTTCAACATTATGCCTTTCTGCCTCGGCGTCGTCTACGCGGCGAACCTCGCATGCGCCACGCCGTTCGCGCATGCGCAGGTCACAATGACGCTTGTCGCTGGCTACCGCTTCTCGGATTATGTGAAATTCAATCTTCCGGTGCAGATACTGATGCTCGTCATCATGATTATTTTCGTGCCGGTGTTCTTCCCGCTCATGTAAAACGTCGGGGCAAAATCAGAATTTCAGCGCGGAGCCGGACGCGCGGGCTGCGCGAAAGATATAAAAAGCGCTCGTCCCATCAGGCGCGCGCGTACAGCGAAGGAGAGGAGATGGTCGCGGCGGCAGAAACGGATGCGTCAAGGGAGAAGGAGTCACTGCAAGGCAAATGTCAGCATTTAAGAACGGAGGGATTTTTATGAAGCCATATCGTTACCCGCAGGTTAAAAACATTTATTTCGGCGACGGAGTCGTCAAGACTCTCGGCACAATAGTGGCGACCGAAGGCGTGAAGAAGGTCCTCGTCGTCACGGATAAGTTCTTATTCGAAAGCGGAATCCTTGACGGCGCGCTGAAATCGCTCAACGAGGCAAAGATTGAATACAAGGTATATTCAGACGTACATCCGAACCCGCTCAAGTCGAACGTGCTCGCCTGCTACGAGATGATGAAGGAGCTCGGCGGCGAGGGCGTAATCGGCTTCGGCGGCGGCAGCAGCATCGACTGCGCGAAGTCCACGGCGCTTCTGATGACGAACCCGCTGCCGCTTGAACAGTACGTCGGCAAGGACATCGTCCCGAACAACACAGTGCCTATCTTTACTGTCCCGACAACCGCAGGCACGGGGAGCGAAGTCACCTCCGGAAGCATCATCCTATTCGACGACACGGGCAAGAAGGGCGGCATTCTCTCCAAACGCCTCATCGCGACATGCGCCGTCGTCGACCCTGAGCTGCTTCTCACCCTGCCGCCGGGACTCACCGCCGCGACCGGAATGGACGCGCTCGCGCACGCAATCGAAGCTTACACGAACATAAACGCCTCACTCCAGAGCGATATGTGGTGCAGGCAGGCGATAACGCTCATCGGCAAACATCTTCGCCGCGCGTACTTTAAGGGCGACGACATTGACGCGAGACGCGGCATGAGCCTCGCCGCAACCTCCGCCGGCATGGCGCTGCTCGGCGCAGGCTGTGCGGGAAGCCACGCGATGGCATACTCTATCGAAAACAAGTACCACACGATGCACGGACGCGCGAACGCCTCAATGCTACCCGCTGTCATGCGTTTCAACGCTCCTGCGGCTCTCGAAAAATACGGCGAGATAGCCGAGATGCTCGGCGAAAACATCTGCGGCCTCTCGAAGCACGAAGCCGCCTACAAGGCGAGCGAAGCCGTACAGAAGTTCTGCGACGACCTCGGAATGCCCGGCATTCGCGCCTACGGAGTCACTGAGGAAGACTTCGAGCCGTTCGCGCAGGAATGCTGCGCGAACGCGCGGCTCATGGGGCAGAACCCGCGCAAGATAACGCCAGAGGACGCTGTGAAAATTTACAAAGAAGCCTTCTAAGGCGTGAGCTCCCGCCGCAGCGCGCGGCGGGAAACGAAGCGAAAAAGGACACGGAGCAAACACAACGCAAAGCACCGAACACAAAACATAACAAAAAATAACCCATATGCCCTCTCGTCTATACCGCGCGGCCTCCCCATAATCCCAGGGCTGCGCGGTATTTTTGCGCGCGCCGCGCGCGCTTTTGGGCTATACTTGAGGCGGGGAACGGGGGATGAATTATGCTTGAGAATTATTTTTCAAAGAAGAAGCCGGACGTAGAGGACATCGTGCGTTACGTGACGGAGCTCGGAGGGCGGCGGCCCGCGGTCAAACGTTTTCCGGCACGTCCGGCATCATTCGGCTCGTTTGGCGCGCTCGACCAGAGGATAGTGAACGCGCTGAAGCGCCGCGGCGTCGAGGCGCTCTACTCGCATCAGAGTGAAGCGGTCGCCTGCGCGCTCGCGGGCGAGGACTGCGTCATAGCGACGCCGACGGCCTCCGGCAAGACCTTATGCTACAATCTTCCGGTGCTGCACGCGGTTCTGCATAATCCTTCGGCGCGCGCTCTCTATCTGTTCCCGACGAAAGCGCTCGCGCAGGACCAGCTGGCGGAGCTCGGCGAGCTTTCGTCGTTCGCGGACGGCAAGATTCACGGCTTCGTCTACGACGGCGATACGGAGCCGGTGAAGCGCCGCCTCGCGCGCACCGAGGGGCACGTCGTCATAACGAACCCCGATATGCTGAACTCCGGCATACTCCCCCATCACACAAAATGGTCCGACTATTTTCAGAATCTCAAATACATCGTCGTCGACGAGCTGCACACCTACCGCGGCATCTTCGGCTCGCACCTTGCAAACCTCTTCTGCCGCCTCGCGCGCATCTGCGAATTCTACGGCTCGCGCCCGACCTTCATCTGCTGCTCCGCGACGATTGCGAACCCCGCCGGGCACGCGGAGGCACTGACTGGGCGGAAAATGAAGCTGATAACGGAAAGCGGCGCTCCGCTCTCCGAAAAGGAGCTCATAATCTACAATCCCCCGATTGTGGACTACAACACCGGAATGCGCCGCTCGTCGCTCTTCGAGACGGCGCGCATAGCGACGGAGGCGCTCTCGCTCGGCATCAGCACAATCGTATTCACCCGCTCGCGCCTCAACGTAGAGCTGCTGCTGACCTCGATACGCGGCGGCCTGGCGAAGCGCGGAGCCGACCCGATGATGATCATGGGCTACCGCGGCGGCTATCTTCCAAAAGAGCGGCGCAAGATAGAGGCCGACCTGCGCAGCGGCGCTCTAAGGGGCGTCGTCTCGACGAACGCGCTTGAGCTCGGCATCGACATCGGCTCGCTCGGCCTCGCGGTGCTGCATGGCTATCCGGGCAGCATAGCATCCGCGTGGCAGCAGATAGGGCGCGCGGGGCGGCGCGGCGGCCTTTCTGCGGCGGTGCTCGTCGCGTCGGCCGACCCGCTCGACCAGTTCCTCGCCTCGCGGCCCGAATGGTTCTACGGCGCGCCAGCGGAGAAGGCGCGCATCGACCCGTACAACCCCTACATACAGGTGAGCCACGTCAAGTGCTCGGCCTTCGAGCTGCCCTTCGCGGCTGGCGAGAAGTTCGGCGCGCAGAACGTAGACGAGATACTCGACTACCTCGCGGACCACGGCGTGCTGCACAAGGTCTCCGAAGCCGACGGCGGACGCTACTACTGGCAGGACGACTCTTATCCCGCCTCCGGTCTTTCGCTGCGCAGCGCGACGAGCGAGAACTACACAATAACAGACATAACGATTCAGCAGAAGCCGAAGGTCGTCGGCACGATGGACCGCCGTTCCGCGCCGACGCTGATATTCCCCGACGCGATATACTTCCACGGCGGGCGCTCCTACATCGTTGAAACTCTCGACACGGAGAAGATGCAGTGCTTCATCCGGGAAATCGACGCCGAATACTACACCGACGGCGACGCGGCGCTGCGAATAAACATCACGGACGATTTCGAAACGCAGGGAAATTACGGCTGGGGCGAGGTGCTTGTGACCGAAACTCCGACGATATTCAAGAAGATAAAGCTCGCAACGCACGAGAACGCGGGCTTCGGTCAGATAAATCTGCCGGAAGAGCAGATGCACACAACCGCCTGCTGGATAATGATGCCCGAAAGCCGCGCAGAGGACGCGGAGCTGAAAGTCGCAATGGAGGGGCTGGAGCACCTTCTGCGCAACACCGCGCCGCTCTTCCTCATGTGCGACCGCGCGGACATCCGCGTGACGGGCCGCGTCAAAGACCCGCAGCTGCGCCGCCCCGCGATATACATCATCGACAACATACCCGGCGGCGTCGGCCTCGCGGAGGGAGCCTTCGAGGTCAAGGACGAGCTCGTGCGCGCCGCGCTCGGGATGCTGAACTCATGCCAATGCAAAAACGGCTGCCCCGCCTGCGTGGGCGTCTTCGGCGGCGAATACGACGTAAAGGGAGCCGTGCGCGCGCTCGCGGAAGAGATTCTGGGAGAGCGGCGGAAATGATGAAAGAAGGCTTCTATGAGTACAGGAGCGTCGTATATTATGGCGCTTACGACGGCGGACAGGCATCCGGCAAATTAAAGTTTTCAAGCACAATGAGGCTGGATTTCAGGACGGAACGCCGGCCGGACGAAGGCGAATGGATAGCCATGCTGAGCGACAACCACAAGCTGCTCGAACCGGAACGCGAAGATTTGCGTGGAATGCTCGACGCTATGGGGCGTGTCATAAATCTCGGAGCGGCATATGAAATGGACTTCTCAGCCGTCGAAGCACGGCTCGGCTTTCCTTTCCCCGAAGAGCTGAAAATGGTTTATACAAACATTGGCGGTCATGAGGAATATTTTTCCAGCGTGGAACATTTCCTGCCGCTGGACGAGATTTATAAAGAGCAGGGCGTCATCGTCTTTTTCAAGAAAAAGCGCACGCCGATAGCAGGCTACAATATAGAGAACGGACGGCTCGCCAGATATTCTAAAAAAGAATGGACCGTATGGAATGAAGATATTTGCTGCTATCAGTTTTGCGCAGGCAGAATATTCACAATAGCCATGGAATGCCGTCCCGTCCGCAGACAAGGGCGCTGCAGCGGCAGCTTTGTCTCGGCACTCAACATCGAAAAAGAGCTGGAGAAATTCTGCACCGGACGCTACCGTCTGCTGCGCGGCCTTGCCATTTATACAGCCGCAGCGATATATTCCGACAACGGTCTTCTCGCGTGGATCAGGAGCAACGGCTTCTATTCTGACATCCACGCCGGAGCGCATGACGAGGCGAGCTTAGAGCGCCTTGCGGAGCACCTCGGCGAAATAACGTGGAAATAGCCGCGCTGCGAACGTAGGCTGGACGGATAAAAGCGCGAGCGCTAAATCCCCAGCAGCCGTCTCGCGTTTCCGCCGAGTATCAGCTCTTTTTCCTCGGAGCTGATGCCGAGGCTGTCGATGAACTCGAGCTCATGCAAGGGCAGGTGCCACGGAAAGTCGCTGCCGAATAGTATCTTGTCCGCGCCGTGCATGCGGATCATCTTTTCCATCGTCGCCCTGTCCATCCACGGGTCGGCGGTGTAGGCGGTGTCGAAGTACAAATCGGCCTTGCCGGCAAGCTGCTCCATCACTTCGTTCTGAATGTGCAGGCCGCCCATGTGCGCGGCGACTATCTTGATGCCCGGGAAGTTTTTCAGGATGTGCAGCAGCATCCGCGGAGAGCAGCGCTCTTCGTCGCGGTAGGTCGCGTCCCATCCCGCGTGGAAGACGACTACGAGGTTCAGCGCGCGGATGAGGTCGTACATCGGCATCGCGCTTTCAAGGTCGGCGTCCGTGCGCTGGAGCGCGGGGTGGAATTTTACGCCGCGCAGCCCTTCGTCGGATATGCGCCAGATGTATTCGAGCGCGGTTTCGGAGCCGGGGACGACGGAGCCGAAGGAAATGAACGGGTCTTTATCTGTCTCCTTTGCAAATTCCAGCACGTGCCTGTGCTGGCTTTCCTTCGTCGCTATGTGCAGCAGGACGCTCCTGTCTATCCCGGCGCTCTTCATCGCCGCGCGCAGGTCGGAGACCGCCGCCTCGGACGAATATGGTACGCCGCTCTGCTCGTGCAGTTTCAGCATCGCGGGATGCGCAAGCTTATCGGGGAACACGTGAGTATGAAAATCTATAATCATGCAAAAAACTATACCACGTTTTCGCGCCAACGGCGCAGCCGCGCGGGAATTTTTTACGCGGCTGTTGTAATATAATGCGGTACGAAGAATTCCGGCTCGGAGGTGTCGCTTTGCAGATAATCATGGCTTTATTGCTCGACGCGATTTTCGGGGACCCGCGCGGTATTCCGCACCCCGTCGCGGGCATCGGGCGGCTGATAAGCTTTTACGAGAAATTTTTCTACGGGCGCGGCGGCTCGAAGGCGGGCGGCGCTATGCTCTGCGCCGCGGTGCTCGTCACCGTCGGCGCGGCGGTGTCGCTCGTCCTGTCGTTCGCGGCCTTCATAGGCGAGTGGGCATACGCGGCGGTCAACATCTATCTGCTCTACGCGGCGATAGCCTTCAAGTCGCTCAAGGACGAATCCGCGCCCGTCGCGCGGCTGCTCGCCGAGGGAGACCTCGAAGGGGCGAGACGCCAGGTCGGACGCATCGTCGGGCGCGACACGGACAGGCTCTCCGAGGGCGGCGTCGTGCGCGCGGCGGTCGAGACGATAGCGGAAAGCTACATCGACGGCATAGTATCGGTGCTTTTCTACATGGCGCTCGGCTCGCTCTGCGGACATGCCGCGCTCTTCGCGTGGCTCTTCAAGGCCGCGAGCACTATGGATTCGATGATAGGCTACGACGACGAGCGCTATCACGATTTCGGATACGCGGCGGCGAAGCTCGACGACGCGCTCAACTTCATCCCCGCGCGCCTCGGCGGCGTAATCGCCGTAGCCGCGGGCGCGCTCGCGAACATGCACTACAAGCGCGCGTGGCGCATCTTCCTGCGCGACAGGCGTAACCACAAGAGCCCGAACAGCGCGCACGGCGAGAGCGTGTTCGCGGGGCTGCTCGGCATACAGCTCGGCGGCGGCGCGTTTTACGGCGGCGAGTGGGAACCGCGGCCCACGCTCGGCGACGACCTGCGCGAGCCGGAGCCGGACGACATCTTCCGCGCGCACTACATTCTCAACATCTCGGTCGCGATATGCGCCGTCCTGATTTTCGCGATAAGGTAGAAAAATAATGGAATTCCGCGCGCACGGGGCGAACCCCGAAAAACTCTACGCCGCCGCGGGCCTTCCGACGCCCGCGAAAATTTACGACTTCAGCACCAACACCAACGCCGTGCCGCAGCGCGGTGGCTTCGTCCCGGACCTGCGCGCCGCGCTCGAGGACTACCCCGACGGCGACTGCCTCGCGCTGCGCGAGGCGCTCGCGCGCGAGTTCGGCGCGCCGGCAAAAAACATATTGGTTTCGAGCGGCTCCAACGAGGCCATCTACATAATCGCGTCCTACGCGGCGGCGCGCGAAAATCTCATCCTCCAGCCCGTCTACGGCGAATACAAAAAAGCGCTAGACGGCTACGGCGCGCGGACGCGGAACATATTTTCGCTCGCGGAGGCGGAAGGCGCGCGCGGAGCCGCCGTATGGCTCTGCAACCCCTGCAACCCGACCGGCGCTCTGATTTCCGGCGCGGAGCTCGACGCCGCGGCGGAGCGCAATCCCGAGACGCTTTTCATAATCGACGAGGCCTACCGCGACTTCGTCTGGACGGAAGAGCTTCCGCGCGCGCCGAAAATTCTGCCCAACGTCGTGCGGCTGCGCTCGCTGACGAAGATATACGACCTCTGCGGCGCGCGCGTCGGCGCGCTCGTGTCGCACGAGGCAGCCGTCGAAAAGATAAAGGCGCGCCAGCCCGAATGGAGCGTCAGCGGCCTCGCGCAGCAGGCGGCGCTCTGGCGCGCGGGTGACGAAACGCTCAAAGCGCGCACGCGCGAATACTACGCGCGCGAAATCCCGCGGCTGACCGCGGCCCTGCGCGAGGCCGGCTACGCCGTGCGCCCGACCTGCGCGAACTTCTTCCTAGTCGAGACGCCGGACGACGAGGACTTCATACGCTTCATGCTCGAACACGGCATCGTCGTCCGCCACACGCGGAACTTCGCGGGCCTCGACGGAAAGTTCGTCCGCATAGCGGCGCGGACGAAAGACGAAGACGATTTGCTGATTGAAGCGGCACGCGAGTACGCGAGGGCGCGCGGCGTAAAATAGCGAACGAGCGGAAATTTCACGGCGGCTTCCCCACCTGCGGGAGGCCGCCGTTTTTTGTGCGCGCGGCGGGGCTCGCCGGGCCTTCGCGTTTTGACTTTTTCATACGCTGCGGGGATAATACGTGAAGTACCTGTAAAGGGGGACGACGTTGTGAAGCTTTCCGGAATTTTCACGGGCAAGGGAATTTTAGCCGCGGCGCTGGCGCTGCTGGTAGCGGGCACGTCTGCGGCGATTTATCTTAAAGAGAGGCCGGACACGTCGCACGTGCGCGCGTCGGGGACGGTCGAGGTGACGCAGGTGCAGCTCGCGCCGCTTGTCGGCGGGCGCATCGTCGAGCTCGCGATCGAGGAGTCCAACAAAATTGAAAAAGGGCAGTTCGTCGCGCGGCTGTCGATGGACGGCGCGGACGACGACGTGAGGATGGCGGAGCAGGCGCTCGCCGCGGCGCGCGCGCAGCTCGCGGAGCTGCGCAGCGGCTTCCGCAAGGAGGATATTGCGCGCGCGAGGGCCGAGGTCGCGGCGCGGCGCGCGCAGTACGAGCAGGCGAAGCGCGACGAGGAGCGTTTCGCTGCGCTCGCGGCGGACGGCGTGGTGGCGGCGCGCGACGCGGAGCTCGCGTCGGAGCAGTCGAAGGCCGCCTACAACGTCATGAAGGCCGCGGCCGAGCAGCTGCGTCTGCTCGAAAACGGCCCGAGGCCGGAGCAGATAGCCGCAGCGGAGGCGAACGCAGCGCGCGCCGAGGCCGCATACGAGAAGGCCAAGACGCTCGTGAGCTACAAGACGCTCTATTCGCCGGTCGCGGGCACTGTGCTGACGAAGAACTACGAGGAGGGCGACGTGATAGCGGCGGGCGCGCCCGTCGCGACGCTCGGCGACCTTACGGACTGCTGGGTGAAGCTCTACGTTCCTTCGACGCAGCTGTCGCTCGTCAAGCTCGGCGCTAAATGCAGCGTCTTCGTGGACCCGTTCCCGAACAAGGCGTTCGAGGCGACGGTGACGGAAATCAACCAGCAGGCCGAGTACAACCCGCGCATGTCGCTGACTCAGAGCGAGCGCGCCAATATGGTGTTCTGGATTAAAGTTTCGATAAAGGACACGGAGGGCGTCATAAAGCCCGGAATGCCGGCGGACGTTACGATATTATGACGGCGGCGGAGGTCGTCCTCTCCTACCATAACGTGACGAAGAGCTTCGGCGCGGCGCGCGCTCTCGACGGCGTGGAGCTCGAGATAAGGCGCGGCGAAATTTTCGGATTCATCGGGCCGGACGGCGCGGGCAAGACGACGATGATGCGCATGGCGATGGGCATCATCAACCCGGACGAGGGCGAATGCCTGCTGCTCGGCTCGGCGGACAGGCGCGCGGCGAGAACCCGCGCGGGCTACGTGCCGCAGCTTTTCAGCCTTTACACGAACATGAGCGTCATGGAGAATATACGGCTTTTCGGCTCGCTCTACGGCAAGCCGGAAAAGGCGGTCGAGGAGCGCGCGGAGTTCATCTTGTCGCGCGTCGGCCTCTGGGGCTTCCGCGACAGGTTCGCGGGAAATCTCTCCGGCGGCATGAAGCAGAAGCTCGCGCTCGCGATAGGGCTGCTGAACACGCCCGAGATACTGCTGCTCGACGAGCCGACGACGGGCGTAGACCCCGTGGCGCGGCGCGAATTCTGGGCGCTGCTCTACCAGTTCAACCACGAGGGGCTGACGATTGCGGTCAGCACGCCATATATGGACGAGGCGGAGCTCTGCACGCGCAAGCTGTTTTTGAACGGCGGGCGCATTTTGGACATAGGCACGACGGGCGAGCTGCTCTCTCGCTATCCGTACAAAATCATGAGCCTCGCGACGGGCGCGCGCGAGGCTGGCGCGTGGCTCTCTGGGCGCGCGCACATCGTGGACGCGAATATGTTCGGCTCGAAGTACCACGTCGTCACGGACGACGCGCAGGGCGCGCGCGATTCAGCGGCGGCGGCCTTCCGCGAACACGGCGCGGAAATGCCGGAGATGCGCGAAATCGAGCCGGGGCTCGAAGATTTGTTCGTGGCCTTCGCGGGAAGGAGCGCGGCGCAATGCCCCCGGTAGTCGTGCAGACTGAGCACCTTACGAAGAAGTTCGGCTCCTTCACCGCCGTCGACGACATCAACATGTCGATTGAGGAGGGGCAGGTCTACGGCTTCCTCGGCCCTAACGGCGCGGGGAAGTCCACGACGATACGGATGCTCTGCGGCCTGCTGGCCCCGACCTCGGGGCGCGGCCTCGTCCTGGGGATGGACCTCGCCTCGAACGGGCAGAAGCTCAAGGAGAAAATCGGCTACATGTCGCAGAAGTTCTCGCTCTACCCGGAATTGTCCGTCATCGAAAATCTCAACCTCTATTCGGGCCTCTACGGCCTGCGCGGCGCGGAGAAGAAAAAGCGCATCGGCGAGATGCTCGAGCTCGCGGGGCTGACGGGGCGCGAAAACGAGCCGACGGCCTCGCTATCGGGCGGCTGGCGTCAGAGGCTCGCGCTCGGCTGCGCGATACTGCACAGGCCGAAGATTCTGTTCCTCGACGAAGCGACGAGCGGCGTAGACCCGAAGGCGCGCCTGCTCTTCTGGGAGATAATCTACGACCTTGCGGCGAACGGCACGACGGTGATGGTGACGACGCACTTCATGGACGAGGCCGAGCACTGCAACAAGGTCGCATTCATATACTACGGGCGGCTCATCGCCGACGACTCGCCCGACAACCTGAAGCAGAAGCTGCCCGGCAGGCTTTACGAAATTTCATGCCCCGCGCCGATGGAGCTGCTCGCGAAGGTGCAGGAGGGCGCGGACGGAGAGTTCATCGACTCGTACTTCTTCGGCGACAAGGTGCATATTTTAGCGCCGGCCGGCCGCGAGCTGCGCGCCGAGGGGATTTTCGAGGGCTGCCGCGTCGCGCGCATAGAGCAGTCGATGGAGGACGTTTTCGTATATCTCGTGAAGTCGCACGCGCACGACGACCTCGGCGCGGGGCGCATATCGGGGCTAGGAAGCGCGACCGCGGCGAACGCGAAGGCAGCTAAGGAGGAAGCGAAGAAATGAACTGGGACCGTATGCGCGCGCTGATCGTCAAGGAGTTCATCCAGGTCATGCGCGACAAGATAACGCTCGCGATAATCTTATTCATGCCGCTCGCGCAGCTTCTGATTTTCGGCTTCGCGATAAACACCGACATAAAGCACCTGAAGACGGTCGTCTTCGACCAGTCGCGGACGCAGGAGAGCCGCGAGATGATAAACAGCCTCACGGCGAGCAACTACTTCGACGTGATAAAGTTCGCCGCGAGCGTGCGCGAGGTCAACGAGAACGTCGAGTCGGGCCGCGCGAAGGTCGGCATCGTATTCCCGCCCGACTACGCGCGCGACATACAGGGCGGGCGGCAGACCTCCGTGCAGGTCATCGTGGACGCGACGGACAACCTCAGCGCCTCGTCTGCGCTCTCGGCGGCGCAGACGATAGGGATGCTCAAGTCGCAGGAGATACTCGCGGAGAAATTCTCGCGCCTCGGCATCCGCGTGCCGGGGCAGGCGATAGACATGCGCATCCGCCTCTGGTACAACCCCGACTTCGTAACCTCGTGGTACATCGTGCCGGGCATCATGGGGCTGCTGCTGACGCTGACGCTCATATCGATGATGTCGATGGCGATTGTGCGCGAGAGCGAGCAGGGCACGCTCGAACAGCTGCTCGTGACGCCGATGAAGATATGGGAGCTGCTGACCGCGAAGATAATCCCCTACATCATCGTCGGCTACGTGCAGATATTCATCTCGATAGTCATAGGGATTTTCGTATTCAACATGCCCTTCCTCGGGAGCATGACGCTTTTCTACGCGCTGACTTTCTTCTACGTCGTCGCAAGCCTCTCGCTCGGCATCATGATTTCCTGCTTCGCGCAGAACCAGACGCAGGCGCTCCAGATGTCCGTATTCATCATACTGCCGAGCGTCCTGCTCTCGGGCTTCGTCTTCCCGCTCGAATCGATGCCCGCGGGCTTCCGCTACCTCGGCGAGTGCTTCCCGATAACCTATTACATAAATATCTCGCGCCAGATAATCCTCAAGGGCGGCGGCCTCGAATACGTGTGGCGCGACACGCTCGCGCTCGCGGCCTACATCGCCGTGATGTTCACGGCCTCGGTCGTGATGTTCAAACGCCGCTTCGTGCCGTAGGCGCGTGAAAGGAATGATAAAGATGCCGAAGATGAAAATTTTTATATCCGCGCTCGCCGCGCTGACGCTCGCCTGCGCGCCCTGCGCGGAGGCCGGAACGGCGGAAACCTCGCCAATCGTCGAAATCGACTACATAGAGGACGCGGCACTCGCGAAGCTGCTTATCGCGGCGGGCGAGGAGAACCCGCAGATAGCCGCAGCGAAACAGCGCACCGAGGCGGCGCGCGCGAAGGTCGAGGCCGCCGCCGCGCGGCTCGGGCCGGACGTATTCGCGGGGCTCGGCGGCCTGTGGCAGGAGGACGGAGTGACCGTCAACGCGACGGTGCCGTTCCTCGGCGGCTCTCTGCCCGTCACGGCGATAGGCTCGAACACGTACGCCGCCGCGATAGGGCTCTCGCAGGTCATATACGCGGGCGGCTCGCTGACGGCGCAGAAGGAGGCGGAGCGGCTCGCGCTCGGCGCGGCGCAGGCGCAGGAGCTGCGCACCGAACAGGCGGTCGAAAACTCCGTCCGCCGCGCCTACTACGCGCTGCGTTCCGCGCAGGCCAAGGCGCGCGTAGCGCGCGAGGCGCTGACGCTCGCGAAGGAACATCTCGCGCGCGCGGAGAAGCTCTTCAAAGCCGGGGTCGTCGCGAAGAACGACGTGCTGCGCGGCGGCGTAGCGGTCTCGGAGGCGGAGCTTTCGCTGATACGCGCGCAGAGCGCCGAGGCCAACGCGCTGACGGCGCTGCGCCGCGCGGTCGGCACGGAGCTGATTAAAGCCGAGCTCGAAGCGCCCGACATATTCGCGCAGAAGTTATTCGACGGCGGCGGAGACAGGGAGTTCGCGAAAATCCTGCCGCGCGTCCCGGGCGTAGACAGGACGGCGCAGGCCTTCGAAGCGCGCGCCGAGCTCAAAGCCTACGCGCTGCTGAGCAAACAGGCCGAAAAGCTCGCGCGCGCCGCGCAGGGGCGGACGCTGCCGCAGATTCTCGGCGCGGCGGGCTACGTCGCGGCCGACGACAGCTTTTTCCCCGGCGACGGCGAGGCGGTCGCCGCGATAGGAATGTACTGGAACCTCTACGACGGCGGCGAGATGCGCGCAAAGACGCGCGAGGCAAAGGCGAAGGCGAAGGAGCTGCTATTCCAGCTCGAGGACATGAAAAACGCCGTCCGCATGGAGGTCGTGCAGGCCGAGCAGAACCTCGCCTCGGCGCGCAGCCGCCTGGAAGTCGCGCTGCGCCAGACGGAGCAGGCGCGCGAGGACTACCGCATAGCCGTGCGCCGCTACGAGGAAAACGTAGGCACGGCGCTAGAAGAATCCGACTCGCGCGTAGCGCTCGTAAACGCGCTCTCCGAAACGGCGGCGGCGCTCTACGACATAAAGACCGCGGAAGCGGACTTGATTTACGCGGTCGGAAAATAGACGAAAGAGCGGCGGCTGTGCGAAGCCGCCGCTGTTGTTAAACTTGTCAAACTTCTAATAAAAACTATGTCGCCCTGGAAATCTTCTGTGCCCGATGGAGCGGGGCAGACTCTCCAGGGCCTCCGTCCTAATCGTTAGAGGCCGCAACGGAGCGTATACGTTGCTTTGTCGTCCCTAACGTTTACCACGGAGATTCCGGCCAGAAAATTGCCGGAATGACATAATTGGTTTTGCTGTTTGTTTAAAAGGCTATGTTATATCTTCACGTCCTTCATCACAACGTTCTTCAAATAACCGTCAAACGCGCGATACTCCGCGTCCGTCAGCGCGCGCGGGTGCGACATCACGACGAGCGGATGGCCGGGGTATCCCGCGTGGTAGGGCGGGTGGACGTGCGCGAAGGGGTTTTCCGCGAAGCCCGCGCGCTCGTAGAAATTTTTGCGTCGGCGCGATATTTCGTCGGCCGGAGGATCTATTTCGAGAATCACCGTTTTCCCTTCGCTCGCGAGAAGTTCGAGCGCACGTGCGCCGCATCCGCGTCCGCGAAGTTCCGGCGCAGTGCAGAAATGTTCGACGTAGATGAAATCCTCCGTCTCCCAGCAGAGCATCAGCCCGACGAAAGCATCGCCGTTGTAAATCAGCTCGAAGCGGTAGTCCGCGCTCGCAAGCGCCGCGGCCTGCGCGCCATCGTCTCGCTGCTCATGATATGGAAAGCTCACGGCGTACAGAGCGCGCGCTTCGGAGTATCTGCCGTCATGCCCGCAGGTCAGCCGATCGAATCTCACGCCGTCTCCCCTTCCGCGACCTTTTTCTTGTATTCTTCGCCCCACGCCCACATCGCGTCGAGCACCGGCTTGAGGCTCATGCCGGTCTCCGTCAGCGTGTATTCTACGCGCGGCGGCACCTCCGGGTAGACTTTACGCGAGAGCAGGCCGCACTCCTCCATGGAGCGCAGGTTTGCCGTCAGCACCTTCTGCGAGACGTTCCCTACGGATTTACGCAGTTCGCCGAAACGCTTCGTGCCGCCAAGAAGGTCGCGGATTATCAGGACTTTCCATCGGTCGCTGATGAGCGAAAGCGTCGTTTCGACCGGACATGCCGGAAGTGTTCTATCCAATTTTCCAAGTCTCCTTCACAATAGTTTCTATTTGGTAACTATAGCACAATAAAGTGCTTACTTTATAAAATTTCCCTACGGACATATTATAACTGCGCCGGGGGGAACGCAAGAGACTCCGGCGAAATAAAAAAACACGGAGGAATTCCAGATGAAAATAGCAGTCATATGCGCAAACGGTAAAGCGGGAAAACTTATCGCGGAAGAGGCGGCGCGCCGCGGCCACGATGTTACGGCGGTAGTGCGCGGAGAAAACAAAAGCGCCGCGCCGAAGGCTGTGATACGCGACGTTTTTGAAATCACGGCCGACGACCTCAAAGGCTTCGACGCCGTCGTGGACGCGTTCGGCGCGTGGACGCCGGAGGCGCTGCCGCAGCACGGGACTTCGCTCGCGCACATCTGCGGCGCGATGAGCGGCTCCGCGGCGCGCCTCTACGTAGTCGGCGGAGCTGGCAGCCTCTACGTCGACGCGGAGCATAAGACACGCCTGATGGATATGCCGGGCTTCCCGGATATTTATAAGCCGCTCGCCTCGAACATGGGAGAGGCGCTCGACGCGCTGCGCGCGCGCCGCGGCGTGACGTGGACGTACCTCAGCCCCGCCGCGGATTTCCGTGCCGGCGGCGAGCGCACGGGAAAGTATAAATTCGCGGGCGAGGAGTTCACGACGAACGCGAAGGGCGAGAGCTTCGTCAGCTACGCCGACTACGCCGCCGCGATGCTCGACGCGATAGAGAGCGGCAAATACGCGGACGAGCGCATATCGGTGTACGCGGAATAAGAATTACGACAAAAAACATGTCATGCCGGCGGTCTTTCGCGCTTGTCGGTGCGGGCGGCCCGCCGGCGTCTCCGCAGCTAATCGCTGAGGCGGCAGCGGTTAATCGCCATTCCGCGCTTCGACGGAACGGCCTGTCCGCGTAGCGGACATTAAAAATTTCATCAGGCCATTCCTAGCGCCCGATGAAACGGGGCGGACTCTATCGGCGGCGTTTTGCCGATGGACGCGGAATCTAGCGGCTTCAAACTCCGATTCGTTACGGTACTTAACGACACTGGATGCCGCGTCGGAGCGCGGCATGACGAGACAGCCGTCTTTCTTTGTAAGTTTAATCACTCCTAACGATTATGGCGGAGGCCCTCGAGAGTCTGCCCCGCACCACCGGGCAAAGCTCGCCCCGCTCTATCGGGCGCAGGAGCATTTCGAAGGCGACATAAATTTCGTCGTAAAGCAAAAAATAATTTAAGGAGCACGAATATGATGGAGCAGGAGGAACGGCTGCGTTATCTCATAAAATTTCTCGCGGAGGAGCGCGGGCTGGCGCTGCCGGAGATTCCGGGCGGCGAGGCGGGGCGGCGGCTTTTGCGCTCGCTTATGAACGTGCACCCGCCGGAGCCGGTCCCGGCGGAATTTCTGCGCGTTCAGGACGAGTTCCTGACGGAGGAGTTGTCGCGGCGCGGCGTAGTGGACTGCGCGTCGCTCGCGCCCGAGCCGCGCGGCCTGTATCTTTGGCGCGGCGACATAACGCGGCTGCGCGCGGACGCAATCGTCAACGCGGCGAACGGCGCGATGCTCGGCTGCTTCGTCCCGTGCCACGGCTGCGTCGACAACGCTGTTCACTCGGCGGCGGGCGTTCAGCTGCGGCTTGAGTGCGCGGAGCTGATGCGCGCGCAGGGGCGCGACGAGCCGCCGGGGCGCGCGAAAATCACGCGCGGCTGGAATCTCCCCGCGCGGCACGTAATCCACACAGTCGGCCCTATCGTGCGCGGCGTGCCGGGCGAGGGCGACGCGGCGCTGCTCGGCTCCTGCTACCGCTCGTGCCTCACGCTCGCGGCGGAGCGCGGCCTCGGAAGCCTCGCATTCTGCTGCGTCTCGACGGGCGAGTACGGCTACCCGAACGAAGAGGCGGCGCGCATAGCGGTCGCCGAGGCCGAAAAATTTCTCTCGCAGCGCGGCCCTTCAATCAAGGTGATTTTCAATGTCTTCAAGCAAATCGACTACGACATTTACAAAGAGCTGCTCGGACGGCCTTGAGCTGCTGCCAGAGGCGCTCGATTCGGCCGAGGCGGTCGTCGTAGGCGCGGGCGCGGGGCTCTCCGCGGCGGCGGGCTTCGACTACGCGGGGCCGCGCTTCACGGAGAATTTCGCGGATTTCATAGAAAAGTACGGCTTCACGGACATGTACTCCGCGAGCTTCTTCCGCTTCGGCGGCGAGGCGGAGCGCTGGGCCTTCTGGAGCCGCCTCATCTGCCTGAACCGCTACGACGCGCCGGCGGGCGCGCCCTATCTAGACCTGCTGGAAATTTTGCGCGGGCGCGATTATTTTGTGATTACGACGAACGTCGACCACCAGTTCCAGAAGGCGGGCTTCGACAAGAAACGGCTCTTCTATACGCAGGGCGACTACGGCCTCTGGCAGTGTTCGCGCCCGTGCCATAATTCCGCATACGACAACGAAGCCGCGGTGCGCCGCATGGTTTCAGAGCAGGAGAATATGCGCGTGCCGGAGGAGCTGATTCCGCGCTGTCCGCGCTGCGGCGCGCCCGTGAGCATGAATCTGCGCGTCGACGGCACTTTCGTTGAGGACGAGGGCTGGCACGCCGCGGCGCGCCGTTACGCTGAGTTCCTGCGCGCGCACGAGGGCGGCGCGACGCTCTTCCTCGAGCTCGGAGTCGGCGGCAACACGCCCGGAATTATAAAGTTTCCCTTCATGCGAATGACGGCGGCGAACCCGCGCGCCCGCTACATATCGGTCAACCTCTCCGACGATTTTGCGCCCGCCTCGGCGCCGGAGCGCTTTTCGTTCGTGCGCGGGAACATCGCGGAGACGCTCGCCGGCCTTCGCGCGCGCCGCGCCGCCGCGTAATTTCCGCCGCGTCCCGCGTCTTTCGGAAAATCGCACAAATCTCGCCGCACGCGCTAGCCGCGGGACCGCCGCAAATGTACAATAAAAGTACATGGAAGGGGTGTTGACGATGGATTACGAAGGACAGATCTGCAAGCCGCCGATGGAGATAGGCAGGTTCATGCTGCCGGTCGCGGTCGGCTGCTCCTATAACGCCTGCCGCTTCTGCACGCTCTTCAAGCATCTGAAATTCCGCGAGCTTCCGCTCGACAAGGTCGAGGCGGAGCTTCTGCGCGTGAAGAACCTCGGCGGCAGCCCGAAGAAAATTTTCCTCGGCGACGGCAACCCGTTCGGCCTGAGCGCGGAGCGGCTGCTCGAGGTGCTCGCGCTGATCCACAAATATTTCCCCGATTGTTGCGACCTGAGCATGGACGCGACGGTGACGAACGTCTCGGAGAAGAGCGGCGAAGAGCTGCGCGCGCTTCGCGATAACGGCGTGAGCGAGCTGTACGTCGGAATCGAGTGCGGCCTTGAGGACGTGCTCGCATTCATGCGGAAGGACCACAATTCCGAAGAGGCGCGCGTGCAGATAGCGCGGCTCAGGGAGGCCGGGATTATGTACAGCGCGCACATAATGTGCGGCACGGCTGGCGCGGGGCGCGGAATCGAGAACGCCGAGGCGACGGCGCGCTTTCTGAACGAGACCGGCCCGCACAGGATCGTCAACACGTCGCTATTCATCCACCGCAGCGCGCCGCTCTTTTCGGACATCGAGAGCGGACGCTTCACCCCCGCGACGGAGCTCGAAAATATGCTCGAGGAGCGCAGGCTTCTGGAGCTGCTGACCGTTCCCGTCGATTTCTACGACGGGCTGCACGACTACATGGAGGTGCGGACGAAGGGCCGCCTGCCGCAGGACCGCGAAAGGATGCTCGCGCGCCTCGACATGGAGATAGAACGGAAGCGCGAGCGCGCGGAGATGTACGTCGTCTACGCGTCGTAAAGCCCTCGCCGCTTCGCAGATTTCCGGCGAAAGCGCCGCGTCATCGCCGCAGCTGTGCGGCGAGGGCGCGGCGCACTTTTTATGCCGCGGCGCTGCGCTCCGCCCTCGCGCGCAAAGTCCCCGCCTTTTCCGCGCGCGTGCGGAACGTTTTTTTACAATTTATTACTATTATATGCTATCATATTATCGTAACTAAAATATCTATTTCTCAACGCCGAGCCCCGGCGTGCGGCAGCGGGGAGGGGTCGCTATGACGCTGAAAAGAGAAGGGACTCTTTCACAGCTCGTACTCGAAAGCATACAGGAGTCGATAAGGGACGGCGAGTTCCGCCCCGGCGAGGCGCTGCCCTCGGAGCGCGAGCTCGCGGAGCGCTACGGCGTCGGCAAGTCTAGCATACGCGAGGCGGTGAAGATGCTGCAGGTCCTGGGCGTCGTAGAGACCGCGCAGGGGCGCGGGACGTACCTGCGCCGCTCCGTCGGGCCGCAGATTCTGCGCCCGCTGCTGCTCGACATGATGCTGCTGCGCACGAGCGCCGACGAGCTTTACGAATTCCGCCTGTTCTTCGACCGCGCCTACATCCGCCTCGCCGCATCGCGCGCGACGGAGGAGCTGAAGCGGCGCGCGCGGGAGGCCTTCGAGGGGCTGAGCCGCGCGCAGCGCGAGTCGCTCCCGGGCGCGGAGGAGTTCGACCGCGACTTCCATCTCGCGATACTCGAGGCGACGGGCAACGAGTTCATCATCAAGACGGGCGTGATGATAATGGAGCTCTGCCGTCCGCACATGACCAAGAGCAGCGGGATGCTCGACGAGACGGCGCTCGAAAACCACGGAAAGATACTCGAAATATTCTGCTCCGGCAAAACGGACGGCCTCGACGAAGCCGTCGAGAAATCCATGAGCGCCTTCCGCCGCACGCTCGGCGATTCGGCGGGCGCGAAGGAACGGCGCGGCGAGTAAAGCGGCGGAAGCTTTGCAAAAACGGAGAAGAACGGGAGGCATTGCGGCGCTTCCCGATTTTTTGCGCCGCGGCCATCGATTGCGCCTCCGCGCGGCGCGGCACTGCCGTTTGGCGCGCGGCGCGCAATTCCGCGTTGTTTTTTCAGCGCGTTCACGTGATAATTGTTTCGCACAGGAGGATGCCGCAATGCTTTTTCACGAAAAACTTGCCTTGATAAAAGAAATAATCTCCGTCACGGGAACGGCGCTCGCGAGGGAAGCCGGGCTCGCCCCGTCGTGCGTCAGCCGCTATCTTTCGGCGAAGAACTCGCCCTTCCGCGGCGGCGGGGCCGTGACGCGGCTGTCACGCGCCGCGGCTGCGCTCGCGCCCGGCGGCAGGGAGCTGAACGCGCTGCGCGAGGCTGCCGAGGCGCGCGCGGACGAAAAAACCGCGGACGCGGTCGAACGTTGGCTCAACGCGCCCGATTCCGGACTGCGCGAGAAGAAGCCGCAGGAGACGCACGCGCCCGCGGCGCGCGTCGGCATAGCCGCGAAACTCGCGCTGCTCATGGACGCCTTCGGCACATCGAACGCCGAGCTCGCGCGCTACGCGAACCTCGACGGCTCGTCCGTCTCGCGCTACCGCAGCGGCAAACGCAGCGTCCGCAGCGACGACCCGATACTGCGCAGCTTCTGCTCATACTTCGCCGTCCTATGCAAATCGCGCGGCGTGCCGGAAGCCCTCGCCGGAGAGCTGAACGCCTCGGACGGCGGCTGCGGCGAGTGCGAAGCGCTCGCGGCGCGGCTTCTGGAATGGATATGCGAGGATTCCGCAAAAAGGCCGTGGCTCTCGCGCGGCCTGCTCGAAGGCGCGGATTCGGCCGCGGCCCATGCGCGCGAGGCCGCGCCCGCAGCAGAAGGCGGCGTCGAAACGGGCGGGCGCGTCTACTCCGGCACGGAGGGGCTGCTCGCCGCGGTCGGCGAGTTCGCGCGCGCCGCGGGCGGCGACGGCAGGCCGCGCGACGTCTACGTCTACACCTCGTACCTCAGCTGGTTCTCGCGCGAGCCGCGCTTCTCGGGAACCTGCGCGGAGCTGATGCGCGGCATGATGGAGCGCGGACATAAGATAACGAGCGTCCACAACATCGGCTTCGACGCCGACGAAATTTTCGAAATGATAGAGACGTGGCTGCCGCTCTTCCTCACTGGCAAGGTCGAGGCGCGCTACCTAACGAGGCCGAACCGCTCGCTCTTCAGCGAATTCATGGGCGCGGCGGGCAACTGCTCCGTGCGCTTCTCGACGCTGCGCGGCGGCTCCGTGCGCCCGCGCGCATTCTTCTCCGAGAGCGGCGAGGAGGCGGCCTTCGTCCGCGAGCAGGTGGAGGGGCTCGCCGCCTACTCGAAGCCGCTCGTCGCATTTTTCAGGAAAGAGGACACGGAAAAGCTCTACTCCGACGCGGAAAACTGCCGCGGCGCGGACGGCGACGTGATAAAGCTCACGCGCCGCCCGACGATGGAGTCCATGCCGGAAAATCTCGCGGAGCGCATATTCGCGCGCGTCGCGCCCTCGCGCGACTGCTTCGAGCTGCTGAAGCGCCGCTACGAAACGCGGCGGGCCGTTTTTCTCGACTCGCTATCGCACGTCGGCGTCACGGAGATATTCCCGCAGCTCACGCAACGGGAGATAGACGCCGGAGAGGCGCAGCTCGCGCTGCCCTGGGAGGCGGGCTTCTCCGCCTCGTACACGCCCGAGGAATACGCCGCGCACATGGCGGCGCTCGACCGCCTAGCCTTCGAGCGCGCGAACTACCGCGTCCTGCGCCGCGCCTCGATGCCCTTCTCGACCATCGACCTGATAGTAAAAGAGGGCTCCGCCGTCTACGTAGCCAAAAACGACGGCGAGCCCGCGGCGGTCTCCTTCCTCAACTCGCAGGTCTGCTACCTGCTCGAACGATACGTAAAGAAGTTCGTAAAAAACTGACCCGCACGTCGCGGCGCGCAAGCGCCGCGATTTTCGTCTCCGCGCAGCGCCGCGCGCTTTGCTGTAAAATTTTATGTTGAATTTTACAGCAAAAGACTATATGCTTGACGCAGGAACGGAAGGGGGAATCTCTCATGCCGAACATCAAGCCTATATCCGACCTGCGCAACTACTCCGAAGTCCTGCGCGAGGTCTACGCCGGTTCGCCGGTGTTCCTCACAAAAAACGGGCGCGGACGCTACGCGATATTGGACATAAGCGACTACGAGAAGGCGAACGCGGCAGCCGCGCTGATGAACGAGCTGGCGAAGGGCAGGCGCTCGGGAGAGGAAAAAGGCTGGCTTTCGCCCGAAGCTGTAAGAGCGCGGTTCCTCCGCGCCGAAGATGAAATATAAGCTTCTCTACTCGCCGGCCGCGGCGGCGGACCTTGAGGAGATAAACGAATACATCGCGGGCGAGCTTTGCAGCCCCGCCGCGGCGAGGAACGTTATAGGCGGCATTCTCGACGCGGCGGAAAAGCTTGAAGATTTTCCGAACATGGGGACACCGCTGTGCGCCGTCACGGACATGGAAAGCGACTGCCGCTTTATCGCAGTGCGCGGATACACCGTCTTTTACCGAAGCTCCGGCGGCTGCGTCTACATCGACCGCATACTGCACGGACGGCGCGACTATATGCGCATACTCTTCGGCGACGGAGAGCAGGCTGAATAGCGCCGTTTCGGAGCGTTTTTATCTGCTCCTCAGCACTTCCAGATTATGCTTATATTCCGGCACGGCTTCCCAGACGGCGGAGCCGAGCTCGCAGGGGAACTCGGGGCAGAAGCCGCAGTGCGGGATCTGGTTTTCGAGCGCGCACTCGCGTATCGCGCATTCGGCGCAGTTTACGCTTTTGACGCCGGGCGCGAGGCAGCCGGTGCAGCGCAGCCGCGATGGTAGTATGAAGGAGCCCTGCCCCGCGCTTTCGAGGTGCGCGGCGATTTTGGCGAGCGCTTCATTGTCGCGGCGGGCGGTCGCGCGGCGCGCCTCGCAGCCGTCGCAGTCCATTCCGCAGCAGCCCGTGTTGCTCATTATTCCGTCTCCGCCTCTGGCGCCGCGGCGCTTACGACGCCGCTTTTGCGCACCGCGCAGCCTATCGCGGAGAGTTCGTCGGCGAGCGCCGAAAGCCCCTCTTCGACGGAGCGCCACTCGGTCTCGAATGCGCAGTCTACGAGGAAGAGCGCCTCTTTCGTCTCCGCGTCCACGCTCGCGTCGCGCGTGTCGCGGTAGTTCCAGAGCCAGCAGCAGACTTTTTCGCCGTCGGCGTAGACGACGTGGCGTTCCGCGCATTCGACGACGGAGTCGCCCGCGCCGAGCGGGTAGAATTTCTCGCCCTCGTACGCGTAGCGCAGCGTGAGGCCGCCGCGCAGCTTTTCCATGTCGTGCGCGCCCATCGGCAGAAGGTTCAGCGCAGAGACGCAGTCGTAGCAGTCGACGACGGGCGAGACCTCCCAGAGGTCGCCCTTGAAGATGCGGCGCAGAAGCGCCTCGAGCGACGAGCGGTATTTGCTCGGCTTGACGCACATTGCGGAGTAGACCTCGCGCCAGCGGCGCACGTCGGGGTGCATCATCATAGTGTCCGCCGAGATTCCGATGTCGCCCAGCCGCGTTTCGAGGCCGACCTTGAGCGCGCGCACGTGCGCCGCGCCGTCCGCGTCCGCGACGTTCGCGCGCAGCCATCCGATTTTCGCGTCCGGGAAGCTTTCGAGGATTTTCGGGTCTATCGAGATTTTCATTTTTTCAAATCCTTTCCTATAGATTGCCGTTTCCGAGCCGCGCGCAGATTTTACCGGCGAGCCAGCCGACGGCCCAGCCCGCCGCGCTGCCGGCGGCGAAGAGCGGCAGTATGTAGAGTCCGACGCGCGGGTCGCCGACTATGAACGAGACGACGGCGACCTGCCCTATGTTGAAGGCCCACGCGCCCGCGACGCTGACCCACGGCAGCGAGAGCGCGCCGCGCCAGCGTTTATACGCAAGCGTCATGACGGCGGTCGCGGCGAGGCCCCCCGCGAGGCCGCAGAAGAGCGCGAAGACGTTTCCCGTCGCGAGCCACGCGAGCGAGACGCGCAGCAGCGTGACGGCGAAGGCCTCGCGCGCACCCATTAGGACGAGCGCCGCGAGCGAGAATACGTTCGCCGCGCCGAGCTTGATTCCGGGCGCGGGCATCGGAAGCGCGCTTTCCGCAAGATTCACGGCGAGCGCGCAGGCGGTCAGCAGGGCGGTGAGGACTAGGCGGCGCGTTTTCATCAGCGGCTCACCGCGTCCACTTCCCCGCCGCGGCCGCCCGTCACGCGGACGACGAGCTTGTGCGGCAGGCAGACGGAGCCCTCGCCGGGGCGCGAAATTTCGCCGTTCTTCACGCATGTCCGGTCGGGGCAGTCCGCGGAGACGACAGCGGCGCGCCCCTCACCGACGCGCACGACGTTGAAGCCGCCGCCCGCGCGCACCGTTATGTCGCGCGGCTCGCCCGCGAGCGGAAGGCGCTCGACGACCTCGCCGTTTACGACGATTTCAACCTCCGGCGAATCGAGCGCGCCGTTATAGACAAAGGCGAGAAGCGCGCAGAGCGAGAGCCCCGCGGCCGTCGCGAGCGCCGCGGCGCGGTCGAGCCGCTTCATTCGCCCGCTCCTATGACGGAGAGCGCGAGGCTCTCGTCCGTGAGGCGGAATATATTTTCAACAGAGGGGGTGATTATCACTTTCTTATCGTCCGTCACGAGGACGGCCTTTATATAGCCGTGCTTTTCGAGAAATTCCGGCGCGCGGCGCGAGCCCATGACGAAGAGCGCCGTGCAGAGCGCGTCGGCGCGCGCGGAGTTCGCGTCAATGACCGTGACCGACGACAGCCCCGAGCGCGCGGGGCGGCCCGTCGCGGGGTCGATGATATGATGATACCGCACGCCGTCCTTTTCAAAATAGCGCTCGTAGGGGCCGGAGGTGACGACGGAGACATCCTCGGCCTCGATTATGCCGAAATACTCTCCGCGCGGCCTCTCCGGCTGCTGAAGCCCCGCGCGCCACGGCCCGCCGCGCAGCGACTCGCCCACGAAGTCGAGATTGCCGCCGAGGTCTATCATCGCACGGCGCACGCCGTCCGCGGCGAAGCGCGACTTCAGCGCGTCCGCGACGTAACCCTTCGCTATCGCGCCGAGGTCGAGCCTCATGCCGCGCGGCAGACGCGCGAAATGCGCGCCGTCTTCGACGCGCAGCTCTATCTTCGAATAGTCGGTATATTTCAGCGCTTCGGCTATCTCGCCGTCCGACGGCACGCGCGCCTCGGGCGTGCCTATCCTCCACAGCGCCGTCACGCCGCCGAGCGCGGGGCTGAAAGCGCCGCCCGTCAGCTCCGCGAGCGCGAGCGAGGTCTCGAGCAGCTCCGCCGTCCGCGCGTCTATCTCCGTCCACGCGCCGCCCGCCGCGTTCAAACGCGCGACGTCCGACGTAGGAATGTTGACGGAAAAGAGGTTTTCAAGGGATTTTATAAGCTCGTCGCCCTTCGCAAGCTCTTCGTCCGCGTTCCCGCAGTCGTAGAGAGAGAGGCGGACGAAGGTGCCGAGGCGGAAATTTTCGGAGACGGCGGGTTCCGCGCCGCCGCCCGGGCGCGAGACGAAAAGCGCCGCGCAGCAGAGAAGCGCCGCGGCGGCGGCAAGCAGGCAAAGCGCGCGCTTCGTCATAAAATTCCGCCCCCTCCGAAAAAAATCGTCATGCGACAATTATATTACAAAGGCGCACCCTTTCGCGCGCGGGCATACAAAAGGCCGCGCGCCCGCAAAGGACGGCGGCCTGAAAGCGTTGTCGGAACGGTTTTTTACGCCTCGGCGCAGAGGCGGAGCTCCGGCGCTTCGGCAGAAACGTCGCCGCAGAGCAGCTCTTCCGCGCCGTTCACGCTCAGCCCCATCGTGCTGAGGAAGCGTTTGAGCGTCAGTATCGAGGTCTCGCTGCGGCGGAAGAGCGTCGAGGAGACGACCGACGAGGCCATGCCGCACGAGAGCAGACCGTAGAGCTCGCGGCAGTCGGCGGCTCCGCAGGCGCAGGCCACGGGCACGCCGACGGCGGGGGCTATGAGCTTCACGAAGTCCGCGTCGCAGGGCTTGACGCGCCCGCCGCGTTCCATGCTGACGAGCAGCAGCTCGCCCGCGCCGAGCCATTCCGCCGCGAGCGCCCAGCCGTAGGCGTCCATGCGCTCGGCCTTCGCGCCGCCCTCGGTGCAGACCTCCCAGTAGCCCTCGCCGCGCCGCTGCGCGCATATAGCGACTGTGACGCCGCCGCGGCCGAACACCGCCGCCGCTTCGCGCACGAGGCCGGGGTTGCGCACCGCCGCGTCGCCGAGCACGACGCCGTCGGCCCCGGCTTCGCGCAGCTCGCGAAGCTCGCGCGGGCTGCCCACGCATCCCGCCGCGATTGGGACGCCGAGCTCCGCGGCCGCGCGGCGCACGACTTCCGCAACGCCTTCACCGCGCGCCGAAACGTCGAGGAACATCACGCCGTCCGCGCCCGCGCGCGCGTAGGCCGCCGCGCACCCGACGGGGTCGCCAGCGCCGCGCTGTCCGCAGTAGACCGGACCTTCCGCCGTTTTTCCGTTTATTACCTTCACGCATGGAATTATCTTTTTACCGAACATATCTATCACCTTTCTCAGATTTTTCAAAAGTTTTACGTTTCATCCGCCCGCCGCAGCTCCGGCGGCGGCTCCTGAATTCCGCGCAGCTTCGCGAGGCCGCGATGGCTTCCGAATATCGTCCCGCCGAGCGCCGCGGCTCGTCCGAAGCGCGCGGAGCGCGGCGCGGGACGCATGGCGCGGCGGAGGCGGCGCGCTTCGCCGCAGTCCGTCATTTTATCTCTCCCCGTTTCGTTCGCGCGCCGGAGGGCTCCGGCGCGGCCCGCCGCAAAAATCGCGGCGCGCGGATATGGCGCGCGACGCTGCGGCGTTTTCAGGAAATGTTAAGAAACCGTGAAATTATCGTAAAAGAAAAGCTTTCGCCATGCTGTGCCAGCGCGTCCCTAGCGGGAGGCGGCGGCGCATGGCCCGCAATGTCGCGGCGTGTGATGATGGCGGGAAACGTGGAGCCGGCGCTCCTCCGTGCGTTTTGCAGAAGCCGAAAATTTGTACAGCGTCTTCATTTTCCCCATCCTCCTTCAAGCTTTGCCGTGTTAAAGTGCTAGCTTGATGATTTTCATCACGGGCCTTATAATATCACGGGTTTGTCATTTTTGCAAACGACGACGGAGGAATAAATATGAAAGACGAATTCAAGGCCGACGCGCTGATCTTCGACATCGACGGGGTGCTTCTCGACGTTACGAAATCCTTCCCCGAGGTCATACGGCGCTGCGTCGCGGACGGCTGGGAGAAATTCTGCGGCGGCGTGACGGACTGCGCGGGCTACGGCCCGGAGCACGAGTGGGTGATGAAGCGCCACGGCAGCTTCAACGACGACTACGACCTCGCGTGGACGCTGCTCTCTATGGCCGCGGCGAGCGGCGAAAAGCTGCTTTCGCGCGCGCTGCCGTCGCCGGAGCGGCTTACGGAGGAGCTCGCGGATTTCCGCGCGCCGCTCGTCGAATGGGTGCTCGGCAAGTACGGCGGCCTCGTGCCGCGCAGCGAGAGCCGCGCGATGTGCGCGGAGCTCTACGGCGACCCGGAGCGCGGCCTCTACAGGCTTGAGAAGCCCGCACTCTCGCTCCGCTGGGACGAGCTCGGCCTGCCCGTCGCGATATACTCGGGGCGCAACGCATACGAATGGGGGCTCGCGAAGAAGAGCCTCGGCTGGGAGGACTTCCCCGACGAACTCATAATCCACAGCGACCACGGCATAGAGAAGCCGTCGCCCGAGGGGCTCGAAATCCTCTGCGGACGCATCGGCGCGTCGTCGCCGGTCTTCTTCGGCGACACGGCGAGCGACATGAAGGCGCAGGCCGCCTTCGGGCGCGGGCGCTTCGCCGCGGTGGGCCGCCTGCTGCCCGAGGCGGAATACAGGTTCGACACGACGGAGGAGGCCGTCGCCGCCTTCGCGCCGAAGCGCGCCTGAACGCGCCGCGCCTGCGCAAAATACGCATTTGAGCGGAACGCGGGCTTGACAACGCAAAATTTTGTAACTAAAATTTTCCGCGTTTGATGATGCAGCCGCTTGAACGGCAGAGGGAGGCACGGACATGACAGAAATGCATAAGAGGCTTGACGATATTCATGTCACGCGGTTCTCCTTTACCGGCGCGGGTCCTCTTCACGGGATCTGCGCGAAATCGGCTTGATTCTGAACACAGCACCTTCGGAATCGCACTCCGCGTATTTGTCGTAGAAGCAGGGCTCGCAGTTTGATGCGGGGCCTGCTTTTTTATTTTTAGAACTTCAGCAAAATATTTACGGAAGGAATTGAGAGAACATGGAGAAACAGAACTACTTCCAGCCCGAGATCGAGTGCGCCTCGCGCGAGCAGATCACGAAATGGCAGACCGAGGGCCTCATCCGCACGGTGAAGCACGCCTACGAGAACTCCGCCTACTACCGCAAAAAGATGGACGACCACGGCGTAAAGCCCGAGGACATCAAGAGCCTCGCCGACATCACGAAGCTGCCCTTCATCTGCAAAGACGACCTCCGCGAAGCCTATCCCTACGGCCTCCTCTGCATGCCGCTGCACGACTGCGTCCGCATCCAGTCCACGAGCGGCACGACGGGACGCCGCGTCATAGCCTTCTACACGCAGCACGACATCGACCTCTGGGAAGATACATGCGCGCGCGCGATAGTCGCAGCCGGCGGCACCCCCGACGACGTCGTGCAGGTCTGCTACGGCTACGGACTCTTCACCGGCGGCCCCGGACTCAACGGCGGTTCGCATAGACTCGGCTCGCTGACGCTGCCCATGTCCTCCGGCTCGACCGACCGCCAGATACAGTTCATGCAGGACCTCGGCTCCACGATACTCTGCTGCACGCCGTCGTACGCCGCGTACATCGGCGAGACGATAGTCGAGCGCGGGCTCCAGGACACGATCAAGCTCAAGGCCGGAATCTTCGGCGCGGAAGCGTGGAGCGAAGAGATGCGTCGCGACATAGAGAAAAACCTCCGCATCAAGGCATACGACATCTACGGTCTCACAGAACTCGAAGGCCCCGGCGTCAGCTACGAATGCTGCGAGCAGCGCGGGATGCACATCTGCGAAGACCAGTTCATCGCTGAGATAATCGACCCGAACACCGGCGAAGTCCTGCCCGACGGCGAGAAGGGCGAGCTCGTCTTCACATCGCTCAACAAGCAGGCCTTCCCGATGGTGCGCTACCGCACGCGCGACATCTGCGTACTATCGCATGAAAAATGCTCCTGCGGCCGCACCCACGTCCGCATGTCAAAGCCGATGGGCCGCAGCGACGACATGCTCATCATCAAGGGCGTCAACGTCTTCCCGTCGCAGGTAGAGACGGTCCTCATCGAACACGGCTACTCGCCGAACTACCAGCTCGTCGTCGACCGCGTCAACAACTCCGACACGCTCGACATCAACGTTGAGATGAACCCCGATATGTTCAGCGACAATCTCGGCGAAATCACCGCGCGCGAAAAAGAGCTCGTCAACGCGCTCAAGGGCTTCCTCGGCATATACACGAGAGTCCACCTCGTCGCGCCGAAGAGCATCCCGCGCAGCGAAGGCAAGGCCGTCCGCCTCATCGACAAGCGCAAAATATAACCGACGGGACACAACAGGGACTTTTTTGAATATAATAAAGGAGGAACAAAATCATGAAGGGGGAAAAAGAGATGACAATCAAACAGATTTCCGTCTTTCTTGAGAACAAGCCCGGCAAGCTCGCCGAATTCGTCGAAGTTCTTCGCGGGCACGGCATAGACATGAGGGCGCTTTCGCTCGCGGAAGCCTCCGACTTCGGCATTGCGCGCGTCATAGTCGACGACCCCGACAAGACGCAGCAGGTGCTTGCAGAGGCGCACTTCATATCTTCCGTCACGCCGGTCCTCGCCGTCGCCGTCTCCGACCAGCCCGGCGCCCTCTACGAGATGCTCGAAGCGATGCGCGAAGGCTCCGTCAACATAGAATACACCTACGCCTTCACGACGCGCACCGACAAGGGCGCGTACATGGTCTTCCGCGTCGCGGACAAATCCATCGACGACGCCGTGCGTCTCCTCGAAAAGCACAACATCAAAATCGTCGCGCAGGACGATATATACAAGCTGTAAAGCACACCCCGCCCCGCCTCGCGCAGAGGCGGGGCTTTTTCGTATGAACCGGAGGGCCTTTTCATGCTGAAAGACGGCGTCGTTCTCGAAAACGACGAAGGAAAAGTCACGGTAAATCAACACAGCTTCTGCGAGCTTATAAAACATCTGCTCGTCCACTACGCCGGCGCCTCGTATGCGGAAGCCTCAAAATTGGTGGACGGCTCGCACCTTGCAGAGCCCATCGCCGACGCGATGTCAGCCTGCCTCTTCAGCCACGAGTATCCGTACTTCTGGGCAATGAGCCTATATTACGGCGGCATGTACTGGGAAAAGGGAATCCCGGCGCAGCCCGAGGACATGGACGCCTATTTCCGCCTTGAAGACGAAATCATCCGCCGCTACAACCTCAGAGAGCCCTTTGAATTTTAAAATCCCGCGCAGTTTTCGCCCGCGCGCCGCACTTGACATTCCGCCCATTACGCGCAAGAATATCATCCGGTGATATAGGCCAAACGCAATGACGGGAAAGAAGTAAGTCCGAATCCGCTCCCGCAGAGAGCCGCCGGTCGGTGTAAGGCGGCGGAGGGACGGGCCGAAATACATTCCAAGAGCGGCGCACCGAACGAATCACGGAATTTCAGTAGGCTGCGACGGGTCCGCCCGTAAAAGCGGACAGGGTATCAGGCTCCGGCCCGTACCCGACGAGGGCGCGTCCCGCGAGGGAGCGCCAAACTGAGGTGGTACCACGGGAATCCAAGCCCGTCCTCTGATTAGGGAGGGCGGGCTTTTTTATTGCCGCCGCTCCGAAAAAGAACGAAGACTTTAAGGAGGAAGACAGTATGCCTATTACCGACCTGCTTGAGAGGAACGCCCACGAATTCTGCCACGAGACGGCGCTCGTCGAAATCAACCCCGAAGTCAAGGAAATCCGCCGCGTCACGTGGAAGGAATACGAGCTCATAGAATCCAGCCCGACCGAAAGCTACCGCCGCGAGATAACGTGGGGCGTCTTCGACGAAAAGGCCAACCGCTGCGCGAACCTGCTGCTCTCGCGCGGAATCAAGAAGGGCGACAAGGTCGCCATCCTCATGATGAACAGCCTCGAATGGCTGCCGCTCTACTTCGGAATACTCAAGACGGGCGCGCTCGCCGTGCCGCTCAACTTCCGCTACACCGCGGAAGAGATTAAATACTGCCTCGAGCTTGCCGACGTCGACGCGCTCTTCTTCGGCCCCGAGTTCATCGGCCGCGTCGAAGACATCTGCGACCAGATACCGCGCGTCAAGCTGCGTTTCTTCATCGGCGACGGCTGCCCGCGCTTCGCGGAAAACTACATGCACCTCGCGGCGAACCTCTCGAGCTACCCGCCGCGCATACTGCTCTCCGACGACGACGACGCGGCGATATACTTCTCCTCCGGCACGACAGGCTTCCCGAAGGCGATACTCCACACGCACCGCGCGCTCATGCACGCCGCGAAGGTCGAGCAGGCCCACCACGGGCAGACGCACGACGACGTCTTCCTCTGCATACCGCCGCTCTACCACACGGGCGCGAAGATGCACTGGTTCGGCAGCCTCATATCGGGCAGCAAAGGCATACTGCTCAAGGGCACCGACCCCAAGACGATAATCGAGACCGTGTCCAACGAAAAATGCACCATCGTATGGCTGCTCGTGCCGTGGGTGCAGGACATTCTCGACGCGATAGACGACGGGCGCATCAATCTCGACGATTACGAGCTTTCGCAGTGGCGGCTCATGCACATAGGCGCGCAGCCTGTGCCGCCGAGCCTAATATCGAGATGGCGCAAAGTGTTCCCCAAGCATAAATACGACACGAATTACGGACTGTCGGAATCCATCGGCCCAGGCTGCGTGCATCTCGGTCTCGGCAACATAGACAAAGTCGGCGCGATAGGCGTTCCCGGCTACGGCTGGCGCGTCAAGATAGTGAACGCTAAAGGCGACGCGATAACCGACGGCAGCGTAGGCGAGCTCGCAGTCAAAGGCCCCGGCGTCATGAAATGCTACTATAACGACCCCGAGGCGACCGACGCCGTGCTCAAAAACGGCTGGCTGCTCACCGGCGACATGGCGCGCCAGGACGAGGACGGCTTCATCTACCTCGTCGACCGCAAGAAAGACGTCATCATCAGCGGCGGAGAAAACCTTTACCCTGTGCAGATCGAGGACTTCCTGCGCGCCAACAACGCGATAAAGGACGCCGCCGTCATCGGCCTGCCCGACAAGCGCCTCGGCGAGATAGCAGCCGCGATAATCGAGCTCAAGCCGGGCGCACAGTGCACCGAGGCCGACATCGAAGACTTCTGCATGGCGCTCCCGCGCTACAAGCGCCCGCGCCGCATAATCTTCGCCGACATCCCGCGCAACCCGACAGGCAAGATTGAAAAGCCGAAGCTGCGCCAGATGTACCGCGCAGACAACCTCGTCGCGCGCCAGACGAACGCCTAGCGCCGCCGCGCGCGGTTTGACAAGGCAATCAAATCGGCTATAATATTCTGCGTCGCTCTTTCGGAGCGCCGATGCCGGTGTAGCTCAGCTGGTAGAGCAACTGACTTGTAATCAGTAGGTCGGAGGTTCGAATCCCCTCGCCGGCTCCAGAGATATCAAGGGTTTTCGGGATGTTCTCGAAAACCCTTTTTCTATATCTTTTATTCAACCCCACCTAAAACAAAATTCCGCAAAAAATTTGCCGGCCGGCGCAGCAACCGCCCAATCACAGGCATGGACGCCGCTCATTTATTTGCACTACACTGCAATAACTTTATATCATAAACATATTATTGTATAATGACTGCAAATGGAGGGGCGGGCATGATACCACGAGACGAATATCTGGACAATCTAATCAGCTTCAAGGATAAGCGGCTTATCAAGGTCGTCACCGGCGTCAGGAGATGCGGGAAGTCGACTTTGTTCGAGCTCTATCAGGATTATTTGCTCTCGCACGGCGTCGAGGCGGGGCAGATCATCTCCGTCAATCTTGAGGCCGGCGAATTTGCCGACATATCCGACGATAGGGCTCTTTTTGAGTACGTGAACGCCCGGCTGGACGGCGGGCGGATGAACTACATCTTTCTCGACGAGGTGCAGCGCGTCGAAGAGTTTCAGAAGGCCGTGGACGCGCTGTATATAAAGAAGAACTGCGACGTATATATCACCGGTTCCAACGCATATTTACTTTCCGGCGAGCTCGCAACGCTGCTCTCGGGACGCTACGTAGAGATTAAGATGCTGCCGCTTTCCTTCAAGGAGTATGCCGCGGCACGCGGAGAGAACGTCGCGCCGGAGCGTCTGTATCAGGACTATATTCACAACAGCTCCTTCCCATACGCGCTTGAACTGAACAGGCCGAAAGATGTCAGGCAATACCTCGACGGCATATACAATACGATAATCGTAAAAGACATCATAACGCGCAAACGCATCAACGACGTCGAAATGCTGAAGAGCACGGCCAGATTCATGTTCGACAACATAGGCAATATAACTTCTACGAAGAAGATCGCCGACACGATGACCTCCGCAGGAAGAAAGATATCCGTGCACACCGTCGAAAATTACTTGGATGCCCTTACGGAGAGCTTTATATTCTACAAAATCGGCAGGTACGACGTTAAAGGGCGGCAGCATCTGAAAACGGGCGACAAATATTACGCCGCCGACGTCGGGCTGCGCTACGCCGTGCTCGGCACGAAAATGGCCGATGCCGGGCATATACTGGAGAACGTCGTGTGCCTTGAGCTGCTGCGCCGCGGGTACGAGGTCTACGTCGGCAAGGTCGGAGCCGCGGAGGTTGATTTTGTAGCAGTAGGCTGCGATGGCGAAGAGTATTACCAGGTAGCCTATACTCTCGTGGACGCCGACGGGAAAACGCTGGAACGCGAGCTTGCGCCGCTCGACTCAATCAGGGACCATAATCCGAAATTCCTCCTGACGATGGATTACGGCCCCGTCGTCTCGCACAACGGAATCAAGCAGATATATGCGCTTGACTGGCTGACCGGACGAGCGTCGCTGTAAAAGAAGCCCGCCGGTAAACCGTCTGTCAGCGCGTCAAACCGCCTGATGCGCCGTCCGCCGCGGGCTTCTTTATAAGTTTTCCTTTATGATATCAGCGAAGGCTCTCGCCAGCGCTTCGTGGTCCTCCGCTTCCATATGCAGCTTGTCCTTCTCGCTCGGTCCCGCAATGGTCGAGGCGTCGAAGTAGAGCCAGCCGTGCGCCTCGGCCTGCGCTTTGTAATAGGGAGCGAGGGCTTTTGAGACGGCGACGGCTCCGGGGGCGAAGCCTGTGTAGCAGCTGTTCTCAATGCCTTCGCCCAGGTGAATAGGGCTGACCAGCAGCACCTTGGGCGTCGGGAAGCCCGCGCCGTAGTCGAAGCTCTCCACAAGCTTGCCCAGCTCGGCGGCGCCGCAGGCTATGTCCGCGGGCAGGAGATTGAAGCGCTGCTTCATATCGTTCGTGCCGAGCATGATGACGACCAGGTCCAGCGGGCGGTGGGTGCGCAGGGCCACGCGCAGCTGCGTGCGCCCGTTTTTGTCGAGCTCGAGGCAGTCCTCGAAAACCGTGGTCCGCCCTCCGCAGCCTTCCTCTATAACGTAATAGTCCTCGCCGAGCAGACGCTGAAGAATCCCCGGCCAGCGTTTGTCACGCGGCCAGCGGCCGCCCGCCGGGTTCGTGCCGTTTGTGTTGGAATCTCCGAAGCACAGAATGTTAATCATTTGATATCACCCTTTCCGCATCTGCCACTATCATACTATTATGTCGGATATAATTACGCTGTGCGGTTCGGAAAAATTTTTATATCGGAGGGGAAAAGATGATTTATAAAAAATTTCAGGATATCGAGCTGTCGAATCTGGCGATGGGGGCGATGAGGCTGCCCGTCGTTGACGGGAACGACGCCGCGATAGACGAGGCGGCGGCCTTTGAGATGGTGGACCTCGCGATGGCGCAGGGCGTGAACTATTACGACACGGCGTGGGGTTATCACGGAGGGAACTCAGAGCTCGTAATGGGACGCGCGCTCGCGAGGCATCCGCGCGAAAAGTTTTACCTCGCGGACAAGTTCCCCGGCTACGACCTCGCGAACATGGACAAGGTCGAAGAGATATTCGAGACGCAGCTCAAGAAGTGCGGTGTGGAATATTTCGACTTCTACCTCTTTCACAACGTCTGCGAGCTGAACATAGACGGCTATCTCGACGAGAAGTTCGGCATACACAAGTATCTCATGGAGCAGAAGAGGAACGGCCGCATCAGGCACCTCGGATTTTCCTCGCACGGCTCGCTCGAGGTGATGGAGCGCTTCCTCGACGCTTACGGCGACGACATGGAGTTCTGCCAGCTTCAGCTCAACTACGTAGACTGGACTTTCCAGAAGGCGAAGGAGAAGGCCGAGCTGATAAGCCGCCGCGGCCTGCCCATCTGGGTGATGGAGCCGCTGCGCGGCGGGCTGCTCGCAAACCTGCCCGAAAAGGCGGCCGCGCTGCTCGGCGGCATGCCGCCGGTCGAATGGGCCTACCGCTTCCTGCAAAGCGTGCTGGGCGTCACCGTCGTGCTCTCCGGCGCGTCGAGCATGGAGCAGATGAAGGAGAACCTCAGGATATTCGCCGAGAACAGGCCGCTAGCCGAGGACGAGCAGGCGCGGCTCATGCGCGCGGCGGACGAGATTATGAAGGCGGGTGCGGAGACGGCTCCATGCACGGCATGCCATTACTGCGTATCGCACTGCCCGCAGGGGCTCGACATCCCGTGGCTGATCGAGCTTTACAACGAGCACGTATTCACGGGCGGCGGCTTCATCGCGCCGATGGCGCTCTCGTCCCTCGCCGAAGACAAAAAGCCCTCGGCCTGCGTCGGCTGCCGCAGCTGCGAGCAGGTCTGCCCGCAGCAGATAAAAATTTCCGATGTCATGTCAAAGTTCGACACGCTGCTGAACGAGAAGAAATAGCGGCGAAGCGCGCAGCTCTTCATAAAGAACACACAAGCGGCCCGGACTCATCGCCGGGCCGCAATTTTTCATAATACCCCGCCCATCGCCGCCGCGCACCTAACGTGGCGCTCCATCCGCTACGGCTGTGGCGGTTTGCGCCCTCCGTCAGCCGCGTTTGGTTTTCGCGCGCGAACGTGAGAGAATCCACAGGAGCGGAAGCGCGAGCAGAGCAAACGCTCCGTGCGACGCAGCGCATAAAGCTTTTCATTGCCGCTAAGTTTAACTTAATGTTTAACATGTTGACCCAACGGCTATTTTGATGTATATATCAGATATCAAGGGTTTTCAAGTGCATTAAGTTGCTTCATGGCATTTTACATAATTCAGGCCACGGGAAGGCGGTCGGCTTTATGAAGTACGTAACGGAATACAACGACGCTTCGTGCCGGTTTGCGGCAAAATCCGGGGGCGGCGGGCGTTGGCTTCCTGTTCGGGCGCATCTTCTCGATACGGCTGGAATTATGGAGCGTCTCGTCCTCCGCTGGCTTTCTCCATCCGCGGCGCGCGCAGTGTTTGAGGATCCTGCTGAGATTGTGCGGCTATGCGTCTTTATTGCGATGGTTCACGATATAGGAAAGCAGACCCCGCTCTTCCAAGCTAAGATTTTATCGCAGCTGCCTGAAATCAGAAGCGATATATGTTCCAGGATAGTGGCAATTCCGGAACCGGGCCGTTTTATGGACGGGCGCTATTCTCCTCACGCGCTCGCGGGCGAGGCCATTTTGCTGCGCCTCGGATGCCCGCCGGGAATCGCGGCTGTGGTGGGCGCGCATCACGGCAAGCCGCAGAGAGACGCCCGCGATCTGAAAAGTCAAATGAAGAAATTCGATGCGAATTATTACGGCTATCTGGAAGGCGGCGAGAATCGGGCGCTGTGGGAAGAGGCCTGGCGGCGCTGCTTCGAGCTGGCTCTCGACGCTGCCGGTTACGGCAGTGCCGGCGAGCTTCCAGCAATCGACGTAAAGTCGCAGGTGCCGCTCGCCGGGCTTCTGATAATGGCCGACTGGATTGCGAGCAACACGTTTTATTTCCCTATAATAGACTGCGAGGAGACGATGGCGGCGTTGAGCTACCCGGACAGGGTGGAGCGCGCATGGGAGAAGCTTAATCTGCCCGCCCCATGGTCTCCGTGTTGTTTTTATATGGACGGCGAGGAATTTGCGGAGCGGTTTTCTTTCAGCCCCAACGCCGTGCAGAGTGCCGTGACGGAGGCGGCGGAGGAGGCCGTCAGCCCCGGCATATTTATTCTTGAAGCCCAGATGGGCGCCGGCAAGACGGAAGCGGCCCTCGGCGCAGCGGAAATCCTGGCCAGCAAGACGGGGTGCGGCGGCCTTTTCTTCGGGCTTCCGACGCAGGCTACGGCGAACGGGATTTTCGGCAGGCTGCTTGCGTGGGCCGAGGGACAGTCTGAAGGCGCTTCGCTGGGCGTACGCCTCGCCCACGGCATGGCCGAGCTTAACGACGATTACCGCGCTCTTTTCCGGGGGCGCGCCACGACTGAGGAAGACGAGGGCGGCGTCACGGCGCATCCGTGGTTTGAAGGGCGCAAGCAGGCTCTGCTAGCCGACTTCGTCATAGGCACGGTGGACCAGCTCCTTATGGCGGCCCTGAAGCAGAAGCACGTCATGCTGCGACATCTAGGACTGGCCGGCAAGGTCGTCGTCATCGACGAATGTCACGCCTACGACGCATACATGGGCAGATATCTCGACAGGGCTCTGAACTGGCTCGGAGCTTACCAAATTCCCGTCGTCCTGCTTTCCGCGACTCTGCCGTCAAAGCGCCGGACAGAGTTTATCGAAGCATATCTGAACAGAAAACGCAGGAAGAACGATAGCGCGGCGGACGACGAGTGGCGGCAGAGCGAAGCGTACCCGCTTCTCACATGGACGGACGGGAACGAAGTCCGCCAGCGCGCCGTCAAAGTCGAAGGGAAGAGCCGCACCGTGCGCATCATCCGCAAAGGCGGTGACGAATGGATAGATGAGCTCGGAGCGGCTCTCGCGCGCGGCGGCTGCGCAGGCGTCATAGTCAATACCGTGAAGCGCGCGCAGCAGACGGCGCGGGCCATCAGGGAGAGTCTTCCTGGCAAGGAGGTTATCCTCGCGCATTCGCGTTTTACAGCCGCAGACAGAATAGAGCGCGAGGCGCAGCTCACCGCGAGGCTTGGAAAACGAGGAACGAAGGCGGAGCGCGACGGCCTTATAGTCGTAGGGACGCAGGTGCTTGAACAGTCTTTGGACATAGATTTCGACATTCTCGTCAGCGACCTGTGCCCGATGGATTTACTGCTCCAGCGCATTGGAAGACTGCACCGCCACAACCGCAGACGGCCCGCTGGGCTGGAAGAGGCGGAATGCTGGGTGCTCGGTGCCGGCGAAAACGAACTAGATGCAGGCGGAAAAGCGGTCTACGGAGGCTATCTCCTGCTGAGGACGGCGGAGCTCCTGCCTTCGAGCGTCACTCTGCCCGACGATATATCGCCTTTGGTACAGAAAACTTATATGGATATGCAGGACGGAGCTTTTGAGACGGACGAGCTCGCGCGCGAGTGGAAGGCTTACAAAGAAACGGCAAAGAGGAAAGAGCGTGACGCCGACGCGTTCAAAGTCCCTCCGCCGCAGAGGGGCGTTGACGGCACCATACACGGCTGGCTCAGCGACGATCTCGGCGACGGCGACTCAGTCGCCGCCGCCACGGTGCGCGACGGGAAGCCTTCCATTGAAGTGCTGCTCATGGTGAGAGATTCCGGCGGGGATTTCTCTTTCATGCCGTGGCAGTACGAAGGCTTGACAATCCCAGGAGGCCGCGTCCCGTCCGAAGAGGAATGCCGGATGATAGCGCGGCAGAAAATATCTTTGCCCAACATATTCCACTCCCGCGGCGATAAGGACAAAGATGAGAGAAACGACGTTATTTCCTTATTGGAGGATGAAAACAGGCGCCTCCTGCCTGAGTGGCAGCGCTCCGGATTGCTGCGCGGCGAGCTCGTGCTGCCGCTGGACGAAAAACTTCGAGCTTCTTTGTGCGGCTATACGCTTTCCTATTCCCGCGATGAGGGGCTGACTATTATGAAGGTTGGAGATGAGAGCGATGGATCGGGAATTTAATCTGCTGGACGAGCCGTGGATAAGGGTCATGCTGCCGGATTTTACGCAGAAGGAGCTTTCCCTCACGGACGTCCTGCTCAAGGCGCACGAAATCCGCGACCTCGCGGGCGAACTGCCCGCGCAGGACACGGCGGTGCTGCGCCTGCTGCTCGCCGTGCTGCACACGGTGTTTTCCAGAAGCGACGAAAACGGCGACGCCTATGAGATAGAAGAGCCCGACGAAGCGCTGCGCAGGTGGGGCGCTCTATGGAACGAAGGATCGTTCCCGGAAATCCCGGTAAGGCGTTATCTTGAAGAGCAGCGCGGCAGATTCTGGCTATTCGACCCAGAGCGCCCGTTTTTTCAGGTTCCGGGAATCGCAGGCACGGACTATACTGCGGCCAAGCTCAACGGCGCGCTGTCGGAGAGCGGCAATAAGACGCGGTTATTCCCGCCGTGCGCCGGAGAGGGTAAGGCCGCGCTCTCTTACGCCGAGGCTGCGCGCTGGCTGCTTTTTATCAACGGGTACGACGACTCTTCGGGCAAACCCACAAGCGCCAATAAGTCATCAGCGGAGCAACAGCCCGCTGCAAACGTTTCTAAAAATGATAAAAACGAGAAATTGGGAACGGGATGGCTCGGCAAAATAGGACCTATCTACGCGGTCGGAGAGAATCTCTTTGAAACGCTTATGCTGAACCTCGTTCTTCTGCGGGACCGGTATTCCTGCTGGGAAGAGGGCTGGCCCGTATGGGAACGCGAAACGCCGAAAGCAGGCGAGCGCACTGAGATACCGCTTCCAGACAATCAACCGGAATTGCTTACGCTCCAGTCACGCAGGCTGCTGCTGAAACGCGAGGGCGGCGCAGTCACGGGCTACACGCTGCTCGGGGGAGACTTTTTCCAGAGGGAAAACGCTTTTACTGAACAGATGACGGCATGGATAACCAATGCTGGAAGCGGACAAAGCACAAAATATCAGCCGAAAGTGCATGACAAAAGCCGTCAGATGTGGCGCGACTTCGCCGCCGTCGCCGCACAGGGAGAGGGCAAAAAACGCCCCGGCGTAGTCGACTGGGCCGCCATTCTGAAAGAAGGCGGCCTTCTGCCCGACGACAGACTGCTCCGGCTGCGTATCACAGGCGTGCAGTACGGAGACAAAAATTCTTCAATTGCCGATGAATTCTCGGACTCCATGGAGTTCAACGCCGGGCTTCTGACTGAGGCGGGGGATGTTTGGCAGGAGCTCGCGCTTATAGAAATAGAGCTTTGCGGCAAAATTGCCCAGAAGGTCGGGCAATTGGCGGACGATCTGGAAAAAGCCTCAGGGGGCGGCTCCGCCGCAAACCACGCTAAGAAGCGCACAAAGAAAGACACAATAGAACACGCGAGAAAACACGCGATGGAACAATTCTATTACAGGCTCGACATGCCTTTCCGGGAATGGCTGCGTACGCTCGATCCGGGGCAGGGAACGCCGGCGAGGGAAGAGCGCAGGAAAGCTTGGCGCTCAAAGGTCAAGACAGTCGCCGAAAAGCTCGGAAAAGAGTACGCAGAGCAGGCAGGCGAGGTCGCGTTCACCGGCAGAACGCTGACGGAGAACGGGAAGGAACGACGTTACTCCGCGCCCGAGGCCTTCAATTTTTTCAGATCCGACTTAAATAAAATTATTAACGGGAGGGACGCTGAACAATGAAAGGCGCAGCAGTACAGAGGCGCGACGTGGAAGCTTTCGTCCGGCGCAAGCTGGACGGCCTGCTCCGTCTGGGCGACGGAGCGCGGCGCGCGGCTCTGGCGAATTTAAGGCGCGGCGCAGGCAGGGCCCCCGGAGATCTGCCCAGCCTCTGGGGGACGATATTCGACGGAATGCCGGAGAATATGGCCGGGAGCGGCGCGGCGCCGAGCCGTGCTGAATGGGCCGTGTATATTGCGCTTACGCTCTACGCGCTCCACCAGCAGGGGCGCGACCCGGCGCGCGAACCCATGAACGCGGAAGGAGCCGGCATGGGCCGCGCCGCGGCGCAGATGGTCCGCGACGAGGGCGATATGAACAGGGTGCTGCGCCGCTTCAACGAAACGGCGACGTCGTCCGGGATGGAAGAGCTGGAGCACCATCTGCGGGGACTGGTCAATATGCTCAGGGCGGAAGGCATCCCGCTCGACTACCCGCAGCTCGCCGGAGAGCTGTTCGCCTACCAGTCGCCGGAACAGGCGGCGCAGGTGCGCCTAGCATGGGGACGCGATTTTTATCGTTACGCAGGAAGGGCCAAGCAAGAAAACGAGGAGGAAAACGACAATGGACAGTAAGAAGCGCATTTATCTCGACATCCACATCCTTCAGACGGTTCCGCCGAGCTGCGTCAACCGCGACGACACAGGCAGCCCCAAGACAGCGCGGTACGGCGGCGTCACAAGGGCCAGGGTGTCGAGCCAGGCGTGGAAAAGAGCGGTCAGGCTGATGTTCCGCGACATGTTTTCCAAAGACGAGGTCGGAATACGAACCAAACGTGTGGTGGAGCTTGTAAAAGAGCACATAACGGCGCTCAAGCCCGACGCGGAGAAGCCGGAAAAACTCGCTGCCGAAGCTCTTGACAACGCTGGCGTAAAACTTTCCAAAGACAAAACCGGCACGGACGCTCTCTTCTTCATAAGCGCGGCGCAGGCTTCTGCGTTGGCCAAGCTCGCCGTCGCCGGTGAAAAAGCCACCAAGAAAAAAGCCACCAAGAAAAATGGTAACAACGAAAACCCCTATCAAAAGGCGCTGAAGGACGACCCGTCGGTCGACATCGCCCTTTTCGGCCGCATGGTGGCGAGCGATCCGTCGCTGAATTACGACGCGGCCGCGCAGGTCGCGCACGCAATATCGACCCACGAGGTGCGCAACGAATTCGACTATTTCACCGCAATGGACGACCTCGCCCCGGAGGACAACGCAGGAGCGGCGCATCTTGACACTACCGAATTCAACTCCTGCACGATGTACCGCTACGCGACGGCCGGCATCCACGAGCTGGCCGGGCACCTCGGCGCGGAAGAGGCCGTGCGCGCCGCTGTGAATTTCGTGCGGGCCTTCTGTCTTTCGATGCCGACAGGGAAACAGAACTCCTTCGCAAACCGCACAGCGCCAGAGGCGGCCTACGTAGCGATACGCAAAGACCAGCCCGTCAACCTGGCTGGCGCCTTCGAGCGCCCGGTACGCAGCTTCGCAGGCGGTTACGAAGAACCGTCGGAAGAAGCTCTGGCCGCTTACGCCCAGAAGACCTACGGAACCTTCGTCGAAGCGCCGAAAGCGGCGTTCGTCGTAGGCGGCGGCGAAAAGCTAGACGAGCTGGGGCGCAGGGTCTCGCTGGAAGGACTCGTCAAGGAACTGGAAGCCGTCCTCGGCGAAATGCTAAAAGAGAACGCAGGCGACTGATGGGAACGCTGCTTCTGCGTCTTGCCGCCCCGCTCCAGTCGTGGGGGGAAGATTCCAAATTTGAAACCAGGAGGACGCGAAGAGAGCCGACAAAAAGCGGCGTGATAGGGCTGCTCGCCGCGGCGTTGGGGCGTAGAAGGGACGAACCGCTCGACGACCTGAGAGTCCTGCGCTTCGCCGTCCGCGTCGATCAGGAGGGAGAGCTGCTGCGCGACTTGCACACGGCCCAAAACACAAAGGACAACTACTTGACAGAGCGTTACTATCTCGCGGACGCCGTCTTCCTCGCAGGCCTTGAAAGCGGCGACGAAGAATTCCTCCGCAAGCTCGATGCCGCCCTGCGCGCTCCCGCTTTCCCGCTGTTTCTTGGACGGCGCTCGTGCCCGCCTACCCCGCCGCTCTCGCTCGGCGTAACTGCCGAGCCTCTTGAGAAAGCGCTGGCGGCGGTTCCGCGCCAAATCTCCGAATGGATGAAGTGGAAGAGGCGTTTTGACGACGCCGGCGAAGCGCCCTTGCGCGCCGTGTTCGACGCGGCCCCCGGCGCTTGCGGAGCGGCGCGCATCAAGGACATGCCGGTATCGTTCAGTCCAAAGCGGCGTCAGTACGCCTACCGCGCAGGCGAAGAACGCTTCATCGCTTTGAATGACCCCGAAACAAATGATACGCAGAATTCCCAAGAGCCATAGCTGCGAGGTGACGATATGTTTCTGACTAGAATGGAACTGGACGCGTCGCGGAGAAACACGATGAGGGCTCTCGCTTCGCCGAACATCATACACGGAACGGTAGAAAGCGCGTTCCCCGGCCCGCGCGAACGCCGGCTGTGGCGAGTGGACCGCATAAGCGGGAGCTACTACCTTCTTCTGCTCAGCCGGACGCAGCCGGACCTGTCGGCCGCGATGGAGCAGTTCGGGCCGCAGGGAAGCGGCGCGGCGTGGGAATGCAGGGCGTACGAGCCATTCCTCGCCCGCCTCGCGGAAGGCGACAGATGCCGCTTCCGGCTGGCCGCAAACCCGACGCGCAGCTGTAAATCCGAGGATGGAGAAAGCCGCGGAACGGTCCGCGCGCACACCACGCCTGAGCATCAGGCCGCATGGCTGATGCGGAAATGCGGCGAGTGCGGCTTCTCGCTCGCGCCTGAGCAGTTCGCCTCCGTATCCAGCCGCTGGCTGCGCTTCCGCAAGGGAGGACGGACGGCCTCGCTGCTTGAGGCGGTCTTTGACGGGATTCTGACGATTACCGACGCCCCTCTCTTCCGCCGGACGCTTACGGAAGGCATAGGGCGCGGCAAAGCGTTCGGCATGGGGCTGATGACCGTGGCCCGCATCGGCGGCAATGGCTGAGCTGCCGGGCATTGAGCGCCCCGGCCTTCAGGCGCTCCCGCAGATCGGCGACCGTATGACGTTCCTTTATCTTGAACACTGTTCGGTCAGCCGCGAGGACGGCGCGGTGCTCGTCAAAGACGAGCGCGGGACGGTCAGAGTTCCGGCCGCGGCGGTCTCCGTCATAATGTTCGGTCCCGGGACGTCCGTCACACACCGCGCCGTCGAACTGATAGGCGACGCCGGAGTTTCAGCCGTATGGGTCGGAGAGCAGGGAGTCAGGTACTACGCGGGAGGCCGTCCGCTCACGCACAAATCGCGCATGCTGATAAAGCAGGCGGAACTCGTCAGCAACCAGCGCGCCCACCTGAACGTCGTCAGGAAAATGTATCAGATGCGCTTCCCGGACGAAGACGTCTCCGGGCTTACGACGCAGCAGCTTCGCGGGCGCGAGGGCAGCCGTGTGAGAGAGGCCTACAGGCGCGCGTCGAAGCAATGGAACGTTCCGTGGAATGGGCGCGTGTACGACCCGAACGACTTCGCTTCGGGAGATCCCGTAAATCAGGCGCTGTCGGCCGGGCACGCCTGCCTGTACGGCCTTGCGCACGCGGTGATTTCAGCCCTAGGCTGCTCGCCGGGGCTCGGCTTCGTCCACGTCGGGCACGAGTGTTCGTTCGTCTACGACGTCGCCGACCTGTACAAGGCGGAGATCACGATACCGATAGCTTTCGAAATAGCGGCGGCCGCGCCCGACGACCTTCCGGGAGCCGTGCGCCGGCGCGTTCGGGACGCGATGTCGTCCGGCCGCCTGCTCGAACGCATGGTGCGCGACATACGCGTCCTCATACTCGGAGACGACGCCGCCGAGGCTGCGGAAGAGACGAATATAATCTACCTGTGGGACGAGCGCGGAGGGGCTGTGCCCAACGGCCTGTGCTACGCTCCGCGCGAGGAACCGGCGGTATGATCGTCGTCATCCTGACGGACTGCCCGCCAAAACTCAGGGGAGATCTGTCAAAGTGGCTTTTTGAAATCAACACCGGCGTGTATGTCGGGCGCGTGAACGCGAGGATAAGAGAAGCGCTGTGGAACAGGATCTGCGAAAACCTGAAGCACGGCCAGGCCACAATGGTCTATCCGGCGCAGTGCGAGCAGAAAATGGAATTCCGCGTACACAACACAAGCTGGGAAATAGCCGATTTTGACGGACTGAAGCTGATGCGCAGGCCGTCCCCAGCAGCGGCCGGGGAAAACCGAAACGCAGAACACGCGGAACTCCGCGACGGATTCAGCCGGGCCGCGTCGCTGCAAAAGGCGCGGCGCATACAGGCCTCCAGACGCAGCGCGGCGGAGGCAGATTCGTACGTAGTGATAGACATAGAGACAACTGGCCTCTCCGTTCAAAGCGACGAGATTGTCGAAATAGCTGCCGTCAAAGTCGAAAACGGGGCTCCAGCAGGAGAAATGTCGGAGCTGGTACGCGTAACCGCGCCTTTTTCCGAGAAAGCCGCTATACTGACAGGGATTACGGCGGAAATGCTCCTTGAAAACGGAATACCGATCAAAGAGGCGCTTAACAAATTTTTGGAATTTATAGGAAGCGCCGTCCTCGTATGCCATAACGCGCAGTTCGACATTCCGTTTATACATGCGGCGTGCCGGAAAAACGGCATACAGCCGCCGAGGAACAAATGTATCGACACGCTGGCGATAGCCAAACGCAAAGTGCGCGGCGTCCCGGACTACAGGCTCGGCACCCTAGCAGAGCACTTCGGCGACGCCGGCGAAGGAGCGCACAGGGCGCTGCAGGACTGCCGGACCGCTTACGGCGTCTATTTGAAGTTAAAGGAAATTTGACGCCGTGACGAAACGGCACCTGATTCCGCGCGGCTTTGCAAGTCTATTCCCCGCACACGCGGGGGTAATCCTATACGTCGCTGTCTGTACGCACGATTAGTACGCTATTCCCCGCACACGCGGGGGTAATCCTATCGGAGCGGCCGCGTCCGCTGACGTGATGCACTATTCCCCGCACACGCGGGGGTAATCCTTTTTCACCGGCGGCGACAATCTTTTCCGCCTCCTATTCCCCGCACACGCGGGGGTAATCCTATCAGCGCCGGAATCCCGCCCGCCACGAACAGCTATTCCCCGCACACGCGGGGGTAATCCTTGTACGATTGGATTATAGCTTTAATCAAGACTCTATTCCCCGCACACGCGGGGGTAATCCTATTCAGCCGCAGCTTTTCCAGTAATCTTTTTCCTATTCCCCGCACACGCGGGGGTGATCCCATCGCCCTGCATAGCGGAATTAACCGCGCCGAGTATTCCCCGCACACGCAGGGGGATCCCCTCGTCCGACTCGGAAGGCTTGTTCGAGTACTCCAAAGGCAAGATATAAGGGACGCTGTCCGCAGAGATATCTGCCTTTTCATGAACAACTTTTTTCGTCGTCATGCTTGGCGGGTTAAATTCCGGTACGTGAGCCGCCTTTGTGCAGGCGACAAAAAGCCGCGCCATCGGGTCGGCGTCACAATTCTTTTTCAATGCGCAGGTCCCAACAAAGCCCACGCATGGAACAGCAAAAAACGAGAAAGACAAGAACTCAAATCGCCATATAAATTTAAAGGTCCGGGAAGTGATAGACCAAGAAGAACAAACAGGCAGCAATTCCAATCGCTATGTCGCCAATGCTGTGAGGCGCGGAAAAGAACAGATTTTTTATGAAGTAGAACTCAACTGCAAGCATAATCAGAGTTACAACGAGGCTCGGCCTATTCAGCTCTTCATAATATTCAAACTCCGCGTGTCGCCGAAGGGCTTCCTGACGGCGGGCTTCTTCAAGCTCGTCAAGCGTGAAGTCGTAACAGTTCACGTTGACTGTGTGCCGGCTGTCCGTCTGGGGCTTTTCAAGGCGGTCTATCGCGGCGCATAGGCGGCTCGCCTCTTCTTCGAGGCTGCGTTTTTCTGCAGCGAGTTCGTCGCGCATTCCGCGGATTCTCCACTTTGCTTCTTCGCGCTCCGCGCCGCGGCGCTCGGCGGCTTTATACTCAAATCCGGCCGTTTCGCAGAATTTGCGTTTGGCTGCTTCGTATTCGCGTTTTGCCTCTTCGGCGCGTTCTTCTATGCTTTTGCCCATGCCCTCACCCCCACGCGCAGTTACCTGCCTGAATTATAAGCCGGCGCTTTCACGGCAGCAAATTACCCGTCCGGGGCTGCCGGCGCGGCGGCGCGGAAAATGTCTGTATCAATGCGCAAGCGGCCCGGACATCTCGCCGGGCCGCTTGTTTTATGCTTTGCGCCGTGATTATGCCTTACAGCATATCCGGCAGGGCATCTTTGTATTCTTTCATCTCGCGCTCGAAGTTCGCGAGTTTTTCCTTCGCGCGGGAGATTTGTCCGCGCACCTGTTCGGGGGCTGCGCCGCCGTAGGTGTTTCTGCGTTCCATGGAGCGGCGCGGCGAGAGCAGCGGGAGGAGGTCTTCGCCTACCTCGGGGATGACGGCCCGCCATTCTTCAAGCGACAGTTTGTCCATCGGACGGTCGTGCTCTATGCACCAGCGAACGGCGTGGCCGACTTTTTCGTGGGCGCTGCGGAATGGCACGCCGCGCAGCACGAGGTATTCCGCGACGTCGGTCGCAAGTATGAGGCCGTCGGCGAAGCCGCGGTTCGCCTTTTCTTCGTCTACTTCGACATGAGCAAGAAGCGGCGGCAGGACGGAGAATATCAGCTTAAGGCAGTCCAGCGTGCGGAAGAGCCCGCGTTTGTCGTCCTGCAGGTCGCGGTTGTATGTGAGCGGGATGCCCTTCATCATCGTGAGGAGGTCGACGAGCGCGCCGGTGAGCTGTCCAGCCTTGCCGCGAAGCAGCTCGAGCACGTCGGGGTTCTTTTTCTGCGGCATGATGCTGGAGCCGGTGCAGAAGGAGTCGGGCAGCTTGACCCAGCCGAATTCGGTCGTGAAGTAGATGATGAGGTCTTCGGAGAGGCGGCTTACGTGGTCGCCGAAGACGGCGGCGAAGTAGAGTATGTCGAGGAAGTGGTCGCGGTGGGCGACGGTGTCCATGCTGTTTTCGGTGAGGCGCGGGAAGCCCATGTCGCGCATCGTGTATTCACGGTCGAGCGGCAGCGTGGAGCCGGCGAGCGCGCCGCAGCCGAGCGGCGATTCGTCTACCGCGTCGTAGGCGGCGAGCAGGCGGCGCGCGTCGCGCATGAAGGCCTGCGCGTGCGCCATCCAGAAGTGTCCCATCGAGACGGGCTGCGCCTGCTGGAGGTGGGTGTAGCCGGGGACGACGACGTCGGCGTGTTCCTCGGCCTTCGCGAGCAGGACGTTGATCAGCGTTTCAAGGCCGTCCCATATCCCGAGCAGCTCTTTGCGCAGGTAGAGGCGGACGGTTGTGTTGACCTGGTCGTTGCGGCTGCGCCCCATGTGGAGGCGCGCGCCGGTCGCGCCGCATTTTTCGATGAGGCGCGATTCGATGTTCATGTGTACGTCTTCGAGCGCGGGCTTCGGTTGGAATTCGCCGCTCTTTATCTCTTCCGCTATCTCGCGCAGGTTTTTCTCTATCGTCTCGGCCTCGTCCTTCGACAGCAGCCCCGTGTGTCCGAGCATGCGCACGTGCGCGATGCTGCCGCGTATGTCCGCCGCGGCCATGCGCCAGTCGAGGTCGAGCGACTGCGTGAAGCCGAGCACCGCCGCGTCCATGTCCTGAGAGAAACGTCCCTTCCACATTTTATGTTTTCCCCTTTCGATGAATAAGCCAGTATTAAATTTGTATATTCGTCCGCAATTATAGCATTTTTCGGCGGCGCGGCGTTTTCTCGTGCGCGCGAGCGCCGCGGCGCTAGATTTCTTCGCCGTCCAGGCCGATTTCGCCCTGTTCCTCGCCTAGGCCGCGCGCGATTTTTCTTTCGAGGCGCTCTATTCTGTGGCGCAGCGAAGCGCGGTCGGCCTCCCAGTTTTTGTCTTTGAATATCCTGTGGCGTTCGAGCCAGCGCAAAGCCTCCCGCGCGTGGACGAGCGCGTCGGCGGGGCGGCGGAAGCGGTGCTCTTCTATCTTCGCCATCGTTTCGAGCGTGCGCACGGGGCGGCGTTCGGTCGCGAGCGACTCTTTGTAGTAGTTGTAGGCGGCGCGGTAGTTTCCCGCCGCGCGTTCGTTTTCCGCTAGGCGCAGCAGCGCGACGTGGCGGTCGCGCGTGAATTCGAGCGCCGCTTCCCACGTCTCGCGCGCCTTGCCGGCGCAGCCTTTGGCGGCCCAGAGGTCCCCGGCGCGCACCATGTCGGCGGCGCAGCCGCAGTCGCCGGAGGCCATGGCGGCGATTTTGCGCTGGAGCACGGCAAGCGACACTATGTCGAGCGTGTTGTGGTAGAAGACGCCGCGCAGAGGCGAAGCGTCCGAGTCGCGCAGGAACTGCGTGTACATCCACGGGATTTCGCCGCCCGGCACGTCCTCGCCGCCGCGCTGTAAGCCGAGGACGTTGCGCTCCATCGACGAGAGCGAGCATGAGGCGAGCCGCCCGCGGTAAAAATGGCGCGCGAGCAGGAGCAGGTCCATGTGCGGCGCGTAACGCCACGAGGGGACGCTGCGCGCGAGCGTGTAGCGCGTGAGCAACAGCGGCAGGTCGAAGGCGCGGCCGTTGTATGTGACGAGGCCGTAGCCGCGCGGCAGCTCGTTCTCCACGGCTTCGAGCCACGCGCGCTCCCACGCGGGGCCAGCGAGGAAGAGCTGGACGACGCGCAGGCAGTCCTCGGCGCATATTCCGAGGCCGATGAGGAAGGCGTAGGTCCCGGTGCCGCCGGAGAGGCCCGTCGTCTCCGTGTCGAGGAATACGGGGCATTCGCTGCCGCCCCAGAGTTTCAGCGCCGCGCCGCTCTCCTGCGGCGGCGTCAGCACGTTTCTGCCGTAGGCCGAGCCGTAGCGGAAGCGCCGCTCCATGCGGTAGACGCCGCGCGCTATCCACTCGCCCTCGGGCAGCCCCGTAACGTCGAGCTCTTTGGGCAGGACGGTCTCGCGCGGCGCGGGGCGCGGCTCCGGCGCGCCGCCCGTTTTTTCAAATTTTTCGGAGTCGAATTTACCGCGCGGACGCGGCACCGGGCGCGCCTTCCTTCCGCACTATGTCTATCACGACTATCTCCGGCGGCGCGAGCAGCCGAACCGGCGGGCCGACGTAGCCCGCGCCGTTGCTGGTGTAGAGCAGGCTGCCGCGCTTGAGCTTTTTCAAGCCGCGCGAATGTCCGCGCACGAAGAGGCGCGACGAAAACATCGGGAAGACCTGCCCGCCGTGCGTGTGGCCCGAAAGCTGCAGGTCGAAGAAGCCCTCCGTGCCGATTTCGACGACGGGGCGGTGGCGCAGCAGCAGGATGAATTTGTCGCGGAAGCGGCTCTTCGTGTTCACGATGAGCGTCTCGGAGCGCGTCAGCCCCCATTTGTCCTCCGCGAGATGGTCGCCGTCGTCGACGCCCTCGACGACGATGCCGCCCGCCTCGGCCGCCTCGCCGCGCAGCACCGTCATGCCCGACATGCGCATGAATTTCAGAGATTCTTCTATATCGTCGTAAAAATCATGATTGCCCGTGACGGCGAAAACGCCGTACTTCGGCTTCAAGCGGCGGAACATCGCCGTCTCGCGCCTGCGCCCCTCGAGGCTGCCGTCCGTCACGTCGCCCGTGACAACTACCATGTCCGGCTTCGCCTCGCGCACGCGGCGCAGCACGCGCGCGAGCAGGAAAGCGCCCGACGACGGGCCGAGGTGCAGGTCGGTGAGCTGGACTATGCGGAGCTTATCAACCTCAGGCGGAAGCTTGTCCGTCTCGATTGTTATAAAAGTCAGCCCAGGATGCAGCGCGCTGTAGACGCCCGCCGCGACGACGCAGAAGGCGGCGGCGAACGAGGCCGCGAGCGCCCGCGCCGCGCCCGTCCCGCCAGTCAGCCCGAGGCCGAGAAGGCCGTCCGCCGCGGTCAAAATCATCAATATCGCGAAGGTCCACATGACGAAGACGAGCCACAGCCCGCCCGTCCAGTCTGCGAAGAGGCGCAGCTTCGGCCTGCGCGCGAGCAGATTCGTGCGCCGCGCCGCAAACGTCATAGCTGCCGCCGCGGCGCAGAGCGCTACCCACAGCGCGCCCGCCGCGGCGTGGAAATAGCTCTCCTCGAATATCTTTATATAGATGTATATGACTACGGCGGAGAGCAGCGCCGCGCAGAGCCCCCAGAAGGCCCCACGCTCGGAGAAACGTTTTTCGTAAACTCTGTCCGTCATGCTATATCTGCGCCGAGTAGAGGCGGCCGAAGGACTCAAGCACCTTCTGCCACACGGGGCGCTCCTCCCATTCCGATATGGTCAGCTCGCGGCAGTCCTCCATGTCGCGCTCGTACTGCTCCGCGAAGGCCGCCGTGATCTTTCTGTCGTAGATGAAAAGCTGGTTCTCGAAATTTATGTCGAGGCTGCGCACGTCCATGTTGCAGGTGCCGACCGAGGCGCAGCAGCAGTCGGTGAGCACGGACTTCGTGTGGATGAAGCCCTTTTGATACATAAAGACGCGCACGCCCGAGCGCAGCAGCGGCTCGATGTAGCTGCGGCTGCCCCAGAAGGAGAGGAAATGGTCCTTCTTCTCGGGAATCATAACGCGCACGTCCACGCCCGAAAGCGACGAGGCTATCATCGCGTTCATCAGCTCCGGCCCCGGCACGAGGTAGGGCGACGTTATCCACGCCCGCTCCCGAGCGCGCGAAATCATGCCGTAATAGCCCTTCGCGATGGAATGCCAGACGCTGTCCACGCCGCTCGCGACGACCTGCACCGGCAGGACCGGCAGAGCGCCGCGGCCCTCCGCGCCGCCGTCGTAGAAATCGCGCTCGCATTCGCAGCCCTCGCGCGGCTCCTCGCCCGAGCTGACGCACCAGTCGTTAAGGAAAATTTTATGCAGCTCCGGCACTGCCTCGCCTTCGAGCCGCACAAAGGTGTCGCGCCAGAAGCCGAGCGGTCCCTTGCCCTCGTACTCAGTGCCGAGGTTGAGCCCGCCCGTGAAGCCGACCGCGCCGTCGATTACGACGATTTTGCGATGGTTGCGGAAATTCATCTGGCGGCGGAATATAGGCAGGGCGACAGGCATGAAGGAGCGGCAGTCGATGCCCGCATCCTCCAAATCTTTGACGAACGAGCGCTTGAGGCTCCAGCTCCCGACCGCGTCGTAGAGCAGCCGCACCTTGACGCCGCGGCCCGCCGCCTCTTTCAGCAGCGCGCCGATGCGCGCGCCGAGCTCGTCGCTGCGCACGATGAAAAATTCCATGTGGATATAATTCTTCGCCTCGCGCAAAGCCTTCTCAATCGCGGGGAAGGTCTCGTCGCCGTTGATAAGTATCTCGACGCGGTTGCGCATCAGCAGCTCCGCGCCGCTGCACGCGTGAAGCATGCGCCCTATCAGAAACTGCTCCTCCACGTCCTTCGGGAAAGGCGTGTCGTCGAAGCCGTATCTCTTGGACGGGCGGAAGAGCCTCCGCTTGCGCAGGCTGCGGAAGTCGGGCCCTATGACGAGATAGAGGACCACGCCGAATACCGGCAGAAAGATAAGCGCGAGCATCCAGAGTATTGTGCGGTCCGGGTTCTGCCCCTCCATGAAAATCACGAACGCTATGACCGCCGCGTAAATTATCGTGATGTGCCAGGCGTAGTCCTTCAGCGTACGGAACAGACCGTCGACCGTGTGCGTGAAATGGCGCGTGACGCCGAGCCCCTCTTCGGTAAAGACGAAAAATTTATCGCACCATTCGAATATCGTCGGCATGAGGCCGGCGAGGAAAGCGACAAACAGCGCGAGAAGAATCCAACGTCCGATCTTGTGCATAAAGCCGCCGCCCTTCGTTTCACAGGATGAGAGCGCACGCGCGCCCTAGGCTATTATATTCCAAACGCGCGCGCCGCGCGACGGAGGCGCAGCCGCGCGTATAATGGAAACTGCTTTCCGCTTTTTTCGCCGCGCAATGGTATAATCGTTGCTATATCAAAGCAGGGCTTAAACCCGAACGGTTTTGTTTTTTCATTTTTCGCAGCCCGCGCCAGAGGTGAGTTCGTTGTCCGTACCGTCAAAAATCACAGCGCTTATATGCGCGGCGCTCATAGCCGTGCTCGCGCCCTCCGCGTCCTTCGCGGCGCGCTACCCCGCCCGCAGCCCCGAGACGCGCGACCATTTCATGAGCTGGGGCTTCCCGCACAAGGACGGCGTCGTGCTCGTCCTCTGCGGCGGAGGCATGAAGGGGCTCGCGCACATCGGCGTCTTCGAGGTGCTCGAACGCGAAAACATCCCCATAGCCGCCGTCATAGGCACCAGCATGGGCGCGATAATGGGCGGCCTCTACAGTGCGGGCTACACCCCCGCAGAAATGCGCGAGCTGCTCGAAAAGGTCGACCTCATGGAGATAATGTCCGGCCGCGCCGTAATGGAAGGCGACAAGGGAGCCTTCAACAGAGCGCCCGCGCCGAACGACGCGCTCTTCTCCGTCACGGTCAACAGCGACAACCAGACGCAGGGACGGCGCGCCGCGCTCAACGCGAAAAACCTCTACGCCTTTCTCAGCGAGCTGACCGCCGACGTCACCGTCACCGACTTCGACTACCTCAGATACCCCTTCGCTGCCGTAGCGACGAACCTGCTCAACGGCGACACCGTCGTGCTGCGCAACGGAAACCTCGCCTCCGCGCTGCGCGCCTCCATGTCGATACCGATAGTCTTCGACCCGTGGCCGATGGACGACATGCTGCTCGTCGACGGCGGCCTCAAGGCCAACCTCCCCGTGCTCGAAGCGAAGAAAATATTTCCCGGCCACCCGATAGTCGCCGTCAACCTCTCGCCCGAGGACATAACGAAAAAAGACAGCGAGATGCGCTCGATGTTCGACGTGGCGGGCCAGACGCTCGACATACTCATGATCCAGCAGATACGCGACAACGCCGCTGCGGCGGACCTGGTAATCACGCCCAACGTGAAGAAATTCAGCACCTTCGAGGCCGGCGGCTACGACCGCATAATCGACGAGGGAACGAAGGCCGCCGAGGAAAAAGTCGAAGCGCTCCACAAGCTCGTGAAAGAAAAGTGCGGTGTATGGGACCACGAGCTCGAGCTGCGCCGCCCGCCGCATCCGCCGACCGTCGCAGAAGTGCGCTTCGAGGGCGTGCCGCAGGGCATAGCGGACAGGCTTTATAAAAAATACTCGGAATGGATAGACGAGCCGCTCGACATGCAGGCCGTCTCCGACGCAGTCTCCGAAATGTCGAAATACGACGACGTCCGCTCCGTCGACGGATACACGGAGCGTATCTCGCGCGGCACGGTCGCAGTCGTCTTCCGCATAGAGCGCCCAGCGAAATACGAAATAGGCTTCGACGGCTACGCGAGCAACCTCAACGCGAACCGCTGGTTCTCCGTCAGCGGCACGGCGCGCGACACCTTCATGGACGGCGACACGGCCGCGGCTGAGCTGCGCCTCGGCACCACATGGGGCGGAATGCTGCGCTACTTCACGCCCGTCAGCGTCAACCGCGACCAGTGGGGGCTGACGCTCGCGGCGCGGCGCGAGAAATACGAGCCCTTCGCCTTCGGCGGAGAGACGGAGCTCGAAAGATACGTCGCGAAGCTCGCGTGGTACAAGACGATAACGGACCGCATGAGAGTCGGCGTAGGCTACGCGGGCGAGATGATAACCTCCTACGCGCCCGACGACGACGGCGAGCACGGCCCGTACCTCTCCTTCACCTTCAACAACCTCGACGACCCGATACTGCCGACGCGCGGCTTCGAAGTCGCGAGCGACGTGTGGTTCCCCTTCGGGCGCGAAGTCGTCTCGAGCACGCGCTTCACAAGCTACATCCCGATAATGAAGGACAATAAGGTAATCTTCGGCGGCGGCTTCAAAACCGGCGACGGCGACTCGCTCTCATACGCCGCGATGCTCGGCATACACAACGAGCTCTACAGCCTCGGCCAGCACCCGCTCGTAGGCGACCAGGCCTACTGGCTGCACCTCGGCATCGAGCGCGTCTTCAACCGCTCGTGGTGGGGCGGCGTCAACATCGAGTTCTTCGGCAACTACGGCCGAGTGATGGGCGGAATGCACGACGAGCAGAGCCGCTGGGAAGCCGGCGTCGCCTTCTCCGTCCCGACCAACAACTTCAACTCGAAGCTCATCTTCGTCTACGACCAGGAGGGCGGCTTCACCGTCGGCTACTCCGTCGGCCTCCCAAGATTCTGGGACGGCCCGCTGCCGTAAGGCGCGCGGCATAAAGATACGAAAAATCCCCGCCCTCTCGGACGGGGATTTTTATATGCCCACAATGCGCTGCCGACAAAATTTCTATATCAGCTTCCGCGGCCGGCCTACAGGTTTTTTCTTTTCTCCGGTGAGGATTTCGCCGGCGAAGATGGCGGCTTGTTCGTAGCAGGGGGCGAGCATTTGGCGGAAGGGGTGTTCGCCTCGCCAGAAGGGGAAGTCGTTCATTACGTCGAGGGCGGCGGCGCGGCGCGTGCGGTCGGCTTCGGGCTGTTCGAAGGTGAAGTCGCCCGCAGCGAACCAGTTTTCGCCGGGCTGCGGCGGCTCTTCTGAGACGGCGGCGCTTTCGTCCTCTTCGGGCGTTTCCGCGCCGCCCGTGACGCTTTCGGGTTCCTCGCCGGCTTCCGCGCTCCACGGCTCGGCGTCGTCCTCGTCGATGGGCAGCGGACCGTCGTCGCGCGGGCTTTCGAGCGTGAGCAGGTTTATCAGCGATTCTTTGTCGAGGCCGCGCAGCCTGAGCAGGATGAAGGGGTCGTCCTCGAGCTCTTCGCCGAGGAGCAGCAGCACGGCGATGATGTGCTTGCAGGGCGTCGCGTCGTCGGGGCAGGAGCATTTGAAGCGGCGCAGCGCGTTTTTGTTGAGGAAGAGCGGCGTGCCGGATTCCTTGAATATCTGTTCTATCTCGTCGGGCATTTCGCCCGCGAGCAGCTGCGCGGTGAAGGCGGCGCGCTCGCGGAAGCGGAAGAGTATCAGCTCGCGCGCGTCGGGCGTCACGGTCTCGAAGCCCAGACGTATCTGGTAGGGCGTTTTGCGCGTGCCCTGCACGAAGGCGGTGACGAGGCCGGGCTCTATGGAGATGCTGACGACCTGTCCGCGCCGCGCGTAGCTTTTGCCGCGCGATATGCGCGCAGCGTCGATGCACTGTTCTATGACGGTGACCCAGCGGCGCGACCACCAGTTCGTGCCGTATGCGTGTCCGCGCGCGGTGCGCGACTTTATGCCGCAGCGCGTTTCGCGCGGTTTTTTGTAGCGGTAAAATTTTTCTTCGCGTTCGAACTGCGTCATATGCTTTCCACCGCCTCTTTTTCGAGCGAGAAGAGCTCGTAAAGGTCGCTGTCGCTCATTTCGGTGAGCCAGCTTTCGCCGGTGCCGACGAGCATCGAGGCGAGCTCTTTTTTGGATTCTATCAGCGATTCTATCTTTTCTTCGAGCGTGCCGCGGCAGCAGAAGTAGTGCACCTGCACGTTGCTGCGCTGGCCTATTCTGTACGCGCGGTCGACGGCCTGCTGCTCGACGGCGGGGTTCCACCAGCGGTCGAACATGACGACGTGGTTCGCGCGCGTGAGGTTCAGCCCCGTGCCGCCCGCTTTGAGCGAGAGTATGAAGAAGGGCGGCGCGTTCTCGTCCTCCTGGAAGCGGCGCACCATTTCGTCGCGCTTCTCGCGCGGCACGCCGCCGTGCAGGAAGAGCGCCTCGCGGCCGAACATCTCCTGGAGGAATTTTTTGAGTATCGCGCCCATCTCGGCGTATTGCGTGAAGATGAGCGCGCGGTCGCCCGCGGCGAGCATTTCTTCGGCGATTTCGGCGAGGCGCGCCATTTTCCCTGAGCGGTTTTTGTAGTCGGATTTGTCCTTGACGTAGAGCAGCGGGTGGTCGCATATCTGCTTGAGCGCCGTTATCGCGCCGAGGACGACGCCCTTGCGCTTGATGCCCTCCGCGCCTTCGAGCTCCTGCGCGAGCGCGGTAGTGACGGCGCTGTAGAGGCTCGCCTGCTCGCGGCTCAGCGTGCAGAATTCTTTCGTCTCGATTTTTTCCGGAAGGTCGTCGATTATTTCCTTGTCCGTTTTGAGGCGGCGCAGGATGAAGGGCGCGGTCATGCGGCGCACGCGGTCCATCGCCTTTTTCTCGCCGGCCTGCACGGGGCGCAGGATTTCGCGCGCGAAGCGGGCGCGGTTCGGCATGAGGCCGGGCATGAGGAATTCCATCAGAGACCACATGTCGCCGACGTGGTTCTCGACCGGCGTGCCGGTCAGCGCGATGTGCCAGTCCGCCTTGAGCGAGCGCGCGGCGCGCGACTGGTAGGTGTCGGGGTTCTTTATGTTCTGGGCTTCGTCGAGTATGACGCCGGCCCATTCTATCTTCGAGAAGAGCGCGCTGTCGCGGTGGAGCAGCGAGTATGACGATATGACGAGCGTCTCCTCGAGGCCGCCGTCCGTGAAGATGTTGCCGCGGCTGCGCTTTATTCCGTGGTGTATGAGCGTTTTCGTGCCGGGCGTGAATTTCTCCGTCTCGCGCCGCCAGTTTTCCATTACGGAGGTCGGGCAGATGAGCAGTATCGGCCGCTTTTCGCCGCGCACGCGCAGATTTTTGATGAGCGCGAGCGTCTGCACCGTCTTGCCGAGGCCCATGTCGTCGGCGAGGCACGCGCCCATGCCGAGGCGTATGAGGCGCACGAGCCACGCGAGCCCCTTCGCCTGATAGGGGCGCAGCCGTCCGCAGAAGCCCTCGGGCGCGTCCATCTCCTCGAGCGGCGCGGAGCCCGAGAGCAGCGCGCGCACTGAGTCTATCCACGGAGAGCCCGTGACGGCGGAGAGCGGCGCGTCGTTGTAGTCCTGCCGCAGCGATGAGAGCAGCGCTTCGCGGCGCTCTATCTTCTGAGGCATTTTCCTGAGGGCCGCGGTTATCTTCTCCACTTCGTCGCGGTAGATGATGACCCAGCGCCCGCGCAGATTCGTCAGCGGCGTCTTGAGCTCGGCGAGCGTCGCGAGCTCCTCCTGCGTCAGTATGTCTCCGCCGAGCGCGACGGACCAGTCGACGTCGAGCATGTCGTCGAGGCTCATCTGCCCGCCGGGGACGAATGCGTTCGCGTCGCGCAGCTCGGCGCGCACCGAGAGGCGCGGGCGGTCGGAGAGCTGCCCCCACGCCGAGGGGAGCTGCACCTGAATGCCCTGGTCTATTATCGAGGTCACGTGATTCTGTAAAAAGTCGAAAAGATCGTCCGCGTCGAGCCTGCACTCGCAGGGGAAGGGCGTTTCGAGGCTCTCGGCTATCACCGGTATGTGCGAGGCGAGGTGCCCCAATATCTGGAGCATGTAGCGGCGCGGGTTTGTGTGCGTATGGTCGAACCACGCGCGCTCCGCGTCGCCGGGGCTCCACACGCGCTCGGCGGGGATTATCAGCGAGGGGTCCTGCGTCGATTGAAGATGCCACGAGAGCCGCCAGACGTTTTCGTCGGTCGAGGGCTCCTCTATGCGCATGAAGAGACGCCACGGCTGCGCGGTGACGGCCTTGAGAGAGTCGGCCCAGTCGCGTATCTGCGGATAGAGCGCCGCCATCTCGTCGTGCCACTGCAGCAGCGGGGCGCGCTTCCATATCAGCGAGCGTATCCAGATTTCGTGCGGGTTGCCCGAGTTTATGCGCCGCCCCATCTCGGATGCGCCGTGCTGCGATGCGCGTATCATCGAGTCGATGAGCCCCTCGAGTATCAGCATCGCGTTCTCGCGCTTGCGGCGCGGCGTCTCCTGCGGCTCGTCGAGGAATACGCCGCAGAGGACGGGCGGCATAGCCTTCGCGAAGGCCGAGAATTCGTCCTGATATTTCGCGAGTATGACGGGCCGCCACTGCGAGGCGTAGGTCTCAAGGAACGGCTCCATGTCGGGGATGTAGGTCCCGCGCTGCACGAGCGCCGCCGCGTACTCGAGCGCGCGGCAGAGGTATTTGAAATCGTCGGCGAGGATTATTCCGGGGGCCGGTATCCTTTCGCCGCACTCGCGCATCATGCGCAGCATCGCGGCGAACTCCGCGAACTCGACCGGAAGCGCGGGGACGCGGAAAATTTCGAGCTTCGCCTCGCCCGCGGACTGCGGCGCGTCGCCGAGTATGCCGTCCGACGGCGCGGGGACGCCGTCCCTCGCGGGGAGCAATATGTATATGTGCGTCGCGAGCTCGTTGGTCTTACGCGCGTTCCGCACGCCCGTCTCCTTGAGCGCGGCGCGCAGCTCCGCGGGCTTCGCGCCCCACGGCAGCGCCGCGTATCCGTCCTCGCCGGGCTTCGGACGGCGCAGCCTGTCGAAGGAGACCTCGCCCCAGAGATATATTGAATTCTGTTCGTACGCCAAATGTAGAATCAGCATCTGAAACCTCGCTGCATAAAAAAGGCGGACGGCTCTTCCGCGCCGCGCGCCTTCGTTATTTACCTATTCAAAACAGCTCCCGCCGATGAACTCTCTGATGATAGAGAGGTTCGGCACGTCGTCCGACGGAATGACGGGGACGAAATGAAGCATCGCGAGGAGCCTCTGCGCCTCGCCGTATACGGGAGAATCCTCCGGCACAGTCTTCAGCAGCGGGACGACGTAGCCCTTGAGCACTGGAATCTCGTAGGCGAGCGCGGTGTTGAATATCGCGTCAGCGTTGTCCTGATACGGGAAGATGTGGCGGAACGAGCCGCGCACGACGGAGGGCCACTGTTTGAGCGTCGCCTCGGCGGAATGTCCGCGCGTCCGCGCGTCGCGCACGAGGCGGCGGATGAGCCGCGTGTCCGTCGTGCCGAGCCTGTTGTGGAAATCTATGTTCGTGCCCGTCAGCGGGCAGATGAAAATTTTATATTTTTTATCCGCGGAGACGCTCTGCGTGAGCCTGCTGTTGAGGCCGTGGATACCCTCGATGACGAGCAGCTCGTTCGGCGCGAGGCGCATCTTCCGCCCCTTCGTGCGCTTGCCGGTGAGGAAGTCGAACTTCGGAACGTCCACCTCTTCGCCCGCAAGCAGAGCGGAAATCTGCTCGTTGACGAGCTCGAGGTCGAGCGCCTCGAGCGCCTCAAAGTCCGGCCTGCCGTCGTGGTCGAGCGGCGTGCGCTCGCGGTCTACGAAATAGTTGTCGAGCTCGAGCGTCCTCGAGCGTATGCCGGAGGCGAGAAGCTGAACGCGCAGCCTGCGCGACGACGTCGTCTTGCCGGAGCTCGACGGCCCCGCGAGGCAGAGCAGCCGCACCTCGGGCCGCGCCTCTATCTCCTCGGCGATGTGGCTCAGCATCTTCGTGTGCAGAGCCTCGCAGAGCATGATGAGGTCGCGCGAGCCGCCATCCGTTACGATTTTATGAATTCCCGCGCAGGTGCTGACGTCGAGATTTTTCAGCCACGCGGTGTGCTCCTGTATGAGCCTGAAAAGCTTCGGCGATTCGGAAAAGGGCATAGTCTTGCATGGGTCGGAGAGCGTCGGGCCGGAGATGAAAAGGCCGCCGCGATACGGATGCAGCTCGAAGGTCGGCGTGAGCGAGGCGCGGTCCGCGAGCGCGCCGCCGAAAAAGTCGTAGACGCCGCCGCATCTGTAGAGAATCACGGGGTCCGTCCCCGCGTAGCGCAGCAGCTCCTCCTTGTCGCTGTAGCCGAGCGCCGACATCATCGCGCGCGCCACATCTATCGGGTAGACCTCGCGCCGGATAGGCTCGTCCTCCGCTATCATGCGGCGCATCTCGGCGCGCAGCGCGGCGCAGTCCTCTTCGCTCAGCTCGCGCTCCGGCGACTCGTAGAAATACGAGTAGAGCATCGACTGCGTGAGGTGCAGCCGGACGCCGAGCACGCGCGTCGCCGCGGCGGTGAGCAGGAAGGCCAGCGTGCGCGTGTAGACCTCTATGCCCTCTATGCTGTCCGTGGTTATGAATTCTATGTAGGAGTCCATCACGAGCTCCCAGGAGAGCGGGCGCTGCTCGCGGTTCACGCGGCAGGCCACGACCGCCTCCTTCTTCGGGAAGTTCGAGAGGGCGAGCGCCTCGCGGGCCGTAATGGTTTTGTCGCTGCTGAGCGTACAGGCGTCTTTTATTTTTATTTCAAAGCTCACGGCATTTCCTCCAATTGCCTGCGAAGTATCAGGCATCAGACTACATTTAAGCATTTTAGCACAACGCCGCGCGATTTGCACAAAAAAGAGGCGGCTCACAACGAGCCGCCCGTGCGTTTTTATGATTTCGGTGAAACTAGCCCTCGATCGTCAGCTTTTCGATGACGACCTTCTTGAGCGGACGGTCCATCGAGTCCGTCGGAAGCTTGCCTATCTTCTCGACGACCTCCATGCCTTCCTTCACCTGCCCGAATATCGCGTGCTTGCCGTCGAGCCACGGCGTCGGCACGAGCGTTATAAAGAACTGCGAGCCGCCGGTGTCCGGCCCCGCGTTCGCCATCGAGAGCACGCCGGGCTTGTCGTGACGCAGCCCCTTGCCGAACTCGTCCTTGATGACGTAGCCCGGGCCGCCGGTGCCGTTGCCCTTCGGGCAGCCTCCCTGGATCATGAACTCGTCGATGACGCGGTGGAAGGTGAGCCCGTCGTAGAAGCCCTTATCCGCGAGGTCGGTGAAGTTCTTGACCGTGTTCGGCGCGAGGTCGTTGTAAAGCTCGATCTTGAACGTGCCGTAGTTCGTCTCAAACACCGCGGTCTGTCTCGCGGCCTCGGCGGCCTCCGCCGGCTTCGCCGCGAAGGGGGCGAGCGCCGCCGCCGCGACCATTGCGCTGAGAGCAAGAATTTTCATCATGGTAGTCCTCCGTTTCGTCATGTTGATCAGCTCCTGCATTTTATCATATAAATCTGATGTTGACCCGGCATTCCTTGAGGAAGCCCGTGGGCAGGTAGGACATCTTCGCGGCGCGAAGCCCTTCGTCGTTCATGTCCTCCTCGCGGTTCACTATTTCGAGCTCCGGGTGCTCCGCGACCATGTGCGAGAGGAATTCCTTGTTGATGACCTGATAGGCCGCGCCGTATTCGAGGCTCGCCTTCTCGTAGTGGACGACGAGCATGTTGCCCGCGAGCTCGCCGACGGTGTAGGCTTCGATTTTTTTGCCGACGCGTATCGCGCCGCCGCAGAGGTTCGGGATGTCGTGCCAGTGATGCAGGATGCGGTGAATCGCGTGGTCCTCCTCGACGAGCCCCTCGCTCTGCCCGCAGTTGTTTATCTGGCACCACGACTGCTGGAATTCGATGATTTCGTCGAGAATCGCGTCCGTCAGCGGCTCGTAGACGTAGTCGTAATTCTTGCGGAACTGGTTCACGCGGTTGCGCTTCTTCATGTATTTGTTCCCGGCGAGCGTCGCGAGCGCGTGGATGTCGTAGAGGTACTCCCACGTGCCGCGGTCGTCCGTCGTCTCGACCTTGGCGCAGCCTTCGAGCTCGCGCGTCCATATCGCTGCGAGCGTCTCGGGCACGAGGTCTATCTCGATCTCGTCTCCGTAGTGCGCGCGCAGAATCCGCGGCCAGTCGTCGCGCTCCCAGCGGCCGACCGGCGCGAGGTCGTTGAGCCCCTCCTTGCGCTGGTGCAGCCAGTAGAGGTCGTTCTCCTCGTCGTAGGCTATCTTCGTCCCGTAGTCGGGGCCGAGGCTCCAGATTATCGGGAAACAGTAGTCGGACGTGCGCTGGGCGCACATGTTCCAATGCTCCAGGTAGTGCGGCGCTTCGTCTAACGTAATATCGTGAAATTCGAGATTCACACAAATTACCTCCGGCTCATTCGTTAGCATTAAGATTTTACTCCATTTATAGAAAGCGTCATAGCCAAAAAATATATAATTTCTGCTACAATCTGCGGAGGAAAGGAAGAGGGCCGCGATTCCCGGAATATTTGCGCGGCGGCCCGAAATTGCTGACGATGCCGTTGAACGATGACGAAGATATAAAATGTCCGGAGATAGTGCCGGAGGAGCAGAAGGGGCTGACCGAGGCGGAGCGGAGCTGGAGCGCGCAGAAGCCGCAGCGCCCGCGCGTGCCGAGGAAGGTTTTTATCGCGGCGGCGCTGCTGCTGCTCGCCGCCTTCGCGGGCGGCGGCTGGTGGTACTACCGCACGAACGTGCTGCCCGAGGAATATTACATGCGCGCGACGCAGCTCTTCAAAGCCGAGGACTTCGCGGGCGCGGAGGAGCTTTTCGATAAAATCAAGAAGCTGCGCCCCGAGCGGCGCGACCTGTTCTACTACAAGGCCTACTGCCGCGAGCAGCAGGGCGACAAGGCCGGCGCAGTCAAATATTACGAAGAACACCTCAAAAGCGAGCCCGAGGACGTTAAGGCCATGGTGCGCCTCGGCTGGCTCTACCTCGACCGAAAGGACTACAACGCGGCGCTGAAATGGTTCCGCGAGGCGGCGAGGCAGGAGAAGAAGGACGCCGCGCTCTGGCGGCTGACCGCCGAGGCCGCCGAGAAAGCCGGCGACAAGGCCGAAGCCTCCGCCGCGTGGCTCGAAGCTGCGGAAACGGGCGAAAGCGCGGAGGACGTCATGGCCTGCGGCAAAGCGCTGCTGCGCATAGGCGACTACCGCGCCGCGATGACCGCCTACGAACTCGCGGCGAAGGCCGCGCCTGACGACAAAGCTCCGCTTCACGGCCTCGCCGCAGCGAAAGCGATGCTCGGCCTGCCGACGAACCCGCGGCTCGTAATCGCGCCCGGCGAAGCGCTCGGCGCGGTGAAGCTCGGCGCGACGAAGGCCGAGGCCAAGGCCGCAATGGACGGACGCTCGCCCGACGCGAAGGAATTCGGCACCGTCGGCGGAAACTCGATGATCGCCGACCGCCCCGTAGAGATATGGCGCTACGACGGCTCGCGCGCGATGCGCATAATCTTCATAGACGGCGAGGTCCACGAGATAGAGACCGCCTCTCCGCTCTACAAAACCGAAGACGGCCTCGGCCTGTCGAACTTCCTGCTCGCGAAGAACGAGGGCAAGCTCAAATGGAAGCGCGACACGCGCGCCAGCGTCCTCGTCTGCCTCGCGAAGGGCGGCGGGCTGACCTTCTACGCCTACGGCCTCGCCCCCGACGGCGCTTCCGCTGAAGAGACGAAGTTGCGCGTCCACCGCGGCGACGTCAGCATCGACGGCATAAACGGCTTCTCGCTCATGACCTTCGGCTCCGCCGGCTAAATTCGGCGGAATGGCGACGCCGCACGAAATCCTAAAAAAAGTATTCGGCTACGACAGCTTCCGCAAAGGCCAGCTTGAGCTCATCGAGGCGATAGCCTCGGGCCGCGACGCTATCGGCGTCATGCCGACCGGCGCGGGCAAGTCGCTCTGCTACCAGATACCGGCGATAATGGCGGGCGGCCTCTCCGTCGTCGTATCTCCGCTCATATCGCTGATGAAGGACCAGGTCGACGCGCTGCGCGAGAACGGCGTCAGCGCCGCGACGATAAACAGCGCGATGGACTGGGAGGAGGCCGCCGAGGTATTCCGCGCCGCGAGAAACGGAAAAATCCGCCTGCTCTACGTCGCGCCGGAGCGGCTCGAAGGCGGCTTCGGCGACTTCCTGCGCGAGGCCGCGCCGAAGCTCGTAATCGTCGACGAGGCGCACTGCGTCTCCCACTGGGGCCACGACTTCCGCCCCTCGTACCTCAACATCGCGCCCGTCATGGAAAGCCTGCCCGTGCGCCCGCCCGTCGCCGCCTTCACCGCGACCGCCACGCCCGAGGTGCGCGCGGACATAATAGAACAGCTCGGGCTGCGCGATCCCTTCTCGCTCACAACAGGCTTCGACCGCGAAAACCTCTTCTTCCACGTCGAGCGCCCCGACGACAAAAACGCCGCGATGATGCGCTACGTCGGCCAGTTCCCGCACGCCTCGGGGATAATCTACTGCTCCACGCGCAAGACCGTCGAAGAGGTCTGCGAGCGGCTGTGCAAAAAAGGCGTCAAGGCCGTGCGCTACCACGCGGGCTTGTCGGACGCGGAGCGCGCGCGCAATCAGGAGGAATTCATACACGACCGCGCGCCCGTCATGGTCGCGACCAACGCCTTCGGCATGGGCATAGACAAGTCCAACGTCCGCTACGTCCTGCACTACAACATGCCGCAGAACCTCGACGCCTACTATCAGGAGGCGGGGCGCGCGGGCCGCGACGGGCTGCCCTCCGACTGCCTGCTCTTCTACGGCGCGCGCGACGTAGTCACCGCGAAATTCTTCATCTCGCAGAGCCCGGAGGATACGCGCGCCGCGGCGAACAAAAAGCTGCGCGCGATGATAGACTACTGCCACACCTCCGGCTGCCTGCGCGCCTTTATACTAAACTACTTCGGCGAGACCGGCGTGCCCGAGAAATGCGCCGCCTGCGGCAACTGCACCGAAAACACCGAGCGCGCCGAAATCACGACCGAGGCGCTCAAAATACTATCCTGCGTCTACCGCATGTCCGAGGCGAGCGGCGGGAAACATTACGGAATCTCGATGCTCGTCGACGTGCTTCGCGGCTCGCAGCGCGCGGAGGTGCTCGCGCCCGGCTTCGACAAAATATCGACATACGGCCTGCTCAAAGATAGAAGCGCGCGCGAAGTGCGCGAAATGACCGACTTCCTCATCGCAGAGGGATATTTGCAGGTCGGCGGGGAATTTCCGACGCTTTCGTTTACGCCGCGCACTATGCCATTCTTCAAAAATCCGACGCCGCTCGTCATGCGCGTCAGCGAAAGCGACAAAGCGAAGGCCGAGCGCATAAAAAAGCGCACGCGCGAAATCTCCGCCTCGGCCTCCGAAGGCCTCTTCGAAGAGCTGCGCGTACTGCGCCGCGCGATAGCCGCGGAAAACGGCGTGCCGCCCTACGTCGTATTCTCAGACAAAACCCTCGCCGCAATCTGCGACGCGATGCCCGACGACGAAGACGACTTCCTCGAAATCCCCGGCGTCGGCGCGGCGAAGCTCGAACGCTACGGCGAAGCCTTCCTCTCCGTAGTCCGCGAATGGAAACGCCGCGCATAGCCCGCCGGATAAAACGACGAAAATTCCTCAAATCCAACGCCGCGCCCGAACGCCGCCGCACGCGCCGTGCCGCGCGCCGAAGGACGGCAGAACTTTGTCTTTTCCCGCGTTCAATATAAAATAGACGAACGACCGGCGCGCTCCGCAAACCGCGAAACGCCGCAAAAGGAGACGAACGAAATGACAGCCATAGAAGCGATCATGAAACGCAGAAGCGTCAGAAAATTCACCGGCGAGCCAGTAACGAAAGAGACCGTCATGCAGCTCATAGACGCGGCCGCCGCCGCGCCGAGCGCGATGAACCTCCGCCCCGTCCGCTTCATCCTCATGGACAAGCACGACATGGCGAAGCTCGCCGAAACGATAGACCAGAAGCAGCCCTTCGAGCAGGGGCAGTGGGCGATAGCCGTCTGCGCCGACACGCGCGGCTACACCGGCGGCACGGGCTGGCTCGAAGACGCATCCGCCGCGCTAGAAAACATCCTCATCGCCGCGACCGCCCTCGGCCTCGGCTCGCTCTGGTACGGCGTCTACCGCCGCGCCGCCAAAGAGCCCCAAGTCCGCGCCGCGCTCAACCTCCCCGAAGGCGCGGAATGCGCAGGCATAGCCGTAATAGGCCACGCCGCGGAGGAACATAAGGGACACGGACATGCCGACGCAAAGTTTGTGTTTGAGTCGGCGTGGAAGGAATAAATCCAGAAGCGTAATAAAACCGGCGCGGAGCTCCGAAACACGGGCTCCGCGTTTTTTGTTTGTCGTGCGCTTTGCTATAATTATCCCGTTACATGCGAAAAACATAAATTTGCCGTAACGGGGGTAATCTGATGCCTGTCCCGAAATATTACGAAATGCAGAGGCCTTTTCTCGAAGCGCTGAAAGACGGGAAACCGCACGCGATGAAAGACATCGTCGATTTCATAATCGGGTATTTTCACCTGAGTACAGGAGATATTGCGGAGATGCTGCCGAGCGGCAGACAGAGCGTCGTCCGCAACCGCGCAGGATGGGCCAGCACACATCTCAAAAAGGCAGGATTGGTTGAAAGCACGGCACGCGCGACTTTCAAAATTACTGAAAGAGGCGTGGAAACGCTGCGCAGCGGCCCTGAAGTCATCGACGACAAATATCTGATGCAGTTTAAAAGTTACCGCGAATTTATCAACGTTCCGACAGAAGAAGACTCCGCGAAGCCAGCCGAAAAGCCGCAGGATGAAGCAGACGCACAAGAAAACCGGACGCCTGACGAAATCCTCGAAACGACCTTCAACGAACTGCATTCTCAGCTTGCCGGCGACATCCTGCATGAAATAGCCAAACTGACGCCGACGGCCTTTGAACAGATGGCAGTAGACCTGCTTCACAAAATGGGCTACGGCGCGTTTGAAAACTCAGGGCGCGTTACCGCCACATCGCACGACGACGGCATAGACGGAATTATAATGGAAGACCGTCTCGGATTCAGCCTGATTTATATTCAGGCAAAGAAATGGGATGCCGACAGCACCGTCGGCCAGCCGGAATTGCAGAAATTCGTAGGCGCAATCGCTGGACGCGGCGGCAAAGGATTGTTCGTAACGACCGCGAAATTCTCGCAGAAAGCCGTCGAGTACGCGAACAATCAGCACATTATTTTAATCGACGGCGCAAAGCTCGCGCGGCTTATGATAGAACACAACTTCGGTGTGCGCGTGAAGCGGGTTTTTGAAATCAAAGACATCGACACGGACACGTTCAACGATTACAGCGACGATTAACTGTTTGTCCGAAGCTGTTCCATTAAGATTGCAATAAACGCACGCCGTGCATTTAATAAAAATAAAAAAAGCACGCGTGCGTTTTTTGTGCGTTTATTTGATATAGTATCGTTCACGTTTTCGATTCTGGACGTTAGTGAAGCTTTGCATCACGATTGCTAATTAAAATTCTTCTTAACTCTTTTATCCCCTTTTCCTATACGTCCCCCGTTCCGCTGCTTTGAAGTTATAAAGCGGCTTTGCGCTGTCGACTATTTCGACCGTCTCTGCGATCGCTTGTTTGATGCTCTCCGCCGGCTTATACGCCATAGGGCATTCGTCTATTGTTTCTGTGTTTACGGACGTTGTGTATATTCCGCGCATACTTTCCTTGAACTCGTCCATGTTCAGCTTCTCGCGTGCCGCACGGCGCGACATTATGCGGCCTGCGCCGTGCGGGGCGGAACAGTTCCAGTCGGGATTGCCCTTGCCTTTGCAGATAAGTATGCCGTCGCGCATGTTCATCGGGATGACCAGAGGTTCGTCTTTTGCGGCGGACACCGCGCCTTTGCGGAGAATCATGTTTTCCGTGTCGATATAGTTGTGTATCGTCTCTATCTTGCGGCCCAACCGCCAGCCCATTTTTTCGGCTATTTCGCGTATCATCGCCAGACGGTTCAACGCCGCGTATTTCTGTATGAGCGCCATGTCGTGCATGTAATCGTCGAAGCCGCTGCCGTCGGCCTTGTCAAGCCAGCAGAGCTCGTCGCTGACGGCTGATTTCCGCAGCGCCATGAGCTCGCTGACTTTGTCTCCTATAAGCGAGGGCGTCTCCTTATACATCTCTTTTAGTTTTTGGACTTCTTCGCGGAAATCTAAATTGTTCCGGCGCTGCCTGATTGCCAGTTTCTGGTAGTATTCCGCCGCGCCCGTCCCTAAGCTGCGGCTGCCGGAATGGACGGCGAGCCATATCCTGCCGTCTGACGCCCTGTCGCACTCTATGTAATGATTGCCGCCTCCGAGAGACCCGACCGACGCAATGGCCCGCTCGACGGATACCTTGTCCGCGCATTTCAGCGAGCGCAGGTCTGATTCTTCAAAGCCGTTAAGTCCCCAGAAGTCAGAGCCGGGTTTGCTTCCCGGGTGGTCTTTGCGCCAGAGCGTATCGCGAACGTCAAAACTGGACGGGATATAGGCGTAGATTATTTTATCCAGTTCTTCCAATTCGGTGTTTCCTATCTCCCCGCGCTCGTCTATTTCGCAGAAGGTGACGCCGCAGCCGATGTCTACGCCGACGAGGTTCGGCACCACCTTGGCATGCACCGTCATCGTCGTGCCGATGGTGCAGCCTTTGCCGCTGTGAACGTCGGGCATTATCGCGATATGCGAGCCTTCGGTAAACGGCGTGTCGAGCATCTGCTTTATTTGGGCTATCGCTTCGTCTTCTATGATGTCCGCATATACATCAGCCGTGCAGTATTTTCCTGTTATCTGCATTATGTCATCCCCTTCGCCTGCTTCTGTCTATATTTTATACGTCCTTTGATTTGTCCGCTTGTTTTCAGGAAAAAGCCCCTTCTTGTGCGGGAAGGGGCGTGTGTCTATAGCTAAGCGCCGGTACGGCAGCCGGTCGTCCCCTGCCTTTCCGGGAAGGCGTGCGACGATGCCCGGATTTAATTTATCTTGCGGCTTTTTGCTTGAGGCTTGAGGGGCTTGTGCCCGTGAATGAGTCTTGCCTCTTCAGTCTTGAGTCTTGATTTGAATTTTTCTCTGCGACATTCGGCTCAGTGGACCGTCATGTCTAACAGATTTCGTTGTCGTTCGCGACTTTTGTAAGTCGAGACCTGGATTTGGGGTTTACGCCGCGACTTGCTTATTTTCTAAGCTCAGGCGCGGCAGCCGGACGTCCCCGGCCTTTCCAGGAAGGCGTATGACGCGCCCCGGATTTAATTTGTCTTGCGGCTTTTCTCTTTAAGCTTGACGGGCCTGCGCCCGTTAATAAATCTTGCTTCTTGAGCCGTGAGTCTTTATGAACCGCTCCTGCCCGTGCGCCGGGCCCGATTGCCAGGCGCACAGGCAGGACTTATTAGACTTCGTAAACGGCCCTTGCGGGCCGCGGCCCCGGAATTTAGGGTTTACGCCGCAACGGCGCTTATTCTCATTCTGTTTTTTCCTTCGGAGTCAGCGTGTAGTCCTCCGGATCCATCAGTTTCGTCCGCGCGTTGAAGATTTCAAGCTCGGAGGTGATTTTTGTGACGAAGTCGTACCATTTGTCGTACCTCGCTTTCTTTTTGGCCTCGTCGTAGTAGAGGACCACGGAGACGCCGTCCTTGTCGTTGCCTCTGTTGTACTGCGCGAGAAGGGATTTTCCGTTGCCGTCGTTGAGGCACTCGTAGACGCAGCAGGACTGGTCTCTCGCGGGATTGGTCTCGGCCGCCGTCCTTCTGCCGCCGTAGGAGACGCTGCGTGCCTCGGACTTGATTGCGAGCAGCTCCGTAACGCTGTAGGTGAAGCCGTCTATTTCAATCTTGGAGACTGCGTTCGTGAAGGCTATGCAGCGCTTGAGCCATCTCTGGCGCACGATGAGGTCGAGCGTCGACTGGAGCAGCTTTTCAACTTCTTTCCTCTGCGCCTCCGCCGAGCCGAATTCCGGCGTGAAGTTGGAGATGCTCGACGCATATTTTGTGAGGTCTTCCTTCTGTTTTTCTATTCTTTTTGTGAGTATGGGGATTTCGTGGAGCGCGCTGATAATGTACATGTCTTCCGCTTTAGTCATGGTTTTTCCTCCTTGATTCTTTATCCGTGCTCGTGTAGGAGCTTCCGTTTTTAGTTCGTACAACATATGATTGAATAGCGCAGGCGACAATAAATCGAGCGTATTAGGTGCAAACTGTGAAAAATTATATAAGTAAAGCTTGAATTAGTGCGAGATGTATTATAATTAAAAATTCTGAAATGTCAATCGTGAGAACAAACTTTTTGCAAAATCACCTCTCAGTCGTCACTTTTCCCGTACCACAGAGATATGTCGTTAATCGCCAGGACGAGTTGGTCGTTGTAGTCGCGCGTGAAGGCGTACCGCGGCGGGAGGCTGTCGCTTTCTTCGCCGATGAGGGTTAAAAAGCGGCACTGGGCTCGCCTCGTGCCGAACCAGTTGACGGGCTCGAGGCGGAACACGTCTTTCGCGTGCGGGTCCGCTCCCGCATCGAGCAGAATTTTTATCGTCTCGAATTTTTTCTCGTCCGTCTCTTTTGTGTAGCAGGCGGCGCAGTGGAGCGGGGCTTTGTCGTCGAAGCCGCGCGCGTTCACGTCTGCGCCGAGGCGGATGAGCTCTTTCGCGGCCTCAGCGGAACCGCAGTTTGCGGCTATGTAGAGCGGCGTCCCTTTGCCGTCGAATTCCCTTCCGTCGACGGTGAACCCTGCGCGCAGGAGCGGGACGAACGCCGCTGGGCGGTTCTCAAGTGCCGCCGTGTGGATGAGCGCATAGCGATATTTGTCGAGATGATGCATGATGTCGCTGCCCTCCTCGATAGCGCGGTCGATGCGCGCGACGAGCTCTTCGTCTGTGCCGTTTTTAAGAAGCTCGTATATCTCGCTGTACGGCCTGCGCTCTTCTATCTGTCGTGCGCGTGCTCTTGCTGCCATTTCCCTTACCTGCTGTTTTCTTTTTCTGCTGCTCATGTAGTTTCCTCCTTTGATTTATGCCGGGCGGCGGAAGGCGGCGCCCTCCGCCGCCGCTTTTTACAGATAATATTTTGCTTCCCCGTCTATTGAATCTCTGACAAGGTCCCAGTCAGGGGTGAGTAGTGTCTCTTTGCAGCGGCGGTTGTCTATTTTTTCGCCGCCTTCGATGAATTCTGTTACAAAGAAGTCTATCAGCAGCTCTCCCAGATCTTTCCACGGGAGCGTCTTTTCCAGCACAAGGCAGTATTGGTCCGCATAGAGCTCCATGCTCCCGTAAACGGGGGGTGTGTATCTCTCTATCTCCGGCCTCACCTCGGGCCATATTTTTGAGTAAAGTATCTGGTAGAACGACATGTTTTCAAGGTTCTTCGGCGCGGGCTTTGCGCGGCCCGCGGCCTCCATTATGTTGAGCTCCCAGTAGTCCCCGTAGCCGAGGAGACGGGCCGTCATGTCCTGCATGACCTGCATGAGCTGAATGTTCGCCGTTTTTTCGGCGGAGTAGAGATGTGCATAGTAGTTGATGTATCTGTATTTTTTTGAGGGGAAGAGGATGTGGACGAAGTCCGTCAGCCCGCACATGGCGTAGATGTCGAGCGGCATGTCGGAGTACCATTCCGCCCTCTCCGACCAGCGCCGCATGCTGCGGTCATGCTTTGAGTCAAAGAATATCTTTTTTCTGCTGCTCATGTTTTTGTCCCAGATGGTCTTTGCTTTGCTCATGTTGTTTCCTCCTTGGCTTTCTCAAGTTTTTTCAGCATCGCCTCGGCCGTTTCGGTCGGGAGCGCGCCGGGGGGCAGACCTAACGCTTCGCAGCTTTTCCGCTCGTTTTCGAGCGCGCGAAGCCGTTCGGCCTCTCTCCTTTCTCCGCGCTCGCGCGCCGCCCGTTCGAGCTCCGCTTCGCTTTTTTCGTCGTAGTCCCTACGCCAGCGGCGCGATATCGCGCGGAAGTCCTCGCGCGGCTTTTTCTCGCGCGGCGCGGATTGCCCGGCGATGCTGCGTTTTTCGCGCTCGGCTTCGTCGATGAGCGCTTTCGCGGGCCGCCAGAGCTCGTGGAATTTTTCGGCGCTGCCCGCGACGTTTGCGCCGCAGAATATGCAGCGCGCCGCCCAGCGGTTCATGCCGGAGAGGGGGCTGCCGCCGGCGAAGTAGATGAGCGCCGTGCTCCCGCACTCGGGGCACTCGGCGTGCCATTGTCCCGTGCGCCAGAGGTAGAAGAGCATCCCGAGGCTCAGCGGGCCGCCGCCGACGTAGGCGAGCGAGAGGCCGGAGAAGAGCGGGTATATCCCGTATATTTCCGGCGTGTTGAATATTTCCGCGCGCCTGTCCCAGAACCAGCCGAAGCGGCTGAATAGGTAATCTCTGTCGCGCGTTCTGCGCGCCGCCGCGTTTTCATCGCCGCCGTCCGGTTCCCGCGGCGCGGGCGCGGCATGTCCGCCGAGGGTGAAGCTTTTGTTTCCTATCCGAGCGTATCCGTATTTCGGGTCGAAGGTCATGATTCCATCTCCTTTGTCAAATGTCCAGGTCCTCTTCGGGTATTGCTAAGCTGAGGAAGTCTATCGGATTTATCTTCACCGGCGCGGTTTTGAGCAGCTTTTTCAGTATTTTGCCCGCCGCGCCGTTCAGGTCGCCCGCGTCCCTGACTCTGTAGAAGTGCCTGAAGCTTGACGGGAGGACGCAGCGTATCTGCTCCTCGAAGGCTCCGCCGTCGCGTCCTCCGGTGCAGATGACGTGCAGGTTTTCCTTGAAGCCGTATTCGTAGTCGAAGAAGCCGTCCGTCATGAGCTTCGCGAGCGCCTCCATGTCGGCGGGCGACGCGGAGAGGCGTATCGGCGCGAAGGGGATGAGCAACGGGTCGACGAGCACCGTCTGTATGTTGTAGCGGCCGGCGTGGAGTAGGTGCGCGTAGAAGCCGCCGTAGCCGAAGCCGACTATTCTGACGGGCTCGCCCTCGGGTGCGGTTTTCTCGTACATGCTGAGGCGCGAGCGAAGCCTTTCGAATGTAGCGAGCGGGCTGTAGCGGCCGTACTCGAGGTCGGGGGAGTATATTTCTCCGCCGGCGTTCGCCCTGAGCCATTCGTAGTGGGCCCCGCGTCCGTTTCTGCCGATGTCGTGGATGCTGATTATCATTTTATCCTCTCCTTCTGAATTTTTTGCAAAGCGGTGCCGTTGCGCGCGCTCTCCGCGTTTTTCGGGCGCACGCGGCCTGCGGCGCGGCGCACGGGGCCGCGCGTTTTCGTCGTTTTTATTCGTCTGTCGCGTTGTTTCGGAAGGATGCGGGCGCGCGCTTCGACGCGGAGCGCCGCGCCCGCGGTTGAGGGAGTTTTATTCCTTTGCGTCGAAGAGGGATGCTATTTTATCTTTTATCTCCTGTTCCTTCATTTTTGCGGCGCGGAGCTCGTCCTCGGCTTCGCGGTACTGCTCGGATATTTCCATCATTTTGTCATGGTCCACGCGCGGCACACGCAGCTCCTTCAGCGCCGTCGCCGATATCGTCTTTATCGCCGTGCCGGTCGAGAGCATTACGAGCGTCTTTTTCGCGCGCGGGCTTTCGAGGTAGGCCTTGAGGTAGAAGGGGTCTATCCTTTCGCGCACGGGCCGTATTATGTAAAGGTTCGAGCTCGGCACGAGCTTTTCTGCGGCGCGCCCGCGTATTACTGCGCAGCGCGGAGTTTCGCCGACCTTCGACATAACTATGTCGCCCTCGCGCAGCAGGCAGTCCTCGTAGCGCGGCGGAAGGGCGGACAAGCCGCCGAGCTCGTCCGCGAGCAGGCCGTCGCTGATGTCCGCGTAGCTTATGACGCTGTAATTGCGCTCGCCGCCGCTGAGCTGCTCAAGCTCGCGCGAGCCCATCATCGCGCCGCGGATGACCGCCGCGACGTCCCCGAGGCGGACGCTCTCTCCCGGCTCGGCCTCTTCCTCCTGCATGTAGCGGCCCGGGAAGAACTGCCATTCCTTCGCCTCCATTTCGTCCGCGCCGACGCGCCTGACGCCGGGGCCTTCGCCGCCGAGCATCGCGAGGATTCTGTCTATCTGGCCCCTGTCGAGCCGTTTTCTGCGCCGCCCCTCCGCGGCCACCGCGCGCGCGTCCGCCATCGTGACCGTGCGGCTGCCGCGCTTCAGCACGAGAAGCGTCGGCTCCAGCCTCGAATATGAAGCTATGCCGCCGGGCAGCGAGACGACCGCCTCGACGAGCCCTTCCCGAACGAGGTGCTCGCGCACCGGAGCGTCGAAGCTGTTCCAGAGCGGCCCGCCGAGCATCACGCAGACCGCGCGGCCCCCCTCCTTCAGCATCGAGAGCGCCTTGAATACGTAGCACCAGCAGCCGGAGATGTGCCAAGCGCGGCGCAGCGACTTTATCCACGGCAGCTCGCCGTCGAGGAAGGCCATGCCGCTGCGGTCGTCGTCGAAACGCAGGCCGAAGGGCGGCTCGCAGTAGATTTTGTCAAATTTCTCCTCCGGCGCGTCGAACAGATTCCCCGCCGTCACGACGGCGTCCGCGCCCGCGACGGCGGAGAGCCGCCACTGCGCCGCCTCGGCAGCGCGCGCGTCGAGCTCCGTCCCGCGGTAGACCGCGCCGGGCCTGCGCCGCGCCGCGTGCGAAAGGAACGCGCCGCTTCCGCAGCAAAGGTCCGCGACGCGCTCGCCGTCGTTTATCCCCAGAATGCCGAAGGCGAGCTCGGAGAGCGTCTCGGAGGTCGCGTCTTCGTCTACGGAGAAAATCTCCGGCTGCGGCGACGTTATGAACTCCCGCGCCTCCTCCGCGCCGACGTTGTCGAGCACCTCCTGCGCGCCGCGCGCGCGCCTCACCATCATCTGAAACAGCTCTTTCTCACCGTACTGGTGCTTCATCTCTTTTAACGCGATTAGGTTCAGCATGCCATCCTCCCCGTGATTTATGTGATATTTTTTTATCCAACTTTCGACGAGCATAATTATAGCACGCAGAACGAATCTGTCAATGGTAAAAAAATATCTATTAAAAACACCACGCAAATCCTCCGCGGTGCCGCGCGGCGCAGAAGATAAAAATAAACGCAAGCGCCGACGCCGAAGGCGCGCGCAGCGCGAATGCCGCCGGCTTTACAGCGTGCGGAAGCAAACGCGCGGCCCGCGGCGCACGGTGCGAAGTGACGAGCGCGCGCCGCACTCCGCCGCATATTTCCGTGAGCGCGCCGCGCAGAGGGCGAAGCGCGGAATTTACGCGCTCGGCGCGAGGCCGCGGAGGGATACAAAAAACGGAGCCGCGTTCGTGCGGCTCCGCGCTTTGCGTGATTTTGCGGAAGGTTCGCTCGTTACGCGCCTTTGCGCAGCATCCAGGCTATTTTCGCGCTTTCTTCGAGCTCTTCGAGGGAGTAGAAGGCGTCCATGAGGTTTTTGCCGGGGACTACGGCTCCGTGCTGTTTGAGCAGGTAGCCGCCGCTCTTGTCGACGCACTGCTCAAAGGCGTCGAAGAGCGCCTGCGAGCCGGGCTGTTCGTAGGGGACCGCGCCGACGGTGCCGAGCTTCATTTTAAGGTAGGGCGTGTGGTGCGGGATCACGTCAGTCTCGTCGGGGGCGGGGACGAAGCTCCAGAGCACGGCGTATGTCCCGTGCGTGTGGATGACGGCCTGCGCCTCGGGGCGGTGGCGGTAGACGCAGAGGTGCAGCGGCCATTCCTTGCTCGGCTTGTTGTCGGAGAGGATTTTACCGTCCATGTCCATGACGGCGAACTGTTCCTCGGTGAGGCTGCCGAAGCAGCTGCCGCTCTTCGTGATGTACATTTTGCCGTCGTGCAGGAAGCTCATGTTCGCCGACGAGCCTGAGGTCTTGTTGCGGTCGAAGAGGCTCTTGCCTATCCATATTGCGTCGCGCAGTTTTTTCTGAAGTTCGTCCATCTTTATTCTTCCTTTCCGGTCATCTTGAGCGCGCGCTCGAAGAAGTCTTCCTGTCCGAAGTTTCCGGACTTGAGCACGAGGCGCACGTCGGGCACGCCGTACGGCGTCATGACGGGGACGCCCGGCGCGACGCTGCGCCCTATGTGGAAGGCCGAGAAGCCGAGGCCGCGCGTCACAGCGCCCGACGTTTCGCCGCCCGCGACGATGATGCGTTTGTATCCGGCCTCGAGCGCGCGCTTCGCGAGTTCGGCCATCGTGTTCTCGAGCAGCGAGGCGACGGCCTCCTGCCCGAAGGCCTGCGCCTCTTTCACGTTGTCGCTCGTGTCGGAGCTGTATATGAGCGTCGGCGTCTCTTCGTCCTCCGCGGCGAAGCGCCAGATGTTTTCGATGTCGTCCTCTCCGCGCAGCATCGCGACGGGGTTCACCTTGTAGGCGCGGCCGCCGTTGTCTATAAAGTATTTTATCTGCGCGAGCGTCGCCTTCGAGCAGCTTCCCGCAAGCAGTATCGCGCGCCCCTCGGTGCCGTGGATGTGCGACGGCGCGTAATGTCCGTCGCGCGAGCGTCGCTTCGCGAGCGGCTCGAGGATTCCGCTGCCGCCCGTCAGCAGCGTCAGGCCGCCGAAGAGCTCCGCTATGCGCTCGCCGTCCGCCTCGGTCTCGTGGTCGGGGATTACGTAGAAATGCTCGCGCCCCTCGGCGAATTTTTCTATTTTCGCGTAGATTTCGCCGTCGGAGAGCGCCATATCCTCCTTGTGCAGCTCCATGCACTCGTAGCGGCTCTGCGGGCGCATCAGCTCCGCTATGCGGCTGTCCCACATCGGCGTAAGCGGATGGTTTTTCATGTGGCTTTCGTCGAGCGGCACGCCGTTGACGTAGAGGCGGCCGTCCGTCACCGTTCTGCCGTTTGCGGGCAGCCCGGGACAGAGCACCGTGAAGCGCGCGCCGAGGTATTCCATCGCGGCGTCGGCTATCGGGCCGATGTTCCCCTTCGGCGTTGAGTCGAAGGTGGAGCAATATTTTATGTAAAACTGCTTCGCGCCGCGCGCTTCAAGCCATTTGAGCGCGGCGAGCGAATCGGCGACGGCTGCGCGCGTCTCCTGCGTGCGCGATTTGAGCGCTATGACGACTGCCTCCGTCTCGCGCGGCTCCTGCTCCGGCACTCCGTTCGTGAGAAGCACCGGCATCCCGCCTTTCGCGAGGAACGACGCGGCGTCGCTCGCTCCCGTGAAGTCGTCCGCGACGCATCCTAAGGACGGCATGAAGATCACTCCTTTGTAAGATTCTGTCTCTAATGATAGCAAATTAAATGCCACAGCAATTTGCGCGCGGCGCTTTTTGTCTGCGGATTTTTACGTTTCGTGCACGCGGCTGTTGCGTTTTATTGACAGTGTTGTTGCACTGTTGTAATATCGGCGCATCAGCAACACCGCATCACATTCCGCCGCAAAGGAGAGAGGCCGAGTGCGCATACTGTTCATCTCCCCCTACCCCGAGCTCCGCGATACCGTTGAAAACGTCTTCGCCCACCACCCGCGCCGGCGCGACATAGATATGGAGATAAGGATAATGACCGTCGACCAGGTCTCCGCTAAGGACATGGACGCCTACGACGTGGTCATCGCGCGCGGGCTGACGGCGAAGCGCGTGCGCTCGATACTGCCGCAGATGCCCTTCGTCGACCTGACGATTTCCGGCTACGACGTCGTGCGCACGCTCGCGGAGTGCCGCCGCGACTTCGGCGCGAAGCATATCGCGATATGCGGATTTTACGAAAAGATATACGAGACGGAGACTCTGCGCCGCCTCATGGACTGCGAGATAACCCTGTACCCCGTGGACACCTTCGCGGAGCTCGAGAGGAGCATCGACGCTGCGGTCGCCGACGGCTGCGACGCGCTCATCGGCGGCTACTCGGCGGTCGGCCTCGCGCGCAAACGCGGCTTCCCTTGCAAGCTTATATGTACCGGCGAGGACGCAATCACGCACGCCGTCAACGTCGCGGCCGAGACGGTAGAGCAGATTCGCCACGAGCGCGTGGTCGCGGAGCTTTACAAGACGGTCATCTACACCTCGAAGGACGGCGTGCTCTACGTCGACGCGGAGGGGACGATACAGGTGCGCAACCACGTTGTGAAGGATATGAACCGCGACGCGAGCCTGCTGCACAAGCCTCTGAAGGCGACGCTGCCGTACCTTTACGCGCCTTTCATGGACGTTCTGCTTAGCGGGCAGGGCGTCGAGGGGCGCGTCATAACGATTCCATCGACCGGTATCACGGTATCCGTCTCGCTCGCTCCCGTCGCGGTCGGCGGCGTCATATCGGGCGTCGTCATAACGCTCTCCGACATCACGAACATACAGAAGCTTGAAAGCCAGATACGCCGCAGCATCAACGAAAAGGGGCTCGTCGCGAAGTACGCCTTCGACGACATAGTCCACGAAAGCGAAACGATAGAGCGCACGATAGCGACGGCGAAGCGCTACGCGGCCTCGGACTCGAACATCATCATCGCGGGCGAGACGGGGACGGGCAAGGAGCTCTTCGCGCAGAGCATCCACAACGCGAGCGCGCGGCGCAAAGGGCCCTTCGTCGCCGTCAACTGCGCGGCGCTGCCCGAAAATCTGCTCGAAAGCGAGCTTTTCGGCTATGTCGAGGGAGCCTTCACGGGGACGAAGAAGGGCGGCAAGATGGGGCTCTTCGAGCTCGCGCACGAGGGGACGCTCTTCCTCGACGAAATCAGCGAGATATCGCTCTCGCTCCAAAGCAAGCTGCTGCGCGTGCTCCAGGAGCGCGAGGTGCGCCGCGTCGGCGACACGAAGGTGATTTCCGTCAACGTGCGCATCATCTCCGCGACTAACAAGAACATCGCGCGGCTCGCGAAGGAGGGGCTTTTCCGCAGCGACCTGATGTACAGACTCGACGTGCTGCGCCTCTTCCTGCCGCCGCTGCGCGAGCGCGGCCGAGACGCGGAGATCGTCTTCGCGCACCTGCTGGCGCGGCTCGGCTCCGCCTCGGGGCGCGGCTGCCCCGGCATCGCGCCGGACGCGCTCGAGCCGCTCGGCTCGTACCCCTTCGAGGGTAACATCCGCGAGCTGCGCAACATCGTCGAGCGCGCCGCCGTTTTATGTTCCAACGGCGTGATTACGAAGGAGGACGTGGACGCAGCGCTCTATCCCCAAAATCTGGAAAATCCCAACGAACGGAAGACAGCCGCCGGTTCCAAGGCAAAGCAGATAGAGGAGGAGAAAGAGGCGATTCTCGAAGCCCTCGCCGCCTGCGGCGGAAACAGGAGCAGCGCGGCCAAGATGCTTGGAATCGACCGCTCCACTCTGTGGCGGAAGATTACAAAATACGGGCTGAAAGACTGACGCGCGGAAGCTCCGGCCCCGCGCCCGTCCAGCGCCGTAGATTCTGGATATAGCCGTTAAACTTCTAATAAATACTATGTCATGCTGGCAATCTTCTGGCCAGCATCTCCGGCAATAGACGTTAGAGGCGGCAAAGCAACGTACATATCGCTCCGTTTTTGTCTCTAACGATGGAGATGGAGGCCCCTGACTGAGGCATTCAGGGGCGACATAAGTTTTGTTGTAAAGTAAAAACACTATAAAAGACAAAAAGCCGCGCCCCCTCTGCGTAAGAGGAGGCGCGGCGCCGTTTGCTTTTGTGCGGATTTGAGGATTATCTGCGCGCGTTAGGCGAGGCAGATTTTTTTGCCGTCTTGGAACACGGCCTTGACGCGCTTGAGCGCGGAGACGTCCTCCAGCGGGTTGCCGTCGAGGGCTACCATGTCCGCCGCTTTGCCTTCCGTGATAGAACCGGTCTTATCGTCCACACGGCACAGTCTTGCGGCGTTGATTGTGATTCCCGCGAGCACCAGCTTGTTGGAAGCGCCGAGCATCGCGATGTAGGCGGCTTCCTGCGCAAGTCCCTGATGTATGCCGTCGGTGCCTATACCGAACTTCAGGCCGCCGGCGATAGCGCCCGAGAGGCACTTGCAGATGATTTCTTTTTCTTTGAGGCTGCCTTCGCGGTCTTTCGGCGAGAACTTGAAGAGCAGCTCGTCGTTGAGCGCGTAGCTTGGAGTGTAGACGACCCAGCGGTCGGCTTCGCGTACTGCGTCGACCTGCTTCGGCGTGATGTAGTAGACGTGTTCGAGGCAGTCGATACCGGCTTCGAGGCAGTCGTCGAGTCCCTGGCCGCCGGAGCAGTGGCAGGCGGTCGTGATGCCTACGCTTCTGGCTTCCTGCACGACGGCGCGCAGCTCTTCTGGACTCATGAAGTGGTAGATGAACGGCGTCGCGTTGATGACCTTCGTCATGAAGACCTTGAGGAAGTCTACGCCGTGCGCGATGTTTTCACGGGCGGCCTTTCTGAATTCCTCGGGGCCGTTGAAGGGCATTCCGACATATCCATGGCCGTGCGACGCGCGCATGCCTATGCCGCTGACGACGAGTTTCGGTCCCGCTATGCGGCCTTCCTTCTGCGCCTTCTTGCAGGTTACGTCGATGTAGAAGCGGTCGCCGAGGCAGCGAGCAGTGGTGACGCCGGAGACGAGGTCGTCCTTCATCGTCTTCAGCGCGCGGATGGTCTGCTCGCATTCGGGGTCGTTCATCTTGACGAGATGGTTCTCAAGGCGCGTGTCGAGAGCCAGATGGTTGTGGCAGTCGATCATGCCCGGGATGAGCGTCTGCGCGCCGAGGTCGATGACTTCAGCTTTGCAGTCCTGCGGTATCTCGGAGACGGAGTCGTATATTCTCGTTATTTTTCCGTCCTCTACCTGTACAGCCGCGTTCTCCTTCTGCACGAGGTCTTCGCCCGCTATTATGTTCTGAGCTTTTAAAATGTAACCGTTCATCTGAATTCCTCCTGTTCTTGTATGTGATGCCAATGCCTTATTGACAGTTTTTCCGTACTGCGTTACGCAGCCGCTTTTTTAGCAGCCTTGCGGCTGACAAATCCGGTGAGGAGCGGTATTAAGAGAGCCGTGATGACGACGGCGGCCGCGGTCTGCGCAGTGGCCGGGCCGACGAGCGGCTCCAGCGTCGGGTCCGCCATCGCGACGGCGGCCGGCGTGGCTATCGCGTTGCCCGCGACTGTACCGACAGCCATTCCCATCGGGTCGGGCTTTCTGCGGATTATGCTGTAAATGAAGTAGAGCAGCACGCCGGTGAAGAGTACGGAGGTCAGTCCGAGCAGAACGCCGGGGACTCCCGCCTTAGCTATCGTGATGAGGCTCATGTTCGTACCGAAGACGAATCCGTTGATGGGGAGAATCATGTTGAGTCCTTTGGAGAGGAGGTCGCGGAAGTCAGAGTCGAGGTTGCCGAGGATCATGCCTATGATGAGCGGTATGATGGCGGCGATGATGGCTATCGCGGGGATGGAGGCGAGTCCGGTGGTGCCGAGCGCGATCATTGTAAGGAAGGGGCCGTCGTTCAGCGAGAGTATCGCTATCGCGCCCATGTCCGTCTCGTCGCCGAATTCCTTCGCGAGCGCCGTGTAGATTGCGCCGTTGGAGTTCGTTACCGCCGCGATGACTGCGAAGGGCGTGAGGCCGAGGATGCCCGCGGGGCCGAAGGCCAGATTGAGGCCGTAGCCGATGAGTACGCCGATGCCGAACTTGAGTATCGTGAGGACAGTTCCCTTATAAATAGGAGCGCCGAGCTGTCTCACGTCGATTGTCGCGCCGCTGCAGAAGATGAAGAGGCCGACCAGAGTGGCCTGACCGCTCTTGAAGAGGGCCGTCGTGAAGCCGCCTATTTCGAGGCACTGCGGGATAAAGGTGTTGACGAGACATCCGATGATGAGCGGGATGACCATCATGCCGCCGGGGAACTTCTTCATAGTTGCGCAAATTTTCATAATAACTGTCTTCCTTCCTGTATCTTAAAAATTTATGCTGCCTTTAGTTAAAATTTCTCTGCGTTTACGGCTATGAAAACGCAGAGAAACATGCACGCGCGTCCGCCGCTTATAACTTGAAGCCCTCTTCGTAGAGTTCGACTGGGACGGAATCGCCGAGATCGACGGCGTCTTTCGTAACAGGCTCGCCCTTCTTTATATCTTTTTTCAGCGTGAGTCCGTTGAGGAGGTAGAACGGAGCGATTTCCGCGGCTTCGCTCTTTTCCCAGAGTTCCGGCACGAGGCCGTCGATCGAGTGGTGGTGTCCCTTGACTTCGAGGACGGTTCCCGCGGGGATGTCGCGGTTCGCGACGCCGGCCATGACGGAGACCTGACGGCACTCGGGGTGCGAGCCTACGCCCATGAAGTCGCCGAGTATTATAGAGGTAGGAGTCTCCGTGCCCATGATGTGATAGGGCAGGTAGAGGCAGGCGTACTTCCTGTTGCGGCTGACGACGTGGCCCTTGCCCGCGAGAAGATCCCAGACGGCTTCGTTCTCGCACTTGACGATGATGAACTCGCCGCCGCCGAAGCTCGCTTCGTCGTTCGCGCGGAGGCAGCAGAAGACGTCGACGACGCCGGTCTTTTTAAGCACGCCGCCGTCCTCCTCGGGAATGAAGATGTCGGCGAGCTCGCTCGCCTTCGCGACGGGGTAGCTGAGGCGCTTCGCCGCGGGGACGAGGCCCGTGATGTTCGAGACGAGGTTCATCTCACAGAGGTCGGCGGAGATGACGTTCATATATTTCTCAAGGAGCTTGCGGCGGCCTTCGAGCGTCGAACGGTCCTTGTAGTTCCAGAACTCTTTGAGCTCGGGGAGGCTCTCATGCGGATAGTCGGGGCCTTCGGTGAAGGTCAGATCGCCGCTGTCGGGGTTCCAGACGAAGTCGTATTCGCTCGCCTTGCCCGCCGCGATGATTTCGAAGCCGAGCAGCTTGCCCCACGACCAGAGGTCTACGAGGTTGCGCGGCTGGTCGCCGTTGACGAGCGCGTATATCGCGTTGTTCTCGGCTGCGATCTGGTTCAGCATCGTGCCGCAGACGCTGTCGGTCTCTTTCGAACACATGTAGACGTTGATGCCCTTCTTGAGCGCGGCCATGCTGACCTCGGAGCTGACCTTGGAGTTGCCGGTGCACTCGACGAGCGCCGTGATGTCGCTCTCGGGGACGAGGCGGTAGTCGCCGACGATGAGGACTGCGTCCTTCGGCGCGGCCTGTATCTCTTCCTTCGTTGAGCAGACGGCGAGCTTCTCTTTCGGCCAGCCGAGCTCGATGAGGACCTTCTCGCATTCGTCGGTGTGGCGCGACGAGATGAGGCGCAGCTCCATGAGCTTCACCTTCGGTATCTGCGCGAGCAGGGTGTAGCCGTAGCCCTTCGTGGCTCCGATTATGCCGACGCGCGACTTTTTGTCTCCGGCGTTTCTAAGCAGACTTGTGTAATCCATAAGCCCATCTCCTCACAAAATTTGTATGAAACCTACTGCCTATAGTTATAGCAAGCGGCGTGCCAAAGCCCGCGCGTTTATGCGCGCCCTTTTGTTCCGCCGCGCGCCAGTGCGGTGCGGCGTTGTTGCGAAGCGTTGCGCACACGCGCAACGTTTATGAAAGCGGAGTGAATTTCCTAGCGCGGCAGTCGGCTATGCCGAGCTCGTCGCGGTATTTCGCGACGGTGCGGCGCGATATCTCTATGCCCATGACGGAGAGTATTTCGGAAAGCTTCTGGTCGCTGTAGGGCTTGTCCCTGTCCTCGCGCGCGATGACGGCGCGCAGCTTTTCCTTGACCTGCTGCGTCGCTATCTCCGCGCCGCCGCCCTCGAGGCTGTAGCCCTTCGTGAAGAAGTAGCCGAGGCTGAAGACGCCCCAGCGGCACTGCAGGTATTTGCCGCTGACCGCGCGGCTTATCGTAGACTCGTGAAGGCCGAGCTTTTCCGCGACGGTCTTCATGCGCAGCGGGCGCAGCGCCGCGCGTCCGCGCACGAAGAAGTCGCGCTGCTCTTCCGCGATGCAGGCGGCGAGCTCCGTCAGCGTGTCGTTGCGCCGTTTGATGTTCGTCGAAATCTGTTCTATCTCCCGCGCCTTGCCCGCGATGTAGCGGCGCACCTCGTCGGGGCAGTCGCCGCGGCGCGCGAGCTCGAGGTAGCCGCGGCTGATGGAGAGCGACGCCCCCGCGTCGAAGTTGAGCTCGGCGCGGCAGTCCCCGGCTCGCACCGTGACGGTTACGTCGGGCGAGACGTATGCCGCGGGCTCTCCGTCCGTGAAGCCGTTGGCGGGCTTCGGGTTGAGCGTCTGAATTTTCGCGAGCGCGTCGAGCACGCGGCTCACGGGAATTTTGAGCTCCCGCGCGATGGTTTTGAGCTGGCGCTTCGCGAGCGCTTCGAGATGATGCGTTACGATTTCTTTCTCAATTTCGCAGCCGCCCGCGCGTTCAAGCTGGAGCGCGAGACATTCGGCGAGGCTCCCGGCGCATATCCCGGGCGGGTCGAGCCTCTTCATCACGCCGAGCAGACGCTCCGCCTCCCGCGTTTCTATGCCGAAGCGCGAGGCGAGCTCCCCGGCGCGCTCCGTGAAGTATCCGCGCTCGTCGAGACTTTCGGCTATGTATCGGAAAATCTTCATCTCGCCGTCGCCGAAGCCGCGTCCCGCGAGCTGCTCCATGAGCGAGTCCGCGAGCGTCTCCTCCTGCGGCGCGGCGATGTTTTCGAGCCAGCCGTCCTCGTCGTCATCCGCCTCCTGGCGCATGTACGCGGCGTTCTGCTCGTCGAAGCGCGCGAGCCATTCGAGCTTTTTGAGGCTTTCGGCCTCGGGCGGCTGCGGCGCGGCCTCGCCGCGCTCGTCGAGCTCGAGCAGCGGATTTTCGGCGTAAAGCTCTTCAAGACGCTCCGCAAGCTCGACGCGCGACATCTGCAGCACCTGGAGCGACTCTATCATTTTGTTGGAAAGCGTCTGCGTCTGTTTCTGTTCCAGCTTAAGCATGGCGGCCCACCTTTGCGCGGAGACTTACCGAAAAGCTGCGCGGGGCTTGCCGTTTCGGCCTTCCACCAAACTAAGGCAAAGGCGGGCAAAAGTCAAGCCGGGCGCCCCGCTTAAGTATTTCGGCGGAGGAGCGCCCGGCTCGGGAATTTCTGCGCGCGGCAGCGCGTTTAGTGGCCCGAGGTTAGCTTGAGGCCGATTATCCCCGTTATGAGCATCGCGACGAAGAAGAGGCGCGGCAGCGTGACGGGCTCCTTGAAGAGCACGATGCCCGCCGCGACCGCGCCGAGCGCCCCGACGCCGGTCCACACGCCGTAGGCCGTGCCCATAGGAAGCTTCTTGACCGCCATCGCCAGGAAGTAGAAGCTGACCGCCATGCCAGCGAATGTGAAGATTGTAAATTTCAGGTTCGTGAAGCCGTTTGAGTATTTCATGCAGGTCGACCAGACGACCTCGAATATGCCCGCGATGAAGAGCTCTATCCACGCCATGAGGATTTTTCCCCCTTAAAAAATAATCGCCTTCGCCCGCGCGTCTTCTTCGGCCTAACGACGCTGCGGCAAAGGCGTGCGCGTCCACCCGGCGGCGGACGCTGCTCGGGGAAGAATATCACAGCGCGCGCGCTTTGGCAACGGCGGCGCTGCGGGGATTCCGCGCGCCGCGAGGCCGCAAAAAAGGCGGAGCCACATGCTCCGCCCTCTGCGTTTTTCGTCTTTCCCTACCACGCGCGCTCGTATATTTCCTTTACGGCCTCTTCCGTGAGCTTGCGCGGGTTGTTGCTTATCAGCCGCGTCTCCTTCATCGCGGCCTTCGCCATGTGCGCGGCGGCTTCGCGCGGGATGCCGAAGTCGCGCAGCCGCGTCTTGACGCCGCACTCCTCGCCAAGCTCTATCATCGCGTCGAGCGCCGCGGAGGCGGCGCGCTCCGCGCTCATGCCCGCTGTGTTTATGCCCATCGCCTCGGCTATCGGGACGAACTTCTCCGGGCAGCCGTCGAGGTTGTATTCCATGACCCAGCGCAGCATCGCGGTGTTCGCCTCGCCGTGCGGCACGTGGAACTCGCCGCCGAGCGGGTATGCCATCGCGTGGACGCCAGCCGTGCCGGACATCGCGAAGGCCATGCCCGCCGTGAGGCTGCCGTAGGACTGCGCGGCGCGCGCGGCGGCGTTGTCCGGCTCGCGCACGCAGGCGGCGAGGTTCGGCGCTATTTTGCGTATCGAGGCGAGCGCGAGGTCCTGCGTCAGCGGGTTCGTGCCGAGCGAAAGGTACGACTCGACCGCGTGGACGAGCGCGTCCATGCCAGAGGCCGCCGTTATCGCAGGCGGCAGACCGTGGGTCAGCTCCGGGTCGACGAGCGCGACGTCGGCGACCATGTTGCCGCCCGCGACGCCCTTTTTCATCTTTTCCTCGGGGAATGAGAACACCGCGACAGCCGAGACCTCCGAGCCGCTCCCCGCGGTCGTCGGTATCATTATCGTGGGCAGGCCGCGCGCGGGGACCTTCTCCGAGCCGACCATAGCCGCCGCGTCGAGCTCGGGGAACTTCGCGAGCACCGCCGCCATCTTTGCGAAATCCATCGAGCTGCCGCCGCCGAGCGCTACGAGGCAGTCGCCGCCCAGCGTGCGTATATCGGCCGCCGCCTTGTATAAGAGCGCGACGGGAGGCTCCGGCTCGACCTCGGGCCAGAGCTCGGGCTTCATGCCGAGCTTCTTCGCGCCGTCCATGAGGCGCGCGAGCGCTTTGCTCTTTGCGATGCTGCGCCCCGTTATGAAGACTGGCCGCTTCGCGCCGAGCGCGGCGGCTTTCTGAGCCGCGAGGCTCGAAATCCCAGCCTCGAATATGACCTCGCGCGGCATCCTGAAATTAAAGGGCCGTCCTATGATATTCTCCATCTTCGTCACCTTCGTCATTTCTGTTCCTTATGAGGAAAGAACATCTCGCGCGTGAGCGTCTCGCCCGCCTCAGCGACGACGAACAAATCATCCCAGTCGCCCGAGACGAGCTTTTCGAGCACGACGCTGCCGCCCGGCACGTGGCGCAGCTCGCAGCGCGTGATTTCCGCGCCGCGGCGCGCCTGCGCGATAAAGTCCTCCGCGCGGCTGTCGTAGGTACCCGTGTCGATTATGTCCGCGTGCGTGTAGCTCGCGAACCATTTGTCGAAGAGCGCGAGCCCCTGCTCGCGTCCGTACCTTTCGCAGACGGATTCGCGCAGCCCCTCGAGCGAGTAACGGCCGGTGTCCGTGTCCCTGATGTAGATGTGTCCCGGCTCTTTTAGATTTTCGTGCGGCGCGCCGTCGGTGTTCAGCAGAATCGTGATGCAGTCGTCGGCGCGCGGCGCGACGACGCGCAGGGGCGCGCGCACAGACTCCCACGAGCCGCCGCAGAAGCCCATCGCGACGAGGACGGTGTCGAACTCGCCCGCGAGTCCGCCGAGCGCTTCAATGAGCTTGAGGCGCATCTCCTTCGGCTCGGCGTGGTAGCGCCTGTCTACGCAGCGCACGGGGTAGTCCGTCCCCATCTTTCGCTGCGCCGCCGCCACCTGCCGCGCCATCGAGCTGCATGCGAGAATTACCGCGTTCATTGCGGCATCCCCAGTAATTTGCGGCCCGCGCCGTCAGCGCCCGACTATCGCCGGAACGCCGGAAATTTCCTTGACGACGGGGACGGTCGAGCTCGCGTCCACTTCGCCGCAGAAGAAAAGGTCGTTGTCGAAGCCGAGGCCCGAGAGTATCTTTCCGTGCGTCGAGGCCTGGCAGACCGCCGTGATGTCCGGCCCCATCGACTGCCAAAGCGACATCGCCGCCATCGCGCCGTCGGTCAGCTCCATCGACTCTGCGCCGTTCGAGGGCGCGAGCGCCAGCAGCTTCTCGACGAGCATCCCGGCGCAGATTGTGTCCTCGAGCGAAAATTCGCCATTGCGCCCCGCGCATATAATCCCGACCGAAGGCCCAGCGCAGAGCGCGTCCCAGGCCGCCGCCTCCGCGTTGCGCGCGCAGCCCGCAATGACGTGCGCGCAGTCCTTCACGGCGCGCATTATCGCGCGCGTGCCGTTCGAGGTCGTGATTATCGCGTGCTCCGGCGCGCCCGCGGCCTGGAGCTCGAGCGGCGAGTTGCCGAAGTCGAAGCCCGGAGCGGGCAGCCCGCCGCGCTCGCCCATAATTTTCCAGTCCTCGCCCAGCTTCTCTTTCATGGCGAAAGCTTCGTCTACCTCCGTCACGGGCACGAGCACCTCGCCGCCCATGTCGAAGAAGGTCGTTATCTGCGTCGTCGCGCGGAGCAGGTCGACGACTATGCGCGCGTCGTGCTTTTTGAGAGCCTCGCACGGAAGGAAAGCCACGTCGAATGTGTATTTCAATTTGAGAGACCTCCAAAGTTCATATATGAAGATTATATAACCGCGCCCGCGCAGCCGTAAGCCCCGCGCGGATGCAAAAAAGCCCGCCGTGCGGCGGGCCGTCGATTTCGTAAATTTTGCCGCGCGGCGCGCGCTACACGTTGCGCCAGCGCTTGAAGCCGCGGCCGACTACTTCGTCAGCCTCGGCGAGCACCATGAACGCGCCCGGATAATTTTGCGCGAGGAACGCCTTCAGCTCGACCGCCTCGCGCGTGCGCAGCAGCGTCATAATCGTGAAGCCCGCGTGATGCTTGTAGCCGCCCTCGCTCTTCAGCAGCGTGCAGCTGCGGTCAAGATGATGCGAAATAAATTCGGCGACCGCCTCCGTGTGCGACGTGACGACAAAGACGAGCTTGCGTTTCTCGAACGACGACAGCACGCGGTCCATCGCCATGCCGTTCACGTAGCAGGAGACGAAGCCGTACATCGCGTTCGTCAGCCCGATGATGCCGATGGAGATGAGCAGCAGCGTCATGTTGAAGTAAATGCTTATCTTGCCTATCTCGAGGCCGTACTTCTTGCGAAGCACCGAAATCGCGATGTCCAGCCCGCCGATGCAGACGCCCTGGCGGTAAAGCAGCCCCGCGCCGAAGCCCTTGATCGCGCTGCCGACCACCGCGACGAGAAACCTGTCCTCGATGACCGGGAACTGAATCGTCTGCATTAAGTCGAGCGCGAACGAAAGGAAGAAAGCGTTGAAGACCGTCCAGATAAGAAAGCGCCGGTTAAGCGTCCGCGCGCCCCACGCGAGCATGACGACGTTCAGCGCGAGCAGCGTATAGGCCGGGTTTATTCCGAACGCGTACTTCACGAGCACCGAGACGCCCGTCACACCCTGGTCGGCGAATCTGTACGGCAGCGTGAAAGCCGCGACCCCCACCGAATAAATAATAATCGCGACGACCGACGTGACGAGCGTGCGCCACTCGGAGAAAAATATAACCTCCGCCTTCCTGTATAAATGCTTCCACTTCAGCCCGTCCGCCGGATGCCCGGAATGTTCCATAGCGCCGTTCTCCCCGTATGCTCTCGCAGTTTTTTCGCGCGCGCCGAACGCCGCGCCTCTCCGCGTGATTTTAGCACAAACAGACATTTTTGCCGCGCGCCTCTTTTGCGCGGCGCAAGCTGTGATAAAATGTAGCCTGAAAATTTATGTTCGGGAGGAATAACAATGCCGGCACCAATGCAGATAAGCCTTGAGGAGATAATATCGATGCTGCTCCAGCGCGTCGAAGCCCTCTCCGCAAGCGACGAAAACAGCAAAACCAAGCAGAATATAATCTACAGAGCCCTCTACAAAAAAGGACTCATCACCGAAGAAGACATACTCGACTCCGTTAAGGAAGAATACCGCATGCTCAAAGAGCTCGGCGTGATACAGGACGAGCCGAGCGACGACATGTACAAAACCATCACCGACGGCATCCTCCAGTGGATAAAGGGCGACGTCGAAGGCATCAAAAAGTCGATGGCCGAATACGAGCAGAAGCTCCGCGAATTCGCGCGCGAAGAAGCTGCGAAAAAGCCGAAAATCGAAGTAGCCGGCGCCAACGTCCTCAACCAGCTCGACGCCGCCGCGAACAAAGGCGGAAAGCTGATAATATAACCGGCGGTCCGCCGCATACGTTTAACAAAAGAGTAAACGAACAACGCCGCTCCCCGTGCATTTTCCGCGTTCGGGAGCGGCGGCTTTTCAGTTGTAAAGTCGAATCCGTTGATCAATACACGGAAGCCGGAGCGGCGGTAAACCGCTCCGGCTCTTTTTGTCCGCTCTCGCGCTAGGGCAGGAGAGCGACGCGTTTCTTGACCGCCTAATCCACAATAAACAGCTTCGCGCCGTTCGGGGAGAAGGACCGGTGGCGGTTGTGGTCGTCGTCCTCGGCGACGTAGCCCATGCCGGCGGTCAGCTCTTCTTTGCTGCCGTCCTCAAGCTCCGAGATAATCGAGCCCTCCATCACGAACAGCACGTGCCCGCGCGGGCACCAGTGGTCGGCGAGGTAGCCCGGGCCGTACTCGACGACGCGCGCACGGACGTTGCCCTGCGAAAAGGTGCGCCACAGCGCCGCGCCGGTCTCGCCCTTGTGCTCCTCGATGGGAATCTCGTTCCAGTCTACAGTCTTGTACGGTACGCCTTCGATTTTCATTGTTTTTCCCTCCCGTAAAATAGCCGTATATTCGTAAGCTTTATTCTTCCTGCAAAAACTCTCTCAGATAGTCGTCGAGCTGGTCGAAGTCCATTAAAAACGCATCGTGGCCGTTGTCGCTTTCTATTTCTTCGTAGTAGGCGGCGACGCCGTTTTTGGCGGCGGCGCGGACGGCTTCTTCGACCTGCCAGTTGGGGAAGAGCATGTCGCTGGATATGCCGAGGCCGAGCAACCGGCGTCCGGCGAAGCGTTTCCACGCCGCGTCGACGCCGCCGCGGCCCGCGCCTATGTCGTGCAGGTCCATCATGCGGGTGAGGTAGAGGTAGCAGTTCGCGTCGAAGCGCTTGACGAGCTCCTGCCCGTGGTGGTGCAGGTAGCTTTCTATCCGGAACTGTCCGCCCCACGCGCCGGCGGCCTCGTCGGCCATTTCGCGCATGTAGCGGTTTGAGAATGTCTGTTCGCTTTTGTAGGTTATCATCGCGAGCATTCTGGCGGCGGCGAGGCCGTTGACGGGGCCCGCGCCTTCGTAGTCGCCGCCGCGCCACTGCGGGTCGTCCATGATGCTTTGGCGCTGGACGGCGTTGAAGGCTATCGCCTGCGGGTATAGGCGGTCGGGGGCCGCGATGAGCGCGCAGCTGTTTGCGAAGTCGGGGAAGGATATCGCGGCTTCGAGCGCTATCATGCCGCCGAGCGAGCCGCCGACTACGGCGCGCAGCCGTTTTACGTCGAGCGCTTCGAGCGCGGCTTTCTGCGCGAAGGCCGTGTCGCGCGGCGAGAGTATGGGGAATCTCATGGCCCAGCGCCGCCCGTCCGCGGGGTTGACGGCTGCGGGCGAGGTGCTGCCGTAGGGGCTTCCGAGGTTGTTGAAGCATATTACGCGGTATCTCCGCGTGTCGAGCGCCATGCCGTCGCCGACGACCGCGCCCCACCACGGCTCCGGCTCGCCCGCTTTGCGTTCGCCGGCGAGCTTCCAGCTTCCGGTCAGCGCATGGCAGACGAGTATCGTCTCGTCCCCTTCGCCGTAGTCTCCGTAGGCCTGCGTCAGCTCTTCAAAGTACGCGCCCGAGGGCAGCGTCACGCGCGGCAGGACTACGGAGGAGTGTTCTTCGCGCATTATTTGCGTTTACCGCGCCGCCGCGGCGAGCCCTCTTTCAAGGTCGGCTATTATGTCGCGCGCGTCCTCGATGCCGACGCTGAGGCGCAGCATCCCGTCGGATATACCGGCGGCGCGGCGCTGCTCCGGCTCGAGCTGCGAGTGCGTGGTGCTGGCGGGATGCGTGACGAGCGTGCGCGCTTCGCCAAGGTTCGCAGCGTGGTGGATCATTTGCAGAGCGTCGACGAATCTGCGCCCCGCTTCCACGCCGCCCTTGACCTCGACCGCCATCATGCCGCCGCAGCCGTCTTTGAGGTAGACTTCGGCCATATCGTGCTGCGGATGGCTTTCCAGTCCTGGATAGCGTACCCACTCGACCTGCGGATGGTTTTCGAGGAAGCGCGCGATTTCAAGCGCATTCTCGCTGTGGCGCTTCATGCGAAGGCCGAGCGTGCCGAGCGACATGCGCAGCAGGTAGGCGTCGAAAGCCGACGGGCAGCCGCCCAGGTCGCGCAGAATCGATGCGCGGAGCTTCGCGGCGAAGGCGGCGCGGCCGAAGCGTTCCGTGAAGGTGACGCCGTGGTATCCCGCGTCGGGCTTCGCGAGGCCGGGGAATTTATCGGGATATGCGGCCCAGTCAAAATTGCCGCCGTCTATCACCGCCCCACCGATGACGTTGCCGAAGCCGGAAATGTATTTCGTAGTCGAATGGAAGACGATGTGCGCGCCCCACTCTATCGGGCGGCAGAGCGCGGGCGACGCGAAGGTGTTGTCGACGACGAGCGGCACGCCCTGGCGGCGCGCTATGCGCGAGAGCGCCTCGAGCGGCGCGACGTTGATAATCGGGTTGCCGATGGTCTCGGTGAAAATCGCGCGCGTTTCGTCGTTGATCGCCTGCTCAACCTGGCAGGGATGGTCTCCGTCGACCATTATCACCTCGACGCCGAAGCGCGTCAGCAGATTCTGGAGGAAAGTCAGCGTCCCGCCGTAGACCTTGCGCGAGAGGACGACGTTCGTCCCCGCCTCGCAGAGCGCCGCCGCGATATGCGAAAGCGCGGCCTGCCCGGAGGCGAGCGCGACAGCGCCGACGCCGCTTTCGAGCGACGCGAGCGTATCTTCGAAGGCCTTCACCGTCGGGTTCGCGATGCGCGAATAGGTGAAGCCCTCCTCCTCGAGATTAAAAAGCCGCTCCGCGTGAGCGCCGTCATGGAACTGATAGGCCGCCGTAGCGTATATGGGCAGCCCCAGAGCCCCCGTCGCGGGGTCGCAGTCCCAGCCCGCGTGCAGAGCCCTCGTCATAAAGCCGTAATCCTTGCAGTCCGCCATAAAAAACGCCTCCTTATAAAAAAGCGGCCCCGTTCCGAAAGCCGCGCCGTTATGCAAAAATATTGAAAAAACCGAAAGCCCCCGCCCGCGGCGCGCGCCGTACAGAACGCGCCATATCAGCGGAAAAAGCCGTTCGGAAGCCGATTCACCGCCATTCTAGCGGCGCGCTCCGCCCTTGTCAAGAAAGCCGCGCGCGCGTTAAAATTTATCCAAAATCAAAGACGCGGGCGGCCCTCTGAGGCAAAACCGCGCGCGTCGGGAACGCTCATCAAAAAACGGAGGGACTGACGAAAATGGAGAGAACCGTAAAAATCTGCATGGCGGGCTTCGGCAACGTCGGCGTACGCTTCGCGCGCATGCTGCTGGAGCATGAGCGCAACCTTCGCGACGAATACAACTGCCGCGTCGTCGTCACCGGCGTCTGCACGCGCACGCGCGGCACCGTCATCAACCCCGAAGGGCTCGACCTCGGCGCGCTCCTCATAATGAAAGAAGAGCTCGGACGCTTCGACTCCGAATACCCGGGCTTCACGCCGAACTGCGGCGCGCCCGAAATGATAGAGCGCTGCGGCGCGGACATATTCATAGAGCTCAGCACACTCTCCGTCAAAGACGGCGAGCCCGCGTCAAGCTACATACGCGCGGCGCTCGAGCACGGAATGCACGTCATCACCGCCAACAAAGGCCCAGAGGCGTGGCGCTACGCCGAGCTCAAAGCGCTCGCGGACGAACACGGAAAACGCTACCTCTTCGAAACCGCCGTCCTCGACGGCACGCCGCTCTTCAACATGGCGCGCGGCTGCCTGCGCGGCTGCGAAGTGACCGCGATACGCGGAATAATAAACACGACGACAAACTTCATACTCGGCGAAATAGAGCGCGGCGGCACATACGACGAAGCCGTCGCCGAGGCGCAGCGCCGCCAGTTCGCCGAGGCCGACCCCTCGATGGACGTAGACGGCTGGGACGGCGCGGCGAAAATATGCGCGCTCGCCAACGTTCTGATGAACGCGAACGCGACGCCCGAAGACGTGCGCGTGCGCAGCCTGCGCGAAATCACGCCGCGCGAAATCAAAGCCGCGCGCGAAACCAACTGCCGCATAAAATACATCTGCTCCGCCGAACGCGACGAAAACGGCGCGCTCAGCCTCTCCGTCGCCCCGTCGCTCATACCGATGGACGACCCCGCCGCCCTGGTCAACGGCACATCGAACATAATCACGATACGCACCGACATGATGGGCGAGCTATCGGTAATAGAAAAAGACCCGGAAATAAAACAGACGGCCTACGGAGTCTACAGCGACCTGCTTGAAATCATAAACAGCTAAAAAGAATAACAAAAAACGCGAGAAAGCCGCCTCCACGAAAATTTCACGGCGGCTTTTCGCGCAACAAATCACGGTTTCGCCTGCCTGCACGGCGTCGACGCCTAGACGCGGCGTCTGCTGCGAATTCTGGAAGCGAGCAAAAGCGTTCTTTTGACGTGTTTATTTGATATAATAAGCTTTGTGCAACGCTTACGCTTGTTTTTTATTTTATATTGTTGGAGGATTGGAAATAATGAGCAAAGAGCTGCCGCAGCGCGGAGATGCGTACGAATGGGACAATGGATATGAAGAAATAGATCTTGTAGATATTTTATCTTCCTTATGGAAACGCAAGCTGATGATTGCAGCTGCGACGTTCGTCTGCGTCGCCTGCGCTCTCGGCTGGCTTCTGCTCACGCCGCGCGCCTACGAGAGCAGGACGACGCTGCTCTTCCTGCCGCCGCTGCCCGCCGAGATAGACAGCGAGGAGAGCCGCAGCGTTGTGCTGACTCCCGACACATATTTTACGCTGGCGACCGCAGACGACCTGCTGCACGACGTTGTCAGCGCCGCCTACGCAGGAGCGGCGAGCGAGGACGTTCCGCCGGTCGAAGCCATGCGCCGCAACTTGAACGTGAAACTCGCCGAATCAACGGAAAAGGCGCAGGGCGTCCCCAACCAGATGGCGATGTCCGTATCGTTCCGCGCGCAGAAGCCCGAAGAGGCGATGAAGGTTTTGACGCTTTGGACGGAGCTTTTCATACAGCGTAACGCGCAACTGTTTGTCGATAGGACGGGCTCTTCGTTCGAATTCCTCGGCAAATCCGTTGAAACGGTGAAGAAGGACCTCGAAGCGACAGAGAACCGCCTGCTCGCCTACCAGAAGGAGAACACAATCCCGCTGATGAAAATCCGCCTATCAACGCTCGAACAGACATATGCAGGCCTAATGGCGCAGTACAACGAAAAATCCGCCGCTCTGCCACCACTTGAAGCCGAAGAGAAAACGACAGCGCAGCTGCTCGCGAAAGAACCGGAGACAAAAACTCTGTCGCGCGGCATGAGCAGAGAGGCGCTGTGGAATCTCGCGTCTCAGCAGGCGGGTGGGACAGCGGCAAAAAATCCGGACGAACTGAATGTCAGCGACGAGGTACAGAACAGCCTGTATAAGCAGCTTAAGGAGCGGCGTTCCGGTGCAGCTATAGAGATAGCGTCGCTACGCGCTTCGATTAAAGACCTGCGCGAGCGCATAGACAAATCACAAAAGGAATACGCTGCGCTGAACGCGCGCATACTCTCGGCCGAGACCGAAGTCGCTCGGCTCCAGCGCGAAAGAGCGACGCTTCAGGAATCTTACGCCGCGCTTTCAAAGCAGTACCAGCGTTCGCGCGTCGCGACGGTCGAGGCCACCGACCCGATAAAGATCATCGAAAAGCCTATAGTTCCGCGCGAGCCGGTTTCGCGCGGCGGAATAAAGATACTCTGCCTCGCGGCTCTGCTCGGCGCGTTCATTGGGACGACCGCGGCGCTCGTCGCAGAGATGTTCGCGAAGCGCGCCGGAGAGAAGGCGTAGCGTCAAAGGCAAAAATCACTCAGCCATATCAAACAAGCGGGCCGCCTCCGATTAGGGTAAGCGGCCCGCTTTTACGTCTTCGTTTTATATTTTTTATCTGTTCAATCCTATCAGCGGCTTCAGTTTGTCTCTTATCTTTTTGAGGCGCGCGGCTACGGCCTGTTGGCTTATGCCGAGTTCACGCGCTATTTCGGCCTGCGTGAAGCCTTCCATCAGCGCCTGCGTTATGTCGAGCTCGCTTCTCGTGAGCGTGCGACGCAGCGTTTCGCGGAGCTCGGCTTCGCCGTATTTTTCGTCTTCCGCGCCGGCCGTTTCCTCTATCGCTTCGAGAAGGACTTCGCCGCCGTCGTTGGCGCGTCCGCGCAGGCGCGCGGCTGCGTCGCGCACGTGGTATGGCACGCGGTTGCGCAGAAAGAGCGGCAGCCATCGCCGGTCACGGCACTGCGGGACGAGGATGACGAGCGCCATGTAGCCCTCCTGCACGAGGTCTTCGTATTCCGCGCCGCGCCCCTGGTATTTCGCCGCGGCGGCCTTGACGAGCGGCGTGTATTCTCGTGTTATGCGTTCTATGTCGGATACGTTATTCATCGTTTATCTCCAGATGTATAAAGTTCCGCGCCGGGTACGGCAGGATTTTTGAAAATCCCGCCGCGCGCGCGAGTTCGCGGAATTTTTCCTGTTCCGCGCGCGGCACGGCGACGTCTGCAGCGAGGCCGCGCACGTGGCGGCTGTTCGGAACGCCGCCGACTTCGGCGTTGTGCCGCGCGCATCGGTAGCCGCTTGTGACGGTCACGGGCTTTCTCCACTTCTCGCGCAGTTTTTGAAGCGCCGCGGCGAGTTTCGGGTGCAGCATGACCGTGTGGCAGCATGGGCACTGGAACTCCCGCAGGCTGAAGTTTTCCGTTATCTGAAATTCGTTGAGTCGCATTGATTTTTCTCCTTTTCCGCAGGCCGCCGCGGATATGTGCGCTGCGCGGCGGCGCCCTTCCCGCACCGTCATTCATGACGGGACGATGTCTTTTCCATCACGGCTCCGAGGTCCGTTACCGCTTTCGTCAGCTCTTCGAGCCGCTTGTCCATCCTGATAAGCAGGTATGCGGCGACGGCTACCGAAAAACCGTTTTGTATCATGTTAGCGGTTAATTCTTCCATAATCGGCATCTCCTTCCGCCGCGAAGGCACGGCTGCGCCGTGAGCGCGGCGCGCGCCCTTCGTGGTGCTTTTATGGTTTTGTCCTGTGTTTTTGAGGGGTCTCCTTTTTTGTGTTTTTGCCAGGGGTTTTTATGTGATGATTATAGTATATATTTTATTTATTGAGAATACTAAAAGTTATTAAAATCGGGGAGGGAGAGCCCCTCCCCGGTCTGCTTACGCCGCAGGCGTAAGTTCGATTGCCGTCGAGGTGCGGTCTATGAGCTCCGCAGTCTCGCAGCTTACGAGGGTTACGGCGAAAGGCTGCTGCTCGAGTATGAGGTCCACCGCCGCCTGCACCTTCGCCGCGCCTTCGGGGTCGGCGAGTGTCGGCGCGGCGTAGTCCATGCTGATATAGAAGCTCTTGCCGGTCTCGGTTATGAATTTCAGCTTTACCGTTTTCATCGTTTTCACCTCCTTTTCAGTCGTTTTCGTTCGTTTCGCCGCACTCCGCTACGCGCTTTCGAGGAGCTCGGTTTCGTACTTCCTGACGGAAGCGACCGGATACTCGAGAAGCTCGCCGAGCGCCGACGCGAGGGCGCTGAGGGTGTCCGCCGTGGCGGCCGCTCCGATGTCGGAGAGGGAGACCGTCTTGGTGACGGTTTTGCCCTCTTCCTCGCCAAGCGATATCGTGAGGCGGAGAGAGCTGCTTATGTGTTTGAACTGTGCCATTTCGTCGTCCTCCTTTCTTCGTTTGATGACAATAATAGTGTGTTTGAAGCACGAGTTTTACAAATAGATTTTTTATTTTCTATGACGCTTCGAGTCGGCTCGCCGTGATGATAGAATAAAACGGTGCATCACATTGAAAGGAGAGATTTGCATGAAGAAGTTCATCGCGGCGCTGCTCGCCGTGCTCGTCGCTGCGACCTCCGCAGCGGCCTACCCGCCTCCCCCGCCTCCGAGAAGGTACGGCCCTCCGCCGCCCCCACCGCCGCGCCACCACCATCATCCGCACGCCTACTGCGATGACGCTGCGCTTTTCGGCGGGCTCGCCGTCGGGCTTATGATAGGCGCGCTGGCAAACAGCCAGCAGGACCAGGCCGCCGCACGCGAGGCGGAGCAGCAGCGCGTCTTTGAACGCGAGGCCGCAGAAGTGCGCGAGGCGGCGCGGAAGCTCGCCGAGGCGCAGAGCGTGAACGTGACGGAGATCATTTCCAAGCTTGGGCCTGACCACGCGCTCGAGGACCTCGACAACTACTGGCAGGCGCACGGACAGCCGACGCTCCAGGACGTGAACAGGCCTCCGCGCACGCTGAAGATAGCCGGTTTTTCGCAGAATATGAGGCTGCTTTACGACATAGACCGCGAGCGCAGTACCGTGACGGTAACTGTGAGCGCGCCGGAGTACAACGTCACGGAGAGCCGCACGATGCCATACGTCTACGCGCCGCCGGCGGCGCAGGCTTCGGGCGGCGTTGAAAAGCTGCTGGGCTTCACGGTATCGGACGATTCGCGCAGCCGCGAGGGCTTCCTCGTGGTCACCTCCGTCGTCCCCTCTACGGTCGCGGCCTACGCGGGAGTGAAAAGCGGCTCGGTGCTCTGCGCCGTGGACGGCAACAGCACGGCGAACGTGAGCGCCGCGCAGATGGAGGCCTATGTCGGAGGCCGCGCGGCCGCGGGCGCGGCGGTGAAGCTGACGCTCGCCGACGGCGGCGCGCGCCGCACGCTGGAGCTGAGGCCGTAAGAAGAATCCGGCAAACTGACGAGCAGGCCGCCGCCCCGAGGATACGCGGGCGGCGGTTTTTGTGTTCGCGTTGTTTGCTGCTATGAGTCAAATTTCTTCAGCGCACAAAAGCATTATCATATATGTACGATGTTTTTTATAAATCGCACAATTATGTTATAATTATCGTACGATTAAAGGAGGGGATACCATGTCCATAACTGCAACGGAATTGAAAGCAAATCTTGGGAAGTATCTTCAAATGGCCGAAACGGAAGATATTTATATAACGCGCAACGGCAAAATGGTAGCGCGGCTTACAGCGCCATACAAGAACAAAAGAGAAATCGCGGAATCGCTTTTCGGCATAATTCCAGCCGACATAACGCTTGAAGAAGCACGAGAAGAAAGATTGAGCAGAATATAATATGCGGGCTTTAATAGATACATGCATAGTTATTGATGCCTTGCAGAACCGTAGTCCGTTCGCAAACGATGCGCGGGCAATATTTTACGCCGCGGCTGACAATCGTTTTGACGGGTATGTGACAGCTAAGTCAACAGCTGATATCTACTACCTTATGCATAGATATACACACAGCGACAAAGAAACAAGAGACGTGCTAAGACGTCTCGGTTCGCTTTTCGAGTTTCTTGACACTTCAGCGGCTGACTGTATCAATGCTATCGACTCCAACATAAGGGATTATGAGGATGCAATAATGTCGGAAAGCGCGGAGAGGTCAGGTATGGACTGCATCGTTACGCGCAACACCGCAGATTACCTTTTCTCTAAAGTCGCGGTATACACCCCGCAGGAATTTCTTGCAATGTTCGATTGATGGAAGGTGTTTTAGCCTCCGTTTCTGCACGCATTACTCCGCCGCACTGCACGCTGGAGCTGAGACCGTAGGGATAATATCCAACAAACGGACGAACGCAGGCCGCCGCCCCGAGTATACGCGGGCGGCGGCTTTTTTGCTGCGCTTATCGCAGCATATTTGCTTGCGTATGCTTGCGTTTACAATATAATTATAGAAAAGGAGAGTGAACGATATGGCTAACACTACAGCGGTCTACGCTCGCATCGACACAAAGCTGAAGGAAAACGCGGAGGATATTCTTGCGCAGCTCGGGATTTCGCCTTCGAGCGCAATACAGATGTTTTACAGCAAAATCGTGCTGACGCGCGGGATGCCATTCGAGCTGCGCCTGCCGTACCCCAAGCCGACGGCGATAGGCGGCATGACGCGCGAGGAACTCGACGCGGAGCTGGAGAAGGGCTGGGAATCGATGCAGAACGAAAGGCTGTATTCTGCCGAAGAGGTGGATAGAGAGCTTGCGGAGGAATTCGGAATATGACGGCAGGCAAATACTGCGTTCGCTATTCCACACAAGCAAAAAAAGACCTTAAGGCGATTTTTTCTTATATTACGTATTCACTTGAAGCACGGCAGACGGCGGACCGTCAGGTGAACAGAATAAGGGACGCCGTCCGAGCGCTTGATTTTTTGCCGGAGAGACACCCCGTCGTCGATTGGGAGCCGTGGCATTCGAGAATGATTCGCAGATTGTCGGTAAATAATTATGTTATTTATTACCGTGTCGAGTCAGAACAAAGCATCGTTAAAATTATGCGTATCGTTTACGGCGGAAGAGACTTCAAAAATATGATCTTTACGGAAGGGCTGTAATTTCACTTCTCAGGCTTTCGCACGCCGCCCCTCCGCGCTTTACTCCGCCGCGGCGCTGCTTTACAATTTAACTAAATAAAAAACCGGAGGAATCACGATGGACAGACCTCTTCTTCATATAATCAGCCACACGGACCTCGACGGCGTCGCGGCCGCGGCGCTCGCGTGGCACGCGAAGGGCGGGCGCGTCGCGCGCGTTTCGCTGACGGGGTACGGCGAGGTGGACAACCTCATTCTCGAAACGATAACGTCGGGCAAAGAACCTCTAGTGCTCGACCTATTCTGCCAGAAAGAACAGACCATCGACGAGGTGGACAGGCTTTACGACGAAGCCCGCCCGCCTTTTCTTTTCGACCACCACAAAAGCACGTTCGAGCGTTACGGCAACAGGAAATGGGCCGTCATAGATACGAATTACTGCGGCGCGCTCGTCTACTGGAACTGGCTCTCCGAACACGCGCAGGACTCGCGGACGAAGGACGTTCTGGCGCGGCTCGAACCGATCGTGCGCATAGCGAACGACCGCGACCTCTGGCTCGGGCAGATACCCGAGAGCCGTTTGTGGCAGGCGCTCGTCACGATGTGCGGCCACTGGGGGATGTTCGCGCGGCTCGCGGCGAACCCGAGCGCGGAGCTGACGCCCGAGGAGTTCGACGGAGCTTCGGAATTCACGGAACGCCAAGAGGCGCGCTTCGCCGAGGCGAAGGAGCATATATGGAGGCACGGCGCGGAGCTGGCCTTCCTCTGCGACGGGATTCTCGAATACGGCGACGTTTCCGACTTCTGCGGCCTGCTGCTCGACCGCGACGAGAATCCGCCCGAGGTGGCGGCGGTCGCAGCGCGCAGGCTCGGCGGCGACTGGGCCGTCTCGATGCGCAGCCGCGACGGCCTCGCAGGACGCGTCCTAGCGCTGCTGAAAGACGGCAAAAAGGTGCGTGGCGGCGGACACGGCGACGCTTCGGCCCTCTATTTCCCGCGCAACTATACGCAGGAGCAGATGCGCGACTCCATCCTCGCGGCCATAAAGGTCGAGAAGGAGCGCAGCGCAGCGCCGAAGGTGACGCTCGGCGACCTCTTCAAAGGGCTGGCATAGGATGAAGACCTTAGCGCTGATCTACGCCTCCGAGGGGACGGGGCATAAAAGCGCCGCCTTCGCGCTGCGCGAGGCCTTCCTCGCGGCTAACCCGGACGGGAACGCCCTCTGCCTAGACATACTCGACTTCGTCCCGCCCTTCATGAAGGGGCTCCTCTCCGGCGGCTACGACGTGATGGCGCGCAGCGCGCCGTGGCTCTGGTCGCGCTTCTACTGGGGCTCCGACAAACGCGGCGGCCAGGCCTCGGCCTTCGAGTGGGTTCACGGACAGTTCTGCCGCGCATGCCTGCCGAAGCTGCGCCGTTACCTCGCCTCCAAAGGCGCGGAGGCGGCGGTGTTCACGCACTACTTCGGAGCCGCGGAGTTCGCCGCGATGAACAGGGGCCGCGCGCCAGTGTATTACGCGGACACGGACTTTGAGACCCACCGCTTCCAGCGCAGCCGCGAATTCACAATGAGCTTCGCGGGCAGCGCGCGCGCCGCGCGCCAGCGCTACGCCGAAGGGATAACCAACGTCATGGCGACCGGCGTCCCCGTCGCCGCCAAATACGCGCACATGCCCACGAAAGCCGAGGCGCGCGCCAGGCTCGGGCTGCCCGCCAGAGAAAAAATCGTCCTCGTCAGCGGCGGCGGCATAGGCGCGGGCCCCGTGCAGAAGGCGGCGGAATCGCTCGCCGCGGCGGGATACTACGTCCTCGCCGTCTGCGGCGGCAACGAAAAGCTGCACGCAAGCATGAAAGCCTTCTTCATGTACAAAGAAAACGTCCGCGTTGAGGGCTTCGTGCCGGACATGGAAAACTACTACGCCGCGGCCGACGCGGCCGTGATGAAGCCCGGCGGCCTCTCGGCCTCCGAGGCGCTCTGCGCCGGCCTGCCGATGCTGCTCACCGACCCTATACCGGGACAGGAGGAGCTCAACCTCTCCTACCTCGCCGCGAACGGAGCCGCCCGCCCGCTCGTAATCCCGCAGCGCGCCGCCGAAGCCGCCGCAGAAATCTTCGAAAGCGGCGAAGCAAGCAAAATGCGCGAATGCGCCCTCTCCATAGCACACCCCCGCGCCGCCGCGGAGATAATAGACATAGTGACGCAGGACGCAGGGGCGTGGTAGGAAGCAAAGCCGGAGCAAAATCCCCGATATCTCACACAATTTGATAAATTTCATCAAACAAAGCCGCGGCGGCGATATCCACGCCGCGGCCTTATCGCAGCATCGCCGCAAATAAAAAAACGCCCCGGGATTCCCTTTTCGGGAACGGGGCCTAACTGAGGGGTTTTTGTGAAGATTTAAGGAAGGTTGTTATTTTCAACGGCTGCGCCTTCGTGCAAGCTCCGGCGCGCCGTGTAGCCGTCTGTTTTCCGTCCGGGGCCGCGCCCCGTCCTTCAACGGTTCATATGATAGCGCGCGTCAAGCGGCGCGTGTAGATACAAAATTGGAATATCGATATATAAATATCTATATATCCCGTGCGGCAAAGCGTTCCGGCTTTTCTACGCGTTTTGCTCCAGCTCTTTTTTTACGCGCGCGACGGTCTCGCGCAGCTTTTCAGCGAAGAGCTTGTCCTCCGGCGTGAAGCGGTAGTTCTTGCGGTAGATGAGCAGGTCGCGGAAGGAGTTGTCCGCGTCGCGGCAGCGCTTCTGGACGAGGCCGAAGCGGTCGAGCGTCTCGCGCGGCATGGGCGAGACCCAGATGTAGGCGGCGGGCAGGCGGCAGAGCAGCTCGAACTGTATTCCGCGTTCGTAGACGGCGATTTTCTTCTTTTTCTCGTGCTTCTGCGCGAGCATGCGCGCCTCGGAGACGGGCAGCGCGGGGATGGAGTTGTCGTCGTGGACTATTTCCGTGTAGAGGCGCAGCTCGGAGTATTTCAGCTCGGGCGCGGCCGCGAGCGGATGGCGGCGCGACATGAGCGCGAGGTATTCGAATTCCCACACGGGCTCGTATTTGAGCGAGCGTTCCTCGAGCGCGGCGAGGAAATATTTTTCGTGCTCGCGCTGGCAGCGCAGTATCCCGAGGTTCGAGACGCCGTCGCCGACGTTTTTGAGCACCTGCGTGGAGTTCGTCTCGCGGTATTTTACGTCTAGCCCCTCGGCGTCGTCGAGCGCCGCGGCGAATTCGGAGAATGCGAAGGCAGCGTAGCTCGCACGCGGGAGCGAGAGGCTGAATTTTTTCACGCCGGAGGGCTTGTAGAGCGACTCGAGCTCGTCCACCTGTTCGAGTATGCGCCGCGCGTATTCGAGGAACTGCTCGCCCTGCTCGGTCGGCTCGACGCCTTTGGGGGTGCGGCGGAATATCGTGATGTTCATGTCTTCCTCGAGCTCGCGGATAGCTTTGCTCAGGTGCGGCTGTCCCATGAAGAGATTTTCCGCGGCCCGCGAAATGGAGCCCGTCTTCGCCACCTCGACTGCGTAGCGCAGATGCTGGATATTGTTCATAAATTTATCCTCCGGTCTTTATTTCGGCACGCTCCTATAATAGCAGAAAAAGTTAAAAAATGTGTCCTCGATTTGTAAAAAAGGAAACAATATTCCATTTTGCGCCGTTTCTTCCATTGATGGGAAACCTCGCGCCGTCGTGCCGCAGCGGCACGGACGCGGTATAATTCTGCCGTCTGATACCGCCGCCGGGAGGGGTTCCGCAATGCCGGAAAGATTTCACGATATGGATAAATCGCGCGCGCCTCGCGCGCTGGATTACGCGATGGTGCTCTGCGCCGTCACTATATGGGGAGGCAGCTTCGCCGCTACGAAGTACGCGCTGGCGCAGGCGGAGCCGTCGCTGATTCTCTGTCTGCGCCTCGCGATGACGCTGCCGGTGCTCGCCGCGGGATGCGCGCTCGGGCGCGAGCTGCGCCTGCCGACGGCGCACGAAGCGTTCGTGCTCGCGCTGCTCGGTTTTCAGGGTATATGCTTTCACCAGGGGATACAGGCGGTGGCGATGAAGACGGCGGGCGCGGGAAACGCGAACTGGATGATGGTCGCTTCGCCCGCGGTCGTCGCGGTGCTCGGCTGGCTGTTCCTCAAGGAAAAAATCTCGCGCGGCGCCGTCGCCGGGCTTGCGCTCGCCTCGGCGGGCGTCGCGCTCGTCCTCGCCGCTGGGACGGTGAAGGAGACCGCGGAGAGCGTTTCCTTCGGCTCGTGGGGCGACTTCCTGATGCTCGCCTCCGTCCTAAACTGGGGCGTCTTCCTCGTAATTTCGCGCAAGCTGCTGAAGTCCACGATGACACCGGCCTTCTCGATATTCTGGGAGCTGGTATTCGCCGCGTTCTTCGCGTTCCTCGCGACGCTCATCTTCGGCACGGACTATTCCGTCATTCCCGGCTTCACCGCGGGCACGTGGCTTTCTATAATCTTCCTCGGCGCGCTCTCCTCCGGCCTCGCCTATCTTTTCTGGTACAAGGCCTTCGCCGCAATCCCCGTCGCAAAGCTCACCGTCTTCCAGTTCCTCCAGCCAGTCGCAGGCATGGTCATATCATACCTGCTGCTCGGCGAGCGCTACACAATCTGGCTCGTCCTCGGCGCGGCGATGATAACGGCGGGAATTTGGCGCGTGAACCGGCGGTAGGGACGGACTGTAACAATTTCACCGCACTTTTGCGCGCTGCGTTTCGGCGGCGCGCGGCTTCTGATATAATCTCATTATTGGCAGCCTATACATTCTATATCCGCGCCGTGTCACGCAGGGCGGCGGCGCGTCGGGGAAGGAGTTACGCTTATGAAGAAGAAAAACCTGACAGTGCTGCTCGCGCTTCTGCTTGCGGCGGGCGTCGCATCGTGCGCCGCGCTTGAGAGCGCTTCTGCATGGCCAGCAAGCTCCGGCGCAGCCCCTTACGGCGCTTCGGACTACGGCCGCGGCGGCTCCGGGTACGGAGATTCCGCTTACGGCGGACGCTCGGACTACGGCGATTCCGGACACGGCGGGCGCTCCGATTACGGGGATTCGGCGCACGGAGGACGCTCGGACTACGGAGACTCGAATTACGGCCCCGGACGCTCGAATTACGGAGATTCCGCGCACGGCGGCGGGCGTTCCGATTACGGCGATTCGCGCTACGGAGACTCACGTTACGCGCGCTAGAGGCCGGGGCGCGCCCTTCCGGCATGAATTGAAGTTTCTTGTCACGCGCGGCGAGGGCTTCGCGCTTTCGTCGCGTTTTTCCGCGCTTTTCGCGCGCGACGGGCACGCGGGCGCGGACGGGCGCTACGAGGTTCACAGCCTCTATTTCGACACGCCGGACGACCGCGCGCTGCGCGAGAAGCTTTACGGCCTGCGCGATAAGGAGAAGTTCCGTCTGCGCTATTACGGCGAGGACGTTTCTTTTGTGCGGCTCGAGAAGAAGATAAAGCGCGGCGAGCTCTGCGCGAAGTTTTCCGCGGTTCTGCCCGAGGGCGGCGCGGAGGCGCTTCTCGCGGGGCGGGCGGATTTCCTGCTTGAATCGGACGAGCCGCTTTTCGCGGAGTTTTACGCAAAGCTGCGCGGCGGCCCGCTGCGTCCGAGCGCGGCCGTCAGCTACAGCCGCGAGGCTTTCGTTTACGCGCCGGGCGGCGTGCGTGTGAATATCGACAGGGACCTGCGCCGCTGCCTCGACGCGCGGGAGTTTCTGAATCCGCGCCGTTTCGGCGTGCCGGCGGACGGCGGCTTCGATTTGCTTGAGGTCAAGTACGGCGCGTTTCTGCCGGACGTCGCGCGCATGGCGGTGCAGACGGCGGCCTGCGGGCGGAGCGCCTTTTCGAAGTACGCGGAGTGCCGCCGCTTTGAATAACCGGACGGGAGCGATTTTCGCATGACCTTCAGAGATATTTTCAAAAGCGGATTTCTCGCGAGGACGGCGCAGCTTTCCGTCGCCGATATGGCGGTATCGATGCTGCTCGCCTTCGCGATAGGGCTGTTTATTTTTTACATCTACAAAAAAAGCTACCGCGGCGTCATGTACTCGGCGAACTTCGGAACGTCGCTCATCGCCGTCGCGCTGGTGACGACCTTCGTGATGCTCGCCGTGACGAGCAACGTCGTCCTTTCGCTCGGCATGGTCGGCGCGCTTTCGATCGTGCGCTTCCGCACCGCGGTCAAGGACCCGATGGACATCGCCTTCCTCTTCTGGAGCCTCGCCGCGGGCATCGTGCTCGCCTCCGGCCTCGTCCATCTCGCGGTGCTCGGCAGCCTTTTCATCGGCATCGTCATGCTCGTCTTTTCCGACAGGCGCGACGAGGAGCGCCCGTACATCCTCGTCGTCCACTGCGCGGACGAGACGTCGGAGCGCGCGGCGCGCGACTTCGCATCCTCGCGCGTCAAGGCGCTTTCGCTCAAGAGCAAGAGCGTTTCGCCGGGGCGCGTCGAGCTGAACTACGAGGTGCGCCTGTCTGACGGCGCGGCGGATTTCGTCAACGCGCTCGCGGCTCTGCCCGGCGTCGAAAACGCCGTCCTCGTCTCGTACAACGGCGACTACGCCGCGTGAACCGCGCGTGCTGAAACGCAGAAACACGGATAAAATCTGCATAATCGCGATGACGGCGGCCTGCGCGCTCGCGCTGCTGCTCGCGGCGTGGAACGGCGGCGCGGGCGGCGGTCCGGCGCGCGGGCCGGAATACGCGGCGGCGCTCTTCGACGGCGGGAGCGTCCATCAAATCGACATTGAAATAGAAAACTGGGAAAAATTTATAAAAAACGCGACGCGCGAGGAATATTCGCCCTGCGCCGTCACGATAGACGGCGAGCGCTTCGGCGGCGCGGGAATCCGAGCGAAGGGCAACAATTCGCTGCGCCTCACGCACAAATACGGACATTCGCGCTACAGCCTCAAAATCGAATTCGACCGTTACATCGAGGGCGCTTTATGGCGCGGCCTCGACAAGCTCTCGCTCGACGCGGCCTTCCAGGACAACAGCTATCTTAAAAATTTCATCGCCTACGGCCTAATGGCGCGGCTCGGCGTCCCCGCGCCGCTGCGCTCCTTCGCGTGGGTGACGGTCAACGGCGAGCCGCACGGACTCTTCCTCGCGGTCGAAGAGCCTGAAGAAGCTTTCGCGCTGCGGAACTTCGGACCCGCCCACGGAAGGCTCTACAAGCCGGACTACCGCTCGCTCGACGATGAAAACGCCGACGTCGCGCTGATTTACAGCGGAGACGACCCGCGGCGCTACCCCGGCATATTCCGCCGCGCGAAGTTCCCCGTCTCGGCGGCGGACAAAAGGCGGCTCATATCGGCGCTTGAGCGGCTCTCCGACGAAAGCCGCTGCGCGTCCGCCGCGGACATCGACCTCGCGGCGCGCTACTTCGCCGTCCAGGCCTTCGTCGTGAACGCGGACGGCTACCTCGGCCCGACGGGCCACAACTACTACCTCTACGAAAAGGACGGCCTGCTCGCGATGCTGCCGTGGGACTACAACCTCGCCTTCGGCACATACTCGCTCGGCGCGCCGCGGCCCGAAAACGACGCGCGGGCCTTCGTCAACTGCCCGATAGACGAACCCGCGCCGCGTGAGATACTCGCGAAGCGCCCCTTCTTCTCCGTCCCCTTCGCGCGCGGCGAGTGGCGCGGGCTTTACAGACAATACCTCGGCGAAGCCGCGGCGCTCTTTGAGAGCGGCGAGTTCACGGCCGAAATAGCCCGCGCCGCGCGCATGATAGCGCCCTACGTCGAACGCGACCCGACCGCCTTCTGCTCCTACGCCGACCACAGGCTCGCCGTCCACACGATAACGGCCTTCTGCGAACTCCGCGCCGAAAGCGTCCGAGCGCAGCTGAACGGCGAAATCCCCGCGACGCGCGCCGGACAGGCCGCCGCGCCGGAAACGCTGGTAGACGCCTCCGCGATACGCATAGAGGACATGGGCGAAATAGCCGACCTTACGGACTGACGCGGCGCACAGAAAACGCGGCAGGACGCAAAATCCTCCCGCGTTTCCGCAATTTTCGCTGCCGGCCTAACGCGCCGCGCCGTTAAAAAAATCCGCCTCGCAGAGCTCCGCTATCCATTCGCCGCGCGCAATCTGCGCCTGCCACTCCTGCGGAATGCCGCGCCCGCCCGACGAGCCGTAGTAAATGCCCGCCAGCCCTCCTGCGACGGCGGCCGTCGTATCCGTGTCCCCGCCGAGGTTGACGGCCTTCAGCACGCATTCGCGGTACGACGAGGTCGTCGCAAAGCACCACACCGCCGCGTCGAGCGTGTCGAGCACATAGCCGCCGCTTCGGACCTCCTCGCGCGGCTTCTTCCTTATGTCGTACTCATCGTCGTAAAGCCGCGCCGCCTCCTCCGGCCCGCCGCCCGCGAGCAGAAGCTCCGCTATGCGCACATACTCCTCACACGCGTCGGTCGAAATGGGATGCGCGTGCGTCAGCGCCGACACGGCGGCGACGTCCTCGTCCGTGTGCGGAACGAAGGCCAGCGGCAGAATGCGCATCAGCGAGCCGTTGCCGTTGTCCGCGATGCTGCGCCCGCCGCAGCTTTCCACGCCCACGCCCTGCATATAGAGGCCTATCGCCTTGCGCGTCGTGTTGCCGATGTCGAAGACGCTGTGGTACGGCGTGAATTCGTTGCGCGCGTACCATCTCACGAAATTATCCATAATGTCGCGCAGGTCGATTCGCCGCCTCCGCCCGAGGCTCTCGAGCGTCGCGAGCGCGAGGCTGCCGTCGTCCGACCACGTCCCGGCGGGCAGCCCGTGAGTCCCGCCGCCGATCATATCGGCCACGCAGAACGTATCACGCTCGCAAAACTCCACAGGCACGCCCAAGGCGTCCCCGACGACCAAACCCATAATGCCGTCATATACGCGATTCAAAATATATCCTCCGACGTGAAATATAAATTTGACATAATTATAACGGAGCACGGCGCACGTTCATGCGCGGTTCAGCAGCCTATCCGCCGCGGCGCATTTCACCAGCAGACAATCCGCGTCCGTCCACACCTCCGTATCGACGCGGCGCAGGCCGTCGATGCGGCGCGCGGCGAAGCCGTTGGCCTCCGGCGACAGAACTTCGTCGAGCAGCGACACAATCGAACGCCCGCGCTCCACCCCCGAAATCATAAAACCGGCGAACAACCCGCCGGAAACGCGCCCGCGCACATCCGAACCGCGCCTCCTGACGTTGTCCTCAGCCGCGCGGAACAGCGCCGAAAGCGCCTCCGTGTCGGATCCGGCGAACATCGAGGCGATATCGCACGCCGTGCGGACGCCGCCGCACATTGCGGAAAGCAGCCGCGCAAACGCGCCGTTGAACTCGTTTATCGTCGCTATGTCGAATTCGCGCAGCCGCGGAAAAGAATCCCACATATCCTCGGACGGAGCGACAGCGACAAGAGCGCCGTCCGCGGGCAGAACGCAGTAAAGAGCGCGCCCGGGGGAAAGATATTCCGCGGCGGAGCCGCGCCGCCCCGCCGCGATGACGCACCTGTTCCTCTTCGGGAAGCCGCGCCACGACGGCAGAAACTCCGAAATGAGAAGCGTGTACTCGTTGCCCGTGTCCGTCGACGCTCTCGGCCTCGGCCTGCGCTCGTACCAATCCCCGCCGTCCTCCGAAGCGCAGTAAAGCCGCACGCCGCCGCGCCAGAGCCGCAAAGCCTGCGAATATTTCGTGCCAAGCAGCCCCGCGGGAGCCACTTCGTCCGCGTTGGTCATAACATTCACCCTGCCTCATTCTAACATCAAAACGGCGGCGGGGGATATAATAGGAGCAGTTCAAAAAAAGGAGACGAATACATGGAAATATCGGTGTCATACGCGGTGATCTACATGGACGCGAAAAGCGGGAAATTCCTCATCGTCCACCCGACGCACGAAACATACTGGAGCCTGCCCAAGGGCGGCATGGAGGAGGCCGACGGCGGCGACGGCGCGAAAGCCGCGGCGCGCGAGCTGTTCGAAGAAACGGCAATAAAAGCAGCCCCCGCGGCGCTGAAATACGGCGGCCGCCACGACTACTACAGGGCCGGCAGAAACGGCAAAACGAAAAACAAAGACCTCTGCATATACCTGTACGAAACGGACGAGGCGATGAAAACCGCGGAAATGACCTGCGCCTCGATGGTACACAGCGCCCCCGGCGCGCCCTTCCCCGAAAACGACGATTTCAAATACATCGAATACGGCGAAATCGGCAGATACTTCCACACGGACGGCGAAAGAGCGCTGAAAGCGGCGATGCGGGAGCTGGGGATGCTAAAAGGATAATTTCTGTTAAGTGATGACAGTAAAACGCGTAAATTATAAGGGCGGGAAGAAAATTCCCGCCCTTACAATTTACGTACAAAGCATGCTACGCTATTTTGCAGAAAAATATTATTCTAAAAAATATTATATTGACAAATATTCAAGATAATATTACTTTATAGACATCAGCATTCCACAATGAGAAAGGACGGGAAAATATGTCTGTAGGAAACCGCATATTTACCAAAAGGCAGATGCCCGACAAAACGCTGATTGAAAGGCTTGCGCAAATACCGGCGGCGAATATAGCCGATACGATGGGGCGTTCATGCGCAATGCATCCGCGTATTCGTCTGATGAGCGGATTCAGCGGTATCTTCGCAGGCCCGGCGCTGACCGTCAAAGCGCGCGCGGGAGACAACCTCTTTATCCACCAGGCTCTCGATATGGCTGAGCCGGGCGATGTGATCGTCGTATCCAACGAAGAGGATCAGAGACGTTCTCTGATGGGCGAGATCATGTTTACCTACGCCATGAATCAGCGCAGGCTCGGCGGACTCGTACTCGACGGCCCGGTACGCGACGTCGACGCACTGCGCGCTATGCCGCTGCCCGTTTATGCTACTGGTTCTACTCCAGGCGGCCCGTACAAGGAAGGCCCCGGTGAAATCAACGTCCCAATCGCCTGCGGCGGCGTGAGCGTTAATCCGGGAGACATAATCCTCGGCGACCTGGACGGCATCATCGTCATTCCGCAGAAAGACGTTCAAGCCGTGCTCGAAGCGGCGGAAGAGCTGCACAAGGCAGATGCAGCCAAAGTCCTTGCGGCGCAGAACGGGACTGCCAACAGAGCGTGGGTTATGAAGACGCTGGAATCGAAAAAAACTGAATTTATTGACGACGTATATACTCAGTGATTGGGAGCGTAAAACAATGAAGTTCGATATCATTATACGCGGAGGGCGCATTCTAGATCCGTTTAATAATATTGACAAAGCAGCAGACATTGCTGTCTATAACGGCAAAATTGCCGGTATAGGAGACTACAGCGACGCAGAGAGCGACCGTGTCCTAGATGCGCATAATCATCTTGTAACGCCGGGACTCATTGACGCGCACATCCATCTTTGGCCGTTGACGAAGATGGGGGTATCGACGGAATCGGCGTGCCTTCCAAACGGAGTCACTTCAGTCATCGATGCCGGAAGCGCAGGCTGGGCAACGTATGAGACAACGCGAAGTTTTATAAATACTTGCAAGGTGCGTGTAAAGACACTCGTCAATGTGAGCCCGGACGGTATTTTGGCGAACGGATATCAGGAAAATGTCGACCCAGATTTCCTGAACGGCGTTTATGAAAGAGAAATTGAGCAGCTGTTTGACAAATACCGCGGCGAACTGATAGGTATCAAGCTGCGCCTCAACACTGCAGTAATCCGCACTCTCGGAGAATATCCATTGGTCAAGGCCTTGGAGCTGGCTGAGCGCCTTGATACAAGACTGGTCGTCCATGCAGCTGATCCAGCTATACCGATGTCACGTATATGCAGCTTGCTGCGCCCCGGCGATATTCTTACCCACATGTACCATAAAACGGGAGCAACCACACTGCTAGGAAACGATGGAAATGTACTACCCGAGGCGTGGGAAGCGAGGCAACGCGGCGTCATATTCGATGTGGGGCATGCGCAGGGGCACTGCAACGTATCTGTCGCCAAAAGAGCTATCGAGCAGGGTTTCTTGCCCGACTTGATAGGAACGGACGCCTGTGAGGAGGGTATTTATAAAGACTACCTGATGTTCTCAATGCCGTTTATTCTATCAAAAATGCTCAGCCTTGGCATAAGCCTTCACAACACAATCAGAGCTGTTACGGAAGCCCCAGCACGCTGGATGGGATTGGCAGGCAAGATAGGATGCCTGTCTGAAGGATCTGTTGCTGATATCGCAGTGTTTACATTGAAGGACAAGACATTTAAATATCGCGATAGAAACGGTGATTTTTACACTGGTACCCAGTTGCTTAAACCTTCCGCAACTATCAAAGACGGCCAGCTTGTATATCGCGACTTAGAATTCTAAAGGAGGAAGAAAAGGTGAAGAAGATAGGTCTCACAACAAAAGTATTTATAGGCTTCATCGTTGGTGTAATACTTGGTATCGTTTTCCAGGAAAAGATATTATTCCTGAAAATTGTAGGCGATATTTTCCTGTCCTTGATCAAGATGCTTGTCGTTCCACTGGTTTTCTTCTCTATTATCAGCGGCATTACGAACATCACGGACATCGAGCGTCTCAAGCGCGTAGGGACGAAAATCGTCGGGATGTATTTCATCACAACTCTGCTTTCGGCGTTTCTCGGGCTTGGCGTAGGGCACCTCATCCAGCCGGGGAAGGGGTTTGTGCTTGATACAGCTTCTGCGCTGAATTACGAGCCGACAGCGATCCCAAGTGTGACGAGCACTATTCTGTCAATGTTCCCGACTAATATCATCCAGTCTATGGCTGCAGGAGATATGATGCCTATTATCGTATTCTGCGCCTTCTTCGGCGTTGCGATGACATTGCTTGGAGACAAAGTTAAAAATGTGCGCATATTCATAAACGAATCAACTGAAATCATGTACCGTATGACCGCTATCGTTATGGAAGCCTCCCCTTACGGCGTATGCGCATTGATGGCATGCACTATAGGACAGTACGGCCTTGCTGTATTTGGACCGCTTGGGAAATTCATCTTCTGTGACTACTTCAGCTGCGCGATAATTGTATGCGTAATGTATTTCCTTATTCTGAAATTCATGGGGAAAATCAAATTTTCGTATTTTATGCGCAAGATATTACCGCTTTGGGCTGTCACTGCATCGACAACCAGCAGTTCCGGTTCGCTGCCTGTAACAATGTCCATAACAGACAAGGATTTCAAAGTTGAAGAAGAACTATATGGCTTCTCGCTTCCTCTCGGAGCCACAATCAATATGAATGCTGGCGGCGCTTATTACGCCGTGGCGGTTGTGTTTGCGTCGCAGATCTACGGCATACCGATGACGATAGGACAGGAGCTAATCGTGGCGCTGCTTGCGACGCTCATCTCAATCGGCTCACCCGGTATCCCAGGAGGCGGAATAGTCATGACGGTCATGCTTCTGACGACTATGGGGCTGCCAGTAGAAGTAATGGGAATGATTGCAGGTATTTATAAAATTATAGACATAGCTCACACGACGATAAACGTCACGGGCGACGTCGTCTGTACAATAGCCGTAGCCAGAAGCGAAGGTATGATACACGACAACGACAGCCCGTCGGTGGCATAGTGTAAGAGAAGAGGCAACAGTTTATGCCAACGTTACTTGCCGAACGTATGAATAAAATCAGCGGTTCTCCCACGTCTGCATTAATAGCAAAGGTGGCCGAGCTGAAACGTCTGGGAAAAGACATCATCTCGCTCAACGTCGGCGAACCGGACTTTGGAACACCAGATTACATCAAGGTCGCTGGAATAAAAGCCATCGCCGACAACTTTACAAAATACACCCCGGGCAACGGGATACTGGAGCTGCGCGAGGAAATTGCGAAAAAGCTGAAACGAGACAACAATATCGAATATGGGCTAAACGAGATAACTACGTCTGTTGGTGCAAAACAGGCTATAGCAAGCGCAGTCATGACGATAGCGGGCCCCGGCGACGAAGTGCTTTTGCCTATTCCGTGCTGGGTAAGCTACACCGAGATGATACGTCTGGCAGGAGCGGAGCCGGTGTTTGTACCAGTCTGCGACAGTGATTATTCTCTGGATCTTAAAGCGATAGAGGCTGCGATAACGCAAAAGACGAAAGCTATTATTATCTGCACCCCGAACAACCCAACGGGGGCAGTCTACAGCGAAGAAAGCCTTCGCCATCTTGCGGAACTTGCAATGAAGTACGATTTCTTTATCGTAGCAGACGAAATTTACGAAAAGCTCGTCTACGACGGAGCGAAACACTTCAGCGTCGCCTCAGTCTCAAACGAAGTTCGCGACCATGTCGTTACAGTCAACGGCTTTTCCAAAGCTTACGCTATGACAGGCTGGAGGATAGGATACGCTGCTGCGCGCCGTGACGTAATAAAGGGCATAATGGCGATACAGAGCCAGACGACGTCAGCTGCGAGCGCTATATCGCAAAAGGCCGCCGCCGCTGCCCTGCGCGGCCCGCAGCATGACATGGAAGAAATGGTGATGGAATTCAAGCGCCGCAAGGATTATGTCGTAGACAGACTAAACAGCATAAAAGGAATTGTCTGCCCAGACGTTCATGGTGCTTTTTACGTCTATCCGGATATTCAATATTATCTGGGTAAATCCTTTAACAACAGGAGGAAAATCGAAACAGCGGTCGATTTGTGCCAATATCTTCTGGACGAGGCTCTGATCTCCACTGTCCCAGGCGAAGCGTACAACGTCCCGGGCAAGATACGCATTTCGTATTCCAACTCAATGGAGAATTTGACGGAAGCGCTGGGCCGATTTGAAAACGCTCTTGATGCTCTGAAGTAGCGTTTGAATAGACGCGTTGCACTAGGCCTAAGCTGGTATATAAGCTTAGGCCTTTTATGATAGGAATCATTGACCGCGTCTCTTTTCTACGTTATCCTTTCTGCAAAGAAACGGGGTCTTGCTATGGAAGACGTTATCAAGAAAATACAAAATATGTCGCTGTCGAAAACCGACGCTAAAATTGCATCGTATATATGCGACCATCTGGACACAGTAGGCCTCCAAACATCTACGACGATGGCGGAAATTATAGGAGTCAGCGACACTTCGGTCGTCCGTTTCGTGCGGAAGCTTGGATTTAAGGGCTACATCGATTTCAGAAACGTTATGAACGAACGCTTCTTGAAGAAAAACGATAAAGAGAGGCAGGATTTGTCTCAGGTTGAGAAATACGCCAGAAGCAAAGAACTGCTACGCGGCAACAGTCTCATCCGTGATGTAAGCTCGTACACACTGGACAATCTGGAAAAGAGTTTCACCGCTTTTGACGAAGCTACTCTGAAGCAAGTTGTGGAGATTCTGCTTAAAAGCAACAAAAAATATATCGCTGGGTTCCGAGGCACGGCCTGCTGTGCTAACTATATTGCAAGCAAGCTGTTGTTCCTGACGCCTAACGTCATTCCGCTCATGCATGCAGATGCAACATCTGTGGAAAAGCTGGTTGACATAGACGAGCATGACTGCCTGTTTATCTACAGTTTCCCGCGATATTCCGAGATTACGCGGACGCTGATGGACATAGCAAGAGGAAACGGGGCGAAAATAATATTGATGACAGACCGTCCGACTTCGCCGCTAGCAAACAAAGCTGACATCGTAATCACGGCACGAGTCGGAGGTTTAGGATTTACAAACTCTTATGTCGCTCCGCTAAGTCTTTCTGAGCTGATTCTACTTGCTGTCAGCAGCCGCTGCGATGAAAAATCCAGTGAAAGATTCAACCGCATAGACACGATTATGAAAAAAGAGAAGCTGTACTAAGTCGTGTAAATAAAAATCAGTGATGCAAATATGCGCGCGGCATAGTTCGCGCCTCGCGCTTCTTGTATATTGTCGTAATTCATGGAAATGAACAAAAAAAGAGACCAACTTTTCGGCTGGTCTCTCGAGGGTTTTAAAAAATGGTGCCGGAGACGAGAATTGAACTCGTACGGGTTACCCCACACGCCCCTCAAACGTGCGTGTCTACCATTTCCACCACCCCGGCGACTCAACGCAGAGAAGTATATAAAAACTTTGCCGTTTCGTCAAGCTTTTTCTGTGAGATTTTTTTATTTTTCCTGCGGTTTTTCCAAGCACTTGCGCATGAAGCCGGCGGCGGCGTTTACGGCCTGTTCCGCCCAGAATTCCGGGCCGCAGTGGTCGGCCCCGGCTATGAGGTAAAAGCGCGCCTCTTTGCCGCAGGCGCGGAGTTTTTCGTAGAGTTCAACGCTCTGGCGCGCGTTCGCGGTGCGGTCCTTCGTTCCGTGGAAGATGCAGAAGGGCGGGAGTTTTTTGTCGGGCGTTATGTGGGTGACGGCGCTCGCCTTCGCGGCAAGCTCGGGGTGTTCCATGACGTAGATTCCGCCGAGGAGTTTGCCTTCGGGAGCTTTCGGCGTGTGGTGGCTCGTGGTGGTCGGGAAGCCGTCTTCCATGAGCAGCGTGACGGTGCCGTAGTAGTCAAGCACGCCGCGCACTTCGGCGGAGACGCCGGGGAATAGGCTCTCGTCCATGTCGCCGCCCTCTTCGGCGAGCGCGCAGAATACCGCCGTGTGTCCGCCGGATGAGTCGCCGCCTATGAATATTTCGTCGGGGTTGACGCGGTATTCGGCGGCGTGCGCGCGCATGTAGCGTATGGCGTTGCGCGCGTCCCGTATCTGAGCGGGGAACGGCGCCTGCCCCGTGTGGCGGTACTGCACGATTGCGGCGGCGAAGCCTTTTTTGACGATTTCGTCGAGGCAGCAGACGGACATGTATAGGTCCTGCTCTTTCCACGCCGAGCCCTGCACGTAGACGAGGCACGGATATTTTTTGTCCGGCTCGTTCCGCGTCACGGGGAGCAGTATGTTGAGATGCAAAGGCACACCGCCCGGGGCCGCGTATTCGACCTCGCGGACGAACCGCACGCCGGTCTCAAAGCCTGTCGTTTCGATGCGTTCCGCACCTTCGGGGATTTCCGTATATTCGGGAAATTCTTCATACGTCCATTTTTTTACTTCCATTTGCGCTCGCCTGCCTGTCGTCGTCTCGTTTTCCGAAATTATAGGCTTTTTTGCAGGCTTCAGGCAACGGCGGCGATTGACGGGCGCGCCGGCACAGTTTCGTCTCGCGTTTTATGACGGAGGTTCGGAGCAGAAAATTTTCGTGACGGCATAATTGGCGCGCGCACGAAAAAAGCCCCCCGCGAAGGAGGGGCTTAGGTTTTTCCGTAAAATACGGTAAGTTATTCGAAGTCTTTGCGCTCTTTGATACGCGCTGCCTTTCCGCTGAGTTTGCGGAGGTAGTAGAGCTTCGCGCGGCGGACGCGGCCCTTGCGGACTACTTCGATCTTGTCGATGCTGGGGCAGTGGACGGGGAAGATTCTTTCCACGCCGACGCCGTTGGAGATTTTGCGGACGACGAAGTTTTCGCGGAGACCGCCGTGCTGGCGGCCGATGACGACGCCTTCAAAGACCTGTATACGGCTGCGGTTGCCTTCCACGACTTTGACGTGGACCTTGACCGTGTCGCCGGGGCGGAATTCGGGGATGGAGCCTTCCGCCTTATGGTATTTTTTCTCTACCAGAGCCATTCTTGGATCCTGCATGAGGTTTTCCCTCCTTTTTGTAATGTTTTATTTTTTCATCTTTTACGGCGTTTTTCGCGCCGTTGGTCTGTTGCGTTGTCCTGTCTCGTCTTTTCAGCGCCAGCCGAAGAAGCGGTCGAGCGTTATGCTGACGGCGCTGCGCACGGAGAGGTGGTTCCAGCCGTCTTTGCCGCCGCATATCGGCGTCATTACGGCGTCCGCCGTGTCCATGACTTCGTCGTGCAGCCCCCAGCCCGTACCGAATATGATGAGCGGGCTGTGGTCGCGGCGCAGTATCTCGCGTTTGAGCGTGAGCCAGTGCTGCGCTCCCGCGTGACGCTTCGCCGTCGTCGCTATCTTGAACACCGGCTTTTTCTCTTTCTCTTCGGCCCAGGCTATCGCCTTCTGTACGGAGGCGAATATTTTGAGCGTCGAGAATGCCTCGCGCCGGTCGGGGTTGTAGTCCGCGCCCCAGCCCGAGGTCCAGTGTCCCGCGATGCGCTTCGCCATTTCGCGCTGCTGCGCGATGGGCGTGACGAGCAGGTATTTCTTTATTCCATAGGTGCGGCAGGCGCGCGCGATGTCGTGCAGGTCCATGCCCGTTATCGCGGTGGACGATTTTTCGCCGCGTTTGTCGAGGACGGGATAATGTACCTCCATCACGTATGCGCCGCCCGAGAGCCACGGTATTATGCCGGCGCGTCCGGCTACGTCGGGCCGCCTGTCGAGCGTGCGCTCGACGGACTGCCTCCTGCGCCAGCGCTCGATGGCCTTGGCATCTCCGCCCGTCAGCACTTCCGGCACGCGCTCTCCGCGCCATTCTGCCGGGCGCGTGTAGTGCGGCGTGTCGAGCATACCGCTGTAGAAGGAATCTTCTTCAACGGAGCTTCCGCTGCCGACTACGCCCGGGATGAGGCGCGATACGGCGTCGACTATCGCCATCGCCGGCATCTCGCCGCCCGTCAGCACGAAATCGCCGAGAGATATTTCCATATCCACGTACTTTTCCGTGAAGCGTTCGTCCACGCCCTCATAGTGGCCGCAGACGATGACGAGATGCTCTTTGCGAGCGAGGTCTTCCACGAGCTCCTGATGGAGGCGGACTCCCTGCGGGCTCGGGTAGACGACGTACGGCTTTGCACCGCCGGAGACCGATTCGACCGCTTTCGCGAGCGGCTCCGCCATGAGCATCATGCCGCCGCTGCCGTAGCAGTAGTCGTCTATCTGCCTGTAAGAGCCTTCCGAAAAGTCGCGGATGTCTACGATTTCCGCTTCGAGCTTCCCCGCCGCTATGCCGCGTCCAAGGACGCTCGCCGCGAGGTAGCCGCGCATCAGCTCCGGGAAGGCCGTGATGACGGTTATTTTCATCTCAGTCCCACAATCCCTCTGGAATATTTACTGTCATGGTGCCTCCCGCGACGTCGACGGAGACGACCGCGTCTCCGACGGCCGGCACGGGTTTTTCTTTGCCGTCCGGGGTTTTCACGACGTAGACGTCGTTGCTGCCCGTCTGGATGATCTCGATCACCCGTCCAAGCGTCTCCCCTGTCGTATCGTCGAGGACGGTCAGGCCGATTATGTCGTCGAGCCAATATTCGTCCTCTTCGAGCTCGACCCTTTCGTCGTTCGGTACGGTGACGGAGGCTCCCTTCATGGCCTCGGCGGCGTTTCTGTCCTCGACGCCCTGAAGGTGAAGGAAGAACGTGTTCTTCCCCTCGTATGGCTCAAGCCTGCGCACCTTCCAGCTTTTCACGGGCTTGCCAGGCAGCGATATGTCGAGATGTTTCATCCCGATGAACCGCTCCGGGAAGTCCGTCAACGGTATCAGGAGCATGTCGCCCTGGACGCCGTGCGCGGCGGCTATTTTGCCTATCTCGCACCGTCCTTCGAGAGAAGGATCAGTCTTCTTTGACATCGACATCCACCTTTTCGCCCGACTTTATCGAGGCCGCCTTCGCCACGTGGCGGATGGCGTTGATGGTGGAGCCTTTCTTGCCTATCACGCGGCCCACGTCCTCGGAGTCCACCCTTATCGTTACGAGTATGACCCCGCCCTCGGAGCGGTCCTCTTCTACGCGAACCGCCTCCGGCTTCGTGACGAGCCTGCGCACTATCAGATCAACCAGGTCGACATAATTCGCCATGATTTATCCGCCCTATTCCGCTTCGGCCGCCGCGGCGGGAGCGTCGAGGACTCCGGCCTTCTTAAGCAACTCCTTCGCCGTGTCGGACGGAGAAGCGCCGTTGCCGAGCCAGAACGCCGCGCGTTCGGCGTTTATCTTGATCTCCGCCGGGTCTACGAGCGGGTTGTAGGTCCCGAGTATCTCTATGAAACGGCCGTCTCTCGGGGAATGAGAGTCCGCCACAACCAGACGATAGAAAGGAGCCTTCTTTTTCCCGTGACGGGAAAGACGTATACGTACTGACATCTTGCGTTAACACCTCCTGTGTCTATTCTCTTAATGCTCTATTGAAAACGGATTATATCCGGCTCAATCAAATTTAGCGGAAGAAGCCGCGCTTCCCGCCCATGCCCGGCGGCATACGGAAGCCGCCCTTTTTGCCTCCGGCCATCTTGCCGAAGGTCTTCATCATTGACTTCATCTGCTCGTACTGCGCGAGCACCTGATTCACCATCTGCACCGAGGTGCCGGAGCCCTCCGCAATCCTGCGGCGGCGGCTGCCCTTGATTATCTCGGGGTTGCGGCGCTCCTTCGGCGTCATCGAGAGGATTATCGCCTCCGTCTGCTTCATGCGCTTCGGATCTATCTCGGCGTTCTTCAGCGCCTTCGCCGCGCCCGGAATAGGCAGCATTTCTATGACCTTCTCCAGCGGACCGAGCCTCTTTATCTGCTGGAGCTGCATCAGCATATCCTCGAGCGTGAAGCGGTTTTTCTTCAGGCTCTCCGTCATGCGCTCTATATCGGCCTCGGAGGTGGCGGACTGGACTTTCTCAAGCAGCCCCTCCATGTCCCCCATGCCGATGATGCGCTGCGCCATGCGCCGCGCGTCGAAAACTTCAAGATCTTCAGTCTTTTCGCCGCAGCCCGCGAGCTTGATCGGCACGCCTGTGCTCGCGCGCACCGCGAGGGCCGGGCCTCCGCGCGCGTCGCCGTCGAGCTTCGTCAGCACGACGCCCGTCAGCCCGAGGCGCTCGTGGAAGGTGTTTGCGACGTTGACGGCTTCCTGCCCAGTCATCGAGTCTACGACGAGAAGGATTTCAGTCGGGTTCGAGGCGGATTTCATCGTTTCGAGCTCGCGCATCAGCTCGTCGTCCATCTGGAGGCGTCCCGCCGTGTCGAGCAGTATCATGTCGCAGAGGTGCGACTCCGCGTAATCGCGCGATTTGCGCGCGACCGCGACAGGGTCCGTCTCGCCCGGCTCGGGGCCGAAGAACGCGATGTTCGCCTTCTCAGCGAGCACGCGGAGCTGGTCGACGGCCGCGGGCCTGCGAAGGTCGCAGGCGACGACGAGCGGCTTGTGCCCCTTCGACATACGGCGCGCGATTTTCACCGTCGTCGTAGTCTTACCGGAGCCCTGAAGCCCGACCATCATGTAGACCGTCGGCGGCTTCGGCGAAATCACGAGCGGCGCGGGCGCGTCGCCCATAATCTTTATAAGCTCTTCGTAAACTATCGTAAAAATAAGCTGCGACGGCGTGATGGAGTCGAGCACCTCGCGCCCCGTCGCGCGAGCGCGTATCGCCTCGACGACGTCCTTGACGACCTTGTAGTTGACGTCGGCTTCGAGAAGCGCGCGGCGCACCTCGCGCAGCGCGAGATTTATATCCTCTTCCGAAAGCTTTCCCTTGCCGCGGAGGCTTGAGAAAATATTTTCAAAACGTTCTTTGAGCGAATCAAACATTGCCTACCCCTCCAGCAGCTTCTTGAAATTTATATAAAAATCCTCGGGCAGCCGCGATTTATTCTCTTCGAGCTCCCGCTCCATAGCTTCAAGCCTGCGCCTCAGCGCGACGAGGCCGAACGAGGTTTCGTACTCCTCCATGTGCTCCCGCGCGCGCGCCACAAGGTCGTGAACCCCCTGCCGCGAGACGCCGAGCGCCTCCGCCGCCTCCGCGAGCGAAAAATCCCGCATAAGGATCATCTCGCAGGCGAGACGCTGCTTCTCCGTGAGCCGCTGCCCGTAGTTGTCAAACAAAAGCACGTCCCGAACGCGCTGATTCAGAGAATCTCTCTCCGCCAAGGCAGCCACCCCCAGTCAACCAGAGGATTATACAGGGTGTTTGAGAAGGTGTCAAGGAATTTGGCTTGACAGACAATAAAGCGGATAAGCGAAGTTTTTTGTTCTCACACTCCGAAATGCTATAATACGCAGAAGCTGGAACGACGAAAGGCCAGAGTTATAGCTCTCTGTCACACTCCGAAATGCTATAATAAACCACTTTTTAAATGTGCCGCAACCTGCGTTATAGCTCTCTGTCACACTCCGAAATGCTATAATGGAGGTGCCGTGCTGTGCGGAGTGCTGGGGTTATAGCTCTCTGTCACACTCCGAAATGCTATAATGAGATGCTGAAGCTCGCGCGCGGAAACAAGGTTATAGCTCTCTGTCACACTCCGAAATGCTATAATTATTTCCGGCGACGCGGCACTTGCCGTATAGTTATAGCTCTCTGTCACACTCCGAAATGCTATAATTCAGCTTCAATATAATACATTCCGTATTCGGTTATAGCTCTCTGTCACACTCCGAAATGCTATAATCTTTATTGAACACGCAAAAGACGTTTATCAGTTATAGCTCTCTGTCACACTCCGAAATGCTATAATATTAAAATGCAAATATATTCAGTACAAAATGTTATAGCTCTCTGTCACACTCCGAAATGCTATAATATGCTATTAAATCTAATTTAAGTCACCCGTGTTATAGCTCTCTGTCACACTCCGAAATGCTATAATGACCGTGTAATCAACCCGACACGTCAGGTCGTTATAGCTCTCTGTCACACTCCGAAATGCTATAATCATTCGGCAAAAGCCAATACGATATTATTTGTTATAGCTCTCTGTCACACTCCGAAATGCTATAATTCGGCAGAGAATACGAACGTTATATCGGCTGTTATAGCTCTCTGTCACACTCCGAAATGCTATAATATGCGCTCGTGTCAGCCTATCACGGAGCATGTTATAGCTCTCTGTCACACTCCGAAATGCTATAATGCCAGCCTCGTCAACGGCTTACAGTCAAGAGTTATAGCTCTCTGTCACACTCCGAAATGCTATAATACATGCAGTGAAGGCCTACCCTACGGAGGTGTTATAGCTCTCTGTCACACTCCGAAATGCTATAATGCCCCCGTGAGACTTCCTCGCGCGTAGAAGGTTATAGCTCTCTGTCACACTCCGAAATGCTATAATGTTACGGTCGACCTCGACATCTGGGCGCAGGTTATAGCTCTCTGTCACACTCCGAAATGCTATAATCTAGGAAGCTGGTAATTGGGCAAGAGGCGGTTATAGCTCTCTGTCACACTCCGAAATGCTATAATTGCCGCGCATCGTTATCTCCGCCCTGTATCGTTATAGCTCTCTGTCACACTCCGAAATGCTATAATACTGCGCGAAGAGAACACGAACGAAAGCCAGTTATAGCTCTCTGTCACACTCCGAAATGCTATAATCGCCTACGCGCAGCTCAGCCAGAACGCACGTTATAGCTCTCTGTCACACTCCGAAATGCTATAATGCCCCGGCAGAGACATAGACACGCGAAATGGTTATAGCTCTCTGTCACACTCCGAAATGCTATAATACGCGATGCATAAATCCGCTCCAGCAGCGCACTGGGGCGGGTTTTCGCGTTTATTTTTCCTTATCAGAAGAGTAATGTCTGGCGCGAATCGAGCGTTTTTTCTTTTTTCGTCCGCGTGCCTACGAGAATCTTCATCGCTGCATATTGTTTGTCGGTGATCTGCAGAAAGCGCACGGAGCCTTTCGGCGGGAGGGCCTTTTTCAGCCGGCTCAGGTGCTTGTCCACGGCGTCTTCTCCGTTGACGATGCGGCAGTAGACGGAGAACTGGAGCATATCGTATCCGTCCTCTATGAGGAATTTGCGGAAGCGCGCATATATCGTCCTGTCTTCCTTTGACACGACCGGCAGGTCGAAGAATACCATCAGCCGCATGAAGCGGTTCCTTGTGCGGCGGTCGCGCACCATGCCGCGCTCACGGCCCCGCAAGCTCCGGCAGCCTCAGCGCCGAGGCGTCGCCGGCGGCGCTCGCCGTACTGAAGCTGGCGCACATTATATCTATCGCGCGCAGTATTTTCTGCCGTTCAAAATTTATCGCGACAGGCGAGCCGAGCAGCGCGGCAAGCTCAGCACGTTCCTTTATTGTGAACGCCGCGCCGTTTTGTAGATTGCGCGCGGTCCAGAGGTCTACGACGGGGCGCAGCACCTCCATGAAGTCGTCCGCAAGGTTGAAGGCGTTCAGCTCGTTTCTGTGGTGGATGCCTACGGCGCAGAGGAAGCCGTAAGATGTAAGCGAGCGGGCGACCGCACCGCGCATTATTGCGTATCCGTAATTGAGCGCGGCATTCACGGCGTTGTCCTCCTGTCTCGTCGTGTCGGGCATGTAGCTGTCGAAGTAGAGGCGCGCGGCGGCGCTTTCTCTGTTGTCCGGGTCTCCGCTTCTAACTTCCGAGGCGAGCGAACGCAGCTCCGAGCCTCCGCGCTTGCCGAGCATGTCGAGACAGAGCGCCTGATTTTTTATCTTCTGTTTCACGACCGCCTTCCAGCAGTTTTTGCGAAAGGGCAGCGTCTGCTCCATCTGGCATTTCAGCACCTTGAGGAACCTGCTGTGGCGCTGGTATGGCATGAAGACGCCGCAAGGAATGTGCCCTTCGCCGCATGTGAAGAGCGGCACGCCGCGCTCCGCAAGTTCGCAGAGCAGCGCCGCCGTGAACACCGTTCTTTCGCTTTCGACTATTATGACGGCGATGTCTTCGATCGGTATTTCCGCCGTCTCTTCCTGCTTTACGACGAGGTGCCCATGCTTCAGGGAGAGGCGAGCCGGATTGGAGATTATGACGTTACGCCAGCTCATGCGGCGGCTTTTCTTTGTTGACTTTGTGGTACTCGCCGAGGACGTTTACTTCGTATTTTTCTATGTGTTTAGCGGTGCGCATCCCAATACCTTCCCATTTTTTATCTCCGTTTGGAGATATGACTGTCACCGCACCTTGTCTGCTATGACAGCTATCATAATATCCGAAAATTTCGAGACCTTTACTATCAATGATTTTCACTAAATCATATTTATAAAGAGAGAAAATAAAAGAGAATGTAGAATCCACAATTATCCAGTCTTTTATCTCTTTGCCCTGTGAAATCGCCCTGTCTTTGACTATCTTCGCTGCTATATCACTTACGTAATATGGAATGAGATAATATTTTCCGCTTTTGCTGTACACGTCCACGCGTACCATTCTTTCATTCGCGGCTATCCCGCCGCGCACCAGTACGCCCGACGTGCCGGACGAGAATATTTTTATGGAGCGTACGACGGGGCCGGGGCTTCCGTCTTTCGTAGGCTTGCGGAATTCTTTCGCGAAGGCTTTGTCAGGCTTGCCGCCGAATTCCTCAAGCCGTTTTTTCAGCGCTTCATAAAGCGCTTTGTCGCGTTCCTTGCCTACCATGTTTTCAAGGTTTGCGGGCGTTATCGACGTCAGCTGTATTTTTACGGCGGTTTTGCCTTCGTCCAGATACTTTGCGCTGTGTACGGTCTCCTTGTGCGCCGGTCCATGCGCACCGCGCTCCGGCTTGCGCGACACAAACACAGGCCGCAGTTCTTCCAATTCCTCCACGGTGTAGTTAATCAGGCCGAACTCCCTTATCTTCGCCGCCGGGTCGTCGGATAACCGCGCTTCTATCTCTTTTCTGAAATTCGCCCACGGCTCGGGGAAGCGCGTTTTGCGCCCCTCCGCAGACTCTTTTTTCAGCTGGCACAACTCTCTTTTTCGTGAATACTCCGAGATTTTCTGAATTATGGCTGGGGTTGCGGCGGCTATCACGCAGGCGTCGAGCGCGTGGTGCAGGTCGCTCGCCCTCCTGTCTTTCAGCGCGTTTATGCCCCATTGCCTGCGCATGACTGCGGTCGCCCTTCCGTTGACTCTGGTCACGGGCCTGCGTACCGTCTCGTCCGCAAACAGCAGGTTCTTTTCCAGCCAGTCGGCGACATAACTCGTTATATGGCGCGTATCGCCGAGGGCGCGCGCTTTCATTTCATTGGCTTCACTTTCTCCAAAGTCTTTCGTCATGAGGCGCGCGGCGCGGCGTTTATTTTTAATATATGCTTCCACTCTGGCGGCAAAAGCCTCCCACGCCTCGCCGTCGCCGCCGAAAAATTCGTATGGCGTCCTGTCTCCCTTGTTTCTGTTTGCGCTTCCGATTACAAGGACTTTGTTAGTCAGGCTGTCGTCGAACGAACGGCTGTACGGGATTATATGATCTATTTCAGCATAGCTGCCGTCGTCCCCAGCGAAGGCGAGCTCGGGGTCTATATATTCGCCTGTATATGGACAGAATCCCGCCTGCTCTTTCCAAAGACGGTATTTTTCAAGCTGAAGGCCGTTAGGCCTGTAGCCGAACTGTTTTGCATAGTCCAGCGCAAGCGCGTCTTTCTTATCCCTGTTTTCGTTTTGTTCTTTTTCGATTTTTTTACGTTCCTCCGCCGAGTGTGAAAGCTCCCTTGCAAGCTCAATCTGTATATATGTCGGCGGGCCGTACCGTCTGATGATTGCGTTCACAACTTTCCTAGTCTGCGCAACAGCTCTGATTACGACGGGATTGCGCAGTCCTTCCCAGTCAGGAACCGGCAGGAAGGCGCTGCGTTCCGTCTCTCCGCCGGGTGCGTAGTGCGAATATCCTGCGAGCGCGCAGGCTTCGTCGTAGCGGCAGCCCTGGGCTTCCATGAATGGGATCAGCCTGCCCATGGCTTTGAGCGAAAGGTTTACGCATTTGCTGAAGTTAAGCGAGAGTACAGCTTCGGCAAGTTTGCGTTCAACGCCTCGTTCTTCGAGGTATTGCAGGATATCGTCGTCTGTTTTACGAAACGTCAGCGCGCAGGCTAATGCGTCGAGCATCTCCGGCGACGTAGTGATAAGCGTGTCCCAGTATTCTTTTCCAAGCGCCGCGCTTATCGTTTTTTTGAAAGCATGAAAGCCTTTCAGTTCGGCAAATACGGCATCCTCCGGGTCTTTGCCCTCTTTGGCGCGAGGCAGGCTTTCAAACGTCCATTCTCCGTCCGCGTCAAGCGCTCTGCGAATGTCTTTATACGTGACTTTTGCTTTCTTATATGCAAGCTTTTCTATGATTTCCATTTTTTCACGCCGCAGCTCGGCGCGCCGCCCGTCGACCCAGACTCTGAGATTGGCTATACTGCCGAGCAGTATAAAGCGCTCCGCCGTCCACGACGCCTTCGGAGCGCGAAGCTCGCCGGGTTCGAGCGTACAACTCCCCACCATTTTTTCAATCTGGTCTCCGCTTGCAAAAGGGAGCTGGGAGGAAAAGATTCCAAGATATTTGTTTTCTATCTCATGCGAAGTAAAGGGATTGCCGAAGCTGCGCTGACATTCAAACAGAACTTTTATTTCCTGCGTTAACGCGGCGCGCGTAACGGAACATGAATAATCCCCTCTCTTATTGCGCTTATGCTCCGCAAATTTTTCATCGCATTGCATCATCTCGCCGACCGTCCTGTAACCTTTTCCGCCGGCGCCGGAAAGCAGCTCCGCGTTGACGCTCATCGCCTGCTTCGCGCGTCCATCTTCCTGGTCTTTTTGCGCGTCGCCGCTCGCTGCGCTGCGGTTGGACTTGAAGCCCCTCCGCTTCGCTATATGTATCAATACGCGCGCCCATTCCTCGCCGGAGAGCAAACGGTCAAGCCCTGCTGTACGAAGCTCCCATGGCGAGAGAGGATGCGGGCGCGAATAAAGCGCATCCATCTGCTCCTGTGTGAGGACGCTCTTAGATACTAACAGCGACCTTATATCTTCCATGCGCTGCCGTTTTCTGCGCAGCCGCCGCCTGGCGCTCCTCGCTTCTCGGCGCGGCGCCGCGAGCGAAGAGCCGTCTTTGGGGTTTTCCCCAGCTTGGAACAGCCGCACGCCGAGATCCGCAATTCTTTCTCTGTCGAAGTCAAGCACGCTCCAACCTACCGAAGTAATCCCTATGTCCAATCCTAAAGAATATTCCATGGCGAAAACCTCCTGACGCGAGCCTGCGCTGCGGTGATTTATTCAAAAACACGGGTGAAAATTCTATAACAACCAGAAACGGATAAAAGGATACCCTGACCGGTCATACACTTACGTGTGCGACGGCCAGGGCAAACCTTACGGTAAACTTATTATAGCAATGTGTCACACTCCGAAATGCTACACTCACTAAATACCGCGACATTATTTTATCCTATAGAATTGATAAAATCAAACTATTACGCACAGATGCGCAAAATGCGTGCAAAACATACGTTCCTCGCCTCTCTTGCCAACCCGTCCCGTCCGTTATAAAATACAGCACATGAGTACGATAGTTTTGAACCGCCGTTTTGATAACGTTTGTTGTCGCCGCACGGAGTTATAGACCGCGCGGACGGTGCACCGCGCGCATAGAGGCGCGGCCCGGGGCGGAATAATTTTATACGTAGCCGGAAGAAGCAAAATTTTCAGGGGGCCTGCGAAAGCGGGCCCCCTTTTTTATCGCAGGAGGTAATGACATGAACGCATGGAGGACTATCAGAAGCGACTATCTCGCGGCTAAGCGCAACGACCCGTCGATTTCGGACGGCGCGCGCGGATTTTTCGAGGTCCTCCTCTGTACGCCGGGCTTTTTCGCCATAACGGCGCACCGCGGGATTCATTTTCTGCATTCGACGCTGCATATACCTGTTCTGCCGCGGCTGCTGTCGCTTTTCGTGCGATGGTGGACGGGGATTGAAATTCATCCGGCGGCGAAGATAGGCGCTGGCTTCTTCGTCGACCACGGCGCGGGGGTCGTGATAGGCGAGACGGCGGAGGTGGGCGAGAATGTGACGCTTTTCCACGGCGTCACGCTCGGCGCGACGGGCAACGAAAAATCGCACAAGCGCCACCCGACGCTCGGCGACAATATTTTCGTCGGAAGCGGCGCAAAGCTGCTCGGCCCGATAACGGTCGGCTCGAATTCAAAGATTGGGGCAAACAGCGTCGTGCTGCGCGACGTGCCGGATGGGGCGACGGTGACGGGCGTCCGCGCGCGCGTCGTGAAGCTCGGCGGCTCGCCGGTGCGTCAGCAAACCGCCGCCGAAGCCTATGCCGCGGAGCTGGAAGCGCGCCTCGCGCGTCTCGAGGAGGAGATACGCGAGCTTCGCGCGGCCCGCGCGGAGATGCCGCCGTATCTTTCCATTCAGCGTTTTTCCGCCGTTTCGCGCAGGCGCGGAACGCCGCGCGCGGGCGCGTGATATTTCACATTTTCGGCATTTCGCGCGCCGTATAAGACGTTTTTCCGCGGCGCGCGAAATTTTCCGCCGCGTTCCGCGCGCCGCGCCGCTTGTCCCGCGGAGTAAATCGTCATACACTTTCCGCGCTGCGCACAACGCGCGGCGCGTGTCCCGCACTGGATGCGCGCGCTTTGCGCCGTCCCGCGCGCAATGAAAATCGCTTTAGTTTCAAAATTCCGCCACGATGTGAATTTTATCAAAATATTTTTTATTTTTTCATACAAATATTCTAACGTTGACATCGCGGCTCTTCTGATATATCTTTTACAATGTAGTTTGTAGAATTGCTTACTCATTTCTGTCTGTTTCTTTGAGCGGGCTTTTGCGGCCCACGCGGGCCGTAGTTATAAAAGCGAGAATCTGAAGGGAGAGGTACAAGCAATGAAGAAGTTGGCAGTATTTATGACGTCCGTCCTTGTTTTCGCCATGATGGCGACGGCGGCCTTCGCGGCGGATCAGATCGTGTTCCGTTTCGCGGGCCAGCAGCCGGTCGAGCACCAGTGCACGAAGATGATGCAGGATTTCGCGAAGGAAATCGCGGATAAGACCAACGGCCACGTCAAAATCGAAGTTTATCCCGCCAGCCAGCTCGGCGACTACACGCTCGTCATGGAAGAGCTCATCCGCGGCACCGTCGACATGTCGGTAACGTCGTTCGCGAGCTCCTTCGACCCGCGCTTTGAGCTCGTCTACATCAACGGCTACGTCAACGGCTACGACCAGGCGAAGGAAGTTTTCGCCCCCGGCGCGTGGCTCCCGAACAAGCTTAACGAGCTCGGCTCCGCACTCGGCGTCCGCGTCCTCGGCTCCTATGTCGAAGGCATGATCGGCGTCGGCTCGACGAAGCCCCTCAAAGAACCGCTCAACCCGAAGGTCGACAAGGGCGTCCTCACCCGCGTCCCGAACATGGACACCTACATGCTCGGCGCTCAGGCGATGGGCTTCCGCACCATCACCATTCCCTGGGCCGACGTCTATCAGTCGCTCCAGACCGGCGTCTGCGACTCCGTCAACGCTATGGCTACCGCGGCCGTCTACACGAGCCTCGGCGACGTCATCAAGTACTGGTACGCCACGAACTACTCGATGGAGTACCTCCCGCTCATGATCAGCGAGAAGTCCTGGCAGAAGCTCTCCCCCGAAGAGCAGAAGGTCTTCCAGGAAGCCGCGAAGAACTTCACCATCAAGTCCATCGATACCGCTCAGTCTGAAGATATGAAGTACATGGACCTCATGAAGAAGAAGGGCATCGAAGTTTACACCTACACGCCCGAAGAGCTCCAGCCCCTCAAGGAAGCCTGCATCACGACCTGGGAGAAGCTCGGCGAGCGCGGCATGACCCCCGAACTCATGAAGGAATTCAGAGAGCACCTCGGCAAATAAGCCGATCGCTGAACGATTCGGAAACGACAAAAGCGGCCCTTTAAGGGCCGCTTTTTTAATGCCTTAGCGCCTGGGTTATACCGGCCCGGCTTAACGACTGCACGGCAGCCGCCGGGCAAATTTTAAGCCGCCGCCTCAGCGGCATTGGTGGCTGACTTAAAGAGCACGGGCGCTTTATGCTCATTTAACTTTAGACGAGAAACAGCATAGCTCGTCATTCCGCGCTTGACGCAATGCGCTGTTCGCGCCAGCGAACAAATCGAAATATCTTTAGCGTATTGCTAACGCCCGATGAAGCGGGGCGGCCCCTATCGGCGGCGTTTTGCCGATGGACGCGGAGTCCAGTGACGTCAAGCTCCGCAGTGTATCGGAGACAAAAGTCGCTAGATGCCGGGTCAAGCCCGGCATGACGATATGGCCGTTTTTCTTTGTAAGCTCAATTACTGTAACAACAAAGCCTACGACGCCGCGGCAATTTCTAGGCCGCCGCCCAGCCGCAAACTCAGCGGGGGAATCAGCCAGGCAACCTAACTTCACCGAGGGCTGGCCGGTTCGCCGAAGCGCGGCATGACGCGGCGGCGTCTCTTAAATGAACTTAAAAGGATATAACGTTATGCACAGCCGCATGCGGGCATGTCCATTGCTGCGCCGCAGGATTGCCATACAAAAACGGAGGCCGCGTCAAATAACGACGGCCTCCGTGCTGTTTATGCGCTGATCTCTGAAAATGCGGTTCTCGCGGACAAGCCGCGCGGACGGCGCTATATCCTCGCGACTCCGCTCTTGCGCGCGGCCTCCGCGACGGCCTTCGAGACATGCTCGCAGACGCGCGGGTCGAAGGCGGCGGGGATGATGAACTCGGGGTTCAGCTCTTCGTCGCTGACGAGATTCGCGAGAGCCATCGCCGCGGCTATCTTCATCTCCTCGTTGATGTCGCTCGCGCGCACGTCGAGAGCGCCGCGGAAAATGCCCGGGAAGGCCAGCACGTTGTTGATCTGGTTATAGTAGTCGCTGCGTCCCGTGCCGATGACCGCCGCGCCCGCCTCGAGCGCGAGCTCCGGCATAATTTCGGGCGTCGGGTTCGCCATCGTGAAGAGCGCGGGCTTCGGCGCCATCGTGCGTATCATATCCTGCGTGACGACGCCGGGGGCCGAGACGCCGATAAAGACGTCCGCGCCGCGCATCGCGTCGGCGAGCGAGCCGGTCCTGTGCTCATGGTTCGTGATTTCTATCATCGCGAGCTTCTCTTTGTTCGAGCCCGCGGTCTCTTTGCAGATGATTCCCTTGCGGTCGCAGAGCAGCACGTCGCCGACGCCGACGGAGAGCAGCAGGCGCGCGATAGCGACTCCGGCGGCTCCCGCACCGTTCATGACGACGCGGATGTCGGACATCTTTTTATCCACGAGCTTCAGCGCGTTGACGAGCGCCGCGAGCGTGACAACTGCCGTCCCGTGCTGGTCGTCGTGGAAAACCGGGATGTCGAGCGTCGCCTTCAGCGCGCGCTCAATTTCAAAGCAGCGCGGCGCCGCGATGTCCTCAAGGTTGATTCCGCCGAAGCTGCCCGCGAAGAGCGAAACGGCCTTCACAATCTCGTCCACGTCATGCGTGCGCACGCAGAGCGGAATCGCGTCCACGCCGCCGAATTTCTGGAAGAGGACGCACTTCCCCTCCATGACAGGCATTCCCGCCTCCGGCCCGATATCGCCGAGGCCGAGCACTGCGGAGCCGTCCGTGATGACGGCGACGGTGTTCCAGCGGCGCGTGAGCTCGTAGCTCAGCGACGGGTCCTTCTGTATCTCAAGGCAAGGCTGAGCGACCCCGGGCGTATAGGCCAGAGAAAGCTCCTCCTTATTGCTCACAGACAGCGGGGAAGTAACCCTGATTTTCCCCTTCCATTCACGATGCAGCCTCAAACTCTCTTCCGCGTAGTTCATATTACAAACCTCTCCTTTGACAGAGTATCAATCACCAGAGATACGGCCGTCACAGCCGTTCCACGAAGCCGTGGCTGTCTTATATTGTATCAAAATAATCATAAGCGACGCGAGAGATAATCGTCGCGCGGTGCAATTTATGAAAGACAAATACCGATGACGTAAACAGTTCTGGGGCGCATAATTAAGAGACGCGAAGAAGCAGTTATGAGACGCAGAAGCACATGTACAAAAAGCGAGAGAGGGAAGTCATTTACGACTTCCCTCTCTGCTTCAACTAATTCCGGCGCCGGCCTACTCTCCCACGAATACCCTCCGCAGT
>DHCMC07803__coassemble_490_pt1 | contig 131282 bp, 126 predicted proteins | sample DHCMC07803__metabat2_low_PE_027 | metagenome-assembled genome bin DHCMC07803
TCTGATACTCCCCTATAAAAATGGCTATTTATCAACTGTTTGTTGTGACATAGCCTTATTTTTTATAAAAAGGAAGTAACCGGCTGTCGCGGTTAAAATCAAAGCCGCGGAGGTTTTTCGTTTTCCTCCGCGGCTTTTTTATCCCCCACACACAAAGCTTTGCGGCACAGCGCCGCTTTTTGCTTTTTTACTGCTGCTGGCCGCCCGCCGGCTGTTTTACCGGGTCTATCGGGCGCGAGACTACCGGGGACGAAAGGACTATCGCCGTGGTCGTCATGCCGCAGCTTCCCATTTTGCTGATGACTTCCTCGAGGTGGCCGACCGAGGAGACGATGACCTTGAGGATGACGCCGTCGCTTCCCGTGAGGTGATGGCATTCGAGGACTTCGGGTATGGATTTCGCGAGTTCGTCGGCCTGCGCCAGGAACGACACGGGTATCGAAAGGCGGACGAAGGCCATTATCGGATAGCCGACCCGCGACTGGTCGACTATCGCACGGTAGCCGAGGATTATCCCGGCCTCCTCCATGCGGCGCACGCGCTCGGCGACGGCCGGCGACGATAGGCCAACTTTGCGTCCGAGTTCGTTGAAGGATATTCTTCCGTCCTCCTGGAGGATTCTGAGTATCTGTCTGCCAATGTCGTCAAGAAGTTTATTGCTGAGCATCTGCTGAAACCCCGCCCTTCTCATAAAAAAATAACTTTTTGAATCATCCCGCTGTTAATATTAAAGCATTTCCGCAGAAAAAGGAATAGCGGATAAAGAATTTTTATGAGAAAAAGATGTTTTTCCGCTTTTTTATGGCGTTTTGCGGCGCGCGAACGGCTCGCGGAGTTTCTATAAAAGAAAGGAGGGCGCGCGGCGCGTCCTCCTCTGCGTGAATTTTGCCTGTTTTCCGTTTATCTTTTGCCGAGGCCCGCGGCTACGGCCCACGCCGCGGATATCGAGTGCAGGCACGGGATGCCGGCAGAGCAGGCGTGGCGGCGTATCAGCGTGCCGTCTGCGATGTGGCGCTCGTTTCCGCCGGGGATGTTGAGCACGAGGTCCCAGCCGCCGGAGCGCAGCCGTTTGACGAGGTCTTCGCGTTCGACGCAGCCGGCCTCTATGCCCCATTTTTTGAGGTAGGCCGCCGTTCCCGCGGTCGCCTCCACCGTCCAGCCGAGCTGCTTGAAAAGCGCCGCTACGGGCATGGCTTCGGACTTTTCGCTGTCGGCTATGCTCATGAGGATGCGTCCGGCCTGCGGCGGCGTCCAGCCTGTGCCGCGCAGCCCTTCCATGATTGCGTCGGAGAGGTTGCCCGCCATGCCGAGGCTTTCGCCGGTGGACATCATTCTCGGCCCGAGCTTCGGGTCGAGGCCCGGGAGCTTGTCGTTGGAGAATACTGGGACCTTGACGCCCCAGAGGCCGCTTTCGGGATGGAGGCCTACGCCGTAGGGCATGTCGCGCAGTTTTTCGCCGAGCGCGAGGCCGACGGCTATGTCTATGAGCGGCAGGCCGGATATTTTGCTCGCGATGGGGACTGTGCGGCTGGCGCGCGGGTTGGCCTCGATTATCCAGAAGGCCCCGCCGCGCAGGACAAACTGGATGTTGAGCAGGCCGTGGACGTTGAGCTCGCGCGATATGGTCGAGACGAAGTTCAGCACTTCGTCCTGCTGTTCCTTCGTGAGCGAGAAGCTCGGGAATACCGCTATCGAGTCGCCGGAGTGGATTCCGGCGGGGTCTATGTGTTCGAATATGCCGGGGATGAGCACGTCGCCGCCGTCGCAGAGCGCGTCGCATTCAAACTCGCGGCCCGCGAGGAACTGGTCGACCATGACTTTCTGGCCGGGCACCGCGTCGAAGGCCTCTTTGAGAACCGCGACGAGCGCCTTTTCGTCGTAGACGGCGCGCATCGCGACGCCTCCGATGACGAAGCTCGGGCGCACCATGAGCGGGTAGCCGAGCCTGTCTGCGGCTTCGAGCGCCTCTTCGACAGAGGCGACGTCGACGCCCTTCGGCTCGGGCACGCCTATGCGCGCGAGGAGGCGCGAGAACTGTCCGCGGTCCTCCGCAGCCTCTATGACCTCAGCGCCGGGGCCGAAGAGCTTCACGCCGCGCGCGGCGAGGTCGAGGCCGAGGCGCAGCGACGTCTGCCCGCCGAAGCAGGCGAAGACGCCCGCCGCCTTTTCGCGTTCGAGTATCGGCATCGCGTCGTCTACCGTCAGCGGTTCGAGGTAGAGCGCGTCGGATATATCGTGGTCCGTGCTGACCGTTTCCGGGTTGACGTTCATCATTATCGCGCGGACGCCGCGGCGGCGCAGCGCTTCGACGGCTTTGACGCAGCAGTAGTCGAATTCTACGCCCTGCGCTATGCGTATCGGGCCGGAGCCGAGCACCACGACGCCGCCCTCGTGCGAGCCGTGCGGGTCGTCGCCCGCGCCGGGCGCGCCGTAGTAGTAGCCCGAGCCGGAGGGGAACTCGCCCGCGCAGCCGTCGACCTCGCGGTAGCCGGATACGCAGCCCTCTTCCTTTACTATATTGCGGGCCTCTTCCTCCGTCAGGCCGGCGGCGCAGGCTATCTGCGAGGCGGTGAAGCCCTTCATCGCGGCGCTCGCTATGTTGCCGTTTACCGCGCCGTCCTCTTCGAGATATTTTTCCGCGAGCTGTATCGCGTTGAGCTGTTCTATGAAGTAGCGGCGGATGTGCGTCCTGCGCGCTATCTCGTCGACCGTCGTAGAGCTGCGGCGCAGAAGCTCCGTTATCGCGTCGAGGCGCAGGTGCGTCGGGCGGTTGACCTGCTCCCAGAGTTTGCGCGTCTCCCATGTACGCAGTTTCCTGTCGGGCAGAGTCTTGCCGCGAGCTACGGAGCGCCAAGCTTTGGTGAGCGCCTGAGCGAAGTTCGTGCCTATCGCGAGCACTTCTCCGGTCGCCTTCATGCGCGGGCCGAGAGTGAAGTCCGCCTGGGGAAAGCTGTCGAAGGGCCATGACGGTACCTTGACGGCGACGTAGTCGAGCGCAGGCTCGGAAAGCGCGCTTCCCGCGCCAGTTACCGGGTTCGCCATCTCGGTGAGTTCAAGGCCGAGCGCTATTTTAGCCGCCATACGCGCTATCGGGTAGCCCGTCGCCTTGCTTGCAAGGGCGCTGGAGCGGCTTGCGCGCGGGTTTACTTCTATTACATAATACTCGCTGCCGTCCGGCGCGAGCGCGAACTGCACGTTGCATGCACCGCGGATGTCGAGCGCGTCGACGATCTTGAGCGCTGCGGTGCGGAGCATCTGCCACTCCTTGTCGGTGAGCGTCAGAGGCGGCGAGACTACGACGGAATCTCCCGTGTGGACGCCCATCGGGTCGATGTTTTCCATTCCGCAGACCGCGAGGGAATTTCCGGCGCAGTCGCGGACGACTTCGATCTCCATCTCGTGCCAGCCTTCGAGATAGCGCTCTATCAGCGCGTGGCCGACAGGCGATGCGGCGAGCGCGTCCTCAGTCTGGACGACGAAGTTTTCTACGTCGCGCACGACGGAATTTCCGGAGCCTCCGAGAGTGAAATCCGGGCGCAAAATCAGCGGCAGCGGCGTGTGCAGCGCGAACTCCTGAGCCTCGGCGACCGACGATATTCCGCGGCTCGCTATTATAGGCTGCCCCGCGTCGAGCATCGCGCGGCGGAAAGGCTCGCGGGCCTCGGCGCGCTCTACGGCGTCTGGCTGAGTGCCGAGGACGCGGCACTTGTGGCGTTTCCAAATCCCGAGCTTCTCGCACTGCATGCAGAGGTTGAGCCCCGTCTGGCCGCCGAGCGTGGCGACGACTCCGTCCGGGTTATGTTCTTTCAAAATTTCCTCAACGACCTCCGGCAGCAGCGGACGGATATAAACGATGTCCGCGACCGAGCTGTCCGTCTGTATCGTCGCGGGGTTGCTGTTGAGCAGGATGACGCTGCATCCTTCTTCCTTCAGCGCACGGCAGGCCTGCGTGCCCGCGTAGTCGAACTCCGCTGCCTGCCCTATCTTTATCGGGCCGGAGCCCAGCACAAGAACTTTTCTTATAGTTGCGTCTCTCATCCTAATTTCTCCCCTGCCGCGCAGCCTTCATACGGTCGATGAAATTGTCGAAAATATAGGAGGCGTCCTCCGGCCCCGGCGAAGCCTCGGGATGGAACTGCACCGACAGCGCGTCGTACCGCCTGTGGCGCAGCCCCTCAACCGTGCCGTCGCCGAGATGCTTGTATGCGACCTCGAGCTCCGTGCCCGCGAGGCTCGCAGCGTCTACCGCGTACTGGTGGTTCTGGCTCGTCAGCAGGCCGCGCCCCGTGGCGAGGTCGAGCACCGGCTGGTTCGCGCCGCGGTGGCCGAAGGAAAGCTTTTTCGTCTTTCCGCCGCAGGCCATCGCGAGAAGCTGATTTCCGAGGCAGACGCCGAGCAGCGGCAATTTGCCGAGAAGCTTCGCCGCCTCCGCAGCCTCGCGCTCCAGCACCGACGGGTCGCCCGGGCCGTTGCTCAGCAGGACGCCGTCCGCGCCGCTGCCCAGCACCGTGTCCGCAGGCGTGTCGTGCGGGAAGCGGATGACGCGGCAGCCGCGCCGCTCCATGCTGCGGATGATATTCTCCTTGACGCCGTAATCCATCACGGCGACAGTCAAATCGCCGCCGCCGCTTATCACCGGCATATCGCACGAAACCTCGTGAACGAGCGACGGAGGAAGCTCAGTAAGCTCCGGCGGCGTGGGCGTCGCGTCGAGGCGGCCCATCATCGAGCCGACCTCGCGGATTTTCAGAATCAGCCCGCGAGTGTCTATGTCGTGGACTATCGGGCGGCCGTTATCCGCCATCCAGTCGTGTAAACTTTCAAAGCGCCCGCATTCCGTTTCGTCGAGACGCGTCATCAGGGCCGCGCGCGCCCAAACGCGCCGGCTCTCAAGATTGTCCTTGTCTATACCGTAAATTCCGATAGGCGGAAAAGCGAAAACAATGATCTGCCCGTTATACGACGGGTCCGTCAAAGTCTGCGGATAGCCGCATGAGGCCGTCGTGAAGACCACTTCGCCCTCCACGGGGCCGTCGAGCCTGCCGCGCCCGCGCCATACGGAACCGTCGCTCAAAGTCAGATAAACTAAATCCTCCATACACTCCGTGCTCCTTCGCGCCAAGGTGAAAAAATAAACCGGAACTATGTTTTTGTTAAATTTCATATTTCACCCAGCGTTCAATTTCCAGAGTATTATACCCGCAAAGAGAAAAACGTCAAGCCCTGAAAAGATAAATTCCTTCGCCATAATGCAGATTCAACCGATTGCACAAAATTGCATGAAGCAGCAGCGCGCAGCCGTGTGCCATAGGATACGCGAGACGCGCGTCGCGGCAAAACGACGGAGACGCGCGCGGAAAATCGTCAGCAGAAAAGCGTACAGAAGAAACCGCAGCTCCAACCTGCCGCGGACGCGCTGAACGCGGCGGGGGGACGGTAGTTTCATCTGCACATCAGTCTATGCTTGATTAAATTTATACGAGAGACGGCAAATCTCGCCACCCCGCGCTTGACGGCGGATTTCAAAACACCGACGGCAGCAGCAATGCGCTAAAGACATCACGTAAATATTCGCTGACACAGGCTGCGCATTGCGTTGAAGCGCGGAATAACGACACCTGATGTTACTTATAATTTGAAATTTAACGAACGCAGCTATGCGCGGAGAGACGGCGCAAGCGGATGCTATTGCCATGCGCTCCGACGAAGCGAGGCGGGCATACCGACTGCGTTTTCGATGGCGGCCGCCGGCCCGGCGATACCGGATTCCCACGCGTGCGGACGAAGGCCGCAGACGCTTGCGCCGCACGCCGGATTAACGTCTATAATATCGCAGAACGGCACAACGACGGAGGACGCGCGATGGAATACAGCTTCGGCCCGCTGATAGACGAAAACTCAAAAATACTGATACTCGGCTCGCTGCCCGGCGTCCGCTCGCTCGCCGAAGCGCGCTACTACGCGCACCCGCAAAATAAATTCTGGAAAATAATCTACGGCGCATGGGGCGAAACGCCCGACGCCGGCTTCGACGCGCGCTACCGCTTCATCCTCGCCCACGGCCTCGCGCTCTGGGACGTAGTAAAATGCGCGAACCGCGAAGGCAGCGCCGACGGCAGCATCCGCGACGAAACCCCTAACGACATCCCCTCCCTGCTGGCCGCCCATCCAAACGTCCGCCGCATAATCTTCAACGGCGGCTTCGCCTTCGCAAAATACAAAAAATACTTCGGCGAACCCGCAATAGACTACAGAAAAGTCCTCTCCACCAGCCCCGCCTGCGCTGGAAGGGACAGCGAACGTGAGGAGATGTGGATGGAGGCGCTGGGGAGAATATAGCGCCTGCGGGACATATTCACAGAGAGATGCAGAGCGCGCTTCAATGCCGCGATTTTACATTGTGCAAAAATTGACACCCCCGCAATATCCGGCTATAATAAAATCTAAATTTAGAATAGCCGAGGTAGATTCCATGTATATAAAGCGCGCTGTGGAAAATACAGTACAAAGGCTGTCTGAGATGTTCCCAGTCCTACTCGTCACCGGGCCGAGGCAGGTTGGCAAGACTACCCTGCTGCAAAAGCTCATGAGTCCGGAGCGAAAATATGTAACGCTGGACGACCCCGACATACGATATCTCGCGAAAAACGACCCAGCGCTCTTCATGCAGCGCTACACGCCGCCCGTGCTTATCGACGAAATCCAATACGCTACGGAGCTGCTGCCGTACATCAAAATGAGCGCGGACCGCTATGGACGCAAGGGAGACTTCTGGCTGACCGGCTCCCAGGTGTTCAGACTTATGAAAAACGTCAGCGAAAGCCTCGCGGGCCGCGTCGGCGTCGTCAATCTCTTGGGGCTGTCCGACGCAGAGATATACGGCTATGAGAGCGTCCCGTACACGACAGACGCCGAACGCCTCATGCGGCGCACCGCTGAAGTAAAAGAAAGAGGCTTAAACGAAATATACGCAAGAATCTTCAAGGGCTCGATGCCCGCGCTCCATGCGGCGGAGATCGATTGGGAATCGTATTACAGATCCTATGTCGAGACATATTTGCAGCGCGACATCAGAGACCTCTCACAAGTGGCGGACGAAATGCAGTTTTATAATTTTATGACAGTTGCAGCCGCGCACACATCGAAGCCCGTCGTCTACGAAGAGCTTGCAGCAGCTGTCGGCGTCAGCGCTCCCACCGCGAAAAAGTGGCTCTCTCTTCTCGTCTCGTCGCATATAATCGCACTGGTGCAGCCATACTCCAACAACGTATTGAAGCGAGTCGTCAAAATGCCGTTAATGCATTTCCTCGACACGGGGCTGGCCGCCTATCTGCTGAAATGGGGAAATCCGGAGGCATTAGAACGCGGCATAATGTCAGGCGCATTCTTTGAAAGCTATGTATTCTCAGAAATTTATAAAAGCTATCTCAATGCGGGGAAAGAGCCGCCGCTCTATTATTACAGAGATAAAGACAAAAAAGAAATAGATATCCTGCTTTACCAAAACGGCACGATATTCCCCATCGAAATAAAAAAATCCGCGTCGCCAGGCAAAAGCGCGATAAAAAACTTCTCTGTCCTGACGCCTCTCGACGCGCCTGAACGCTTCGGCGGAATGGCGGAATTAAAGGTCGAAATAGGACAGGGAAACGTTATATGCATGGCGAAAGACCTGCTCCCTATAGACACCAAGAACTGGTATGTACCAGCATGGCTGATATGACAATTTAAACAGGAATAAAAAAGCCGCGACGTCCGCGCATAATCTTCAACGGAGGCTTCGCCTTCGCAAAATACCAAAAATACTTCGGCGCCCCCGCAATAGACTACAGAAAAGTCCTCTCCACCAGCCCCGCCTGCGCTGGAAGGGACAGGGAACGGGAGGAGATGTGGATGGAAGCGCTGGGGAGGAGTCTGTAAAGGCTGAACCGGCAGAAAAACAGCGGCGCTGTACGTATCAGCGCCGCTGTGGTAAATATCGCCGTTTTAAGGCGCAGAAGCTATAGACTATAGTCCCAAGAAGAACCCTTGACCGAGCAGCTCTTCCGTCTGCGCGAGGACCTCCATAGATTCGTCGTGATTCTGAGGCACTACCGCAGCCAATATATAGTTGCATACGGCGAAAAGAGCGATAAGGGAGCTTTTATACGAGATTCCGTCCGTTCTGCAGGGAAGGATGATGTCCCCGTAGAGGTTAATTTCGCTGCTGCCTTCCTTCGTGAACAATATGATCATTACGCCTCTTTTTTTCATCCATGCCACAAGATTAGCGGTCATGCGCGAATACCGAGGCGTCAGAAACGCAATACAGACGTCTCCGCGTCTTATGCTGGCAATCTCTTCCGGGTAATCCATGCTTAGCCCTGATACCAGATGGACGCCGCGTTTGATCTGACTTAAACGATATCCCAGATAATGTGCCACAGAAAAATTACCTCTGGTACCGAGCACATAAATATTCTGGGCGGCTATGATGCTGGAAACCGCCTTTGCCAAGTCGTCTTCCGACAGCAAATGAAGGGTCGAGGCTATGTTGTCGATATCTCTCTTGAAAGAATCTATTAAAAGCTGGTCTTGCTTTGTGGATTTCACCGCGTCGATGAGGCGGTCCGGGAGGCTGGCCTTGCCGACTATGCTCTGCTGTATATCCTGCTGCATGTCGGCGTATCCTTTGTATCCTATAGAACGGGCGAAACGGATGACGGACGTCGTGCTGACGCCTATCATCATAGAAAGCTCTTCCAGCCTTTTAAACGCAATAACATCAGGATGTTCAAGCATAAAATCGGCGACCTGCTTCTGCGTATTTGTCAAGCCGCCGTACAGTTTTCTGACGTTATCAAAAAAATCGCTCATTGCACTGATTCCCTCTGTATTGTATTTTTTACAACATACTTATTATAAGGGAAAATTTCACGGCGGTACACACCGCCCTGTTTTGATACGTAAAATCTAGTACAAAACATAAAACCGCCGTTCGCGCATACACGCGAACGGCGGCTCGCCTCCGCCCCTCCCGATCAGAAGCGGATTATGCCGTCAAAGCTGCAGATCCCGCACCCGGGATTTTCGCTGCTGGCACGAAGGAGAGAGTTTATCTTATCGAGACGTTCTCCGGATTTCGGCGCTCCGTTCTTGGATATTTTTGACGAAAGTCCTATCGAAAGGTCCGCTATGATGTCCCCCACCGTTCCGCCGGAACGCCCCGACGGGATGGACAGCATGCCGTGGTCCACCGCGAATTTATGCGTGCACAGAGCTTCTGTGATAGTTCCGACCTGGTTCGGCTTAAGAATGAACCCGTCGATGGAATTTGACTCGTAGGCTTTTTTCAGCCGTTCGACGTTTGTGACGATGAAGTCGTCGCCGATGATATTCGTTCTCTTAAGAATCTTATGCGCTTTTGCGAAACCGTCCCAGTCGTTCTCGTCAAGTATGTCTTCGACGAATATCAGATTGAATTCCTCGCTCAGTTTGCGCACCTCTTCGATAATGTCGTCGGCCTTCACGCGTTTGCCGCGCAGCTCGTAGGTGCCTGTTTCTTTATCGTACATTTCGCTCGAAGCGCAGTCCAGGCAGTATGCGACCTTATCGGAGTAGCCGCATTCGTCGACGGCCTCGCGGATGAGTTTCAGCACCTCGGCGGGGTCGTCGCTAGGAGCGGCCCAGCCGTACGAACCTCCGAGCGTCGGGCTTTCGCCCTTCAGATACCTGGTGATTACGGACTCGAGGCGCTGATAGACGGAGACGGCTATCAAAACCGCCTCTTCCACGGTTTCCGCCAGATACGGCGCTATGATGAATTCGTTGAACGCCTGCGTAAGATGCCTGTAGCGTCCGCCGTTGACCACGTTGAAGGTGGGAAGAGGTATGCTCTTTATCGGCTCGCCTGCGAGATATCTGTAGACCGGCATATGGTTCGCGGCGGCCGCGGCGCGGAGGCAGGCGATGGAGACGCTGTAGATGGAATTCCCGCCCAGTTTGCTTTTATTGGGTGTGCCGTCGAGAGCGAGCATGGTTTCGTCTATCGCCTTCTGGTCGCACACGTCCATTCCTGCGAGTTTCGGGGCTATTTCTTCCTCCACGATGCGCGCGGCCTTATGCACGCCCATTCCGCCGTATTCGCCAGGCACTCCGTCGCGTATTATATACGACTCGTACATTCCGACCGAGGTCCCCGTCGGAGCAGAACCTCTGCCCATATACCCGCCTTCGGTGAAAACGTCCACTTCAAGCATCGGCCTGGCCTTGCAGTCCAGTATCTGGCGGGCCTTTATCGTTTTTATCTTTCTATCGATATTCAAGGCTTATCATCTCTTTTCGTAAACTATAAAATTTTTGCCGGGATAAAAAGTATATTTATATCGCATATATTGGTTCCGGTGTTGCCCGTGACGACGGAGGCCCCCGCCGCGGAGAGCGCCTCGAAGCTTGCGTGTCCGCGCAGCGCGGCGTACGGGTCGATGCCGGCCGACTCGATGTTTTTCTTCGTCTGCGAGTCGGTTATGCCTCCCGCCGCGCAGGTCGTTCCGTCCGTACCCTCGCTGTCTATGGACAACATGCAGGCTCCGCGCGCCTTCTCCGCAGCGAGAGCGAAGCCAAGCACCATTTCCTGAGACGGGCCACCGTGTCCTTTTATCTCGTTGTCGTCCAAAATCGTCGTGACGGCCTCTCCGGCGCTCAGCACCACGCACGGCGCGGCAAAGGGCTGCCCGTACTCCTGGACTTCGCGCGCTATCGACGCCATCATGCCGCCCGCGTCTTTCGCCTCGCACTCTATGAATGTGCTGAGAACCACTGCGTTCAGCCCCATTGAAGCCGCCGCCTCTTTAGCATAAACGCATGAATCGGGCAGCGTGTTTATCTGGTAATATGTGTTCTGAGGAAACGCTTTGGGCGTTTCGCGCTCCGGGCCGCCTTTTTCCAAATAGGCAAGGACGCGCTCCGGTATTCGCTTTTCAAGCCCGTATTTTTTTATCGCCTTTACGGCGTCGGCCAGCGTCGTCGGGTCCGGCCCCATCGGCGTCGCGGTGAAATCGGGGCACGGAACGGAGATGTCCCCAGTCGGCCTGCGTGAAACGGAATCGCTTATGTTGAATCCTATGAGCTCGGCTCCCTTTTCGGCTATCTTCTCCGCGAGACGTCCTCCGTTCATGCGCGAAATGTGCCTGCGCACCGCGTTGATTTCCGCTATACCGGCCCCGGATTTTAAGAGGACGTTCGTCGTGTCTATCTCGTCCTGCAAAGACAAGCCTTCGACGGGATAACTCATAAGCGCGGAAGAGCCGCCGCTCATCCCGCAGATGAACAGGTCGTCGCGAGACGCCCCGCCGACCAGCTCAAGGATTTCCTTGCAGGCGTCGAGCCCGCCCTGGTTCGGCAGCGGGTGGCCGCCTACACGCACACGGATTTTTCTGTACTTGTCGGAAGGTTCGTATATCTTTACGACGGCTATTCCGTCGGTAAGATAATCGCCGAGGATTTCGTCGACGGCCTTGGCCATCGCGTTGCAGGCCTTTCCGGCTCCGATAAAGTAGACGTGCCTTTTTTTAGAAAGGTCCCACGAACGTTCGCCGATAACAAGATTGGCCCCCTCCAAGCGCATTATTGATTTGATTCTTTCGCAAGAATCAAGCCGCTTTAAAGTATATTCCGCGATATCCAGGACGATTTTCCTAGAGGATATATCGCCGGAACGAAGGAGCTCATCATAATTTTTTATTTTTCTTTCCATGAGTTGATCCCCCATTTTCCACAGACGGCCGGCAGAGAAACATACGACAGCTTTATTCGCGGTCATGCGCCCGCGTAAATCGTCTAAAAAGGAAATGGCTTCATCACTCAGTGTTCAAAGTATAACACAATACATTTTTTGTAGCAAATACTTTTTTAAGCCCTCGATAAGCCCTATAAAATACCTTAATTGAAGCAAAAAGTCATAATATTATGTATTGACAAATACAAATGTAGGAGAATATACTTTATTTGTTCTAAAAAGTTCATGACGAATCACTCAGCAGCTAATGAAGCTTCATCTGTATCTGGATAAAAAAGGAGCGAGGCAGCAATGTATAGGATAGGAATAGACGTCGGAGGCACATTTACGGACGTTACTTTGTTGAATTCTGAGACGGGCAGATACTATACATACAAACTTTCGTCGACGCTGCAGGACCAGTCGCTGGCGATAGCGAACGGGACCAAGGAAACGCTGGAGCTCTACGGCGTTCCGGTCAGCGAAATCGAATACTTCGGCCACGGCACGACCGTCGCCACGAACATGATAATAGAACGCAAGGGCGCCAAGACCGCGCTCATAACGACGAAGGGCTTCAGAGACCTTCTTGAGATCGGGCGGCAGACTCGTCCTTCCTTATATAATATTATGGAAGACAAGCCGGAGACGCTCGTAAAAAGATCGCTGCGCAAGGAAATATCCGAGCGCGTGACCGCGAAGGGCGACATACTGAGAGACGTCGACCGCGACGAGGTACGCGCCGTCCTGAAGGAGCTCAAAGAGCAGGGCGTCGAATCCATCGCCGTCTGCTTCCTCTTCTCCTTCCTCAATTCGCAGAACGAAAAAATCGTCGAAGAGTGCATCAAGGAAGTCTGGCCGGAAGCCTACTACTCCGTTTCTTCGACAATCCTTCCCGAATTCAGAGAGTTTGAACGCCTCAGCACGACCGTAATAAATTCCTACCTCGGCCCGCGCATGAAGATGTACATACACAACCTCAGACAGCGCATTAAAGAAGTCGGCGTAACGGTAGAGCCTTACATCACGCAGTCCAACGGCGGCGTCATGTCCATCTCCTCCACTATACAGACGCCCGTCCAGACGGCCCTTTCCGGGCCGAGCGCCGGAGTCATGGGCGCGGTGTATATAGCGGAGGCCGCGGGATTCAAGGACATCATCACCTACGACATGGGCGGGACGAGCACCGACGTTTCGCTCGTAAAGGACGGAATCGCGGAATACACGACGAAGCGCAAGGTCTGCGGGCTGCCGTCGGGCGTGCCGATGATAGACGTCCACGCGGTCGGAGCCGGCGGCGGAAGCATCGCTCAGATCGACAACGCCGGAGCGCTGAAGGTCGGCCCCGAAAGCGCGGGAGCAAATCCGGGACCGGCGGCTTACGGCCTCGGCAACGAGAACCCCGTCGTCACCGACGCGAACCTCGTCCTCGGGCGCATCAATCCCCATTACGTCCTCGGAGGCAGGCTCAAGATAGACGCCGAGCTTTCCAAGAAGGCCGTCAAGAAAAAGATAGCCGACCCGATGGGCATCGGCACGGAAGAGGCCGCGCTCGGAATAGTAAAGGTAGTAAATTCCAACATGGCGCGCGCCATCCGCGTCATCACGGTTGAAAAGGGACACAATCCTTCCGACTTCACGCTCGTCGCATACGGCGGCGCGGGGCCGCTCCACGCGGTACACCTCGCGCAGGAAATGGGCATCCGCACGGTGCTTATCCCGCCGGCGCCCGGAGCGCTCTGCGCGCTGGGTCTGCTCACCGCCGACATAAAGAAGAGCTACGTCCGCACCGCCATCGCATCCTACGATGAAATGACGCCGGAACAGATAAACGCCGTTATGTCGTCGCTGAGAGACGAGGGCAGCGCGTGGCTCGACTCCGAAAAGGTCCCGAACGAGCGCAGAAAGTTCCACGGCATCGCCGAAATGCGCTACGTCGGACAGAATTACGAGCTTCAGGTAGAAATCCCCACAGAGAACATCACAGCTTCCGACATCGAAAAGATGAAGCAGGACTTCTTCGTCGCCCACGAGAAGAACTACGGATACTACAACCCCAACGCTCCCGTGCAGTTCGTCAACTTCAGATGCGAGGCGACGGGAATCGTTAAGAAGCCGAACCTCGCCGAGCTCGAGACCACGCTCGACGATCTGTCGAAGGCCGAGATAGGACGCCGCGTCGTCCACTTCGAGGAAAGCGGAGCCGTCGACTGCCCGGTTTACGACAGGGCGAAATTCGGCAGGGCCGAGCGCGTAAACGGCCCCTGCATCATAGAGCAGATGGACTCGACTACGGTAGTCCCGCCCAACACGTGGTTCAGCATAGACAAGTTCGGAAACCTGATCATAAGAGCCTTTGACGAAGATCAGGACAAGGAGGCCTAAAGCTATGAAAATCGACGGAATCCTGCTGGAAGTCATAGGAAACACGTTCATGTCGATAGCGGAGGAAATGGGCGCCGTTCTGGTGAAATCCGCCTACTCGACGAACATCAAGGAAAGAAAAGACTGCTCCTGCGCGCTGTTCGACGCGGCCGGAAACACGATAGCCCAGGCGGAACACATACCGATGCACCTCGGTTCGATGCTCGGCCTTATCGGAGAGATAAAAAGGCACTTCAAGCTCGAGGAGATCAAGCCGGGCGACATGTTCATCGCAAACGACCCGTACAACGGCGGCGGAACGCATCTTCCGGACATCGCGGTCGCTTCCCCGGTCTTCTACGACGGTGAGATAGTCGCCTTCGTCGCCAACATCGCGCACCACAACGACGTCGGCGGAAGAGTCCCCGGCTCGAACGCTGCCGACTCGGATTCCATCTACGCCGAAGGCATCAGAATCCCGACGGTGAAGATATTCCGCGAAGGCGAGCTCGACAAGGACATACTGAATCTGATACTGCTCAACTGCCGCGTGCGCCACATCAGGCTCGGAGACCTCAACGCCCAGTTCGCCTGCAACAAGAAGGGCGTGCAGCGCATGGAAGACGTCTGCGCCAAGTACGGCAAGGAGACAGTCGCGCTCTGCATGGAGGAGCTGCTCGACTACTCCGAGAGAAAGATACGCATGGCTCTTTCCGCGATTCCCAACGGCTCGCACGAATTTGAGGATTATCTCGATTCTGACGGCCTCGGGAGCGGCCCGATAAAGCTCAACGTCAAGGTCGCGATAAAGGACGAGGACATAGAGCTCGACTTCACCGACAACCCCGACCAGGTGAAGGGCGCGATAAACCTGCCGCTCAGCGCGCTGCGCGCATCGGTCTACTACGCGATACGCAGCATCGTCGACCCGTCGCTTCCCTCCAACGGAGGATATTACAGGGCGATACACATCAAGAGCCGCCCGGGCTGCATCCTCGGCTGCACAGAGCCCGCCGCATGCGCCGGACGCAGCGACACCGCGCAGCGCGTCGCGGACATGATATTCGGCGCAATGTCCGAGGTCGTGCCGCACCAGGTAATAGCGGGAAGCAACAGCTCGATAACCGGCGTCTACTTCGGCGGCGTTTCCCCCGATACAGGTGAATACTACGTCTACATGGAGACCTTCGGCGGCGGCTCCGGCGCGCGCTTCAACAAAGACGGGCTGAGCTGCGTACAGGTACACATGTCGAACACGTCGAACCTCCCGATAGAAAGCATGGAGGTCGAATTCCCCTACATGGTGGAGAGATACGAGCTAGTCACCGATTCCGGCGGCCCCGGAAAATACAGAGGCGGCCTCTCTATGAGCAAGGACATCCGCGTCCTGGGCCACGACAGCGAATTCACCATCAAGGCAGACCGCCAGAAGGTTCCGCCTTACGGGCTCTTCGGCGGAAAGCCGGGGCTCCCGGGCCTCATCACGATATACCCGGACACGGACGAGGCTCGGACGGTAGACTCGAAGAAGTCCGGCAACCTGCTCAAAGCGAACGGCGTGCTCCGCTGCCAGATGCCCGGCGCGGGCGGCTACGGCAACCCGCTCGAACGCAGCCGCGAGCTGCTGATTAAGGACCTGGAAGAGGGCTACGTCTCGCCGGAAAGCGCGATGCGCGACTACGGCATGACGCAGGAAGAGCTCGATTCCGTAAATATTTTTCGCGGTTAAGCATTAAATCCGACATAGAACAAAACTAAACAGAAGGGGAGATTGTGAGTTATGAGGTATAAGGATTTTGGAAAAACTGGTGAAAAAGTATCGGTACTCTGCCTTGGAACGTGGGCGCTCGGCGGCAAACAGTTCGGCGCAGTTCCCGAAGCAGACGCGATTTCCGCCGTCCACGCGATGGTCGACAACGGCGTGAACATCGTCGACACCGCGCCTATCTACGCCTCCGGCGGTTCGGAAGAGGTCCTCGGCAAGGCGCTCGAAGGCGGATACCGCGACAAGGTCTTCCTCGTAACGAAATTCGGCAGCGAGTTCGTAGACCCCAACGACAGCGACAAGGGCACAATCAAGGATTCGAGCAGAAAGAACATGCTCAAATCCATAGAGAAGAGCCTTACCCGCCTTAAGACCGACCACATCGACGGCTACCTTATGCACTGGGACGACCGCGTCGGAACGCCGATCGAAGAGACGATCGCCTGCATGCACGAGCTGAAGGACGCCGGCAAGGTACGCTTCCTCGGCATGTCGAACCTCGAACAGCCGCTCGCCGACAGACTGCTTGAAGGCGGCGTGCTCGACATCGTACAGTACCCCTACAACATGGTGAACCGCACGAAGGAAGCCCTCCTGATGCGCTACGCCGCGGCCGGATGCGGAACGATGGGCTACGCCTCCCTCGGCGGCGGCATACTGACAGGACAGTTCCGCGAAGTCCCGACCTTCGGCCCCGGAGACATGCGCGCGTCGTTCTACAAGCCGATGTTCACCGAACCCGGCTTCTCCCAGATACAGGCGCTTCTCAAGGTCATGGACGGCGTCGCGGCCGACCACCATGCTACGGTCGCCCAGGTCGCGCTGAACTGGCTCCTCGCCCACGAGCACGTGAGCACGCTGCTGACCGGCGTCAGAGACGCGAAGGAAGCCGACGAGAACTGCGCCGCGGCAGAGTGGGAGCTCACCGCGGAAGAGAAAGCCCTCCTCGACGAAGCGGTCGCGAAGGTGCACATCTACTAAAGATACCGACAGGGGGAAGCTTTCATGTCATACACACTCCCGACGAACAACTTCAGACATTACATCAACGGCGAGCTGGTAGCCGGAGAAGGAAGAACAACGACCATAATATGCCCCGGCAACGGGCAGGAAGTCGCCTCCGTGGCGCTGGCCTCCAAGCGGCAGGCTCTCGCCGCGCTTGAAGCCGCGCAGGCGGCGTTCCCGGAGTGGAGCGCGCTCCCGCTCGAAAAGAGAGGCGAATGGATATTGAAGCTTCGCGACGCGATAGCCGCCGAGGCCGACAACCTCCTGACGCTCCTCATGCTCGAATCCGGCAAGCTGCGCTCGCACGCCGCGTTTGAAACCGGAAGCCTCACCGGATACCTCCAGTTCTTCCTGGAACAGGCGAAGTCGGAGCACATGGAAGGCATCCGCGACATGACCGGCGGCAAGAGCATGTTCATGGCGGTCCGCGAGCCGCTCGGCGTAGTCTTCGCCGCCCTCGCGTGGAACTTCCCGATGCACAACATGGCGACGAAGCTCGGACCGATCCTCGCCTCCGGATGCACGGCGGTAATAAAGCCCGCGACAAAGACGCCGCTCTCGACGATGTACCTCGGCGAGATACTCAAAAAAATCGACTTCCCGAAGGGCGTACTCAACTTCGTCGCGGGCGACGCGAAGGAGATAGGCAAGCCGCTCTGCGAAAGCCCGATCCCCGCGATGCTGACCATGATAGGCTCCACGAAGGGCGGCCTCGACATGATCCGCGACTCGTCCACCTCGGTCAAGCGCTTCTCGATGGAGCTCGGAGGCAACGCCCCCGTCATCGTCACGCCGTCCGCCGACCTGAAAGCCGCCGCGGCCCATTCGATGGGCAATAAGATGCGCTGCGCCGGACAGACCTGCGTATCGCCGCAGCGCGCATTCGTCCACGCGAGCGTCTACGACGAATTCCTCCGTCTCTGCGTCGAACAGGGCAAGACCGCGAAATGCGGTACCCTCGACGAAGATGCCAACACCGGCCCGATGATAAGCCGCGAGGCGGCCGGCCGCATGGAAGAGCTCGTACGCAACGCCATGGAAAAAGGCGCCGTGGTCGAGTGCGGAGGCAAGCGCCCCGACGACAAGAAAGACGGATATTACTTCCTGCCGACGGTGCTCACGCACGTCACGCGCGACATGAAGGTATTCCACGAAGAGGTATTCGGCCCGATACTCGCCGTAATGCCCTATGAGAACCTCGACGACGCCATAGAGATGGCCAACGACACCGAATACGGCCTCTCGTCCTATATATGGAGCAGCGAGCTGAAGGAAATCAACAAAATCGCGCGCGGCATAAAGTACGGCATAGTCAACGTCAACGGCCCGGGCACCGGCCCGTCCGTCCCGCACGGAGGCTGCAAGAACAGCGGCATAGGCAAAGACGGAAGCCGTTACTCGCTGGAGGAATACACCTACATCAAGGGAATGAGGATATCTTTAGCCTAACTTACGCAGGAAGCGTTTAATCCTGCGACGTTCGGCGGGCAGGAGGCAGAGCCGCCGCCCGCCGAATTTTTATAATTTGCAGCGTATTCTTTGAAGGAGGGGAACAACATGACATTGATGGATGTCATTCAAGACTTTGCAGTAGTCAGTATCTTATTGGCAATCGGTTATTTTCTCCGTATGAAAGTTAAACTGTTCCAGCGCCTGTTCCTCCCCGCCTCGATAATCGGCGGACTTGTCGGCCTTCTGCTCGGGCCGCAGCTTCTCGGGCTCTACAGTCCGGTGTGCGTAACCTATACGGACAGCATCCCGCAGTGGGCCAACGTATTGCTCGCAATCACATTCGCCTGCTCCTTCCTCGGCGAATCAATGGAAAAGATAACGAAGCAGGCCATCGCTTCGACGCTGGTCAGCGGCGTAGTTCATCAGGCTCAGGCCATACTGGGCATGGTGGTCGCATTCTTCTTCAGCGCGGCCATTCCCATCGGATTCGGACTTATCCCGCTTTACGCCCTCTGGGGCGGCATCGGCTGGTCTGTGCCGGTAGCCACTATTTTCGAGACTGAAGGATACTGGGCCGACGCCGTTCCGGTCGCCATCACAATCGCGACGATAGGCGTCGTCTGTGGCATCGTCTTCGGTATCGTTTTAGTCAATATCGGAATCCGCAAAGGGCTGCTGGTACACACCGCGGCTTCGATAGACGACCTTCCGGAAGAAATCCGCACCGGCTACGTCCCCGTCGGAAAACGCGAGCCGATAGGATACGCGGTTTCGAAAAACTCGTCCGCAGACCCGATGACGGTCCAGCTCGCCATAGTCGGCTTCGTCGTCGCATGCGCCCTCTATCTTAGGAACTTCCTAATCAGCATCGACCCGTTCTGGAACAACCTGCCGCTTCTGTCCACATCGCTCTTCTGCAGCGGCGTATTCGGCTTCATCATCGGCCGCGCGCCGTTCCTGCAGCAGTTCATCGACCGTCCGTCCCTGGAGCGCATCTCCAACGTGTCGCTGGAATACCTGATTACATCCGCCGTCGCTACGACGTCTATAGAAGCGTTCGTAACCTACGTTGTGCCTATCGCGATTATCAGCATCGTAACAATCGGCGCGACGACGTGGCTGACCTTCTTCTTCTCGAAGCGCTGGGACCTCAAAGACTGGTTCGCCTGCGCTGTCGCACAGTACGGCGCGTACCTCGGACTACTCTCGACCGGGCTTCTTCTCGCCAAGGTCGTCGACCCCGACCACAAGACGGTAGCGGCGGAGACCGTAGCAGCGGCCTGTACCCTGGGCTACAGTTACGCACTTCCATACCTGCTCATTATGCCTATGATGGTTATGGTAAACCCGAAGTTGGTATTCATCATAAGCGTGGTGCTGCTCATAGCGTTCCTTATCGCCGGAGACCTGCTGTTCCACAGGAAAAAGGCCGCCGCGGCGAACTCCTAGAACAAAGCACAAATTACGCGAAAAAGAGGCGTCCGCGACGGGCGCCTCTTTTTGTAATGAAATCATATTCATATTGACGCTTCGGGCGATTTATATCGAAGCGGCATTCTTCTACCACACTTCCATCCCCACCCGCGCGCAGTACTCCTCGATGAATTCCTTCCGCACGCCGCTTATTCCGCCGCGTTTGCGTATTGCGTTGCGGATTTGTTCGAACTGTTTTATCGCGAAGGCGGCGGCTTGGCGGGCGGATTGGTTCATCGCTTCGTTCAGGACGGCTTTGGCTTCTTCGGGGCGGCCGGCGCGGGCTGCGCGGGCGGCGGCGCGTTCGGCTTTTGCGGCCTGCGTTTCTAGTTCTTCGTCTAGGTTGGCCGCGCCTATGCGGGCGAAGGGGGCGTATCGTTCGTAGTCAGCAGACACTGCGGTCGCGAGACGCTCGAAGAGCCACCAGAGGGAATTTTCGTCGAATTTTTCGCCGCTCGCGCTCATGAGCGGCGGCAGCGCGCCGGTGCAGTAGGCGGGGACGTAGACGGAGGTGCATGGGAGCGAGTATGCGTAGCGCATGACGGGGCCGACGTTTTCCGTCCAGCGGCATATCATGGAGGCGGCTGTCTGGCTGCCGTCCCAGGTCATCGCGTGCATGCAGATTGACGGGAAGGTCCCGAACGACGCGCCGAAGCGCGGTTCTATGAGCGTGCCTTCGAAGTGGTCGCGCAGTATCGCCTTTATCGTGACGGCGTCGAACGGCTCGTCCTCGGCTTCGAGCAGGGCGCGCAGCCGCCTCATTCTCGGCACGGCGCTGGTCTGCCGCGCGGCGGGCGCGGTATAGGCTTTCGCGAAATTGAATCTTTCGTCTGCGGCGAGCCAGCCTTTGTCCCGCGCGTATTTTTCGAGCGCCTCGCTGCATTCGTCGGGCTTTACTATCGTGTAGCAGTTGCTTATCGCGTACGGCTCTTCTATGCGCTTGGCGGCCCACATGCGCCCCGCGGTCTCGAGCAGCCATATTTCTTCCCTGTCGGCTATGAAGAAGGAGTTTTCGTACCGTTTGTCATAGAACCGGCTCGCGTTGGCGTTCTGCCCGTATTCTTCGAGCAGCGCAGTTATGACCTCCATCGCCTCGCGCGCGGTCGCGCCGCGTTCGAGGCCGAGGCGCAGCAGGTCCATGCCGAGCAGCTCGTTTTCGCAGCCGCTCTCAGCGGCTTTACTTCCCTGCGCCTCGTTGCCTATCATCACGCCTTTTTCGTTGACGCCCATCTCGTATCCCCATATCCAGTAGGGCTTGGAGCCGAGGACGCCGTAGGTCTTTTCCGCCTGCGGCACGGAGATGTATGTGCATTGCACGGTTTCGCCGCGCGCGTGCTCCGCGCCGTCGGTCCAGGTCAGAGCCTGCGCCTCGCCTATCGGGCGGTCGCTGTTTTTAGCCATCAGATTGCTGCCGAAGAAGTTCGCCTCCGCCGGAAGCACGAATGTGTCGCATGAGAGCATTTTTTATCCTTCTCCCCTCGTCGTTTCATATATTGCGAGATTCTGCGGATATTATACTAAAGCGAAACGCCGGAGGCGCGCTCCGGCGTTTCTGTGTGTTTAGCTGAATCTCCTGCGTTTCGCGTTACTTTCCGAATACTTCCCTTGCGGCCTTGCGCGATATCTCGATTCCGAGCTTGATGTCCTCGAGAGGGACGTTGAGCGCGGGACGGAAGCGGACGGTGTTCGCGCCGCAGCCGAGGATGAGCATGTGGTTCGCCTGGCAGGCCTTGAGGAACTTGTTGCGCAGTTCTTCGGAGCAGATGTCGTAGGCGCACATGAGCCCCCTGCCGCGGACGTTGCGGATGTATTTCGGGAATTCGGCCTCGAGCTCCTTGAGTCCGTTGTAGAGCGCAGGGCCGGCGACGTTCGACACGTAGTCGAGTATCTTTTCGTCGCGGTAGATTTCAAGGTATCTCTGCGAGCGCACCATGTCGACGACGGTGCCGCCCCAGGTGGAGTTCAGGCGACTCGAGACCTTGAAGCAGTTGTTCTCGACCTCGTCGATGCGCGGGCCGGCGATGACGCCGCATATCTGCGCCTTTTTGCCGAAGGAGAAGAGGTCCGGCTTGACGGGCGCGTGGTGCTCCCAGGCCCACATCTTGCCCGTGATGCCCATGCCGCACTGCACCTCGTCGAAGATGAGGAGCATTTCGTTCTCGTCGCATATCTGGCGAAGCTGCTTGAAGAACTCGGTGCGGAAGTGGTTGTCGCCGCCCTCGCCCTGTATCGTCTCGATGATGACGGCGGCTATGCCGTCGGGGTCGTTCATCAGCGCGTTCTTGATCTGCTTGATCGCCTGCGCCTCAAGCCACTCTACCTCGCCGAGGTGCTCCTCGAGCGGGAAGGTTATCTTCGGGTTGATGATGCGCGGCCACTCGGTGAACTTCGCGTAGCGCTGGTGCTTGTTCGGGTCGTTGGTGTTCGTGACGGAGAGCGTGTAGCCGCTGCGCCCGTGGAAGGCCTCGTTGAAGTGCATTATCTTCGTGCCTTTGCGTCCGTCGAAGGCCTCGCCTGGCGTGATTTTGCCCTTCTGGATGAGCTTCTGCACCTTCCAGTCCATCGCGACCTTGAAGGTGTTCTCGACGGCGAGCGTGCCGTAGTCGATGAAGAACACGTGGTTGTAGCCCTCTGGCACGGCTACCTCGCCGAAGGTCTTGACGAAGTCCGCCATCTCCTGCGTGTAAATGTCGGAGTTCGCGACCTTGTTGATTGCGGCGCGGAATATCTTCTCCTTGAATTCCTCGTTGTCGAGCTTCGGGTGGTTCATGCCGAAGGGCGCGGAGGCGAAGAAGGTGTAGAAGTCGAGCCAGTCCGTTCCGGTGACGGAGTCGATGACGTGGCTGCCCTTCGAGTTTTCCATGTCGATGACGATGTCGAAGCCGTCGCGGAGCAGCAGCTTCTCTATGGTCGAGAATACGTCTTTCGGCGCTACAAGGTGTTCAGATGCCATTAAAATAACCTCCCGATGTCATATTAAGGATATGTATTTTTTGCGGATAACGGTTCATTTCGAACTTCACTGCACTTTATAGTCTACATTCATAATTCGATAAAATCAAGCGTTTATTGTTAGAATTCAATTTTATAATTTATACATATATTTTAATCAATGCACATATTATTAAATATAATTCACAATTTTGACCGGCGGGGGCCGAGCATGTTCAGCGCATAAAAAATCCGGCCCGCGCGGGGCCGGATAAACCGCTTTATAAATCTTTTGCAGCCGGGAGCTCGAAGAATTTCCGTACAAGCTCTGGCGGGTATAGTTTCCCCTTCCCCATGCCCGGGCAGAAGGCGGCGTAGTAGTCCCATACGCGTTTGTCCGAGAGCATCGAGGGCCAGAAGGGGAACATGCGGCACTGGAGCGGGCGGACCTTGTAGATTTTGCAGCGTTTCGTCCCGCCGTCGAGGAAGTAGCAGTCGTAGTTCTCCTTCTCTTTGATGCCGAGCCGTCCGTCGACGCGGCGCAGGCATTCTTTCCTGAGCGTAATCTCGTCCATGCCGAGCTCCGCGGCTATCTTCGCGCGCTCCGCTGGCGTCACCCAAATTTCCCCGGGCTCGCCGCCGCAGCAGCGCCCGCAGCCCCGGCACTCGAAGCGGACGCCCTCGTCCTCCCACCAGAGACGCATTATTTGTTGACTATGCCCTTTCTCGTCGCGAGGTAGACGGCGCCGGTCTCTTTCAGCTTGTCGAGCGATTCGAGCGCGATGCCGGTGCCGAGCGCGACGCATTCGCCCGCCGACTCCGCGACCATCGCGTTTATCTCGGTTTCCTCCATGATGAGCTCGGCGATGCCGCGCAGGTACGCGCCGCCGCCGGTGAGGATTATGCCGCGGTCCATGACATCGGCGGAGAGCTCGGGCGGCGTCTTTTCAAGCACGCGCTTGATGCCCGCGACTATCGCGTTGACGGGCTCCTCTATCGCGCGCGCAATGTCTACGCTCGAGACGGTCACCTGGCGAGGAAGCCCCTGCACGAGGTCGCGTCCGCGTATGTCCATCGTCTTTTCGGGCGAGGCCGTCTTCGGGTCGCATGCGCCGATCTGCTTTTTGATGTCCTCGGCCGTCTGCTCGCCTATCGCGAGGTTGTACTGCTTGCGCATGTAGCGCACTATCGATTCGTCGAATTTGTCTCCGCCGACGCGCAGCGACTCGTAGACGACGAGGCCGCCGAGCGAGACTATCGCTATGTCCGTCGTGCCGCCGCCTATGTCGACGACCATGTTGCCGACCGGCTCGCCTACGGGCATGTTGGCCCCTATCGCGGCCGCCATCGGCTCTTCTATCAGGTAGGCTTCCTTCGCGCCGACTTCGAGCGCCGCTTCGAGCACGGCGCGCCGCTCCACGTCGGTCGCCCCGGCGGGGACGCCTATCATAAGGCGGTGGCGAACAAGGCGCTCGAGGCCTTTCGTAACCTTTTTCATGAACTCGCGGAGCATGACCTCCGTCATCGTGTAGTCCGCTATGACGCCGTCGCGCAGCGGGCGTATCGCCACGACGTTGCCCGGCGTCTTGCCTATCATGACCTTCGCGTCCTCGCCGACGGAGAGTATCTTTCCCGTCGACTGGTCCATCGCAACGACGGAGGGCTCGCGCAGGACGATGCCCTTGCCCTTTACGAATACCAGGACGGTCGCCGTCCCGAGGTCTATGCCTATGTCTTTATTCCACAAAATTCTTCAGCCTCCCGTTTTTATACAGAGGTCTTATCTGCATAATCTATTCCGTTCAAATAATAATTTTACCATATCGGAGCGCCGTAGGTGACTTTCCAGAACCAGAGGCCGCAGGCCGGGAATGTCCTTCCGCCGTCGGAGCGCGTGCGGTTCTCCGTGTCGAGCAGCTCTTTTATCTCCTCCGGCTTGATTTTGCCGAGCGCGGCAAGCTCTAGGTTGCCGAGTATGATGCGCACCATGTTGTGAAGGAACCCGTCGCCGCGTATCTGGAATACGACGAGGCGGCCTCTTCTGACGAGCCGCGCGCGTTCTATGCGCCGCACGGTCGTGTGCTCGTAGCCTTCGAGGCGGCAGAAGTTGCGGAAGTCGTGCTCGCCTTCGAGAAATTTCGCGGCCTCCGCCGCAGCTGCCCAGTCGTAGCCGCCGTGCTTGAGCCACGCGGCGTAGGGCTTGGCGTGCGGGTATATCGAGCTAGCGTTCCATATAAAGTAGCGGTATTCGCGTTTGAGCGCGCTGAACCGCGCGTGGAAATCGTCCGCGACGCGCGCCGTGCGAATGACGCTCACGCCGGGCGGCAGGTGCGCGTTCATCGCGAGCATGAGGCTGCGCGGCTCCCATTCGCGCTTCATGTCGAAGGTGCATATCTGCGCGCGCGCGTGTACGCCGGTGTCGGTGCGCCCCGCGCCCGCGACGTTCGTGTGGCCGCCGTTCAGAGCCGAGGCGGCATCCTCAAGCGCCTGCTGCACGGTAGGAAGCTCCGGCTGTATCTGCCAGCCGAAGAATCGCCCGCCGTCGTAGCTGACCTCCGCAGCGTATCTCACGGCAGCATCCCCGCCGCCCTGTCGAACGCGACGAGCAGCGCCGACATAAATATGAATCCCGCGAGCGCCGCGCCGTCCGAGCGCCTCCATACGAGCGGGCGCATCCGCGTGCGCCCCTCGCCGCCCGCGTAGCCGCGCGCCTCCATCGCGGTCGCGAGGTTCTCCGCGCGCTTGAAGACGATGACGAAGAGCGGAATCAGCACGGGGACGTAGGCGCGCGCGCGGCGCATGAGGCCGCCGCTTTCAAAGTCCGCGCCGCGCGACTTCTGCGCCTTGATGATGCGCGAGGTTTCTTCAAAAAGCGTCGGAATGAAGCGCAGCGCTATGGTTATCATCATCGCTATGTCGTGCGCGGGAAGGCCGAGCCGTTTCAGCGGCGAGAGCAGCCCTTCGAGGCCGTCGGATATCTTCGCTGGCGTCGTCGTGAAGGTCAGAAGCGAGGCGAACATGACGAGATAGATAAGCCGCAGCGCCATCGCGAGGCCCAGCAGAGCGCCCTCGGCGGTCGCCTCTATGCCGAAGAATGAAAAAAGGACCTTTCCCGGCGTGAGGAAAAGATGAAATAAAGCGGTAAATATAACGAGAATAAGGACGGGACGCGACGAGCCGGCGACGAGCCTGAAGGGCAGCCGCGCGAGCTTCGCGAGCAGAAAGATGCCGAAGCCGCAGAGCGCGAAGCCCGGCATCGTGTGCAGCATGAAAATCGCGACCATCGCGACGATAATGACGATTATCTTCGCGCGCGGGTCTAGCGAATGTACGAAGGAATCCGCCGGGATGTACTGCCCGAGCGGGATTTTATCAAGCGAGGCCATTTTTCCTCTTTCTTATCTGCGCCATGAGGCCGTCGGCGCTCCAGGCGAGCTTTTCGATTTTTTCCGCGTCTCGCAGCGCCGCAGAAATGCCGAGGATTTCCGGCACGGCGAGCCCCTTCACATCGCGCGATACGACGAGCTCCGCCGTCTCCTCCGGCGTGCCGAACGACACCGTGCGCCCCTCTTCGAGCAGCAGTATCATGTCGCTGACGGAAAGCGCAAGCTCGATGTCGTGAGTAATCAGGACGACGCCCGCGCCCGATGCGGCGAAATTTTTTATCATGGAAAGGAGCGCCTCCGCAGCGTCGCAGTCGAGCCCCGCCGCTGGCTCGTCGAGCACGAGGTACGACGGGCGCGCCGCTATTACCGACGCTATCGCGACGCTGCGCTTCTGCCCGCCGGAAAGCCCGTAGGGCGAAGCGTCGAGCAGCGCTTCGTCAAGGCCCGCCTCGCGCGCGGCCTCTCTGACGCGCGCCGGAATTTCCGGCTCCTGCACGCCCCAGTTGCGCGGCGCAAAAGCTATCTCGTCGAAGACTTTGTCCGAAAATATCTGCTCTTCGGGATACTGGAACACGAGGCCGACCTTGCGGCGCACGCGCCGCGTCTCCGCTGCGCTTCTGCCCGTCTCGTCGCCGTCGGCGCTGACGCGCCCGCTCTGCGGCGCGATAAGGCCGTTCAGATGCTGCGCAAGTGTGGACTTTCCGCTCCCCGTGTGGCCGAGGACGGAAACTATCTGCCCTTCCCCGCATTCGAACGAAACGCCCGAAAGCGCGGCTCGCTCCGAGGGCAGCCCTGCGTTGTATGTATAGCTGAGATTTTCTACAGTAAGCGGCATAGTTCTTTCGTCAGCGACGCGGCGTCCGCCGGGCAGCCGTCCGGTACAAAGCCCTCGGCGCGCAGTTTTTCGGCGAGCAGCTCGACCGGCGGCTTTATGAGGTGCATCGAGGCGAGCTCCGCGGCGCTCTTGTCAAGGAAATCGCGCGCCGACATGTCGCATGAAATTCGCCCGTTTTCAAGGACGATCACGCGGCCAGCGTAGCGTATCTCTTCAAGGCTGTGCGTCACCTCGACTATGGTGACGCCCTTCGCGTGCTCGCGTTTGATTATCTCGGTAAATTCAAGGCGCGAGCGCGGGTCGAGCATCGAGAGCGCCTCGTCGAGCAGAATAGCCTGCGGATGCATCGCGAGCGCGCCCGCGAGCGCGAGCCGCTGCTTCTGTCCTCCGGAGAGCGACGAGACTAGGTCGGCCCGCCTCTCCCAGAGCCCTGTCGCTTTCAGCGACTCCTCGACGCGGCGGCAAATCTCCTCCGTCGTGCAGCCGAGGTTCTCGGGACCGAAGGCCGCCTCCTCTTCGACGACGGCGGCGACAATCTGGTCCTCGGGGTTCTGGAAGACGATGCTCGAAATTCCGCGAAGCTGCTCCGGCTTCGCCTCGCGCGTATCAAGTCCGCGGACAAAACAAAAGCCCTGCGTGGGTGTCAGCAGGGCGCTTAAAATCTTTAAAAGTGTGGACTTTCCGGAACCGTTAGAACCAAGAAGCGCAACCCACTCGCCGGCGCGGATTTCCAAATCGATACCGCGGAGTATCTTTTCGGCCGTATTCGCATAGGCGAACTCCGCGCCTTGGAGAATGAATTGTGTTTCTTGCTGCATCTAAGGTTTTAGTCTACGAGCTGAATTACCGCCATCGGCGAGGAGTCGCCTACGCGAGTCCCGATCTTGACTATTCTGGTATAGCCGCCGTTGCGCTCGGCATACTTCGGCCCCAGCTCGTTGAACAGCTTGTTGACCGCCTCTTTGTGAGGGATTCTGGCAATAACGAGACGACGGTCGTTGAGCGTTCCGGACTTCGCCTTCGTAATGAGCTTCTCGGCCACGCGGCGAAGCTCTTTGGCTCTCGTCTCCGTTGTAACGATGCTTCCCTCTACGAAGAGACTGGCCGCCATGTTGCCAAGCATGGCCCACCTGTGGGCGCTGCAGCGGCCCAACCGCCTTGTACTCATGCGGTGTCTCATTGCTTACTCCTCCTTCGGATTCTGTTCGTTGTTCTCCAAATCCTCGTCGTCATCGTCGATCGGCGTGCTTATGTCGCCGCTGAGATGCAGGTCGAATTTGGCAAGTTTCTCCTCGATCTCCTTAAGGGAGATTTTGCCGAGGTTGCGGATTTTCAGGAGGTCGTCCCTCGTCCGCGACACGAGCTCGCCAATCATATGCACTCCGCCGCGAAGGAGACAATTCTCGCTGCGAACAGAAAGCTCAAGATCTCTGACGGGCCGCGTGTAGATGGAGTTTTCACCCATCGGGAAGCCGGCCATTCCTGGGCCGAATCCCTTGGAGCCGCCGAGCGCCGCGCGAGCGGCGTCGTCGTTTTTGATTATCTCGTCAAGCGCGCTGGTGCCGGGGCCTGCGAGCGCGTCGACTATCGACGCATAGTATCCCTTGAGGATGCGGCTCGCCTGGATGACCGCCGACTCGGGCGAAACGACTTCGTTCGTCCATATTTCGAGCGTGAGGCTGTCGTAGTCGGTCCTCTGCCCCATGCGCTTGTCCTGTATGTCATATTTCACGCGCTGCACAGGAGAGAAGAGCGCGTCGGTCTGGAGCGCGTCGACCGGAAGGTACGAGGCCCTCGGGCGGTCGATCGGCGCGTATCCGGTGCCGGTAGCCACGTATATGTCCATCGAAATGGAGTGGCCCTCTTCGATGGTGCATATATAGGCCTCGGGATCCGGGAATTCTATCTCGCTGTCAGGGTCGATGTCGGAGACCGTAACCACCTTCGGCCCCTTGGCCTCGAGGTGGAGCGTGCGGACCGTCGCCGAATGGCAGCGGACTGGGACGTGCTTCATGTTTACAAGAAGCTCGATGACGTCCTCCTTGACTCCCGGAATAGTGCTGAATTCATGCATTACGCCTTCGATGCGCACCGCTACCACGGCCGCGCCGCTTATAGAAGAGAGCAGGACGCGGCGCAGGGAGTTGCCAAGCGTTACGCCATAGCCTCTTTCAAGGGGCTCGATGGTGATTTTACCATACGACGGGGTGGATTCTTGTACTATGATCTCATGGCGATCATGCTCCATGTTCTCCCCCACCTTTCGTTACGTTAACGTGCATAGAATTCAACAACAAGCTGTTCGTTAACAGGTACGTCTATCTGTTCGCGAACCGGTACTGTAAGTAACGTGCCTGACATTGTTTCCTGATTAAATTCGAGCCATGCCGGGATGCTGCGCGCTGCGGAAGCCTCGGCGTTGTCCTTGAGCGTCTGGATGTCGCGGCTGCCTTCCGCTACGGCGACGACGTCGCCGGGCTTGAGCACCGCGCTGGGGATGTTGAGCTTGCGGCCGTTGACCGTGAAGTGGCCATGGCTGACGAGCTGGCGCGCCTGGGCGCGGCTCACGCCGAAACCGAGACGGTAGACGACGTTGTCGAGACGGCGTTCGAGGAGCTGAAGGAAGTTATGGCCCGTCTGCCCCGCCATGCCGGTCGCCTTCTCGTATATCGTGCTGAACTGCGTCTCGTTGATGCCGTAGAAACGGCGGAGCTTCTGCTTCTCGCGGAGACGGATTCCGTATTCGCTCTGCTTGCCGCGGCGCGTGCCGTGCTGGCCGGGCTTCGAGTTGCGTTTGGTGAGGCCGCACTTCTCGGTGTAGCAGCGGTCACCCTTTAAAAAGAGCTTGGCGCCCTCTGCGCGGCAAAGCCTGCATACGGGTCCTGTATATCTGCTCATGTGTACAAGTACCTCCTTCTGGGACTACACGCGGCGCCGTTTCGGAGGACGGCATCCGTTGTGCGGGATCGGCGTTGCGTCGCGGATCACATTGACCTGGAGTCCGGCCGCCTGAAGCGAGCGGATAGCCGACTCGCGTCCCGGTCCGGGGCCCTTTACGACGACGTCTATCTCGACGACTCCGTGGTCCTGCGCCACCTTGGCGGCCTGTGCGGCCGACATCTGAGCGGCGTACGGGGTCGACTTACGGGTTCCCTTGAAGCCGACGTTGCCGCCCGAGGCCCAGGAGAGCGCGTTGCCCTGCTTGTCGGTAAGCGTCACTATCGTGTTGTTGAATGTCGAATATATATGTGCTACGCCGTAGCTTACGTTCTTTCTTTCCTTGCGCTTGCGGCTGCGCTGTACGCGTTTGGCCAACTGTTATTCCCTCCCTAAACCTTACTTCGTAGCTTTCTTCTTGCCGGCGACTGTCCTCTTCGGACCTTTGCGCGTGCGGGCGTTCGTCTTCGTTCTCTGTCCTCTCACGGGGAGGCCGAGGCGGTGACGGAGGCCGCGGTAGCATCCGATGTCCATCAGACGCTTGATGTTCATCGCGATGTCGCGGCGGAGATCGCCTTCGACGTGACGGTTGTTTTCAATTTCCGCGCGGAGCTTCTGCTCTTCTTCCTCGGTGAGGTCTTTGACGCGGGTATTCGGGTTGATCCCAGTGACTTTTATAATGTCGTTCGCTACTGCCGGCCCGATACCGAAAATATAGGTAAGGGCTATTTCGATTCTTTTTTCACGCGGCAGGTCGACACCGGCTAGACGAGCCATTCCCTGCTACCTCCTTGCACCCTGGCGCTGCTTGTGGCGCGGGTTTCTGCTGCATATTACGCGCACGACGCCGTGGCGCTTGATAACTCTGCAGTATTCACATATCGGCTTGACCGACGGTCTTACTTTCATTAAATGCAGACCTCCTTGAGTAAACTTGTTCCCCGACGACGATTTTTATCGTCTACTTATATCTGTATGTTATCCGTCCGCGGGTCAGATCGTAGGGCGAAAGCTGCAAGAGCACCCTGTCGCCCGGAAGTATTCTGATGAAATGCATACGCATTTTACCCGAAACATGAGCCAAAATTTTATGACCGTTTTCCAGCTCCACGCGGAACATAGCGTTGGGAAGCGGCTCAACAACTTTGCCCTTTACTTCGATTACCTCTTCTTTGGCCATCCGGCTGATCCATCCTCCTGTTTGCAAGATGTGCAGTCTTTGTTCATCACAACCGAAATCTCCTGCATCAACCAGCCGTTGTCCAGAGGTTTCCCGCTAGCGACACGCCCGGCCACATCTTCGAGATTGTAGTGCGTCTGCTGCAGATGAATAACATTTTTTCTCTTGGGTTTGGAGGCTGTGTACTCCGACCCGTTGGCGATCAAAATCCTCCCGTCGTGCGCGCCTACCACAGCGAAGGGCCTGCCTGCGAATTTTCCGCGGCGGACAATCACGATGTCGCCCGTGCGGAAAGCTCCGGCGTCTTTGGAGGATTTTACTCCCATGGCGTAAGGATCTCCACGCCGTCCTCCGTGACGAGAAGGCTGAACTCGAAATGAGCAGCGTCGCTCCCGTCCTTCGTGACGACGGTCCACCCGTCCGCCAGAGATTCCACGTCCTCTCCTCCGGTCATCACCATAGGCTCTACACAAAACGTCATTCGCGGTTTGACGGTAAGACCGCTACCGGGTACTCCGAAATTAGGGACCTGGGGCGCTTCGTGCATCTTATGGCCGATGCCGTGACCGGCGTAGTCTCTCACGAGTCCGTAGCCGGCAGGAATTACGACGCTTTCTACCGCATGACCGATGTCTCCGAGCGTAGCTCCCGGCTTTACCGCGGCGACACCGTGATGGAGGGATTCAAGCGTAAGATCGAGCAGCCGCTGTCGCTCTTCGCTTATTTTCCCTACAGCATAGGTGCATGCCGCGTCGCCGAAAAAGCCCTCGATTGAGGCGCCGGTATCGATACTGATTATATCTCCCTCTTCGAGCACACGGCTCTTGGAAGGAATACCATGCACGACTTCGTTGTTGATCGATGCGCAGATCGTGCCTGGGAACGGGACCGACACCCACGGAACTTTGTATCCTTTGAAGGCAGGCTTGCCGCCCGCCTTCAGGATAAGCTCCTCAGCCGCCGCGTCGAGCGCCAGAGTGTCGATCCCCGGTTTGACAAGATCCCTCATAAGCTTGAGGATGTCCGCTACGACCTGACCAGCCCTGCGCATCTTGGCTATGTCGCGGTCGGTTTTAAAAGTAATCATTAGGCGTTAGCCTTCTTCTGCTCCAGAATCTTCAGGACTGCGTCCTTGCCGCCGGTAGCGTCTACCGCGACGAGAAGCCCCTGGTTACTGTAGTAATCGATAAGGGGCGCCGTCTGCTCGTGGAAGACGGAAAGACGTTTGCGAATTACCTCTTCCTTGTCGTCGTCGCGCTGCACTACCTCGCCGCCGCACTTGTCGCATACGCCCTCTTTGGATGACGGCTTCAGGACGGTGTTGTATATCTCGCCGCACTGGCGGCACACCCTTCTCGAAGTCAGGCGTCCTACGACGGTGTCGTCGTCTATCACGAGATTGACGACGGCGTCAAGCTTGAGCTGGAGCTTTGCCAGCATTGCGTCAAGCGCCTCGGCCTGTGCGATCGTGCGCGGGAAGCCGTCGAGCATGAACCCCTCTTTTGCGTCGTCCTCCTGCAGACGATGCTCCATCATAGCGATTATAACATCATCCGGCACGAGTTTGCCCGCGTCCATATAGGCTTTGGCATTCTTTCCGAGCTCAGTTTCCTGTTTCACGTGGAAACGAAGCATGTCTCCGGTCGAAATATGGGCGACCGGATATTTAGCTTTTATACTGTCCGCCTGCGTACCTTTTCCAGCGCCCGGCGCACCCAGAAGAATGATCCTCATTTTGATTCGCCTCTTTTGGATTACAGTTTCAAAAGCCCGCCGCCTCTGCCGCCGCGGCGTTTCAGAATCCCTTCGTAATGGCGCATAAGCAGCTGCCCTTCGATCTGGTGTACCGTGTCAAGGGCAACGCCGACAACGATTATAACCGCTGTGCCGCCAAAATAGAAGGTGTTTATGTTCATTATCCCGGTCATCATCGTCGGAACGACGGCTATAATCGCGAGCGCGACCGCGCCGCCGAGCGTGATGCGTCCCATTACCTTCTCGATGTAATCGGTGGTCGGCTTGCCGGGACGGATGCCGAGGATGAACCCGCCGTTCTTCTTCATATTATTCGATATATCTTCGGGCTTGAAAACGACCGCGGTATAGAAATATGAGAAGAACACTATCATTATCACGTAGAGCACCATGTAGATCGGGCTGTTCGGGCTCATGGCCTGCTGCACCGCTCTCGCCGCGCTGTTCTGGAAGAGTCCGGCCACAGTGTAGGGGAAGAGAAGGACGGAGGAGGCGAAGATTATGGGGATGACTCCCGCAGTGTTCACCCTAAGCGGGATGAAGCTGCTCTGCCCTCCGTACATTTTGTTTCCGACCATACGCTTGGCGTACTGCACCGGCAGGCGGCGCTGGCCTTCCTGCAGCATGACGCAGCCCGCTACGACGGCGAGCATTACGGCTATCGCAAGAAGCAGAACCAGAGCGTTCATCTCTCCGAGACGTACGAGAGAGAAGGTGCGGACGACGGCCTCGGGAATTCTGACGACGATACCGGCGAAAATCAGCAGCGAAATTCCGTTGCCTATTCCGTGGTCCGACATGATTTCACCGAGCCACATAACGGCGACCGCGCCGGTCGTCAGGGTGAGCGATACCAGAATGATGTCCATGAAGCTTCCGGTATAGATTCCCAGTCCGCGCAGCCAGCCAGTCATGCCGACGGCCTGAATGAAGGCGAAAATGATCGTCCCGTAGCGAGTCCACTGAACGATCTTCTTTCTGCCTTCCTCTCCCTCTTTCTGCAGCTTCTCAATGCTCGGCACAACGACGGCGAGCAGCTGCATTACGATGCTGGAGTTGATGTAGGGCGTAACACCCAGCGCGAATATACTGAAACGGCTGAGTGCTCCGCCAGCAAAAAGATCAAGGAATCCAAGAATGGATCCCTGATCAAACAGCCTTCCGAGGGCTGCTGCATCCACTCCGGGAGTGGGCACGTGGGCGCCAAGACGGTACACGAACAGCGCTGCAAGCGTAAAAAGGATGCGGCGCTTCAGATCAGGCAGCCGAAAAGTGTCCCGGAATGAATCCAGCATGTTATATCACCTCAGCCTTGCCGCCGGCGGCCTCAATTTTCTTCGCGGCGGAAGCGCTGTAAGCGTTCGCCTTGACGTTGAGGCTTTTGCTGAGTTCGCCGACTCCGAGCACCTTGACCGGACGGTCGGGGGCGGAGATGAGGCGGAGCTCGCTCAGTTCCTTCGCGGTAACTTCGCTGCCGGCTTCAAAACGTTCCTCTAAATCTGCGATGTTGACTATCTCGTACTTGACCGTGAAGCGGAAGTTGCTGAAGCCGCGCTTAGGGATGCGGCGCGCGAGCGGCATCTGTCCGCCTTCGAAGTTGGCCTTGATGTCGGGGCTCTTTCTGGCCTTCTGTCCCTTGTGGCCTTTGCCGGCGGTCTTACCGTTGCCGCTGCCGAGGCCCTGTCCAAGGCGTTTCGGTTTTTTGTGCGATCCCGGCACGGGACTCAGTTCATGAAGTTTCATGCCAGTACCTCCTTATTCCTCGACCGAGTACTCGAGCAGATGGCTGATCTTGTTGATCATGCCGCGGATCTGCGGAGTATCCTCATGATACACAGTCTCGTAGAGTCTGTGAAAGCCAAGAGCCTTGATAACGCGCTCCTGGTGCGGAGGACGGCCTATCGTGCTTCTTTTCCAGGTGATGCGAAGTTTAGCCATGGTAAGTTACCTCCTAGGCTTCCTTGCGCTCTTTGCCGCGCAGACGGTAGATTTCTTCCGGAGTGCGCAGGCGCTTTACAGCGTCGAGCGTCGCGTAGGCGATGTTGATCGGGTTCGACGTTCTGCCCGTTACCTTCGCGATAACGTCTTTGACGCCGCCGAGCTCCATTATTGGACGAACCGAGGAACCGGCGAGAACTCCGGTACCGGGAGCCGCGGGACGGAGAAGGACTTCCGCCGCGCCGAACTTTCCGATAATCGGGTGCGGAAGTGTATGACCGGTCTTTTTGAGGTCGATCATGTTCTTCTTTGCGTGCTCGATGCCTTTCTTCATAGCGACGGAAATTTCCTTCGCCTTGCCGGTGCCGAGGCCGACCTGGCTGACGCCGTCGCCGACTACGACGAGAACGCTGAAACGGAAGCGCTTACCGCCTTTGACGACTTTGCTGACGCGGTTGATGGAAACTATGCGCTCAGAAAGCTCAAGGCCCCTGCTGCTGTAGGATTTTGTATTCTGCTGTGTCTCTTTCGCCACTATATTGCGCCTCCCTTAGAACTTCAGACCGGCTTCGCGGGCAGCTTCCGCAAGGGCTTTGATTCTGCCGTGATAGACATGGCCGCCCCTGTCGAAAACGACCTCCGTGATTCCCTGAGCGAGAGCGCGTTCTGCGATGAGCTTGCCGACGGCCTTTGCAGCTTCCTGGTTGCCGGTGCCCTTTACTTCGTCAAACTTATCCTGAACCGTCGAAGCGGATACGAGCGTGTGTCCCTTTACGTCGTCGATGACCTGCACGCTGATATGCTTCAAGCTTGCGAAGACCGCAAGACGCGGACGCTCAGCGGTGCCGGAGAGATGTCTCCTGAGGCGACGGTGGCGGAGCTCCCGCATTTCGTTACGACTGCGACTACTAATCAACGTCCTTCACCTCGCCTTATTTCTTGGCGCCGGCCTTACCGGCTTTGCGGATTACATATTCGCCGGCGTATCTGATCCCTTTGCCCTTATAGGGTTCGGGCGGGCGATAGCCGCGAACGTTCGACGCGACCTGTCCGACGAGCTGCTTGTCTATGCCGCGTACGACGATTTTGATCGGGCTCTCGCAGGCGAATTCGATTCCCGCCGGGGGAACGACTTCGACCGGATGCGAGAAGCCGAGGCTGAGCACGAGGTTCTTACCCTGCATCTGAGCTCTGTAACCGACGCCGACGATTTCGAGGACTTTCTGGAAGCCTTCGGTGACGCCGACGACCATGTTGTTGATGAGGGCTCTCGTCATGCCGTGGGCGGCGCGGACGGCCTTGTCGTCGTTCGCGCGCGTGACGGAAACTGTGCCGTCCGCAACGGCGACGGAGATGTTGTGCATGACGTCCATCTCGAGGGTGCCCTTAGCGCCCTTGACGGTTACATGCTGGCCGTTGACCGTTACGTCTACGCCCTTGGGAAGCGTTATGGCTTTGCGTCCTATTCTAGACATTTCGCAGGCCTCCCTACCAGACGTAGCAGATGACTTCGCCGCCGAGGCCGAGCTTACGGGCCGACGCGTCGGTCATAAGGCCGGCAGAGGTCGAAATCAGAGCTATGCCGAGTCCGCCCATAACCTTGGGCAGCTCGTCCTTGCCGACGTAGATGCGGCGGCCGGGCTTGCTGATTCTGCGAAGTCCCTGGATGACTCTTTCCTTCTGGGGACCGTAGTTCATCGTGAGGCGCAGTATCGGCATCGGCTGCTTCGCGTCGGTGATCGTCTTGTAATTGCGGATATATCCTTCTTCTTTTAATATGCGAGCCATTTCCAGACGCATCTTTGAAAGAGGCATATCTACCATTTCATGGTAAACAACATTCGCATTTCTGATGCGAGTGAGCATATCCGCGACAGGATCGGTAATATGCATATTAAAGGATCCTCCCTTCTATGCCCTATTGTTACCAGCTGGCCTTTACAACGCCGGGGATTTTCCCCTCGCGCGCGAGCCTGCGGAAACAGCAGCGGCACATATCAAACTTGCGCATATATCCGTGGGGACGCCCACAGATAGGGCAGCGGTTGTATTTTCTAACTTTGAACTTCGGCTCAAGAGCGGCCTTGTTCTCCATGCATTTACGAGCCATTTCCTTCTCCTTCCTAGCGGGCGAAAGGCATGCCGAGCTCTTTCAAGAGAGCCATGGCTTCCTCATCCGTCTTGGCCGTCGTAACGAAGGTAATGTTCATTCCGCGCTGGCGGATGACCTTGTCGTAGTCGATCTCAGGGAAGAGAAGCTGCTCTTTAAGGCCGAGGTTGAAGTTCCCTCTGCCGTCGAAGCCCTTCTTCGAAATTCCCTGGAAGTCCTTGATACGCGGAAGAGCGATGCTGAAGAGTCTGTCCACGAACTCCCACATTCTCGCGCTTCTTAAGGTGACGGCGCATGCGACCGGCATTCCCTCGCGGACCTTGAATCCGGCGATGGATTTCTTGGCGCGCTTCAAAACAGGCTTCTGTCCGGAAATAATGGTCAGCTCGTTGATGGAAGCATCCATGTATTTCTGGTCGAGCTTGGCTTCGTTGACGCCTATGTTGATTACGACCTTGGCCAGGCGAGGAATTTCCATTACGTTCTTGTACTGGAACTGCTCGTTAAGGTGAGGACGGACTTCTTCCGTATATTTTGTCAAAAGACGCGGTGTCATGATGTCCCCTCCTTCTAAGCCTTGTCGATGATCTCGCTGCACTTCTTGCAGACGCGGACTTTTCTTCCGTCGTCGAGGAAGGCGCGTCCGACGCGGGTCGCTTTGCCGCACTTCGGGCAGACGAGCATTACCTTGGACGCCGCGAGCGGCGCTTCTTTCTTTACGAGTCCGCCGCGGGGATCCTTCTGGGTCGGGCGCACGCTCTTCGTAACGAAGTTGATATTCTCAACGATCACGGTATCCTTCTGGATGTTGCGGCTGAGAATCTTACCTTCCTTACCAGCGTCCTTGCCGGAAATAACGCGGACACGGTCTCCCTTTTTAATTCTCATCTTAGACATGAGCGTTATCCCCCTAAACTACTTCGGGAGCCAGAGAGACTATGCGCATGTACTTCTTTTCTCTCAGTTCCCTTGCTACAGGTCCAAAAATACGCGTTCCCTTGGGGTCGCCGTTGTTGTCGATGACGACTGCTGCATTATCGTCGAAGCGGACATAGGAACCGTCTCTGCGGCGGATTTCCTTCTTCGTTCTGACGATTACGGCCTTGACAACGTCGCCCTTCTTTATGTTGCCGTTGGGCGCGGCTTCGCGAACCGCTCCGACTATAACGTCGCCGACTGTACCGACTTTGCGGAAGCTGCCGCCCTTTACCTGAACGCAGAGAATCTTGCGCGCGCCGGAATTATCCGCAACGTTGAGTACTGTACGCAGCTGAATCATAATTATTCAGCCTCCTCTTCTGCGGCGTTGCCGAGTATAGGCGCTCTTTCGACTATCTCAAGGACCTCCCAGCGCTTCTTCGCGCTGAGGGGGCGGGTCTCGCCGATCATTACGGTGTCGCCTACGCGGCAGTCGTTTGTCTCGTCGTGCGCCATGAACTTCTTGGAACTAAGAACGGGCTTACCGTAGAGTGAATGTTTTGCCATGCGGTCGACACGAACGACTATGGTCTTGTCCATCTTGTCGCTAACCACAGTACCGGTGCGGACCTTGCGATGAGCAGTGCGTTCTTCCATCTCCGGTTACCTCCTTGCTCCAGAATGATCTATGCCTGTTTCTTTCTCGGTTATGACCGTAAGAATACGGGCGATAGTCTTCTTTACTTCTTTGATGCGGCCTGAATTGTTCAGCTGTCCAATCGCGTTCTGAAAGCGGAGGTTGAACAATTCTTCCTTGTACTGCTTGTGTTTATCTTTGAGCTCAGCAATACTGAGATCTCTGAGTTCCTTAGGATCCATAATTATTCACCTGCTCCCTCTCGGGTTAACATTTTGACCTTGATGGGCAGCTTGAATGACGCCGTACGGAATGCCTGCTCCGCAAGCTCGCGAGGAACACCCGCTATCTCGAACATTACGCGTCCACGTTTTACCGCTGCAGTCCAGTATTCCACGTTGCCTTTACCTTTACCCATACGGGTTTCAAGAGGCTTCTCCGTAACGGGGCGGTCCGGGAATATCCTTATCCAGATTTTTCCGCCTTTTTTCATCTTACGGCTGATAGCGACGCGGACCGCTTCAATCTGACGCGCTGTGATCCATCCGTTCTCACAGGCCTGAAGCCCGTACTCGCCGAAATCTACTTTCGTAGCACCCTTGCTGTACCCGCGAAGCGCAGTCAGGTGAGGTTTGCGATATTTTACTCTTTTCGGAGAAAGCATCGTGCGTTACCCCCTATCCTTCGTCGTGGGCTCAGCCTCGGGAATCGGCTTGCGCTCCATAACTTCGCCTTTGTAGATCCAGACCTTGATGCCGATGACGCCGTAGATGGTGTGAGCCTCGGCGAAGCCGTAATCTATGTCGGCGCGGAGCGTCGAAAGCGGAAGCTGGCCTTCCAGATACCATTCCGTGCGGGCGATTTCAGCGCCGCCGAGACGTCCGCCGCACTGGATCTTAATTCCCTTGGCTCCGGACTTCATCGCGCGGAAGATCGACTGCTTCATGGCGCGGCGGAAGCTGATTCTGCGCTCTAGCGAGGAGGCGACGCCTTCCGCGACTACCTGCGCCTCAACATCAGGATTCTTCATTTCCTGAATGTTTATCATTACCCGGTTGCCGGTCATAGCCTGAAGTTCTTCACGAACTGCCTGTATTTCAGCACCTTGCTTGCCAATTACAACACCAGGCCGGGCGGTCCAAACTGTGAAACGCATAACGTCTCCGATACGCTCAATCTCCACACGGCTGATGCCGGCCTGAGCCCAGCGCTTCTTAATCCACTCTCTGAGCTCGAGATCTTTGTGAAGGAACTTGGCATACTTTTTGCCGTCAGCGTACCAACGGGACTCCCAATCGTAGATGACGCCGAGTCTATATCCTACCGGGTGAACCTTCTGACCCACTGCTTCACCCCTCCTTACTTCTCGCACACGACCACTGTAATGTGGCACGTGTGATGTCTGAACGCATGAGCGCGGCCCATCGAAACGGGGCGGAAGCGCTTCATATAAGTTCCCTGGTCGGCCGTGGCGGACTTCACTATGAGCTTGTCCATGTCCAGGCCGTGATTATGCTCCGCATTCGCGACTGCACTCTTCAGGACCTTCTCCGCATAGCGGGCGGGCTTATTAGGCGTGTACTTGAGGATCATAAGAGCCTCAGAGGCGTTCTTGCCGCGAATCAGCGCTAATACTCTGCGCACCTTGTTAGCAGAAACACGAAGCTGCTTTGCTGACGCTTTTACTTCCATTTTCGCAGCCCTCCTACTTCTTTACCTTCGTAGTGCGTTCCTGACCGGCATGACCGCCGAACTTGCGGGTCGGCGCGAACTCACCGAGCTTATGTCCGATCATATTATCGCTGATGTATACGGGGACATGGATGCGGCCGTTGTGCACGGCTATCGTGTGTCCAACCATTTCAGGCGTAATGGAGCAGGCGCGCGCCCAGCTCTTGATTACTGTCTTTTTGCCGGATTCGTTCATATCCTCTACTCTGCGGAGCAGCTTAGCGTCAACATACGGACCTTTTTTAAGTGAACGAGCCATCTAAATTTCCCTCCTACAACCTACGGGCTACTTCTTACGGCGGCGGACGATGAACTTGTCCGACGGCTTCCGCTTACGAGTACGGTAACCCTTCGCCGGAGTACCCCACGGAGAGACAGGATGTTTGTGAGATTTGCTCTTTCCTTCTCCACCGCCCATAGGATGGTCGACAGGGTTCTGGATCATACCGCGGATATGAGGACGAATGCCGAGCCAGCGAGTTCTTCCCGCCTTGCCGGATATTACGTTCTCATGCTCTTCGTTTCCGACCTGACCGACAGTCGCCATGCACTCGAGAAGGACCAGTCTCAGTTCGCCGGAGGGCATACGCACAAAGGCGTACTTGCCTTCCTTAGCCATGAGCTGCGCCGAAGAACCGGCGGAGCGCACAAGGACGCCGCCGCGTCCGGGCTCGAGCTCCACATTGTGGATGACCGTACCGACGGGGATGTCCTTAAGCTTAAGAGCGTTGCCGGGGCGTATGTCGGAACCTTCGCCGGCGAAGATGACGTCGCCGACGTTGAGGCCGATCGGCGCAAGGATGTATCTCTTCTCTCCGTCTTTGTAGGAGATGAGAGCGATGCGCGCGGAACGGTTGGGATCGTACTCGATAGCGGCGACTTTGCCGGGCACGCCGAACTTATCGCGCTTGAAATCGATTATACGATACTTGATTCTGCCGCGTCCGCCGCGGTGGCGCATGGTGACGCGCCCGTTGTTGTTGCGTCCCGCTGACTGCGAAAGCGAAACGACCAGACTGCGTTCCGGCTTCGACTTCGTTATTTCAGCGAAGTCGGGCGTCGCCATCTGACGGCGGCTAGGCGTAGTGGGACGATATTTTTTTATACCCATTAAATATTTCCCCCTTCTCCTTAGGCGTTTGCGCCCTCAAAGAAAGCGATCTTCTCACCCTTGGCGAGGGTAACTACGGCTTTCTTCCAGGAACGGGAACGACCCAAGAAAGCACCCATCCGCTTCGGTTTGGAACGGACCTGGATCGTATTGACCTTAACAACCTTCACCTTAAATACTTCCTCCACTGCCTTGCGAATTTCGATTTTATTCGCTTTCGGAAGTACCTCAAACGTGTACTGTCCGAGCTCCATCTGACGGCTTGTCTTCTCCGTTATGACGGGCCGAACTATTATATCATAAGATGTGGCGTTCATTAACCAAATACCTCCTCGAGCTTTTTAATTGCTTCGGGAGTTGCGATCAGCTGATCATGATTGAGCAGATCGTAGACGTTTACGCTGTCCACGTGCTGGACGTAAGCGCCCGGGATGTTCGCGGCGGACTTGACGACCGCCATGTTCGTCTCATGAAGGACGAGAAGGGGCTTCTTCCCGTTCTGTACGGCGGAGAGGAATGCCATCATGCTCTTCGTCTTCGGCGCATCCATGTCGAACTTGTCGACGACGATCATGTTCTCGGCCTGGGCCTTAAGCGTCAGCGCGCTGCGTATCGCAAGACGGCGGACCTTCTTATTGACCTTCTGGTGATAATCGCGCGGATGCGGGCCGTGCGCGACGCCGCCGCCGACCCACAACGGGGAGCGAGAGCTTCCGGCGCGGGCGCGTCCGGTGTGCTTCTGGCGCCACGGCTTCTTACCGCCGCCGCGGACATCGCCGCGGTCTTTTGTGTTGTGCGTGCCGAGGCGGCAGTTCGCCAGATGGGCGACTACAACCTGGTGCATCGCGGGCACATGGATCGGGGCACCGAAGACGGCATCAGAAAGCGTTACTTCCCCGATAACCTCGCCCTTGAAATTAACTTCTTTTACTACAGGCATCGTCTTCAGCCTCCTACCTAAGCAGTCTTACGAATCATAACGAGGCCGTCGCGAGCGCCCGGTACAGGTCCAGCTATCAAGATAAGGTTATTCTCTTCGTCTACGGCGAATACCTTAAGATTCTTGGTCGTTACCCGCTCGTTTCCCATACGCCCAGCCATCCTGCGGCCCTTCATAACGCGGCCGGGGAAGCTGCTGCAACCGATAGAACCTGGGTGACGGTGCGTTACGGAATGTCCGTGGCTCGCCGGCGTGCCGCCGAAGCCGTGGCGCTTCATAACGCCCGCTGTGCCCTTACCTTTGCTGACGCCGATAACATCAACAACCTCGCCATTCTGGAACAGAGAAACGGTGATCTCCTGTCCCACCTGGTAGCCCGTCGTGTCGTCCACGCGGAACTCCCTCAGCCAGCGCTTGGGCGCAACATTCTGCTTCTCGAAGTAACCCTTCATCGGCTTTGTCACCTTGACGGGCTTTACCTCTCCGAGACCAAGCTGCACTGCGCTGTAGCTGTTCTTTTCAGGTGTCCGGATTTCAACGATCGTGCAAGGGCCTGCTTCGATAACCGTAACAGGAACCGCTTTGCCGTTTTCGTCGAAGACCTGGGTCATCCCAACCTTGCGGCCCAGTATCCCCATACTCATAAACGTTTCACTCCTTTTCAGACTAAGGCAGACTTATAGCTTAATCTGTATATCCACACCAGAGGGCAGGTTCAGCTCCATAAGAGCTTCCATCGTCTTCTGGGTCGGGTCTATTATATCAATCAGGCGCTTGTGCGTCCTGATTTCATACTGGTCGCGTGCATCTTTATCAACATGCGGGGAAGTGAGTACGCAGAAGCGCTCCACAGCGGTCGGAAGAGGCACGGGGCCGGAAACTTTCGCGCCGGTGCGCTGCGCCGTGTCGGCTATCTGACTGGCGGAAGCGTCGAGGACGCGATGGTCGAAAGCTTTGAGTTTAATACGAATTTTCTTCGCCAAAATATTCCCCTCCCGGGGCGTTATTCGATTATCTCGGTGACGACGCCGGCGCCGACCGTACGGCCGCCTTCGCGGACTGCGAAGCGGAGTCCTTCCTGCATCGCTATAGGAGCGATGAGTTTGACTTCGAAGGTGCTGTTGTCGCCAGGCATTACCATTTCGACGCCCTCGGCAAGCTTGATCTCGCCGGTGATGTCGGTGGTACGGAAGTAGAACTGCGGCTTATATCCGCTGAAGAACGGAGTGTGGCGTCCGCCTTCTTCTTTCTTCAGAACATAGACCTCGCCCTTGAAGTGCGTATGCGGCTTGATGCTTCCCGGCTTCGCGAGGACCTGGCCGCGCTCGACGTCTTCTTTGCCTACGCCGCGGAGGAGTACTCCGACGTTGTCTCCGGCTTCCGCGTCGTCGAGGATCTTGCGGAACATTTCAAGGCTGGTCGCGACGGTCTTCTGGGTGTCCTTGAGGCCGACGATTTCAACTTCGTCGCCGGGCTTGATGACGCCCTTCTCGACGCGTCCGGTAACGACGGTGCCGCGTCCGGTGATGGTGAAGACGTCTTCGATCGGCATAAGGAAGGGCTGGTCGAGAGCTCTTTCGGGAGCCGGGATGTAGTCGTCGCAGGCTTGCATGAGGTCCATGATTCCCTGGGTCCACTCGTTGTCCTGATCGGACTCGAGAGCCTTAAGGGCGCTGCCGCGGATGATGGGAATGTCGTCTCCGGGGAACTCGTACTTGTTGAGCAGGTCGCGGATTTCCATCTCGACGAGGTCAAGAAGCTCGGGGTCGTCGACCATGTCGCACTTGTTCATGAAGACGACGAGGGCCGGGACGTTGACCTGGCGGGCGAGAAGGACGTGCTCGCGGGTCTGGGGCATCGGGCCGTCGGCGGCGGAGACAACAAGAATAGCTCCGTCCATCTGGGCGGCATCATCGGCGTGGCCGGGGCAGTCGATGTGAGCATAATGGCGGGTGGCCGTCTCGTACTCGACGTGGGCGATGTTGATAGTGATGCCGCGCTCTCTCTCTTCAGGCGCCTTGTCGATCATGTCGAAGGGCGTGAAGTCGGCCTGGCCGTGACGGGCGAGCGTCTTCGTGATGGCGGCCGTCAGCGTCGTCTTGCCGTGGTCGATATGTCCGATCGTACCGATATTGAGGTGCGGCTTGTTACGTACAAAATGTTCCTTTGCCATATTGACTTACCTCCTCTGATAATACTTAAACCTACGCTTTCAGCAGCTCTTCGGCTACGTTGCGCGGTACTTCTTCGTAATGGTCGAAGCTCATGGTGTACGAGGCGCGTCCGGAGGTTTTGCTTCTCAGGTCGGTCGCGTAACCGAACATCTCCGCAAGCGGGACGAAAGCTTTGACGATGCGCGCGTTGGCGCGTACGCCCATCTCTGCCACTCTGCCGCGGCGCGAAGAAAGGTCGCCGATAACGTCTCCCATGTATTCCTCCGGAACGACGACTTCAACGTTCATTACGGGTTCCATGAGGACGGGGTCGGCTTTCTTCAGAGCTTCTTTTATTGCCATAGAGCCGGCGATGCGGAAGGCCATTTCCGAGCTGTCGACTTCGTGGTAGCTTCCGTCAACAAGCGCGACTCTGATTCCGATGACGGGATAGCCGCCGAGTACGCCGTTGTTGAGCGCATCCTCGACGCCCTTCTGAGCGGCGGGGATGTATTCCTTCGGAACGACGCCGCCGACGATCTTGTCTTCCCATTCGAAGCCTTTGCCGTCTTCGAGCGGTTCGATCTCAAGGACGACGTCTCCGTACTGGCCTTTACCGCCGGACTGTCTTACGAACTTGCCCTGGGCTCTCGCGGGCTTGCGTATAGCCTCGCGGTAAGCAACCTGCGGACGTCCGACCTTGACTTCGACGTTGAACTCTCTGCGGAGACGGTCGACAATGATTTCAAGGTGAAGCTCGCCCATACCGCTGATGAGCGTCTGACCAGTATCTTCGTTGACCGAAACGCGGAAGGTCGGGTCTTCTTCTGAAAGGGCTTCGAGTCCCTTTGCAAGCTTGATCTGGTCCGCCTTGCTCATAGGCTCGACGGAGAGCGAGATGACAGGCTCGGGGAATATAAGGTTTTCGAGAAGCACGGGACGCTTTTCATCGCAGAGCGTATCGCCGGTGCGGACCTGCTTGAGGCCCGGAATGGCGACGATGAGGCCGGCCTGCGCGTTCTCCATTTCCTCACGCTTGTTGGCGTGCATGCGGAGTATGCGTCCGACTCTTTCGCGACGTCTCGTATTGGTATTGTAGATGGACATGCCGTTCTCTATCGTACCGGAGTAGATACGGCAGAAGGCGAGGCGTCCGACGAACGGGTCGACCATAATCTTGAAGGCGAGAGCCGCGAACGGTTCACTCGCGTCGGCCTTGATTTCGATTTCTTTCGACGTGTCGTCGGGATCAACCCCGATAACGTGCGGCATATCGAGCGGGCTCGGCAGGTATTCCACTACCGCGTCGAGCAGCGGCTGAACGCCCTTGTTCTTAAATGCTGAGCCGCACATGACGGGAACTATCTCAAGGCTGATCGTGGCCTTTCTGATGACTTTCTTTACGAGCTCGACGGGGATTTCCTGACCTTCGAGGTACATCTCCATCATCTCGTCGTCATGGTCTGCCAGCATCTCAAGCATTTCCATTCTCGCAAGGGCGGCCTCCTCCTCAAGCTGGGGAGGAATGTCCGCGTTGTGGAACGCGGTGCCGAGAGTATCGTCGTATATGACCGCCTTGTAGTTCACAAGGTCTACCATGCCGGTGAATCCGTCTTCAACTCCGATGGGAAGCTGAATGGGAACGGCCTTGGCTCCGAGGCGCTTGCGCATCTGATCAACGACTGCGGAGAAATCTGCGCCGACTCTGTCCATTTTGTTGACGAACGCTATCCTGGGCACTCCGTACTTATCAGCCTGACGCCATACGGTCTCGGACTGCGGCTCAACTCCGCCGACAGCGCAGAATACCGAAACAGCGCCGTCGAGAACGCGCATGGAACGCTCGACTTCTACAGTAAAGTCCACGTGCCCGGGCGTATCAATGATATTGATCAGGCAATCGTGCCAGAAACAGGTAGTAGCGGCCGAAGTAATGGTAATGCCACGTTCGCGCTCCTGCTCCATCCAGTCCATCGTTGCGGCGCCTTCATGCGTCTCGCCGAGCTTGTGTTTGCGGCCGGTATAGAACAAGATACGCTCTGTAGTCGTCGTCTTACCCGCATCTATATGCGCAGCTATTCCTATATTGCGCACTTTGCTTAAATCGATGCCCTGCATCGTCAACACCACCAAACCAAATTAGAATTTATTATCTTCACTACCAACGGTAATGAGCAAAGGCGCGGTTGGCTTCCGCCATGCGGTGGGTATCTTCGCGCTTCTTTACGGAACCGCCCTCACCCTTGCAGGCGTCGCCGAACTCTCTCGCCAGGCGTTCCACCATCGGTATGCCCTTGCGCGAACGCGAGTAGCTGATGATCCATCTGATCGCCAGCGCCTGCGCTCTGTCAGGCTTTACTTCGACGGGAACCTGATACGTGGCGCCGCCGACTCGTCTCGGACGAACCTCGACAAGCGGACGGACGTTCGTCATAGCTTTTTCAAAAACCTCGCCGGGCTCCATGTTGAGCCGGCTTCCGGCCAATTCCAGCGCACCATAGAAAATACGCTCAGCGGTGCTCTTCTTTCCGCCCATCATGAGACAGTTGATGAACTTCGTCACAGATGCGCTTCCATAGATGGAATCGGGCGGCGTTATACGTTTCTTTACATGACCCTTACGCGGCATAAATAACTACCTCCACTGAAATTCCAAAACTACTTCGGTCTGCGTGCACCATAGAGCGAACGGCTCTGACGGCGGTTTTCGACTCCGCCGCAGTCAAGCGTACCTCTGATTATGTGATAACGAACGCCAGGCAGGTCCTTTACACGGCCGCCGCGGACGAGCACGACGGAGTGCTCCTGGAGATTGTGTCCTACGCCGGGGATATAGGCGGTGACCTCTATACCGTTCGTAAGACGGACACGCGCGACTTTACGAAGAGCCGAGTTAGGCTTCTTCGGGGTAACCGTGTAAACGCGGGTGCAGACGCCGCGGCGCTGCGGATTCTCCTGAAGCGCAGGCGCGCTCGAACGACGTCTTTTTTCCTCTCTGCCCGTACGAATGAGCTGACTAATTGTTGGCAAATAGCTCCCTCCTTCTCATAGTAGTTGTTCTACTTTTTAAGAATCGCCGCGACCGCCGTCTTATGCGACACAACGCAGGCTCTTCCTAACTTCACCGAATCTTCCGCAATCTCTACGGGCGTCTGCGTCTCAAGCGACGCTCTCCTGACTTCTCCCGCAAGCTTTTCATCGGCGTCGTCCGCCAGAAATATCTTCAGCACCTCTCCGCGCTTCAGGCTTCTCATGACGCTGTTGAAGCCAGCCGTTCTCGGCGAGGAGGATAATTCATTTAAAGGCACACGAACACCTCCTGTGCGCAGCCGCACCGATATATATTAACAGCGCAGTGCGCGCGTGTCAATAAACACGGCGCTCTGCGCTGCGAAAATTATTTTATCGCAGATTTTTTACTCTGCGAAGGATGGCTCTGCCGCTTCGACTTCCGGAGCGTCGCCGCCGATTTCCGTTATCTCGACCTTGCGGTGGCGCTCAACGCCGGTGCCCGCAGGAATGAGCAGTCCGATGATGACGTTCTCTTTCAGTCCGGCGAGCGTGTCGACGTCCCCGCGTACCGCGGCGGCGGCGAGGACCTGCGCCGTCTGCTGGAACGACGCCGCGGAGAGGAAGCTGTCGGTCGCGAGCGCCGCCTTCGTCACGCCGTGGACGACCGGACGCCACTGCGGCTCTTCGCTGAGCCGGCGGACGAACGAAACGCGCTGCATGAGCTTCTTGTACTCGGAGGCCGACGACTTAGAGCGGACGGTGATCGTTCCCGTCGCGACGGCCGCTATCTTCTCGAGCAGCGAGCTTGTGATCTCCTGAGCTCCGGCCGCGACGACCTCGCCCTTTTCGTTGGCGACGGGCTCGAGCAGTATCTTGCCGAGCACTCTCTCGGTGAGCAGCTGCTTCAGCACGCGCTCGCGCGTCAGTATCATGTCGTCGCACTCCACTCCGCTTATCGAGCCGTCGATGATGCCGCTGATGACGGAGCCGTCTATCACATGCGGTATGTTCTCGATGATTTCTCCGTCGGCGTTGAAGGCCTGCTTCACGGACTTGCCGAAGTAGTGGTCGATGAGCGAGTGGTGCATCGCGTCGGTCAGGTTGATGACCTCAGGCGACTTCCAGAGCTTTATCTGCTTTACGTTGTGCTTCTTGAGAAGCTCGATTACCTCGTCGCTGAGTACGGCGTCGGATTTCACGACGACGCTGCCGGCCTCGTCGGCGACGTCGCCGGCTATCCACGACTTGTCCTTGTTCTCTTCGAGCAGATTCATGTCGCGGATGTAGACGGGCTGCGGCGCGAAGCCTGTTACCGCCGTGAGGTCGGAAGAGGCGAGGCGCGTGCCTCCGGCTATGAGGACCTCGCCGGTCTCGGGCGACTTGAAGTCGCCGATAAGCTCGAGCCCTTCCATCGCGCGTCTGAAGTTGGTGTCTCCGATTATGACGCGGACCTCGCCGGCCTGGTCTTCGGCGATTATCTCAGTCGCGGTTCCGCCGGGCTGGAGTATCGCCTCGAGCGTTCCCTTGCCGAAGGACGAGTAATCCTGTCCGCCGTTCTCGGGAGCGGCCGCGCCTATGACGTCGACGATTCTGTAGTCCTTTATGAAGTTGTAGGACTCTTCAAGCGACGCGGCGTTCTGCGCGCGGATCTCTTCTACGGCCTTCTCGAGGTCGTCTTTCCAGACGAGCTCGCCAGACACGAAGGCGCTGTCGCCTTCCTTCATAACGCGGACGCGGTTGACCGGCGCGACCTTGCGCAGGATGGTCTCGATGTGCTTGTCGTTGATGGAGACGCCCTGCGAGCGGTAGACTTCCTGAATGCCGTCGAGCAGATAATGCTGAACCGCCTCAAGCCCTTCGACCTCGAGCAGCTGCTGCGGGTCGATGTAGCCTTCGGTGAGGATCTGCCCCTTCTTGATGTGGCTGCCTTCTTCGATGCCGGAGAGCAGGTTCTGCGAGGCGGGGATGTTGTATGAGACGCGCTCCTCAGTCCCGTCCTCGTGCTCCTTGGCTATTATGAGCTTGCGCTTGCCGTCCATCTCGCGAAGTTCGACGAGCGTGCCTTCCTCTTCGGCGAGGATGGCGACCTTCTTCGGGCGGCGGACTTCAAAGAGCTGCTCGATGCGCGGGAGACCCTGCGTGATGTCTTCTCCCGTGAACTGACGGACGCCTCCGGTGTGGAAGGTACGCATCGTCAGCTGCGTGCCGGGTTCTCCTATCGACTGGGCGGCTACGACTCCGACCGACTCGCCTATCGCGACCTTCTTTCTCGTCGCGAGGTCGCGTCCGTAGCACATGCGGCAGATGCCGTGGCGCAGGCCGCAGGTCAGCGGGCTGCGCACCCAGACGGAGGTGATGCCGAGCGACTCGATGTATTTCGCCTTCTCGGCGCTTATCTCTTCGTTTCTTTCAAGTATAAGCTCGCCGGTCTCGGAGTTCCTGACGTCCTCGAGGCTTACGCGGCCCGTGAGGCGCTCGGCCATTCCGATTGTGACCTTGCCGTCCTGCTGGAGCAGCGGACGGATCTCAACGCCGTGATGCGTATCGCAGTCTTCTTCGGTAACGATGAGGTCCTGCGCGACGTCGACGAGGCGGCGGGTCAGGTAGCCGGACTTAGCGGTACGGAGAGCCGTGTCGGCGAGTCCCTTTCGGGCTCCGTGCGTGGATATGAAGTATTCCAGCGTGTTGAGCCCTTCCTTGAAGTTCGCCGTGATCGGGTAACGGATGATGCGGCCCGACGGGTCGGCCATGAGTCCGCGGATACCCGCCATCTGCGCGACCTGTCCGCGGGAGCCTCGGGCTCCGGAGTCGACCATTATCCAGAGGGCGTTGGTGAGGTCCATGCTCTCCATGATCTTGTCGGCAATGCGGCGTCCAGCGTCGGCCCAGAGGATATCCTTCTGGCGCATGTATTCGTCCTCGGTCATGATACCCATTTCGTACTGCGAGGTGAGGTCTTCTTCCTGCACTTCGGTTACGTCGAGTATCTCGCGTTTCTCCTTCGGGACTATAATGTCGCCGACGCCGAGGCTGATGCCGCTGACGGTCGACCAATGGTAGCCGAGCGACTTTATCGCGTCGAGCATCTCTACCATGCCGGTCTGGCCCACTTTGTCGTAGGCTTCGTCAAGCAGCTTGCCCATTTCTTTCTTATTGATTATGTCGTTTTTATAGCGGAAGCCGGGATGCAGCGCGCAGTTGAAGAGCACGCGGCCCGGAGTCGTCTCTATCCACTTGCCGTCGACGGTGTCGCACTCCCACTCGGGGGCTTTCTTGAGCATTATCTTCGAGTTGACGTGGACGAGCTCGTGGTCGAGCGCGGAGAGGACGTCGTCCATGTCGCGGAAGTGCATGCCTTCGCCCTTCATGCCTTCGCGCATCGTCGTCAGGTAGTAGACGCCGAGGATGATGTCCTGCGTCGGCGTTACGACAGGCTTGCCGCTCGCCGGGGAGAGCAGGTTGTTCGAGGAGAGCATGAGGACGCGCGCCTCGGTCTGCGCTTCGAGCGAGAGCGGGACGTGGACGGCCATCTGGTCTCCGTCGAAGTCCGCGTTGAAGGCCGTGCAGACGAGCGGATGGAGGCGTATCGCCTTTCCTTCTATAAGCACCGGCTCAAAGGCCTGGATGCCGAGGCGGTGCAGCGTCGGCGCGCGGTTGAGCATGACGGGATGGTCCTTGATGATGTCCTCGAGGATTCCCCACACTTCGTCGCGTCCGCGCTCGATGAAGCGGCGCGCGCTCTTGACGTTCGGCGCAAGCCCGCTCTCGACGAGCTTGTGCATGACGAAGGGCTTGAAGAGCTCGAGTGCCATCTGCTTCGGAAGACCGCACTGGTATATCTTGAGGTGCGGGCCGATGACGATGACGGAGCGTCCGGAGTAGTCGACGCGCTTTCCGAGCAGGTTCTGGCGGAAGCGGCCCTTCTTTCCGCGCAGCAGGTCGGTGAGGCTCTTGAGCGGACGGTTGCCCGCGCCGAGCACCGCCTTGCCGCGGCGGCCGTTGTCTATCAGCGCGTCCACGGACTCCTGGAGCATACGCTTTTCGTTGCGCACGATTATCTCTGGCGCGCGGAGCTCCTGGAGCTTGCGGAGACGGTTGTTGCGGTTGATGACGCGGCGGTAGAGGTCGTTGAGGTCCGACGTGGCGAAGCGTCCGCCATCGAGCTGGACCATCGGGCGAAGGTCCGGCGGGATAACGGGAAGGACGGAGAGCACCATCCATTCGGGACGCGAGTCGCTCTTGCGGAAATCCTCGGCGACCTGGAGGCGCTTTATGAGCTTGCGCTTCTTCTGTCCCGAGCACTCGGCGATCTCTTCGCGGAGCTGGTCGACGAGCGTATCGATGTCTATCTCGTGAAGCAACGTGTAGACGCCCTCGGCTCCGATGCCGGCCTTGAAGTTCGGGTCATAGGCGGCGCAGAGAGCCTGCTCGCGCTCGAGTATGATGTCGCCGCGCTCAAACGGCGAATCGCCGCCGTTGATGACTATGTAGCACGGATCTTCTATCGTCTCGCTCTCCTCGGCGGCCTGGAAGCGCTTGGGATATTTCTGCGTGTAGAGGCGCGACTCGCTCTCGGAGATGACGTCGTTCTTCGCGAACGGAAGGTGGACGACGGCCGTGACGATGTAGGCTTCCTGGTTGTTGAGGACGGCGCGGTCTGCCTTGAGCTCCGGATCGCGCTCAAGCATGACTTTTTTCTTCGTCTCGGAGACCATCTTCGCTCCGTCGACGGATTCGCCTTCCTTATATATTCTGTACGCAGGCTCGACCTTGAAGAGGTCGTCGCCGAAGTCGCTGCGGAAGCGTCCTACCTGCGCCGCCGTTATGATGTCGCCTTCGTCGACGGGAACGTCCTCGACCCTCGTGATGCGGAAGGCCTCTTCAGCCTTGAACTTCGGGTCGTAGAAGCGGTGGATGCGCTCCTCCGAGGCGGACATGAGCGAACCGCGGCGCGCGAGGTCTATCCTGCGCCCTTCGTTGACTACCTTATATACCTTTTCGCGGCGGCGCGTCGGCGCGAAGTAGACGACCTTCTCGAGGTCCTTCGTCGAGGCGCCGAGCAGCAGGCTGAGGCGGCTCGGGATGCCGCGCAGATACCAGATATGCACGACGGGAGCCGCAAGCTCGATGTGCCCCATTCTTTCGCGGCGCACGCGGTTGTCGGTGACTTCGACGCCGCAGCGCTCGCAGACGACGCCGCGGAATTTCGGACCGCTGCGCTTATATTTTCCGCAGGCGCATTCGTAGCTCCTGATGGGTCCGAATATGCGCTCGCAGAAAAGGCCGTCCTTCTCCGGCCGGAGCGACCTGTAGTTGATCGTCTCCGGCTTTTTGACTTCCCCGCTGGAGAGTTCCCTGACCCTCTCCGGGGAAGAAAGTCTCATTCTTACTCCGGCGATTTCATGGCCTATGTTAGTCATTAATCTTCATCCCCCTGGTCACCGGTCTCCGTGCCGCTTTCAAACAGATCGTCGCTCAGCGCCGCGGCCTCTTTTTCTTCGTCCGTCTCGTGCAGCTCAAGGCCGCTGTACTCCGCCGCTCCTTCGTGGAACAGGTCGTCTATGCCGCCCGCTCCGCGGCCCTTGGAGACCGCGTCGGCGTCGCTGAGGAAGGCGGCGTCGATGTCGTCGACGGTCGCGTCGGGCTTGAACGATACGCGGCGCTGGCCTTTCTCTTCTTCTTCGCTGAGCACGAGCTCGCCGAACGTGCCGTCGGCGTACATAATTTCAACGTCGAGCGCAAGTCCCTGCAGTTCTTTGATGAGGACGCGGAAGGACTCGGGAACGCCGGGCTTCGTGAGGTTCTCGCCCTTGACGATGCGCTCGTAGGTCTTGAGGCGTCCGCGGATGTCGTCGGACTTGACGGTGAGCATTTCCTGCAGCATGTGGGCCGCGCCGTAGCCTTCGAGCGCCCAGACTTCCATTTCTCCGAAGCGCTGTCCGCCGAACTGCGTCTTACCGCCGAGCGGCTGCTGCGTGATAAGGCTGTACGGTCCTATCGAGCGCGCGTGGATCTTGTCGTCTACGAGGTGTATGAGTTTCAGCATGTACATGACGCCGACCATGACCTTGTTGGCCATCGGCTCGCCTGTACGTCCGTCGTATATCGTTATCTTGCAGTCGTCGCGCATCTCGGGGTACTTCGTCTCCTGGATTTTCTTGATGTCGGAGGCGATGTCTTCCGAGGTTACGGATTCGAATACCGGCGTGACGACCTTGTAGCCGTTCTCTCTCGCGACGAAGCCGAGCATCGTTTCGAGAACCTGTCCGAGGTTCATACGGCTCGGGACGCCGAGCGGGTTGAGGACGACGTCGACCGGCGTGCCGTCGGAGAGGTATGGCATATCTTCTTCGGCCATGATGCGCGAGACGACGCCCTTGTTTCCGTGGCGGCCCGCCATCTTGTCGCCTTCCGTGATTTTGCGGAACTGCGCGACGTAGACCTTTACAACTTCGTTTACTCCGGCGCTGAGGTCTTCGCTGTTCTTTTCGCGCGAGAGGCGCTTGATCTCGACGACCTTGCCGCCTTCGCCGTGCGGGACGCGCAGCGACGTGTCGCGGACCTCGCGCGCCTTTTCGCCGAATATCGCGCGCAGAAGCTTTTCTTCCGGCGACTGGTCGGACTCACCCTTAGGCGTAACCTTTCCGACGAGTATGTCGCCGGCCTTGACTTCGGCGCCGATGCGCACGATGCCGTCTTCGTCGAGGTTTTTCAGGGCGTCTTCACCGACGTTCGGGATGTCGCGCGAGATTTCCTCAGGGCCGAGCTTCGTGTCGCGGGCCTCTACTTCGTATTCTTCTATATGAATAGAGGTATAGAAGTCTTCTTTTACAAGCCTCTGCGAGAGCAGGATGGCGTCTTCGAAGTTGTAGCCCTCCCACGAGACGAAGGCGACGAGGACGTTGCGGCCGAGGGCGAGTTCGCCCTGATCGCAGGCCTGTCCGTCGCCGATTATCTCGCTCGCGTCCACATGCTGTCCGTGCGAGACGATCGGGCGCTGGTGTATCGCCGTGCCCTGGTTCGAGCGGCGGAACTTCTGCATACGGTATTCGTCGTAGCCGCCGTCGTCGGTCTTAATCTCTATCCTGTCGGCGTCGACGTATGTGACGGTTCCCGCGCGGCGCGACACGACGCACGAGCCGGAGTCCTTCGCTATGCGGTGCTCGATGCCCGTGCCGACGACCGGCGAGTCGGGGAATACGAGCGGGACGGCCTGGCGCTGCATGTTGGAGCCCATGAGCGCGCGGTTGGCGTCGTCGTGCTCGAGGAACGGGATGAGCGCCGTCGAAACGGAGACTATCTGCTTCGGCGATATGTCGAGGTAGTCGAGCTCCTTCGGGTCGACCTCTATGGTGTTGTCCTGGTGACGGACGTAGACGCCGCCGGTCGAGGACGGGATGATGTAGCCGTTCTCGTCCATCGGGAGGTCGGCGCGTCCGACATAGTATTCGTCCTCTTCGTCCGCGGAGAGATAGGTGATCTCTTCCGTGACCTGTCCGTCGACTACCTTGCGGCGCGGGCAGACGAGGAAGCCGTATTCGTTGATGCGCGCGAAGGTCGCGAGCGAGGTGACGAGTCCGATGTTCGGGCCTTCAGGCGTTTCTATCGGGCAGACGCGGCCGTAGTGCGTGTGGTGGACGTCGCGAGCTTCGAATCCCGCGCGTTCGCGCGAAAGGCCTCCGGGGCCGAGCGCGGAGAGGCGGCGGCGGTGCGTAAGCTCAGCGAGCGGGTTCGTCTGGTCCATGAACTGCGAGAGCTGGCCCGAGCCGAAGAATTCGCGGAGCGCCGCGGATATCGGGCGGACGTTGATGAGGTCCTTCGCCATCGCGGTCGCGAGGTCCGGCGTCGTCGTCATGCGTTCGCGCGCGATGCGCTCCATGCGAAGCAGCCCTATGCGGACCTGGTTCTGAAGCAGCTCGCCGACGGCGCGCACGCGGCGGTTGCCGAGGTGGTCGATGTCGTCCATGTGCTCGTTGCCGTCGCGGAGGCGGATGAGCCCCTTGACTATCGCGACGACGTCGGTGACGGTCAGCAGGCGCTCGCTGTTCGCGATGTCGAGCTGGAGCCTGCGGTTGATCTTATAGCGTCCGACGCGGCCGAGGTTGTAGCGTCTCGGGTCGAAGAATATGCTCGATATATATTCGCGTGCGTTTTCCATGCGCGCCGGTTCATTCGGGCGCAGCTTGCGGAAGAGCTCGAGCATCGCTTCGTCGGGCGTGTTGGTGTTGTCGCGCTCGATGGTCACGGCGAGCGACGGGTCTATGTCCCAGACCCAGACCTTCGTGCGTCCGTGATTCCAGAGCACCTCCATGTGCTCCTTCGTGAGGCGGGTGTTTTTGCGTATCTCAACCGTGCCGGTGCCGTCGGGGGAGATTATGTCTTCCGCGAGCAGCATTCCGCGCACGTCGTCGTCGACGAGGTCCTTCTCCACCTCTTTGCCGTCGAAGAGGTGGATGAGCTCGTCGGTGCTCTGCACGCCGAGGGCGCGGAGCATCTGCGTGACGGGGATTTTTTTGCGGTTGTCTATCTTGACGGAGAGCACGTCGCCCGCCGCAAGGTCGAATTCGATCCACGCGCCGCGGTCGGGGATGAGCTTCGCGATGAAGGTCTCCTGTCCCGGGATGCCGAACTCGGCGCTGTAATAGACTCCGGCGGAACGCGCGAGCTGGTTGACGACTACGCGCTCCGTTCCGTTGATTATGAAGGTTCCCCTTTCGGTCATGGCGGGAAAGTCGCCCAGGTAAATGTCTTCTTCTTTGATTTCGCCGCTCTTCTTGTTCACCAGACGAATCGTCGCGCGCAGAGGTCTCGACCATGTAAGGTCCCGGCTGCGCGCCTCATCCAGACTGATGGGCACGGGATCGACGTAGTATCTTACGAATTCAAGCGCGAAAGAGCCGTCGTAGCTTTCGATGGGGAATATTTCATCGAAGAGCTCCTGAAGCCCCTGCGAGGAGCGCCTGTCAGGCTCGGTGTCAGCCTGAAAAAACCACTGGTATGAGTTGCGCTGTACCTCTACGAGATCAGGCAGCGGTATGAGATCCTTTCCCTTGCCGAATGTCTTGCGGCGTTCGTATGCTTTGCCCGAGGTCTGTTTTACCTGCATGGGAGCATCCTCCCCATTCGAGAATTATAAGAGTGTACAATCGTACAAATGGAGATTATAACAAAAAAGCGACAGCTGTCAATAGACAGGTGTCGCCTGTTTTTATGTTCCGGCAGATATCGCTTATGCGCGCGGTTTCCCGACTTGCGCCATTATGCTACAAGGCGGCGCGGTTTGTCAAGCTTTACGCGGACGTTCGGCGCTTTTCCGCGCGAGCGGCGGCGCTCCGTGATTCGCGGGGCGTTGCGGAGCGCAGCGCCGGTGCGCTAAAATTCCGCCATCACGGAGGCGCGCGGCGCGTTCTGCCGCGTGCGCGCGCCTTCGCACCGGAGGTGCTGGTGTTGGAGAATTACGAAAATCTTGCGAGGTTCAGCAAGGAGCAGCTCATCGAGCTCGTCGGGATATACGCGAAGAACTGGCTCGCGATGGACGGCGTCTGGTTCCAGTCGGTCGAGCGGCGCGACGGCATGGAGGCGGCGATGTATCACGACGCCGAGGCGTGGCGGCGCTTCACGGTCATCGAGGCGAAGCGCATCAAGGAGTTTCTGCGCCTGCCGGAGCGCGCGGGGCTCGAGGGGCTCGCCTCTGCGCTGCGGCTGCGCTTCTACGCGAACCTCAACGAGGACGAGCTCGTCATAGAGGGCGACACTCTCGTCTACACGATGGTGAAATGCCGCGTGCAGACTGCGCGCGAACGCAAGGGGATGCCCTTCCATCCGTGCCGGCCGGTCGGCAGCATCGAGTACGCCGGCTTCGCGCGGACGATCGACGACAGGATCTCGTGCCGCTGCCTCAGCTGCTATCCCGACGTAACGGACGCGAGCTGCTGCTGCAAATGGGAGTTCACGCTGGAACGCGGGTAAGAGGACGGAGGCGCAGCCGGTTAACCTGCGCCCGCCGGGCTTTTGATAAAGTTACCGCCGCTCCGTCAAATTTCGGGAACGGCGGCGAATTTTGGGAAGCGCCGCAGGCTTGCGGCGTTTTCGTAAGCTTATGGATTTTTCCGCGGCTTCGCGGAGGTTTACTCAGTTTGAGGAGCTTCCGGCGACGCGGCGGACTTTTGCTGAACGCGCTGGGCTTTTGCTGAATTTACCGGCCACGCCTCGTTCTCATGCTCCTCGGCGTATTTGTATGCGGCTTTCATCATGCGCTTGTAGATGGCCGAGCAGTAGAGCGCGCCCATCGGGTTGTGCGCGAGGACGCGGTCCTTCGCGGCGACTGGGACGACGGGGGCTTTTGAATATTTTATGAAGAGCACGTCGTGGCCGACGCAGAGCCCCATCAGTATGTTCAGGTCTGTCTTCGCATCGTTGAGCACGGCGGCCTGCGCTATCGGGTTGCAGGATATGTTTCCTATGCGGTCGCTCTCCATCGCGCCCATCTCGGACTTCGGCACGCCGCAGACCTTGCAGTTGACCGTCGCTATCTCAAAATATTTATCGAGTATCGCGCCGAGCTTCGCAGCCTCCTCGGAGAAGGCTGCGCAGAAGGCTATGCCGAGCTTCTTGTAGCCCATCTTCTGCGAGAAAATTATTATCTCCTGTATGCGGTTCGCCTCGCCGTAGTATTCGGCCTCGACCTCGGAGGCCGCGCGCATCATGCGGCGGTCGGTCTCGTCGGCGTAGAGCGCAGCGGCGTCGCAGGCGGTGCAGGCCATGCCGCCGCCGCAGGGTTTTTCCGTACATTTATCGCATCTCATTGTAATTCGCCTCTTTCATATTTTTTCATGTCGTCGGGAAGCGGCGCTTCTATCCTCGCGCCGCGCAGCGCGGCTGGCAGCGCCGCGTCGTCGGGGAATATAACGAGCCGCGCGTGAAGCAGCGGGCGCTTGCCCATCTTGCCGCCGTATTTCGCGTCGCCCGCTATCGGGTGTCCTATCGCGGCGAGGTGCGCGCGCGCCTGGTGCGGGCGGCCCGTCACGAGCTCCGCCTCGACGACGCTCCTGCTCCCGCAGACGGCGATTCTCCTGTAAAGCGTGAGCGCGCGCTGCCCGCCTTCGTCTGGGCGCACTGTGTTCGTGCGCGCGTCCTTGAGCAGCGGCAGGTCGATTTTTCCCTTTTCCGGAGCTTCGCCCTCGACGACGGCCCGATAGATTTTTCTGATTTTGCGTTCGCGCACGAGCTCGGCGAGGGTCCGCTGCGCGCGGCCCGTGAGCGCGATTATCACCGCGCCCGATGTGTTTCTGTCGAGGCGCTGCACCGTCGCGGGACGGTAGTCGCTTCTGCTCCAGCCAAGCTCTGCGAGCGCCCGCGTGATGAGCGAGTCGCCGCCGCGCTCGTCCGGCTGGGTCAGAAGGCCCGCGGGCTTGTTGACTATCCAGGCGAAATCGTCTTTGTAGAGAGTTTCAAGCGGCTTCGTGCGAGGCAGCTCACGCGCGGGCGCGGCGGACTCCTTCGCGCCGTCCTCCCACGGAACGGTGAGCCGCTGCCCCTCGGCGAGGCGGGCTTCGCCCTTCGTGCGTTTCCCGTCGAGGCGCACCTCGCCGGTGCGTATCGCCTTCATTATCGCGCCGAGCGGCACGCCGGGCCAGAGCGTCCGCAGCACGCGGTCCACCCTGCGCCCGTCGTTGTCGGCGGAGATTACGAGCTCGCGCGCCATTTTATTTTTTCCAGAAACGGCGCTGCGTCGAGTTGTTCCACGCAGAGATGGGCTGGTCGTCGGTGAGGTTCTTGACGGAGTCCTTCCAGCAGAACATTCTGAAGTCGAGCTCGTCCGCCGAGGACACGATGAGCGCCTCGGGCGTAGCTGGGACGACCGGCGAGCCGAACTCGCGCTGGCCGTGGTGGCTCAGCAGTATGTGCGAGAGGTGCGTCCGAAGCTTTTCCGAGAGGCCGAACTGCGCGGCGAGCTCCGAGAAGCGCAGGTAGCCCTGCGCGACGTGGTCGAGCAGCGCGCCCTCGACGGTGATTTCCGGCACCGGGGTCATGCGGTATGACTCGAGCTTGCCGATGTCGTGCAGCAGCGCGCCGGCTATGACGATCTCCTTGTCCACGTCGTAGCCGGAGGCCGCCATCGACTCGGCCATCGCCTTCGCGCAGGCGGCGACGGAGACGGTGTGCTCCAGCAGGCCGTTCGCGTAGGCGTGGTGGTGGCTCACGGCGGCGGGCCAGTCGCGGAAGCGCGTCCAGCGGTCGCCGCCGAAGACGAAGCGCAGGAACTTCCCAGCCTCGCCCTGACACTCGCCGACAAGCGCCTCGAAGCGCGCCGCAAGCTCGCCGACCGGTATCGGCGAGTGCGGCAGGTAGCCTGCCGGCGGATATTTTTCCTGGTTGAGCAGCGTTATCTTGTTGAAGTTGAATTGAAGCAGGCCGCGGTACTCGGCGACCTTGCCGTTGACTCCGACGGTGCGGCCCGTGAGCTGGACGATGCGCTCGGGCGGCAGCTTGTCGTCGTCGCTCTGCGGAGAGGCCTCGGACTTGTCGAGCCACTGCGCGTCCGACCAGACCTTCGCCTCGACGGTACCGAGGCCGTCCGTCGCGGTCACGTCGTAGTATGGTTTGCCGTTTTTATCGCTTTTCTGTGAAATGTAGCTTATGACGAATATCGCCTTGAAGAGCGCGCCCGCGGGGAGCTTGCGCACCTCCTGGCTGTTGAGAAGCGTGTTCGCCGTCATACTTCATCTTCCTTCCGTAAAGGCAGTTTCACGTTTTTTAATGATAGCATTTTTTCGCCGATTGCACAGCGCGGCGCGCCTCCGGCTTTTTTCTTTTCTTTACAGCGGCGGCGGCGGATGCTAGACTTTGCCGGAAAACTTGAAGTTACGGGGAGAATCTGTAAAAAATGGCGGAAGATATAATTGCTGCGCAGGCGACGGCTTGGGGCGAAGGCGGCATAGCGATAGTGCGTCTCTCGGGCGAGGGCTGCGCGCGGCTCGCCGGGGAGATTTTCCGCGGGCGGCGTCCGTTCGAGGAGCAACCGCCGCGGTACATGGCGCTCGGCTCGCTGCGCACGCGCGGCGGAGAGACCTTCGACGAGGCGCTCGCCGTGCGCTTTCCGCGCGGCGCGAGCTATACGGGCGAGGAGAGCGCGGAGATACACTGCCACGGCGGCACGCTCGCGGCGCAGAAATGCGTCGAGGAGCTCTGCGCGCTCGGCGCGCGGCTGGCCGAGCCCGGCGAGTTCACGCGGCGCGCCTTCGTGGGCGGGCGCATCGACCTCGCGCAGGCTGAGGCCGTCCTCGGCATTATAAAAGCGCGCAGCGACGAGGCGCTCAAGGCCTCAGCGCGATCGCTCCAGGGAGGGCTGACCGCCGAGATAAAAATTTTCATGGACGAGCTGACGAATCTCGCAGCGGCGCTCGAGGTGGACCTCGATTTTCCGGAAGAGGGCGAGGGCTTCATATCGCAGGACGAGAGCGCCGCGCGAATAAAAAAACTCGCCGCGCGCTGCGCCGCGCTCGTCTCGAAGTGCCGCGCCGGGATGCTGCTGCGCGAGGGCGCGCGAGCTGCGATAATAGGCCGTCCGAACGTCGGCAAGTCCTCGCTGCTCAACGCGCTGCTCGAAGAAAACCGCGCGATAGTCACCGCCATTCCCGGAACGACGCGCGACAGCATAGAGGAAACCTTCATATATAAGGGGCTGCCGGTGCGCATCATCGACACGGCGGGCATCCGCGAGGCCTGCGACGAGGCCGAGGCGATAGGCGTCAGCCGCTCGCTCAAGGCTATGGAGGAGGCCGACGTCGTGCTCTGGGTCATAGACGGCTCGGAGCCCGACCTGTCTTGCGGCGTCGGCGGCGAAGAGCTGCGCCCGCCGTCGGGGACGGTCGTCATCCTCAACAAGAGCGACCTGCCGCAGAAAATCACTGAGGAGCAGCTGCGCGCGGAATATCCCGACACTGAAATCGTCTCGATATCAGCGGCGAAGGGCGCTGGAATCGAAGCTCTGAAAGAAATCGTCTTCCGCCGCGTCTCCGGCGGCGGCGCGCTCGCCGGCGGATACGCGGTCACGGCGCGCCAGATGGAATGTCTGACCGAGGCGGGCAAGGCGATAGACGAGGCCGCGGCCTCACTCGAAGCCGGAGCGGGAAACGACGCGACGATAGCCTGCGTCGCGGAGGCGCGCGCGGCGCTCTCGTCGCTGCTCGGGCTCGACGCCGCCGAAGACCTGCTCGACAAGGTGTTCGGAAGCTTCTGCGTCGGTAAATAGCGCTTTGCCCGAAGATTTCCCGAACGAAGCGCCGCCGCGCGCCGTCGCTCTGAGCGCGGAGAGCGCCGAAGAGCTTGCCGCGCTTTGCAAAATTGCGGCGCGCGCGCCGTTTTCATGCGATTTTCATAAATTTACGCCCTGCGGCGCGGTGCACGCGAAATTCCGCCGCGCAGCCATCGCATCCGACGAAGCCGAGGCCGCGGCGATTTTGCTCGCGCCCATAGAATGCAGCGGCGCGCCGAAAAAGCTCGCCTTCGCCTTCCCGGGGCAGGGCGCGGCGGGAGCCGTGCCAGTCGAGGAGCTTCGCCGCGTCCTCCCGGCATTTTCAAAATATCTCGGCGTTGCGGAAAAAGCCGCGGAGCGTGCGGCGGGCGCTTCGCTCACGCGGATTCTCGAAAAAGGGCGGAACAATACCGCGCTGGCGGAACATATCTCCGTTTTCGCCTACGGCGCGGCGCTCGCATTCCAATACATCGACTGGGGTTTCCGCCCCGACTTCATACTGCCCCACTCGCTCGGCGAGTTCGCCGCGCTCGCAGTCTCCGGCATGGCGGACTTCGCCGAGACGGCACAGTTCGTCTGCCGCCGCGCGCTCGTGATAGATTCGATAAAAGAACGCGGCGTCATGCTCCACGCGGAGGCGCCGCTCGATTTCGCCGAAGAGCTCGCGTCGCGGCACGCTGCGGAACTCTCCGTCGCCGCGGTCAACGGCGCGCACTCAGTCGTGCTCTCGGGGACTGCGAAGGCCGCGAGAAGCGCCGAACGCGCGCTCGACGCGGCGAAGATTCCGCACCGCCGCCTGCACGTGCCCTACGCGGCGCACTCGCCGCTCGCGTCGCAAATCGCGGAAAAAATCGCCGCCCTCCCCTTCCCCGCGCTCAACGAGCCGTCCTGCCCCGTATTCTCGTCCATCGACGGAAATCCGCTGACCGCCGCGGAAGTCTCGCGCCCACCGCGCCGCGCGGAGCAATGCCTGCGCCCCGCGCGCTTCGACAAGGTTCTCGCCTCGGCGCGGAACCTTGCGCAAGGCGCGCAAATCACCGCCGTCGAGTTCGGCGTGCACCGCACGCTAGCGGGCGCGGGGCTCGCCGCGCTTCCGCAAAGCCGCTGGCTCGGCGCGTCCTCGATGAAAAGCTACGTCGCGGACAAATCGCGCGAATACTGCTTCAAACGCGGCATAATGGAGACCGCCGCCGCGCTCTGGGAAGAAGGCTTCGCGGACGGCGCGGAGTGGACGCAGATTTAAGCTGCGTGTGAATATACGAAAATGCGGGGCGGCTCTTGTCGAGCCGTCCCGCATATTTTTGTCTTTGCGCGAAGCGTCGCGTGATTAGTAGGCTTTCGCGAAGATCGCCTTTCTCGCGTTTTCCTTGCCGGTGTAGAAGCACTTGCCGCGCTCCTCGGAGTGGGCGAAGGGGAAGCAGCGCGGCGTCGCGCCGGTCGCTTCCTTGATGGCTTTCTCGTCCTCTTTGCTGCCCGCGAAGAATACTTCGATGAAGCCGCCCTTCTCTTCGAGCAGCTTCTTGAACTCTTCGAGGTTCTCGGCCTTGTGGGTGTTCGCAAGGCGGAACTGGAGTGCGCGGTTGTAGAGGTTCTGCTGTATCTCGTCGAGCAGCGCGGGGATCGCCGCCGCCGCTTCGCTCCACGCTATGTCGAGCTTCTCGCCCGTGTCGCGGCGCACTACGCGCAGCTTCTCCGCAGCATATTCCTTTTCGCCGAGCTCGAGGCGGAGCGGCACGCCTTTCTGGAGGTGCGAGAAGAAGCGGTCGCCGGGGCGCATGTGGAACTGCTTGTCGATGTTGACGTAGCGTCCGCCGAGCGCCGCGTTGAGCTGTTTCTGGAGCTCTTCGGCCTTCGGCAGCAGCGCGCTTTCGATTTTCGCGTCGTCGGTCGAGATGGGAACGATGACGGCCTTGACGGGCGCGATGCGCGGCGGCAGCACGAGGCCGTCGTTGTCGGAGTGGGTCATGATTATCGCGCCGATGAGACGGGTCGAGACGCCCCAGCTCGTCGTGTAGGCGTACTGCATCGTGCCGTCCTTGTCCTGGAACTGTATGTCGAAGGCCTTTGCGAAGTTCTGTCCGAGGAAGTGGCTCGTGCCGGCCTGGAGAGCCTTCTTGTCGCTCATCATCGCTTCGCAGGTGTAGGTGTTGTCTGCGCCGGGGAAGCGCTCGCCCTCGGTCTTCTCGCCTTCGAGGACGGGGAGCGCGAGGTACTCGGTCATGACGCGGCGGTAGACCTCGAGCATTTTCAGCGTCTCTTCGACGGCCTCTTCTTTCGTCGCGTGGGCGGTGTGGCCCTCCTGCCAGAGGAATTCGGAGGTGCGCAGGAAGAGGCGCGGGCGCTTCTCCCAGCGCATGACGTTGGCCCACTGGTTGATGAGGATGGGCAGGTCGCGCCACGACTGCACCCATTTGCTGTACATGTGGCCGATGACGGTCTCGGAGGTCGGGCGGACGATGAGCGGCTCTTCAAGCTCTTCGCCGCCGGCGTGCGTGACGACGGCGCACTCGGGCGCGAAGCCCTCGACGTGCTCCGCCTCCTTCGCGAGGAAGGACTGCGGTATCAGCAGCGGGAAGGCGGCGTTGACGTGGCCCGTCTCCTTGAAGGCGTCGTCGAAGTAGCGCTGTATCATTTCCCATATAGCGTAGCCCGTCGGGCGCACGACCATGCAGCCGCGCACGGGCGCGTAGTCCGCCATCTCGGCGACGCGGATGACGTCAAGGTACCACTGCGAATAATCTTTCTCTCTCGGCGTAATGTTCTTTGCCATTCCTTCATCCTCCGGTAAAAATCTATGTCGGTTCTCCGATGCGGAAAATCCGTTCTATTGATGAAACGTGGGCGCGCCGTCGCGAGGCCGCGCCATTTTTCTATTCTATCACTTTACGCGCGCCTTTTGAACTTCCGCGGCGCGCGCGGAGCGCCGCGCTCTTGACTTTTCCGCCGTTGCGGCTATTATTTTAGTATAGTCGCGAACTAAAGCACTGAATAAACATACCGGAGGCACAGCCATGTCAAACCAGTGGAAAGACGATTTTACCGACCAGCTATGCGACGCCATCGTCGCGATCACCGACAGGGACGAAGCGTACCGCTTCCTCGAGGATTTAGCAACTTTCTCTGAAATCAAGGCCTTCTCGCAGCGGCTTCAGGTCGCGGGGCTTCTCATAAAGGGCTTCTCATATCCGCAGATCGTGCAGGCGACTGGCGCGAGCACGGCGACGATAAGCCGCGTCAAGAAGTTCGTCGAGTACGGCACGGACGGCTACCGCGACGTGCTGCGCAAGCTCGAGAGCAAGGCCGCCGAGGAAGAAGCGCCGAAGAAGAAAAGCGTGAAAAAGTAATGCGCGGCGTTTTTTTCCCGCTCGCGCACGGCGCGCCGCTCCCCTCCGGGATGGCGGCGCTGCTTGAGGGCTCGTCGGTCTGGCTGACGGCCCGCTCCGAGGATGAAATTTCGCGCCTTTCAGAAGCTCTGCCGCAGGGCGCGGATTTCGCGGGCGGCTCCGTGACGGGCGGTGCCGCGCTCGCCGACCTCGCGCCGGCCGTCATCGAGTGCGCGGAGGCGCTCGGCGGCGTCGACGCCGTGGTATTCGCGCCGGCGCTGTCGTCGAAGGAGCGTCTCTTCCTCGACATATCGCCGGACGACTTTGCGGCGCACGCCGCGGCGCTTAACGCCTTCTTTGAAATCTGCAAGTGCGCGCTGCCCTACATGATGGGGCGCGAGGCTCCCGTCGTCGCGGCGCGTCTGCCCGCCGCGCCCGCGAACCTCACGGAGCGCATGTACCGCGCGGCGATGGAGTCCATGCTCGGCGACATGGCCGAGGAGTTCGGCGCGTTCGGCGTATCTGTTCAGAAATTTTACGATTAAGAGGATTTTTCGGATTCGGCGGCCTCGGCCCCACGCAGCAGTATCGCGTAGGCGGCGAGGTCGTCGACGTTTCTCGGCGGCGTGCGTAGCGAGGTCGGTACGAGCTTCATGAAGCCGCGCGGCGCGTGCAGCCGCCAGTATATTTCGCGCGCCTCGAGCGTCGTGCCGTACTCTTCCGCGACTTTATGGGGAAAGGGCAGAGCGGCGCGGAATTCCGCGGACGATGTGCCGCTCCCTACGTAGACGGCCTCGGGCGCGGTTTTCGGCAGCTCCGCGGCGCTTCCCTCCTGCCTCCACGCGGCGAGAAGTTCCCAGCGTCCGCTCTTTACCGCTTCAATCAGCACGTCCTTCTTATCCGACGGGATTATCGCCGAAAAGAGCAGCCGCCCGCCATCCGCGAGGGCGAAGCCCGTCTTCCAGCGTCCGGGGTCAATTCCCGCGATCATTGAAGATTCCGCGCTCCACCGACTCCCAGCGCGGGTACATCCACATCCACTGCTCCGGGTGCGCCTTTATGCCCTCGGAGATGACGGCGTTGAGGTCGTCGGTGCTCGTCTGGATGTTCTTGCCGAACGGTTCTCCGTCGCGGCCTTTCATCGGCGGGTAGAATTTCATCGAGAAGGTGACGCCGTCGGGGTTACGCGTGCATATACCGGGAATCACGTCGCAGCCGAGCTTCGCCGCGAGCTTCGCGGGGCCGAGCGGCGTGCTCGCCGGATAGCCCAGGAACGGCGAGACGACGCCGGCTTCTTTTGCGTCCTGGTCTACGGGGACTGCTATGACTTCGCCCCGCTGCAGCGCCTTTATCATCGCTTTCAGGTCGTTCGCCTTGCCGAGCGCCTTCGCACCGCCGGCGCGGCGCAGCTCTTTTATCAGCTCGGTTATGCGTTCGTCGCGCTGGTCCGCCCCGAGCGAATTTATCGGAAGCCCGTGGTGCGCGAGCCAGCAGGCGGAATACTCCCAGTTGCCTATGTGCGCCGTAGCGAGTATAGCGCCGCGTCCGGACTTCACAGCGTCGAAGAGATACTCGTGGCCTTCGCTGCTTACCAGAGTATCTATCTTTTCCGCCATTACCGGCATGCGCGCGAACTCCGCGGCGGCCCGCCCGAAATGTTCGTAAGCGCCGCGCACTATCTCTTCGGCGCGCTCGCGAGGAACGCCGAGTATCTTCATGCAGCGTTCCACAGCCTCGGAGACTTTTTTATGCGAAAGGCGCGCTACGAGGGAGCCGAGCTTCCCGCCGAGCGCGACTGCGCGCCCGTGCTCCATACGGCAGCAGAGCGCGCGGAATATATTTAACGAATGCCATATAAGCGGCTGACTTTTTTCCGGCATGAGAACTCCCCTCAGGCGGCGCGGCGTTTCCGCGTCGCGTCATATATCAAAGATTATACTATACGCGCGCCGAAGGCACAGAAAAAGCGCGGAGCCCGCAAGGAGCCCCGCGCCGCAGAAAAATTCCAAAGGCTGTCTCAGACCCGCGCGCAGACCTCCGCGGCTGGAGCGCAGTCAGTCTTTTTGAAGTAGAGGACGGCGGCGGCTATCCCGACAATCGCGGCGCAGCTTACCGCCATGTTCGGGTGAATCGCGGCGAGCGCGCAGAGTCCGAAGAATACGCGTTCGTAGCTGCGAAGGTCGCGGCAGAACCATCCTTCGAGCGCCCCCGCGAGGGCTACGACGCCGAGCACCGCCGAGAGGACGAGCACCGCGAGCTCGACGGGCTGCACGTTCTGGAGCAGCAGCATGGGGTTGTAGACGAAGCAGTAGGGCAGCAGGTACGAGGCGAGCGCTATCTTCGTCGCGGTCACGCCGGTCTTCGCCGGGCTAGCGCCGGCTATTCCCGCGCCGGTGAAGGCCGCGAGGCAGACGGGCGGCGTCAGGTCGGCCATGATGCCGAAGTAGAATACGAAGAGGTGCGCGGCGAGCGGCATGACGCCCATACCCGCGAGCGCCGGCGCGATTATCGTGCTGCACACGATGTAGTTCGCCGTCGTCGGCAGCCCCATGCCGAGGACGAGGCAGGCGAACATCGCCATCACGAGCGTGAGTATCAGGCTGCCGCCCGAGATTTCTATTATGTTGTTCGATATCGTGAGGCCGAGCGAGGTCAGCGACGAGGTGCCGACTATGAAGCCGACGAGCGCGCAGGCGAGCGCAACTCCGAGCGCGCCGCGCGCGCCCTCCGCGAGGGCCTCGACGTTGTCGCGCAGCGACATGCGAGTGTGCTTCCTGAAGGAGCTGACGATCATGACGGAGACGACGCCGATGAATCCGGCTTTGAGCGGCGTGTATTTCATCAGCAGAGCGGCGACGATGACGAGCACGGGGATGAGCAGATGTCCGTCGCGTTTCATAACCTCACGCACGACGGGAAGCTCTTCCTTACGTATCCCTTCGAGATGGTCACGGCGCGCGCGGATGTGGACGTTGCTGAATATCGCGGTGTAATAGATGAGCGCGGGGATGACGGCCGCCGCGGCTATCGAAAGATATGGGATGTTGAGGAACTCGCTCATGATGAAGGCCCCGGCCCCCATGATGGGCGGCATCAGCTGGCCTCCGGTCGAGGCGCAGGCTTCGACCGCGCCCGCGTAATGCGGCGCGTAGCCGACCTTTTTCATGAGCGGTATCGTGAAGGTCCCCGTCGTTGCGACGTTGGCGACCGACGAGCCGTTTATCGTGCCGAGCAGCCCCGAGGCGACGACGGCGACTTTAGCGGGGCCGCCGGGGCTTCCGCCCGCGAGCGCAAGCGCGAGCTCGTTGAAGAATTTCGCGCCGCCGCTTCTGCTTAGGTAGGCTCCGAAGATTATGAAGACTATGACGAAGGTCGAGGAAACTCCGAGCGCGAGGCCGAAGATGCCCTCGGAGGTCAGGTACATGTGCTGTATTATCCTGTTCAGAGAATATCCGCGAATCTGGAACATTCCAGGCACGTAATAGCCGAAGTAGCAGTAGAGCAGAAACAGCACGCTGAGGCACGGGAGCACGAGGCCGACGACGCGCCGTCCCGCCTCGATGACGAGCAGAATCGCCGCGACGCCGAGGAAAATTTCATAGCCGAGCGGCTCCGCTCCGCGGCGCGCAATCTCGTTGAAGAAGACCGCGATGTAGCCGACGACCCCGCCCGCGGCGGCCGCGAGCAGCCAGTCGTACCACGGAGCGCGCAGCTTGTCGCCCCTGCGCGTCGCCGGATAAAGCACGTAGACGGCGACGATTGCGAAGGTGAGGTGTATCGCGCGCTGAATGGTTATCGGCATCGCCGTTATCCCCGCCGTATAGAGGTGGAACAGCGACATAGCCGCGAGCCAGAAGGTGACGAACTTCCCCTGCCGGCCCGACAGCCGCCTGTAGCGGCTCTCCTGGTCGTATTTTTCGACGAGGCTGCTGACCTCGGCCTCGTTCATGCTTATGTTCTCTATCAACGATTCGTTTTTCTGTCCGTTCATTTTGCTTCCGCGTCCTCCGTCCTGCTTTTCAGCCGCGCGGGGGGAAAAGCCCCCGCGCGCTCCGCGGCCTTACTCGACCGCGCCGGTCTCCCTGTAGTAGCGCTCCGCTCCCGGATGAAGAGGTATCGTTATATACTTGAGGTTCTCCGGGGCCATCGAAGAAAGTCTCGACGAAACGTTGAGGATGTCAGCTTTTTTTTCGTAGAGCGCCTTCGTCATCCCGTAGGCCGTCTCTTCGTCAAGCTTGTCGTTCGTGATGAGGACGTTCCAGCTCGCCATCGCCTTCACGGGCTTTTCCTGTCCCTTGTAGGTGTTCGCCGGTATCTCGAACGGCAGATAATATGGCAGCTCCTTGCAGAGGGATTCTATTACCGCGGGCTCGAAATCTATCAGCTCCGCCGTCCCGACGGTCATTATCTCGACGATGCCCGCGATGCCGAGCGCCCCGACGGTGAGCCCCGCGTCGATGTGCTTGTCGGCGAAGGCCGAAGCTGTGTCAGAAAGGCCGAGGTTCTCCGCGCGGATGTCCTTGTCTGGGTCGATGCCGTTCGCCCGCAGAAGCGCGCGCACCGTAATCTCAGTTCCGCTTCCGACCGCGCCTACCGAGACGCGCTTGCCTTTGAGGTCCTTTATGCTCTTTATGCCGCTTCCCTTAGCGACGAGGAAATGTACCGGCTCCGCGTAAAGCGGCGCGATCGCGCGCAGCCCCTTCATCGGCTTGCCGTCGAACATGCCCATGCCCTCGTAGGCGAAATAGTAAAGGCCGTCGGCGAAGACGATCTCGGCCTCGCCCTTTGAAAGAAGCGAAAGATTCTGTGCCGTTCCGCCCGTCGACTGCGCGTTCGCGCGCATGTCGGGAATCGTGTCGTTCCACACCTTGGCCATCGCCGCACCTACGGGATAATAAGTCCCGCCCGTCGAGCCAGTGCCGACGTTGATAAAGGTCGCGGCCTCCGAAGCCGCGGCCAGCGCAAGGATAAGAACAAATGACAACGCCGTTCTGCAAAAATTTCTCATCAACCTGTCCCCTTCTCGTAAATAAAATTCGCGTACTCCGCCCCTGCACCATTTAATTGGTGAATTTTTCACAATAGGTACGAATCACACAGCGTGGTGTAAGAATACAATAATCGCGCCCATGCGTATATAGTTCCACAGTCCTATATTTTATAAATTCACATAGTGTTTCGACACGTTTGTGAAAATTTATACAATATAACGGCGGGCATAAAAAACGGGCGGGACTTCGTTTTGTCCCGCCCGATGAAAACTTTCCTTACGGTCGTTCTATATCAGCTTCCGCGCCTCTTCCGGGCCGGTTTCGTAGAGGTTGCCGCCGTGGCAGTCGGCTATGACGGTCAGCGGCATGTCTTTGACCTCGAGGCGAAGCACCGCTTCGGGGCCGAGGTCCTCGTAGGCTACCGCTTCCGCGCTCTTTACGCAGTCGGCGAGGAGCACCGCCGTTCCGCCGGTTGCGCCGAAGTATACGGCTTTATGCTCCTTCATCGCGTCGAGGACGGCCTGCGTGCGCTTGCCCTTTCCTATCATGCCGCGCAGCCCTTTTTCGATGAGCAGCGGCGCGTATGGGTCCATGCGTCCGCTCGTCGTCGGGCCTATCGGGCCGATGACGGCTCCGGGAGGCGTCGGCGCGGGGCCCGCGTAGTAGATGACTTCGTCCTTTATCGGGACGGGCGATTCCGCGCCGGACTTTATCGCCTCGACTATGCGCTTGTGCGCGGCGTCGCGGCCGACGAGGATTTTGCCCGAGAGGCGCACTATGTCGCCCGCGCGCAGAGCTTCCGCCGTTTCGTCGTCGAGCGGCAGCGTTACGTATTTTATCTCGCTCATGTCATTAGCCTCTCCCTTCGATGCGTCCGTGCGCGTGGCGCAGCGCGTGGCAGCAGATGTTGACGGCGACGGGCATTCCGGCGATGTGCGTCGGCTTCGTCACGATGTGCGCGTCGAGCGCCGTGACCGTGCCGCCGCAGCCCGACGGGCCTATGCCTAATTTGTTGACTTCGCGCAGGATTTCTTCTTCGAGCTTCGCGTAGTATTCTATCGGGTTGCGGACGCCGCAGGGTACGAGCAGCGCCTCTTTCGCGGCGAGCGGCGCGGTCTCGAAGTTGCCGCCGATTCCGACGCCTATGACTACCGGCGGGCAGGGGTTGGAGCCTGCCTCGCGCACCGTCTCGACGACGGAGCGCACGACGCCTTCCGCGCCGTCCGCGGGCTTGAGCATGAGTATGCGGCTCATGTTCTCGCTGCCCATGCCCTTCGGCGTTATCGTGATGTCTATCGCGCTGCCGGGGACTATCTTCCAGTGGATTACCGCCGGCGTGTTGTCGCCGGTGTTGCGGCGGTCGGCGAGCGGGTCGCGGACGACGGACTTGCGCAGGTAGCCCTCGCGGTAGGCGCGGCGCACGCCTTCGTTGACCGCCTCTTCCAAATCGCCGCCCTCGACGTGGAGGTCCTGTCCGAGCTCGATGAAGAGCACCGCCATGCCGCAGTCCTGGCATATAGGCATGTATTTGTCGGCGGCGAGCTTCGCGTTCTCGATTATCTCGTCGTAGAGCGACTGAGCGCGCCCGAGCTTCTCCGCGGCGCGCGCCTTCCTCAGCGACTCCGCCACGTCCTCGGGCAGGTACATGTTCGCGGTCAGCGCGAGCTCGCAGACTTTATCGGAAATCTCCGCCGCCGTGAGAGTATATATCTTCGACATATCAACACCCCTCGCATGAATTTGTTGGAGCTTTTCAAGAAATAATAATAGCAGAGCGCGGGGCTTATGAAGCGCCCGCGCCGCCGGAGAGAGTAAATTTTTTTCTGGAACATAGAGAATTTACCGCGGGCGGCTACATGCTGTCGAAGTCGTCGGCGATTTCGAGGTTTTTCAGATGTTCGGTGATGTTGAGCGCGCGCAGAGTGAAGCCTCGCTCCGGAGTGTGCGTAAGTATCCCGTAGGCGGCGTTGTCGAGGTGCAGCCGCCAGAAAAAGGGCGGCGCGACGCACAAGGCTCCGGCGAGCATCGGCTTTATCAGCGCACGGTGCGAGACGAGCGCTATCGTCCGCCCCTCGTACTCCGCGACTGTATTTTCAAGCTCGCGCAGCGAGCGTCCGCGCACGTCGAAAAGGCTCTCCGCGCCCTCGACGCGCAGCTCTTCCGGCCGTGTCGTCCATGTGCGCCATTCGTCCGGAAATTCGCGCATTATGTCGCTTTGCAGCCTGTTTTCCCATACGCCGAAGCAGATGTTGCGGAAGCCCTCTTTCACGACCGGCTCCGCGCCGACGGCCTCGCCGAGTATGCGCGCGGTCTCGAGGGCGCGCGCGAGCGAGCTGGTCACGACCGCGGAAATCCCCGCGCTTTTGAGCCGCGCCGCCATGGCCCGCGCCTGTTTCACGCCGTTTTCGTTGAGCGGGAAATCGACGCAGCCGCGTATCCTTTTATCCCTGTTGCCGTCGCATTCGCCGTGGCGAATGATGTAGACCGTCGTTTCGCCCATTCCGCGTCCCTCCCGTAAAAGTAAAGCCGCGCGCATACGCTGCGCGCGGCCCTGATATTTTCTTCTGCGCCGTTATTCCGAGAACGACGGCCCGGCGTCCATGCCTCCGGCCGCAGGCTCGTCGTCCTGCGCCGGCGCCGCCTGCTGGAGATGCGGAAGCGGAAGCTCTATGTTCTCCGCCTCCTCCGCTATCGCGGGCATCGAGACCATAATCGCGGGGATCGTGCCGAGGCTGAGCTTGCGCTCGACGGTCTTGATTATCTCCTCGGTGTCCTCGTCCATGACTATTATCTTGAGCGTGTGGTTCGGCCCCTGGAGCTTCAGCACGTCGCGGTCTCCGGCGAAGTATTCGACGGAGTCCTTCTCGTCGCCGTTGACTACGAGCGCGAGGTACTCAATCTCCTGATATTCCCTGCCGTCTATCGTGACCGTCTTGTTGTCCACGTAGACGTCGTGCTCCTTGCCTATGTAGTAAAGGCCGAAGCAAAGCAGGACGAGCAGGACGACGAGCACGATGCGTATGACGAGCCTTCTTTTGTTGACGTTTTCCATCGTTATTCTCCTCTCAGGCTTCTGCGCGCGGCAAGGCGGTCGCGGTGGCGCTTCCATGCGTGGAGCACGAGCGCGAGCGCGATGATGCCGTACGAGACGAAGACGCGGAAGTATTCTCCGAGCTGCGCCTGTCCGATGAGCTCCTTACCGGCCATCGGCGAGACGACGAACATCAGGTGGAAGAGTATGACGCCGACGAAGACGTTCGTTATCGTCGCGCGGCTGACGGAGGCTCCGCCTATCAGTATCGCCGCGATTGCGAACATACCGGCCTGGTCGTGGCTGTTGTAGGTGTTCATCGTTCCGATGTTCTGGAGGAATATTATCTGTCCGAAGCAGGCGAGGACCGTCGATATGATTATCGCTATTATCCTCGTGCGCTCGACCGGGATGCCCGCGGCCTCGGCGACGGCCATGTCCTGGCCTATCGCGCGCATGTCCTGACCGAGCTTCGTGCGGCGGAACCAGATGATGAAGAGGCAGAAGACGCCGATGACGAGGAAGGTCGCTATCGGTATGTCTATCGTGCCTATCTTAAACGGGATGAGCGTGTCGAGCGTGCGGCGTATGCCCGTGAGGTTGATGGCGTTGCGTATGCCGTAGCCGCGCGAAAGGACGAGCTGCGGGTTGCTGATCGGTATCAGGCGGCCCATTCCGTAGAGGACGACGAGCTGATAGACGCCGTTGATGAAGAACCCGAGGATGTACGACGTAACCATTTCGCGTCCCTTGGCCCTGTTGAGGACCGCTCCGCAGATGTAGCCGAGGACTATCGCTATCGGCATTCCGACTATCGATGCGAGCAGCATTCCGGGCCAGCCCGCGACGGCCCAGTCGGTGACGAAGATGAGCCCTATCTGCCCCGCCATCGCGCCGAGAACCATACCGAAGTTGAGCCCCATGCCCGCGAGTATCGGGATGAGCAGCGAGAGGACGAGGAAGGAGTTGCGCGCGAGGCGCGTGAACATTTCCTGTATCAGATATGTCGCCGAGAATCCCGAAAGAGGAATGGCTATCGCCGAAAGCCCGATGAAGACGATCGGGACGGCGTAGTCCGCAAGTAAGTTCTTTAAGTCGCGTTTCTGCTCCGCCATTATCGTTTCACCGTCACTTTCCTGGTAAGGGCGTAGAGTATCATGCCGTTACTGACTATTATGCGTATGACCTCGGACATGTCCGTCTGCATTACGCTGTTTATAACCGACGGCGTCATCGTGAGTATCCCCTGGAAGAGGAACGTTCCGACGACGACGTTGACCATCGTGGCCTTATTGACAGAAGCGCCGCCGAGCAGTATCGCCGCGACCGCCGGGAAGGCCATGTAGAAGGGGCCCATGTAGAGCTGGATGAATCCGAAGCTCTGCTCGTAGACCAGGATGCCTATCGCGCCGAGCACGGTCGACATGACGACCGATATCGTGCGCATCTTGTCCACGTCGATGCCCGAGGCGCGCGCGAACTCCGGGTTGGAGCCGACCGCCGTTATCGCGGTTCCCGTCTTGGTACGGAAGAAGGCCCAGACGAGGAAGGAGACGAAGGCGAAGAAGAGGAACATTCCGACGGGGATGTAGAAGAACTCGCCTATCCTGATGTTGACGTACTGGCTGAGCGCGTTGAGCCAGAAGCCCTCGACGCTTATCGTAGTGCGGAGGCCGGAGCCGCCGTAGCCCCAGATCATCGTCGGGCTCGTGTAGGGGAGCAGCAGCCAGGCGATGCACATGAGCGCGACGGAGGAGAAGCCGACGTATGTCGCTATCATCATTTCGTCGCCCTTGACGCGGTTGAGGAGCTGCCCGTAGAGCCAGCCGAGGACGACGGCTATCGGCACGGCTATCGCCATCGCGATGATGAAGCCGATGCTGCCCGTCACGCCTATCTGTATCGAGGTGACGGCGCCGAGGAGGCCGGCGATTATCCCGAGCGGGAGGCCGAAGTTCAGCCCGCAGCCCGACTGTATCATCGGCACCATCGCGAGCACGAGGATGCCGTTCATCCCGACGCGGACGAGCGTATCGGAGATGGAGGCGTCTATGCGGACGCCGACGAAGGGCGCGGCGATGAAGAGCGCGAGTAGGAAGAGCGCTATTATTATTCGCGGCCAGCCGGCGTTTTCAATAAACTGCTTTAATTTGCCCTGCATTGTAATTCACCTGCGTTCTCTATTGATTTGCCGCGGCCGTCTGTTCTTCGACGTGGCCGAGCATCAGCAGTCCGAACTCTTCCGCTTCGGCGGAGGCCGGAAGTATGCCTGAGACGCGCCCCTCGTTGATTATCGCGATGCGGTCGCATATCGAGCGAAGCTCCTCGAGCTCGGACGAGGTCATGATGATCGTCGTGCCGTTCTCGCGGTTGACGCGGCGCAGAGTGTCAAGGACGAGCTTTTTGGCTCCGACGTCGATTCCGCGCGTCGGCTCCGAGACGAAGAGGATTTCCGGGTTCACGGCGAAGGCTTTCGCGAGGCAGACCTTCTGCTGGTTTCCGCCGGAGAGCTCTATCGCGCGCTGCTTCGGCCCCGTGCAGCGGATTTCGAGGGATTTGATGTAATCCTCGGCGCACTGCTCGATGGCCTTGTCGTCGCGCCATTTAACGAGCCCGCCGAAGAGATTCTTTATAAACTTTTCCTGCACCTGCATCGCGGTGAAGGCGATGTTCCAGTCGATGCCTTCCTCGAGAAGCAGGCCGACGCCGCGGCGGTCCTCAGAGACGAAGGCCATGCCCTCGCGCAGCGACGCGTCGGGGTCGTTGAGCTTTATCTCCTTGCCGCGCAGCCATACCTTGCCGCCCGCGGCGTAGAGGCCCATGATGCCGTTCGAGATGCCGACCTTGCCCTGTCCCGCCAGTCCGCCGAAGCCGAGTATCTCGCCGCGGCGCACCTCTATCGAAACGTCGCGGACCGTCTCTCCGGGCATGTCGACCCAGAGGTGCTCGGTCTTGAGGACGACCTCGCCGATTTCCTTCTGGTGCTCTTCCTTGCGCTCTTCCGTCTGGACTCCGCCGTCGCCTTTGCGGTCGACCATCCACGCGGCTATCTGGCGCACGTTCGTTTCGGAGGTTTTTGCCTCCTGAATGACGCGCCCGTCGCGCAGCACTATCAGCTTGTCGCACAAGTCGATTATTTCCTGGAGGCGGTGGGAGATGAAGATTATCGCGATGCCTTGCTCCGAGAGCTTGCGCAGCGCCGCGATGAGGACTGTCGCCTCGCTCTCGGCGAGGACCGCGGTCGGCTCGTCGAGGACGAGCAGCCTCGTCTTGCTCCTGTCTATCTCGCGCGCTATTTCCGTAAACTGCTTGTGTCCGACGGGCATCTCGCTTATCAGCGTGTCGGCCTTGAGGTCGACGCCGAGCGTCCTGATGGCCTTCTCCGCCCTCGCGCGCATGTCCGCCCTGTCGAGAGTCTTGAGCCGGTCGCCGAAGACTTCGACGGTGAAATTGTACTTCGTCGATTCTCTGTTGAGCAGGATGTTCTCGGTCGCGCTGAAGCCCGGTATGAGCGAGAACTCCTGGTGCACCATCCCTATTCCGGCTTTGAGGGCGTCGAGCGGGTCCTTGAAGTGGACCTCCTCGCCGTCTATCTTGATCTTCCCCTCATAGCCCCCCGTTTCGGCGATGACGGGCATTCCGAAAAGTATATTCATCAGCGTAGACTTGCCGGCTCCGTTCTCTCCGACCAGCCCCATTATCTCCCCCGGCTGCAGCGAAAAGCTAACGTCCTGGAGAACCCGGTTGCCGAAGTATTCTTTGCCGATGTTCTCCATCTTCAATAGAGGGACTCCTGTGTCCATACACTTCACCTCGTTGCTGATACTGATAAATTTTATGGCTTTGTTACGTTAAACTCTTTGCGCATAAAACTGAACTTATAATAGTTGATTTGTTGATAAACGACAAGATAACAAGGAGGATACGCCGAGGCGCTTTAATCATAAAAAATCTTTCCGGCGCGGACGCCGGAAAGATTTAAATTACGCGGCTCTGTTTACAGCGCTTACTTTATCGTCATGAATTTCTCGGGAACCTGGACTTTCGTGATGTCCATGTAGCCCTTGCCGAAGATATAGGTATCCTGGTAGACGAGCAGGAAGTTGCGCATCTTGACCTGCGTCGCCATGTCGAGGTACTCGGAGCCCATCCACTGCGCGCCGGGTGTGTACTTGTCGTAGCAGGCCCAGAGGTCCTTCAGACGGTAAAGCTTCGCTTCGCCTTCGGTTATGCGCTTGCCGTACTCGGCGAGGGCGCAGACCGTGCTCCATCCGAAGGAGTAGCTCCACGTTCCCATTCTGCCCTTTCCGCCGGCGTCGATGACGGCCTGTTCAACCTTCTTCATTATCGCGGGGAAGTCTCCGGCTTCAGCCGAAAGGTCGATGCCGAGCGCTCCGGGGTAGCCCATGAGCGGCGACGGAAGGTCGGGTTCGACGAAGATTCCGCCGTACTTCGCTATCTGCTTGAGAAGCGGTTCGGTCTGGGCGTCGTTGGTGCAGAAGAAAGCGGTTTCCTTTCCGTACTTGTCGAGCCAAGCCGGGGTCTTTTCAAGGACGAACTGCTGCGCGCCCGCTACGCCGACGTCGCTCGTCGGGTCGGGAGCCGTCTCGAAGATGAATTCGAGGCCGAGGTCTTTGCAGGCCGCTTCCATTATCGCGCGGCGGCGTCCGAGCGTCTCATAGCTCATGTGGCGCGGGAAGGAGATGTGGACGAATTTCTTCGCGCCGAGCTTCTTCGCGGTGTCGACCATGAGGTAGCCGCGCGCCACGAAGTCGACGCTGACGGAGAGGTCAGCTACGCTCGAGATGACTCCCGGGTCTTCCTGCGGCTGTCCGGCGAAGCAGAGGATGTCGGGCCTCTTCTCCTTGACGCGGCGGAAGGCTTCCGTCGTTCCGGGGATCGCGTCGTCGACGACGATGACCTTCATCTTCGGGTCGTCGGCAAGTCCGACTATCTGCGATATCGTGGTCTCCATCTCGGACATGAAGTTGTCGGGCATCGTGACGTGCTGGACCATTCCGCCGTCAGCGACGTCGCCGTATTCCTGAATCATGCGCTCTGCGCCGCGGTAGGTGTCCTCAGCCTGCGAAACGGTAAGCGTGGCGATACCGATGTGGAACGGGGCCTCCGCGAACGCCGCCGCCGTCATTACGAGCGTCGCGGCCAAGGCAAGGATCAATGCGCTGGTCTTTCTCATCTTCCCATTTCCTCCTCAGATAAATAAAGTTTTATGCGTTAGCCCGCGCGGGAGCGCCGCGCGGGCGTAATGCCTATTCTCCGCAGACGGTGATGTCGCGCGTGAAGTGGTTGAGCGCCTCGCCGGTTCCGTCCTTTCTGACGGCGACGAGGTTCTCTATGCGGACGCCGAACTTGCCGGGGATGTAGATGCCGGGCTCTACGCTGAATACGTTGCCGGGCTCGAGCGGCACGGTGTTGCCCTCTATCATGTAGGGGCCTTCGTGTACCGCGACGCCGATGCCGTGGCCGACGCGGTTGAAGAAGTATTTGCCGTAGCCGGCGTCGATGATGACCTGGCGAGCCGCGCGGTCGACGTCCTGTCCGGTCGCTCCTGGCTGCACCGCCGCTTCGCCGGTCGCCTGCGCCCTGCGGACTATTTCATAGATGTCGCGCATTTCCTGCGTCGGCGTGCCGGTGAAGAATGTGCGCGTCGTGTCCGAGCAGTAGCCCTTCCAGCGTCCGCCGAGGTCGAGGATGATTATGTCGTTGTCTTCAATGACGCGGTCTCCGCCAGAGTAGTGCGGCATGGAGCCGTTCGGACCGCTCGCGACGATGGGGCTGAAGGACATCTGCGTCACGCCGTCCTCCTCGAAGAACTCCGCTATCTTCTTCGCTATGTCGCGCTCCTTCATGCCCGGCCGGATGAACTTCTGAAGCTTCGCGACGACGTTGTCGACTATCTTCGACGATTCGCGCATTATCTCAAGCTCCTCGTCGTCCTTGCGCGAGCGCTGGCCCGTGAGGATGTCGAAGCCGTTGACCATTTCGAGCGGCATCGTGTCGCGCACGGCGAGCATGTCGACGGCGCGCACTCCGTCGTTGAAGGCGATCTTACCGCCGACTATTCCGAGGTGCTCGCAGCCGCGGCGGAAGGCGCCCGTGAAGCCCTCGTGGTCGTCCCATTCGGCGTAGAAGGGAACGTCGCCGAAGGCCTTCACCATCTCCTCGCGGTAAAGCAGCGGCGTCATGGCGAAGCAGCGCTCGTCCTTCGCGACCATGAGGCCGCGGACGCGCTCGTCGGGATGGGTGTCGAGGCCGCTGATGTACTCAAGGTCGGTCGACGGGCCGAGGTAAACGGCGTCGAGCCCCCTTCTGCGAAGCTCTTCCGCGAGACGCGCGACCCTTTCTTTTCTTATCATTGAGAGGACCTCCAATATTATTGAATTGACTTTCTGATAACGCCGGATAAACAGACGAAAACGGCGGTTTTTGTCGATTTTTAGTAAAACTTTGAGCTATATGACAAACGTGCCTTACTGCGACAATGATATTACAGCCGCTCGCGGCAAGTCAAGCGCAATACGCGCGCGCGGACGATTTATATATTTCGCCGCGCGTCCGGAAGCACGCCTCATGTTGACACGCGGCGCGGCGCGCAACTATAATGCGGCTAACTCACGGAACTCGGACAATAAACTGGTTCAGACGGCTCTGTCGTCCGCGTTCCGTAAAATTTTAGAGGGAGGAATTTTTTATGAAAAAGGCAGCGTTACTGCTGGCGGTCGTTTTGGCGGCGTTCTGCTTCTGCGCCCCCGCTATGGCCGAGGCCCCGTTCCACATCGGGATCGTAACCGGAACCGTGTCGCAGAGCGAGGACGACCTCCGCGGCGCCGAGCTCATGATTCAGAAGTACGGCGACGTCGCTGACGGCGGAATGATCCAGCACCTCACCTACCCCGACAACTTCATGTCCGAGATGGAGACGACAATCTCGCAGATAGCGGGACTCGCCGACGACCCGAAGATGAAGGTCATCGTCGTCAACCAGGGAATTCCCGGAACGGCGGAAGCTTTCCGCCGCGTTAAGGAGAAGAGAGACGACATCCTCTGCTTCGCCGGCGAAGCTCACGAGGACCCGAACGTCATCACCTCCGTCGCCGACATGGCGGTAAACGCGGACTTCGTTTCGCGCGGATACCTCATCATCGACACGGCGAAGAAGCTCGGATGCAAAACCTTCGTGCACATCTCCTTCCCGCGCCACATGAGCTATGAGACGCTCGGACGCCGCCGCGCGATAATGGAGCAGGCCTGCAAAGACCTCGGAATCCAGTTCGTATTTGAGACGGCCCCCGACCCGACGAGCGACGTCGGCGTAGCGGGCGCGCAGCAGTTCATCCTTGAAAAGACCCCGGCCTGGGTCGCGAAGTACGGAAAGAACACCGCTTTCTTCTGCACCAACGACGCGCACACCGAACCGCTTCTCAAGCAGCTCGCGAAGCACGGCGGATACTTCATCGAAGCCGACCTCCCGTCGCCGCTTATGGGCTACCCGGGAGCTTTCGGAATCGACCTCACGAAGGAAGCCGGAGATTGGCCGACCATCCTTAAGAAGGTCGAGAAGGCCGTCAGCGACGCCGGAGCGAAGGGCCGCATGGGAACCTGGGCCTACTCCTACGGCTACACCAACAGCGCGGCGCTTTCTGAGTTCGGCAAGCGCATAGTCGAAGGCAAAGCGAAGCTCAACAGCAAGAAAGACCTCCTCGCCTGCTACGAAGAGTACACGCCGGGAACCAAATGGAACGGAAACTACTACACCGACCTCGGCACGGGCGTGACGAAGAGAAACCTCATGCTCGTCTACGAAGACACCTACATTCTCGGCAAGGGCTACATGGGCACGACCAGCATCGAAGTCCCCGAGAAGTACATGAAAATCAAATTCAGCGGAAATTAACAGCAGCGCGCGAAACAGCTGAAAGATATAAAAACGCCGCGGGGCCGCCCGCGGCGTTTTTCGTATGCTCAGGCCGCGCGGCGAAATTTGCGCCGCCTTTGCCGGTCCGTGCAAGCGGCGCGAAACTGCGGGGCTTTCTTCTGGCGAGCGCGTTTCCCGTGAATTTGCGCAAAGTCCGCGCTTTAACGCCGCGCCGCCGCGTCAAACGGGCGCAAGCGGCGCGGCGCGAAGCCGGCGGCGTAAACGGCGCGCCCCGGCGCGCGTTTCATGCGTCTTGCCCGCTCCTCCACCCGTGTGCGAAAAGCGCGCAAATATCCCGCGCCGAAGCGCGCGCTAACTTTTCGCGAAACCTTTGACAACACGCCCGTTTCTCTGTATAGTTCTGCAATGACTGCGAACCTGTTTTCGCGGCGAAAATATAAAGCCTTGCGGCTTGAGAAGGGACGTGGGGATAGGGTTGAACGAGAAGATCCAGCTTTATGGCTTCAACAACCTGACTAAGACTCTTAGTTTCAACATCTACGACATCTGCTACGCGAAGACGGAGCGGGAGAAGAAGGATTATATCGCCTACATAGACGAGCAGTATAATTCCGAACGATTGACCAATATTCTGTGCGGCGTCACAGACATCATCGGCGCGTGCGTGCTCAATATCTCCAAGCAGGACTACGAACCGCAGGGCGCGAGCGTCACGATACTCATATCCGAGGAGACCGTCCCGCCCGAGCAGATCGACGACACCTGCAACGGCGGCTACTGGGCCAAGAGGATAAACGACGAACGCGAGACCGTCGTCGCGCACCTCGATAAGAGCCACGTGACCGTCCACACCTACCCGGAATTCCATCCGAACAACGACATCAGCTCGTTCAGGGTCGATATCGACGTATCGACCTGCGGGAAGATATCCCCGCTCAACGCGCTCAACTTCCTCATAGGCCAGTTCGACTCCGACGTGCTCGCGCTCGACTACCGCATCCGCGGATTCACGCGCGACGTGAACGGGAAGAAATATTATAAAGACCACGACATCAACTCGATACAGAACTACATAGACGAGAAGACCCTCGCGCGCTACGACGCGATAGACGTGAACGTCTACCAGTCTAACATCTTCCACACGAAGATGATGCTGAAGGAGATACGGCTCGCCGACTACCTCTTCAACATCGACCCGCGCGAGCTTCCGCCCGAGGAGCGCCTCGCCATCAAGGACAGCATCACGAAAGAGATGCTCGAAATCTACTACGGCATGAATATGTACTAGGCGCGGTGCGCTGAGATGGCCGACAAGACATACCGTCTCGACCAGCGGCGCGCGCCGCTGCACGAAGCGCTCGCGGAGTACAGGAGCAGCCGCGTAGTCCCCTTCGACGTGCCCGGCCACAAGCAGGGACGCGGCACGCCGGAGCTGACGAAGTTCCTCGGCAAGGAGTGCCTCTCCGTCGACGTGAACTCGATGAAGCCGCTCGACAACCTGAGCCACCCGACCTCCGTTATCAAGGAGGCCGAGGAGCTCGCCGCCGACGCCTTCGGCGCGGACGCGGCCTTCCTCATCGTCGGCGGCACGACCGCGGCGGTGCAGGCTATGGTCATGTCCGTCTGCAAGGCGGGCGACTCGATGATAATTCCGCGCAACGTCCACAAATCCGCGATAAACGCGATGATTCTGTGCGGCATCACGCCGGTCTACGTAGACCCGGGGATACATCCCGAGCTCGGAATCTCTCTCGGGATGCGCGCCGCGGACGTCGAGGCCGCGATAAAGGCGCACCCCGAGGCGAAGGCGGTGTTCGTCAACAATCCGACATACTACGGGATATGCACCGACCTCCGGCGCATAACGGATGCGGCGCACGCCGCGGGCATGGCGGTGCTCGCAGACGAGGCGCACGGCACGCATTTCTATTTCGGCGAAGGGATGCCGCTCCCCGCGATGGCTGCGGGCGCGGACATGAGCTCCGTCAGTATGCACAAGACGGGCGGCTCTCTGACGCAGAGCTCTCTGCTGCTGATGCGCCGCGGGCGCGTCAGCCCCGACTACGTGCGCACCGTCATCGGCCTGACGCAGACGACGAGCGCCTCGTATCTGCTCATGAGCTCGCTCGACATAGCGCGCAAGGCGCTCGCCACGGAGGGGACGGAGACCTTCCGCCGCGTCGTCTCGCTCGCCGAGTACGCGCGCGCGGAAATCAACCGCATCGGCGGATATTACGCCTTCTCGCGCGAAATCACGGACGGCGGCGCGGTGTACGACTTCGACGTGACGAAGCTCTCCGTCAACACGCTCAAGACGGGGCTCGCGGGCGTCGAGGTCTACGACCTGCTGCGCGACGACTACGGCATACAGATAGAGTTCGGCGACATGGGCAACATGCTCGCAATAGTATCCGTAGGCGACAACCATTACGCGATTGAGCGCCTCGTCGCGGCTTTGTCGGAAATCAAGCGCTTGCACGGCAAAGACGGACTGAAGCTGCTCGACCACGAGTACATCACGCCAGTCGTGCGCATGACGCCGCGCGAGGCTTTTTACGCGCCGAGCGTCCCAGTGCCTGTGACGGAGGCCGTAGGCAGGATTTCCGCCGAGTCCGTGATGTGCTACCCGCCGGGGATACCGATACTTTCCCCTGGCGAAGAGGTGACGCCGGAGGCGCTCGAGTACATCCTCTACGCGAAGGACAAGGGCTGCCTCGTCATGGGGCCGCAGGACATGAATCTCGAAAATCTATACGTTGTGAAATAGGAGGAAATTTCAATGGAGCTTTGGTACACTGAGGAACACACTCCCTCTACGCGCTTTTCGATAAAGGTCAAGAAACAGCTCTTCAGCGAGAAGAGCCCCTTCCAGCAGATAGACATCTTCGACTCCGAGGAGTTCGGGCGCTTCTTCACGCTCGACGGCCTCATGATGCTGACCGAGAAGGACGAATTCATCTACCACGACATGATAGTCCACGTCCCGATGGCGACGAACCCGAAGATCAAGCGCGTCCTCGTAATCGGCGGCGGCGACGGCGGCACGGTGCGCGAGCTTACGCGTTACAAGACGATTGAAAAAATCGACATGGTCGACATCGACGAGCTCGTCGTCAAGACCTGCATGAAGCTGCTGCCCTTCACCGCCTGCGAGCTCGACGACCCGCGCGTCTCGCTGCACTTCGAGGACGGCCTCAAGTTCGTCCGCACCGTCGAAGAGAAGTACGACCTCATAATCGTCGACTCGACCGACCCCTTCGGCCCCGGAGAAGGGCTTTTCACGAAGGAGTTCTACGGCAACTGCTTCAAGGCTCTCGGCGACGACGGCATACTCGTCAACCAGCACGAGAACCCCTACTACGAGTCCTACTCCGCGGCGATGAAGCGCGCGCACCAGCGCATCGAGGACTTCTTCCCAATCTGCCGCGTCTACCAGGCGCACATCCCGACGTACCCCTCGGGGCACTGGCTCTTCGGCTTCGCCTCGAAGAAGTACGATCCCGTCAAAGACCTCGACGCGGACGCATGGAACGCGCTCGGCATCGAAACGAAGTACTACAACACCGGCATACACGTCGGCTCCTTCATGCTGCCGAACTACGTCAAAAAGGCGCTGGAGCTGAAAGACTAGCGGCGCATGAAAAGCTCGATACAGGGCTTCATAGGCTGCGAAAGCTCGTGGGACGAGGCGCGCGCCGTAATTTTCGGCGCGCCCTTCGACTCGACGACCTCGTTCCGCCCCGGCGCGCGCTTCGGCCCCGCCGCGATGCGCTCCGAATCCTTCGGCATAGAGACCTACAGCCCCTACCAGGATAAAGACCTCGAAGAATTGAAAATCTTCGACGCGGGCGACATAGAGCTGCCCTTCGGCAACGCGGCGGCGGCGCTCGGCGCGATAGAGGAAGCCGCGGACGAGATACTGGACGCGGGAAAAGTCCCCGTCCTGCTCGGCGGCGAACACCTCGTCACACTCGGGGCCGTCCGCGCCGCGGCGAAGAAATATCCAGACCTGCACATAGTCCACTTCGACGCGCACGCAGACCTGCGCGAGGACTACCTCGGCGAAAAGCTCTCGCACGCCTCGGTAATCCGCCGCTGCTGGGACATATTGGGCGACGGCAGGATTTTCCAGTTCGCGATACGCTCCGGCAGCCGCGAGGAAATGTACTGGAGCCGCGGGCACACGACGATGGAAAAATTCCGCGCCGATACGATAGAAAAGACTGTCCGCGAGATAGCCGGCGCGCCAGTCTACGTGACGCTCGACCTAGACGCGGTAGACCCGTCTGAATTCCCCGGCACAGGAACGCCCGAGGCCGGCGGCCTGCGCTTCATGGAGCTGCTCTCCGCGCTGCTCGCGCTGCGCCCGCTCCACGTCGCCGCCTTCGACATCTGCGAGCTCTCGCCGCACTACGACCACTCCGGCGCGTCCACGGCGCTCGCCTGCAAAACCCTGCGCGAGATGCTGCTCGCATACTGCTGGTAACGCGCACGCAAATTCACAAAAGACGAAGGGAGAACGGCAGTCCGCCGCTCTCCCTTTTTTATAATGATTTTCTACTCCGAGAAAATGCAAATTTTTGCAATTTCTCGGAATAGGATTCCCGACCGCAATTCAGCCCGCACCGATATCCTCTCATAATCAACCTTCGCGCCGCCGCTCTTCTCCGCCTCTCGTCCCTATTCCGAGATTTTACAAATTTTTGCAATTTCTCGGAATAGCGGCGGCCCCGCGCCCTCTCCGCAAATTTTGCCGGCGCGCGGAGATTTTCGGCCTCTTTTGAGCAACTATAAAGGCCGCCGCTGTTATATACTTGTCTCAGTCATCTGATAAGCGAGGCGATGAATATGGAGTTCTTCATAAGGCCGTTCGAGGAGCGCGACATTCGCGGGCTTAACGAGATACGCAGGATGCGCGGCGTGCGCGAGACGATTCCCGCGCTTTCGTCGGAGAACATGGAATTTACGGAGGCCGTCGCGAAGGCTGTGCCCGCCGCGGCGCCGAACCTGAGCGCCGTAATCTGCGAAAACGGCGAAGAAATCCTCATCGGCAACGCGCTGCTGCGCCTCTGCGAAAAGCCGAAGATGCGCCACACGGCGTCGCTCGCGATAGTCGTGCGCACGGAGTTTCAAAATATGGGCGTCGGCCGCGCGCTTCTGACGGAGCTGCTGCGCATAGCCGACTGTGACCTCATGCTCGTGCGCGTCGCGCTCGAGGTCGCAGAGGAGAACGCGCGCGCGATACACCTCTACGAGTCGCTCGGCTTCGCGCGCGAGGGGCTTCTGCGCTGCGCCTACACGGAGGGCGGCAGGTACAAAAACATCGTCGCGATGGCGCGCGTGCGCGAAGCGTAGGCCGTCATGGGCTCCGTATATACGAAGCAGATTATCCGCTACATACTGATATTTTTCGCCGTCACCTTCACGAGCGCCTCGATGGAGAGCGGCTACTACTTCCTCATACCGTTCTTAGAGGGAATCGGCTCGGAGGTCGGGACGCTCGGCGGCCTCGTGATGGGCGTCTGCTACGGCGTTTCCTTCCTTCTGCGCCCGCTCGTGCCGTTCGCGGCGCGCTTCATAGGCAACGAAAAGGTCATACGCGCCGGCTTCTTCTGCTTTTTCATAAGCGCCTGCGGCATCGCGCTCTTCGCGCGCACGCCCGAGGGCGTCATCGTCTGCCGCGCGATCGCCGGCATCGGCATGGGCGTCGTGACGATAATTCTGCAAAGCTACGAATATCAGCTGCTTCCGGCGGACGTGCGCGGGCGCTGCGTGTCGCTGATAACGGTCGCCTACAGCCTGCCCGCGCTGATTGTCGTGCCGCCGATGGAATATCTCGTGAGGAACGGCCATTACAACCTCTACGCCGCAACCTTCCCCTTCATCGCAGCCGCGGGGCTCTTCGCCGTGATGAAGCTGCCGAAGACGAAAGGCGGCGGCGCGCCGCAGAAGAGCGAGCCGAAGGAAAAGGTTTCATACCTCTGGCTGGCGCGCTCGCCGCAGGTGCTCTTCTTCGCCGCCTCGGCGGCGCTCTTCGCCTTCTCCGACGCGGCGCAGCTCCGCTTCGTCCAGCTCGCGGGCGAACGCGGCCTTGCCGCCTCGTACTTCTTCAGCGTCTCGGCCTGCACGGCGATGATATTCCGCCTCTCGTGCGGCAAGCTCGTCGACAAGCTGCCGCGCAAGGTCTGCGCGCCCGCCACGACGCTGCTGACTGCTGGCATGATGTTCGCGATGACCTTCGCGACGGGGCCGCGCGCATTCATGTTCTGCGGCTTCGTCTTCGGCCTCGGCATGGGCTTCGGCTACCCCGCCTTCATGTGCCTGACGCTCGACATCGGAGGCCGCCGCTCCGCCGTCACGACGCTCGCCGTCGTCTTTGGCTTTATCTACTCGCTCCAGTCGTTCTTCTGTCCGATAATCATTCAGCAGGCGATAAACCTGACCGGCAGCGTCACATGGTCCTACCGCCTGATATACGGCGCGGTCGTCGCCCTCGCCGCCGTCATAGTCTACTACAGCCCGAAGGTGTATAAGGATTTATAACGCGACGGATTCACGCCGCGCGTCTATCAGAGCGCACGCTTCGGCGCAGTTTGCGGCGCGCGCGTGATGCAAAGTCATACCGCAGCTCGCCGCCGCAAAGAAGAACTGCGCACCATGAGTTACGTTATGGTGCTCGCGCTGCCGCCGCCTGTTATGTCCACCGCTTATCCTCACAGTAGGATGCGCACAGCGATGGGATATCCTTGAGCTCCGCATCCAATTTCAGCGCGAAGCGGTAATCTTCGGCGGCAGCTCTGCCGCTGTCGTAAAACAGCGCGACTATCCTGTCAAGCTCGGGCCTGCCGACGGTGCAGCGCGTGCCGCCGCACCTCCATAAACGGGGGAGCAGCTGTCCCTCGAGACATTTGTCCAAGTTCTCCGCGCTTTGGCAGAGTATGAGCTGTTCGAATAAGGCGTATGATTCGAGCGCGGCGTCCCGCTTGACGATGCGGAACGTCGCCGCCGTCAAATCCGCCTCCGCGTATATTGCTATTCCGTTCTCGTTCATAAATTCGTCCACAGACATTGGGGCACTTCATTTCACGCAGCTTCCTGACTTTTTGTAATTCTAACCCGCCGCGGCGGATATGCGGAAGAAGGCGCTTTTCAGCGGCATATTATACATACATACGAAAAGAGCCCGGAGGCTTTCGCCTTCGGGCTCTTCGTTTCCTGTCGGTTTGCGGTTCGCGCTATTTGCTGAGAAGCGTGAGCATGGCTCCGGCCGCGACGGCTGTGCCGATGACTCCCGCGACGTTCGGCCCCATCGCGTGCATAAGGATGTAGGAGCCGGGGAATTCCTTCTGGATTACCTTCTGGCAGACGCGCGCCGCCATCGGGACGGCGGAGACGCCCGCAGCGCCTATGACGGGGTTGATCTTTCCGCCGGACATGACTTTCATGACCTGTCCGAAGATTACTCCGCCCGCGGTGCTGAATATGAAGGCTATGAGCCCGAGGCAGATTATCTTGATGGTCGCGACGGTCAGGAAGGTCTCGGCCTGCATGGTCGCGCCGACGGAGATGCCGAGGAATATCGTGGTCGCGTTGAGGACTTCGTTCTGCGCGGCGAGCGAGAGGCGGTCGGTGCATCCGCACTCGCGCAGCAGGTTCCCGAACATGAGCATTCCGATGAGCGGTACGGAGGCCGGAAGGACGAGGCCGCACGCTATCGTGGATACGATCGGGAAGAGTATCTTCTCAGTGCGCGTTACGGGGCGAAGCTGCTCCATCTTTATGCTGCGGTCTTTCTTCGTCGTGAGAAGCTTGATGACCGGCGGCTGGATGAGCGGGACGAGCGACATGTAGCTGTACGCCGCGACGGCGACTGCCGGGAGTATATCGCGCGCGAGCTTCGCGCAGAGGTAGATGGCGGTCGGGCCGTCGGCTCCGCCGATGATACCTATGCCCGCGGCCTGCTGGATGGTGAAGCCCATGCACATGGCCCCGATGACGGCGACGAATACGCCGAGCTGCGCGGAGGCTCCGAGCAGGAAGGTTATCGGGTTGGCGAGCAGCGGGCCGAAGTCGGTGAGCGCCCCTATACCCATGAATATGATGACGGGATAGATTTCATGGTCTATTCCGAATTTCACGAAGTAGAGGAATCCGCCCGGGTCGACTATGCCGGAGAGCGGCAGGTTGACGAGCAGGCAGCCGAAGGCTATCGGCATAAGGAGCAGAGGCTCGAATCCTTTAGCGATGGCGAGATAGAGCAGTATGAAGGCCACGAGGAGCATGACGAGCGTAGGCCCGTTGAGCGCGACGAAGCCGGACTGCTCGATAACGCCTTTCAGCGCTGTCAAGTAGAGTTCCATAAAAAGTTTTCCTCCCCAGGAAAAAGCTTTAGAACGTTATTCTGTTGTCAGTCGTTAAGCTTTGCAGCTTATTAAGCGACTACGATCAGCGCGTCGCCGGTGCTGACGGTGTCGCCTTCTTTGCAGCAGAGCTGCTGTACGGTTCCGGCGACGGTGGTGTAGATTTCGTTCTCCATCTTCATGGCTTCGAGGATGAGAACGAGCTGTCCCGCCGTCACCGCGGTGCCGGGCTGGACGAGTATCTTAAGGACTTTGCCGGGCATCGGGGCGCTGATGGTGCCTTCGCCGGCGGGTACGGGAGCCGCGGGCGCGGGGGCAGGGGCGGGCGCAGGAGCCGGAGCGGGCGCAGGCGCGGGGGCCGGGGCGGGAGCCGCTACGGGAGCGGGCGCGGGTACGGGAGCAGGGGCCGCGACAGGCGCGGGGGCCGCTCCGGCGCCGAGCTCTTCAACATCTACGTCGTATGCTTTTCCGTTTACCGTTACTCTGTATTTGCGTGACATGAAAGAATACCTCCTGAATTTTTTGTTGTTGATCGGGAAGGCTTAGTAGAGGCCTTCGGTGTTCTGGAGCCGCCCGACGTTCTTCCACGCGGAAGAGGCGGGGACTTTGACCGGACTGTAGGAAATCACGCGGGCCGTGGGGCCGCAGGCGGCGGCTATGGCCGCTGTGATGACGGCGAGCAGTTCGTCGTCGGCGGCTGCGGCGGGCGCGGGCTGCGCCGCGGGAGCGGCGGCCTGGGCCTGTACCGGCGCGGCGGGAGCCGCGGGCGCAGGAGCCGCGGGAGCGCTCTGCTGCGGCTTGTGGATGCCGTCGATCGCTCCGCATACGTGCTTCATTCCCATCATGACGAGCATGAGCCCAATGATGACGATGAAGACGATGCTGAAGGCGATGAACGACATGATAAGGCCGCCGGGCACTCCGACGAAGAATGAGCTGATAGGACCGTTCATAGCTTCTCAGCCTCCCGCCTTAGTTGGGCATGATGCCGTGTTTGCGCTTCGGGCGAAGTTCGCTCTTGCTCTCCGTCATTACAAGGGCCTGGTAGAGGGCCGGGCGCGTCTCTTCCGGAAGGATGACGCGGTCGACGAATCCGCGCTGCGCCGCGCGATACGGGTTGGCGAAGGATTCTTTGTATTCCTCTATCTTTTCGGCGCGCTTCGCGGCCTTGTCCTCAGCGGCTTCGATTTCCTTGCGGAAGATGATGTTCGCCGCGCCTTCGGCTCCCATGACGGCTATCTGGGCCTGCGGCCACGCAAGCACGACGTCGGCGCCGAGGTCTTTGCTGCACATGCCGAGGTAGGATCCGCCGTAGGCTTTGCGCATGACGATGGTGATCTTCGGAGCGGTCGCTTCGCTGTAGGCGTAGAGGAGCTTCGCGCCGTGACGGATGATTCCGCCCATTTCCTGATTGAGTCCAGGGAGGTATCCGGGGACGTCTTCAAAGGTGACGATAGGAATGTTGAAGGAGTCGCAGATGCGGATGTGGCGGCTCGCTTTGTCCGAGGCGTCGATGTCGAGGCATCCGGCCATGAACTTCGCCTGGTTGGCGATGATTCCGATGACGCGGCCGCCGACTCTGGCGAAGCCGGTGACTATGTTCTTGGCGTAGAGCTCCTGGACTTCGCAGAAGTCGCCGTTGTCTACTACCTTTTTGATGACGTCGCGGACGTCGTAACCGCGGTTCGGGTTGGTCGGGACGATTTCGCGCAGGCCCATGTCCATGCGGTTGACGTCGTCGCCGGTCTCCGCGAACGGAGGCTCTTCCATGTTGTTGCTGGGCAGGTAGCTCATGACCTTGCGGACCTGGGCGTAGCACTCGGCTTCGGTCTTCGCGAAGAAGTGCGCGCAGCCGGAGTGCGAGTTGTGGGCCATGGCTCCGCCTATCTGCTCGGAGGTTACGTCTTCGCCGGTGACGGACTTGATGACCGCCGGGCCGGTGATGTGCATGATTCCGATCTTATCGACCATAAAGATAAAGTCTGTGAGCGCCGGGCTGTAGACCGCACCGCCCGCGCAGGGGCCCGCGATTATCGAGAACTGCGGGATTACGCCGCTCGCCTTGACGTTGCGGAAGAATATTTTTCCGTAGCCGGAGAGCGCGTCGACGGCTTCCTGGATACGGGCTCCGCCGGAATCGTTGATTCCGATGCAGGGAGCGCCGTTCGTGAGCGCGAGGTCGAGAACCTTGCATATCTTCTGGGCGTGCATCTCACCGAGCGAGCCGCCCATGACGGTAAAGTCCTGGCTGAATACGTAGACGATGCGTCCGTCTATCGTACCGTAGCCCGTCACGACGCCGTCGCCGAGGAAAGTCGTCTTGTCAAGTCCGAAGTTGGTGCAGCGGTGTTCGACGAATTCGTCTATTTCCACGAAGCTGCCGGGGTCAAGAACTGCGTTGATGCGCTCGCGCGCGGTCATCTTGCCTTTGTCGTGCTGCTTGGCGATGGCCTTCTCGCCTCCGCCGACAGCGGCTTTCTCTCGCTTCGCGATGAGAGAGGCGCACAGTTCGTCAATCGTTTTTTCCGCCATTACCTCTTACCTCCTCATTGTCTGTTAAGCGGAGCGCCGCCCGTCCTTCCGTGACGTTCGCCGTTGCCGGGACCGCCGGGCGGCCCTCCGCGTACAGTTCCGTTGTGGTGCATGGCCCCGCGCCGGAGGACGCGGAGCCTTTCCGCTTGATTAGTCGCGCTGGCAGAGCTCGAGGAGCACGCCGCCGGTCGCCTTCGGGTGGAGGAAGGCGATCTTCGCGCCGCCCGCGCCGATGCGCGGCTTTTCGTCGATGAGGCGCACGCCCTTCTCTTTGAGCTCGGCGAGCGCGGCTTCGATGTCGGCGACTCTGATGGCGATGTGCTGGATGCCCTGTCCGTTCTTCGCGATGAATTTGCTGACGGGGCTGTCCTCGCTCGTGCCTTCAAGAAGCTCTATCTCGGAGTCGTCGATGGGCAGGAAGGCCGTCTTGACCTTCTGCTCGGCGACTTCTTCGACGCCGTGGCATTTCACGCCGAGGGCGCCTTCCCAGAACTTCATGGCTTCGTCGATGCTGTTTACGGCTATTCCGATGTGGTCGATGATTTTGGTTTCCATAATTTTACGCCTCTTTCGCTCTCTTCTCGGCTACCGCCTTTTCGAGCCACTCGATGGTCTCGGAGGTCGGGGTTCCGGGTCCGAAGATCGCGCCCGCGCCGTATCCGAGCAGCGTCGGATAGTCGGTCTCGGGGATGACTCCGCCGCCGAATACGATGATGTCGCTGGCGTTCTTCTCTTTGAGAAGGTTGATTATCGTCTTGAAGCAGTAGTCGTGAGCGCCGGAGAGGATGCTGATGCCGATGGCGTCGGCGTCTTCCTGGATGGCGGTGGCGACTATCTGTTCCGGCGTCTGGCGGAGGCCGGTGTATATGACTTCCATGCCGGCGTCTCTGAAGGCTCTCGCGATGACCTTCGCGCCGCGGTCGTGTCCGTCAAGGCCTGGTTTCGCAACAACTACGCGAATTTTACGATCCATTTTTCTTCCTCCTTAAAAGCTTTCGCGATTCTAAAGAACCACGTTCTCTTTGTACTCGCCGAAGACTTCGCGGAGAACGCCGCAGATTTCGCCTTCCGTGGCGTAGGCGTGGACTGCGTCGAGGATGAGCGGCATGAGGTTCGCGTCGCCCTTCGCGCCTTCGCGCACCGCGTCGAGGGTGGTCTTGACTCTGACGTTGTCGCGTTTTTCTTTCATTTCGCGAAGTTTCTTGATCTGGTTCTCACCGACGCTCGCGTCGACCTTGAGGAGCTTGCGCTCGGTCATGTCTTCGTCGATGTGGAACTTGTTGACGCCGACGATGATGCGGTCGCCGGACTCTATCGACTTCTGGTAGTCGTAGGCGGCGTCCTGGATGTGCTTCTGCGGATAGCCCTTTTCGATTGCGGTCATCATTCCGCCGAGGTCGTCGATTTCCTTGATGTAGGCGAGGGCGCCTTCTTCGATTTCCTTCGTGAGGGCTTCGATCGCGTAGCTTCCCGCGAGCGGGTCGACGACGTTGGTGATGCCGGACTCGTAGGCGACTATCTGCTGCGTGCGGAGCGCGATGCGGACGCTCTTGTCCGTCGGAAGCGCGAGGGCTTCGTCAAGGCTGTTGGTGTGGAGCGACTGAGTGCCGCCGCAGACCGCTGCCATCGTCTGGATGGCGACGCGGACGATGTTGTTCTCCGCCTGCTGCGCGGTGAGCGTGCAGCCCGCCGTCTGGGTGTGGAAGCGGAGCATCTGCGCGCTCGGGTTGGTGACGCCGAAGCGCTCCTTCATTATGCGCGCCCAGATCTTGCGCGCGGCGCGGAACTTCGCGACCTCTTCGAGGAAGTCGTTGTGCGCGTTGAAGAAGAACGAGAGGCGTTTGCCGAATACGTTCGGGTCCTGTCCGGCCTTGATGGCGGCTTCGATGTAGGCGATGCCGTCGGCGAGGGTGAAGGCGACTTCCTGAATGGCGGTCGAGCCGGCCTCGCGGATGTGGTAGCCGGAGATGGAGATGGTGTTCCATTTCGGGATGTTGCGCGAGCAGAAATCAAAGATGTCCGTGATGAGGCGCATCGACGGCTTGGGCGGGAAGATATAGGTTCCGCGCGCGATGTATTCCTTGAGGATGTCGTTCTGGATGGTTCCCGCGAGGGCGTTCATCGGGACGCCCTGCTTCTCCGCGACGGCGATGTACATCGAAAGAAGTATCGACGCCGGGGCGTTGATGGTCATCGAGGTCGAGACCTTGTCGAGGGGGATGCCGTCGAAGAGTATCTCCGCGTCGGCAAGGCTGTCTATCGCGACGCCGACCTTGCCGCACTCGCCGACCGCCATCGGGTCGTCGGAGTCGTAGCCTATCTGGGTCGGAAGGTCAAACGCGACAGAAAGTCCCGTCGTACCCTGGCTCAGCAGGTAGCGGTAACGCTTGTTGGAATCCTCGGCGGTCGCGAAGCCCGCGTACTGGCGCATCGTCCAGAAGCGCCCTCTGTACATCGTGGGCTGCACGCCGCGCGTGTAGGGGAATACGCCGGGGAATCCGAGATCCTTGGCGTAGTCCACGCCGTTCACGTCTTCGGGAGTGTACGTCCTCTTGAGGGGGATGCCTCCGCCGGTCGTGAAGTTAGCCTTTCTTTCGGGGCCTTTGGTCAGCGCCTTTTCGACCGCCGCTTCGTAGGCTTTCTTTCCTTCTGCTACTTCCTGGAGCTGTGTTGGTTCGAACAATTACTCCGCCTCCTTGCGAAACATATCGGGCCATTGTTGGGAATGACCGTCAGCACACGTGAATATGCAAAATTACCACACGCCGCTATTATTGCCCAACTTTCTACAAATTGCAACATTTGAGCGATAATTTCAGACAAGTCAGTTCATTCTTTTTTAAAGAAAAAGCGAAGCGCGCCCCGCGGCGCGGAAATGCGGCGAATCGCGCGGAGACGGCGCGCAAATTTAAGCCGTTGCTATATAATAACGTCAAATACTTAAACCGCTGGAGGTTTTCGCAATGATGCAGAACGCTATAAAAATCACCGATTCCATATACTGGATTGGCGGCAACGACCGCGAGACCGACCTATTCGAAGGTCTCTGGACGCTGCCACGCGGCGTAGCCTACAACGCCTATTTTATAAACGACGAGAAGACCGCCGTCATCGACACGATAAAGGCGGACAAGCTCTCGGATTACATCGAGCGTCTCGTCTCCATCCTCCCGGCAGGAAAAGGCATCGACTACCTTATCGTCAACCACATGGAGCCGGACCACTCCGGCTCGATAAGCATAATGCGCAAGCTCTACCCCGATATGAAGATAATAGGAAACAAAAAGACGCTCGAAATGATAGACGCCTTCTACGGCATCCATGACGGCGTCGTCGAGGTCAAGGAGGGCGAGATTCTCGACCTCGGGCGTCACAAGCTCGCTTTCGCGACCATCCCGATGGTCCACTGGCCCGAGAGCATGGTCACCTACGACACGACGGACAAGGTGCTCTTCTCGACGGACGCCTTCGGCGGCTTCTGCGCGCTCGAGGGCGGCATCTTCGACGACGAGCTAGACATGAAGCTCTACGAGGACGAGACGCTGCGCTACTTCGCGAACATCGTCGGCCGCTACTCCATGCCGACGCAGAAGGCCATCGCTAAGGTCCGCGCGCTCGACCTCAAAATCATCTGCCCCGCCCACGGCCCGATACTCCGCTCCGACCCGATGCACATCGTCGACCTCTACGACAAATGGAGCAAACAGGAGACCGACGAGGGCATAGTCGTCGTCTACGGCTCGATGTACGGCAACACGAAGCTGATGACCGACGCCATTGCGCGCGCGGCCTGCGAGGCTGGCGTCAAGGACGTCATAGTACACGACGCCTCGCGCTCGAACCTTTCCTGCATCGTCCGCGACGTATGGAAGTACCGCGGCCTCGTGCTCGGCAGCTGCACCTACAACACGGAGCTCTACCCGCCCGTCGCGACGCTCTGCCGCACGCTCAAGAACAAAATGATGAAGAACCGCTTCCTCGGCATCTGCGGCTCGTACAGCTGGAGCAAGGGCGCGCTCGCTGAGCTCCAGGTGTTCGCGGAGCAGGGCGGAGACTGGAAGCTCGTCGAGCCGACGATAGAGGTCAAGTCCTGCCCGAAGGAGCCGGACCTCGAGCTCTGCCGCGAGCTCGGCAGGAACATGGCGCTGGCCGTGAAGGGCGAATAAGATGAAGCTCTACGGAACGCTGCTAGCCTGCGCCGCGGCCTTCGCCGTCGCGGCGGCCTCCGCGGCCCCCTGCGCGGCGCGCGACATCGACGTCCGCGTCTCGACGCTCGGCGTCTTTGAATCGAAGTACGAGGGCTGCGAGGCTCGCATAGTGACGCCGGTCGTCACGGGCCTCGCGATGGACTCCGTCGAAAAGGAGATAAACGCGCAGCTCGCGGAAAAGGCGCTCGAGATGCAGGAGCGCTACTCGCTCGAGGTGCTCGAGCTGATGCACGACACGTTCGCGAAGGGCGCGCACATCGGCTGGATGATGGACTACAAGGTCATCGACGGCGATGAGAGATTCTTCACGCTCGACGTGGTCGAGATGAACATGGTCGGCTCCTCCTCGACGAAGCGCACGATTATGAACTTCGACAAGAAGACGGGAATGCCCGTGACGCTCGCCTACTTCTTCAACGACAAGGCGAACTACGTGAAGGTCGTCAGCGACGCGGTGCGCGGCGAGATGCGGCGCGCAAACAAGAAGCAGAAGGGAAGCTACTGGGTCGAGCCGAAGGACGACGGCGGCTTCTCCTCCATCAAGGCCGGCCAGAACTTCTATATGAACAAGGATGGGAACATCGTCGTATGCTTCGACAAGTACGAGGTGGCCCCCGGCTCGTCGGGATGCCCCGAGATAGAGCTCGACATGAAGGAGCTCGCCCCGTGGCTCAAGCTTGAAGAGCTGAAAAAGTAACAAAAAAGACGAAGGGCCGCGGAATCAACGCCGCGGCCCTTCTTTTTACGCTTCTTTCGTTACCTCTGCCCCATTTCCTTGATGACGACCTTGACCTTCGGGGCGTACTTCTTGAACAGCCCGTCGAGAGCCGCCATGTCGTTGCGCTCGAAGAGCAACTTCCATCCGACGACGTCCTTTTCGAGGAACGCCGTCAGCCCCATGCCCTTCGTCACGAGCGTCACGTGGCGTATCTCGTCCCAGCGCAGAATCTCGCGGTGATGCGAGAACCACGTGTGCGTGTCCTTCACGAAACCGAGCGGCGAGGCGTATATCTTCTTCTCGAACTTCAGCACGAGCAGGCCGCAGACGCAGAGGAAGGCGTTAATCGCAATCTTCTGGCTGAAGCCCTCGTTCATGAACTCCATCACGCCCGTGACGGCGAGGTAAGCCGCGAGCGCGCCGAAGGTAAAGCGCCGCCAGCCGTTGATAGTGCGGCTCGACTTCGATACGAGAAGACATTCGAGTTGTTCAAGTTCGGCCAATGGACTATCCCCTTTTCAGAAAACAGACTTCGACCGATATTATACCATTACCGCTAAGCGAGCTCCGCAGGACGCGTCTTGCCTCCGCGCACAGGCTCGCCGTTCTTCCCGCGCCAGAAGATGCCTATGCCGAGATAGGTCATGATTATCGCAATCACGGGGTTCATCCAGTTGAGGAAGGCGTAGGGGCCGAACTCCGCGACGGACATATTGAACAGCTCCGCGTGGTAGGCTCCGCAGGTGTTCCACGGCACGAGGACGGAGGTCAGCGTGCCGGAGTCCTCGAGCGAGCGCGAGAGCATCCTCGGATGCAGGCCGAGCTTGTCGAAGGTCTCCTTGTACATCGTGCCCGGCATCGCGATGCCGAGATACTGGTCGCCGAGGAAGAAGTTGCAGACGAGGCAGGAGACGACGACGGAGAGGATGAGCCCGCCGACCGTCCTGACGCGCGAGGCGACGGCCTCGAGTATCGCCTTGATGAATCCACAGACGTTCATCGCTGAGCCGAAGACGAAGGCGCAGATTATCAGCGATACGGTCCAGTTCATAGACTGCATACCGCCAGCGGACATAAGCTCGACGATGTCGTTGCCTATCTCCTTGGCTATCGAGACATCGATATCGAGCGCGTGCTTCGCAAGCACAGCGGCGAGCGCCGCTTCGTCGGCGGCTTCCGCAAGCTCCGCCGACACCGTCGGCGTGTAGCCGTTCTGCATGACGTTCAGCACCGCGCCGTAATCGTAGCCCTCGATGAACATGAAGGCCGCGGCGATAAAGACGCCCGCCCAGAGCGAAGGCAGCGCCGGCTTGCGCAGCGCGGAAAGCACGATGACCGCGATAGGCGCGAGCAGCGCTATCGGGCTGACCCAGAATTCCTTAGAGATTGCGGCCTGTATGCCGCCGATCTTCGCGTAGTCGAGCGTGCCGCCCGCATACTGGAAGCCGAGGACTATCGTGATGACAGCGACGATGCACCACGTCGGCCCCGTCGTCCAGCACATCGCGCGGATATGCTGGAAGAGGTCCGTGCCCGAGACGGCGGGCGCGAGGTTCGTAGTGTCGGAGAGCGGCGACATCTTATCGCCCGCGTAGGCTCCGGAGACTATGACGCCGACGGTCAGCGGCGCGGGGATGCCGAGCCCTATCGCTATGCCCAGCAGCGCGATGCCGACCGTGCCCGACGTTCCCCACGAGGTTCCCGTCGCGAGCGAGACTATCGAGCAGATGACGAGCGTCGCGAAAAGGAATATCGACGGCGAAAGTATCGACAGGCCGTAATAGATCATCGTCGGCACGACGCCCGAGTGTATCCACGTTCCGATAAGCACGCCGACCGTATAGAGGATGAGGCAGGCCTGCATCGTAGTCATGATTCCCTCGATGATTCCCTTTTCAAGCTCTTCGTAAGAATAGTGCAGATAAAGTATGCCCACCGCGCCGACTATGATGGCGCTGAAAATGAGCATGATATGGACGTCCTGGCCGTAGATGACGACGCCGGAGAGTATGAGGGCGGCGGCTATGGCCAGCATCAGGATGGACAGGCCGAGCGACGGCTTTCTTTTCTCAACTTTTCTCTCTTCGTTGTTTCCCATTGCTTGTTTCTCTCCTTTCATTTCCATAAATACGATCATGTACACGCCGGGCCGCCCGCTCTCCAACGCTCCCCTCCTTTCAGCGGGCGTCCGCTGTCGTATTCTGTTCGCGCTATACGTATAAATGCCGACTCTTCTTATTTTTTATTATTATCGATACCAAAGCTCTTGTCTATAGCGTCCGCGCTGATATATCTATACTATTTGTAACTTAAGCGCCGCGCGGCGACACAATCCAAAGCACTTGAAAGCACGGCTCGTTAGCGTTAGAATACAGTCGTGTGTGGGGGAAACGTCCCCCGTAGTTGAATCGCATCTTGCAAGGAGGAAATTTACACCATGGCTAAAGCTACAGTTGATCAGTCCGTTTGCGTAGGCTGCGAGGCCTGCGTCGGAGTTTGCCCCGTTTCCGCTATCGCCGTCGAGGACGGCAAGGCTCACGTTGACGCCGATACCTGCGTCGAGTGCGGAGCCTGCGTGGCCACCTGCCCCGTCAGCGCCATCGCTCAGTAATATCGAGAAACACAAAAATAAAAACCGGGCCGGTGCATACAGCAGCGGCCCGATTTTTTTGCGCTTTTCCATATAAAAACGCCTTTTCACAAATTCCACGACGCGGTGATGTATCAGAGAAGAGGCGCGTCAGCCTTTCCTCGTATCCTCGACGGCCCTCTTCAGCGTTCCAATCGCCCACAGCGGAAGATTCAGCAGCCATTCCTCACGCTTGTAGCCAGCCATCGAAGTCCGGACGGAGAGCCGCGGGCCGTACTTATCGTGAAAAGCCTTCAGGCTCTTCGCGCGCAGGTTGACTTCGGCCTTGACTTCGACCGGCACGACCTCGCGCCCGTCACTCACTAAAAAATCGACCTCGGCGGATGAACGCTCGGCGCTCCAATAATATATGTCGAGGCCGCGCAGCGTCTTCAGCTGCTGAAGGACGTACTGTTCCGTCAGAGCGCCCTTGAACTCAGTGAAAAGCCTGTCGCCGTCGAGCAGGATGCTTTGGTGGATGTTCGTCATGCACGAGAGCAGACCGACGTCGTTCAGGAACAATTTGAAGGCTTTCAGGTCTTCATAGGCTTTCAGAGGAATTTCCGGCGACGCAACGCGGTGCACCTTGCTCACAAGGCCGCAGTCGGCAAGCCATAGAAGGGCAAGCTCGTATTCCTTAGCTCTCGCTCCTTCTTTTACCAATCCGTATATAAATTTCTTATTTTCTTTTGCGAGCTGCGACGGTATGCTGTTCCACAGCATTCTGATGCGCGGCACGGCGGCGCCCGGCGCGTGTTTTGAAAAGTCCTGCTCATAGGCGTCGAGGATGCGGCGTTGGACTTCGCGCGCTTCGTCGAAGCTTTTGTCCTCGCAGAAGACGCGCACCGCCTCCGGCATTCCGCCTACGAAATAGTATGTTTTCAGCAGGTCGGCGTAATCCTGCGCAAACGCAGACGCGATATCAAATCCGCCGTCGTTCAGCAGCTCTGCATATTGTTCTTTTCCGGCCGCGGCCAAAAACTCTATAAAGGACATCGGATGAAGGTCAAGAAACTCGACCTTGCCGACAGGGAACGACGTGCCGTGATGGAGCGCGACGCCGAGCAGGCTACCCGCGCATACTATCTGGTACTGCGGCGCGTTCTCGTTGAAATATTTCAGGCTCGTCAGAGCCTTCGGCGTCTCCTGTATCTCGTCGAATACGAGCAGCGTCGTCTCCGGGACTATTTTGCGGCCGGCGTACAGCGCAAGCCCCGCGATAAGCCGCTCGACGTTCATGCTTCCCTCGAAAAGATTTGCCATCCGCTCGTTGTTGTCGAAGCTGACGTAAATCATATCTTCATATTCGCGCGTCCCGAACTCCTTCATCAGCCAGCTTTTGCCGACCTGGCGCGCTCCGCGGATTATGAGCGGCTTTCTGTTTTTCTTAGCTTTCCACGCTTTAAGCTCTTCCATTGCGGCCCGGTACATCTGCATCACCTCGCATATATGACATCACCACTATAACACAACTATACAAAAATACGGACGATTTTATGCGCGATATTACATTTTTTCAGACGAACTTTTGCAACATCCAACACTTTTTCAAACGAACTTTTGTAAGACGCTCATCCCTTCGCTTGCTCCGGCGCGGGCGCGATTGCGGAGGTGCGCGGGGATTTTATATAATCGTGCCGCACGGAGGTGAAGGGCGGTGCTTTTCGGGAGGAAGAGCAAGGCGCGGCTGAAGGCCGACGCTAAGATAAAGGCGCTGAAGCGCGAGAACAGGGATTTCGTGCGCGGCATGATGAAATTCACGGCGCTCACCGTGCTTACGCTGGCGCTTATGCTCGGCGTGCCGTGCGTGATATGCCTCAATCTCGTCTACGTTTTCGGGCGTCCCGTCATGGAGGCCGTGCTCGCCTCGTTCGCCGTCGGGATGTTCGTGATTCCGTTCGTTTTCACGGAGCCGCTGCGCAGGCTCGTCTCTTACGGCGAGAGCCTCATCGCGGAGAAGGAGATGCGCGACTGGCGGAAGCGGCGAAAGCCCAAGGCCGGGGATAAAAAGCCGGACGCGCCGGAGAATTGACGGCGCGCGCTTCGCGGATTTTTCCAAGCTTACGGAAAGAGGCATAAGCTTCGCGCGAAGAGGCGGAGGATGCGCGAGGTTCTATAAATATGCGAAACGCCCGGAACGCGGCGGATTTTTCGTAAATCCGCGCCGCGTTTCGGGCGTTTATCTTTTTTCGTGAAATTCACGCGCCGGGGGGCGCGTTACATCTCCGTCTCTTCGGTGAGCTTTATCTGGTGTATTTTGTCCTCGAAGCCGAATACGGAGCCGTCTATCTCGTTGACGGCCTCGTCGATTTTTTCCATGTGCGAGAAGCGGTACTGCTCTGGCAGGCGGTTCGCGAAGCGCTTGATTTTGAGCAGCGCCTGCAGATAGTTGCGTTCGGTTTTTTTAAGGAGCTGCGCGCATTTGAGCGCGTCCGGCTCTCCCTCTTCGGCGAAAAGGCGCGCGAGCGCGACGTTGGGCTCGAGCTCCATTTCGTCGCTCCATATGTCGCCGAGGATGCGGCGCACGCGGGCGCGTTCCTGCTGGTCCTTTATCACGGAGAGCGCCTGCGTTATCTCGCGCAGGGAGTTTTCCACCTCGCGCGTGACGGAGCGCAGGCTGCGCCGCGGCATCGAGCATTCGGAGAGGGTCTTCGCCTCCGTCTCGACGGTCACTTCTTTTTTGAGCAGGCGGCCTATCGCGGGGAGCAGCTTTATCTTCGCCTCCTCGCACGGCTTGTCGAGGGTCTCCAGATAGAGGATTCCCGTGTCGTAGTCGAAGTTTTCGCAGCGGCTGCGCGGGATGTATGAAACGTAGCCGGTGTTGAAAAATCCTTTGCGTCCAGCGCGTCCCGCCATCTGGAGGAATTCGTTGCGCGTCAGCGGGCCGTCGATGAATTTCGCCATCTGCGCGAAAATTACGCTTTCGGCGGGGAGGTTGACGCCGAGCGAGAGCGCATCGGTGCCAGCGACGACGTCGATTATGCGCTCGCGGAAGGCCATTTCGACGAGGAGCTTTTCTTTCGGGAGCATCGAGCCGAAGTACATGCCGACGCCGCGCAGCATCGTGTCGGGGATTTTCGTGACTTCGAGTATCTCCGCGATTTCGCGCAGGCGCGCGCGCTTGCCGCGGCTTATTTTATGGCGGGTCTTCGCCGTCTGCGCCGCGGCCCATTCGACGCCTTTCTTTGAGAAGGCGAAGATGAGCGCGTCGCGTATCTGCGCGAAGCGCGTGCCGCGCTGTTTGTAGACGAGCTTCGTGACGCGGGCGTTGGTTTCGAAGAGCGCGAAGTCGCGCCGCGCCATCTCCTGAAGGTAGTCGCGCACTCTTTCGGGGTTGCCGAAGGTCGCGGACATGACGAGTATGCGACTGTCGTCGGAGGTGCCGCGCAGGCCGTCGATGTAGGCGCGCGCGCGCTCCGGGTCGTTGAAGATGAAGTGGAACTCGTCTATGACGACGCTCTGCCCCGGAAGGTGCGCGTATTTGAGCGTGTATATCTCCTGCGTGCAGCAGAGGACGGCGGCCCCGGCGTTTTTCTTGAAGTCGCCCGTTTCGAGGCCGACGTCGAAGCCCATGCCCTTGAGGTCGAGGTAACGTTCGTTCGAGAGCGCCTTTATCGGCGCGGTGAAGATGACGCGCCCTTCCGGCATGCGCGGCGTGCCGTCGCGTTCCATGAGGCCCGCCCAGATGTAGGCGACCCACGTTTTGCCGCTGCCGGTCGGCGCGGATAGTATGGCGCTCTTCCCGTCTATTGCGGCGAGCGCCTTTTCCTGCCATTTGTAAAGCATGTTAAAGCTTTATGCGGAGCACGGGCTGCGTCCAGCCGGGGATCTCTTTGCACTCGGTCTCGCCCGCGCGCTCGGCTCCCATGTGTATGTAGAACTCTTCGGAGTTCGGGTCGGAGAGTATGTTGAGCTCCTCGGCCCCCATCGTCTCGGCTATCTCGCAGGCGTGGAGGAAGAGCTTGCCGCCGAGCCCCGTGCCTATCTCCTCCGGCAGCACCCACATGTGGCGCAGCCACCAGCCGCCGTTCTTTTTTTCGAGCGCGTAGAAGCCGAGCTTTTCGCCGGTGTCGTCGTGCTCGATGAGGTATGTCGGGTTCGCCTCTATGAAGTCCTGTTTTATGGTGAGAAGTCCGCGGAAGCGGCTCATCACCTCTGACGGGTAGTCCCAGTAGCCTTTCGAACGCCACGCTATGTCGGTCAGCTCTTCGGCCTCCGCCGGTTTCGCGAGACGTATTCGAACATCGTCGTCGTACATCGTTTTTGTATCTTCTCCCCCGTATGTTTCTCAATTTCCTGGTAATTGTATCACAGAGCGCGCGCTTCTTGTTAAGCGCGGCGCGAATTGCCGCCTCCGCAAAGAGACGGAAAAAGGGAGCCGCGCGGCCCCCTTTCGCAGTTATCTCTTCGCGATCTCGCGTATCGCGGCGTACAGAAGCTCGGGCAGCACGTCGAGCGAGTAGCGCAGGTGCAGCCGTTCGTCCTTTTTGTGCGGGGCCTCGCCGCTCGGGCCGAGGTTCATTATCGGGACGCCGAGCGCGCGCATTTCGGGAAGCGGCAGGCCGTAGAGCTCGCCCCAGCCCGGCGTGTTTTCGGAGAGAGCCTTTACGTCGCCGTCGGAGATTTTCGCGCCCGCGTAGCTGAGGTCGCAGAGGCCCGCGAAGAGCTCGACCTCCGTCATTTCGAGGCCATATTTCTCGCGGCAGAGCTTTTCTACGGCGCGCGCCGCCTCGACTATCTTCGCGTCGCGCGGGTCGCTCGTGAAGTCCGTGCGCGGCGGCATCCACGGCGGCAGGAAGAAGCAGACGGCGTAGGGCCCTTCCGCGCCTGACATGTCCGCGATGAAGTCCACGACGCGGATGCCGCGCATGCGCATGTCGCCGGGAGGCAGGTTCTTTATGAATTCGTCGAGCTCGGCGTCGAATTTCTCGCCGCGGCGTCCACGCGCGAGCGCCTCAAGCTCGCCGAGCGTGTAGACGACGGGTTCGGCTGGGACGAAGCGCGAGCCGTCGTAGCCCATTTCCGTAAGCGCCTCGCAGGATTCGGCGAGCTGCGCCGACGTTTCGGCAAGCGCGCGGGAGGCGAGGCCCTTCATCTGGTTCATGACCTTTTCGGGCGTGTTGCCGGTCGTGAAGCAGTTGAAATATGCGTAGGCCCTGTCTGGGACTGTGACGCTGTAGTTTTCGCGCAGCACCTTCATGTCGAGGCATATCCACGAGGGCTCGCAGACGCCGTGCAGCGGGTCCGCGAGATAGCGGTTTCCCTCCGCGGCGCATACGAGGCGCGAGACGGCGAGCGCCGCGGAAAATCCGTCGTAGCAGTTGCCGACGTGCGCGCCGCGCCCGCGCATGTAGAAGCTCGGCATGAGCTTGCCGAGCGTCCCGAGATAGACCATCGGCCCCACGAGGCCGGACTTGCCGGCCTCGCCCGGCTCCGTATTCAAAGCCGCAAGAAATTCGAGCCCTTCGTCCTCTATCATACGCGCTATGACGGGCAGAGCGCCGCGCATCCCGGCCGAGGAATTTTCCTCGTCGCCGACGAACGCCGCGACGACGTTGACGTCGAAGAGCGTCCTGTCCGCCGCGAACTCTTCTATAAGCGCAGCCTCGAGCGCGACGCCGCACTTCATATCCATGACGCCGCGTCCGTAGAGCGTATCTTCGTCCGCGCCGAAAATTTCGCCGAGCTTGTCGGTGTCGAAGGCGTGTTCCGCGATGTCGCCGTAGACCGTCACGTCCACGACGTCGTAGTGGCTCACCATGAGCACCGTGCGCTTCGTCGGCTTCGCCGCGTCGACGCGCGCGACGAGGGACTTCAGCGCGTGCGGCGAGCCCTCGAGCGGCGTCTCCGCCGTTATCAGATGCGCGGGGTTTTCCGCGAAGTAGGGCAGCTTTTCGAGCCTTGCGCGCAGCCACGCGCCGGGCGCGCTCTCCTCGGCGCTCTCCGTGACGCTCGGTATCGCGACGAGCTCTTTTATCATTGACAGAAGGTAGTCCCGTTTCATATTTTTATCGCCTCCGTTTACGGCAATGATATCATAAGCGCGGCGCGCGCGCAGATTTTTCTTGACAGAGCGCGGCTCCGCCGTGAAACTTATGTAGGAATTCCGAGAGGAGGCATAACGTGGCGAAACCTTTCATAAAACCGGTAATCTCGCCCGAGGAGGCGGCGGCCCTCGTAAAGCCAGGCGCGTCGCTGATGGTCGGCGGCTTCAACTACGGCGGCGCGCCCTACACGCTGATAGATGCGCTCTGCGCCGCGGGCACGCGGGACATAAATTTAATCTGCGTGGACACGAGCTGGTACAACGACAAGGAGCCGGAGCCGGTCGGCGTCGCGCGGCTCGTCGTCAACGGGCAGCTCGGCTCGCTCGTCGCGTCGCACATCGGCCTCAACAGAAGGACGCAGGAGCTTTACACGAAGGGCGAGCTCATGGTCGAGCTGATACCGATGGGGACCTTCGTCGAGCGCATACGCGCGGGCGGCTCGGGCCTCGGCGGCGTGCTGACGCCGGTCGGAGTCGGCACGGTCTACGAAGAGGGGCGCGACACGATAGAGCTCGACGGGCGGCGCTACATCGTCGAGCGCGCGCTGACCGCCGACGTCGCCTTCATAAAGGCGCACGCCGCGGACGAGGCCGGAAACCTCACCTACTTCGGCACAAACAGGAACTTCAACCCGACGATGGCGACGGCGGCGAAAATCGTCGTCGCGGAGGTCGACGAGATAAAGCCGCTCGGCGCGACAGCCCCGGACGAGGTCGTGACGCCGGGCATATTCGTCGACGCGCTCGTGATGAAAAAGGAGGGCGGCTATGCTTCCAGAACTTAGCGAAAGCGAGGCCCGCGCGCGCATAGCGCGCGTCATCGCCTCTGAGCTCGAGGACGGCGCGCTCGTCAACCTCGGCATCGGAATCCCGCAGCTCGTGCCGCACTACCTGCCCAAGGACGTGCGCGTCATACTGCAGACGGAAAACGGCGTGATAAACGCGGGGCCGTCCGCCGACAGAAACGACCTGCGCGTGATAGACGCGGGCGGCGCGCCCGTGCGCGTGCTGCCGGGCGGCGCGCTCGTCTCCGCCGAGCTGAGCTTCGCGATAATGCGCGGCGGCCACGTCGACGTCACGGTGCTCGGCGCTCTCGAGGTGGACGGCGAGGGCAGCATCGCGAACTGGATGATCCCGCAGCTGCGCGTCCCCGGAATGGGCGGCGCGATGGACATCGTCGCGGGCGCGAAGAAGGTCTACGCCGCGACGCGCCACTTCGACAAAAACGGCAAATGCAAGCTCGTGAAGAAATGCTCGCTCCCGCTCACGGGCCGCGGAGCAGTAGACGTAATCGTGACGGAATACTGCGTCGTGCGCAACACCTACGGACGCATGGCGCTCACCGACATCGCGGAGGACGTGAGCATAAAGGAGCTTCTCGACAAAACAGAGATGCGCCTCGACGTAAGCGCCGGACTCGTGCGGCGGAGGTTTTGAGATGGATAGAACCGGTAAAATAGACGCCTCTATAGGAGAGCGCAGAGAGCAGCTGAAAAAAGCTCCAAGCGGACGCCGGAGGCGTACGATTGCGGAACTGCTCCAAAATTATGCCGGAGAGTACAGGCCGTCAGAAATCGAGTGGGGAGAGCCGCGCGGACGCGAAATATGGTAGCGGGACAAAAATACCGCTTCATCTATAAGCACAACGTTATAAGCAAAACTGCACTCTTCGTCACTCCGCGCCTGACGCGGAGTCCAGAGTTTTTGAGTTCTCATGCGTTACGGTGTTGAAAGCCGCTAGATGCCGCGTCGGAGCGCGGCATGACGAGAATGACGTATTGCTTGCTAAGTTTAGTCACTATATAGTCACTTAACTACACAACAAAAACTATGTCATGCCAGCAATGCTTCTGCGCCCGATGGTGCGGGGCGGGCCCGCTGGCATCTCCGTCGCTTATCGTTAGAGGCAGAAACGAAGCGTATAAGGCACTATCTCGTCTCTAGCGTTCTAGGATGGAGGCTCTGACCAGAAAATTGTCAGAGCGACATAATGTTTTGTTGTTTAGTTAATTGACTATAAACAAACAAATTACAGCGTACTCATAAAAATACCGCTTCATCGAGCGCGCGCCGAAAGAGATCCTCGACGCGGCACTTGAAGCGGTATTCTCTGAAATCGAAATTTTCTGCGCCGACTGAAATTCCGGCCCTACAGCCTGAACGACTCCTCGCGCGCGCGTATCAGCCGCAGATATAATTCGTTGACCGGCGCGGCGAAGCCGTGCTCGCGCGCTATCGAGGCGACCGTCTCGGCAAACGCGTCCACCTCCGTAACGCGGCGCGCGTCCACGTCCTGGAGCATCGAGGTCTTGCCGTTCGGCGAGAGCATGTCCATCGTGCGGAATATCTCCTCTATCTCAGCCTCGCCGAGCTCGACACCCGCCGCCGCGCGCGCTGCGGCCGCAGCCTCCTCCATCGCCGAGCGCATCAGCGAGCGCGCCTCCTTCGAGCGCTGCATCAGGCCGTAGTTGAAGCCGAGCACGGACGATGTCTGGTTCAGCCCGCAGTTCATCATGAATTTTTTCCACAGGCTCTTTATCATGTCCTCCGGGATTTCGTACTCTATTCGCGAGCGTTTGAAAAATTCCTCGACGGCGAGCACGTTCTCCGACAGCTTCCCCGGCTCGTTGTGCGCGTCGCCGAATACTATCCAGCCCTCGTTGCCGCAGACCGTCTCCGAACCGCGGCGCGTCGCGTCGAGCTTTATCGCGTAGGAATAGACGACCTTCTCCGCGCCGAAGCGCTCCGCAAGACGCTTCTCGCTCGTCACGCCGTTGAGCGGCGAGATAATCACCGTCTCCGGCCAGACGAAGGCCGATGCCTGCTCCATAGCCTCCGCGAGCTGCCCGTTCTTCACCGAGACGAAGAGCAGCCCCGCGGGCGTGCCGTCCTGCGGCTCAGCCACGTCGAACATGTAGCGCCTGCCGTTGTAAATAATCCCGCCGGCCCGCAGCCGCGCCGCGCGTTCCCCCGCGGCAATCACGCGTATACGGCACTCCGGGAAATTATCCGCGACGCTCGTAAGATAAGCCGCGCCGACGGCCCCGAGGCCGATCAGCGCGACGTCCGTAATCGCCTTTGCCACCTCAAATATCGCCCTTTCTCTGCTTTTCCTACAAATTCCGCGCGTCTCTTAAACGTGCGGAGCGAATTTCCCGCGCGCCAAACCGTTCCCGTCCGGGACGCGGGACTATCCCCTTTCAACAGCGCGGTTTATCGCGAATATCTCTTCTTTCGCGCGTATCATCTGGAGGAACATGGAATTCACAGGCACGGCGATGCCGTGCTTTTTCGCAAGGGCTACGACTGTGCCGGCGAAGGCGTCCACCTCAGTCATGCGCCCAGCCTCTATGTCCTGGAACATAGACGTTTTCCCGTTGGGCGCTACGGTGTTCAGCAGCGCGCGGTAACATTCGTATATTTCGGCGTCGCCGAGAGGAACGCCTTCCGCGCGCGCGACGGCCGCGGCCTCTTCCATGCTCGCCTTGACGAGGCCGCCCGCCGTGCGCGAACGGTTCATCATGCCGTAGGTAAAGCCGAGCGCAGCAGAGACCTGGTTCACGCCGCAGTTCATCATAAATTTGCGCCAGAGGCTTTTCTTCATGTCGGCTGGAATTTCGTAGTTTATCCCCGCGCGGCGGAAGAAGTCTTCGACCGCCTCGACGTTCTCAGAATAATGTCCGGGAACGTTGGCCGCGTCTCCGAAGGTTATGCGCTCAGCCCCTTTCGAGACGAAGCCGTCTCCGGAGCGTTCGGCGTCTATCATTGCGTAGGAATAGAGCACTTTTTCCTCGCCGAACCGCTCTCCGAGTATCTTCTCGCTCGACACTCCGTTAAGCGGCGCTATTATCACGGTATCGGGGCCGACGAACTTCGCCGCGTCGCTTATCGCATCCCCGAGCTGAGTATTCTTGACCGATATAAACAGCAGCTCCGCCGGGGCGTCGTCGGCCCCTGCGAGCGTGACGGCGTACTTCCTGCCGTTATGAGTAAGCCCGTTCTCCGCGTACCGGCGCGCCCGTTCGCCGTAGGCGACCGCCCGCGCGGCCTCCGGCGAAATATTGTCGCACACCTTAGCAAAAAACGCCGAGCCGACGGCCCCGAGCCCGGCGAATACAACTTTGTCTATCCTTTTCATCTGCACCCTCCTAACCTGTTTTATGCTGCGGTTTCGTTACTTTCGTTTCTTTAATTATATAACATTTGCCAATCGAGAGGTTCTGGAGGACGACTGGTGTATAATCCCAATGAATACAAACGCAGTATGCGCATGATTGGAGGTACAGGCAATGGGAATCGTTGCGGGTATTATGGTGCCGCATCCGCCGCTTATCGTGCCGGCGGTGGGGCGCGGCGGGGAGCGCGGGATTGCGGCGACGGTGCGCGCTTACGAGCAGGCGGCAGAGTTTGCGATGAGCTTCGAGCCGGAGGTGCTGCTTTTCGTTTCGCCGCACGCCGTGATGTACGCGGATTATTTTCACGTTTCGCCGGGCGCGGGGGCTTCGGGGAATTTCGCGCAGTTCGGCGCGCCGCAGGAGGCTTTCGACGTCGCCTACGACGTCGAGTTCGTGCGCGGGCTTGAGGCCGCGGCGGGAAAATCCGGCTTCCCGGCTGGGACTCTCGGGGAGCGCGACAAGCGGCTCGACCACGGCGTGACGGTGCCGCTTTATTTCATTTCGCGCGCTGCGGGCAAACTGCCTAAGATCGTGCGCGTAGGGCTCTCAGGGCTGCCTCTTACGGAGCATTATAAATTCGGGCGGCTCATAGCGGAGACTGCGGAGAAGCTCGGGCGGCGCGCCGCCGTCGTAGCGAGCGGGGACCTGTCGCACAAGCTGAAGGCGGACGGCCCTTACGGTTTCTCGCCGGACGGCCCCGCGTACGACGGGCGCGTCATGGACGTAATGGCGCGCGCGGCCTTCGGCGAGCTTTTCGATTTCTCAGAGGATTTCTGCGAGAGCGCCGCGGAGTGCGGACACCGCTCTTTCGTTATAATGGCGGGCGCGCTCGACGGGCGCGCCGTGCGCGCGGAGCGGCTGTCATACGAAGGCCCCTTCGGCGTCGGTTACGGCGTCTGCACCTTCGAGGGCGGCGGGCGCGACGATTCGCGCCGTTTTCTTGATATTTACAAAGATAAGGAGAGGGCGCGCCTCGCGCGGATAAGAGCCGCCGAGGACGAATACGTGCGCCTCGCGCGCGCATCCGTCGAGCATTACGTGCGCACGGGCCGCCACCTTGAAATGCCGGAGGGGCTGCCGGACGATATGACGCGCCGCCGCGCGGGGATATTCGTCTCGCTTCACGAGGACGGGCGGCTGCGCGGCTGCATCGGCACGATAGCGCCCGTCACGCCCTGCATTGCGCAGGAAATCATCGACAACGGCGTCAGCGCATCGACGCGCGACCCGCGCTTCAATCCGGTCGAGCCTGAGGAATTGAACAAGCTCGTCTACAGCGTGGACGTGCTCGAACCGCCGGAGAGGATAAGCTCGCCTTCGCAGCTCGACGTGAAAAAATACGGCGTCATCGTCACGAGGGGCGGGCGGCGCGGCCTGCTGCTTCCGAACCTCGACGGCGTGAACAGCGTGGACGAGCAGGTAGCGATAGCGAAGCAGAAGGCCGGCATCGCGCAGCGCGAGGAGGTCGAGCTTGAGCGGTTCGAGGTGACGCGCCATTTCTAGCGTAGCCTGCCCCGTCTGCTTCCATCATTGCCGCCTCGAGGAAGGCCAGACCGGCCTCTGCCGCGCGCGGAAGAACGCCGGAGGCCGCGTCGTGTGCCTCAATTACGGGCGCGTGACCTCCGCGGCGCTCGACCCGATAGAGAAGAAGCCGCTCGCATGCTTCTACCCAGGCTCGATGATTTTGTCCGTAGGCAGCTTCGGCTGCAATCTGAACTGCCCGTTCTGCCAAAATTACGAAATCGCGGGCGCGGGCGAGGATTTTCCGGCGGAGAGCGTCACGCCGCTCCGCCTCGCGGAGCTTGCCGGGGAGCTGAAAACGCGCGGCAACATCGGCCTTGCCTACACCTACAACGAGCCGCTAGTCGGCTGGGAGTTCGTCCGCGACTGCGCCATCGAGATACGCGCGCGCGGCATGAAGAACGTCCTCGTCACGAACGGCACCGCGGAGCCGGAGATTCAGCGCGAGCTGCTGCCGCTTATCGACGCATACAACATCGACCTCAAGGGCTTCACGGAGGAATGGTACAAAAAGCTCGGCGGAGACCTCGAAACGGTGAAGCGGTTCATCGCCGCGGCCGCCGGCGCGGCGCACGTGGAGCTGACGACGCTGATAGTCCCCGGCGAAAACGACGGCGAGGACGAGATGCGCGAGCTCTCGTCGTGGGTCGCGTCAGTCGACCGCAAAATTCCGCTGCACGTCACGCGCTTCTTCCCGCGGCGGCTCATGACCGGCAAGCCGCCGACGCCGAAGGAGACGCTCTTCCGCCTCGCGGAAATCGCGCGCGAGAAGCTCGAAGCTGTAATAGTGGGAAACGTGTAGAAAATAAAAAACGCGGCGCAAGTCAGTACGCCGCGTTTTTTGAGGAATGCAGGCCCTTCGCCTTGAGCTCTGCTTTTATGGCGCGGCGGGGTCGTGAGCCGCCGCGCGGGACGAAGCGCGCGCTTGGAACGCGCTTTCGTGGATCGTCTTCGTTTATTAGAAACGCTTCGCCGCGGCGCCGGCGTGCTTCGCACCGGCCATCTCCGCGCAGATGTCGCGCATCTCCATCACGAACGCGAAAACAAGGCTTCCAGCCGCTATGAACATCTCTGCAAATACCGTCATTGAAATGACCCCCTTGGCGTTGCCGCCGCGATTTCTTTTATATGAGGAACGGCCGTCCCTGACAGTCGTTATATTACCAGCGCGCCAAGGATTAGTAAAACGACAAAAATTAATTTTTTACATGAAATTTATTCATGTCATAAGGGCATAAAAAATACGGCCTTTCGGCCGCATTTTTCTTCCTAGGGAGGAAATTTATCAGCAAGACGCCTTTCCGGCTTCCAGCTCGGAAACCGCAGAAGCATCCGTTGACTGCCAAACTTCTTTCTTCGTCATAACAAGCGCGAACGCGGTCGAAATCGCCGCGGTAACAGCCATCGTACCCAGAAGAATCATATCGCCGCCCATTTTCGTCCAGCCCCTTCCTATCCTCGTTGTCGCCATGAATTATAGTAGCGGGCCTCGGCGCGCGTAAAACAAAAAAAATTTCTATTTTAGGATGTTTACGCAGAATTACGGACGTTTGCAAAACCGCGCGGATTCAAGGCCCGCGGTATGGGCTTATGGCGCACGCGCTCAATTTATGGAAGTTTTAGATATTATAACCGCGCGGCGCGAATTGCGGAATTTTTATATACTTATGCTTAGCTTCGATGATTTAACAGCTTCTCTATGTAATTATAAAGCGCGGCGCGCGTTCGTCCCGCGGGCGCAAAAAAGGCGCGGCGGCCCGAAGCTTGAGCCGCCGCGCGCGTTTTACGCAAATTTACCTATCGCCGCCGTCGCTTCGCATGTGTACGTCGACCTGCGGGTAGGGCATCTCTATGCCGTTTTCGCGGAAGGCTTCGAGGATGCGCAGCCGCAGCTCGCTCTTGACGCTCGACTCGATCGTGCGGCTCAGGTCGATGAAGAAGTACGCCGTTATCTGTATGCCGCTGTCCTCGAACTCCGAGACGACGGTGCGGAAGGGCGGCGTCTTGAGTATGCTTTTGTTCTCGCTCAGAATCGCGCGTATCAGCGCCATCGCCTTCTCGACGTCGGACTCGTAGTCGATCGAGACCTCGAGGTCGTAGCGCGAGATGGAGTTGTTGAGCGTGAGGTTCAGCACGGAGCTGTCGAGCATTTTGCTGTTCGGGATTATCAGGTGGCGCGTCTGCTGGCATATCAGCACGGTGTTCTGCAGCGTTATCTCGGAGACTATGCCGTAGGTGCCGCCGATTATGACCTCGTCGCCGATGCGTATTTTCTTCTGGAAGAAGAGCAGGATGCCCGCTATCATGTCGCCCATCAGCTTCTGCATGCCGAGGCCTATCGCGATGGCGGCCGCGCCGCCCATGAAGGCGAATGCCGTCAGCGGTATGCGCAGCGTCCAGAGCGTTAGCAGGAAGGAGAATATCACGCCAGCGTAGAATACGAGGTTCTGCACGAGTATCAGGCTGTGCTTGCTGAGCGTGCCGGCCTTTTCAAAATGCTTCTTCGCGCGCGCCGATGCGAAGCGCGTCGCGAAAAATCCCGCGAAGAAGAGCAATACGGCGAGCAGCAGCTTTTTCAGCGTGATCGGGTAGTCGCCTATGCTCCACATCTCCATGTTGAGCAGGCCGCCGAAGTTCTGCGCCCAGAGGTCCTGGAGCTTTTCGTCCGCGCCGCTCTCGCCGAGCGCGCGCTCCGTCTCGCCCTGGAGCGTCTCGAATTGGTCGAGCATCGCGCCGAGCGCCACGAGGTATGACAGATAGCGCTGCTTCTGCGCCGCGAGCTCGCGCATGAAGCGGTTCTTCGTATCCTCGTCCTGCTGCGTGGGCTCGGGCGCTATGGTCGCGCAGCGGCGCTGCACCTCCTGCTCCGCGGCGCGTATCATCTGGAGGTTGCTGTTCGCATCGTTGATGCGCGTCTCGGCGTAGGTTATGAGGCTCTTCGTCAGCTCCAGCGTCTCGCGGTTCTCCTGGAAGCTCGTGCGCTCGAGCAGCAGGTCGTAGGTCGAGCGCCACGCAAGCCGCGTCGCAGACCAGAGCTTTATCATGTCGAGGACGTAGACGGCCTCGTCCGAGGCGAGGCGGCGGCCCGTGGCGTTGCAGTAGCGTTCGAGCGGCGTCAGCTCCATGTCGTCGCGGCGCGCGTCGTCCATCTCCTTGAATCTCTCGTTGAGCCTTTCAAGCGTGTCGCGCAGCGCGCGCTCGTGGCGGAATACGAAGGAGTTCAGGTAGTCGAAGCCGCCGCTCTCCTTCGATATGTTCGCGCGCACGCGCTTTATCAGCGGGTCGAGAAGGTCGAGCTTCGCCTCCACCTCCGCCGTCTGGCTCCGCGAGATGTTGAAGGAGTGCTCGTAATAGGTGAGCTGCGTCAGGCAGAGCTCGAGGCGCGCCTTCTGAACGTTGAGCTCGAAGTTGTGCTTCAGCCGTTCCTCCGCGGAGACGGAGCTGTGCGCGGAGAGCAGACGGTAGCTCTTCTCCGCCGCCGTTTTTTTCTCGCGCAGCTCGATCATCTTCGCGCGCGCCGTATCTATGTCGCGGCGCAGGTCCTCCAGCTCGCGGCGACAGTTCGAGACGTCCTCGCAGATGTCGAGATAGAAGATGAACGGATAGGGCGGGTTCTGCCGCGAAAGCGCCGTTATGCGGCCGTCGTCGAGCAGGAAGGTGTTCCGCACCTCGCCCTCGTTCTGGATGAAGTAGAGGCTGTTGTATGCGTCCACGAGGTCGACGAGCGCGAACTCGTATTCGAGCACGTCCGAAATTTTAATACCGTACTGCCGCGCGAAGCCCTCCTCCGTCTCCTGGATGCGGCGAATCTCCTTGCGCAGCTCCTCGGCGCGGGAGAGCGGGTCCGTCTGATATTTCGCGAAGTCGTCGAGAATCGAGGCGAGCGTCGCGCCGCGCGCCGGGGCGCAGAGCGCGATCGCGCAGAGGAAAATTATAAAAAACGCCGCGGACTTCCGAAAAATTCTACACTTCATGCTCTCTCCCCCAGACTGCGACAGGAATATATGCGGTGGCTTCTCCGCTCATATTATATAATCAGTGCGAAAAATCTGAAAAGAAGGCGGCGCGTGCGATGGACGCAAGAAAATACGAAGTCATCATAAAGGCCGCGGAATGCGGCAACCTCACGAGGGCCGGCGAAGATTTCGGCTACACGCAGTCCGGCGTGAGCCACATGATAAAGGCCGTCGAGACGGAGTTCGGCTTCCGCATATTCCTGCGCGGGCGCGGCGGCGTGACGCTCACGGAGGAGGGCTCGCGCGTGCTGCCCTACCTGCGCGAGATAGTCAAGTGGAACGAGCGGCTGACGCAGACCGTGAGCTCGCTGAGCGGCCTCATCACAGGAACGCTGCGCATAGGCTCCTTCTCAAGCATCGCGGCGCACTGGCTGCCGCAGATAATCAAACGCTTCCAGAGCGACTACCCGAACATAAAAATAGAGATAACCGAGGGCGGCACCGACGCGCTCGAAGCGGCGCTCGAGGAGGGCGCGGCGGACCTCGCGCTCATGACCTGCCAGCCGGGGCGCGGCTTCGAGCATTACGCGCTCTACTCCGACCCGTTCCTCGCGATACTGCCGCCGGAGCACCCGCTCGCCTCGCGCGGCGAATTCCCGCTCGAAGCCTTCAACGGCGAAGACTTCGTAATCGTCACGCACAGCTACGACTACGCGACAAGCCGCATACTTGAAGAACATTCGCTGACGCCGAACATAAAATTCACCTCGCGCGACGAGAGGACGATTTTCTCGATGGTCGAAAACGGCCTCGGCGTCAGCATACTGCCCGAGCTCGTCATGCGCGGCTGGTCCGGCCGCGCCGTCACGCTCCCGCTGAAGCCCGGCGTGACGCGCGAGCTCGCGATATGCCTGCCCTCGTTCGCAGAGGCGTCGCCCGCCTGCAAACGCTTCGTCACCTACGTCAAAAAAATGGTGGCGCGCGACGGCAGCGTGCGCGAGCTGCCCGATGGCGAAAAGCCGTAAGGAGACGGAAACGGGCCGGGGCGCGAAGCCCCGGCCCGCCGCGCGAAAATATAAAAAAATCCGCCGCCTCGCGGGGTTTTCCGTGTGAGGCGGCGGCGTTTTTAATTTTGCGGGAGTTTGTCGTGTCCGCGCTCGTTACGCGCGTATCCACTTTTCCGTATCGCCGGAGCGTTCGGCGGCGGTCAGGCCGAAGGCGGGCAGGAGCATCGAGAGCGCGCGGCGCGTCTCGGGCGTCTCGCCGCTTATGACGAGCGCGCCCTCCGCGCCCACTTCCCGCGACGCTTCGCCGAGGGCCTCTATCATCAAGGTCCACGCCGTTTTTCCGCCGCCGCGCAGGATCTGCCTTTCTTCGCAGCCGCGGCGCAGCGCCGCGCGCGGCTCGTCGAGCATGAGCTCTTCGCGCCCGAAAAGATATTCGAAGCCTTCTTCTTCAAGCTTCAGCAGCGCCTCGTAGTCGCGGCGCAGGCTTTTTTCGTCTCCGCAGAGGTAGAGCTCGCCCGGGAGCGAGGCGAGGTCTATCGTCTCGCGCAGCTCGCGTTTGCTCTCGAAGGGCGACAGGTCGGCTACGCGCACCGTCCCGACGTATTTCAGTATGTTTTTCAGCGGCGCGCTCGCGACGTTCGCCATGCTTACCTTGCTGCGCAGGCACATAATCATCAGCGATTTGAGCGTGCCGTAGGGCTTTTCCATGCGCGCGCGCAGCTTCTCCGGCTCGAGCGCGGAGTCAAGCGCGAGGTCCACGATTCTGTGGCCCGTCGCCTCGTGGAACACGTCGATGTCGAGTATCGAGCCCATCGGGCGCGCGCCGGCCTCGATGAGGCGCGGCCCTTTCGGCGTAATCATAGCCTCGGTGTGCGACGGGCCGTACTCGAAGCAGAGCGCGTCGAGGCAGGACTTCACGTATTCGAAGAGCTCGCGCTCCTCCGCCGTCGGCTCGGAGACGAGCAGCGCGTGGTCGTAGGCGTTGCCGCGGTCGGCTATCTTTATCTTGCGGTAGCGCCACATGTCCGTGAGGTAGTGCCGCCCGCCGCACGAGACGGTGTTGACTATGTATTCCGTTCCCGCGGCGTATTCCTGCACGAGCGCCTCGCGGCAGGGCTGGCCGAAGAGGTCCTCGGAGCGGAGCAGCCGCGCGCAGCGTTCGCGCAGCTCGTCCATCGAGCCGCAGATGCTGACGCCGAGGCTGCCCGCGCCTTCGAGCGGCTTTATGACGACGGGCCACGAATTTATCTCGCGCGCCGCGGCGAGCGCCTCGTCCGGATTTTTTACTCTGCGCGAAATGAGCGACGGGACGCCAGCGCGCTCGACCGCCGCGGCCATCGCGTATTTGTCGCGGCGCACGGCGCTGGTCGCGGGGTCGTTGCCGGGCAGCCCGGCTTTGCGCGCGAGCAGGTCGCAGAGCGCGACGCCGACCTCCGAGCCCGCGACTATCGCTTCGGGGCGGAATTTCTCAAGCAGCGCCGTCCCGTCTATTTCGTCGTCGTCCAGATAATATACGTGCTCGGTGTACTGTCTCAGATATTTTTCTACCGATGCGCGGAACGGCGCGTAGTGCGCCGCCTCAGCCGCCATGCGCGGAAAGAGCACGACGGGCGTGCAGCCGCGCTCCGCCGCCTCGCGGACGTAGTAACGGCCCGACGATATGGCCTCAACCACAAAGATATATTTCATCCAAATCTCTCCAGACCTTGCAAAGCTTCCCAAACTTGTCAATTATAAATAAAAAACGCCCCCGTGAGGAGGCGTCCGCAGATTTTTCGTATTACTTGCCCGCGAGCCCCGCGAGGTGCTCTACGTACTGCCGCGCGCTGCGGCCCGAGAAGCCGCCGTGCTTCAGCTCCCAGCGTATCGCGCCCTTCTCGAACTCCTCGCTCTGCGCGTCTATGCCGTACTGGGCGGCGAGGCGGCGCGCGATGTCGAGGTACTGCTCCTGCTCGGGCGAGAAGTAGCGTATCATGAGGCCGAAGCGGTCGACGAGCGACATCTTCTCCTGCATCGTCTCGGATTCGTGCATGTCGTCGGACTTGTCGTCGCGGTCGCTCCAGGTCTCCTTCATGAGGTGGCGGCGGTTCGAGGTGGCGTAGATGAGCACGTTGTCGGGACGTTTCTCGAGGCCGCCTTCGATGAAGGCCTTGAGGAATTTGTATTCGACCTCGAACTGCTCGAACGAGAGGTCGTCCATGAATATCACGAACTTGTAGTTGCGCCACTTGACGGCGTCGAGCACCGCTTCGAAGTCGGCCATCTGGTGCTTGTAGAGCTCGATCATGCGCAGGCCGCGCGGCGCGTATTCGTTGAGCAGCGCCTTTATCGACGAGGACTTTCCCGTGCCGCCCTCGCCGTAGAGCAGGACGTTGTTCGCGGGCCGCCCCTCGAGGAAGGCGACGGTGTTGTCGATGAGCGCGCGCTTCTGCTCCTCGTAGCCGAAGAGCTTGTCGAAGGTGATGTCCTCAAGCGGCGCGGCTGGGACTATCTCGCGAGCCTTGTCGTCCCAGCGGAAGCCGTTGTAGAGCGCGAACCTGCCCGCGCCGTGCGCGTGGTAGAAGTCCGTGACGGCCTTGTAAAGCTCCGCGGGCGAAGCGGCCTTCTCCATCGACGCGGCGAGCTCCGCGATGACCGCGCCCGCGGTCCTCTCAAGCGAGGGCGCGCCGCAGGCTGAGGGCTCGAAGCTCTTGCCGAAGCGCCGCAGCATGTTGACGTTCATCCGCTTTTCGAGCTTCGCATAGTCGTATTTCAAATAAAAGTAAAGCTGCTCCATGTCCTGCATCGCGAGGCCGTCCATCGTGCCGCCGGAGGCGTCGCGGCGCTCGTGCGCGAGCGAGAAGGGGTTCTCCGCCTCGGCGAAGAGCTTCGCGAGCCACGCCGTCCAGACGTTTCCGCCAATTCCGGCGCGCTCCGCGTAGCAGGCGAGCTGCGCCGCGCTGTTGCTGAACCACTCGGCGCTGTCGGCGCGGTCCGCGTCGTCGAAGCTTCCGAAGCTCTCAAGGATGCTAGTAAAGCAGCTGTAAACCTCGTCCTGCTCAAAGCTGCGGAAAGGCACAAGCTCGTACAGCATCGTCTAATCCTCGTCGTCGTCGCGGATGCCGGCCTGGATGCGCGCCTTCTTGCGCTGGTCGGCGTCGAGAATCATCTTGCGTATGCGGACGGAGAGCGGAGTCACCTCGACGAGCTCGTCGTCGCTTATCCATTCGAGCGCGGAGTCCACAGTGACCGTGCGAGGGACGTCGAGCACCGTCATCATATCCTTAGTCGCGGAACGGTGGTTGGTCTGCTGCTTACGCTTGCAGGGGTTGCAGGGAATGTCCTTGCCGCGCGAGGCCTCGCCGACGACCTGCCCGTTGTATATCGGGTCGCCCGGCTTGATGAAGAGCGTGCCGCGCTCCTGTAAATTCTCAAGAGCGTAGCTCGTCGCGGTGCCGGTGTCCATGCTGACGAGCGAGCCGCGCGAACGCGCGTTTATCTCGCCTACCCATTCGCCGTAGCCGACGAAGCGCGAGGCGAGAATGCCGAGGCCGCGCGTGTCGGTGAGGAACTCGCCGCGGTAGCCGATGAGGCCGCGTGTCGGGATCTTGAACTCGAGGCGCAGGACGCCCGTGCCGCTGTTTTCCATATTTTTAAGCTCGCCCTTGCGCTGCGCGAGCTTCTGAATGACGACGCCCTGATATTCCTCGGGCACGTCGATAATAAGCTCCTCCATAGGCTCGAGCGTCTTCCCGTTCTCGTCGTGCTGCACGATGACCTCGGGACGAGAGACGCATATCTCCGAGCCCTCGCGGCGGATTTCTTCTATAAGTATGCCGAGATGCAGCTCGCCGCGGCCGGAGACCTTGATGCCGTCTGGACGGCCCAGGTCCTCCATGCGAAGCGCGGGGTCCGTCTTCGTCTCGCGCTCGATGCGCGCTTTGAGCTGGCGCAGAGTAATCGCGTTGCCGTCCTGGCTCGCGAAGGGGCTCGTGTTGACGATGAAGAACATCGACACGGTCGGCTCCTCGATGTCGAGCGGCGGCATCACAGCGTCGGGTGTCTCGGGCGAGCTCATCGTATCGCCCAAATCTATATTCGCGGGGCCGGTGAACCAGACGATGTCGCCCGCTCCGGCCTCTTCGACCTCGGCGCGGTCGAGCCCCTTCGTGACGTAAAGGTGCGTGCAGGTCGAGGTGTCCGTCGACACTACCTCCCAGTCGGTCTGCTCGTAATCCTTCCAGCGCGTGTGCGTGCGCAGGATTTTGTCGCCCTTTTTCAGCGTTCCCTGGAGAATCCTGCCGCAGCCGATGCGTCCGAGATACTCGCTCCACGAGAGCGTGCAGACCTGCATCAGGAACGGCTTGTCCATCTCCGCCTTCGGCGCGGGGACGCGCTCGATTATCGCCTTAAAGAGGTCGTCCATGCCGGGCTGCGAATTTTCCTCGCGTTTAGACAGGTCGTCCACGAACCAGCCCTGAAGGCCGGAGCCGTAAAGCACGGCGAAGTCGCACTGCTCCTCCGTCGCGCCGAGCTCTATGAAAAGGTCGAAGGTCTTGTCGAGCGCCGCCGCGGGGTCGGCGTTCGGACGGTCTACCTTGTTTATAATGACGATGGGGCGCAGTCCGAGTTTCAGCGCGCGCATAAGGACGTAGCGCGTCTGCGGCATCGGCCCCTCGTTCGCGTCGACGAGCAGCAGCACCGAATCAACCATCGAAAGCACGCGCTCGACCTCGCCCGAGAAGTCAGCGTGGCCCGGCGTGTCGACTATGTTTATCTTGTAGCCGCCCCACTCGACCGTGCAGTGCTTCGCCTTGATCGTAATTCCGCGCTCACGCTCGATGTTGCCCGCGTCCATAACGCGCTCCTCCATCACCTGGTTGTCGCGGAAGAGGTGCGCCGCCTTGAAAATGCCGTCGATGAGCGTCGTCTTGCCGTGGTCTATGTGCGCTATAATCGCTATATTGCGTATCTTAGAAGAGTCCTGCATCCTACAAATTCCTCACATTCAATATGCCCGCAGGCATTGATTTTAAGCCGACGATTCTGCTAGCCAATATAGAATATTAGCACCGAATGGCGGAAATTGTCCAGAATTTGCGCGCAAGACAAGGCGCCGCGTTCCTCTTTTTACGCCGGCATGATACGATAAGGTAAAGCCGTGCGGCAAGCGCGGCCTTATGCCGGTAAAGGGGAAAGACCATGGGACTATCCGCTATTGTTCAACTCATGCTGCTTTTCTGGAGCTACTGCTTTCTCGGCTGGGTGTGGGAGTCGCTGCTCGTCTCCTGCGAACAGCGCAAATGGGTCAACCGCGGCTTCCTTTACGGGCCGTGGATACCGATATACGGCTTCGGCGCGCTCATCATATTGTTCTCGACCGAGCCGTTCCGAAGCAGCGCGCTGCTCGTCTTCTTCTCCGGCATGACCAGCTCGACGGCGCTCGAATATCTCACCGGACGGGCGATGGAGAAAATTTTTCAGATGCGCTACTGGGATTACAGCAAATGCCGCTTCAATCTCGACGGTTACATCTGCTTGCGCGCTTCGCTGACATGGGGGATTTTTTCCGTCGTCATCGTCGATATGGTGGAGCCGCCGCTCGCGCGGATGATAACGGCGGCGTCCCCGACGCTGTCCTGCACGCTGAACGCGGTGCTGACGCTTCTTTTCGCAGCCGACCTGGTAAAATCGGCGCAGGCTGCGGCGGGGCTCAAAAAGATGCTCATAAAACTCTCCGCGAACAACGCGCGCCTCGCCGCAGCGGAAGCCGGGCTTAACCGCGCTGCCGAGATGCTCTCCTCCGACGTGGCCGGACTAAAAGAGAAATTCGAAGAAGCTGAAGCGGCGTTCGCCGCGCGCAGTGAATCCGCGCGCGAACGCGGAGCGGAGCACCGCGAGGCGGGGCTGCGCCTTCTCGTTAAACTTATAGAGAAAGAACGGCGCGCCAGATACGACCGGATACGCATGATAGACGATAAAGCCGCGGCCGCACTCGAATCGATAGCCAGAGCGTCCGCCGGCGCGGAAGGCAAAGAACGCGAGCGCTTGGAACGCCGCGCGGCGGCGATACGCGAGCTGCGCGAATCGCTGCACCGTTCCAGACGGGAGCTTGCATCGCTCAGAGCGCGCGACTACAGCCGCGCCGTCTCGCTGCTGCGCCGCAACCCGACCGCATCGTCGCGCCGCCATGCGGAAGCCCTCGGAAGTCTGACTGAAATAAACAGGGCAAAGCACCGCGGCATCAGACAATAAAAGAGGCCGCGCGGACACGGCCTCTTTTATGCTCCGATATACAGAATTTCAATCGCCGGTCGTCCTCACGCCAGATGTATCATATTCGCTATGACGATGAACACAATGCTGAGCCCCCACTCGATGAGCGCGAGCTTTATCGCGAAGCGGAACCACTGGACGAAGTTCACGTTGCCCGCGCCGATGCAGGCGTTGGTCGTCGAGCTCGTCGGGATTATACAGTCGGAGAAGCCGGCGGCGCACTGGAAAGCTATGACGGCCGTCTGCATCGTCACTCCAGTCATCTGCGCGAGAGGCCCCATAAGCGGCATGACGAGCGCGGCGAGGCCGCTGCCCGACGGCACGAAGAAATTGATGATCACGTTTACGAAGAACATGCCGACGGCGATGAGCGAGGTCGGCAGTATCGAGAGCACTCCGGCCATCGCGTTCAGTATCGTGTGGAATATGTACCCCTGCTCCATGACGACGAGGATGCCGCGTCCCATTCCGATGACGAGGCAGGCGAACATCATCGATTTCGCGCCGTCTATCCATGTGCGGCAGATGTGGTTGGCGTTCATGCCGCCCACGACGCCAGCTATTATCCCCATCGCGAGGAATATCGGCGACATGTCGCTCGCAAACCAGTTGAGATTGAGCGCGCCATAGATGATTATCGCGAACCCGGCGACCATCGTGACGAGCACCAGGAGGTTGCGCACTCCGAGCTCCGTAGTGGTAGTATAGTCCAGCTTGTCAGCAGCGCCGCTCTCCGCGTGCGCCTTTTCAAGCTCATAGCAGTAGCTTTTTTTCGGGTCTTTCCTGACGCCTTCGGAGTACCATATCGTGTAGGCGACCACCGCGCCGAGAATCACGACGTGCATTATCATGCGGTACCACGCGCCCGAGAAGATCGGAAGCCCTACGATGCCCTGCGCTACCGCCGTCGCGTACGGGTTAAACGTCCCGACGGAGCTGCCTACGAAAGCCCCGCTCATAACCATCGCTATGCCCGTGATGCTGTCATATCCCATGCGCCGCGCGAGCGTTATGCATATCGGCACGAAGATGACGCACTCCGCGTCAAATCCGATAAGGCCGCCGAGAAGCGAGAAGAGGAACATAATCACGAGTATTATGAGGTGCTCCTTGCCGGCGAGGGCCTTTATCAGTTTGTTTATCACTATGTCTATCGTCTTGGTCTCGTTGATGATGGCGAAGGAGCCGCCCGCTATCATAACGAAAAATATGAGCGAAGCCATCCCGACGAGCCCCGTCGGTATCGCGTTGAAGAACTGGTACAGCGAGACGGGATTCTGCTCGACGTAATGGAAAGTCCCCGGGACGAGTATCTGCCGCCCCGATTCGTTCGCCGCGGTCTCGAACTGCCCCGCAGGCACGACGTAGGTGAGCAGCGCGCAAATGATAAGTATTACGAATATCAGCAGATAGGTGTGCGGCATCTCCATCGAGAGGAAGCCGAATATTCCCTTGCGTTCATTCTTCATATTGTCTTCTCCTTTTCAGCCGGTCGTCTCCAAGCGCGCGCCGTTATTCGAACGCGCCCTTCAGCAGAGCCCCGCCTTCGTCGGCGGCGAGCCTGCCCATCGCGAAAACTTTGAGGATCGACAGGTCCTTGTCCATGATTATCAAATCCGCGTCAGAGCCCTCCGCGACGCAGCCTTTCCGCGGATACATGCCTATCGCAGCCGCCGGACTCGACGTTACGGGCCGCAGCGCCGTCTCCAGCGTCACGCCCTTCGTGCGCGCGAGGTCGCGGAACTCCTTGTGCATCGTCTCAACAGTAGTGACGCATAGCCCCGCGAAACGCCCGTCAGCGTCGTAGACCGCCATGCTTCCGTTTGCGTCAGAGCTCATCGTGACGTTCTGTATCTTCACGCCGTTTTCGAGACAGCGGACGACGGCGTCGCTCGGCTTCACAGCGCCGCCGAAACCGCCTTCAGGCGCGATGCCTGAGGTGATGTCGATGACCGCGCCCATCTTCGCAAGCTCCATAGCTTGAACGAAAAGCTCTTCGTCGCGGTTGACGTGCGTCGGGATTATGAGATATGGCGGAATTTCCGTCTCGCGGATAATGTCCGCCAGCATGTCGAGCCTCCTGCGCCCGACGCCCATGTGGAAATGCGTGTAGCCGCGCTTCCCGCTGACGAGGCCGCCAGTGTACGCCTGGGCGAGCAGCTTTTCGATGTCCTCGCGCGAGGGCTGCGACGAGCGGCGGTCGGAAATAGCCGTTTTAGCGCCGATGACCTTGTCGATGAATATCATGTCGCGGCGCACGGAGCCCGTAAGCGTAGCCGACGGCATCTCGAACGACCCGGTCAGCATGCGCGCAGTTATCCCCTCCTGCTCAAGCGCGCAGACCTTCGCGTACAGCGCCTCGATATTGCGCGCCGTCCCGTCAGTACCGTGAAGCCCGACCACCGTGGTGATGCCGTGCCTGACGATGGCGGATACCTGCATCTCCGGCGTGCGGCTGAAGAAGCCCGCCTCGCCCCCCGCTCCGATGACGTGGACGTGCTGGTCGACAAAGCCCGGCGTCAGTATGCAGCCGTCCGCGTCGAGAACCTCGACCTCAAGCCCGCCGTACTCCTCCGCCAGCCTGTCGCCTATCTTCAAAATTTTACCGAAGCCGATAAGAACATCCTTGCGCCCAAGCGGCTCCGGCGCATATACCTCCGCGCTGCGAATCAAATACATTTCGGAGACTCCCTCCCTAAGTATTTTTACCGATACAACGCAATTATAGACAAATAACCGCGCCGGGGAAAGCGGAGCGCCGAAACGCGGGCATACAAAAAGGCCCGAAAGGCTGCGCGCCTCCGGGCCTCTTATGCTTATTTATGTGAATCGGCGGAAGCTCTACACGCCCATCCTCCGCTGGACAAACTTCACGACTTCCATAATCGGGATAATCATCACGGCGAGGCCGAGCGCTATCGCGTATTCGTGGAGGTCTATCGGCGTGAAGTTGAAGGCGTCCGCGACGACGGGGACTTCGATGACGACGGTCGTCAGGACGAGCGAGGCCAGCATCGCGGCGTAGAGGAATTTATTGTGAGTTTTGAGGGTGAATATCGAGCCGCGGCGGCTTCTCATGTTGAGCGAGTGGAATATCTCGACCATCGATAGCGTCAGGAAGGCCATCGTCGTGCCGTCGTGGCTGTTGGTGAATTCCCATGTGCCGCTTTCAACGTAGTGGCCGACTATGTAGGATATCATGACGAGCACCGTCACTATCGCGCCCTGGAAGAATACGTCGAAGCCCATGCCTCCCGCGAATATCCCTTCGCGCGGGTCGCGCGGCGGGCGGCGCATGATGTCGGGCTCGCTCTTTTCCATGCCTAGCGCGAGCGCCGGGAAGCAGTCGGTGATGAGGTTTATCCAGAGCAGGTGTACCGGCTCGAGTATCGTGAAGCCTATGAGCGTCGCGAAGAATATCGCGAGCACTTCGGCGAGGTTCGAGGCGAGCAGGAACTGTATCGCCTTGCGGATATTCGCGTAAATGCGGCGGCCTTCCTCGACGGCGGATACTATCGTCGCGAAGTTGTCGTCGGCGAGCACCATGTCGGCGACGTTTTTCGTCACGTCCGTGCCGGTGATGCCCATGCCGACGCCTATGTCGGCGCTCTTTATCGAGGGCGCGTCGTTGACGCCGTCGCCGGTCATCGCGGTTATTCTGCCCTTCGCCTTCCACGCGGTGACTATGCGCACCTTATGCTCGGGCTGCACGCGCGCGTAGACGGAGTATTTTTCTATGTCGTTCCGGAACTGTTCGTCGCTTATGTCGTTGAGCTGCGCGCCCGTGATGGCCTGCGAAGCGTCGCTGATTATGCCGAGCTCCTTCGCTATGGCGACGGCGGTGTCCTTGTGGTCGCCGGTTATCATTATCGGGCGGATTCCAGCGCCGCGGCATTCGACTATCGCGGCCTTGACCTCGGGGCGCACGGGGTCGATCATTCCTGACAGTCCGACGTAGGTCAGCTCGCGCTCGAGGTATTCGGGTTCGAAGCTCTCGGGCGCTGCGTCCCACTCGCGCATCGCGCCGCAGAGGACGCGCAGCGCCTTGTCCGCCATCTCCTTGTTGCTCCTGAGTATCGAGGCGCGGATTTCGTCGGTCATAGGCACCGCTTTGCCGCCGACGAGCGCCGAGGCACAGCGTTTGAGCACCTCGTCCGGCGCACCCTTCGTGAACTGGATTATGCGTCCGTCCTTCGTTTTATGGACGGTGGACATCATTTTGCGCATCGAGTCAAACGGCGCTTCGCCTATGCGCGGATACTCCTCCATGAGCTGCGGCTTCGGCATCCCGTTTTTGGCGGCGTCGTTGACGAGCGCGCATTCCGTCGGCTCGCCGACCGCTTCGTTCGTATCGGGGTCGAGCGCCGCGTCCGAGCAGAGCGCCATCGCGGTTTCAAGCGTCTTTTCGTCGTCCGCCGCGTGCTCGACGACCGTCATCTTGTTCTGCGTCAGAGTGCCCGTCTTGTCGGAGCAGATTATCTGCGTGCAGCCGAGCGTCTCGACGGCTGTGAGCTTGCGGATTATCGCGTTTCTGCGCGACATGTTCGTGACGCCTATCGAGAGCACTATCGTGACGACGGCGGCGAGCCCCTCCGGTATCGCGGCGACGGCGAGCGAGACGGCGACCATGAAGGTAGAGAGGAACGTGTCGCCCGTGATGCCCGCTTCGCTGCCGTGCGCGCGGAAGAGGCCGACGGCGAATATCACGGCGCATATCCCTATTACGAGGACGGTGAGGAATTTGCTGAGCTGATTCAGCTTTATCTGGAGCGGCGTCTCGTCCTCCTTCGCGTTTTCGAGCGCGTCGGCGATCTTCCCCATCTCGGTGTTCATGCCGGTGCCGGTCAGCACCGCCATGCCGCGCCCGTAGACGACGGTCGAACCCATGTAGACCATGTTCTTGCGGTCGCCGAGCGGCACGTCCTTTTCGCCCTCGAGGTTGAGGATGCTCACTATTTTATTGACGGGGACGGATTCTCCCGTAAGCGCCGCCTCCTCTATCTTCATGCTCGCGCATTCGATGATGCGTCCGTCGGCGGGGACGGAGTCGCCCGCTTCGAGCACGACGACGTCGCCCGGGACGAGCTCCTCGCTCCTAAGCGTCGCTATCTTCCCGTCGCGCAGCACCTTGCTCGTCGCCGCCGCTATCTCCTGAAGCGCGGCGATGGCTGCCTCGGCCTTGCTCTCCTGCACGACGCCGAGCACCGCGTTGATGATTACGACGAACATGATGATTATCACGTCGGCGAACGACTCTCCCTCGTAGAAGGCCGTGATGCCGGAAATAACCGCCGCGACGATGAGGATTATAATCATCGGGTCGGCCAGCTCGTCGAGGAAGCGCTTCCAGAGCGGCATCTTCTTGCCCTCTTTCAGCTTGTTCCTGCCATATTTCTCGAGCCGTTCCGCAGCCTCCCGGCTCGACAAGCCCTCCGCGGAGCTGTCGAGCTCGCGCAGGACTTCCTCGTAGGGTGACAAATACTCTCTCATCTTTTTTCCTCCTTACAGCACACAAAAAACAAACTTGCCCGACGGTCCACATTCTCGCACCCTCCGCAGAAGGCCGCCTCAGAATTTTTACGGGGGCCGCACAGCCCCACAAAAAACGAGACCCACTTGGCGCGCCGCTTCCGCGAAAGCCGTCAAGTAAGTCTCGTCGTTTCAAACAAGGCCAGAAATCGTAGATTTCAGGGTGTTGACCTTGCCGCGCGCCCGGGCGTGACGCGCCGCCTACTCCCTTACGTGAGACATAAGGCTACTATGTTTGTATAATTTTGTCAAGATTAAGCGCGTTTTTACAGGCTTTACAGCGCTTCGTTTTCTGCGCCGGCCGCAAATTTCTATAAATCTCGCAAAATTAGCGAAAAAGCCCAAAAAATTTCAGCTGTAAAACGCGCGACGCTCGGAGGAAAAATTTTCACGGCGACATAGGCCTCCCCATATTAACCGAAAAGGCCGCTTATGATATAACTTTACGAGAAAGCGCGCAGCGCGGAAACGCCCGCCGCAGACCGCGGCGACGGAGGAAAAACGCCGATGACTGAACAGGTCCGGAACGAACTGGATGAAAAACGGATGAACCGCCGCCTCTCCATGATAATGGAAATGGGCGAGATACTCCTGATATCTGGAGCGGAAGTCAGCCGCGTCGAAGACACGATAACGCGCCTCTGCCGCGCCTACGGCTTCGCGCGCGCCGACGTTTTCACGATAACGTCGAGCATCGTCGTCACGGCCTCCGCACCGGGCGGCGAAGCATACACGCAGACGCGCCGCATACGCGAGCGCGGCACCGACCTAAGCAAGGTCGAGAAGATAAACGCCCTCTCGCGCCGGATATGCGCCGCGCCGCTCGAACTCTCGGAGCTTGAACGCGAAATCGCGGAAATCCGCAGCGCGAAAGGAACGCCGCAGAGCCTGCAGTTCGTGATGTACGTCGTCATCTCCTTCTCGCTTTCCGTATTCTTCGGCGGCTCCTGGGCCGACGGCGCGGCCTCCGCGCTCTCAGGCGCGATACTCTTCGCGGCGCTCTGCGCATGCACGGCGCTCAAACTCAACGACATAATCGTAACGATGCTCTGCAGCGCCGCAACGGCGCTCGCCGTCGTGCTGCTCGTAAAAGCCGGAATAGGCGACCAGCCGGACAAAATCATGATAGGCAACATAATGCTCGTAATCCCGGGGCGTCAGCTGACAAACTCGCTGCGCGACATGATAAACGGCGACACGATAAGCGGCCTGCTCAACATGTCCGAAGCGCTCATGCGCGCGGTATTCGTCGCGATGGGCTTCGCGCTCGTAGTATTCGCGATGTAGGGGCGAAAAAATGGAAGCACAGATAATCCAGACGATAATGGGAATGATAGCAGCCGTCTGCTTCGCCGTGCTCTTCGGCATACGCGACAGGAAGCTGGCGTGGATCGCAGCCGGAAGCGGCGCGGGCTGGGCAGTCTATCTGATATGCTTCGGACTCGGCTACGGCATGTACTGGGGGCTCTTCTGGGCGAGCCTCTTCGTAGCCGCGCTCAGCGAAGTGCTCGCGCGAATCATAAAAACCCCCGTCATCCTCCTGCTCGTCCCGATGCTCATCCCAGAATTCCCCGGAAAAGACCTCTACTACACCATGTACTACCTCGTCCGCAACCACTACGACGAATTTGTAGAAACCTCCAACATGGTCCTCCTAGAAGCCGGAGCCATTGCGATGGGCATAATCCTGGCCTCCTGCGCCGCCAAACTGGCATGGAGCATAACTGCGCACATAGCTCGCAGAAAAGGGAATAAAAAGCATTGCTGAGCGTCATCACGAACACGCTAGCCCTCGACAATGAGTTCTTCATCAAAGGCAGCCGCGTCTATTTTTGCGGCATTTACGAAGATACGCTTCTAAAAGGCGTCTCTCCGGCAGATTTTCACTGCTGGCATTATTGGGGCAAGAGTTCAAGCTCCTGTTATATGTGCGGGATACGCCTGCGAGGCGCGGACGCCGCATCGTTCCAAGCGCTGAATTACGCCTATGCCATGGACATATCAGCCGTCTACACGACGAGCGGCAGAATCGCCGATGCCGACATATCGACGTTCCAAATTTTGGATAATGGGCAAAACGCCTCCGGCGCACCGCAGGGATATGCCAAAGATAAAAATAACGTATATTTCCATAACGGCGACGGCAAAGTAAAAGTATTAAAGACAGCCGATGTATGTAGTTTTCAATCATTGGGAGATACTTATTTTGCCAAAGATTGCAGGCATATCTACGCCTATGGAAAAATCCTGCCTAAAGCAGACCTTAACAGCTGGAAGCTAATCGGGCATTTGTATTCGTGCGATGATACCCACATCTACTACGTTAACAGAAAAATCAGCGCGGCGGACCGCAAAAGCTTTAGGCTGTACACACCGCTGACGGCCCCAAGTTTCTGCGACCTTTTAGCTCGCGATGACAATAATTGTTACATCAATGACGAAATCATAGACGAATCATATTGGCTGGATAGATTAAAACGAATAAAAGACGAGTGCATGTCCGAGTGATTATATCTTCCAAGCACGTGTCACTGCTCAGATTGCTTAATTCATGCGAAAGCGTAAAGGTTGCACTGCAATAATAACCGGCGCGAGAGATAATCGTCGCACGGTGCGATTTATGAAAGACAAACACCGGTGACGTAAACAGTTCTGGAGTGCATGGTTAAGAGACGCGGAGAAGCAGTCAGGAGACGCAGAAGAATATGTACAAAAAGCGAGAGAGGGAAATCCTAACGACTTCCCTCTCTGCTGAATTTAATTCCGGCGCCGGCCTACTCTGGTGAAGAAACCGGCCGAATCGCACAATTTGCCGCATGCTTCTTGCGGCAAATTGGCTCCCTGGCCGTCCCACGGTTCGCGGGATTCTAGCCGGACGCAGGCATGTATATATAAAGCAGAAGGGGAGGACTTAAGTCCTCCCCTTCTGCTTCAACTAATTCCGGCGCCGGCCTACTCTCCCACGAATACCCTCCGCAGTACCATCGGCGATGAGGTGCTTAACTGCCAGGTTCGGCATGGAGCTGGGTGTGTCCACCTCTCTATGAGCACCGGAAATTTTCTCCAACCTCTTAGACTCTGTTATATATCGTCTATTCGGTCGTGCGGTATAAAGCCTGCTCTAGACCGTCCGCAAAGGATTTATGAGGTTAAGGCTTCGGCGTATTAGTATTGGTCGGCTCAAAGGGCGTTACCCTCTTACACCCCCAACCTATCTATCCGGTCGTCTGCCGGACGCCTTATCTACTTATGTAATGAGGTATCTCATCTCAAGGCCGGCTTCCCGCTTAGATGCCTTCAGCGGTTATCCGATCCGAACATGGCTACCCAGCGTGTGCTCCTGGCAGAACAACTGGTTCACTAGCGGTTCGTCCATCCCGGTCCTCTCGTACTAGGGACAGTTCCTTTCAAATACCTTGCGCCCACAGTGGATAGGGACCGAACTGTCTCACGACGTTC